>ENA-ORCU01000037-ORCU01000037.1-marine-metagenome-genome-assembly--contig:-NODE-37-length-223898-cov-40.299293_pt1 | contig 223898 bp, 166 predicted proteins | sample MGYA00248631_ERZ508512 | MGnify/ENA primary metagenome ERZ508512 (study PRJEB26183, sample SAMN06268844) | marine metagenome | isolation source: Tt an P1 anaerobic enrichment on pine from sediment...
TCTTATTTGTGGAGCAATGGAGCAACGACTGAGGATATCAGCAATTTATCAGCTGGAGCTTATTCGGTAACAGTAACCGATGCAAATAATTGTACTGCTACATACAGTGTAACACTTACCGAGCCTCAGGAGCTGGTAGCGACAGGCACACCAGTTACATACGCTGGCGGATGGAACATCAGCTGTAACGGAGCTGCGGATGGAGAGATTGATCTGACAGTAACCGAAGGAACTGCACCTTACTCTTATTTGTGGAGCAATGGAGCAACGACTGAGGATATCAGCAATTTATCAGCTGGAGCTTATTCGGTAACAGTAACCGATGCAAATAATTGTACTGCTACATACAGTGTAACACTTACCGAACCTCCACCCTTAACCATAACCACCCAACCAATATCTTTGATCGAATGCGAAGGCCATATAGTCACCTTTACAGCTGAAGCAATAAACAATGTTGGCACGCTAACCTATACCTGGCAAAGAATGTTACCTACAGAAAGTGTATTTACAGACCTATCTGCTGGAGGAAATATATCTTTTCCTGCTATTGGAGAATTGAGAATTGCAAATGTTGGTAGTGGTAGTTCTCCCAATGGGACACAATACCGCGTAGAAATTTCGGATGACTGTGGTACGCTAATATCAGACACTGCTACATTAAATATAAATGAGATTACAGAAATTGTAAACTCAGTTAATTTTCCATCAATTACACTGGTAGAAATTTGTGAGGGTGATGATTTCAGCTATACAGTAGTTACATCAGGAGAAACGCCTGTATCTTATCAATGGAAAAAATATATTGGACCCAATAATTGGCAAAATGTTGTTAATAATGGCGTCATATCAGGAGCGAATGAAGCTACGCTACAATTTACGGGAGCCACACCCGCTGAAAGTGGGGAATACAAAGTTACGGTTACATTTCCGAAACCGCCAGGTGCGGATTGTAATGTAACAAGTGACACAAGGCCACGTGAATTAACAGTTCGCCCAACCCCAACAGTTATCATAACCGGAGATACTGCGGTTTGTCAGAATGCCTCACCTAATCCGACAATAAAAATTATTAATCCTATGGAATCAAGGGTTACCGTTTACTACAATGTTAACGATACGGTAGATCATTCGATTAGTGTAAATGCCAATGACTCCATTTTTATCCAACGGACTACTGCAACAGCAGGAGTATTTGAATATAACTTTGAAAATTTAGAATATCAGTCTGATCCAAAGTGTTTAACTCCAATAGGAACCACAACAACCATTACCGTACATCCAACACCAACGGTTGATGGACTTACCAACAAAACATATTGTAACGACGAAAATATACCCGGTATAAACTTTAACGGTACTCCGGTAGGCGAAGTAAGCTTTAGCTGGGAGAGTAGTATTGATGTGGGATTTGGAACCGGCGGATCAGGTAATATTTCTGCTTTTACGACGGTAAATAATACCGATGATCCGATTAGTACAACCATAACGGTTACACCATCAGCTAATGGATGCGATGGCCCGGCTAAAACATTTACCGTTACAATACGCCCAACATTAAGGGCCTATATCAGCGGAAACGACACGGTTTGTAAAAATGATCCATCTCCTTATATCACTTTTACAAACCCAATTGGATTACCGGTTACTGTAACGTACGATATAAAACAGGGAGCAAATAGTACGCGGCAACCCCTTCTTACTATTCCGGCCAATGACTCGGTACAAGTTGCTGTTCCTACAAGCACTGCCGGAACTTTTGTTTATGATCCGGTTAAGGTTACCTATCAAAACGATCCTGTTTGCGATGAGTCATTCCCCGGAACCGCAACCGTTGTAGTTAATCCCGCAGCTGTTGCCGATCCTGTTCCGGCGCAGAGTATTTGTTCCGGCGACAGTATTACTCCTATTGTATTGAGAAGTAGTACTCCGGATGTAAGTTATATTTGGGAATGGAGCTATTCGTCGCCGTTAGTTACCGGCAGTGTACCTGCCTCCGGTCAGGGAGATACGATCAGGGGAGTATTCTTCAATACTACCAGTACGGCAGCAACCGTTAACATAAATATTACACCAATTTATGATGGCTGCCCCGGTATAACATCAACCGCCAGGGTAACCGTTTACCCAATTCCTGAGCTGGCTTTAACTCCTGATTCACAAATGAGATGTTCAGGGGAATTTACCCAGGACATATCACCTTCCTCCACAGGTGGAGGAGTAGGAACTATTACCTGGACGAGAGACCACCTTGATGATGTGATTGGTATTAATGCTTCCGGAACTGGAGCGGTACCTTCGTCAACCATCACAAACCTTACCGATGAACCAATAACGGTAAGTTTTATCTTTACAACAACCTCCGCAAACGGATGTGAAGTAGCTGCCGATACCGCTATAATACTGGTGAATCCAACACCCCAGATTGTCGATACCTCTTTAATAATCTGCGATGGTGGAACCTTTGATGTGACACCTGACAGTACATATGGAGTTGCTCCTGAAGGTACGATCTATGAATGGTCGATCAATTCGCCAAATACATCAATTTCAGGCGCCTCAGCAGGCATAGGCACAAGTATTAGTGATACGCTTTTTAACTCAAGCAATTCCGCACAGTCCGTTACTTATGCGGTTACTCCTTATTATGGAGAGGAATGTCCAAGAGGGGATTTATTTCTGCTTACGGTTACGGTTACACCGGAACCGGATATTAACAACATGAGCACGAGCATATGTAGTGAAGACTCTTTTAGTGTAATACCAGCTAACAATACCAACGGAGTTGTTCCGAACGGTACCACTTACGAATGGGAAGTATTATCTGTGCCCGATGAAGTAGATGGAGCGGGTAGTGGAAGTGGATCGGCTATTAAGGATACATTGATAAACAATAGCAATATAAGCCAGGTGGTTAGTTACATGGTAACACCAACAGCTGGCGAGTGTGTGGGTGATACCTTTACTTTAGATGTTACCGTTAAACCTACACCTGCTATCATTGATCTGGATACTTTTGCATGCAGCGAAGAAAAATTTACGTTTACACCTCAGAACGGAACTGATGGTATCGTTCCAACGGGTACAAGCTACTCATGGCCCATACCCCAAATGCCTGCCGGAATGTCGGGAGGATCACCAGGTAGCGGCGCTTCGAATATAAGCGGAACACTGACAAATAATACTGACACAGTACAAACAGCCATTTATACGGTTACTCCTTCTGCCGGAGGATGTGTGGGAGATCCTTTCGAAGTGGAGGTTACAGTATATCCAAAAGCGAATATCAATACCATGCGGGATACCATCTGTAGTGGCGAAGACTTTAATCTGATACCGCAAGACGGAGTTGATGGCACTATTCCTCCCGGAACTACCTATAGCTGGTCGGTAGAACCTGTTACGGGTATAACCGGGGAATCGTCAGGAGCGAATCAAACAAGTATCAGCGATACGCTTATCAATGAAACAACATCGGCAAAAACGGTCAAATACACTGTTACACCTACTTCAGGAAACTGTGAAGGCATTAGTTTTTCAGTGAATATCGTCGTAAATCCCAGCTCCGATATAAACGATATGAATACCACAGTTTGTAACAACCAGCCTTTCTCTGTTACTCCGGAAAACGGAGTTAATGGATTTGTTCCGGCAGGAACAACTTATACATGGTCGGTTGCAGATCCTGTCGGAACTGGTGCCACCGGAGGAAGTGGAGATGCAATAATCGATACCTTAACGAACTTATCGGATACGGTGAAGACTGTGGTTTACGAGGTTATTCCAAACGGGGGGTGCAGTGTAGGATCATTCTATTTAACCGTTTATGTAAATCCTGACCCATACGTTACGATTAGCGGCGATGATACTATTTGTTATGGTGTGGAAACACCTGATATTACCTTTATAAACCATGTTGATTTGCCGGTTATTGCAACTTATAAAATTAATGGAGGTGGAGATTTAACTGTTCTAATCGATGCGCTCGATTCTACTGCTGTACAGGCCAACATTAATCAGGAAGGAGAATTTGTTTACAGCCTTGAAAGTGTTGTTTACCAAACGACCCCGGCTTGCCCGGTAACCCTGGCTGATACGGCTACTATTACAGTAGAACCCATAACCACGGTAAGCATTTCCCGCACTCCCGCAGGAGATATCTGCTATAGCGATACAGTCATTTTTACATCAAATGTTGAGAATGAAGGTAGTGGAGCTACTTATCAGTGGTATATAAATAATGTTCTCCTGGCGGGAGAGGTGGATACAATCTTTAGCTCAGCAACACTAAACAATACCGATAAGGTTAAATTGGTAGTTACTACGAATGATACGCCATGTAATGGAGATATTACCAGTAACGTAATCACTATGACGGTGAATCCGTTAAAAATACCTATTGTAAGCATTTATGAATCACTAAATACAATTTGTGAAGGTACCGAGGTAACATTTAACGTAGACACCCTTATCAATGCAGGATCGAATCCAGGCTTCGAGTGGTTCTTAAATGATAGTCCTGTTGGAGGAAACTCCTCTTCTTATGTCACTGATACTTTAAGCGATGGTGACCAGGTAAAAGTAGTGATGACCCCGGGGGCATCTGTCTCTTGTCCCGGACCACCGGATACCAGTAATGTAGTTACAATGGTTGTATATCCACCTGATACGGTAAGTGTGAGTTTAAGTGCAAGTGCCGATACAGTTTGTGCCGGGTCGGCAGTTACTTATACTGCTACACCTACAAATGGCGGAAGTTCTCCAACCTATCAGTGGTATGTTGATAGCAACCCGCAAGGACCATCCACTTCTCAAAGTACCTTTGTATATACACCTACAGATGGTCAGGTTATAAGCGTAGAGCTAACATCCAGTGAAAACTGTGTTACCAATAATCCGGCAATTTCTGATGGAGATACAGCTGCGGTTAATGATCCATTAGTTGTTGAAGTTAGTATTGTTGCCGATGCCGACTCTGTTTGCGAGGGTGAAACGATTAAATTTACCGCAACACCTGTAAACGGTGGTACCAGTCCGAGCTACCAATGGTATGTTAATAGTTTGCCGGATGGAAATGATGTTGATACATTTAGTTATGTTCCAACAGATGGTGATATTGTTACCGTAGTATTAACCTCCAGTGATACTTGTGTAACAGGTCCTGCAACTTCCGCTCCTGTGGATGTAAAGGTTAATCCGAATTTGCTAGTAAGTGTAAGTATTGCCGAAGTTGAGGCGGTGTGTTCCGGCGAGAACGTTACAGTAGTTGCAACTCCTGTAAATGGAGGAACTACGCCAACTTACCAGTGGTATATAAATAATTCCCCTGGAACACCATCTTCAGACAATACATTAACTTATGATCCAGCAGTTGGCGATAGTGTATATGTAGTGTTAACTTCCAGCGAGAGTTGTACCATTGTAGACACGGCAATAAGTAATAAGATAGAGATTCCTGTTGACCTGCCAATTACCGATACGGTAGCTACGCCTACCGGTGATCAATCTGTTTGTTCGGAAGCTCAACTTTTGCAATATAAAGTTGATGAAGTTGCTAATGCCACCAATTATATCTGGAATTTGCCTACAGGATGGACATTGGAATCAGGGGCAGGAACAGATAGTATAACGGTTAGAATTGGAGCGAATACACCGGAAGATACGTACTACATTTCAGTTCAGGCTGCTAACTCATGTGATACAACAGCTGCCAGTTTCCAACTGGGAATTTATGTTGGAGAGTATGCCACTGCAGATGTCGGGCCGGATACTACAATCTGTTTTTCACAAACCAGCATCAATATAGATGGTAATCCGGGGGGTGCTGCTAATTCAGCTAAAGGCTCGTGGATATCATCCGGCACAGGTGTATTTGGTAATTCCAATAAACCTGCCACAGATTATACTCCAAGTGCAGCAGACAGAACTGTGGGGACGGTTACTTTAACATTTACAACCGATGATCCAAAAGGAAGTACCTGTGATGCCGTGTCAGATGACCTGATTTTAACCTTAAGACCCGAGTTGTTTGCCAATATATCCGACAGTAGTCCATCTGTCTGTGAGGATTCAACTGCAAGCATAACCTTCGAATCACACCCCAATACGGTTATTACATACAACGATGGTGTTTCAGACCAAACGATCGCCATCGGTGAGAGTGGAACTGCGATTTTGGAAACGGATCCATTAACAAGCACTACAACTTATAGCCTGGTAAGTGTGGATTGGGCCAGTGAACCATCATGTAGCGAGTTCGTAACAGGTTCCGTTACGATTACCGTTATTCCTGCACCAACTGTCGATGCGGGGGGCCCTGATACAATATGCCAGTCAGCAATTCCAACACCTGTTACATTATATGGAGCAAATGTAGGTGGTGGAGCTACTACCGGAACCTGGTCGGTTACTTCTGGAGGCGGAAGCTTAGGGTATACATCGGCAACTGAAAGTCCGGATACAGTAACTTATACTCCACAAGCCGATTATACCGGTCCGGTAACCTTAACCCTTACATCGGACATTGCGGGAGTATGTTCGGCAGTTACTGCTACAAGAACCATTATTGTGCAGCCGGAGCCAATTGTTGATGCCGGGGATGACCAAACAGTTTGTTCAGATGATATTGTTACTGTTCAGGGTTCAGTTTCAGGTGGAGCTACAACAGGTTCATGGACACACACCGGCTCGGGTTCGTTTGACAATACCTCAGCTTTAAATACCTATTATACACCGGGAGCAGGTGATATTACTGCCGGAACGGTTACATTAATTCTTACAAGTGATGACCCTTCGGGTCCATGTGATCCTGTTTCCGACAGTCTTGTTGTTACCATTAAGCCACCGCTTGTTGTTGATGCCGGTGCAAACGATACAATTTGTCAGGGAAGTTCAGTAACGCTGGAAGGAAGCGTAAGTAATACGATTAGTTCAATTAACTGGACAGGAGGATTGGGAACATTCTCTCCGGGGCCTGATGACTTAACGGCAATATATACGCCAACTACGGCCGAGGCAAATACAGGTACAGTAACTTTAATCCTGACGGGAAATGACCCATTGTGTGGTTCACTTAGCGATACCACAACTATCTTTATCAATAAAGCAGTGGTAATTAATGAAGATCCGGCCAATACCGGAGCATGTGTTGGCGATACCTCTTTTTTAGCCGTTACAGCTGTTGGTACCGGTTTAACTTATCAGTGGTATAAAGATGGTTCGCCACTGCCGGGTGAAACTTCTGATACGCTTTATTTTAACCCGGTTAGTACTGCCGACGACGGAAATTATTACGTTTGGGTAAAAGGGGCATATCCTTGCGATTCAGTACAATCTGGTCCTGCAACGCTGAATGTTGATCAGGCAATATCTGTACTCAATCAACCTCAGTCAAAAGTAGAATGCGAAGGAACGAATGTCACCTTCAGTGTAAATGCCGATGCAGGAGGTATTCCGTTGGATTACCAGTGGTACAAAGTTAGCAGTCCCGACAGTGCTGTTGGAACCAATGCATCGAGTTACACAATAGCAGGAATTGACTTGGAAGATACTGGGGATTACTACGTGATAATAACAGCGCAATCAGGTTCCTACTGTTCTTCGGTAAAATCCGATTTGGCTTCCTTAACTGTTAATATTCCCGGAACGATCGTTCTTGCCGGAATTGATACGCAAAAAGTATGTGTCGACTCATCGTTGACCGTTTATGAATATTCATTTGGAGGATCGGCAACCGGTGCAAAGTTGACAGGTTTTCTGCCCAATGGAGTTGATACCTTAACCAGCGGAGGAGTGTTTACCATAAGTGGTACCCCAACCGAAACAGGAATTTTTGATTTTACCGTTACAACAACCGGAAGTCCTTGTGTTAATCCGTCATTAGACGGACAAATTATTGTTGAGGATGCAGCTACCATCAGTCTGGCCGGAGGTGATGCCAGAGACAGCCTTTGTGTTAATAATCCGTTACCTACCATAACTTATTTGATAGGCGGTAATGCCGACTCGGCAACGATTACCTGGGATTCGATACCTGGCGGAATTAATACAGCATATAATTCAGCAAACGGACAATTTACCATCAGTGGTACGCCAACCACAGCAGGAACTTATCCGTTTACAGTTAAAACCGTTGGTTCATTCTGCGGCAATCCTGAATTGTCGGGAGCGATAAAAATAAAACCGGATGCAAGCATTGAATTGACAAGTGATTCTGCCAGTCAGATTTTATGTATCGGTTCTGCTATCAGCCCAATCAGTTATACCATAGGAGGATCTGCCGTCAGTGCGGTTATAACATCAGGCTCATTGCCCAATGGTGTGAATCTGACTCCAACCAACGACACCGTTTATACGATTTCCGGTACGCCAACCGAGGCAGGTACCTTTAATTTTACTGTATCAACAACAGGCGACTGCCTGAATGTTTCCGAGACTGCTGTAATAACAGTGGAAGCATTTCCGGATGGAGGGGCAGTATCTCCTTCGGCTGATAAATTGTGTGGCGAAGAAAACACCGGAACCCTTGCCCTGCAAAACTATACCGGAAACATATTACGCTGGGAATCGTCAATTGATGCCGGTTATAGTTGGGATACGATTCCTAATACTTCGGGTATGGTCAGCTACACCTATGAAAATCTGACCCGGTTTACACAGTTCAGGGCCGTTGTTGGCAACTCAACTTGTGGAGAGGCATATTCAACCCCCGCACGTATAACGGTTGTTCCTTCGTTTACTCCGGTTATCAATGTATCAGGAGGTAATGTATGTACCGGAGAGCCGGTTACGCTTTGGGCAACGGCTTCTATTTTACCCGATACGGTTGGGCTTCTTTTAGGCGGTAGTTTTAACCGTGCGAACATGCATAACCTGGGGTGGAATGTGCTTAAAGAGGACGGAACTATAGATAATAATATACCGGCTGGTAACAATAACACAAACGTATACCACTGGGCATTAACCAATGGACCAAAAGATTTCTGTTACGATACATATACATTTGATTCGGAGGATAAGAAGTTTGCTATTGTTAGTGGAGGTGGAGATTCACATGCATATTCCTGGATGGAAACACCGATGTTTAACCTGATAGCCATGTCGTCGGCCGAACTTACTTTCGATCAGGCCTATATATTTTCGGGCGGAGCTAAAGGTACAGTTTGGCTTTCAACAGATGGTGGAGCCTCGTACAATGTTGTTTTAGCCGAATACTCGGATACTTTAATGAGCGGAATGCCTAATGTTGTTAATCCTATGGCGATTGATTTGGCATCTTACATAGGGATGGACAGTTTGCGTATCCGCTTTGAATTTGATAGTCCCAACGAATGTAGTGTTTGGGCGTTGGATAATATTACCATACCTACTCCTCAGCCAGATATAGAGTACGAATGGGGACCGGTGGCGGAAATACCCGGTGGATCAGGTGAGTTGGTAACTGTTATACCTCCAACTTCTACGACATACACCTTAACGGTTTATATTAACGGCTGTGCGGGTATCGCAACCGATACACTTATTGCAGTTTATGACAATCCGGAAGTTTTTACTTCAAATCTTTGTGTGGGCGATACTGCTACCTTTGAACAATCAACTTTGTACGAAGGAACCTGGTCGGTAACCCCCGGTAGTGGGACCATTACCCCCGATGGTTTATTTACAGCAGACTCTGCAGGTTGTTTCGAAGCTACGTACACTACAGTCTCGGGTGATTGTTTTGGAACGGCAACGTTTATGGTTTTCCCGGCTGCACCGCTTCCTGATGTAGATTCTGGTTGCGGACCAATTACTCTTACTCCTCCGCCAGCAGTGGCAGGATTTGATATTCAATATAACTTTTACGGGGGTGACGATGATTGGACCTATGATAATATTCCGCCAACTGAAGACAATTGTGATGGTTATCCGATTCAAATCCGGTATATCACAGCTGAATTGTGCGATACCGTTCCGATTGGTACGATCAATGAATGTAGCGTATCTCCGGTATTTAATCGTAAAATTGATTTAACATCACCTACTTTTACAGTGCCAAATGATACCACGCTCACAAAAGATGAAAACTGCGAATACAGTGCTGATCCTTCAATTACCGGCAATGTAACTCATATTGAAGATAATTGTAGCCTCCTTGGTGGGCAGGTTGTTACCTATGTTGACGATACAATTACCGGAACATGTGCCGACACCATTTTCCGTTACTGGACAGTGATGGACGATTGCGGGAATCCGGCAACCCAAATTCAAACTATTGCTATCGCCGATAATGGTTATCCTCCTACATTTACTGTTCCGGGCGATGTTATCATTTATAAAGATGCCAGTTGTAATTATGATGCTTCTCCAGGTGAAACCGGCTCTGTAACAGATGCGGATGATAACTGTGCCGTTGGAATGGTAGCTACTTACGCCGATACCTTAAAATATGGACCTTGTGTGGATACCATCTATCGTTACTGGACAGTGGCAGACGATTGTGGCAGCGAAACTACAAAAATTCAAACCATTACAATACTTGATGTTAACAGTCCGGAGATCTATCCTGAAGCACAGGATTCGTCTATTCAGTGTTCAACTACCGATCCTGATTTGGAACCGGCTTACCTGGCATGGCTGGCCAATCGTGGTGGAGCCAGAGCATCTGATCTGTGTTCCGACAGCTTGGTTTGGACTGTTGATACCGCTTCTACTGTCTGGGATACCGTCAGTCCGGGTAATGTTCAAAGAACAGTAAAATTTACAGTGACCGACGATTGTTTAAATTCAGATTCTACCACGGCAATCTTTTCAATTATCGACACAATACCACCAATAATACATTGTCCGGGGGACTATGCCGACACCATTCCTCCAGATAGCTGTTCAATTGATACTTTGACACTTGGAACAGTTTGGGCAGAAGATGACTGTTCAGAGCCTGAGTTGTATTATATCATTACACCTCCTTCGGGAGTTTCGTTTGATGGTTACGGACAGGTGAATAATATTGAGTTTAGTGTGGGAATTAGTCGTGTAGATTATTGGGCTATTGATAATGCCGGATTAAAAGACTCCTGCTCGTTTACCGTTGAAGTGAAGCAACTCGAAATTCCTGATACCACCTATGCGTGTCCAACTGATTACTGGTATGCGGAAGCAAACCCTGATAGTTGTAGTGCCTACATGGATCTTGACTCGTTGTACATTTTGTCCGATCCGTGTAATGTATTCGATTCCATTTGGCACGATTCTCCATATGGTACTGATCCTCAAAATGCCGATGGCTGGTATCCAATAGGAACTACCAACTTCAACTGGTATATTAGAAATATTTCCGGGGTGGTTAATAATTGTCCCGTTGAGGTTGTTGTGGTTGATACCACTAAGCCTGAATTTGACTACTGTCCGGATCCGGTAATCGATAGTGTTCTTAACGGTGGTTGTGATAAGGTTTCTGATCAGGTGACCGATCCTACCTGGTATGAGGATTGTAGTCCGCTGGCTCTATATTATGAGCTAACACTGCCCAATGACTCAATTGTGAGAGATTCAGGTTTTGCAACCGATTATAACTGGCCTATTGGTCGGACTGATGTACATTATGTACTGGTGGATACTTTTGGTAATGAGGCCTATTGCGATTTTTATGTGCTCATAAAAACAACGCTTGAAGAAGGGTATGCCTATGAGTGTCCTGATCCATCGCATGAAGTCTCAGCCGACAGAGACAGCTGTGGTGCTTGGGTTACCCTGGAAGCTCCGATTGTAACAGATGTTTGTGATGCGATCGATTCAATATGGCACGATTCTGAAATTTTTATTGATTCCATGAATCCAAGTGGATTTTATGATATTGATACAACCTATTTTAATTGGTATATCAGAGAACGAGATGGAGATACAATTGTATGTCCTATAGAAGTTATCGTTCACGATTATATGCCTGAATTAACCTGTCCGCGGGATACTACAGTGTTTGCCATTTACAACGAACTTTATGCAATTATTGAATTGCCATCACCTATTTTCCATGATAACTGTCCGGATTCGACCTTAATATGGGATGCATGGTGGGAAGGTAATGCTGTTCTGACTTATGGAGATACGGCATCAAACGGAATCAACATTCTTAATGGACCTGATACTTTTAATGTTGGAGTAACTTATATCGAATATACTTTTATTGATCAGCACGGACATGACACCAGTTGCATATTTACTGTAACAGTAGAGGCAGCACCCGAGATAGTATGTCCTGATCCGGATACCTTTTATGCCGATGATCAATGTGAATACTGGTTCGATCCGGGTATTGCCACACTGACAAGCGGAGCTCAACCAATTTGGTGGACCTGGACGATTACGGATGAGTATGACAATATCCTTGATTTTGGGCGTGATACTACAACCGCGACGAATACGGTTCTGAGCCCGATTGTTCCAACGGCACCATATGAATATCCGTTCCAGCTGGGAGTTACTACCATAACCTGGACTGCTGAGAATATGGCTGGAGCAGATACATGCTGGCATGCGATAACCGTACTCGATACTACGCCTCCGGTATTTTACGAACTCGATTCTCTCGAAGATTGTATGGAAGTGATTCAATATGCTGTTTATAGCGCCAGTGAAGGAGATTTATATTACCCGGACAGACCCGATTACATCGTATTTGAACAGGGCGATACTACATTGGATTTGACAATAGAAGATGAATATATTGATAATTGTGAGCTCAGTTGTGCTGACAGTATTACATGGGTGATCGATCTCTCGCCTTATACCGATCAGAATGGAACCAATGTTTCGGCACAAGACAGTGCATACTGGGGGTATGGGCAGTTATCGGATTGGAATATATCTAACGATGATGGACCATATACCGAAAGTGAAATCCAATTCCCGGGCGATGGTACTTATATGGGAGATGTGGTCCACTGGATAAAGTATTTCGTAACCGACTGCGCAGGAAACACTTCAATGGTCGGAAGAAGAAAGATTATTGTAACACCACGACCAAAAATTGAAAAACTGAATTTTTATTGATGAGAAACATTAACAACATAGTAAGAGTGATGAAGCCGGAAGATTGGAGCCGGAAAGCCGGAGAAGGAATAGCCCGGCCGGAGTTCCATCATCCTGAACTTGTTTCTGGATCTTTCAGAATTAACTGGGAGAGCTCCACGCTACCGCGCGAATCCTTCGCGTGGTTGGAGATAATGGCTCAAACTACCACGGGAACCAAAAAAAATGCCGATGGACGGCTTAGATTGCCGTGGGGCGCCAATAATTTGCCGATTGACGCATTTAAACTGCCATTTGTCGGCTTAAACGGCCGATTGACGCATTTAAATTGCCAATTGACGGCTCAAGTTGCCAGGTGGGCCGCTCAAACAGCCCGGGGACGGCTCAGATCCTTCGGTGAGCACGAAAAATGGTCCGGGGACAGCTCAGCCTGGTCGGTGAGCACCTCATTCGGCCCGGGGACGGCTCAAACCGCCCGGGGACGGGTCAATGCTACCTGGGGAGCAGTAGATATGGGGGTTTCAGAAAACGATGATATGTGGATGAAACTAGAAATGGAATACGAACATTTCTCCTCCTCACAGGAGGAGTACGTCCGCCAGCTGGCGGATGGGAGGTGGTGTTTGAATACTATTAGTGCACCACCTCACCGCTGTAAACGCGGTCCCCTCCTCCTCAAAAAGGAGGAGAAACTTAAGCCGGTGGTTGCCAACTTCCTGTCATCTCGACGAGCCCCGAAACTTCGAGGGGAGGAGAGATCTGTAGCAGTAGAGCAGCAGAGTAACAGATTCCTCAATCGTTCCTCACTCAGAATGACAGACAAACTTGCACCTTGTAACTTGCACCTTGCAACTGAATTATTAACAATAAAATATAATAACCCGTCCTCAAAGAGGGTAGCGGGTACGACAAAAAAAGCCCATCTTTCTGTATTGAAAACCATGGGCACAGGAGATAATAAATTATTCCCATTCTTCCTGATTTCAAATCTCGCTACCGCGCTCCCGAAATTTCGGGACTATCGCGTGGGTAACAGGATTAACAAGCCACACGATGCAATCGTGCGGCAGCTGCAAAAGACAGAGGGGTCTGGGACATTTGCTAACACCAATAAAACGAGTGCCTATGAAACATGACTAAAGATTAAATCTTTCTGCTGAACAGAGTAGGTGGAAAGTATGGTTCTGTATAGGCAGCTGGTTTCCGGTTGCCTGAGGCTAAAGAGAACCGTGGTGGTTATTCTCTACAACAACAAGTATTTAGACGATACACTAAATAATCACCACTTTCTCTAAGGCCCGGCCATCTGTAATAGGAAATCAGGGGAATTGCCAAACGTGGCATGCCCCCTTGATTTAGCAATCCAAAACCTCTGGCCAAAGGCCAGCTCAACGTTGCAAAAGCTGCAACAAAGCTAATTCTCCGTCAGCTGACGGAGGATGTCCGAAGGACAGGGGGTGAAATTGAATGATTAAACCAAACTTCTTCTGAAAAGCAGAAGAAAAAATTGAAGTACTGAAAACATCTTCTGGCTAAAGGCCAGCTAAACGTTGCAAAAGCTGCAACAAAGCTAGTTCTCCGTCAGCTGACGGAGGATATCCGAAGGACAGGGGGTGACCTATTTACAAACCTCTTCAAAGAAGTTGAAGAGAAAATTGAAATTTTGAAAACCGGATAAGAGGTTTTGGAGTTGTACCATACCCCTACGTCCCGAATTTTCGGGACACTTCCCCTTGCAAGGGGAAGACGTTTTAAGCAAGGACAGCAAAAGTATTGAATATGCAGCAGCTCTCCTTAAAGGCGCTCTCTCCGCCAGCTGGCGGAGGAGATGTCCGTCGGCTGACGGACAGAGGGGTAAATAAAACAACGAAGAGACACCTTATCATTATTAAGTAAAAAAACTGATTGACACTCAACAATTAACCAAAATGTCAATCAACAAACAACAAAAAAACGTTCTGAAGTTTATTGAAAGGACAAGTGGCAGATTAGAAACAACTTGTTTTCCGGAAAAGCAACATTGTTGCAGGTTCTCCGTCAGCTGACGGAGGATGTCCGCAGGACAGGGGGTGAAAAATCAGCACTATCCCGATATAAACCAATGAACAACAAACATTAAAATTTTAAATTATGAAAAAGCAAATTTTAATTCTGATCTTGTTCGCGGTGGCAATAGTCGCTGGAACTTCGAAATCTTATGGGCAGGAGCCTGTGAACCTGGGGCAGTATGTTACTGATACGATGATGATCGACCCTCTTGATTGTATTGAAGGATCTCTGCCTTTACATCCATTTGCCGGTGTACCTTACACTTATTCTATGATAGATACAGGTGAGGTTCAAGTAAGTCAATGGTTATTTTGGGCAACTAAGGATACAACATTTATTGATGCGGCAGGTTTGAATTTGACTGACAGCTTGAGACTTGATCCATCTCAACTTCTTGATCACAGTGACAATTATGGTGTTTTCTCAACTGCAGATACAGTATCTATTACCTGGTCCCCTACAGTACTTGCTAATACATTCTATCAGGGAGACAATGACGGTGATCCAACATTTGTAGTTGGTTATGGAATCGGGGACTGTAATGATAACATACAGGTGTATGAGATCAATCCGAAGCCTAGTTTTACCATAGATATTGCCAATATTGACCCCGATTTAATGACCACAATGCCATGGGATTCTGTGGCTAATTCTTGTGTTTCTGATGTATATAGTGCTACATATAATGCTGCTACAAATAGTTTAAATATGGACTATGGTTCTGACACGCTGTACTTTGAAATCAGTGCTGCAAATTTTGTGAAAAATTTCATGACTTACTTCTATTTAGAAGGAGGTTTGGAACAAAATCAGGAAGCAACGCTTGAACTATATCATGACCTTGCTTTAGCACAAGGGGGTGTAAGTACTGATGTATTATATACTTGGGACTGGGATTATCAAGATATTATAGATGATACTGATAGTATAATGGTACCTGATACTTTTTATGCGGCACAACCGGCAGATATTGTTGATGGGGTATCATTGTTCTTGAAAGTAATTATCTCTAATAATCAGTATGAGTCATTGCAAGACAATCCTTTCACTATTGCTGTTGATGCCCGCGACAATGATAATACGGGTATTTGGGATATGGAAGATGCAGATTGTGATGAGACTGATCCTGCATATGCAGATGCTCCTGACCAAGTTGATCAGGCAACTCATATTATTACTCCACGTCCAAGAATCGATGATAATACTACGGATGATGAAACTATAATACCGAATACAGTCGTACCAAAAGGTAGTAGCACAGGTACTCCTTACCATAAACCAACATATCCGGAATATTAATTTTGGTTGAAAGTTGCTTTTTCATAACCTGACATAGCGCAGCGCGCAACGAGCAAAGTGCATGGAGCTTTGGTTTCGTGCCCTTTGCTCTTCGCCCTGGGCGATGAAGAAGAAGGACTGAGGTTGGAAGGACTGAAGGATTGATTTGAAGAAGAAAGTGAGCAGTTTTCAGTCGCAGTCTCAGTTAGTAGGAGGAGAAGGAAGTCATTAGTCAATAGTCATTAGGAGGAACTTTCTAAGCAATGACAAATGACGGAAAAGGCGTTGGCTTTCCCCTTTAGGGGTTAGGGGTAGCGCAGGAGGAGAAGGAAGTCAATAGTCATTAGCAAGAACTTTCTAAGCAATGACAAATGACCAGTGACCAATGACCAATGACTAAAAAGGTTATGAAGAAGATTAGAAGGTTAGAATATTTGAGTATTAGAATATTAGAATGAGAAAGTAGGCAATTGGCAAATATCAATACGCAAAAAGCAAAAACCTTCAAGAGTATTTAAAACCTTGAGGTGTTTAATCGCGGAAAAATGCTACTGTGTCCTACTGTGCACTATGTGGTTCAATATAAACCACAACGATGATTTAAGAACGTTGATTAACGATTGAAGATTTAAGAATGAGAAAAAACTCTGTGAGGCTCTGTGAAAAACTCAGTGACTCTCTGCGGTTAAATTTTTACCACAGAGGAACACGAAGAAGACACCGGGAAACGCAGAGAAGGATCAACCGTCGAATGACGGAGCACTTTGGAAAGAAGCCCGAAAGGGCATGTGATAGAAAGTTAGCAGTCGCAGTTTGCAGTGATCCAGTTCAGCACGAACCGGTGACCAATAACAAGTGACTAATGATTAGTAGCGAATATAAAAACAATAAAATAGGATGAAATGTGAAGTATAATATACACAACATCTGGAAAGGCAATGCGCCGCCCGTAGAGTCGCGAGAAACGAGACCTGAGTGGCGAGTAGAATCCATCGTTCAGAACGTCTTTCCCCACTTAGCTTGTCCCGTACTTTTGTCGGGAGGGGGAAATGTCCGAAGGACAAAGGGGGTTACTCGAAGCTTGAAGCTCGAAGCTTGTAGCTTCTTTAACGGCAGTCCATTGCTAAATATGCGCGACGGGCCTCGTGGCCGTGCACCGGCAAATAGCCTTGCTATGGCCAACGGGCTTGTCACGCTTAATAAACCCTCTGTGAGCCTCTGTGTGTACTCAGTGCTGTCTGCGGTAAAAAATAAAAATACCACAGAAAGAGCACTGCACACAAGGCACAACAGGGCGATTTATGCACTCTATCCAACAAAGGCATTCCGTATGCACTGCATACCGAAGAAGTCGGAACTTGCAGGAGGAAAAGGTCAATGTTGAAGGCAAAAGGCAAAAGTAAAAAGGCAAAAAACCTTAGCGTCTTAGCGTCTTAGCGCCTTTGCGAGAAAGAGGAATGATGAATGAAGATGTTGGAATGAATAGGCAATAGGCAAAATAGCTCCAAAGGGGCGAAACGTTATAGCCCGTTGCGTTAGCGCCGGGAATATTGAATTAACAATAGGCAAAGTGTAAAACATATAGTTTAAAAGTTTATCAATTTACCAATGCCGTTAGAGGTTAAACAAAAGAATAGCTAAATATTTGCAGCTTAAAAACCGGCTGTCCGGGTAAGAGAAAAGAATTGTAAAAGAGAATGTGTAAAAAAGAAAGACAAACAAAAGAAGAAATAAATAGCCATAGCTCGCGACTCGAAACTCGCAGCTAATAATTATGTACCGATTAAAACAACATATTATCCATTTTGCCCTGGTAGTTCTGCTGGCATTGCTGGCTGTGGCAAATGCTTCGGCTCAGGACGGTGGAAAAGCTGTGCCGTTTTTTGAGGTAACTCAGTGTGATACCTTAACACTTCAAATTGAAGAAATGCCGGGTGATGAATACACCTGGGATATTTATAGTGATGGTGATGGTGATTTTGCAATTACACAGGGAGACATGACCTCTGCTGTTTATTTTGAGAATGGTGATTACAGAGATGCTTCAAAAGTCCGGATTATTAACCTGCCTGTAGGAGAGTATTTTGTAAAAGTGACCGCCTGGGATGAGGTGCAATGTACCAATAACCTGATGGTCTTCCGTATGGATGTGATTGAGCCACCACCTCCAATTGTTTATGGCGATTCGGTTTGTGAGGATGCACCAGTGAACGTAGTTGTTGTATTTACAGGAACCGGTCCATGGGAATTCCAGTATGCTTATAGTGATGGCATAAATACTGTAAACCTAATTGGGTATACCGATGATCCGGAGATTACTATCCCAATTACACAGCCATTACCTGTTGGGCCTTCAAAGTTCTGGATAATGGAAGTAGTTGATGGTTGTGGAATAGCTCGCGAATTTACCGAGGAGGAACGGCCAAGCACGGGTATCGTTATTTTCCCGAAACCGGCGCAACAACCAATTTATATAAAAGAGGAGAATTAGCGTGGAAAGGATTATTTTTAACGATGAAGGATGAATAATAAAGGATTAATTGGTAAATGAGTAATTGAGTGAATGAGGAGGAGAATATTGCAGAATAGGAGGAAAGCTTGCAGTTTTCAGTCGCAGTTTTCAGTTTTACAATTTAGCAATTGAACAGTAGTGTAGTGAATGAGTAACTGAGTGAATGAGGAGGAGAAGATTGCAGAATGATGATTAACGATTTGAGATTGCAGAATGATTGATAAAAAGCCCCAATGGGGCGCTGGCAACTAGCACGGGGAACGCCCTGGGATAAGAAGTAGACGTCAAACGCGCTCCACGATGAAGTAATGATCAACGATCGACAGCAGTTTGGAGCAAGAGAGATAGAAAGTTGATAAAAGAATGAAGATTATTAATGAAATAAGGACAAGGAATGAATAACAAGCAATCGCGATAGGCAAAACCTTGGCGACTTAGCGCCTTTGCGAGAGAAAAAACTTAGTGTCTTTGAGTCTTTGTGTTTGAAGTTTATACCACAAAGTATTCACAAAGAAGACACATAGAACCACAAAGAAGAAAAGAAAAAACTCGAAGCTAGCGGTTAGCAGCTCGTAGCTAAAAAATATGAAAAGACTGATGTACATAGTATTCTTCCTGCTGATGGCGACAAATCTGCTCGCCCAGGAAAGCTATGTCATCGATTCGGTATGTGTGGGCACCGAACGCACCTATGGCCGCGATGGTGAAGCCGGTTATACGTACTCCTGGTACATTATCGACCACCAGCTTAATGATACCTTCCCGGTAGCATCCGTTCCTTTTGAGGTGGATCTTGGAACCGATACCATTTACGGAAGTGAAAGTACCATATTGTGGGATACTGATGGCGATTATGATATACGGGTGTATGTAACCAGCGAACACGGTTGTGATACTGTACAACAGGGTATGGTTCGGGTATTCCCGCTTCCGGAAGCACGTGCCGGCGAGGATGATGAGCTTTGTAGCTTCGACGATTATACCCTGTCAGGCGATACCGCCTGGAACCATAGCCAGATTTACTGGGGTAGAACCGGCGACGGAACATTCAGCGATGAATACAGTCTGCATCCCACCTACACTTTTGGCCCCAACGATATTCTTAATGGTGAAGTTACCCTTTTCATCACTGCCGAAGGTTTAGCCGACAATGGAACCTGTATTCCGGCAGTGGATTCGGTAACCATTATAGTTAATCCTTCGATAACGATTGACAGTACAGCTGTGCTTTGTTACGGACAAAGTGTTACAGACTGGGAAGGCCAGATCGTATCGAGTATAGTGGACAGTGTTTATACCATAACTCATCCAACGGTTGAAGGTTGTGATTCCACATTAACCCTTACTGTGAGTATAGTCGACGGATTCAGTTACGATAGTACTGCAGTTCTGTGTTACGGCCAGGAAGTGTCGGATTGGGAAAGCCAAACCATATCAAGTTTAGTTGATAGTGTTTACAACGTAACCTATCCAACATTATTAGGTTGTGATTCAACCTTAACTCTTACGGTAAGTATAGTCGACGGATTCGGTTACGATAGTACCGCCGTTCTGTGTTACGGCCAGGAAGTGTCGGATTGGGAAAGCCAAACCATATCAAGTTTAGTTGATAGTGTTTACAGCGTGACCTATCCAACATTATCAGGTTGTGATTCAACCTTAACCCTTACTGTGAGTATAGTCGACGGATTCAGTTACGACAGTACTGCAGTTCTGTGTTACGGCCAGGAAGTGTCGGATTGGGAAAGCCAAACCATATCAAGTTTAGTTGATAGTGTTTACAGCGTGACCTATCCAACATTGTCACGTTGTGATTCCACATTAACCCTTACTGTGAGTATAGTCGACGGATTCAGTTACGATAGTACCGCCGTTCTTTGTTACGGCCAAAGCGTATCTGACTGGGAAGGTCAAATCGTTTCTAGCATTGTTGACAGCGTTTATATCTCAGAACACCAAACAGTAGCCGGCTGTGATTCCACGCTGACGCTTACAGTAAGTATTATTGACGGAATTACTTATGACAGTACCGCCGTTCTGTGCTACGGTCAGGATGTATCGGATTGGGAAGGCCAGATCATATCGAGCCTGGTGGACAGTGTTTATATTTCAGAACACCAAACAGTAGCCGGTTGTGATTCCACGCTTACGCTTACAGTAAGTATAGTCGACGGATTCAGTTATGACAGTACCGCAGTTCTGTGTTACGGTCAGGAAGTATCGGATTGGGAAAGTCAGATCGTATCAAGTATAGTTGATAGTGTATACACCGTAACCTACCCAACATTATCAGGTTGTGATTCGACACTAATATTATCTGTTAGCATAATTGATGGCGGCCTGACAGAGATTTATGATACAGCCTGTGTCGAATTCACCTGGACTGCAGGAAATGGCAATACCTATACCGAGTCGGGCACTTACGATTATATATCCGACTTGGGAGCCTGCTCAGATACTTTACGATTACACTTGTTTATCAGTCCGCCAATGGATCTTGTGGCCGATTCAATACCTGTAAGCTGTTACGACTTTGCAGATGGGGCCATTGATTTAACGGTTTCAGGAGGCACAGCACCTTATACATTTGTATGGAGCAACGGTGAAACCACTGAAGATATTGGTAGTTTAGCGGCTGGCACTTATACCGTATGGGTTAGCGATTCCTTGGGATGTACGGATAGTCTCAGCATTCAGATTACGCAGCCTGATCCGATACAAATTACACTCGATGCTGTAACAAATGTTCTTGTTATTGGTGAATCAACCGGTAGCATAGAAGTTTCGCTTGGTGGTGGAACACCGGGCTACACTTATGTGTGGACAAATGAAGCAGGCGATATTGTTGGTACGGACGAAGACTTGTATAACCAGCCTGCCGGTGAGTATACGTTAAGAGTAACTGATGTGAATGGTTGTGAGGAAATATTAATCGCAACAATTACTGAGCCGGTAGCAACCGAAAGGCGAATGTCACCGGTTGAAACGCCAATCTGTTACGAAGACCGTAACAATTTCCCGCTTCTCGACTCACTGAAGCAATACCTGGCCTTACATCCTGATGTTGAGGTATTCTCCGATTGGGGACTGGATACCAGCACCTTCAAGCTAGAATCGGTAATTATTGGAGGTAGTGAATATTGTTATGAAGAAATTAGAACATACAGCATCCAGGATTTTGATGGTGAAACCTTAAGTGCAACGCACCGGATAATTGTTGATGATGACGAAGAGCCAACAATAAGTTGTCCGCCGGGCTTCGCGGTATCCGGAGGAATCGTTCCGCCGCCTCTTGATTCTCTTGAATTTTTAGCTGCCGGAGGTACTTTTGATGATAATTGTGGAATCGTTAGTTTCCGCCATGTAAGCGATGTTTCTGATGGAAAAACCAATCCGGAAACGATTACACGAACCTACGAGGTAACTGATTTCTGTGGCAATACCAGGGAATGTGAGCAGGAGATAGAAGTAACCAACGATCTTGTTTTTGCAGCTGTCGGACCGTTCTGCCAGTATTCTGTTGCACCCGAATTGCCTGATACCGCATTAAACGGAACACCGGGTTATTGGCTGCCGGACACAATAAGTACGGCTACAGCAGGCGATTTCGAATATATTTTCTATCCTGATTCAAGCTATCACGCAGCGCCTTATCGTTTAATTGTCACTATTCTTCCAGCAATCGACTTGAGTGCTAATTTGGTTGATCAGGGCTATGATCCAAGTCCGGTTGGAAGCATCAATCTGAATATCAGCGGAGGAAGCGGACCTTATACTATTAACTGGACAGGCCCTGACGGATATTCTGCATCATCAGAGGATATTGTCGACCTGTACGCCGGTGATTATTGGGTAGAAGTAAGTGATGAGATTGGCTGTTACGATAGTTTATCTGTAACCTTGCGAACCTTTGAGCCGGAGTTTAGCTGTCCGCCGGATACAATATTTGAATGCCCTGATGTAACACAATACCCAGCGGCAACCAACATTGCCGAATTTATTGCCATAGGCGGATACTATAATCCGGCCAATATCGTGGCTAACATCACAAGTTTTGATAATCCGGTTTCAAGCGAGTACTGTTTAACCATTGAACGTACCTACATAATTGAAGATATTTACGGAAGATTAGATACCTGTATTCAAACCATCGACTTCCACGATACTATCCCGCCGGTACTTAATGCTCCTGAAGGCGATACCGTGGAATGTTACTCTGCTGTTTATGAGGATTACAAAACCTACACTGATTTTATCGCATCGGGTGTACCTGTGCCGTACGATAATTGTGCAATCGATCCATCGTCGTTTACCGTTCGCGACACCTTAATTAATCTTGAACCTGGTCGTTCGGAGTTAATTTACTACTACAGTATTGCCGACATGTGCGGAAACATTGGCCGCGATACCACTTATTTCCTCATTCTCGATCAGGAACCACCTGAGGTATTCTGCGCCGATATTACGGTGTACTTGGATGAAAACGGAACTTATCGTATCTCTGTGCAGGATTCGGTTGCCATGGTCGACAGTGTATACGATAATTGTACCGCTCCTGAAAACCTGAGGGTGGTAATTGAAGTGAACGAGATCACCTGCGAGGATATAGAGTCGGGAACACAGGCCCGGGTAATCGTTTATGATGAGGTAGGCCTTTCGGCAGAATGTGTGGCAAATATTACCGTGCTTGACACCGTTCCTCCGGATGCAATTTGTCAGGATATTACGGTTTACCTGGATGAAAACGGTGAGGTAACAATTACAGCTGAACAAATCAACAATACTTCAACCGATAACTGTGAAATCGCTTCTATCGATATTTCCAGAGATCGTTTCGACTGTACCGATGTTGGTGTTAACCTTGTTCAGTTAATTGTTACGGATATCTATGGCAATACCGATACCTGCGAGGCAAATGTGACTGTTATCGATGAGATTCCTCCTCAGATTACTTGTAAGCCGGGAGGTACTATACAGTTAAGCGAAGAAGATGGTACTTTCTTACTAACATGGGATGTTGTTACGGAATCAGCCTGGGATGAATGTGGAATTGATACGGTGTTGCTGGATCAGTACTTATTGGATTGCGACAACATTGGACGGACAACAATTACAGCAACAGCTTACGATGTAAATGGTAATTCAAGCAGTTGTACTGCAGAGTTTGTTGTTATAGGTAATACTCCTCCAATTGTTGAAAACGACTCGGCTATCACTGCAATGGATGTTCCTATTGATATTCCGGTAACCAATAACGACTTCGACCTGAAGACAAATATTGATTTAGCGACGCTTGGCGTAAATAGTGATCCTGTAAATGGATCTGTGGTGGTAGATAATAAAACAGGTATTGTAACTTACATTCCTGATCCGGGATTTGTTGGCGAGGATATATTCACCTATCAAATTTCCGACGATGGTGTTCCTTGTGAACCAGAAAAAGGAACAGCCACTGTATATGTTACCGTACTTCCTGCCAACGAGCCGCCTGTGGCTGTTGACGACTATTTTGAAGTACCATGTGGTGAGTTGTTTGGTAATGTATTGTATGGCGACGATTTTGGAAATGGAGTAGATTCTGATCCGGATGTTGGTGATAAGATTACGGTAAGCCAGACTCTGATTACTCCGCCGGATAGCGGTGTATTTAACTGGTTGGACGGCGATGGAAACTTCGAATACATTCCGTTCGATGGATTCTTCGGTACTGATAGCTTCCAGTATGCAATCTGCGACGATGGTATTCCTAATTCGTTGTGCGACACCGCATGGGTCTTTATCACCCGTGTTCCGGATAACGACTGTGATGGTGTAGCCGATGCTGATGATATTGATGATGATAACGACGGAATCCGCGATAACATTGAGAATGGTGGTTACTGGCCCGAAGAGCAGATGGGATTGATCGATTCCGATCATGACGGAATACCGGATTATATGGATATCGACTCGGACAACGATGGAATACCGGATAATATTGAAGGTCAGGGCGAGCACAATTACATACCGCCTTCAGGAATTGATGCCAACCACGATGGCTGGGATGATGTTTACGACGTAACCATTGGTGGTGTAATTACTTTCGACGAAGAGTTGACCGACACCGATGGCGATTCGATGCCTGATTACCTGGATATTGACTCGGATAACGACGGTGTATTTGATATGATTGAAGGTCACGATGCCGACCACAATGGTATTGCCGATGTATTGAGATGGTATACCGATGCCGACCACGATGGATTGGATGATGCTTATGATACCTATTACGGATGGGCTGATTATGGTAACGAGATCGGTAGTAATGCGCCGCTGCAAGACTTTGATGATGACGGCACACGCGACTGGCGAGATATTAACGACGAAGATGATGATTACCTGACAGTAAATGAAGACCTGAACGGTAACGGCGATTACAGTGACGATGACCTCGATTTGGATGGTTATCCGGAATACCTGGATACCGAGCTGAATTGTGAGCTGTTTATTCCTGAAGGATTCTCGCCAAACGACGATGATGTTCACGACTTCTTCCAGATTCTGTGTATTCAGAAATATCCGAATGCCAAACTGATGATCTTTAACCGTAACGGTGTTAAACTTTGGGAGAAAGAACACTATGGTAACCTCGATGTTTGGGGAACTTACCAGGATGCATGGTGGTGGGGAACTTCTGAACACGCACTTACCCTTGGCCGATCAGGTGGATTACCGGCCGGTAACTACATCTACGTACTGCTGCTGAACGATGGAAAAGGTACAGTTAAGAATGGTACAGTGATGTTGGCCTATTAAGAAGGATTAAGAATGATTGATTAAGGATTATTGGATGTAGTAATCAGTTTTCAGTCGCAGTTTTCAGTTGAGCAATAGGTCAGTTTAGCAATTTATCAATAGAACAATTTAACAGTAGAATAGTGAATGAGTTATTGAGTGAATGAGGAGCAATTGAATGATGAATTTCGAATGCTGATTCACGATTTTAGATTTCAGAACCTTGAGGAGAGTGGGCAGTATACAGTCGCAGTAAACAGTTTAGCAGTAGAACAGTATTGAAATAGTAAAGAGATTCTGATGATTCCTATGTGTCTATTGTGGTTCAGTTCTTCGCGCCTTAGAATCTTTGTGTTTTAAAGTTTTTAACCACAAAGCCGCACAGAGAATGCACAAAGAATGCACAAAGTTTCATAGAGAAGTAAAACTCGAAACACGTAGCTCGGAACTCGTTACCCAAATGAATTTCGATTTCAGAAGTGGGAAGAAAGTTTTCAGTTTTCAGTCGCAGTTAACAGTTTTACAATTTAACAATAGAACAATTTATCAGTAGTCATCAAATCTACTGTGCCCTATGTGTCTATGTGGTTCAGCTCTAAGTGTCTTCGCGTCTTCGTGTTTAGCCTTTCAGCGCCGCCTCAATATCAGCAATTATATCAGCCACATTCTCAATGCCCACCGAAAGTCGCATCATGCGGTCGTTTATACAGGCAGCAATGCGTTCTTCTTCGGTAAACTCGGCATAAATGGTTGAGTGCGGGTGAATGATCAGCGATTTATTATCATTCAGGTTAGTGGCCCTTCGAATGATTTGTAGCTTGTTCATAAACGTGTAACAGGCAGCTTTCGATTCCAGCTCAAAACTCATAATGGTGCCCGGAATTCCGTTAAAATATTTTTGCGCCAGCAGGTAGCGTTCATCGGTTTCCAGTCCCGGGTAACTTACCTTTTTAATCCGGGGATGTGCTTTCATAAATTCGCCCAAAGCCAGGCAATTTTGGTAACACTTTTCTACCCGAAGCTCCAGGATGTCGAGGCCCTGAATTTGAAAGCGCGCCGTTTGCGGAGCCATACTTCCGCCCGTATTTCTGTAAACATTCTTTCTTACTTTAATAAGAAAGGCATTGTCCTTAAATTTTTCAGTGTATGAAGCCGTATTTGGGTTCCGGTTCCAGTCGAAATTACCGTGATCAACAATGGCACCACCAAACGAGGTGGCCCCTCCGGAAATATATTTTGTGGTCGACATCACCTCGATATTCACACCAAATTTCCCGCCGCTAAAAACATTAGGGGGAGTAATCGTGCTGTCGGCAACCAGAACCAGCCCGTGTTTTTTGGCCACGCGCGACAGCATTTCAATATCGGCAATATCCAGTTGTGGATTAGTTACCGTTTCAAAATAAATGGCGCGGGTATTTTTATCAATGTGTTTTTCAATTTCTTCTTCCGAACTTAAATCGCAAAAACGGGTTTCCAGCCCAAATTCCGAAAGGGTATTTTGAAGCAAAGCAAAACTGTGACCAAATAAACGATTTCCGGAAATAATATTGTCGCCTGTTTTGGTAAGCGCCATAATGGTATTTGTAATGGCTGCCATTCCCGAACTTACCGCAATTACACCACTGCTTTGTGTCAGTGCCTTTAGTTTTAGCTCGAAATACTCCACCGTAGGACTTGCTGTTCGCGAGTATACATGGGCAATGTACTCGCCTCTGAAATTGGCTTCAATTTGTTCGGCCGATTCAAATTCGTAAGCCACCGACTCGTATAATGGCATTTGCAGTGCCTTGTGTGGATCGTGTTTGGCGTAAGGTACATTTAATGCTGTGGTAGTAAATCCGGTTTTCTTCATTTGTCGTTCTTTAAAGGCGTAAAAGTAATCTTTTGTATTCCTTTCATGCCCTGCTGCTACAAAATATCAGTTAAAAAATCCTGATATTTGACATCCTCAAAACAATTCTACAACATAATTGTTTTAGGGGTGTCGATGCATTATGGTACGATAATTGTTCCTTACCTTTGCATCTTTAAGTTATAATTAAACAGCATTTAATTAACAACTGCTAACCATGGCGCCCCCCGCCATGGTTTTTTTTTATTTCTTTCTCTTAATGTTATCATAAACAGTCCTTTCCTTTCATGCTCATCCGTCAACATCTTTTTAATTTCCCGGGCAACGGCATTTTTTCGCAGTTAAATTATTCTAAATGTTCAATCCGATATAACAGAGGTCTGCCTGTCAGTTAGTTAATGAGTTTTGAAATAAAAGAAGACTTTTCGAAACGCATTTTCTTTTAATAATCTGCATTTTCACGTCTGTTTCTATATCTTTAAAAAACAAATCCGGAAGAGTATTCGGATTTTGAAAGACGAAAAAGAAAGGAGCCAAACCTATGAAACGAGCTGATTAAAAAGCCCGTTTGAAATAGGAGCACTATCATGCGAGTTCCATCTTTTACCTTAAAACGAAAAATTTTAATAAGATGAAAAGATACCTGCCAAAATTAGTTCAGAACGATAAATGGCTGGAGCCTTATGCCGGAGTTATTTCCGACCGTATGATACTTGCTGATCGTAAAGAAAGAGAAGTTACCGGAGGACGGAGTCTGGCCGATTTTGCTACCGGGCATCTGTATTTTGGTTTGCACCGAACTGAATCGGGATGGGTAATTCGCGAATGGGCACCCAATGCAACGCATATATATATGGTTGGTACTTTTAACGATTGGCAGGAGAGTGTTGATTACGCTTTTGCAAGTCTCGATCATGGTGTTTGGGAATTGCACCTGGCAGCCGATCAAATGGGCCATGGCGATTTGTATGCCCTAAATGTACATTGGGCTGTAAATCATGGAAAACGAATTCCTGCCTGGGCTACGCGTGTTGTGCAGGATGAAAATACACACATGTTTAATGCGCAGGTTTGGGCGCCCGAAAATCCTTACGAGTGGAAGAATCCGGAGTTTCAACGTACCGACGAGCAACCGCTGATTTATGAAGGGCATGTAGGGATGGCAGGTGAAGAAGCGCGTGTTCATACCTACAATGAGTTTCGGGAGCAGATGTTACCGCGCATAAAAGCCAACGGTTACAATGTTATTCAGTTAATGGCTATTCCGGAGCACCCGTATTACGGGAGTTTTGGTTATCACGTTAGTAGCTTTTTTGCGGCGTCGTCGCGCTTCGGAACACCCGAAGAACTAAAACAGCTGATTGATGAGGCACACGGAATGGGAATTGCCGTAATTATGGATCTGGTGCATTCGCATGCTGTAAAAAATGAAGTTGAAGGCTTGGGGAATTACGATGGTACACGTTACCAGTTTTTTCACGAAGGTGCAAAAGGTGAGCATCCGGCTTGGGACAGCTATTGTTTTAACTACGATAAAAACGAGGTGCTGCACTTCCTTTTGTCAAACATCAGCTATTGGCTCACCGAGTATAAATTTGATGGATTCCGTTTTGACGGTGTAACCAGCATGTTGTATTTCAACCATGGTTTGGAGATTGCTTTCACCACTTACGACGACTATTTTAATGCCAATGTCGACCAGGAGGCAACTACCTATTTTAAACTGGCGAATAAGTTGATTAAACAAATAAATCCGCAGGCGCTGTCGATTGCCGAAGATATGAGCGGAATGCCCGGATTGGCCACTGCAATTGAAGACGGTGGTTTGGGATTTGATTTCCGAATGGCGATGGGCGTACCTGACTTCTGGATAAAAATGATAAAAGAAAAGTCGGACGACGAATGGGAGGTGGGTGATATTTTTTACCAGCTAACCTCGAAACGCATGGACGAGCAGGTGGTGAGTTATGCCGAATCGCACGACCAGGCTTTGGTGGGCGATAAAACCATCATCTTCCGGCTGATAGATAAAGAAATGTACTTCTCCATGCGAAAAGATCAGCCGAACCTGATCGTTGACCGTGGAATTGCCCTGCATAAAATGATCCGGCTGGCAACCGCGAGTACTGCCGGCGGTGCTTACCTGAATTTTATGGGAAATGAATTCGGGCACCCCGAATGGATCGATTTCCCGCGCGAAGGAAACAACTGGTCGTACAGTCATGCCCGCCGAATCTGGAGCATTTCTGAGGATCAGGACCTGAAGTTTCATTGGTTGTATGATTTTGATAAGGAAATGATTCAGCTGATCAACCAGAACAAAATACTTTCTATTCCTCCGGTTGATAAGGTTTTGGAAAATACGCCAGATAAAGTGCTGGCCTACCACCGCGGACTGTTTCTGTTTGTTTTCAATTTTAATCCAACACAGTCGTTTACCGATTACGGGATTCCCTTGGGTGCCGGGAAATATCAGATAGTGTTGAATACCGATTCCGGCCGTTTTGGTGGTCACGACCGGGTTGATGAGGAGATCAGTTACTACACCATGCCAAGCAAAGGACTGGATAGCCAGCATTACCTGAGACTTTACCTTCCGGCAAGAACGGCGCTTGTACTGAAAAAAGTGGATATCCCGAAAGTGAAGTAAATGGCCGAATCAAAATTTCAAACCATAGTAGATGTGCCGCAGTTTAAGTGGCAAACGGGTTATAAAATAAAGAACCTGTTTATGGGATCGTGTTTTACCGAAAATGTTGGGGCGAAAATGGAAGCCCTGAAATACCCGGTTGACATCAATCCGTTTGGAATTTTGTATAACCCGCTTTCTGTTGCCAACGGCCTGCAGCTATTGCTCGAAGAAAAGCAGCTTTCGGCAACCGATCTTATTGAACACAACGGCCTTTGGCATAGCTTTAGCCATCATGGGCGTTTTTCGAATACCGAGCAAAAGATGGCCTTGGATGACATAAACACCCGAATTAAAAACTCAGCTACGTTTTTAAAAGAGGCCGGTTTTTTGTTTCTCACTTTTGGTACGGCGTGGATTTACAGGTATAAAAAAAGCGGAGAACTGGTTTCGAACTGCCATAAAATTCCGGCCCGTGAGTTTGTGCGCGAACGTTTGTCGGTACAACAAATCGTTGAAGTTTATCGTGAATTGCTGCACAAAATCTGGCAAATAAATCCTGACCTTAAAGTAGTTTTTACGGTCAGCCCGATTCGTCATTGGAAAGACGGCGCTGTTGAAAATCAGCGAAGTAAGTCGACGTTGATATTGGCTGTCGATCAACTTATTCAGGAACTGGGTACAGAAAAATGTGCCTATTTCCCGTCGTACGAAATTGTGATGGATGAACTACGCGATTATCGTTTTTATGACGAAGATATGTTGCACATTTCAGAAGTGGCCATTAAGCATATCTGGTCGCGTTTTGAAGCGGCACTAATCAACCCTGAAAGTATCGAAATTGCGCGGGAAGTTCAAAAAATAAGCAATGCTGTAAAGCATCGTCCAATCAACAAAAAATCCCTTGAATATTCCAAATTTCTCCTTAGTTTTCTTAATAAATTGGAATTGCTGGAAAAAAGATTCCCGTATCTTAATTTAAAGTTAGAAAAAGAATATTTTAATGTACAGATTGAGCAATTTGGTGGTGGTGACCAAACAATTGTAAGTTAAATCCCTTAACTTAGTAGTGACAACTTCGTTGTAGCTGCTGAACCAATACTCAATTTACCAAAGTGTTATTAATATGCATTACCTTGAATTTGATAAGGAGCAGCTGGTAAATCTTGAATATTCGCTGTTCAAAGAAATATTACGATCAAACAGAGCCGGTTCTTATTTAAGTACTACGCTAAACGGCTGTAATACCCGAAAATACCACGGTTTGCTGGTTTGTCCTATTGAAAAATTTGGAGGTGAAAAGCATGTGTTGCTATCATCGCTCGATGAAACCGTAATTCAAAACGATGCCGAATTCAACCTCGGAATCCACCGCTATAAAGGCGGTACCTACGAACCCAAAGGGCACAAATACATCCGCAATGTAGAGTTTGATGCGATACCAAAAATTACTTACCGTGTGGGTGGGGTTGTGCTAACAAAAGAGCGACTGCTGGTAGAAAAAGAGGAACAAATTCTGATAAAATATACCCTTGAGGAAGCTAAATCGCCAACAACTTTGCGATTAAAACCATTCCTTGCTTTCCGGAATATTCATCACCTCAGCAAGGCAAATATGTTTGTAAACCGCAAGTTTGGTAAGGCCAAAAACGGCATAAAAACATGTTTATACGATGGCTACCCCGATTTATTTATGCAATGCAGCAAAGCGGTTGATTTTGTAGGAGTCCCCGATTGGTATTACGATATTGAATACCTGAAAGAGCTGATCCGGGGTTACGAATATCTTGAAGATCTTTTTGTGCCGGGCTATTTTGAGTTTCCGATGAAAAAAGGCGAGTCGATCGTTTTTGCAGCGGGATTAACAGAAGCAAATCCGGTGTCGTTAAAACAGCGGTTTACCAAAGAGCAGAACAAACGTGGAGGCAAAGAAACCTTCAATAGTGTTTTGGAGCGGGCCGCTCACCAGTTTATTATGCACGAAGGTTACACGGCCGATATTATTGCCGGTTTCCCCTGGTACAACAGCATTACCCGTCAAACTTTTATATCGCTTCCCGGATTGTGCCTGGCGTTTAACGACCCGAAACTGTGTGAGAAAATACTCGATTCGTACCTGAAATATTTTAACGATGGTTTTTTCCCCGATCAGATTAAGGATAAAGAACTGACCTACCATTCTGCCGACACATCGTTGTGGTTTATTTGGGTTATTCAGCAGTATTTAAAGAAAAAGAACAATCCGAAGATGCTTTGGAGAACGTATGGCGAAGTGATCAAAAGAATCCTCAATGCCTATACCAGTGGGAAAAGGGATGATATAAAAATGCTGCCCAACGGATTGATTTATGCCGAAAAAGAAGATACCGCATTAACCTGGATGAATTCCAGTGTTGACGGAAAGGCTGTAATACCGCGGATCGGAAAGCCGGTTGAAGTGAATGCCCTGTGGTTTAACGCCATTTGTTTTGCCCTCGATTTAGCGGATATGGCCGGCGACGACGAATTTATTACGCAATGGAAACATATGGTAAATAAAGTGGCGCAGTCGTTCCTTAAAACCTTCTGGAGCGACGGACACGGCTACCTGGCCGATGTGGTAAAAGATGAGCAGCACGATTGGGCAGTTCGGCCAAATATGGTAATTGCCGTTGCCATGGATTATACACCGCTTACAAAAGAACAGCAAAAACAGGTGTTAAGTGTGGTGAAACGCAAACTGTTAACCAACAGGGGGCTGCGAACATTGTCGCCCGATCATTTGCGTTACTTTGGTAATATTAGCGGAGGCCCGAAAGAACGGGAGCTGGCGGTGCATCAGGGAGCTGTATGGCCCTGGTTGCTACAGTTTTTTGTTGAAGCCTATTTAAAGATTCACAAGCGAGGAGGATTACCGTTTGTGAAACAGATAATGGAAAGTTTTGAAGCCGAAATGACCGAGCATTGTATCGGAAATATTCCTGAGATGTACGATGGCGACCCGCCACATGTTGGAAAGGGCGCCATTTCGCAGGCCTGGAATGTGGCAGGTGTTTCGTATGCGCTTGATTTGGTGCAGAACTATACAGAATAAGCCAAAAACAATTGATTTTTGGGATGTAACCGGAAAATTAGAAGATCAGATGAAGGTATTAATGTTTGGATGGGAATTTCCGCCCCATATCTCCGGTGGATTGGGGACAGCCTGTTACGGGCTTACAAAAGGTATGGCTGAGATTGAAGATATTGACGTAACTTTTGTAGTTCCAAAGGCTTTTGGCGACGAAGATCAGTCGCGAATAAAGCTGATTGGAGCCAATAACATTCCTGTAAGCCGAACGACCTTTACTTTTGATGAGGGCGGAAAAACAATGGAATACCTCGAAGTAGATTCGCCCATTCTTCCTTACGTTACCGAAGATGAATTCTGGACTTTAAAAAGTAAACGTTACACAGGCCAGACAAAATTTGTTGAAACCGACGAAAATTCAAAGATCGAATTCAGCGGTGGTTATGGCCCCGATCTGTTAAAAGAAATTCGCAATTATGCGCTGGTGGCTCGTTTGATCGCCGAAGATAATCCCTGCGACATTATTCATGCACACGACTGGCTCACCTATCCGGCAGGAATAGCTGCCAGCCAGGCGACAGGAAAACCATTGGTTATTCATGTGCATGCTACCGATTTCGACCGAAGCGGAGGCGATGTAAATCCACGGGTTTATGCCATTGAGCGCGAAGGCATGGAAGCGGCCGATAAAATTATTGCGGTAAGCAATCTTACCCGGAAAATGGTGATCGAAAAGTACGGAATTCCGCCCGAAAAAGTGGTTACCGTTTATAACGCCGTTGAGTCGGTAAATAATGAAAAAGGAAGTTTGCCGCCAAAAGGCGTTAAGGATAAAGTGGTTACTTTTTTAGGAAGGATAACCATGCAAAAAGGCCCCGGCTATTTTGTTGAAGCTGCCAACCTGGTGCTCAAAAAAATGCGGAATGCACGTTTTGTTATGGCCGGAAGCGGCGATATGATGAATGAAATGATAGCCCGGACAGCAGCGTTGGGCATCGCCGATAAATTTCATTTTACAGGTTTCCTGAAGGGGAATGATGTAAACGATCTTTTTAGCATGACCGATGTGTTTGTTATGCCCTCGGTGTCGGAACCTTTCGGAATTGTGCCGCTTGAAGCTATGCAATTAAATGTTCCGGTAATCATATCCAACCAGTCGGGGGTATCGGAGATTTTAAAACATGCTATAAAAATCGATTTTTGGGATACCTACGCAATGGCCGATGCTATTTATGGTGTATTGAATTATTCCTCGTTGGCCCAGCATTTTAAAAGTGCCGGAAAAACAGAGGTGGATGAATTAAAGTGGACACACTCGGCCCGCGAAGTGAGAAAAGTTTACGAAAGTACCTTGCAAGAATTTTAACCCAACTGCTATGAAGTCAATTTGTTTGTTTTTTCAAATACATCAACCGTTCAGGCACCGGCGTTACCGTTTTTTCGATATCGGTAACGACCATTACTATTACGACGATTATTCAAACGAAAGCATAATCAGAAATATAGCCGACAAAAGTTATTTGCCGGCCAATAAACTGTTGCTCGAACTGGCTAAAAAACTGGGAGATAAGTTTAAGGTAGCTTTTTCGATAACCGGAGTGGCACTGGAGCAGTTTGAGCTTTATGCACCCGATGTTATCGAGTCGTTTCAAAAATTGGCAAAAACCGGTTGTGTTGAGTTTTTGGCCGAAACCTACTCGCATTCGCTGAGTTCGTTAAGAGATATACATGCTTTTACCGATCAGGTGAAAAAGCACGACGATCAGATCTTCAGGTTGTTTGGTCAGAAACCGCGTGTTTTTAGAAATACTGAAATGATCTACTCCGACGAAATTGGAGAGAAAGTGGCTAAATTGGGTTATTCAGCCATGTTAACCGAAGGAGCCAAACACGTACTGGGATGGAAAAGCCCTGATTTTCTGTATGTAAACGCCATTAATCCGCGGCTAAAAGTGTTAATGCGCAACTATAAACTGAGCGACGACATTGGATTTCGCTTTTCAGACAAAAACTGGGATAAGCACCCGCTAACAGCAGAAAAATATGTGGGCTGGCTTGAAAAGGTTGGAGAAAAAGAAGAGGTAATTAACTTGTTTATGGGCTACGATTCGTTTGGAACCCGGCAGCCAAAAGAAGCCGGAATATTCGATTTCTTAAAAGCTTTGGCTGAGCAGGTGGTAAAAAGCGATAAGCTAAAATTTTCAACCCCTTCAGAAGCGGTTAATGAACTTCAGCCGATTTCGGTTGTTAGTGTTCCACATCCAATTTCATGGTCCGACGAAGAGCGCGATCTTAGTGCATGGCTCGGGAATGAAATGCAAAAAGAGGCCTTTGATAAATTGTATGCCATGAAAGGACAAATGGCCCGGTGTACCGATGCTGTTCTTCAGAAGGATTGGAATTACCTGCAGGCGAGCGATCATTTCTTTTACATGTCGACCAAGTATTTTGCCGATGGTAATCCGCATAAATCCTACAGCCATTTTGATTCGCCTTACGAGGCTTTTATCAATTATATGAATGTGCTGAGCGATTTTAAAATCCGGTTAAACGCGCACGTTCCCGAAAGTGAAGTAGAGAATGAAATCGCTTCGCTTCATCGTTTGTTGGAAGAAAAAGAAGAAAAGATAAAAAAGATGGAAGCCGATTTGCGCCGTTTGCAAAAAACGAAAAAGCAAAAAACGACTTTGCGAAAAAAGAAATAGACAATTTGTCGCTAACATTAAATTCACTTAACGATAATTGTAGAACAAACAATTTGTTGAAATGATAATCTAATTTTGCAGCTCGTTCTAAGTGAGTTAGAACGATTGACTTACCCGCTGGGTATAGTTTGTAATTAATAAAATGAGAAGAAAATGGAGGAGAAAAAATTTATAAAAAACCCGGTTGTGGGAGAGCCGGTATGGAAACGGATTATTGTAGAATCTAACGTTCCGGAAAGTCTTTCACCACTGCGCGACCTTTCAAAAAACCTTTGGTGGGTTTGGAATTCTGAAGCACGCGAATTATTTCAGCAGATAGATGCAGAAATTTGGGAAGAATGTGCCCATAACCCGATTGTATTGCTCGATCAGGTGAGCTATAATCGTTTTAAAGAGCTGGAACGCGATGAAATGTTCGTAGCCCGAATGCACGAAGTAAATGCAAAATTCAATCAATATCTTGATGAGCGTAAAGAGCTTGCAGGCCCCGGAATTTCCTATTTCAGTATGGAGTACGGTTTGCACGACAGCTTAAAAATATTTTCGGGAGGTTTGGGTATTTTGGCCGGCGACTACCTGAAAGAAGCCAGCGATATGAAAGTAAAACTGGTTGCCGTAGGTTTGTTGTATCGCTACGGATATTTTAAACAAACACTGAATTTACATGGCGAGCAAATGGCTGTTTACGATGCACAGCAATTCTCGAAAATCCCTGTTCAGCCGGCATTGGATAAAAATGGCGAGTGGGTGCGCGTTGAAGTGCAATATCCGGGACGCACGTTGATCGGACGTGTTTGGCAAACCAATATTGGCTCGGTAAAATTGTATTTGCTTGATGCCGACCATCACGAAAATAACGACGCCGACCGTTTTGTAACCCATCATTTATACGGTGGCGACAACGAAAACCGCCTGAAACAGGAAATGTTACTTGGTTTGGGTGGTATTCAGGCATTAAAAAAGCTGGGTGTAGAATCAGATATTTACCACTGTAACGAAGGGCACGCAGCGTTTATCGGGATACAGCGTATTGCCAACCTGATGGCTGAACAGAAACTTAGCTATGCCGAGGCCAAAGAAGTTGTAAATGCATCAACAGTGTTTACAACGCACACGCCGGTTCCGGCAGGGCACGATTCTTTTCATGTGGATATGTTCCGTCATTACATGAATTTCTTTGTCGAAAAGTTGGGATTGACCTGGGAAGATTTCGAGATGTTGGGTAAAGCCAGGGCTGAGGAAGATCATTTCAATATGAGTTACCTGGCCAGCAACTTGTCGCAGGGAATTAACGGCGTTAGTATGCTGCACGGCGATGTAAGTAAGGCGGTACTAAAACATTTGTATCAGGGTTACCTGGAGGAGGAACTGGAGATTGGTTATGTAACCAACGGTGTTCACTACCCAACCTGGGCAGCACAGGAATGGAAAGACATTCATAAAAAATATTTTGGCGAAGAATTTCCGACCAATCAATTGGATTTTGATGTGTGGAAGAATATTTACAATGTTCCGGATTACGAGATCTGGGAGCTGCGTAAAAAATTGCGTCAAAAACTGATTAACTACATCAAAGAGCGTTTCTCAGATAACTGGGTTAAACGTTCGGAGAATCCGAAGTTGATCAGCGAGATTCTCGGAAAATTGAATCCGAATACCTTAACAATTGGTTTTGCACGCAGGTTTGCTACCTACAAACGTGCGCACTTGTTGTTCCGCAATCTCGACCGCTTGGCGAAAATTGTAAATAATCCTGAGCGTCCGGTACAGTTTATTTTTGCAGGTAAAGCTCACCCGGCAGATAAGGCTGGTCAGGATCTGATTAAAAATATTGTTGAAGTATCGAAACGTCCTGAGTTCCGAGGTAAAATTCTTTTCGTTCAGAACTACGACATGAACCTGGCAAAAATGCTGTTGCAGGGTGTTGATGTTTGGATGAACACGCCAACCCGTCCGTTGGAAGCTTCGGGAACAAGCGGCGAAAAAGGAGTTATGAACGGGACGCTGCACTTCTCAGTTCTTGATGGCTGGTGGGTTGAAGGTTACCGGAAAGATGCCGGTTGGGCACTGCCGGCCGAGCGCGCTTACGATGTACAGGATTTCCAGGATGAGTTGGATGCCGAAACCATTTACAATATTCTGGAAGAAGAAGTTGTGCCTGCTTATTATGGCCGCAACCAGTATGATATTCCTGAAAAATGGGTGGGATATGTGAAAAATACCATTGCAAATGTTTCGCCAAACTTTACCACATCGAGAATGATGCGCGACTACCAGGACCGTTACTACAATCCGCAGTATGAGCGTTCTGCGCGTGTGAATGCAGATGGATTTAAACTGGCAAAAGAAATTGCTGCCTGGAAAGCCAAAGTGGCTGCAAAATGGGATGGAGTTGAGGTGAAAAACATCGAAATCATCGACGGTATTGCGCACACTATGGTGATGGGTGATAAGTACCCGGTAAAAGTATCGGTTGATTTAAATGGACTGAAACCGGAAGAAGTTGGTGTGGAATTATTAATTGCTGAAAATAAAGACGGACAGGAAAGAATTGTTGATACAGTTGAATTTATTCCTGAAAAAAGCGAAGGCACATCTTGCTGTTACAAGCATACTATTTTGCCCGACCACCCCGGGTCGTTCTCCTACAGTTTCAGGGTGTATGCAAAACATCCGGAATTGCCGCACCGCCAGGATTTCCGATTCATTAAATGGATCAGCTAATCCCTCAGTGGAACATTGATGTATTTGCAAAAGCAAAAACAAAATACACAGAAAGGTGCTCGTTTGGGCACCTTTTTTTATTGAAGTGAAGTTAAGCTGTTGTGCAACATTAGTTTCAAAATGGCATTGAACGCAAAATAGTAATTGACGTCATTTTTACATTTCATTCAAACTGTTATTTTTACGTCGTAATCAAATGTCGGGAGAAACAAGTTTTGGTAACCAGGGTGAATATCAAAGCTGAAGAACGCCAGGCATTTGGTACAAGAGAAAATGAAAATTAAACAGATGAAACGAGCATATAAAATAATTACTTCCAAAAGAATAACTAAAAATGTGCGAGTTCCATACGATACCCTAATAAATAAACAATTCTAATCGTATGAAACGAGTGTGAATTTTTATTCTTCAAATTCACAAACAGGAAGAATTAAAATTCATAGGGTGTTACATCGAATACAAATGAAACGAACAATTTTAATGAGATGAAAAACCGGAAAAAGATTGGTAATAAAATCAAAGAGTTTCGTGAGTTCAGGCAACTTTCGCGCGCTGATTTGGCAATACAGGCTAATTTGGATGAAGCCCAATTGCAGCTGATTGAAGACGAGGGAAATGTTCCTTCGTTAGGTGTGCTAATTAAAATATCGCGCGCCATGGGTGTGCGTATCGGAACCTTCCTCGACGATCAGGAAACCATTGGTCCGGCTCTCGTAAATGCTGGCAAAGCTAAAGAAACGCTTAGCTTTTCTACCAAAGACGAAAGTACTCGCGAGCACCTCAACTTTTTCTCGTTGGCACAGGCAAAATCAGGAAGGCATATGGAGCCGTTTTTGGTTGAAATTGAACCTGCGGAAGAGTCGGATTATAAACTGTCGTCGCACGAAGGCGAAGAGTTTATATATGTGCTCGAAGGAAGTATTGAGATCAATTACGGAAAAGAAGTTTACCTCTTACAGAAAGGCGATACCATCTATATCGATTCGGTTGTTGCCCACAATATTCACGCAGCCGGCGAACAGGCTGCAAAAATTCTTGCGGTAGTTTATACTCCCGTGTAATTAAAAAAGATTTTCATGCAGTTACTTGATTATACCTTAGGAAATATACTTGAAAAATGGGCCTTTGAAACGCCAGATAAAGATTTTATTGTTTACCCCGATCGTAAACTGCGGTTTTCGTATAAGCAGTTTAACGAACGGGTAGACCGCCTGGCAAAAGGATTGCTTTTTATCGGTATAAAACCGGGAGATAAAGTAGGTGTGTGGGCAAAAAATGTTCCCGACTGGACCACTCTGATGTTTGCTACAGCAAAAATCGGGGCGGTTCTGGTAACGGTTAATACCAATTACAAGCTGGCGGAGCTGGAATACATCCTGAAAAATGCCGATATAAACTCGCTGTTTATTGTTGATGGATACCGCGACAGCGATTATGTGAAGATGGTGTTTGAATTGGTGCCCGAGCTAAAAACACAACCACGCGGAAAACTGAAATCAGAAAAATTTCCGCAGCTTAAAAATGTAGGATTTATTGGCCAGCAAAAACATCGCGGGATGTACAGTACCGACGAGTTAATGTTGCTGGGAAGCCACATTGATGATCTGGAGCTGGAAAGCGTTAAAATAACGCTCAATTGCCACGATGTGGTAAATATGCAATTCACCTCGGGGACAACAGGTTTCCCGAAAGGTGTAATGCTTTCGCACCACAATATTCTGAACAACGGTTTTGCAACCGGCGAGTGTATGAAATACACCGAAGACGATCGTTTGTTGGTTTGTGTTCCACTATTCCACTGTTTTGGTTGTGTGTTGGCTGTGTGTTCCATCGTTACGCACGGAGCAACAATGGTTTTTACCGAGGATTTTGATCCTTTAATGGTGCTGGCTTCTGTACAAAAGGAAAAATGTACGGCGCTTTACGGAGTACCAACCATGTTTATTGCAGAGTTGAATCACCCGATGTTCGATATGTTCGATCTGTCGTCGTTACGCACAGGAATTATGGCCGGAGCACTTTGCCCCATCGAAACCATGCGCCAGGTGATGGATAAAATGAACATGAAAGATATAATTATTGTGTACGGCTTAACCGAAAGTTCGCCGGGAATGACGGCTACACGTACACATAATTCGGTTGAAGTTCGGGCTACCACGGTCGGTTTTGAATTCCCGAATGTTGAGGTGAAGATTGTGGATCCGGAAACCGGTGAAGAATGTAGGCCGGGCGAACAGGGCGAAATCTGCTGCCGGGGTTATAATGTCATGAAAGGCTACTACAACAACCCTGAAGAAACAGCAAAGGTTATCGATAAAGAAGGATGGTTGCACTCGGGCGATCTGGCTGTAAAAACCGAAGATGGATTTTATAAAATTACCGGCCGCATAAAAGATATGATCGTGCGTGGAGGCGAAAATATCTACCCGCGCGAGATTGAAAATTACCTGTATCGTTTGCCGCAAATCGAAGCCGTTGAAGTTGCAGGTGTTCCAAGCAAAAAATATGGCGAAGCAGTTGGTGCTTTTATTAAACTGAAAAAAGGGGAAAAACTCAGCGAGGAAGAGATTGTAGATTTCTGCCGTGGAAATATTGCCCGGTTTAAAATTCCGAAATACATCTTTTTTGTTGATGAATTCCCGATGACCGCCAGTGGAAAGATCCAAAAATACAAACTGAGCGAAATGTCGGTGGAACTGTGTAAGGATCAGGGTATAGAGATCATCTAGCGCAAGAAATGATTGATTTTGCCTATTGAGAATACATATTCTATAGGTATAATTGAATGCTTTTTTTATTTTTTTTAAGAAGTTACAATCTGCAAGGTAAAATCATAAAACACTATCATTTTTTATTCTCCCATCATTTTCAATTAGGGTTTCGTTTATTTTATCCAAATTCACTTAAAAGCAGTAAATCGGCGGTATTCTGTCGCTGATGAATATTGATTTTTGTCATGTTTTCGGCCTGTAAAAAGCGCAATTTTCGCGGCTGTTCAGAGAAGCAGTTTTTTTATGAGTATTTAATTACCACTGCGAAGGGTAATTGATTAGACAGCACAGAGTTTTTTGAAGCCATTTGCATAACGCAAGTGGCTTTTTTATTCATGAAACTCAGATTTCAAAAACATAGCGCCCTAGAATGTGATTGTTGAAAGGCTCACTCCTGCTAAGCACATAAGGATGTTTGATTCAATTAACTATCCAACCATTTCCTGTTTTAATTAAGGTTATGCTATATTTGTGCATCTAAAAAACGCAAATAATCATGGCAAAATACAAACGCATTCTACTAAAACTCAGCGGCGAATCGTTGATGGGTGATCAACAATACGGAATAGACCAGCAACGACTTGGCGATTATGCCGAGGAAATTGCAGCAATTGTAAAATCGGGTGTGCAGGTTGGCATTGTAATTGGCGGCGGTAATATTTTTCGCGGACTAAGCGGTGCAGCCAAAGGTTTCGATCGTGTAAAAGGCGACCAGATGGGGATGCTGGCAACTGTAATTAACAGCCTGGCTTTAAACTCAGCACTGGTTGGTCAGGGAATTAAGTCGAAAGTACTAACCGCAATCCGGATGGAACCTGTTGGCGAGTATTACTCGAAAGACAAAGCGGTTGAGGCTTTGGAAAATGGCGAAGTGGTGATTATCTCAGGAGGGACCGGTAATCCGTATTTTACTACTGATACAGCAAGTGCCCTGCGCGGAATCGAAATTGAAGCTGAAGTTATGCTGAAGGGAACCCGCGTTGACGGTATTTATACGGCAGATCCGGAAAAGGATAAAACAGCAACCAAGTTCGATAAAATCAGTTTCGACGAAATTTATAATCGTAACCTGCGAATAATGGATCTTACCGCTACAACTTTGTGTAAGGAGAACAATTTGCCGATTTATGTTTTTAATATGGATCAAAAGGGTAATTTACAGAAAGTTATGAGTGGTGAGGATCTCGGAACTTTGGTGTATTGCTAAGCCTTATTTATTTGAAACAGGAATAAATTGGGCAAAAAATTTTTGGGAATTTATATTTTTTCTATATTTGCTGACAGTCCACAGTTGGATAGACAGTGTTATTACCGATGCAAGAAGAAGTAGAGTTTATTTTAGATCATTGTAAAGAGAAAATGGTAGCTGCCATTGAACACCTTGAGAAGGAATTGGTACACATCCGTGCAGGTAAAGCAAGTCCAGCTATGTTAGATGGAGTTCATGTGGAATATTATGGTAGTCAAACGCCACTAAATCAGGTTTCTAACGTAAGTACACCTGATGCACGAACAATTGCTGTTCAGCCCTGGGAAAAGAATTTGATCCCACAAATTGAAAAAGCAATTCTTAATGCAAATCTGGGATTCAACCCGGATAACAACGGCGAGATTATCAGGATTAATATTCCGGTACTGACTGAAGAAAGACGAAGAGGTTTGGTAAAACAAGCCCATCAGGAAGGCGAAAACGCAAAAGTAAGCGTTCGTGGAGCACGAAAAGATTCGAACGATAGCCTTAAAAAACTTCTAAAAGAAGGATTGTCGGAGGATATCGAGAAAGACGCAGAAGCGGAAGTGCAACGACTGACTGATGAATTTGGTACGAAGATCGACGCCTTGGTGGAAGCCAAGGAAGAAGATATAATGACTATTTAATTGTTTCTAGTTTTCTGTTTTCTGAACATTGTTTAATTGTTTTCATGGCTTTGAGGCAGCTTGTAGAAGCTGCCTTTTTTTTGCCCAAAATTTTACTTCTTTCTGAAGTAATAACTTTTTCGCTCCTCTTTACAGTCAAAGGTAAATACTTCTGTTTCTTCCGAATAGAACACGGACAGTAAGCCAATATCGCCCGCGCAGAACAAACTGTGGATACACATGATGAGAGTAAACACATAAGCCAGCGGATGGTTAAAAAAGATAATAACTCCGGCAACAGTGATTAGTTTTACTACAACCAATGGAGCAAGCGCAACAAAGGTAAACTGCCTGCGGTTAAAAACATGGCGGTCGGCTTCGGCGTAAAACATAAACTTTTTAAAAAAGGCTCCGTACCGCACACTTTTAGCACCGGTAAGTTTTATGGCAATACCATGCAACAGCTCGTGAATGATGACCAGCACGGTTGCACAAAAAACAACAGTCCCAACACTGTGCCAAAGTGGTTCGCTGGTGCCTTTAAAACTTAAAATCACAGCGCGGGTAATAATGAATAAACCCAGCAGTATCATAACGGCCTGATAGACCATGAATCCTTTAACCAGCCAACCACCTTTTTCCAGTTGCGAAAACACAAACGATTTAATCTCATCGTGTTTCGGTTCCGCCAGAAGTTCGTAATCGTCTCCGTTTTTTAATTCTTCTATCGATGGATTATTCCTTTTCATAACGAATGATCTGATACAGATCTTTTAAATTAAAGAGCCTGAACAATACCGCCAGGATTACCGAGCCAGCCAACATGGCAAGATAGCCGTAAAACCATTGGCCGGTTTGTTTTGAAATCAGCCCTGTAATAACCACTGCCCCGATAAAAAGAACCAGCCGGATGATGTAAGAAAGCTGAGGTTTTATTTTAAATATGAAAAGGGCAAGGCCGAGTTGGGAAAATCCGGTAAACAACTGGGTAGCTACACTCGCATAGGCCGATCCGTAGGCCATAAATCGCGGAATTAGCACCAGGTTTAGCACAATGTTCAACACCATTCCGCAAAAAGCCATAATGTTAAGTTGTTTCATGCTGCCATTGGCGGTTAATAAAGTGCCAAAAATATAAGTGCAGGCAATGCCAATAAATCCGGTCATCAGAATACCCAAAATGCCTGCTGAATGCCCGGTGCTTGAGGTGTATAGCGCGCCCATTATCTCGTTATCGTAAAATATACTCGAAACAGCAATAATTATTGCCGGCACGATTAAAAGCGTAAAGGAAAGTTTCACCATCTGCCCGATATGTTCCTTTTGTTTGATCATTTTTGCAAAAATCGGCAACAGTAATCCGGCGAATAACAAGCCAAACATCGATACGGCATCCAGCAACCGAAACGACTGTGCATAAATACCGGCCTGCTCTTTTCCAATCGGATTTGGGAGCAAACGTTCCAGCAAAACAGAATCAATACGGTTGTAAAACGACATCAGCAAAATAAGGAGTGCATAAGGATATGATTTTCGAAGAAATACCCGAAAGAAGGAAAGGTCGAACCGCATTTTTATGCGCCCCGATTTGGTCAGCACGACAACAAAAGTCGTTATCGCGGTTAGCACGTAGGCAACGGTTTGCACGTAAACGTACCATTCGATTGAAAAACGGATACTTGTCCACGATGTAAAAAGTAAAATGCTACAAAGAATGAGCATAATACTCCGGTCTAAAACCGATATTAAACTGTCAGTCCGAAACAGGTGTAAAGCGCTGAGATTGGACCTTAAATAAAGTGTGAAAGAGATCAGAAACTGGTTGAAGATTAAAAAGAAAAGCAGGTGAAACTGAATGTTGTTGTACCCGATAATAGCCGCAATCCCTAAACTAAAAAGGGCATAAACAACAGCTAAAACTATCTTCAAGCCAATGATGTTGGAAAGGTGCTTCGGTAACAAAAAGTTATGCTGTGCAATGTTGCGGTTGTTGTAGTTGGTAATACCAACGTCGAGCAAAATATTAAGCAACATCGAGAAGTTGAATAGCGCGAAATACAGTCCAAAAGTCTCGTCGCCAACCGAGTTTTGCACCGTCCTGTCGATGCCAAAAATCCACATTGGTTTTATCAGCAGATTCAGGAAAAGTAATAATATCAGGTTGGTTACAAATTTGCGTTTCAAAACACCGTGTTTCTTGAATTGTATCTAGAATTTGAATACTTAAAAGTAACAAATATTTGAACAGACTTTGTACATTTACGAAAAATCGACAGCACTTATGGTTATTGCCGTAAATACTCGTTTATTAATAAAGGGGAAGCTTGAGGGAATAGGCTGGTTTACTTATGAAACGCTAAAACGGATGACGATCAATCATCCTGAGCATGAGTTTATTTTTATATTCGACAGGCCATACAGCAAGGATTATATTTTTGCCGAAAATGTTACTCCGGTAGTTATTGGGCCGCCAACACGCCATGCGTTTTTGTGGTACCTTTGGTTTGAATTCCGAATCCCGGCAATCCTGAAAAAATACAAGGCTGATCTTTTTCTGTCGCCCGACGGCTATCTTTCGCAACGCACTAAAGTGCCGCAGTTGGGTGTAATTCACGACATAAACTTTGTGCATCGTCCCGATGATCTTCCCTGGCTGAAAGCAAAATACTACAATTATTATTTCCCAAAATTTGCCCGACTGGCGAAACGGATTGCCACGGTGTCGTTTTATTCGAAAGAAGATATTACGCGTTCGTTTAAAGTGGATTACGACAAAATTGATGTGGTTTACGACGGTATTAACCAGATTTTTGAGCCCCTATCTGATGACGAGAAAATGGAGGTGCGTTCCATGTTTACAAATGGTGCAGAATATTTTCTGTTTGTTGGGGCTTTACATCCGCGGAAAAATGTTTGTGGTTTACTAAAGGCTTTTGATGCGTTTAAAAGTGTGGTTAACAATACTACAAAACTGGTAATTGTTGGAGGCGAAATGCATAAAACAGGCGATATTTTTGAAACCTACGAAAATATGCGTCATAAAGATGATGTAGTGTTTACGGGGCGCGTAACAACGGCCGATTTGCACGATATTTTCGGGGCAGCAATGGCACTTACTTTTGTACCGTTTTTCGAAGGTTTTGGTATCCCGGTGGTGGAGGCCATGAGTGCCGGTGTTCCGGTAATTTGTTCCAATACAACATCTATTCCAGAGGTTGGAGGCAATGCTGTACTTTATGCCGATCCGTTAAAAATCGATCAGATAACCGATGCCATGATTAAGTTGCACGAAGACCCGGATTTGCGCACCGAACTGGTGGAGAAAGGGTTTCAGCAGAAAAAGAAGTTTAGCTGGGACGAAACAGCACGTTTGCTTTGGATGAGTGTTGAAAAGAGTTTACAGTAACAGTTTTCAGTCGCAGTGAGCAGTTTAACAATTTGACAGTTTAGCAATATAACAATTTGCCCGTTTTCATGGAGAAACAAAAACTACTTCCTTTTTACAACAAGAATACAATTGAAGCCGGTTGCGATGAGGCCGGACGAGGTTGCCTGGCCGGACCGGTATTTGCCGCGGCGGTAATTCTTCCGGCTAACTTTGAAAATGAACTGTTAAACGATTCAAAAAAACTAAGCGAAAAACAACGTTACCACTTACGTCCGCTGATTGAAGAACAGGCGCTGGCATGGGCAGTGGTTGCGGTCGACAATAAGGAAATTGATGAGGTAAATATTCTGAATGCCTCTTTTCTGGCCATGAACAGGGCGGTAGAAAAGTTGGCAACTGTTCCTGGACATTTGCTGATAGATGGTAACCGATTCCGAACAAAAAGCAAAATCCCATACACCTGCATGATAAAGGGCGACGGACGGTTTTATTCCATTGCTGCGGCATCTATACTGGCCAAAACCTACCGCGACGATTATATGGCAGAAATTCACAAGGAGTTTCCAAACTACGACTGGGATAAAAACAAAGGATACCCAACAAAAAAACACCGGGCTGCTATAAAGCAATTTGGGCCAACAAAATACCATCGAATGACGTTTCGTTTGTTGGATGAACAGCTAGCTCTTGATTTTTAATTAGCGGTATTTCTTACAAAGGTTCTTCTATATCCTTTCCCTTCCTAAAAACAAGTAATCAAAATTATTTTACCCCTCAGGCAACGTTTTTGGTTTACCTTGCATTTTAAAGTTGAAAGCAAACAAAGAAGTGCAACTCGAAAAACTAATTCATAAAGTAATAAAGGGCGACCGGCGGGCTCAGAAGCTGCTGTTCGATAAATATGTCGACCGCCTGTTTGCCGTTGCGCGGCGATATGCTGTTAATGATGAATTGGCAGAAGACGCGCTTTTTCAGGCTTTTATGAAGATTTATACCAAGTTGCCTGAGTTTGAATACATCAACGAGCCGGCATTGGTGGGTTGGTTAACCCGCATTGTAATTAACCAAACGCTGATGGACAGGCGAAAAGAACTGAGTACGCTTTACAAAGTGGAAACGCTGGATGAAGAACGTCATGAAAGCAGTTGGATTGAAGAGATGGACGACGGAGCGCTGATTGACCTGGTAAACGAATTACCGGATGGATACCGAACCGTGTTTTTAATGAATGTTGTTGATGGTTATGCACACAAAGAAATTGCCGAATTGCTGGGAATTTCGGAAAGCACATCACGGTCGCAATTTTTTAAAGCACGCCAATTTTTACAAAAGAAACTCGCACAGGATTATGGACAAGCTGGAACATAGAATAAAAAAGGCTTTCGAATCAAGCGATAAAAAAACATCGTTCGCCGGGAAGGAGCAAATGTGGAGCCGCCTTGATTCGGAAATGCACGGACGAAAAGGAGTGGCCGCATTCTGGCGAATTGCAGCGGTTTTTCTGGGTTTATTGCTTACGCTGGGCGTTGTTGCCTCGCTAAACTATCGGGCAAATCAACGTGCTGAAATGGAAAATGTAAAGCATGATATCACACGATTGCAATTATTGGTCGACTCGCTGCAAACCATGCCTACACAAGTAAGAACCGAGGTGCAGGTGGTTGAAAAGGAAAAAGTAGTTTACCGCAACAGGGTAGTTGAAAGCAATGTTCAAGATGAAACTATCAAATGGCAGCAGAATTATCAGCAGGCCATGGATTCAATGCAAACAATTCAAAAACTAAATGCTGCTTTGAAAGCCGAGATAGAGACGTTAAATGAAGAACTAATTGCTTTAAAAAACCAGGCAGAATCGGAAAGCCCGGAGCCTTCTCAATCAACAAATCCTTTTGAGTTAAAAAGCGAACGTGTGGAACTGGGGCCGCAGCAAAAACCAGACTTAAGCAATCCCGAAATGGAACTAAAGATTTTTCCGAGAAATTTTAACGAAACGACAAACAATTTAAACAAGACACTTTTTAAAAAATAAGCTATGAAATCAATTCAAAGAATTTCAGTATTTATTCTTCTGATCTTTATTTCCGGTTCTGTGCTGGCCCAAAAAGATGTTTTTAAAGGAGATACGATTTGGTACAAATCCAACAAGTTACTGGTGGAGGTAGTTAGTCCCGATTTTTCTACTCAAGCCACTGAAACGCAGACAGTGAAAGATCAGATTATCCGACTGCAAAAAATGCTGGATCAGATGTCGATTGCTGAACCTGCTGAAGATGAGCAGGTTGTTATCGAGCTCCGTACTTATTCCGATGACCCTTTTGTTGAAAACTTTAAGGATCTAACACTCTGGAATGAGAAGAAAGATTCCAAACAGCTGATCGTTTTTGGCGATGGAACTATTTTCGAAAAGGACTTCGGGCAATATTGTTTTCATCTTATTGCCAACGATATGCAACTACGCATTTTTGTAAATCAGCTTTCTGATTTGGCTTATTTCAGTTCTGAATCTTTTAAAGAGGAAGCTGCACGTGGCACAGAAGCTTTAAAGGATAAGTTGGGCAAAGTATATCGGAAAAATCCGGTACAAGCCTGGGTTGATTTACGGCAGGACGAACCTTCGGTGTTTGTACAACGTCCCCGGAATAAATCGCTGGATATGCTTATGCTAAGTGGCGGCGTTGGGGCCGGCTGGGCTAAGAATACTTTTGTTTCAAGCATCGATTTTAAATTTGGACTTGCTTTTTCCCGAAGAGGAATGCTTCGTAATAGTTTTTTTATGGAATGGAACTTGATGTATGATTTTTCCAATTCATCAAACAATCATCTTTTCGATGTAAATCATTTTGTTTCGCTAGGATGGGAACACAATTTTTCAAATCCTGGAGAGAATGATAAGTGGTATGGCTTTTCTTTTGGCTATTTGACAAAACGAAACAACAATTTCTTCGAAGACAATACCTATCGATTTTCGATGAATAAAAGAATTAACGATACCTTCTCGGTGAAGCCGGAACTATACTTTAACGACTTCTTTAAAAATGTATATCCGGGAATTCGTTTGTCGGTCGCATTTTAAAAAACAAAAAACAATTTACCCTAGTGATAGTATGACTTTAAGTCATGCTATCACTAAACTTTGCTAACCCACAACTCAAAGTCATGCTATCACTAATCCTTAATTAACAATTTTTTCGCCAACCTTAACGGTGGTTTCCATGCCTTGTTTCGTATTCTCAATCAGGTCGGCATCAAATGTGATCGTTCCTTTTTCGAACAGCAAAACCAGTGTTGAGCCGCCAAAAGCAAAGTAGCCTTTTTCATCTCCTTTATTTACTTTGCTGTTTGCCTCGAAGGTTTGAATAATACTTCCCACCATTGTGGCACCTACATCCACGATTAGAATATCTCCAAATTCTTCAGTTGAAAGCGTACAGTGTTCGCGTTTGTTTTCACAGAAAATTTTCAGACTTCCGCGTAAGGCCAGTGGCGAAACCGAAAAATAGTGGCCATTAATTTTATGCGATTTAGAAGCTTTTCCCGATGCCGGGAAGTGATAACGGTGATAATCGGCCGGGGCCAAACGAACAATGGCCATTGCACCTGCTTCGTATTTCTGTGCCAGCCTTTGATCGCCAAGGAAAGTCTGCAGCTTAAATTCAGATCCTTTAATAAAAAACGACGGAATATCCTTCATCGATTGAAAGGCCAGAATTTTACCATCTGCCGGAGAAACAACACCTTCTTCCAGAGGGCGGGCTCCCGGTTTTAGCTTGCGATAGAAAAAGTCATTAAAGCTTTTGAAATGCTGAATATTACTGATTTCGCATTCGTTTAAATTAATGCGGTGCTCGTTAACAAATTTCGGGATACGTTTAGCCGAAAGCCTGGTATTCATATACCAGCCGCCCATTGCCGAAACAATTTTGCGTTTAAACAACAAATTCAGGGCAGCTTTCCCGCTTCCCGATGCGTACAACCATTTCAGCATTCCTTCGCCGGGAACATTTTCGGTTTTAACTTCCCCGCTTGCTCTTTCTATATATTTTATGGTTTCCATTTTGTTATCCGGCTCCACTTCTTTTTGGCAAGAAATAAAAGTAAAAAGTAGCAGGACCAAACTTAGACGTTTCATTTCAAATTATTCCGGTTTATAACCTTCGTCAACTAAAAGATTCGGCTTCATCGATGCTTCAACGGCCAGTTCATCACAACGCTCGTTAAGCGGGTTATTGGCGTGGCCTTTCACCCAAACAAACTTAACAATGTGCTTTTTATAAATCTCGAGAAAACGCATCCAAAGGTCGGGATTTTTTTTGCCTTTAAAACGTTTCTTTACCCAATTAAACACCCATCCTTTTTCAACCGCATCGGCAACATATTTCGAGTCGGTGTAAACGGTAACATCGCAGCCTTCAATCTTCAGCGATTCCAATGCTACAATTACCGCCAGCAACTCCATCCGGTTATTGGTGGTATGTTTAAACCCTTCCGAAAGTTCTTTGCGGTGAGGACCGGAAAGCATCACAATTCCGTAGCCTCCGTTTCCCGGATTTCCGCGTGCTGCACCATCGGTATATATTGTAATTTTTGGACGAGCCATTTGTTGATTTGTATTTTGATTACAAAATAGGGAGTATTCTTTTTAATAAACAAACTTTGTTTTTGTTTGTCTCATTGCTCAATACTCATAATCTCATATCCGAGAAACAAAAAACCCCGCCAAAATTGACGAGGTTTTAATTGAATATCCTGAATTCGCCTAACGAATAATTGTCATCTCATCGATCAGGTTTTGTGCTCCGGCATAAATATCAACTACCCAAAGTACAAAACGAATGTCAACGTTAATACAACGTTGCAGGTTTTCTTCAAAATCAAGGTCGCCACTCATTGCTTCCCAGTTTCCGTCGAAAGCAATACCGATCAGCTCGCCTTTTCCGTTAATAACAGGGCTTCCCGAGTTTCCGCCGGTGATGTCGTTATCGGTGATAAAACAAGTACGAAGTTTACCATCTTCGTCAGCATACTGACCAAAATTTTCATCCAACAACAATTCTTTCATTCGTTTTGGAACGTCGAACTCGTAATCGCCCGGAATTTCTTTTTCCAGGTAACCATCGGTTGTTGTGTAGTATTTGTACGTTACGCCATCGCGCGGATCGTATGGCATTACGGTTCCGTAAGTTAAACGCATGGTTGAGTTGGCATCCGGGTAGAATTTCTTGTCAGGCTGCATTTCCATCAAACCGGCAACAAACAACCTTCTTCCTTTTAGCAACTTCTCGTCACCTTCTCTTAAACTCATCGAAGTGGCGCGGTACATATCAAAAATGTCAACAGCTGCCTGGAAAACCATGTCTTTCTGCAGTGTTTTTAACGAAGGATTTTCGAGGAAAGCAGTTAACTCTTCCTGGTTGTCGAAAATCGATTTTTTAAACATTTTTTCGGTGTACTTCGCGTAATCGCCCTTGTATTTGTTCTGAATTTCAGAGTAGAAAGACGGGTAATAGCTTGACGAAACATTTTCAGCATAGATCTTCATCAGTGCAGCAACAATTTTTTCGTCGGTAGCAGCATCGTAATCTTTATAGAAAGCATCCAGTGATTCTTCCAGTCGGCCGGCAAAGGCTTCAATTTTGTCTTTGTTCTCTTCCGGTTTCTCCATCAGGTCGGCCAATTGGCTGGCGCGGTATGCAAACATAAAAATCTCTGGTCCGCGCAACAAAGCCTCGGCAGCAAACTCCATTGCTTTTTCTGCCTCTACATTTTCGTACGATCCTTCAATTAAAGGAAGTGCTTCTCCGTATTTTGCTTTTCTGTCGGCATTGGCATTTACCCAATTGGTAAATTCTTTTTCCAATTCCTGTTTTTGTGCAATAATGCCCAGTTTTGTCAATGCTTCGTTTTGGCCAATTGCATTTTTGTAGTAGTTGGCGCTGCGTGCGTGTTTCGATGCATACTGGATTTTTGCTTTTTGGCTGGTAGCCATATAGTCGGCAATTATGTCCAGTTTTTTCTCGCGAACCAAAATACGGGCAGTGTTTGTTACTTTCATGGTGTAGTCAATTCCCCACGATGTTTTGTAACGGTTGGTGCTTCCAGGGTAGCCAAATACCATAGCAAAGTCGCCTTCGTCAACACCTTTAAGCGAAATTGGCAGGTGGTGTTTTGGCTGGTAAGGCACATTGTCTTCCGAGTATTCTGCAGGAGTTCCGTCAGGAGCGCAATACACGCGGAACATCGAAAAATCGTTGGTATGGCGTGGCCACATCCAGTTGTCGGTGTCGCCACCAAATTTACCCAATGCTTGCGGAGGTGCTCCTACCAAACGAACATCTTTAAATGTTTCGGTAACAAACAGGAAGTATTGGTTGGCTTTAAAAAAGTCTCTGATATAAACTTCGTAGTGCGAGTCGCCTTTTGCTTCTCTTTCCAGCTGACGAACTACCTGGTCGATTTTGTTGTTTCTTTCGCTTTCGCTCATTTCGTCGGTAATGTCGGCCAAAACCTTAGCCGTTACATCTTCAACCGAAATAAGGAAAGTAACTGTTTTGCCCGGGTTCGGAAGTTCTTCTTCTTTCGAACGGGCCCAAAAACCATCCTGCAGATAATCGTGTTCAACACTCGAATGTTGCTGAATTTCGCCAAAACCGCAGTGGTGGTTGGTTAAAAGCAGACCGTCTTTTGAAATTACTTCAGCAGTACACGATCCGCGGTCGAGTGCAACAATCGCATCTTTAAGGCTCGATTGATTGATGCTGTATATATCTTCAGCACTCAATTCGCAGCCCATATCTTGCATGGTTTTAATGTTCAGTTTGTGAATAAGTGAAGGAAGCCACATTCCTTCTTTTGCAACTGCCGAGCCAATCATTAAGATCGATAAAAGCAGTATCAGATTAAATTTTCTCATCATGTTATTAATTGTTCTTTTCAAAAAATTTGTGCAAATATAGTTTTTCAAAATACTTGTTAACGTGATTTAAATCTCTTTAACAGAAAGACCACACAGATTAATGCAATTCAGTAATCCGAAGCAGTAGTTTTAACTTTCCTGTAAATTTTGGTCCGGTTTTGACATTTGTATTTGAAATGCTGTTTGAATTACATGAATTGCACTATATTGAAATTAAAAACTTGTTATGAGCCGATTTGCCAGAATTATTATGTGGGTTTTGTTGTGGGGAGCGTTGTTTGTTGCCGTTGCGTACTTTTTACCCAAAACAGTAGTAGTTGAGCGAAGTGCCGATATTCAGGCCCCTGCAAAAACCGTGTATGCACAACTAATTGATCTGCACCAATGGGATAATTGGTCGCCATGGAAACGAATGGGCGAAAATATGAGTGTAGAATACATTAACCACGGAGTAGGTGTTGGTGGAGGTTATATTCTGAGAAATGAAACCAAAGAAGGCAGTGGTGCAACCATTGAAATTATTGAGGCAGTCCCCTTAAGCAAAGTAACCGTTTCGCTCGATTTTATGGAGCGGGGAGAAGCTTTAAGCAGTTTTTCGTTAGTAGATAAAAACGAAGGAACCACAATAAACTGGACACTAACATATGATGTTGGTAATAACCCTTTTGCACGTTGGATCGGGCTGCTGATGAATAAAAGTATGGCAACCGATTTTGACAATGGGCTGGTTAAATTAAAAGCGCTTTGCCAGGTTATTGAGAAGGAGAACGAACAAGTAATCCTTCTTGACGAAGTACCGGAAATGAAATATGCTTGCATTCGTGCAACCGTACCTTTTATTGAAGTCAGCCGCGATATGAGTGAGATGTACAGCGAAATAAGCAAGTTTCTGGCGCAAAAGGAAATTGAAATGGCCGGAATGCCTTTTGCCCTGTACCACCTGATGGATGAAGAAAATATTGACCTTGAATGTGGCATCCCGATTGACGCCGACGTTGAAGGAAACAAGCTTGTGAAAGTGGCTGTTTTCCCCGCAACAACCTGTGCCTGCCTCGATTTTTATGGCGATTACAGCAATTTGCAGGAAGGACATGAAGCGGTGCAAAAGTGGTTAGAAGCACACGGTTTTAACCTTGCCAGTGCACCCCTGGAAATATACCTTACAGATCCGCAGCAGGAACCCGATCCGGCAAAGTGGATCACCCGAATTTGCTATCCTGTTGAACAATAGGCACAACCTAATTTCTTTTAGTTCTAAATCAATTGGTTAAAAATACCTAAACGGCAGGGCTATGTCTCAATTCTTACTAAATTTGTAGCCTTAAAATTTTTTGGGGAGTGGAAGAGAAGAAGTTTTTTGATAAACTAAAAAATCAATACCGGTTAATTATATACAACGACACCACGTTTCAGTCGGTGTGGAGTATGAAGCTTTCGCGGCTGAAAGTGTTTACTGTAACCAGTTTAACATCGGCAGTTTTGGTAATACTCGTAATTTTGCTGATTGCAACTACCGGCTTACGCGAATATATTCCGGGCTACCCAAAAGCTGAGTACCGGCAAATGTTGGTGCGTAATGCTTTGGTTGTTGATTCACTGGAACAGGAATTGGCAAAACGCGATCAGTTTTTTAAGGGTATTCAGGCCATAATGTCGGGCGAAGTACCGGAGGATGATCAAATGACCGCAGCCGATATTGAGACAGACGAGGTAGAATTTAAGCAGTACAATCACGATTCTGTTTTTCAGGATAAATTGCTGGCCGAACAGTTGAGTCTTTCCATTCGGAACAATAATACCGATATTACACAGCTTAGCCAGGTACACTTTTTTGTGCCGGTAAAAGGTGTTGTATCGCAACATTTCAAAAATACACCCGATCATTTTGGTGTTGATTTGGTGAGTGAGCCCAATGCCCGTATTTCGTCGGTGTTAGACGGAACGGTGATCTTTGCCGGCTGGACACTCGAAACGGGTTATGTAGCCTACATTCAGCACGAAGCCAATTTGGTTTCGGTGTATAAACACAATGCCGAATTATTGAAGAAAACCGGACAGACAGTCAAAGCCGGGGAAGCCGTTGCCATTATCGGAAATACAGGAGAATTATCAAGTGGGCCGCACCTGCATTTTGAGTTGTGGCACGATGGAACCGCACTTGATCCGGAACAGTACATTGACTTTTAAGATGAAGAAGAAAATAGCAATTCTTGGATCTACCGGATCCATAGGAACCCAGGCGCTTGAGGTGATTGAGCAAAATCCTGAATTGTTCGAAGTTGAGGTTTTAACAGCGAATAACAGCGTGGAGCTGCTCATTCAGCAGGCAAAAAAATTTCAGCCGAATGTGGTGGTTATCGCCAACAAGGACAACTACCGGCTGGTTTCTGATGCTCTTGAAAATGAAGATATAAAAGTTTATGCCGGAGAAGAAGCATTAAACCAGGTGGCGGAAATGGATACCATTGATATGGTACTAACGGCCATGGTGGGTTATTCGGGATTGCTTCCAACCTATAATGCCGTTAAGGCCGGGAAACCAATAGCGCTGGCAAATAAAGAAACGCTGGTTGTTGCCGGCGAAATCATAACAAAAGCTGCCCGCGAAAAACAGGTTGACCTGCTGCCGGTTGATTCCGAGCATTCAGCCATCTTCCAGTGTTTGGTTGGCGAGTTTATGAATCCGATTGAGAAAATTTACCTCACTTGTTCCGGGGGGCCGTTTCGTGGTAAAACACTGGCTGAATTACAACATGTTACGGTTGATGATGCCCTGGCACACCCCAACTGGGATATGGGCGCAAAAATAACCATCGATTCGGCCACGTTGATGAACAAAGGTTTTGAGGTAATTGAGGCACACTGGCTTTTTGGTTTGCCTGCTTCAAAAATCGACGTTATTGTTCATCCCGAATCTATCATTCATTCCATCGTTCAGTTTGAAGATGGTTCGATGAAAGCACAAATGGGATTGCCTGACATGAAGTTACCCATACAATACGCCATGGGATTTCCGAACCGGATTAAAAATAACTTCCCGCGGTTCAACTTTTTAGATTACCCCACTTTACATTTTGAGCAGCCAAATACAGAAATTTTTCGTAACCTTGCACTCGCTTTTGCGGCAATGGAAAAAGGCGGAAATATGCCCTGTATTTTGAATGCTGCAAACGAAATAGTTGTTGAGGCATTTTTGAAACGGAAAATCAGCTTTTTGCAAATGCCCGAAATAATAGAACAAGCCATGAACAAGGTTGATTTTATTAATCAGCCAACACTCAATGATTTAATTGAGACCAACAACGAAACAAGAACAGTGGCACAGTTGTTAACAGAAAACAAAATTTAGAAGGAATTTAATGGAGTCGATATTAATTAAAACAGCACAATTACTCTTAAGTCTGTCAATATTAGTGGTTTTGCACGAGGCCGGCCACTTTATGTTTGCCCGTTTATTTAAAACCCGGGTAGAAAAATTTTACCTCTTTTTTAATCCGTGGTTCTCGCTTTTTAAAATAAAGAAAGGCGATACCGAATACGGAATTGGGTGGTTACCCCTTGGTGGTTATGTGAAAATTTCGGGGATGATCGATGAGTCGATGGACAAAGAAGCGATGAAACTACCACCACAACCCTATGAATTTAGGGCAAAACCGGCCTGGCAGCGTTTGCTGATTATGGTGGGTGGTGTGTTAATGAATTTCCTGTTTGCAATCGTAATCTACATTGGTGTACTTTATGCATGGGGTCAACAATACCTGCCAACCGAGAATGTAAAATACGGCATTGTTGTTAACGAAACCGGTGAGCAGATTGGTTTTAGAACCGGCGATAAAATTCTTACCGTTGACAATGAATACATCGAGCAGTTCAGCAAAATTGTACCAACCATTGTTTTAGATGGAGCAAAAACCGTTCAGGTAGAGCGCAACGGACAGAAAGTGGATGTGGAGATCACAGGAGAGGACCTGGCTTTATTGCTAAAGAGTAAAGGTATTTGGGAAGAGCGTTTTCCTTACGATATCCAAATCGGACGTTTGGCAAAAGACTTACCCGCACAACAGGCCGGTCTCCAGATTGGCGATATTTTGGGAAATGTTGATGGACGATCGTTTGAGTATTACGATCAGTTTACCAATTACCTGGAATCAAAGAAAGGAGAGGAAATTGCCATTGATATTATCCGCGATGGTCAGGAAATGACTAAAACGCTGACAGTGAACGAAGACGGGAAAATGGGCTTTAATGCTGCCTTTAATAATCCTGAAGATATGTTCGAGTTCAAAACCATAAAGTATGGTTTTCTTGAATCTATTCCTGCAGGTATCGATCGTGGTGTTCAAACTACCGGTAATTACCTCAAGCAGTTTAAGTTGTTTTTCAAAAAAGAAACAAAAGCATACGAATCGCTGGGTGGATTTGCAACCATCGGTAACATCTTTTCGTCTACATGGGACTGGGCACATTTCTGGGATATGACAGCGTTTATTTCTATTATTTTGGCCATTATGAACCTCTTACCAATTCCTGCATTGGATGGCGGACACGTAATGTTCTTGTTTGGCGAAATGATTACCGGACGAAAGCCCGGAGAAAAATTCCTTGAGTATGCACAAATTGCCGGAATGGTATTACTTTTGGCTTTGGTACTTTATGCCAATGCCAACGATATAATTAAAATGATTAACGGTACATTTTAATGAAAAAAAACTATTTTTGTTGTTGAACCAATTAACTTATTAGTATATGAATTTATTTGTAGTTGCAGGATTTATCGGACCTCAGGAAATAATAATCATCTTAATTATTGTTTTACTTCTGTTTGGTGGTCGTAAAATTCCGGAATTGATGAAAGGGCTGGGAAAAGGAATGAAGGAATTTAAACAAGCCACAAAAGAGGACGATGCTGAGGATACAAAACCGGAAAGCGAAAAAATCGACAAGTAATTAATATCGAAATAGATATTAAAATCCCGTTCTGTGATACAGATACGGGATTTTTTGTATTTCATTGGATAGACTTTTATTACACCATATTGTGGCCTAACAGTCTGGTAAGGTTTTTGTTATTTATGTTAGAAATCCAAAAAACTGATTATATGAAACGTATTAGCCACCTTGTTTTTCTGGTACTCGTTGCCGCAATTTTTGCGGGCTGCGATTCTGATTCAACTGTTATGTACAAAAATATTACCGGGAAAGCCGGTGAAATGGTTGTAGTAATGTCAAAAGATTCATGGAATGGTAATCCCGGAGAAGTTCTTCGCGAAACACTGGCTCAACCACATGCAGGATTGCCTCAGGAAGAGCCGCTTTTCGATTTGATTAACGTTCCACACGAAGCTTTCAAAGATATTTTCAGATCAACACGAAACGTTGTACAAACTACTATTTCTACAAATGTTGATGAGAGTGGAATAAAATTCACCGACGATGTGTGGGCTTATCCGCAGGCTACCGTACAAATTCGTGCCAAAAATTCCGATGAGTTTGCAACGATCTTCGAAGAAAATAAGGACAGAATACTATCGTATTTTGTGCAGGCCGAGAAAGAGCGTATAACAATGAATTATAAAAACACCTACGAAAAGGCCGTTTTTAATACGCTGAATACCGAGTTTAATGCAACCATGAAAGTGCCACCGGGTTTCCGTATCATGGAAAAGAAAAAGGATTTTTTGTGGGTACAATTCGATTCGCCTGAAATTACACAGGGAATTGTGATTTATTCGTATCCTTACGTTTCCGACAGTGCTTTTACGGTTGATTACCAGTTGCCAATTCGCGACAGCTTACTAAAAAGATACGTTCCGGGCCCAACCGACGGGAGCTATATGTCGACGGAAAAACGCATCGACCAGATCAATAATGTAATTAAGCACAATGGAAATTACGCATCCGAAATGCGCGGTTTATGGCGTGTTGAGAATGATTTTATGGGTGGTCCTTACGTGGCTCTTTCGGAGTTAGACGCATCGAACCAGCGTGTATTAAACGCTTTTGGTTTTGTATACGCCCCGGGTAAAGATAAACGCAACCTGTTACGCCAGGTGGAAGCAATGATCTATTCGTTAAAATTAAATAACCAGGCTGATAATGATAAACTAAATCAGCAGGATATTGAAATTCAGGTGGAAGGATAAGTGGAAATTCAGAATAAAAATTATAATTATTCAGGGAATTAATAGCTATCATCCCCTTCTTTTCCCCTTCAAAGGGGAATTCTTACTTAACCACTGACGTGGAATATTGTCAATCCTCCTTCTAAAGGAGGTGGCTGACGAAGGAAGCCGGAGGATGTTTTAGAAAGAATATAATTGAGCAATACATTTAAAAAAAGCAGGCTGGAAATTGATTTTTCCAGCCTGCTTTTTTTATATGATTTTATATGCGTTTTGCTTAGAAAGCAGCTTTTACAATTTCACTAACATTATCAGAAATACCATACGTATAAATGTGTAACGATGGTACGTTATGCGCAACCAAATCCTTCGATTGGTAAATGGCCCACTCGGTTCCTACACGGCGTGCATCGTCGTTGTTTTTGCACTTTGCCAGCTCTTTTGATAGTTCTTGAGGCAAGTCGATGCTAAAGATTTTTGGAAGCACCGTCAGCTGGTTTTTCAGGTTGATAGGTTTAATACCCGGGATAATCGGAACGGTAATTCCCATTGCACGGCATTTGTCCACAAAATCATAATAAACCTGGTTGTCGAAAAACATCTGGGTTACAATGTAGTCGGCTCCTTCGTCTACTTTTTGTTTCAGGTAAGCCATGTCTTGCTCCATGTTTGGCGCTTCAAAATGCTTCTCCGGATAACCGGCAACACCAATACAAAAATCAAGTGGTTTATTGTTCTTCAGATCTTCGTCAAGGTATTTACCATTACCCAGATCTTTAATTTGTTTTACCAGCTCGTTGGCATTTGAGTGGCCATTCTCGGTGGGTTGAAACACATGCTGGTTCTTAAGTCCGTCGCCGCGTAATGCCAAAACGTTATTAATTCCCAAAAAGTTAAGGTCGATAAGTACGTGTTCTGTTTCACTTTTGGTAAAACCGCCGCATAAAATATGCGGAACCACCGGAATGCCGTATTTGTGCTGAATATCGGCAGCAATAGCTACTGTTCCCGGGCGTTTGCGTACTGTTTGTTTCACAATGCTTCCATCGGCGAGTTCTTTAAATTCAATCTCGTCGCGGTGGGTAGTAATGTTAATGTATTTCGGATCGAACTCGGTTAAGCTTTCAATCGTTTTATGCAGGCGTGAAACATCATTGCCCTTTAACGGAGGCAACAATTCAAAAGAAAATACGGTTTTCTTTGCCTGGTTTATGGTGTCTATAACTTTCATACTAGCAGAATTGTCTATTTATAAGATAGAAAATGAAACTCACACTTTTTAAAATCTTCTTGGGTGCAACTATTTAACATGTTCGTTTCATATATCTGTGTTATTTTTGAAAAGCTCAAAGATAACAAAATCGCACCTGTTTATCTTATTCTCGATAAAACTGTGTTTTAGTATCCGTTTATTTAACCACTGTTTAAAATTCAATGGAAAGCAGTTGTGCGGCGGGCAATACTTCAATGTTATCGGTAAGAAAGAATCTGCGTGTCCCCCGGTTGATTAGGTACAATTTATCAAGTTTTAGATCTTCCATAACGCTATGCATGGATCGGGTGGTTTTGGCTGCTTCCGAAAATTTTACCTCAAAACCTATTCTTTTCCCATTTTTTAATACCAGCAGATCCAGTTCGGCTCCGGCATGTGTACGCCAGTAAAAAAAATCGCGGGTGTCGGCATGTTGAATCAACTGCTCAATAACAAATCCTTCCCACGATGCACCAAGCTTTGGGTGAGTATAAATTTCACCATCTTCCAACGCGAGAAGGGAATGAAGTATACCACTGTCGCGAATATAAACTTTGGGCGATTTTACCTGACGTTTTTTAAGATTCTCGTGCCAGGGCTGTAGCTGGCGGACCATAAATGTTCCTGTTAACAAATCCAGGTAGCGTTTTACCGTTGGTTCGGAAACGCCGAGCGAACGGGCAAATTCGGCTCCGGTCCAAACCTGTGCATGATAGTGTGCCAGCATTTGCCAAAATCTTCGTAGAGCAACCGGTGCAACGTTAAACCCGATTTGGGAAATATCACGTTCCAGAAATGTTTGCGTGAAGTTATTTCTCCAACTAAAACTTTGTTTATCGGTTTCTGCCAAAAACGAACGCGGAAAACCCCCGCGAAACCACAGTTGTTCCAGCTTATCTTCTCCAACTTCATCGAGCCGAAAGCCTGTTAAATTGATAAATCCAATTCGTCCGGCCAGACTTTCCGATGATTTTCGGATTAAATCAGGCGAGGCGCTGCCAAGAATAAGAAACTTCCGGTCTGTTTTTTCCTGGTCAACCAGTACCCGAAGTAATGGAAACAGTTCAGGTAGTTGCTGAATCTCATCTATTATTATAAGGCCACGCGCATTTTGCAGCAACGATTTTGGTGCTGCTTTTAACAGATCAAAATCTGCCGGGTCTTCCAGATCAAAAATATTTTCGGGTTGCTGTGAGGATGCAATTAGTTTTGCTAATGTTGTTTTTCCACACTGTCGCGGCCCCAATATTGCTGTAATCGGGTTAAACCGGATAGATTCTTTTAACTCGCTTATAAACCGTTCTCTTGTTAATAACATAAGCCTATGTTTTTTCTAAAATTACGGTTTTATATTGAAAAAGTAATGTTTAATGTTAGAAATTCAATGTTATTAAATATAATCAAGCTTGAAAAACTAATATTCAATTTTAGAAATTCAATTTTAATATTAATCGTGACAATCTCACCCCAAGTGAGGTTCTCACTAATTAGTTTACTTGTAATTCAAGTTGGTTGGCAAGAACTTCTCAACAAATTCTACCGATACATTTTTACGTTTCGCATAATCCTCAACCTGGTCTTTTCCCACTTTTTCGAGACTGAAATAGCGCGATTCAGGATGCACGAAGTACTGTCCAGAAACCGATGCATTCGGATACATTGCAAAATGCTCGGTAAGCGAAATGCCAATTTCCTCAGCATCTAACAGTTGAAACAGATTCTCTTTTTCAGCGTGTTCCGGACAAGCCGGGTAACCCAAAGCCGGACGAATTCCCTGGTATTTTATTTTCAGGATTTCATCGAGCGACAGTTTTTCGTCGGGTGCATAACCCCAGTAATTCTTCCGAATTTCGAGGTGCAGCAGTTCTGCAAAAGCTTCACTTAACCGGTCTGCCAAAGCTTCTACCATGATGGCTTTATAATCGTTGTGCTCTTCGCGGAATTGTTTGGTCCATTTCTCAATACCAATACCTGCAGTAGTGGCAAAACCCCCGCAATAATCCACTTTCCCCGACTCTTTTGGAGCGACAAAATCTGACAAACAGAAATTAGCCACACCCTCTTTTTTCTTTTCTTGCTGACGAAGATGATAGAAACGTCCGATCTCTTTCTCGCACGATTCATCTTCGTATAGAACAACGTCGTCGCCATCCGATTGTGCCGGCCAGATTCCAAAGGCAGCATTGGCCTGCAGCATTTTTTTCTCTATAATTTCATCCAGGAATTCATTCCCTTCTTTGAAAAGCTTTTTAGCCTCTTCGCCCTGTTTTTCATCGGTCAGAATTTGCGGGTAATGCCCTTTTAAACCCCAGGTGATAAAAAAGAAAGTCCAGTCGATGTAATTCCGCAGTTCTTCCAGCGGGAAGTCGATCAAGTGTTTTACCCCGGTAAAATTCGGTTTATAAATTGGAGTATTGTTCCAATTGATCGGGAATTTATTCTCGCGTGCTTTTTCAAGGCTTAAGTATTCTTTTGTTTTTCGTTTTCCCTGGAATTCGCGAATCTGAGCGTACTCAGCATCCAGATTCTGTAGGAATTTCTCGTTCCTGGAAATCAGGTGGGAAACCACATTAACGGCCAGTGATGCATCTTTTACGTGAACAACCGGTGCCGAATATTCAGGAGCAATTTTAACGGCAGTGTGTATTTTTGACGTGGTTGCACCGCCGATCATCACCGGGATATTCATATTGCGGCGTTCCATTTCTTTGGCAATCTCAACCATAATTTCAAGCGACGGAGTGATTAATCCGCTCAGCCCGATTACATCCACTTCGTTTTTAATGGCTTCCTCAAGGATTTTCTCGGTTGGAACCATAACGCCCAAATCGATGATTTCGTAATTGTTACAGGCCAGTACCACACCAACTATATTTTTACCAATGTCGTGAACATCGCCTTTTACGGTGGCCATCAGCACCTTTTTCTGCGAAGTGCTGTTCTTGAATTTCGCTTTATCCGCTTCAATAAACGGCAGCAAATAAGCTACAGCTTTTTTCATCACCCTTGCCGATTTGATCACCTGTGGCAGGAACATTTTTCCAGAACCAAACAACTCGCCAACGATGTTCATCCCATCCATTAACGGACCTTCGATAATGTCCAATGCCGGAGAATATTTCTGAACGGCTTCGGCCATGTCTTCGTCAACAAATTCGGGAAACCCTTTTACCAGCGAGTGTGCAATTCGCTTCTCAAGGGGCAATTCGCGCCATTCGTCTTTTCTTTCTTCTTTTTTCGAAGTCGACTTCAGGCTTTCTGCAAATTCAAGCAATCTTTCCGTAGCATCCGGCCTGCGATTTAGAACCAGATCCTCAATTCTTTCAAGGAAATCTTTTGGGATTTCATCGTAAATCTGCAACATTCCAGGGTTTACAATTCCCATGTCAAGCCCCGCTTTTATGGCATGAAACAGGAATACCGAGTGCATGGCTTCGCGAACCACATTGTTTCCGCGGAAAGCAAACGAAACATTACTTACACCGGCACTTACTTTTGCCAGCGGCAGATTTTCTTTTATCCATTTCACCGATTCGATGAACGAAACGGCGTAATTGTTATGCTCTTCAATTCCGGTACCGATTGTCAGCACGTTCGGATCGAAAATTATATCCTGGGCAGGCAATCCTACTTTCTCGGTAAGAATTTTATAGGCGCGGCTGCATATTTCTTTGCGGCGTTCGGTGTTGTCGGCCTGGCCCTTTTCGTCAAAAGCCATAACGATAACAGCAGCACCGTAACGTTTTATTTTTTGTGCCTGCTCGATAAAAACTTCTTCGCCTTCTTTTAGGCTAATGGAGTTTACAATGGCTTTCCCCTGCAAGCATTTTAAACCGGCCTCAATCACGTGCCACTTTGATGAGTCGATCATAATCGGAAGCCTGGCAATATCGGGTTCTGCCATAATCAGGTTCAGGAAAGTAACCATTTCTTTTTCGGCGTCCAACATGGCGTCGTCCATATTAACATCTATCACCTGTGCCCCGTTTTCAACCTGGTGGCGTGCAATGGTCAGCGCTTCCTCGTATTTTTCTTCGCTGATCAGTCGTGCAAATTTACGCGATCCGGCAACGTTACAACGTTCTCCAATATTCAGGAAGTTGGTGTTTTCGGTGATGGTAACCGGCTCCAGTCCACTAAGTTTTGTGTAAGTATTGGCTTCGGCGCGGTGGTGCGGATTTGCTTTGGCCGCCATATCGGCAAATGCCTTAATGTGAGCAGGTGTTGTACCACAGCAACCACCAATAATATTTACATAGTTATTATCGAGATACTGTTTGATGTGGCCGGCCATAATTTCCGGTGTTTCGTCGTACTCGCCAAACTGGTTTGGTAATCCTGCGTTTGGGTGTGCACTAATATGAAATGGTGCTTTCCCGGCCAGCTCTTTAATATACGGCTGCAGATCGGTAGCTCCCAACGAGCAGTTTAGTCCTATGCTTAACAAATCAACGTGCGAAACCGAGTTCAGGAAAGCTTCCAGCGTTTGACCGGAAAGTGTACGGCCACTGGCATCGGTAATGGTTCCAGAAACCATTAGAGGAATATTTATACCTCTCTCGTCAAGAACTTCTTCAATGGCAAAAATGGCTGCTTTGCTGTTCAGTGTATCAAAAATTGTTTCGATGAGTAAGAGGTCAACACCGCCATCGAGCAACGCTTCCACCTGTTCGCGATACGCTTGTTTCAACTCGTCGAATGAGATGGCGCGGTATCCGGGATCATTTACATCGGGCGAAAGTGATAGTGTTTTGTTTGTAGGACCTACTGATCCTGCCACATAACGCGGTTTATCCGGATTGGCCTCGGTGAATTTATCGGTCAGTTCTTTGGCAATCTCAGCCGAAGCCTTATTCATTTTATAGACATACTCTTCAGTATAGTAATCGGCCTGCGAAATGCTGGTTGCATTAAAGGTGTTGGTGCAGATTATATCGGCACCTGCTTCCAGATAAGCCTCATGGATTTCCGAAATAACATCAGGGCGAGTCAACGACAGCATGTCGTTGTTCCCTTTCATATCACTGGGGTGATCTTTCAACAATTCCCCCCTGTAATCGGCCTCTTCCAATTTATATTCCTGAATCAGAGATCCCATTGCTCCATCCAATACCAATACTCTCTTTTTGAGTTCTTCCCGTATGTCTCTTTTTGTTGTCATCTATCCTAACTCTTAACACAAAAACCCTAAGTATAAAAGAATTCTTAGTGCCTTTGTGGCTTTGTGTTTCTACTTCAATATTCGAATTTCGTTGTCTCCTTTAATCCCGATTTTATCTTCACAAATAATGAGCAACGATTGTATTTCTTTATAATTTTCTGCCTGTTTAATCACTTTCTCAACGTGGTCAGGTGTTTTAACCTTATTTCCCAGGGCCGTTGCCAGCGCATCTGCCATAAGAATATCTTCACAAACCACCACAACGGCATCCGCTTTTCCATAACTTAACGAGGGACCAACTGTTCCGGCCGAAGTACAAATACCAAAGGTACTACTCCCTGCTGGAATTACCAGCCCGATACGCTCGGATAGAATGGATTCGCCGGCAAAAACCGATAAAACCAATTCATCCTGTAAAAGCACAAAGATGTCGCCACCGTTTTCAACTAACAGCTCCTTCACTGAAAAGTTTTTACAAATTTCATCTCCAACTTCGCGGGCGAACAGACCAGCCACTGCCGACATCGGGCCAATTCCTGCTTTTTCGGCGGCCAGCGCCATTGCTTTTGCTTCTTCCGGAGCAAAATCAGACGGCTGAAATGGTTTCAGGCTTTTTCTGAAAAACGGTTCTTTTTCGATATAATCATCGAAAATTTGGCGCAGCGTTTTCATTTTTGCCAAAGCCACTTCCTTCATCTCTTCTTTGTAGGAAGCCGGATCGATACCGATCCAAAGATCGGTTTCAAGGTGTTTTACTTCAAAACCTGTAAAACGTTCGGTGTTAAACTGGCTGCGGTATGTACGTTCTTCAAAAAGTTTCATTTGGCAGAAATTATTTATTACGTCATGCTGAGCTAAATTCAGCATGACGATCCTTGGTTTTATCTAAAATCAATTTCAAACAAATTTAGCGGGCAAGCCGGAATACAAAGTTCGCAAACCACACATTTGCTTTTGTCGAATTCCAGTTTCCACGACTTACGATCCATGTTTAAAGCTCCGGCAAAACATACGGCGGTACAGTTTCCGCAGTCGATACATTTTTCTTCTTTCCAGCGAATACGTTTGTCGAGCGATTCGCAGGTAATTTTATGGCTTTTAATGTACTCAACGCCTTTTTCAATGTTTTCTTTTTTGCCTTGCAGCTCAAGCAAAAGACTGCCGCGTTTCCCGGGGTATACCTCTGCTTTCAATATATTGATCCGGATATCGTATTCCTTCACCAGGTGATAAGTAAACGCTTTGTCGCCACTTTGGGGAGGGAAATTAAGTATGTATCTTTTTTTAATCATTGTCAACCTCCATTTCTTTTAGTCCGTTTAACGATGTATTTGTTGGGAACATGTGTACGGGTTTGCTTACTTCGAACTCTCCGTTTTGCAACCATTTCTTCAGTTCATCAGCAATTTTGCGCGCTTTTTTTAAGCTGGCAACCGGCGCGGTTCTTATCTTTTTACCTTTCACTTTTATGGTTCCCGACTGCAATTCCTCGTAGGTAACCTGCCCCAACTTGGGCGTTCCAACCGTGCCGTAATCAAGTACCGAAGTTTCAATCTGGCTGTTGTTAATCGATACGCGTTTGGCAATGTCTGTGTTTAAAACCGGTATCGGAATTCCAATTCCCACAAACATGCTCACCCCGTATTTTTCGTATGATGCAGCCTGAATGTATTCGGCCGACATTTCTTTCAGGTTGCCCATTACTGCAATAGTAGCGCCATTGGTAACCGGAACTCCCAGCTCGTTTTTCGGTTTTGTGGTATGAAACTGTGTTCCCGGCCAAACCACAAATCCTTGCGCTCCTCCTAAAAATATGCGCGTTCCCAGCCCGATGGTTTTAAACTCCGGGTCGTTCAGCAGGGGGCTCAATTCACCTGAAGTGGAGTAGGTGGCATTGCGCAAATTTGGAAGCAAACTACCCATGTAGGTATATTTTATGGTGGAAGTGGTATTTACCGCCACATTGTAGTTCTGATAAGCATTCCGCGGATTGAACAAGGTAAACTCATTAATTGTGTTAATGTTGATTTTGGTTTTTATATGTTTCCGCGGATAACAATCGGTGCCTTTTGCCCAGGCCTCCAAAACCACATCTTTTCCTTCCAGCAGATCCTGAATAACGTGTGCACCGCCGTACTCCGGATTGTCAGGGTTACAGGCAGTGGCGCCAATGTAAGAATCAACCGCAGCCAGACCTTCGTAGCATGGAACGCCGTTTAACCGTATTTTTTCCATCCGGATTGGCGGATTCGCGTGACCGAAATTTATAATTGCCCCCGACGAACACATAGCGCCAAAGGTTGCAGTGGTTACTACATCAACTTTCTCAACTATTTCCTCCGGCGTTAACTCTTTCGCCATTTGTGCAACTTCTTCGGCGGTTAGAACAACTGCTTTTCCGGCCTTCAGTTTTTGGTTAATTTCTTCGTAAGTTTTTGTTGTCGACATATTTTAAAAAGTCGGAAGTTGGAAGCCAGGATACCGAAGCATGAATCTTCGAAACCGGCAACTGTCTTCATTTAAAAGTTTGTATTGATATTCTTTACTCAGCTAATTTTATGCGGTTAAAACCGCTGACGCATACACATATTTGCCCCGTGCAAATAGCTTGTAAAAAATAATTTGTAGTGCAGTTTTTTCATCGATTGTGTTTTAATTATAATTCCGTTTCCGGCCGGGTATTGGCACCTTTTTGTCCGCCGTTTACCGAACAAGGTTGCCAGAGTTTCACAGAGCCCGATCTCTCCACTCTTCTGTATAAGCAAACACCCTTTGAAAGAATATTTGATGCCGCAAAGATAGTTGATTTTGTGATTTAACAAATAAAGCAGAACTTGCAGTTTACGAATTAAAGATATTTTGAACCATTTATTTAAGAAATGTGAGCTATGACAAACAAAATCTTACCAATTCTGCTGCTATTTTTTTGCTTCTCCTGTTCTCCGAAACTGGATATGGAAACCTATAAAAAGTATCAAAACAGCGGACAAGAAATTACTGCCAATGTACAAGCTGTGCTTTTGACTAATGTGGGAAAAGCCATTCAAACCGGCGGGCCGGAATACGCAGTTGAATTCTGTAACCTTGAAGCAAGCTCAATTGTAGATAGTTTGAACGGAGCATTTGGTTGCGACATTTCAAGAGTTTCGGCCAAAAACCGTAATCCACAAAATGCGCTGAGAACCGAGCAGGAAAAACAAATGTGGGAACTTTTTGCCAACGAACAGCTGGCCGACACGGTATTGCAAAATGGCAGTGATTTGGTTTATTACAAGCAGATAACAACAGCGATGCCGGCCTGTTTAAAATGTCATGGAAACCCTGAAACAGATATCAACGAGGCAACCAAAACAAAGCTGAATGATTTGTACCCGAATGATTTGGCAACGGGTTATACCTTGAACGAGTTCCGCGGTCTTTGGAAAGTAAAGTTTAAGAGGGATTTGTAAACTGAAAAAAAAGAAAACAGGCATTTCGCAAATGGAAATGCCTGCTAGCAGTGTTAGTTAGCAAAGGATGGCTTTCACCCTTTGTTGTTAATAGTTAGTTACTCCTTTAACTTAAATGCTCCCTTTAACCCTTCGTCAGAATTCGGTCCGATCCAAACTTCAAAATCGCCCGGTTCGATTACAAAATCATCGCCGTTAAAAAATTGCAAATCATCAGCTTTAAGCTCGAAGCTTACGTTTTTAACGTCGCCCGGTTTTAAGTTAATCTTTTCAAAACCTTTTAGTTCTTTAATGGGGCGGGTAATACTGCCCACCTTGTCGTGCACATAAAGCTGTACAATCTCTTCCGTTTCGAAGTTGCCAATGTTTTTAATATCGGCCGAAACGGTAATCGATCCGTCTGTTGTCATTTCGTTTGACGACAGCTTAAGATTTTCGTATTTAAACTCGGTGTAACTCAAACCATATCCAAAGGGCAAGAGAGGTGTAATACCGTAATCGATGTGCATGGATTTAAATCCAAGCGAAAGTTGTTTCGAATTTCTCGGAATATCATCGATGTAAGTAACATCATCTTCGGAAGCCGGGCGACCGGTGTTTTTGCGGTAGTAATAAAACGGAATTTGACCGGCACCTTTTACAAAGGTTACAGGTAATTTCCCAGAAGGCGAATAGTCGCCAAAAATCAGGTCGGCCACTGCGGGGCCGGCCATTGTTCCCGGATGCCAGGCATAAAGTACGGCATCGGCCATATCCATTTCTGCACCAATTCCCAGCGGTCTTCCGGCCATTACCACCAAAATAAGCGGTTTGCCTGTTTTTCTCAATTCGGTAATCAGTTCCGATTGAACTCCCGGAAGATCAATAATACCACGTGCATTTGCTTCGCCCGAAAGGATAGACTCTTCGCCGGCAAAGAATAAAATGGCATCTGAACGTTTAGCGGCAGCAATAGCTTCAGCAAATCCTTTTGTCGATTTATCGCGGCTGTATTCCAACCCGGAAACATAGTTCATTTTTGAGCCAAGGATCTCGCCAAAAGCTTGTTTTGGTGTTGTTGAGTCTTCGCCTTGCCCGTCGAAAATCCAGGTTCCCAGCTGATCGCGTGCAGCATCGGCAAGCGGGCCAATTACGGCCAGCGAATGAATATTTTTTGAGATAGGCAGAGTGTTATTGTCATTTTTCAGCAAAACCATACTTTTTCGTGCTGCTTCGCGCGATACCGCTAAATGGCTTGGAGCCAAAATGGTATCGGTTGAAACGTGATTGTCGTAAGGTTTATCAAACAAACCCAGTTTAAACTTAACACGCAAAATATTGCCAACATAAGTGTCGATCATATCTTCTGTAATCGCGCCCTCTTCAATCAATGTCTTTAAATTATCAGTGTAACAGGTTGTTGCCATTTCCATATCAACACCGGCTTTGGCGGCAATTTCGGCGGCTTGTTTTTTATCGGCAGCAAAACCATGGTTAATCATTTCTTCAATCGATCCCCAGTCGCTAACCACCATTCCTTTGTAGTTCCACTCGTTGCGCAAAATTTGTTTTAGCGTGAATTCATTTCCGGAAGTAGGCACTCCGTTTAAGTCGTTAAATGCCGACATAAAAGTTAATGCTCCTGCATCAACTGCCGCTTTAAACGGACGAAGGTGAACGTTTCTAAGCAGAGGCTCGGGGATGTACGTGGTGTTGTAGTCGCGGCCGGCTTCCGACATTCCGTAACCTACAAAGTGCTTGGCACAGGCAGCCACTGCAGTAGGATCGCCCAGGTCGCCCTGAAATCCTTTTACCATGGCAGCTGCAAACTCTGATGTTAGCAGCGGGTCTTCTCCACAACTTTCTGCAATTCGTCCCCAGCGCGGATCCCAGGTAACATCCATCATTGGTGCAAATGTCCAGTTAATTCCCATCGATGAGGCTTCGATTGCCGAAATACGCATTGCTTTTTCAGCCAGTTCTGGCTCCCACGATGAGGCCATGCCCAGCGGAATAGGGAAAATCGTGCGATAGCCGTGAATTACATCGCGCCCAAAAAGCAAAGGTATTCCGTGTTTACTTTCTTCCAAAGCAATGCGTTGATACTCTGCAACCCGATCGGCTCCTGTCGTATTTAGAAACGATCCAACTTTGCCATCTCTGATGGCTTGTTTTGTGGCTTCTTCATCGCCAAAAAAACCGTCGTTAACCTGTTGCATCTGGCCTATCTTTTCATCCAGTGTCATCTCGCTCAGCAGACTGTTGATCTTTTGTTCTACCGGATCAGGGTTCTCGGTGAATGTTGCTGTACAACCTGTTACCAGCCAGGTTCCAATAATTAATATTAAAGCTCTAATCTTCATTATAGTTAGTATTTGTTTTACATTTCCTGATATACACGAACGTAATCCACTTCCATCGATTGAGGGAAAATGGCATTATCAATTCCCTGGGCTCCTCCCCAGTTACCACCAACTGCCACATTCAGGATAAAAAAATGTGGTTTGTTGAACGGCCAGTTGTCGTTGTTTTTGCTTGAGGGCGCATAACGGTGTGTAATATTTTCGGGAGAATCGGTATAAAATACCAGTTCTTTTTCGGTCCAGAACAGGCCGTAAACATGAAATTCTTCTTCAGCAGTTTCAAGAGTTTTGCTACTGCCGTCGCCGTTTCCGCCATATCCTGCCGAAGTGTGCACGGTTGCATGAACCTTGTTTGGTTGGTAACCCACGTATTCCATAATATCGATCTCGCCACAGGCAGGCCACCCTGCCGTACCAATGTTGGCACCCAGCATCCAGATTGCCGGCCAGATTCCTGTTCCTGAAGGCAGTTTAGCACGGATTTCCATTCGGCCGTAGGTAAATTCTTTTTTACCACTGCTGATCATTCGCGATGAGGTGTACGATCCGGCAACTTTAGCTTCGTTTAGTTTTTTTGCCGTTATGGTAAGAATGCCATCCTTAACCACAGCATTGTCTCCGGCGGTATAATTTTGCAGCTCGTTGTTTCCCCAGCCACCCGAGCCGGTTTCAAAGGTCCAGTTGTCGGTATTTACAGCGTTGCCATCAAAATTATCTTCCCAAACCAGCTCCAGTTTCGAGAAGTATTCTGAATCGTTGGCGGCAATGGTGATATTTTCTGTTGAAGAAAAAGTATCTCCGTTTTTGGTAATAATTAACTCAATAGTGTACGTTCCTGCATAGGGAAAATAGGCCACGGCATTCGTTTCGTTTTCAATGGTTTTATCTCTGAATTTCCATTGAAAAGAGTCGAAATCGCCAACCGAAGTGTTTTTCAGATTGATATTGTTCGGATTGGTTGCATCTGCTTCGGCGGTAAAACTAATAGCAAAATCGGTGCTGGTAATATTTATTGATTTTGAGGCTGCCTTTTGCTCGCTATCGAGACCAATTACCAGAAGGTTTACATTGTAATCTCCGGCTTCAGGATAATAAACATCGTACGACTGAGATTTTGTCGTTGTTGATTCCGTGCGGCCATTACCAAAATTCCAGTTCATTCTCAGGTAGTCTCCTTCCGATTCGTTGGTAAACCGAACGTTGTTATCATCAATAAATGAATACGAAAAATCGGCAGTGAAACCGGCATCTGCTCCCTCTTCGCTGCATCCCTTTAAAGGAGCAATAAGAATAAGAAGTGACAGTAAATAGGGCCAGTTTCGTTTTTGTTTGTTAAATGTTTTACGCATATTGTTTTTTATTGAATTACTATTTTTTCTGAGGCAGATCGGTTTCCATTATCGATCATTACCATGTACAGTCCTTTTCGAAAGCCGCCGGTATTAATTTCTGCGGTATTACTGAAAGTTTTTTGCAGTACAGTATTTCCAGCTATATCGATCAGTTTTACTTCGAAAGTGCCTGGGTTTTTAACCGTAAAATTCTCTTTTGCCGGGTTGGGGTAGATTTTAAATTTCCTTGCCGTATTTTGTTCTATGCCCACATTAATATCGAGTTTGTAAACCCTTAACCAGTCGATAAAAACGGAGCAGGGAAATTCGGCATCGTTATTTACCGGGCCTCCATACGAATAGTCTCTTCCGTTAACGCCGGCACTTAAAATGGGGTACATTTTGTGTTCGAAAGGGTGCCATTCGTTAAAGTGATTGGAATATTCAGAAATGCCAACTCGTTTGCCATCGCGTAGTGAAACCAGAGATTGATCTTCACCATCTACTGAGAAAGCACCACCATCGTTTAAGTAGTGGATGTGGTAGACATTATTGTCGATGAAAAATTCAATCCGGTCGGAATACCAATCAATTCCATATTCGTGAAATCCAAAGCTTCCGGCATTCGAATCGTTTTCATCCGGCGGGTAATTTCCATAACCGGGCTCGGCAGGATTTGGGACCTGTTGTGTTTTGTAGCTGTAATAAAATCCCTGATGTCCGTGGTTCCAATCGGCCCATTCGTTGTTTTGCCAAAACCAGGCATAGTGTACGCTGCCGAGATTATGAAAGGGAATAGATCCAACATATTCCATAATATCGATTTCGCCACCTTGCGGCCACATCAAACTGTTCCAGCCCTCTGGGATTTCGTCGGGCATCATCCAAAATGCAAAACCTTGTCCCATTTGTTTTACGTCGCGCGGAAATATTCTGGCCACAATACGGTGTCCTGGTCCCCACGATTTTTTACCGGCTGTGTTTAATCGGCCACTGGTATAATTTCTGTCGATGTAAAATTCTTTACGTGTAGTAATTACCAGGCAACCATTTTCGGCTCCCGGCACGTTGTTGCTAAAACTGATATTTTCTTCGCGGTCGGTAGCGCGGTCCAGCTGGCCGGTGCCAAAATCGCCGTTAACGCCCGTTCCGGTTTCTATGTTCCAGTTCTCAAGGTTTAGCTGTCCGGTATTAAAATTGTCTTCCCACAGTAAATCGCCAACCTGCCCGAAAATATTCAGAGCCGAGAGGAGAGTACATAATATGGAAAGAAGAAGTTTCATCTGTTCTATAAGTAGTTAGGTATTAAGTTTTATTCCTATTCGAGGAAGAAGTAATGATGATAAACTATATGGCCCACAACTCTAATTCAGGGCAACAGACAGTATGGAGTTCTAACGAATTAATACTCTTGCAATATAGAAAGTCGATAAAAATGGGGAGAGAAACTCTCCCCATTTTCTAACTAAACTATCAAACTGAATTGGCTCAACAGCCAAATTTTTAAATTTCTGGTTGTTCTTATTCTGCAGGAACAAGTACCCAGGTCCAACCGGTGCCTCCACCGTTTGTTGGTGTAAAAAGAACCATTTTGTCTTCGGTAAGCTCAATAATATTATAAATACCATCGGGATTTACTCGATCAGCATCATAACCCAATATCGAAGCTCCGATAAAATGGAGCTGTTGGTTCTGAGTGTCCAAAACAAAGGAGGCATTGGTTACATTTCCGTTGCCATCATCGTAAACATAATTTGCAGCCCCATCAAGGTTAAAAGTCATGCTTCCGGCGGCATCTCCAGGAGGGCAACAGGTACCTCCTGCATTCCACCATACTCCCCAAGGATTACCCGGATCAGACATAAACCACCAAAGGCCATTATCGCCGCCAGCACCATCAAATACCCATGTTTTACCTGCGGAAGTATTTTCACTAACCAGGTCGTACCAATCCTGCTCCAGTGGAGTGTCCAGTACATCAACTGTTACATCAATTGTTTTCTCGAAAAACTCAGCTCCTAAAGTTCCAACGAAAGTGAAAGTTGAAGTTCCCGGAATAGGATAAACAATTTCAACTTTATTGGTTAGCGCTACACCTAAGTTGTAATCCCAGTAACCGGTAACGCCCGGTGTGTTCATACTTAACTCGATCGTATTTCCATTCGCTGAGTTTTGAGTAGCAACTAACTCAACGCCTTCAACAGTTGTACTGTTTTCAAGGAATTGTTCGTCAACAATGGCATCGCACGACACAATTAACAGTGCCAGCAATGCAACAAAAATACCTTGTATTATATTATTTCTTTTCATATCTCTTGCTATTAAAATTAAAGCCTGTTACCATCCAGGGTTTTGTTCATAAACTCCATTTGCTAACCTCATTTCCGTTTCCGGAATTGGAACCAATCCTTTGGTTTCCGGTCTGTAGTTAACTGAGTAAGTCGCGTCACTACCTGAATTTCGAACATTTATTGTTTCATTAAATGCAGTATTTACGTCTCCCCAGCGCACCAGGTCGAACCAGCGTAAAGCTTCAAAAGCCAGCTCGTGCATTCTTTCTTCTTTTAGTGCATCTAAAGAATAAGCAATCGGATCCAATCCTGCTCTGGCCCTTACGGCGTTCATCCCATCGGCAGTACCTGTAATTTCAGAGTGCATGAGTAATACATCGGCAAAACGCATGAAAATAAAGTCTTGTGCGTGCATCAGCTGCATATCAGTATTTCCCCAGTTGTACAACTGAACGAACATACCCACATTTGCCTGATCATCAGTATCCCAATATTGAATGGCAGTATATTTTTTGTTAAAAAATCCTGTTTCATGATCACCTTTATCTCCCACATAGTCGCCTGTTCCCTGGTCGGCCTGGCCAACCTGAAGGATTGAACCTAATTTTCTTGGGTCATTATCATCCCATTGGTTAAATAATCTGGGATTTACAGTACACCATCCCCAACCTTGACCAAAAGGCACCAAAGAGTTATCTCTAAGACCAGTAAACAAGGCGAGTCTGTTGGTATAAATATTTCCGTTTGACCATCCCCAGTCTCCAAAAGAGAACCGTTGTACGAACATGGATTCATTATTTCCACGACCAAAAGTAGGCGTGTGGCCATCCTGACCTACCCACGAAAGTTCGTTTTCATGTGCCCATGGTAATACGGTTGTATCATTCGCTGCAATGTTTACGTACGAGTAAGGCCAAAGATTTCTGAAGTCATCAACCAGCCCATAACCGCTGTTATCAATACAATCTTCTAAATAACCAGCAACAGCTGAGGCAGAAACTGATCCTCCTTCAACCAAAGGAAGTTCGCTTGTGGCTTGCCCCTCAATATTGGTCATATAACCAGTGTAAAACAAATATACTCTTGCCATGTAGGCTTGTGCTACCCATTTGTTTGCATGTCCGTAATCAGATTCCGGGATATTTTGAAAGGCAACCGATGGCATGGTTTCGATAGCGAGCTTAAGATCTGATGCAATTTGCGCAAAAGTCTCTGTATAAGTGGATCTGGCAATATCTCTGGGTGCATCGAATGTAACGATTAAAGGTACACCACCAAAAAATTTCGCCAATCTGAAATAGTAGAACGCACGCATAAACAGTGCTTCTCCAATTGCCTGATCTTTGTAATTCTGAGCTTCTTCCGGACTGCTGAAATATGTCGAGAAGTCAGCTTCTGCGGTTTTTTCAATAATTGCAGTTGCTCTGGAAATACCATTGTAGCATTGTACCCACATATCTCTGTAAGTATCTTCTGCAGGGTCTTCAAAATTATCAACCCATTTTGCAGATTTATCATCAGCACCACCGCCGCCAAGCATTAAATCAGACATCAAACATGCAGCCACCGATTCGTTACTGTGAACATTAGGTGTATAGATTGCATTATAAACCCCTGCCATAGCCTCCTTTATATCCTGAGGAGTGCTGTAAAAGGTTTCTAAACTTTTTCCGTAAAGATTATCGGTATCCAGATAATCCTGACTACAACTCGTTGCAAGAACAAGGCCTGCAATGAATGTTATATATAATAGTTTTTTCATCATCATCAATTTTTAGAATTAAAAGGCAACACTTAATCCAAACATCACTGTTCTTGGTAATGGATATAATCCGAGGTCAATTCCGGATGCCCAGCCGGCATCGTGACCGAAACGAACTTCAGGATCCATTCCATCATAGCTTGTGAAAGTGTGCAGGTTGTTTACTGCAGCGTATACTTTTAGCGTTGAAACAGCATCAAAACTTGAAAGTAATTTGCTAAAATCATATCCAAATGTCAGGTTGTTGATTCTCAAATAGTCAGCATCGTGCATATAAATGTCAGAAACGTATTGCTGATTTCGGTTCGAAACAGAAGATAATCGTGGCATTTTGTTAGAAGTACCTTCGCCGTGCCAACGTTCAAAAACAGATGAGGTGTAGTTTTGAGTTGGACTATCAGCAAATGAACGGTATGATTGCATTACCTGCATTCCGAATTTTCCGGCTAAAGTGGTATTTACGTAAAATCCTTTGTACGCAAGGTTTAACTGCAATCCCATTTCAAAATCAGGATTAGGATTTCCCAGATAGCCTTTATCGTTCTCGTCGATTATACCGTCCATGTTTTTATCTACAAAGCGAACATCACCCGGACGCTGGTCGTTGAAATAAGGTGTTCCGTCTGGTCCTACATAAGCATCAACTTCATCCTGGTTCTGCAGGATACCAGCTGTTTCGTATCCATAGAAATAACCAATTGGGTATCCTACTTCTACTCTTGAAACCTCGGCTGTACCTTGCGATAGTACGTGAGAAGGTCCGTGAATAATACCATCGGTATTGGCAATTCGTGTTACTTCGTTTTTATTACGTGCTCCGCTTAAAACAACACTGTATTTGAAATCACTGATATTGTCGCTCCAGTTTAATACCATTTCAAAACCTTTATTTTCAATATCTCCTCCGTTAATAAAAGGAGCACCGGCGCCAGAAGTACCCAAAATAGGTGCAACAACCAACCAGTCTTTTGTGGTTTTCTTGTACCAGTCTAACGCAATTCCAAGTCTTGAATCCAATAACCTGGCATCAAGTCCGATATTCAACTGCTCCGAAGTCTCCCAGGTTACATCCGGGTTTGGAACTTTCGACGGATATGCTGTTGTTCCCGATACCGGTTTTGTATCTCCAAAGAAATAGCCAGGGAAAGCATAGGTTATTTGCGAAGAGTAAATAAAGTTGTCGATAGACTGGTTACCGTTCTGTCCCCAGCTTACGCGCACTTTAGCGAAATCAAGAACGGAAGAAGTACTTTCCATAAAGTCTTCGCTGGTTAGTACCCATCCTGCAGATACTGATGGGAAATATCCCCAACGGTTTCCTTTGGCAAAGTTAGAAGAACCATCAGCACGCATTGTTACCGATAGCAGGTACTTCTCTTTATAATTGTATTGCGCTCTTGCCATGTAGGACATTAAACCGCCACCGCCGGCAGCCCAGTCAGCTCCCCAGGTATTGATGTCGCTAATTGAAGCCGGACTTTCGGTATTATTAATGTAGGCATAGCGAGGATCTCCAGGGAATAATAAATTATTTCTTGAGCCTCCTACTTCCATATTTATGTCGTTTTGAAGTAGCTCGTATCCAACTAAACCTGTTATGTCATGGTCTCCAATCTTGCGATCATACGAAAGTGTGGTTGTCCATGTCCAGTTACTTCCCAGGTATTGGTTTTGAGACGCTCCGTCAGTGGCATCGGTATAAAGTGTTCCTAATCGGTAAGTAGGATTCATCGATCGGCCCCAGCCAAACCATGCATCTAGTCCGTAAGAGGATCTTAATTTTAAGTCTTTAATAGGTTCAACTATTGCATACACGTTTCCAACAACCCGATTTCCTTTGCCATAGTTGTAGTTAGTAGCATAGTACATAGAGGCAATTGGGTTGGTTGCCTGGTTTACGTCATCCATGGTTGGTGTAAAACCAAATTCGTTGATGTTATTGTCAATAGCTGGTTGCCAGTAAGCAGGCATTAACGGGTGCTGAACCAATGCATTGTGCAAGTCATTCCAGTATATGTTACCGGTTCTGGCACTTCTGTTTTCAGTATTGGTATAGGTGATATTTTCACCAACAGTAATAATATTGTGATTCTTATTCTTTTTCAATACCATTTCTGTATTTAACCTCGCTGTTAATCTTTTGTATCCGGCATCTGTAATTTCACTTCCGATAATACTTTTTTGATCGAAATACGAAACCCCTGCAGAGTAGGTAATATCTTTGCTTCCTCCGGTAATGTTTAAAGCATGACTTTGCATTGGAACATTGCTGCTGGTAATTTCATCAATCCAGTTGGTACCTTCCCAACCGTTTTGAAGTGCTCCCCACACATCATTACCTAACTGGTCAGCTAATGCGTCGCCATAGTTGCTTCTAAGCCAGTTGTTTCCGGTAATTTCTTTTTGCCAGTCCATTGGCGCTTTATTATCGTTAACCCGGCCTTCGTCCATGATGTACATATACTCCTGGGCAGTTAACGGATCCAGGTTCTTGTATATATTCTGAATTCCATAATAAGCGTCGTAAGTAATTTTTGCTGGTCGGTCTTCGCTACCTTTTACAGTGGTTACCAACACAACTCCGTTTGCAGCTCTCGAACCATAGATGGCTGCGGATGCCGCATCTTTCAATACATCAATCGACGCAATGTCAGATGGGCTGAGGTAGTCAATGTCGCCAACTGCAACACCGTCAACAATATATAAAGGATTTGAATTACCTATGGTTCCCAAACCACGAATTGTTACTCGGGTTCCTGCGCCTGGCGCACCATTGTTTCGTGTAATACTAATACCGGCAGCAACTCCTTGTAAAGCTTCCATAGCTGAACCAGTATTCAGCTCGGCAATATCTTCACCTTTAACATTCAAGTTTGCACCAGTGGTTAAAGCTTTCTTTTGAACACCATAACCTACAACCACTACTTCATCAACGCTAAACAAATCGGGGTCGAGTTGTACGTTGATTTCAGTTCTTCCCTCAACTTCGATAACTTGTGGTTTCATTCCGATATAAGAATACACAAGTATCGCATCTGATGGAACTGTTAATGTATAGTTCCCATCAAAATCCGTAACTGTTCCGTTTGTGGTTCCTTCTACTGTAATAGTCACCCCCGGTAAGGGCTGATTATCATCAGAAGAGGTTACAACACCTTTAAGAACAACTTCCTGGGCAAATGCCCCCAAGACGAAAAATGTACCCACAAATAACAGGAGCATTTTTCTCATTACTAGTTTTTCTTTCATAGATCTAATTTTGATAATAGTTTTAATAGTACATACTGAAATGCCACACATTAAATGTGTAATTTCAATACTTCGTTCTTCTTATTCATTTGAAATAAAATGCAGGAGGTTTTGATAGTACCACGCGCTAGTTTCATAGAAATATTGATTAGTTATTTACTTATTGTTATATGTACAACAATGCACAATCTTAAACATTAATTATTTGTTAAACAAAATTTAACAATTCGAATATTGAGGAAATGATTCGAAAATGAATACTAATTAGCCCTTCAAAAATACATCTGAGCCCGATTGTAAATACATCAAAAATACATCATGAGATGTTTAAAGACCAGACAGGAAAGCGTTTAGATAATAAGGGTTGATGGTTTTTGATATCTCAAAAACAATATGCTATACAACAGGAAATGATTTTCTTAAAAATTCAGAAGGAAGGTAGATAGATTCACTTCACGTGTAAGATTCAGTTTTTTACGAAGACGGTAACGACTGATTTCTACTCCGCGATCAGAAATATTTAGCAAAGTGGCAATTTCTTTGGTCGACATATTCATTCGGATATACGCACACAGTCGCAAATCTTTTGGCGACAAGTGAGGAAATTTGTCTTTTAGGCGCTCAAAGAAATCAGCATGTACTTCTTCAAAATAACTCTCGAATATTTGATTTTGATTTTGATTATCGATTTCCTTGTCGATACGTTTCTTTAGAATCGCCATTTTTGTTTTAACAGCCCCGTCAGAAGTTTCATTGGAAACCCGTTTAAGTTCCTCGTTAATTTTCATCAGGAACTTATTTTTATTTACAATGCTAAGCGTTTGGTTGGCCAATTCTTTATCAAGCGAAAGTTTTTGTGCTTCTAACTTTTCGTTTTTTAATCGTATAATCTCTTTTTCGGCCAACACAGCTTGTTTCTCAAATTCCTTTTCTTTTTCGCGTAATTTTTGTTCGTGTTTTTTGCGTTCCTTGTGTTTCGATTTTTCGAAGCGTTTATTAATAAACCAGGCAATTATTACAACTATTACAAACACAATTAATATGTAAATGTAAGTAGCGGTTTTTGAGCGGTGCCATGGGGGAGTGATCACAAATGAAAAAGTAGCTTCATCGCTTTCAACGCCAAAACTGTTTCGGGCTTTTACCCTAAACACATAATCGTTTTCGGGCAGGTTGGTTAAATCGCGGTAGTTATCGTTCGACCACACCGACCATGAGTCGGAGTAGTTATCGATAAAATAGCTAAACTCCAGTTGCTCGGGATTTTGATAAAAAGGAGCTGAAAAATTGAAACGAAAGGCGTTTTTTTGAAAAGGAAACTCAGTGGGGTCGAGTTGGTTTACGGGGTACACAACGGTATCAAGATTGGGAACATCAACTTGTGTAATAAAACATTTAAACGCCTGGTTGTACGACGTAACAATTCGCGAAGAATAATGTGCAAAACCATTTTCGGTGGCAAAAAATACATTGTTCAAATCATACACATATAAAAACTCCCATTCGCGCACCAGTTTGTTTCGTAATTGCTGGAATGGAGTTGTAATTCTTGTGTAGCTGGTATCATCGTTTTTATGCAGTACTCCCACTTCGGTTTCGGCAATGTACCAGTAGTTTCCCCGAAAGTCTTTTTCAATGTATTTCAAGCGGTTATATGGGGAGAAAATTTCGTTTAACGATTTATTTTTTTCAAAACGGTCGGCCGCGGTATTGTAGCTATATACTCCATCAACTGTTGAGATGCACCACGTATTATCGAACTTCAACAGTATATTCATCAGATCGAGAGGAAGCCCGTCTTTTGCGCCATAAAGTTTTACATTGGTTGCCGAATCGCGGTGGGCATTTAAAGTAACGCGGAAAACCCCTTTAGCTCCGTGGCTAACCCAAATATTTCCTTCCTCATCTTCCGACAGGAAACGGCTCGATTCGCTAAACCCCTTTATTTTTGTTTTTAAATCCCATTGCCCCTTGTCGAATTGAAACAGGGATATGCCGGTGAAACTACCACCAATAGCGTAGTTGGTATCATTTTTTAGTTGAATAAAAGTCCATAATCCGGGATCATCGCTGATTTGCCGCACTTCTCGTCCGTTTACTGCAAATGTACCCAGGTTGTGTCCGCAAAGTAATTGTCCGTTTATAACTTTTAAACTCCAAACCTGTCCTTCCGTACCGGGAATTATTTTGAAAACCTCGCTATTGTCTTGTCCAATAGTAGAAAACTTTTTGGTAAAAAGCCCCTGGTTGGTGCCAAGGTATAGCAGGTTGTCGTGTATGACTGCACAGTAGCCTGTTCCAATATTTTCAGAACGTGAGGTATAACTGATTGGCGAATTTAGCTCGATGTAGTCGATTCCATTATCGAGCCCAAGCCATAAATTTCCCGACCGATCGTTGCAAAGGCTTAAAATCGTATTGTTTTGTAAGCCGTTATTCAGGTTTAAATGCTGAATGATCTCGCCTTCGGAATTTGCAATGATGAGCCCGTTTAATATGGTGCCAATAGCCAGGTTATTTCCATCGAGCTTGATGCCGCAATACAAAACATCGTTTTCGGTTTGTGTATTGGCCGGAACATCCCATTTGTTTAGTTTGCCATTTTTGTATTCGAACCAACCCGACTGGGCCGTTCCAATGAGCAAATGATTTTCGAAAAAGCTGACCATCGATTGAATTTCATGATCTTTCAGCTCATCGGCCCATGGTACTTTATTTACAAATCCGTTAATGTACTCGAATAAACCAACTCCGGGTTCGTGAAAAAAGAGCCGGTTATTGATATAAAACGAATAGTAAAATGCTTTTTGTGGCCTAATTATATCAATTTTATCATCCCTGTAAATAAAAATATAGCTATATGATTGAAATACAATTCCATACTGTGTCTTGTATATTTTCCAGATCACATCTGTTTCCGGAATATCTTCAGGCAGCTTATCGGTCAAACTCTTAAATACCGGGCCTTCCGGTGAATTAGGATCAAAAATTCCAAAGTCCTCATCTAATCCGATATAAATAACTCCATCATCATCAATACACACCGATCGAACATTTGAGGTGAAGGAGTCATTATACAAATCCCAGTTCAAACCATCGAAACGAAGCAAGCCAAGGTTGTTGGCAAAATACATAAATCCATTCGGGTCTTGCGCAACACCCCAGTTTTGGGTACCGGCCCGGTAATCCGCTTTGGGGTAATTCAGAATATTCGGAACACCGAATCTTTTCACCTGCGAAAAAACAAGTGATGGAAAAACGAGAAGCAGTATGAGTAAACTCTTTTTCAAAACTCAGGGCTGTTGGTGGATATTATCTAATAACACGTTTCTAAAATACAATATTAATATCAAGTGGTGAAATTTGGCTAAAAATCTAATCTTTGTGCTCCGGTTTGAATTTTGTAACCCAAAAAGATATTGAGATTTTAGGTTAAAAAGTGAACGAAAAGAAATGTGGGTTGTATTATTAAATGGATGTGAAAGATAAGGAAATGGATAAATATAAAAATCTGCGCTACCGGCTGATGGAATCTGAAAAATGGCCGTTGAAATACATGTTTAAGTTTATTATTCCGAATGAAGAAGGGAAAGTTGATCAGGTAAAAGCTTTGCTGCCAACTGAAGGTGAAGTAAGCTTTAAACATACTGATAATCTGAAACACGTTTCGGTTACCTGTGTGGCGCTAATGGAATCGGCCGACCAAATTATTGTGATAACCGAGAAAGTGGATAAGATTGAGGGAGTGATTGTGCTTTAATTTCCATTTGAAATTATTTAAGAATTACGAGTTCTCCAAGAATTGGAACGATGTAGAAAATGAAATGAAAAATGTTTATTTTGTGCATGTTTAGAAAACGGAATAACCATTTATGAAATTTTTCAGATTGTTTATCTGCCTTGTATTTTTATATCCCGGTGCGGTTTTGGGGCAATCGCCCCTTGATTCACTTTTGAACCGTTTGGATGCAGCAATCGAAAATCATAAGGTTTATCAACAGCAGAAGGAAGATCGGATTCAGGCGCTGAAGAATCAATTGCGTACGGTTTCGCCCAATACCATTGAGGAGTGCCGGCTGAACGCGAAATTGTATGATGAATACCGACCATACATTTGCGATTCGGCGATACACTACAAAAACCGGAATATTGATGTTGCCAAATACCTGGATAATACCGCTCTGTTATACGAGAGCGAGCTTAATCTGGCTTATCTGATGGCTTCTACCGGGATGTATCTTGAGGCTGTTGACTTAATTTCTTCCATTGAAAAAGAAAAAGTTCCTGATGATTTACTGAGTGAATATTACGATACGTACCGGCATGTTTACTCTGAATTAGCTTTTTATACACAAAACAAAAAGGGCGCGGAACGATACTGGCAGATATCAAATCGTTATACAGATTCGTTGTATAATGTACTTTCTTCAACAAACGATTTGTATTATGCTTTAAAAGAGGAAAGACTGCGTAACGCCGGAAAGATAGAGGAAGCGCTTAGTGTAAATGATACTATATTGGCCAACAGTTCGATGGGTACCCGGGAGTTTGCAATTGCCAGTTATAACCGTTCGCTTACCTACCGGAGAATAAAAGACACCGAAGGGTTAAAGTATTACCTGGCTCAGTCGGCTTTGTCCGATATATTGTCGGCCACAAAAGACCATGCCTCGTTGTGGATGCTGGCAGAAATACTGTTTCAGGAAAACGATATGGAGCGCGCTTACAATTATATTCGTTTTTCGTGGAGCGAAACGGTATTTTACAACGCGCGTCTCCGAAGTTTACAAAGTGCCGGAATATTGTCGCTTATCGACAGAACTTACCAGGCAACCGTTGAAAAGAAAAACCGGCAACTACAAAATTACCTTTTGCTCTCCAGTATTTTGGGGCTTCTGCTAACTGTTGCGCTTGTTTATATTTACAACCAGATGAGGCGTTTATCCGAGACTCGTAAGTATTTGCAAAAGGCCAATTCGAGTTTGCAAAACCTGAACACAGAGCTTCAGAAAGTAAATGATCAGCTGCAAATCGTGAATGTAGATCTTTCGGAATCGAACCAAATTAAGGAGGTTTATATCGCACATTTTATAAAACTTTGCTCAACCTATATTGATAAAATGGATGGTTTCCGTCGTTTGGTAAACAAAAAGATAACCAACGGCCAGGTTGCCGAGTTGCATGCGCTTACCCGTTCGCAAGAAATGATGGATGATGAAACCGAAGAACTTTACCGGAATTTTGATAAGGCATTTTTGCGCATTTTCCCACATTTTGTCGAAAAGGTGAACGAGCTGTTGCTGGATGAAGAAAAGTTTGAGTTAAACGAAGAAGAGCTACTAAATACCGAATTGCGAATTCTGGCATTAATCCGGTTGGGAATTAGTAACAGCTCGCAAATTGCCGACTTTTTACGATACTCGGTAAATACCATTTATAACTACCGGGCAAAAACAAAAAACCGCGCTAAATCCCGTAACGATTTCGAAGATATGATTATACAAATTCGATAATTGTTAGCGATCTGTTTTAATCCTGTTTGGTGTTAATGTTTTAAAGAACGAAATCAATTTTGTTCGGTTTACTTCCCATAACTGCCCCTTATTCGTTCACTCATCTTTCCAATTGGTCCACTTTTATTTTGCATGCCAAAAAGTTCAAGTACTTGCTATAGAGCATTTTGAATATTTTGTTGTCTCTCCCTAATCCACTTTCCTATCCCTTAAAAAAATAGCGGTCAACTCAAACCATAGATTTGTGCTTGAGAAAACAGATAAGCTTTACGATGAAGAACTACGGCAATGAAAGTTTGTCTTTCGAGCTAATTTTTATATGCAAAGTCTATGACTATTTCCCATGTCGGGGAATAGGTTCTGTTTATAATAAATATTTAACTAATCAAATTCTTTTATGAGGACAAGACTCTTAAAATTTAAAATTCCTCTCTTCTTTTTGGTGTTGTTATTGGGATTTAATCTCTCAGTGCATGCACAAAATTCAATTGATGTTAGAGGAGTGGTAAGCGATGCGTCAGGCGATCCCTTACCAGGTGTGAATATTGTTATTAAAGGCACGTTGCAGGGAACGCTTACCGATCCAAACGGTAATTACAGGATTACGGTTCCCGGTAGTGATGCTGTTCTTGTATTTTCATTTATCGGATATAATTCGCAGGAAGTTACTGTGGGTAACCAAAGCGAGATAAATGTATCGTTGAAAGAAGACTTAAAGCAGCTGGATGAAGTAGTAGTAATCGGTTATGGTTCGGTTGCCCGAAAAGACGTTACCACAGCGGTTTCGACAGTTTCAACCAAAGAGATCGACGAACGTCCGATTGTATCGGCAGCGCAGGCCATTCAGGGAAAAGCGGCCGGTGTTAACGTTTACCAGCCCAGCGGAGCTCCCGGCGGCGAAATGGTTATTCGTGTGCGTGGTACTACTTCGTTTAACGGAAGCAACAGCCCTTTATATGTGGTAGACGGAGTTCCGGTTGATAACCTCAACTTCCTTTCGCCAATGGATATTGCCAGTATGCAAATCCTGAAAGATGCTTCATCGGCGGCTATTTACGGATCGAGAGCGGCAAACGGTGTAATACTTATTACCACCAAGCAGGCCAGTGGCGAAGCAAAAATTTCATTGAATACGCAGTTTGGTGTTAGCCGTGTTGCCAACCAGATCGAGTCGTTAAATGCCTCGCAGTATAAGGAGCTGATGGACGAAATTCGCCCTGGAGCAATTCCTGAAGGTACTACCGATCAAACCGACTGGTTCAATGAAGTATACGGAACCGGCATCACTCAAAACTATCAGTTACAGATTTCAGATGGTAACGATAAAACGCGCTACTTTATTTCCGGAGGTTATCTGAACGAAAAAGGGGTGCTCAGCTCTGCATTTTTCCGTAGATATAACCTGCGCAGTAACGTCGAAAGCCAGGTGCGTAGCTGGTTGAATATCGGGTTAAACCTGTCGTATTCGGATAATACCCGCAACGGAGTAACTACCGGTGCCGGATCAAACCGTGGAGGTGTAGTACTGGCGGTGGTTAACCTGCCAACTGCTTCAAACATTATCGATCCTCAGACCGGGTTGTATAACCGCACTTTTTTCGGGCAAAATATTGTAAACCCGATTGAATCGATCGAGAACGGTAAAAACAATAAGAATAACGAAAACCGACTGATTGCTTCAGGTAGTTCAACCATTACTTTTTTACCTGAATTAACGTTAAAATCGTCGTTCACATTAGATCGTCGTAATGGCAAAGTAACCGGTTTTAATCCTCCGGTACATGGTGCCGACAGAGATGACTGGGGAAATGCCTGGGATACCCGAAGCACCAATACATTGCTGGTTTTCGATAATGTACTGACCTACAAAAAGACCTTTGCCGATAAACACAATTTTGAAGCAATGGCTGGTTCATCATGGACCGATTCGCAATGGTCGCAAAGCTATATTAATGGCTCGCACTATAAAGATGATAATATCCATACTTTAAACGCGGCAAATAAAATTTCGTGGAACGGAACCGGGTCGGGCGCTTCGGGCTGGGGAATTATGTCTGTTTTCGGGCGTCTGTCATACAATTACGAAAGTAAATACCTTTTTACATTCAATATTCGTGAAGATGGTTCGTCTAAACTACATCCCGATTATCGCTGGGGAACATTCCCTTCATTTTCGGCAGCATGGCGTATGTCGTCTGAAGAATTTATGCAGGGATTAACCTGGCTCGACGATTTGAAAATCAGAGGTGGATGGGGACAAACCGGAAACCAGTCGGGAGTTGGCGACTATGCTTATTTGCAACGTTACAACATCACCCGTCAGGCCTGGTTCGAAACAGGAAAGGAAGATGCTTTGCCATTGATTACGCAGGCTAACCTTCGTACCTCCGACCTTACATGGGAAACGACTTCGCAGATTAACCTTGGTTTGGATGCAACATTGTTTGCCGACCGTGTGACGATTGCAATGGACTATTATTCGAAACACACTGAGGATATGCTGATGTATGTTTCGTTGCCGGCAGGTGCTGCAGCATCAAGCAATATTGTTCGAAACGAAGGTGAAATGATGAACCGCGGTGTTGAATTATCGGTAAGCTCACGAAACTTTACAGGTGCTTTCACCTGGAACACCGACTTTAATATTTCGCATAACACAAACGAATTGAAAAGCCTTGAATTACAGCAGATTTATTACGATGCTGAAACTACTGATGCTTTTCACCAAATTCGTGTTGTACGTAACGAACCAGGTCGTGCGTTGGGTGGATTCTACGGTTATATAAGCGATGGAGTTGATCCGGAAACAGGAGAGCTGATGTACCGCGACACAAATGAAGATGGAAAAATTACAGCGTCAGACAGAACCTATATTGGCGATCCGAACCCGGCCTTTACTTTTGGTTTAACCAACTCGTTTTCGTACAAAGGTTTTAGCGTTAACGTGTTTCTGCAGGGAGCTGTTGGAAACGACATTTTTAATGCCTCGAAAGGTGATGTGATGGGTATGTACGATTTGAAAAACCAATCTACCGAAGTGCTTCACCGCTGGCGTACTCCCGGACAAATTACCGATGTTCCAAAAGCCGGTTTTGTTATGCAGCCATCTAGCTATTTTATTGAAGACGGCAGTTACCTGCGTGTAAAAGACATCACTTTCTCTTACAACTTCAGTGGCGGAATTTTAAACAAACTGGGAGTTTCGCGTTTGCAACCTTATGTTACCGCAACCAACCTGTTAACGCTTACCGACTATAGCGGAATGGATCCTGAAGTAAACCAATGGGGAAACAGTGGAGCCGTTCAGGGTATCGATTGGGGAACCTACCCACACAGTAAGACTTTTGTTTTTGGGTTGAATGTTGAATTTTAAATAAGAAGAAAATGAAGACAAGATATATTTTATCCATTCTTATCATATCCCTGCTGGCAGCTTGCTCCATGGATTATGATCCTTTAGATACCTATTCGGATGTAACTGAAGGAGTGAGCGAGGACAGCGTTCAGGTTGTATTTGAAGATAAAGCTGACGTTTTAGCGCACAGGCAGACGCTACTTAATTTGTACAAAAACAGCCAGGAGCACTGGTACCTCGACATGTTATTGCTGGCCGAATCGCACTCGGATAATGCTTATGCAGGATCGCCAGGGGCTGAAACTACACCTTTCGAGGTAAACTCAATCGAAGGATCGAACACCAACCTGAGAAGAGACTGGAACAGCCACATGGGAAATATTGCCCAGGCCAACCGCTTGATCAGTTTTATTGACGATGTAAATGATCCGGCCTTAACAGATGCTGAAAAGCTTCAGTATAAAGCCGAGGCGAAAATATTAAGGGCAATGATCTATTTTGACATGGTTCGCATCTGGGGAAATGTTCCTTTGGTAACAACCGTTGCCGGCGACATTACTTCAGAAACCGTTGACGATGTTTACCCGGCTTATTTTCCGCCGCAAACCGATGCATTAACTATTTATCAGCAAATTGAAGCCGACCTTTTGGAAGGTTTGCAATATGCACCTGCTAACGATCCGCAGGATAAAACACAGTTCTCGAAATCGGTTGCCCGTGCTTTGCTGGCTAAAGTTTATGCCGAAAAACCTTTACGCGATTACGACAAAGTAATTCAATATGCCGATGAACTGGCTGCTGATGGTTATGAACTGGTTGACGATTACAGCGATTTGTTTGGTGTAATACTAACAGATCCAAACTCGCCACCTTCGCAAGAGAATAAGGCAATTGATGCCAAAGCCCGTAATACGAAAGAAACCATTTATGAAGCACAATATTTCCCCGGAAATACGAACTGGGCAACCTGGATGTATGGTCGTCCGCTTAACGACTGGACTTTCTATTTCACCTGGGCGAAGTGGATCACTCCATCACGCGATCTGATTAAAGCTTTTCAAAGCGAAGTTGGTGATAAACGCTACGCCGAAACAGTGGTTTTTTACAGCTGTGGTTGGAATATCTATTATCCGGCTGATAATTATGCGTTTATGTACAAGTGCCGCAGTGCCTACAACAGTACAATTAAAATGCGTTATGCCGATATTCTTTTGCTAAAAGCTGAGGCGCTGATTGGAAAAGGAGATTACAGTGGCGCAGCTCAGATTATCAACCAAACCCGCCAGCGCGCAGGCTTGAACAATCTGCCTGCATCAGCTTCAGCGAGCGAGGAGGCAATTACTGAGGCTTATATGAAAGAACGCCGCCTTGAGCTGGCAATGGAAGGCCAGCGCTGGTTCGACCTTGTTCGTTTAGAAAAAGTAGAAGAAGTAATGAATGCAGTATACGCCAAAGACGAAGGACGTCCGGCACAGGTTTATCCGTTTACAAGCCTGTCGTATATCCTTCCTGTTCCGCAGGATATTATTGACCAGAATCCAAACCTGGTACAAAATCCCGGATATTAGTATTCAAACCGAAAAATATAAAAGAGAGAAAAATGAAACCTTTATATAAAATATTTATTTTAACCGGGATAGTTGCCCTGTTATTTGCTTCGTGCGAAGACGAATACGGCCCCCGAAAAGAATCGACACCTTTTATTGAGGCGGCCACAGTTAGCCTTTCGAGCTTTACATTTGGCGACTCAATTACCTTGTCGGCAAGAATTACCGATCCGGCTACCATGCTTACTTCGTTGGGTTACGAGCTGGTGTCGGAAGGACGAACTGTAGTAAGTGGCGAAATTCCATTGGCCGGCGATGATTATGAGGTTGAACAAGCGATTTATGTTCCCTTATTAGCCGATCAGGCCGATAATTCTGCGGTTCAGATAAAGTTGGAAGCCCGGAATGTGCTTAAAGGTTCGGTTAGTACTGAAATTACAGAACTGACAGGGAATCGCCCGATATACAGCCGACTGTACCTGGTTACCGACAACGGTAGTGTGGTTAGTTTAGAGTCATCAGACAACAACCAGTTTGTGGGCAACGACTTAGCGCTGGAAACATCGGTGAATTACAAGATCGCTGAAAAGCTCAATTCAGACTATACGATTAATTACAGTGGTGATGTTTATGGCAATGTAAATGGAAAATTGGCCATGATCGACCAAAGTGGCGAGTCGGCTTTTGTATACACACCTGATGCCGATTACACAAAAACTTTCGTTTTCGACAATTTTGCTTTTACAGCGGCAACCACCGGAAGCCAGTTGGGTGACGATGATTTGGCTCTTTCTGCATTCGCCAATCAGGATGTTAACGGCGAAGCATTCCGCACGCTTACCCGCACACTGGAAAAGGGAAAAACCTACACCGTGTTTGGGCAGTTGGGCGATGCAGCTAATATTTACAATCCTGATTTCTTCGAGCGCACAGCCGACAGCCGTGTAACTTTCCTTGGGGAAACAGGCGAATACACCATTTACTACAACCCGGTTCGTAAAAACATTTTTGTTGGCGTTGATAATCCTGCATATCCGCAATACTTGCTGGCCTGTGGTTATGGTTTGGGTTATCCAACAAATGTAAGCACCGATGCAATTGGCGCTGTTTACCCGGGCCATACCCGCGTTCATACGAGCTGGGGTTTCGGAAATGTGCTGAATTACGTGTTGCTGCGTCAAATTGGCGATGGCATTTACCAGGGAACATTCTTTACGCCGGGCGATCACGATCATTTTGCCGGATTCAAACCTTTTGAAAATACCGGTTGGGCAAATGAGAAAAAAGCAGGTCAGTTTACGTTTACCGGCGAGCAGATCATTTCGGGCGACAACGACTGGACCATCCCGAATGGAGAGAACGATCCTGCTATTGAATCAGCCAACTATCGTTTTACCATCAACTTAAACGATAACACGGTAAACATTGAAAAAGTAACGCTTTAAGAAAATGAGGAAATTATTCGATACAAAATTTATCTTGCTGATAGCGCTGCTTTGCTGTGGTTTTGTGGCCTGTAGCGATGATAATAGCGGTGAAATTGAAGAACCTGAGCAACCGGAACCGGAAACAGGAGATGTTACACTTTACATCACTACCAATACCCGGTCGCAGGATTTTGCTACAAAAGCGGTCGACTTTAGCGATAAAAGCAATATGTCGCCATCAACCATTAACCTGGAGCCTGAAACACGGTACCAGACCATGGATGGTTTTGGAGCGGCAATTACAGGCTCAACCTGTTATAACCTGTTACAGATGACAGAAGATAACCGGGAGAAGTTTCTGAAAGAAACATTCTCTCCAACAGAGGGAATGGGCTACAGTTATGTTCGTATTTCAATCGGTTGTTCCGACTTTTCGCTTAGCGAATACACCTGTTGCGACACCGAAGGAATTGAAAACTTCGGACTTACTTCGGAAGAAACCGATTACGTGATTCCCATCTTGCAGGAAATTCAGGCCATTAATCCTGATCTTAAAATTCTGGGATCGCCATGGACCTGCCCTCGCTGGATGAAAGTGAATAATCTTACCGATTTGCAACCATTCAACTCGTGGACAAGCGGTCAGTTAAATCCGGCGTATTACGCCGATTATGCCACGTATTTTGTAAAGTGGATTCAGGTTTTAAAGGAGTACGGAATAGAGATTTACTCGGTTACGCCACAAAACGAACCTCTTAACCGAGGTAATTCCGCATCGTTGTATATGGGCTGGGAAGAACAACTTGAATTTGTGAAAAACAACCTGGTGCCTGCTTTTAAAGCAGCATCGTTGAACACAAAAATTTATTTGTTCGACCACAATTACAACTACGATAACATGGGCATGCAGAATGATTATCCGGTTAAAATTTACGACGCAGGAGTTGACGAAGATATCGTGGTCGGTGCCGCTTATCACAACTACGGAGGAAACAAGGAAGAGCTTTTGGATATACACGAAAAAGCTCCCGAAAGAGAGTTGATTTTCACCGAAACATCTATCGGTACCTGGAATGATGGCCGTAACTTGCAAAATCGTTTAATCGAAGATATGCGCGAGGTGGCACTGGGAACCGTAAATAACTGGTGTAAAGGAGTAATTGTGTGGAACCTGATGCTCGACAGCGACAGAGGTCCCAACCGTGAAGGCGGATGCCAGACTTGCTATGGCGCGGTGGATATCGACAGAGCCAACTATTCATCGATTACGCGTAATTCGCACTATTACATTATCGGCCATTTGTCGTCGGTTGTTAAGCCCGGTGCAGTGCGTATCGGCACTTCCGGTTTTTCTGATGCCGGATTTTACTACTCGGCATTCGAAAACACCGACGGAACTTATGCTGTGGTATTATTGAACAGCAATTCGGCCTCAAAAATGATAACACTCGACGATGGCACCAATCACTTCAGTTACGAAGTGCCTGCCAAATCGGTTATTTCATACCAATGGAAAAAATAAAAACTAACGCAATGAAGAACTTAAAATATTTCATATTAAGCATTTTGGGTTTGGCTGTTTTGTCGTGTTCTGACGATATCAGCGAAATCGAACCGGCGGGAAATCCCGTTATGGAAATTGAAAACCAATTCTCCGATGTACATTTCGGTGATGTGCTTCCGTTTACTGTTTCGGTTAGCGACGAAATTTCGCTATCGACACTAACTGCCATTCTTTATTTTGGCGAAGAAGAGGTGGAAAGAACGACAATTCGCACGAAAGAAAATGGTGAATATTCAGGAACAATTGAAATTCCTTTTGAGAAAGATATTCCTGACGGAACAGCCACACTGGAGTTTGTATTGCTGAACACAACAATGAATAGCAGTATTGAAACTTTTGATGTGCCGATTACGCGTGCGCAATACCCTTACCTGATTTTGGTAAGTGAAAACGCATCGTATCCAATGTTGCCAACCGGCGAAGCAAATGAGTATGCGGCTACGGAAGCATTCCCTTCAAACGATTTGTCGGCCTACATTAAAACGCCGGTGGTTGATGATAAAGGGACTGAGATCGTATTTGGTTGGGAAGCCGGTGCTGTAACAAACGGGGTTTCTACAAATATTCCCTTTGTAAGCCCTGTGGGTGGAACTTACTCGGTAACATTTAATACCAAAACTTATGAGGCCGGCCCATTCTTCGAAATCCTCCTTAACGGAGAGAACATGAATATGGTTGATAAAGACAATTATCAGCTGGATGTTGATCTGACGCAAGGGCAGGAGGTAAGTATTCAAGGTTTGGGAAATATTGCCGACTGGTGGATTGATTCAGATTATCTGACCACACAGGAAGCCGGGCTGTACACTTTTGTTCCTATCACAGGAAAATACCGTATAACGGCTAATCTGACACTAAATTATTTCATAATTGAGGCTTTGGATGGTAACTCACCAGCTGGATTAAATGCTGATGGAACAGGTGCCGTTTGGGTGATTGGCGAGAATGTTGGAAAACCATCGTTAGCTGCTAAAACTGTGGGCTGGAGTCCAGACAATGCATTGTGTATGGCTCCAATTGGCGACAAAAAATATCAGTTGACTGTAGTTGGAGGTACAAATATCAGTACCGACGGAATTAACTTTAAATTCTTCCATCAAAAAGGCTGGGGCGGAGAATTTGGAGGAGATGCCATTTCTATTACAAGCGACATTGTATTCATTGGCGACGGCACAAATGGCCGCGACAGTGGAAACCTTGGTCTGGTTGATGGAGTTACCCTGGAAAATGGTGCTACTTATGTCTTTACGGTTGATCTTTCGGCAGGAAATGATCAGGCAGTTTTAACAGTTACAAAAAAATAAGAGAGAGAAAAGGTAGATAGATAAAAGGTTGTGGGCTTCCCGTATTGGGAGGTCTCACAGCCTTTTTTGTTAGACGTTTTTGGCATTTCAAGAAAGAATGTTGAACGAAGAAAATGAAGATGATCATGAAGAATATTTTGAAAACGGTGGTTGGTGTTTTTGCTGTATCGGGTTTATTGTTTGCCGGATGCACAAACAAGGAAGTGAATAAAGAAGTGGAGCAGCCACCGGTAGTTGTAAATCCCGAAAAAGTAAACGTGTATGTAACCGCAAAAGATACCAATCTTCGGTTAGATGCAATAGGTGAATTCAGTCTGCAGTCAGCCAGTCAGCCTTTGGAAACACAGCCTTTTGTTTTGATTGATCCGGCAAAGAAGTTTCAAACCATCGAAGGTATAGGAGCAGCTTTAACCGATGCTTCGGCTGAAACATTTTATAAAATGCCACGAAACGTTCGGCAGGAAATCCTTACTGCCTTTTTCGATTCAGAAAAAGGAATCGGCTATAACTTTTCGCGTACAAATATTGCCAGCTGCGATTTTTCAAGCGCATCGTACAACTACGTAGAGGAGAACGATTCGCTACTGACTACTTTTAGTGTTCAGCACGACGAGCAATACCGAATTCCGTTTATTAAAGAAGCAATTGAAGCGGCCGGTGGCGAACTAAAAATGTTTGTTAGCCCGTGGAGCCCTCCGGCATGGATGAAAAGCAATAATAACGTTTTGCAGGGAGGAAAACTGCTGGAACAGTTTAAACCAGCATGGGCAAAGTATTACGTAAAGTTTATCGAGGAATACGAAAAACGCGATATCCCGGTTTGGGGTCTGTCGGTACAAAACGAACCTATGGCTGTTCAGCGGTGGGAATCATGTGTATACACTGCTGATGAGGAACGCGATTTTATAAAGAAATATCTTGGTCCGATTTTGCACAGTAATGGAATGGGTGATAAAAAGCTCATCGCCTGGGACCATAACCGCGATCAGGTTTATCAACGCGCTACAACTATTTTAAGCGATCCTGAAGCCGCAAAGTATGTTTGGGGCATTGGTTTTCACTGGTACGAACCCTGGACCGGTGGCGATATGCAGTTTGAAAATACAAAACTGGTAAACGATGCTTTTCCCGACACAAAACTCATTTTTACTGAAGGTTGTGTTGAAGCGTTTGATATCAACCGGGTTAACGACTGGGCTTTGGGCGAACGTTATGGCTACTCGATGTTGAATGATTTTAACAGCGGAACTGTTGCATGGACCGATTGGAACATCCTCCTGGATGAAACCGGTGGACCAAACCATGTTGGCAATTTATGTTTTGCACCCATACACGCCAACACACAAACCGGCGAATTAATTTATACCAACAGCTACTATTACATAGGGCATTTTTCGAAATTTATAAAAGAAGGTGCACGAAGAATTGCAACATCATCAAGTCGCACCGATTTGCAGGCAACTGCTTTTGTAAATCCTGATGGATCAATTGCTGTTGTTGTACTAAACCTATCAGAAGAAAAATTCAACTATCAATTGATGGTAAACGGCAAATCAACCGATCTTGAAAGTTTGCCTCATTCCATAATGACGATTACAATCTAAGAATTGGTTGTCTTCGGTTAATAAGATGAAACAACAAAAGCGCTTAAATTTTTGATTTAGGCGCTTTTGTTGTTTTAAAAAGTACTTGTTAATTCTTCACCTTTTATTTGCAATACTTTTAGAACTCTTTTAGAAATTAAATATAATTAAACAACTATTCATTTTTCAAGATCAGAAGAAATTATTTCAGCCCATTTCAAATAACCTTTTGCTGTTAAATGAAGGCCATCGTTGGTGAAATCAGGATTTAAATAGTTGGTATTATCCTCTGTAAACGAAGAAAACAAATCAACAAATTCAACATTGTTATTATTACACCACCTGTTTAGTTTTTCGTTTATATCCAATACTTCATTGGTTTTACTCACGTGGTTTGAAAATTTACTGAACGATGGATTTACAGGTAAAATACTTTGTACATAAACCTGTGTTGAGGGCGAACTCTCGCGAATGCTGTTTACAATTTTGCAGATGTTTTGAAAAACAGTATCTGCCGGAATGTTCCGGGCCAAATTGTTAATCCCGATTAACAAAAATACTTTTGCGGGTTTTGACCGTGTTACTTCATCAAGCCGATAAAGAACACCTTCAGTGATATCTCCGCTTATTCCCCGGTTCTTAATATTGGGATTTTGAAATAGTTCACTCCATTCACATCCATCAGTTATACTATTGCCCAGCATGATGATTTCATTCGGGGTGTCCGGAAGCTTTTCAAATAACGTTAGCCGCTGATTGTAATAGGTGCTAAAATTATTGTCTTGTGCCTTGAGCTGTGCAACGCTGATTATAAGTAACAGGATTGCAAACAAAATTTGTCTCATAATTTTACTAAGGTAAATTGTAACGTTACTATTTTCATAAACGGATACTTAAAAACCTGAATCTTAATCATGCTCCTTATTCGCCGTGGTTGGTTTGAGCGTAAGTAACTGAACCAGGACTGCTGCCGCTACTGGTATGGAAAGTAATGCCATATCTCTACCCAAATGTCCTGAATCTGTTGATTTCCCGAGCAACTCTGTAACAAAGGCTCCGGCAAAAACACCTGTTAAGTTCATCAAACCATAACCCGCTGCCCGGTGTTTGGGAGATACAAACTGACAAAGGATGGGCATATTGTTGGCGTCGAACATTCCATAGCCAATTCCGAATATCACGCCACCTCCAACAATGCCTATGAATCCATTTCCATATCCAAGTAAAAGTAGCGATGGAATCATCAGGCTTAATCCGATTGCTCCGGTATAAATTCTACCACGTAAATTTCTTGAAATCCAGCGGTCAGCGATTATTCCACCTGAAATTACCCCAATGAAAGATGAAGCTGCAATGGTAATAGTTGCCAGTGGTCCGGCTTTTGACATGTCCATTCCTAAACTTTCAGAGAATAAGGTGGGTAACCAGTTTTTTGTCGCCCATCCCGGAAAACTGGGAGCAGCAAAATAAAACAGAATTACCCAAAAGCTCACAGTCCCGAGTAACATTCCAAGACTTTTTGAGATGGATGAAAATCCACTGATTTTTGCTGAATTGGTTGCTGAAGTTTGTACTGAAACAAAACGGTCTTTTTTTTCACGAAGAAAGAAAACAAGAATTACGCTGTATGCAATTCCCACCAATCCGAAAGAATGAAAAGTAGTTTGCCATGAAAACTGGTGCGCAACCGTTGCCCCGAATCCGCCGATGGCCTGACCAAAATACAATCCGGTCATGTGTATTCCTACTGCAAGCGAGCGCGTACCCTCTTTGTGATAGTCGGCAATAAGAGCAAGTGCAGCAGGGATGTATAGCGCTTCACTGATCCCCATCAAAGCCCGAAGAACATATAAAACCTGGAAGTTATTAGAATAGCCCATTGAAAGCGTAACGCCTGACCATACAGCCAAGCTTCCAACGATTAACCATTTTCGGTTAACGCGGTCGGCAATTAAACCTGCAACGGGGCTCATCAAGGCGTATATCCACAAAAAAACAGCCATTAACCGACCAAAATTCTCCGCAGTTTCAAGCTCTTTAATATCAATCATCATCGATACTTTCATGGTGGATAGCATCTGGCGATCCATGTAATTGAGCAGAGCAACCACCCATAAAAGTGCAACTACAATCCAGGGGTATATCGATTTATTTCTAAGTTGATTCATTCGTTCAAGTTATTTGATGTCTGTTTATGTTTTGTCATTTATTTTTTCCAATGTTTTCCAAACCTGGAATAGTCCTCGCGGTACATGGAAACAACCTTTCCATTTACCCCCTTTTAAAGGTAGTAATACTTCTCCCTTTCGGCTCAGGTATCCAAACCATTCACCATGATTCGGGTCTGCAAAATGCGACCAGGTGTAATCGTGTACTTTTTCAAACCAGTTTAAACATTCATGGTTACCGGTAAGCTCATAACCTTTAATAAGGGTGATTAATGTTTCGATGTGTACCCACCAAAGTTTCTGGTCCCATTCGAGCTGTTGCGGGGGATTTCCTTTAATATCGAGGAAATAGAAAATACCGCCATATTTTTCATCCCATCCGTATTTTAAGGTTCGTAAAGCAATATCAACTGCTTTTTGTGCGAGGTCAGGTCTTTTTAGCCTTTCTGATAAATCCATGATAAACCACATGGCTTCAATGGCATGTCCGGGATTTAGCAGGCGTCCTTCGAAAGAATCCGAAAAGCTACCGTCGGGATTTACATTTTCCAGAATCAATCCGGAATCCGGCTGGTAGAAGATTTCCATTACCTCATATAGCACTTGGTTAATGGTGCTATCCACCAGATCGGACTCCAACAGGTGTTCGATTTCCAGCGACAGGTTACAGAGAATCATCGGAAGCGAAAAGCCTTTTAACGGACGGGTACCGGATACAAGTTTATTGTAACTTCCTTTTGGATTGTCTTTTCGTTTTAAGATATTTTGGAAGGTATCTTTTGCAATTGAAGCAAATTCTTCATTGCCGGTAGCTTTGCCAAGCTGACCAAAAGCCATGGTCGCAAAACAGTCAGAAAATATATTGTATGGCTGCACAAGCGGCTTGCCTTCGCGAGTTAATGAAAAGTACCAGTTTAGATTTCCGTCGTGCCCGTATTTTTGAAGAAATGCAGCACCATCCAAGGCAATTTGCAGCCATTCCTGTCTTTGTTCTACTTCATTGTAGAGTTTCGCAAACATCCAAACCTGGCGGGCTTGCAGCCAGATAAATTTGTCGGTATCAAACACTTTCCCCTCACGGTCTAAACAAGTAAAATAACCGCCAAATTGTTTATCGATTGAGTTGTTCTCCCAAAAAGGGATCACATTTGTTAATAACTCATTTTTGTATTTTTTCGATAAGGCTTTAAGATCCATTTCTTCTGTTTTACTGCTTAAATTATTTCTTATTGTCTACTGAAAATTCGGCAAATGTAACTTTCGGAGTGCGCACACCAGGTCTGATTTCTCCGTTGGGAATGTACATCCGGTTACCGTACTTTACGGCCAAGGTTGTTACCTGAGTAGGAAAAGGCAGTTCATCTATTTCAATACATTGTCTTGATAATGTGTTGTATAGAAATACCTGCCTGCTAAATCCCGGATGGCTTTCCAGGTGTTTAATTTTCTGTTCTATGATTTGCTGTTTTTGCTCCTGATTTTCAGCAGCTGCCGTAGCATTGATAAATTCCTCCGTTTTATTGTAGAGAAAACCGTTATCGCCACCCAGTAAAATAATGTGGTTTTTTCCTACGGCTGCACCTGTTCCGGCAGCAATCGTTATCGAATTCACTTCATCACTGCTTATTTCCCCATCTTTCTGCCATTTGTTTTTCGATGGTGAATATTTCCAGATTGAAGTATAGAAAGTTGTTAGTTCACCCGTTTTGTTGCGACCACCAAGCATATAAATGCAGTTTTCCGTACCATCCCACTGAGCTGCCATAACTGCATTAGACACCGGTTTTGGTAAATCGGGAAGCTGTTTCCACTCTACTTTTTGGGTCGACATATCGGCACAATAGAACCTTGCCAGGTTTCCCTCAACCGCTGAACCTCCGGCAACATAAACTAGCGATCCTATAGTTGCAGCACCGCTATTTGAGATGGCCTCTGGAAAATCCGTAAGCGCACTAATTTCAACTTCTGTCTTGTTCAACTTCAGTTTAAGAACCTTCGAAAGTGGCCCGTCCTGATTTTCGCCTCCTATGCATATGATTTCTCCGTTTAATGATACACATGCTGAGTAGGCCAACGAAATAGGTAATTTTGCTGTGGCGACTTTCCAAACGGCTTCATTCTCTTTTAGATTGAGGAAAAAAATATCATCGTAATAGGTTTTTGTTCCACCCTTCCAAGGCAGGGAATCCGGGAAGTTTGAACCTCCTGCAACAATTAAAGTTTCTGAAGATATGCCAGCCAAAGGACCTGCAAGCCCTTTTTGTTCCTGCTGATCGGTGGCTGGCGGTATATCTGGTAAACTTCCCCAATTGATCTTCATAGCTGTTTCTTTATCACCCGGGGTACATTGTAAAAAAATGATCCCCAGAAAGAGTAATACAAATAGGTTTACGATTGACTTAAAGCTTGCTGAACAGATCCTGCATTTGTAATTCCTGAACATCTTTTTCAAATTCCTGGTATGCTTCATTGCTCATATTTTTTACCGGCAAACGAAATTCCCCGCATTCAAAACCAATATACCGCATGTAGGCTTTTCCGGTTGCGATTCCTCCGTATTTTCCCAACAGGCGAATCATGTCGATTGATTGTTGCTGTAACTTACGTGCCATTTCAAAGTCTCCGTTATCAAAGGCATCAATAAGCTGGTAGTAGAGTGGGGCGGCATAGTTAAATGTACTTCCAACTCCTCCGCGTGCTCCCAAAATCAATGCCGATAAAAGGTTCTCATCACGCCCCCATAGCATATCATATTTACCGTTTTCAAAGTTGATACAACTCTGAAAATCCATAAAATCCTCGTGGGTGTATTTAATCCCGGCAAGGTTTGGAATGGCAGTTGAAGCTTCTTTCAAAAAGTCGTACATGGAAATGTTGCATCCTGTAAGCACCGGAATATGATAAAAGTAAACCGGCATTTGTGGAACTGCCTCCGCCACTTTAGCACAAAATTCAACCAGCGCTTTGGCATTTGCAGGTTTAAAATAATAGGGTGCGAGTAGTGCTATGGCATCCATCCCAATTTCTTCCGAGTGCCGGGCATTCTCGATGCATTCGGTATAACTGGTTCCGCCAACAAGGTTGATTATTTTTAGCTTGCTTTGTTTTGCTGCCAGAGCCCAATATTCAGCAGTTTTCATCCTTTCTTTTTGAGTCAGAGAAACTCCTTCGCCGGTTGAGCCATTAATGAATGCGCCGCTTACCTCATTTTTTTCAAGAAGATCGTGATACAGAGGAATCCTGTCATAAAGAATATTTCCTTGTTTATCCTGTGTAGAAAATGGCGCTGCTATAAGTCCTTCAATTTTAGTAATCATGCTTTATTTGTTGGTTTTTAATGTGATTTCTGAATTGTATTTTAGTTGTTCTACCTCCTGAAAATTGCCATTACTTCCAGCAAGCGGAACGAACGTGAACATCCGTTTCCATGTTTTTTCAGTTAATGGAATCTTCAATAGAACTTCATTCCACCCCTTTTCAAAATTGATGTATGTGGGTTCTCTGAAAGAATAGTTTTCATCTGTAAAAGGTATTTCTTCAGAGTTGGATTCGAGGCCGGGTTGTTGCCAGGTTGGGGCATTAATTTGTTGTTTATTTACCCAAACTTTTGGATCAGTATTATGCCACTTCCCTTGTTCTGGGAATGGCCCTCCGCGTCTTCCCCCGGAACGTGACCAATCGTGAAAACCAATCCATACACCTAATTTCTGTGCTTTTGGAAACCAAATGCGTGTGAAGGCATAATAAGTTCCATTGGCCTTTGGGAAATAGGACGGATATCCGAAGAAATGTTGCAAATGAATTGTTCCGCCGGTAATTCCTTCTGTCCAGTTATATTCAACCGAATCCGCTTCATATTTTTCATGGATTGAATCTTCCACTGCAAATTTTTGAGTCACGTTTCCTTTATGATCAAACGGCCCAATTATACTCCACTCCATGTTGGTTTGTCGAACGTAGGGAAAAGGTTTTTCCCTGAAATATTTATTGCGATGTTCAATCAACCTATTTTCAAATGCAATGAATTCATTAAACAGTTGTCTTCCTTTTTCCGGCAGCTTTGCGAGGTAATTTTCACCAATATCTTTTTTCTGTCCCGTCCACGATGTTTCGCTGTAGGTGAGTATTCCCGGATACACCGGATTCTGCCTTAAAATGTCATACTCGTTGTTTACGTTGTTGTCGTTCCAGCAACAAAGAATTCCTCCCAAGCGTAAAGAGTCTCCGTGAGCAGCTCCGCTAATTCTGTCGAAATACAGTTGTGGTATTCCGGCCAGCGGATCAAGATGATTCAGGTAGTTCAACCGCGAATCGAGATAAGGGTGCCCGGGTTTAGGAGCTCCGGCAGAAGACCAAAGTTGTGTAATGGAGCTCGTATCATTTTTTATTGCAATACCGGGTCTCCAAACAATAACTTTTCTTCCATGGCTTTCAACCTTATTTATAAGCTTTGATAATAAGTCTGGATTCGGACGCTCGTATTCATGCCATACTTCATCGGTGCCCAAATGGATGTATGGCATCTGCTCTGCAGGAACCAGGCTGCATAGTTCATCGATAAGGTCAGTTAAAACCTTCTCCACCAGAGGATCTCGCATCGATTCAATCCGGAGTGCTTTGCGAAAGGCCTGACTATGTCCCGGCACATCAAATTCGGGTAGAAGCGTAATGTTCTTCTGATTACAATAGTTCGCCAGATCGATAAACTCTTCCTGTGTATAATACTTCCCGGGCTTCCGACTCATTGACTGGGGACTGTTCAGTTGAGGATAGATTTTGCTTTCCAACCTCCATCCCGGATTGTCGGTAAGGTGGAGATGGAATACATTCATTTTGTACGCAGCCAATACATCAATCTGTTCTTTTAACATGTTGATCGATTGATAATTCCTACCCACATCCTGCATAAAACCTCGTACCTTAAACGCGGGCCAGTCAACAATAAAACACCCGGTTAAATACCTGCCGTTCTTTTTGGTGTAGCTTAGTTGTTTTATCGTTTGTTGTCCCCAAAAAAGTCCTTTTGCGGTGGTTGCTTCAAGTAGCACTGAATCATTTGTGACAATTAGTTTATAAGCCTCTTCTTCGTTAAAAGGAACCTCTTCGATTTGAGGTACTAATCGTTGAATGAATGCTGTACTACTGTCCGCTAAATCGAAATTCTGCTTATTCCATTCCAGCTTTTGTGGCAGAGGGATTAGTGCCGGATTTTTACTTTCTTTCGTACTGCAGGATATAAGCTGCAATACAGATAAAATAGCGGCGAGTTTAAAAAGCAGATATTTTATTGAAGTCGTCAATTTCTTCTGATTATTTATTTTTTAGAATATCGGCAATTGCAATTTTTTGGAAATAGAGTTCTTTAACTCCTTCGTACAGTATTCCGATTGTTTCGTCGTCGACCATAGTTAGACATGAATACCCGTAACCGCCTTGTTCGTTGAGTTCCACCTGGAGTTCTTCAGGCCACGTTAGGCCGTTATCAAGACTGGCTTTTATCGTCATGTTCTTCCTTTCATTTTTGTTGTTGGGATTTGAAAAGAACAGAACATTCTTTTTGTTGCCGTTTAACGTAACTTCAGTACCAATGATACTGGCCATACAATTTGATTCCGGAAGGGCGTGATTTGAAGAAGGATGAACTTTCCATGTTTTCCCCCAATCGTTGCTTACAGAAACGGCACGTCCATTGGTATCTCCCTTGTCTTTGCGATTCCTGTCGTCTCGCATGTTAAGCATCAGACTACCATCGGGCAATTCTACCACTTGTGCTTCGGTAGTGTTTGTTTTTGCCCCGGTTCCAATTTCCCATGTTTCACCCTGATCTTTGCTGTAAACAATAGTTGAGTGGCAGGTGAATTGTCCTCCATCCAAGGCTTTGTCACCGGTATCGGATTTAAACTGTGCCGGGAATACCAGTGTTCCGTCATCCGTACAAATTCCTCTGCCGGGACCTTGCAAAAGCAGTTGCCATGCCGGATCTTTTATCTGTTCCGTAATATTTATTGGTTCCGACCAGGTTAATCCGTCATCGGTACTCTTTGCCAAAATAAACTGACCCGTTTCTTCAGGGGATATTCCCGGTTTTGATGCCCACCACAGCATGTCTTTTTCAGTGGCTCCGCTCATCCACAGGGCAGCAACCCATAAAGTATTTGTTTTGTTGTCGTATAACACACAAGGATCGCCAATGCCATTTAGTCTTTGCGAACGGCCTCCCCATTCACGCATGTCCATTATAATCTTCATGGGTTCCCATGTTTGTCCTCCATCAGTGCTACGGCTCATACCGATATCAATATCTTCCTGCAAATCTTTGCTGTTATTGTACCGGGCATCATATACGGCAATTAAAGTTCCATTGTTGGTAGTTACCAGTCCCGGAATTCGATAGGTATCGCAATTGTCCTGACCTTGCTGACGAACAATGTGTCCGAGTCGGATTGTATTTTTATCAGGTTGAATGGACTGTTTTGTATTGTGGTCGAATTCAAGAATAACCGTTTCAAGTTGAATCTGATTCTCAATATTGGTATTTTCCAGTGCTTCAAATGAAAATGAGAATGAGTTGTTGGAAGCTGATAATGGTAGATCTACAGCAATGGTAGTTTCTTTGCCAATACCTGAAGTTTCACCGATTTGCAATGATTCCTGAGCATTGTTGTCAGCTCTTCCCAGAAGCTGTATCTTTTTTAATGTATTTTTTACTTCGTCGTTCGAGAACCGTAAAGTTACAGAGGTTAATCTTTCATATTGTGTATTCTCTGTTTTGGGAATATTTACTACTGCAATCTCGTTGACAGATTTTTGTAAAAATACCGGTACCTTCTTCATGTGAATGGTAATTTCCGGTTCAGACAATACATCGTCATTGGTGGCAAATCCCTGGTTACAGCTTCCGAATGAAGTTATTTGTACCAGGAAAAGAAGTAGGAAGACTAGTTTTCTCATAATATTATAATTTGCTCAATTATCAGGTTTTTTAGGAGGAGAGCCTAATTTTTTAGGCCCTCCTTTTTCCCTAACCAAATTAAATCTATGCAAAAATTGCTACTTAATAGCCATCTGTTTGTGTTAATTCTGAATCATTTGCAAGCATACTCTCCGAAATTGAGTAGTAGATCTTATAAGCTTCGGAAGCATCAAGTGAAGCTACTTCATCAAAAACGTAAGATTCCCCGGCTCTAACCAGGTCCCACCATCTTTTACCTTCACCAATGAATTCTTTATAGCGTTCGTCAAGAATAGCCTGTGCATTTTGCTCTTGAGAACCATTCGAAAATTCATGTCCTGAGAAGTTATCTCCATAGGCACGTGATCTTACGGCATTCATTTCTGCTGAAGGATCTTCGCCAAGATTATTTTTGGCTTCAGCAAGTAATAGCAGTACATCGGCATAACGATATAATGGCACATTGTTGTAGCTCCAGCGCGTACCGTCATCACCTACAATACCCAGAAATTTATTTAATATCGCTCCCTGGTAATTCGGATTTCCTGACTCGAATGGAATATGGTTGTTTCCATCGTCGTAAATACGTATAAATGTGTTACGTCGCTGATCCTCCGGATTATCCAATAGAAGCAAGGTTTTTTCCGATGCGCCATATCGGCTTAATCCATTCACTACAAAGTCGCTCATTGAGTTTCCTTCTTCATCAAACAAACTAACCAGGTCTACTGCACGAGTAGTAAACAAACTTCCGTAAAAGTTTCCTGCCTGATCCTTCTGATAGTCAATAGTAAAAATAAACTCAGAGTTGTTTTCGTTACCTTGTCCCCAAAGGTTACTGTAGTCGACAAGGTTAAAACCATCAATTTGCTGAAGGGCTGCTTTGGCTTCAGTAAAATCACTGTTGCCTCCGCCAAGAACTTTGCCTGACCAGATATAGGCATCGCCTTTAAGTGCCAGGGTTGCTGCTTTCGACCAGTATGTTTGTTTTCCCAACCATAAGCTGTTATCGCTACCAAAGTATTCCAGCGATCTTTCTATATCGCTTTTAATTTGCTGCATAACCTCTGTTTTTGGCGAGCGTGGTTTTTTCAATGCCAAAAGGTCAACCTCCAAAAGCGGCTCTGTGTTTATCGGTACGTCACCCCAGGCTTTTACCATGGTATAATAGATCTGAGCACGTAATCCATAGGCTTGTCCCAGCATGTGGTTTAGCTCCGCTTCATTACTAAATTCCACATCCGGCGCACTTTTAATGAAATCGTTGATGTAATGCAACAAACCATAAAAGTTTGCCCAGTTGCCAAAATAAACTAGTGTAGAACTGATGTTATTAGCCATCAGGTCCACATCATTGGGCGAGTTGGCAAAGGTATTCCCACCCCAAATATCAGAGCGGACTTCGCCCATTTGCCATTGCGTAAAAGTATAGTTTCGGTAATTGGCGTAAATCCCCACGTGAGCTGCTTTTACAGCTTCTTCTGTATCCCAAAATCCGTTGTAAGTTAAATCACTCTCCGGTTTCATGTCCAGATCGCATGACATCAGGGATACAATTGATATAAATAATAGAATATATTTCTTCATGATTGAAATTTCTTAAAATGTTACATTTAGACCAAGCGTATAAGTTCTTGGAAGAGGGAATCTTCCGGTATCAAGGCCAGACGATGATTCTTCGGGAGAACTGCCTGAGAATCCATTAAAGTAGGCTAAATTCGAGCCACTCAGATATAGTCTGACATTTTGAAAAACATTGTTTGCAATTTTTCCGTCAAGATCATAGCTAAGCGTTACTTCGCGTAATGCCAGGTAATCGCCTTTTTCCCACATGCGAGAGCTACTGCTGGTCATTGAACCCTGGTCACCTCCTGCTGCCATGTGATTTCTTTGGCGGTCAACCAACGTAAAAACAGGCACATTTGAAGTTGGATTTTCCGGAGTCCAGGAATCCGCAATCTCTGCCGGTCCGTTTTGGTTCCCCTGGGTTTGTGCAATTCCTTTTACCCTGCGGCCATTGATAATATAATGACCTATGGCAAAGTCTGATTTCATGAATAAGCTAAAATTCTTATAATTCAACTCAGTTGTTAAACCACCGGTAAAATCAGGTGTTCTGCGTCCGATAACAACACGGTCGAGATAGTTGATTACATTATCGCCATTTAAATCTTTCCAACGCGTATCACCCAGGAACCTAACATCTTTTTTAGTTGCAAATTCAACTATTCTACCGGCATCTGCATCAATATCTGCCTGAGTCTGGTATACGCCATCAAATACATAGGCTGTAATTACATCCAAACCAACTCTTTCGCCTTCCTGTAAGCCTCCAACATACTTTGTGTCTCCGGTTTTTGGATCATAAATCTCAGTACCGCCCTGGCGATTGTTTTCAACGCCATTTTCAGGTAGCGATTTTGCATAGTTTTTTACCGAATAATACGTCAGGCCAACATTCCATTTGAAGTCGTTGGTTTTAATAACATCTGCGTTTACCTGCAACTCTAAACCTTTATTCTGAAGCGTACCGTTGTTAGTTGTAATTGATGAGAAACCTGTCCATAAGGGCAAAGTAAGTCCGGCCAGTTTGTCTTTAACATCGCGAATGAAGTAGTCTGCGATTAAAGTTACACGATCGTTATAGAATCCAACATCAACACCCATATTGAAGGTTGTTGAACGTTCCCACTTTAAATCGAGCAGAGGCAATTGTGTGTTGGCATAACCTGATTGAGTATCGTATACAGCTGTTTTTGCATAAGTTCCGAATACCCCAAAATTGCTTAAAACGTCGATATTTCCGTTAACACCGTAGCTTAAACGAGGTTTAATTTTGCTAAGCACATTTTTAACTTTTGATGTAGCAAAGAAGTCTTCGTTATGAATGTTCCATCCTGCTGATACGCCCGGAAAGAAATCATATTTGTTATTACCTAAACGAGACGTTCCATCATGCCGGAAAGTAAAACCAAGTAAGTATTTGTAATCAAAATCGTAGTTTACCTGGCCAAAAACGGAAGCAATTTCGTATCCGGTTTTGTACGAATAAGGTACACCACTTGCTTCTGAACCAACATTCATGGTGTAAATAAGATCAGTTGGTGAAAGACGAGTAGCCGCATTAAATGTAAAATAGTTCTCTTTGAAATATTCAGTACCAACAAGAGCACTTACATTGTGTTGGTTAAACGACTTTTTGTAATTCAACATTGCTGTTACCTGGTCGCGTAAAGTACGGGTGTGTGAGGCCGATGCCTGTCTTTCTGTTCGCAAACTACCCGAACTCAGATAAGCTTTATTGAAAGATTCGTTTGAATTATTTACCGAGAAATGACTTCCGCGAACCGTTAAATTAAAATCGTTCAGAAATTTGTAATCAAATTGAACTGATCCGGTAAGTCTTTCTTCCAGATTATTTCTGATGAACTTATCCTGGTAATACAATGGGTTACCAAATCCCAAATATGTTCCGGGTTGGTATTCTGATGATAAACTTCCGTCAGGATTGTTGTTATAAATTCTGGAAGTTGGAGCTAATCCTGCAGTACGCTGGAACAGGTTATAATCGCTGTCGTAAGGAAGATCTCTTTTTGAATGCGAATAGATCAAATTTGATGAGACCTTCAGGTTATCTGTAATTTTGTATGAAGCATTAAAAGTTCCGGAAACTCTTTCGAAAGAGGATCCAAAAACCAAACCATTATCATCCATGTAACCGAGTCCCAGGTAATAGGTCCCTCTATCGTTACCGCCATCAAATGACAAACTGTAATCCTGCGAATAGCTATCCTGATAGAATAATTCATTCATCTGGTTATCCATAAAAATCAGTTGAGTTCCCGGATTAACAGGATCTTCAATGGATTGCCATCCTTCATAATTTAATAAATACCTGTTTTCATCGGTAAGTACCATTGTGGTATAAATGGAATTGGTGGTATTATTACCCGTTGCTGCAGCATGACCACCGGTTAAGAACACATCTAACCAGTTGTACCCCATCACTTCCTGCGCAGCACGAACACCCAGACGATTGAACTTCACGTAATCGGCTGCATTCAAATATTCCATTGGATCTTCACGACGTTGATTTGAAGTGAATTTTGCCCTAAAGTTGATATTCGATTTTCCAACTTTACCTTTTTTAGTGGTTACCAAAATTACGCCGTTTGCGGCACGCGCTCCATAAATTGCTGTTGAAGCAGCATCTTTAAGTACCTCCATCGATTCAATATCGTCGGAGTTTAATGCATAGAAAGATCCGGGTACACCATCAATTAAGATTAGAGGGCTTCCGGTACCTTCGAAACTTGTACCTCCCCGAACTACCAGACTTGGAGTAGAACCCGGTTGCCCTGTTGTTTGGGTAACCTTTAAACCTGCAATTGTACCTTGAAGTGCAGTAGCAGCATTTGAGCGAGGAACACTTTCCAACACCTTTGTGTCAAGCTTTGCGATTGATGTAGTCATCTCTGCACGGGATTGAGTGGTATATCCTGTTACAACAACTTCATCAAGTGCTGTCGTTTCAGTTTCCATAACTACATTCAAAAATTGTGACCCTGAAGTTTGGATTCTTTGTGATTTAAATCCAATCATCGAGAACATCAATTCTGTTTCCGGAGAAGAGATATCAATGCTAAACTCTCCGTCCATGTTAGTAATTGTTCCTGTTGTTGTACCAACAATAACAACATTAACTCCGGGTAGAGGTAAATTTTGAGAATCATCTACAACCTTTCCCCGGATTTCAACCTGTGCCATGCTGTTTACAACTCCTACAAACAGAAAGAGTAGTAAAAGAATGGATTTTTTAGTTAGAACATTTTTCATAAATTTGATTTTAATTATTGCTTTATGTATGACATAATGCATGCAAATATAGAGATTAGTTTTTTATTTCAAAATGATTTTTAAAATTTGTATGTTTTTAAAATTGATATCTTTATCGCATCATGACAGATCAAAATTTGATAAATCAAATACCATTAATCGATACCAGTAGTTTAGTCGACAAGGTTGAAATGCAATTGCTGGAGATCTTTATTACTAAAGGATTGAAGACCGGAGATAAGATCCCGAAAGAACTTGAATTAGCCAGTGCAATGGGGGTTAGCCGTACAGTAATTCGGGAGTCATTAACCAGGTTGAAAGCCATGGGACTAGTGGATTCGATTAAGCATAAGGGGACAATTTTAACAAGCCCCAATCTTGCACAGATTCTTCAAAAATCGATGATTCCGAAAGTTTTGGATGATGAAACACTAAAAAATATTTTTGAGATAAGGCTGATTCTCGAGATTGGAATGGCAGATTCGATTTTCAAAAATATCACCGAAGCTGATATATTGGAACTGGAACAAATAACAAACTCCGAGCCTGAGTCAACAGGCGATGTATTATTTGATATCGATCATGAGATCATGTTTCACGGAAAGCTCTATGAAATAACCAACAATTATACTTTGAAGAGTTTTCAGACAATTTTATTGCCGGTATTTAATTTTGTATATGATAGTGGTTTAATAAATCGGCCGATAAAAAAGAAAAAACATGTTTCGCATAAGGAGTTGGTTGAAATACTAAAAAACGGGAATCCTAAAAAATTCAGGGAGGGTATGCGAAAGCACTTGGACAATCACTTTAACAGGTTGTTTGAATAGGTAGCCTTCTAATATGATGATTGGTAAAAGGCTGTTAAACTTTTGGATTATTACCGGTTGTACTATTGACAGGTAAAAAGTGATGCAGTTTGACCTGGTTCGTTGGGATATTCTAAAAGAAAGAATGTTTGAACATGCTGAAAATGAAAGTCAATTCACGAATTCGTTTGAAGCAGCACAGAAATTACAAATAAAAGATAATTTCAAGGATGCTATGAATTTAATGCCAATTCCACAGACAGAATTGGATGCGAATCCTTTATTGGTGCAAAATCCCGGATGGGACTAGTATAGTTTAGTTAGTTAAAATTAAAGGGTAGCTTTCGGTTTAGCTGAAAGCTATCCCTTTATAGCTTGAAATATCGGCTTATATTACCGAATACTTTAAAATATATGTTATGATCAGAGAATTTCAATTGTTTATTGCCTTTTTAGTGTTGGGTACGGCATTTTTCTCATGTGCACCCTCTAAGAGTGAGGAATCTTCGCAGCCTCCCAATATTATCTACATCATGAGCGATGACCATGCTTATCAGGCTATTAGTGCTTATGGGTATGGATTAAATGAAACACCAAACATAGACCGACTAGCAAAGGAAGGGGCCATTTTTACCAGGGCATGTGTTACCAACTCAATTTGTGCTCCGAGCCGTGCGGTATTGCTTACAGGCAAACACAGTTTTATAAATGGAAAAGTGGACAATGTTCAGCCTTTTAATTGGGATCAGCCTAATTTCCCAAAATTGCTTCAGGCAAACGGCTACCAAACAGCCATGATAGGGAAAATCCATTTGGACGGGATTCCGCAGGGATTTGATTTTTCAATGGTACTTCCCGGACAGGGCAATTACTACAATCCTGATTTTTTGATTGACGGCGAAAGGGTTCGAAAAGAAGGTTACTGTACCGATATTATTACGGAAACCACACTCGACTGGTTAAAAAATAAACGTGATCCCAATAAACCTTTCTGTGTGCTTTACCACCAGAAAGCACCACATCGCAACTGGAAATCAGCTCCGGAATACCTTAACTTATATGATGACGTAACATTCGATCCTCCATCAAATTATTTCGATGATTACAGTGGCATGGGAACAGCAGCCAAAGAGCAGGAAATGCAAATTGACGGACATGCTGGCTGGGGACACGATTTTAAAATGATTGTTGATCCGAATGGAGACAGTACCGGTTTTCATCGTGAATTGGCACGATTCAACGAAAAGCAGTTAGAGGATTGGCTAGCGGCTTATACTCCAAAAAATGAAGCCTTTAAAGCGGAGTATCCAAATATGACTAAAAAAGAAATTGCCCTTTGGAAATTTAACCGCTACATCAAAGATTATTTACGCACAATAAAATCGGTGGACGACGGAGTGGGAGAAGTACTCGACTATCTTGAAGAATCCGGACTGGCGGAAAACACCATCGTAATTTATACCTCTGACCAGGGATTTTACCTTGGTGAGCATGGCTGGTTTGATAAACGTTTTATGTACGAAGAATCTTTCCGCACACCACTTTTGGTGCGTTACCCCAAAGAAATTGAAGCAGGAACGAAGATTGAAAAACTGGTACAAAATCTCGATTTTGCACCAACCATTCTTGACTATGCCGGCGTTGAGGCTCCTGATGAGATGCAGGGAGAATCTTTCCGCAAGCTGGTAAGTGGTCAAACAGGTGAGTGGCGAGATGCTGTTTACTACACTTACTACGAATATCCATCGGTACATATGGTAAAACGGCATTACGGAGTGGCCACAGATCGTTACAAACTCATGCACTTTTATTACGATATTGATGAATGGGAAATGTACGATTTGAAAACGGATCCGAATGAAATGCACAATATTTACAATAACCCGGAGTATGCTGAGGTTCAGCAAGATCTTCATAAAAGGCTCGAAGAATTGCGCGTTTATTATGGCGACAGCGATGAGTTGAACCAAAAATACCTGAAAGCATATCTTGATCATCAGGAACAACGAAGAAACCGCAACAATAATTAAAGACAATGACCTTATTTAATCTAAACCAGTTATATCAAAAAGGGAATACCTCGTTTTCGAGGTATTTCTTTTTACTACTATTGATTTTGGCTCCAATGTTTATAAATGCTCAGCCCAATATCCTGCTGATTTTTTCAGATGATTTAAACACAAGGATTGGCCCATATATGGGAATTGATGAGCACACGCCAAATCTCGACAGGCTGGCAAAAGAAGGAGTAATGTTCACTCGTGCCTACTGCCAGTATCCGCTTTGCGGACCTTCGAGGGCTTCAATTATGAGTGGTTTGTATCCGGCTACCAATGGTGTTTTGGGTAATGATGACACTCCCGGGAGTTATAAAAAAATCAATCCGGCACTGAAAGATCATCCTTCAATGGCTGGTTTCTTCAGGGAACAAGGCTATTTTACAGCACGTGTTTCAAAGATATTTCACATGGGTGTACCTGGCGGAATTGAACGTGGTGAACCCGGAGGAGACGAGCCCGAATCGTGGGACTACGCCTTTAATGTTATGGGGCCCGAAACGCTTAGTCCCGGAGAGTTGGAATTACTTTCACCCAAAAACCTACATTACGGATCCAATTTTGCGCGCCTAATTTTACCCGATTCGCTCAGGTATTTTCAAACCGATTATTTAGCAGCCAGTCAGGCAATCGCTATACTTGAGAGTCGTGCAAAAAAAGTTGCAAGCGGAGCCACAAACAAGGTGAAGATAAAACCTGATGCACCATTTTTCCTGGCTGTAGGATTTGTGAGACCGCATGTCCCTTTGATTTCTACTGAAAGCTGTTTTGCAAATTATCCCGACGAAGAGAGTGTTCTTCCTCCGGTTGAAGTAGGAGATAATGTTCCAAAAGAGGCGCTGGTACGACAAAATGACAAAATCTGGGGAATGGACGAACTTCAAAAGAAGAAAACCATAAGTGCTTACATGGCTAGTGTTAAGTTTATGGACGAACAAATCGGGCGGCTTTTAAATACAATGGATCAGCTGGATTTGCGTAAAAATACCATTGTCGTTTTTCTCTCCGATCATGGATACAACCTGGGTGAACATGATTGCTGGGCAAAAACCAGTTTGTGGGAAGGAACCGTAAGGGTGCCACTTGTCATTTCAGTTCCTGGAATGGAAAAAACGTATGGAGTAAAATGTGAATCGATAGCTGAGTTGATCGATTTGTATCCAACACTGGTTGAATTGGGGGGGTATGCTGATGAAGCCCCGGAAATTTTGCAGGGAGAAAGTCTTGTTAAATACATTGAAAAAGGGAACCTGGTTGATAATGATGCCGAAGCATTCACAATTACCAACAGAGGAAATGCAGGTACATTGGTTTTTGGTAAGTACAGGTATACGCGATGGGGAGAGAATATCAATAGCGGTAACGAAGAATTGTACAACCATGAGTCAGATCCTGAAGAACTTGAAAATTTAGTAGGTCACCCGGATCAGAATAAACTTATAGAAGAAATGCGGAAACGCTTTAATTTGGCAAAGAAACGGTCACTAAAATCAATACAATAAAATAGAAGGGAAGAGGTAGTAAATTTCATATTGCTTAACTTCAATGGTTGTTATTCATTAGTGTGTTCAAGAAAACACTGCCAAGCTGAGTTTTGCAACCAGGCATATACAAAAAACACTCGTTATCATTGATAACGAGTGTTTTTTTATGTGGGCCCACCTGGGCTTGAACCAGGGACCACCTGATTATGAGTCAGGTGCTCTAACCAACTGAGCTATAGGCCCGGAGTGAAAATGTATTGTTACATACGATTTTCGGGGTGCAAGTTTACGAATTTGCACGAATATAAGCAAGCATTTCTTAAAAATTAGATAAACAAAAAGGTGCCCGCTTTCGCAGACACCTTTCGCATATCTTCTAAAACTGAAATTATGCAGGCATATCAGGTAAGCTCCAAGGCTTACGGTATGTATGCTTGATCAATTCAGCTGCAAAGTCTTTTGCAGGAACAGGATCAGTCCATGTTTTCTTAAACGATGGGTGACCATCATGAATCTCAAAGCCGTCTTTAATAACAACTTTGATTTCTTCGCTGTCGGTAAGGTTGGTGAACTGCATGTTTTCGCCATCCCAATCCAGTTCTTTGTTCAGCGACTGTAAACGAACGCCAAGAACACCCATAACAACCATTTCGTTGAATGGACCTGCTTCTTTAAAGTCAGATGCAGTTGGAACACGGTTCTCAGGACTTTCTTTACATGCACGTACCCAATCCATTTCGTGACTGGTTTCAACACGGCGACGGAATTTAGGAGCATCAGGTTTGCGACCCGACAATAACCATGGGTTTACACCATAACATCCGCAAATCAGTTTGTCTTTTGTTCCGTGGAAAATTACACCACCACCCTGGTCGTTCGGATTTTTACCATCAGGCCATCCTTCAGGAAGCATTGGCTTAATTCCACCGTCGTACCAATGTACATCAACTTGAGGAAGCGTGTTTTTCTTCAAGCCTTTCCATGGTTTGTCGGCACTTGCCTTACGCTCTGGGTAAGTCAGTTTTACCGATTGAGCAGAAGGAGCACAGTCTTGTAACAACAATGTTGAGTTTCCTTGAGTATGAATAGGATAACCTAAATCAAGACCAACGAATACCGGGTGAAGAATATGGCAAGCCATATCGCCAAGAGCACCAGTACCGTAATCCCACCAGCCACGCCAGTTCCATGGGTGATAAACCTGGTTGAACGGACGCATTTTTGCAGGTCCTGTAAACAGATCCCAATCCAAAGTATCCGGAACCCAGTCACCTCTTTCAGGAGTGTTTAAACCCTGAGGCCAGATAGGACGGTCGGTAAAAGCTTCAACTTTTGTTACTTCACCAATTTCGCCGTTAGCTAACCATTCCGAGGTAAGGTTTACACCTTCGCCTGATGATCCCTGGTTACCCATCGATGTGGCTACTTTGTACTTGTCGGCCAGTTTTGTAAGCAGGCGAGATTCGTAAACCGAGTGAGTTAATGGCTTTTGCACATAAACGTGTTTACCCATTGTAATGGCATGAGCAGCAACAATTGCGTGTGTGTGGTCGGCAGTTGCAACTACTACACCGTCAATGCTGTCACCCAACTCATCATACATTTCTCTCCAGTCTTTGTACTTTTTGGCGCCTGAGTATCTTTTAAATACAGGTGCTGAGTACTTCCAGTCAACATCACATAAACCAATGATGTTTTCCGACTCCAGGTTTTTCAAGTTAGCAAAACCCATACCTCCAACACCAACACCGGCAATATTTAGCTTGTCGCTTGGTGCTTTATGACCAAGGCCTGCTACTGCGTGGCGCGGAACAATTGTAAATCCTGCAGCTGCAGCTGCTGTTGTACCAAGAAATGCTCTTCTTGATACAGATGTCATTTTTGATTTTTCCTCCATAACAATATTAAATTTAATCGGATAGGTATTAAATATTCTTGAAATATATTCCAAAAAAACGGTTAAATATAGTGATAGTTAAGTGCTTTTCAATAAAGAATGTTGAGAAACAAGTATAAAAACGAAAATAAACCGGCACCCGGACGAGCGGTATTTTTGGTTCACGGAATCGAATAATCTTCAACGTCAGCGGTTTACTGCTTCTTGTATAGCTTTTGTCTATTTCGCTTAAAAAAAATCAATTTGACACGCGCTGTATTTCAATTTACATTTGCATGTAATCTTTAAAAAATAAAAACGAAAAAATCATGAAATCAGTAGGAGATAAATTTCCAAAGTTTAAAAAAACTGCAGTATTAGCAGATAACCAATTCGGAGAAGTAACATCAGAAGATCATAAAAAAGCAGGAAAGTGGATGGTAATCTACTTCTACCCGAAAGACTTTACTTTTGTATGCCCAACCGAAATTGTGGAGTTTAACAACAACCACGCAAAATTTGAAGAGTTAAATGCTGAGTTATATGGTGTATCAACCGATACTGCCGAGGTTCACCTGGCATGGAAATCGAACGACCCGCGTTTGGCCAATCTTACCTACCCGTTAATTGAAGATACTTCTAAGTCATTGTCCAAAAAATTGGGTATCTTACAACCTGGAAGCGTTGCTTACCGTGCTACGTTTATTGTTGATCCTGAAGGAATAATTCAGTGGGTAAACTGTAACAACGATGCTACAGGCCGTAACGTTGCCGAGGTATTAAGAGCTTTGGAAGCTACTCAAAATCCTGGTTTAACCGGATGTAACTGGCAGCCGGGAGACAATACACTATAGAAAGTAAAACTTAAAAGCTAGAAATTATGTCAGTAAGAAAAGTAAACTCAGTTTGGAACGGAACTCTTAAAGAGGGAAAAGGAAATATGAACATCACCGGTTATAGCGGGCCGTTTACTTTTGCATCGCGTTTTGAAGATGGAAAAGGAACCAACCCCGAAGAACTGGTAGGTGCAGCACACTCAGGTTGTTACTCAATGTTTTTAGCAGCTCTTATCAGCGGCGAAGGATTAACTCCTGAAAGCGTTGAAACAGAAGCAGCCGTTACGCTTGGTCAGGTAGATGGCGGACCAGCCATTACCAACATTAAATTAACCAATGTAACAAAATGCGAAGGTTTGTCGCAAGAGAAATTTGACGAACTTGCAGCTGCGGCTAAAGCTAAATGCCCGATTTCGCGTTTGTATGCCGGCGGTACTGCCGAAATTGAATTAGACGCAAAATTGGTTTAAAAGAGAAAGTCATAAATTGCATATAGAGAAGGAGTCAGAGATGGCTCCTTTTTTTATGGAAATTATCGAGCAGACAGCATTTCATTACCCATCCTATTATCCTTCCCTGCAAGCAAGGAAGGACGATTGGTCGGTCGATTTTTGAGTGTTCAGATCAATTAATGAGCCAATTGTTGTTTGAAATGGAGGCTGATCGTCTCTCCATTTTAGAAGGGAGAGACAGGAGAGAGGGTAAAGAGTCTGCAAATTGCACACACTGCCATTTTTCTTCGTCGATATTTACTTATCCATCCAGCGCTTAAAACCCGAAACCTTATCGCGGCTAACGATAACATCTTCGTCCAGCTCGGCAGCCAGTTTTAGTTTTAGCCGGGTAGAGGAGTAGCCCACAATTTCGTTAATGCAGTTAATGTTTACCAGGTAATTACGGCTAATGCGGAAGAACTGATCGGGGTCGACCATTTTTTGCAACTGATCGAGTGAAAAGTCAAGATCGTAGGTTTTGCCTTCCATGGTTTTTATAAATGTACTGCGTTCCTGCACAAAAAAGCAACAGATTTTACTAACCTGTATCGACTGAAAACGGTTACCGATTTTAATAAAGAACCGCGACTTGTAAGTTCTCGACAACTGTTCGATCACTTTAGCCACCTTGTCTTCCAACAGTTGGTGCTGACCATATAACTCCGTGTATTTCTCCATAGCCGAGCGCAAAGCTTCCAGTTCGATGGGTTTTAGCAGGTAGTCAACGCTGTTTACTTTAAAGGCACGAATGGCGTACTCGTCAAAAGCAGTGGTAAAAATTATCGGGGCTTTTATTTCCAGCTCATCAAAGACTTCGAACGAAAGTCCGTCGTCGAGCTGAATGTCCATAAAAACCAGATCGGGAGCAGGATTCTCAGCAAACCAGTTCACGGATTCCTCCACCGATTCCAACACCGCAAGCACCTCCGCCTCCGGGGCGATGGTGTGTAACTGCTGCATAAGCTTTTCAGCAGCAAAGTGCTCGTCTTCTACAATTACTACCTTCATTTGCTTTGGTTGTTCAGTTTTAATGGCACTTTCACAATAAATTCATCAGCAGTTTCCTGTGTTTCCACTTCGCGGTTCAGGATGAGCTTACAACGTTCGTTCAGGTTTTTTAAGCCGATTTTCGATGAGGCGGCCAGTTGCATCCGTTGGCGCAGGTCGTTACGCACCACCAGTTTGTCCATTCCTTCAAAATGAATGGTGATGAGCAACGGCTCTTTCCGTGTGGCAACATTGTGTTTTATAGCGTTTTCAACCAGCATTTGTAACGACACCGGGATGATCTTCGCACTTCCTGTTTCTTCAAAATCGATTTTGAGCTCTATTTTTTCGCCATCGCGAATTTTCTGCAGGTAAAAAAAGTCTTTTACAAATTCCATTTCGGCAGCCAGCGGAACGAGGTCTTTCTCCTGGTTCTCGAGCACATAACGGTACACGGCCGAAAGTTTATGAATAAATTTATCCGACAATGCGGGATCGGAACTTACCAGCGACGACAGCGTGTTTAAACTGTTGAACAGGAAATGCGGATTCACCTGCGTTTTCAGCGTCTCGTACTGAAAAATAAGCTTCTCTTCCTTTAGTTTCTGCATGCGTTTAACGGTGTCGGCCCACTGCGTGTAGAAAAAGAAGAGGGCACCAATGGCAAAACCAATTCCGGCAGCCGTTAAAAACGATCGCAACTCGGCATGCATAAGGCTGGGGATAAACTCTGAAAATGGCGCTCCGCCCCGCCAAAAGTGCCAGGCGAAAAGTGTAAGGAACAAGGCTGAGGCAATAAGCAACACCGTAAAGTAAAAGAGCACCAAACGGATGATGGTTTTCCTTATCGCACCCGGTCTATCGGGATCGACCGACTTGAAGAAACGATTGCCCAGGTACAGGAACAGCTCCAGCTGGATAAAAGTTAGCAGTACCATGTTCCACAAGCCTTGCGACGCAATACATTGAAATAGCACCAGGCTAAAAACGATGCTGATGGCAAATGCACCTGCCAGGATAGCCACGTGCTTGAGCACTTGTTTTTTTGTTTGTTTATGTAGTTGAAAGTTTGCCATGGTTTCGGTTTATGAAGATAATAAAAAACTGTTTCTGAAAAACACTTTGTAAGGCAGCCGGTCAATTACGACCGGCCACCTGTAATCTCAATAATCAGATCAAAAGAAAAATTGTTTTCATACGATAAAATAGTTTATTCAATTGGCATCGTATGTAATTCGCATTTGGTATTTAATCATTTGAATTGATGCGAATTCATTAAATGCTCATTTCATGGTTTCGTTTTCGTTGGTTCAAAGATGCAGCAAACACTGTTCTTCCGAAAAAAAGAATTGCTGAGTGGGGGAATTTTGGGTACGAATGGGAAAGAGAAAGTCACTAGTCACTAGACATTAGCCAATAGTTATTCTTTGGTGGTTACAATGACTGATGACAAGTGACTTGTTCTGTTGCTAAACATAAGCCCACATCTCAACATTAATGCAACCTTTTTCTACTTTTAATCATCTAAAAATCAAAAACATATTAAATCTAGCCGTTATGAACTTGCATAAACTCATAAAACTTATTCCATTTATTTGTTTGGTGTTTCTTTTTGCTTGCGACAAAGAAAATGAATGGCCCGAATTAGTTATTAATGTGCAACTGATTGATGAAAATGAAAATGCCAGTGATGATCATTCCGGTGTTGCGATTACCTTAACAAGAGGGGAAAAGCAATTTAACGGTGTAACCGATTCAAAAGGAGATTGCGTGTTCCCCGATTTCCCATATGGTATTTTTGCTGTAGAACTCGAAAAAAATGGCTTCGTAACGTTTGATACTTATCCAAAGCTGACATATCATATCAACGACAGAGTAAATACATTTTCATACAAGATGAATGAAGTACCTCAGTACAGAATAGAACTCGACAGTATAACCAAGCCCGACGACGGTGAATGGTCTAGAATGTTTGCATACGGAAGAATATATAATATGAAAGACCAACCTCCATCTTATTATCATGCAATTGCGTATTTTAATACAACAAATGACGTTTCGAAGGACAATTATTCATTTTTTCATTATGCAGGTATCTTGCTCGATGAGGTTGTAGGAGATACCCGCGAGATATGGATTACAAACCATGCATATGGGTATTTAATTCCGGAGAATACAGAAACATTATATGTTCGTTTGTATCCATGTGCAAAGTATTTTGATTGGGGAACAATACGCGACGAGGCGCTTGGAGAGCCATCAGAAGTTTTCGAATGGGTAATACCAAATTAAAGTTATAGAACGAATTAAACCACTACCAAATGAAAACAATAGCCATAAATTGCACATCCTTATTTTTTCTACTGGTGTTATTCTTTGCTGCAGGTTGCAGCAAAGACGAAAATGATATTAACGAAAATCTTACTGATGGATTTTCTATTACATCAAATGGCGAAGTTATTTTAACGCATAATGATTTTGAATACTACGATTATTCCGCTCATCTGATTTATTTAAAAGATAGTAAGTCGTTTGCTGAGGATTTTGAAAACCTTGGAGAATTTAAAGTTCATGCAAATGGAGAGGAAATCTACAGCGGTGAAACCTGGCCCGGTTATTCTTCTTCGATGCCTATCGGTCCGATAATTAATACCCATCCTTCTTTTTATGGCTACAATATCGTTTCAATTGGATTTATGCTCTACCTCGATACCTTGGGTAACTTTTTACCTGATCCACGCGAAGATGAAAGAATTGTTGAGGAACTGCAAGAGTACGATCAGTTTCATGCCGGGTTGAGTTGTGAAATTACATCCGTTGAGTATGCATCTTCAACTAACGTAACAGTTAAGCTACTGCTAAAAAATAACGACGATTTCAATTACTATTATATCGATCCTGAAAAAACCGGGATTGGCCTGTTTCACTATTTTACAAATGGGTTATACATCCGGAATTTCAGTACCTATGAGATGTATGTACATAAAATTGAGACAGTTTCGGCCGATCCTTATAATCGTTGGGATATAGATTGGTTGTCGGTAATTAATGGTAATCAGAGCAAAGTAATTACAATTAGCTATAGCAATTTTGAAGCTGTACCACCGGGGCAATACAAAGCCACTTTCGAGTTTCCCGGGCTAGGATTTCAAGTGAGTAAGGCAGATATTAATCAAGATAATGGCCAGATTTGGTTAGGCAGCCTGAGAATGCAGAAGGAGATTACGATACAGTAAATTCTACAGATGGCAGACTTTGCTGACTACTCTATCATGTATCGGACCTTTGGCCCTCTATTTATGTAGTGAAACAGACCAGGGGCAACGCCCCGGCACGTTAAAGCATCGTCCGTAAGGGCGATGATTGTGTTATAAATTAAAGCATAAAAAAATCCGGTCTCAAAAAAGACCGGATTTCCTATTTCTTAAAGCTAGCAGCCAGCAACTAGTGGCTGCAAGCTATTTCTTCTTATTCGCTACCTCAATATTCACTTTCTGGCCTCTGAAACGGGCATTTTTGAAAGCTTTTGTAATTTCTTTCTCGTAGTTCGAGTCGATCTCGAAGAATGAGAAACCTTTCAGCACTTCAATGCTGCCAATATCGATACTTTTTCCCGGAGTGTTCTGGTTAATCAGATCGATGATGGCACGTTTGTTAACGCCGCTCTTTTTACCCAGGCTAAAGAAGAAGCGCGACATGTTGCCACCATTGCCTCTTCGTGCTCTGCCACGATCTCCGCGCTCACGGTCTCCGCCGCGCTCGCGGGGTCCACGGTCACCACGTTCGCCACGCTCACGTCCGTCGCGTCCACCTCTGCGGCGGTCGCCACGCATCGATTCTTTTTCGCGCGCTTCGTCAACGTTGATATCCTTCGCGTTTTCGTAGTATTGTAAAAAGCGGTTAAACTCTACCGATACAAAGTGTTTGATCAGCTCTTCGCGCTCCAACCATGCCAGCTTTTTGTAAATAACCGGCATAAACTCTGCAATCTGCTCGTTGTTCACTTCCACTTTTTCCACCCTGTCGATGAGGTTGAAAAGCTGCTTCTCGCAAATTTCTTTTCCCAACGGAACCGGAATTTTCGTGAATTGTTTGCCCATTTTCTTCTCCACATCGCGAAGTTTTCCTTTCTCGCGCATGTGAATCAGTGTAATGGAAATTCCCTTTTTACCGGCACGTCCGGTCCTTCCGCTTCGGTGAATATACACTTCAGGGTCGTCGGGCAGGTTATAGTTAATAACGTGGGTCAGTTCGTTCACATCCAGTCCGCGTGCAGCCACATCGGTAGCCACCAACATTTGCAGGTGTTTGCTACGGAAACGCGACATAACGTGGTCGCGCTGTGCCTGCGACAAATCGCCGTGTAATGCGTCGGCATTGTAACCATCCTGCATCAGTTTGTCGGCCACATCCTTAGTTTCGGCACGTGTACGGCAGAAAATAATCCCGTAAATGTTGGGGTTAATATCGGCAACACGTTTTAATGCAATGTAACGGTCTTTGGCGTGTACCAGGTAGTAGTTATGCTCTACGTTTTCAGCGGCAGTGTTTCTTTTGCCCACTGTAACTTCGTGCGGATCGGCCATGTATGTATTGGCAATTCGTACGATCTCTTTTGGCATAGTTGCCGAAAACAACAGTGTTTGTTTTTCTGCCGGAGTATCTTTCAAAATGGCATCAAGGTCGTCCTTGAATCCCATCGAAAGCATTTCGTCGGCCTCGTCGAGTACCAACCACTGGATTTCGTTTACTTTTAATTTACTCCTTTTTATCAGGTCGAGTGTACGGCCCGGTGTTCCCACAACGATTTGGGCACCACTCTCAAGCTCTTTAATCTGTTTCCTGATGTCGGAGCCGCCATATAAAGTGGCAATTTTTGCTCCTTTAATATTTTTCGAGAAATTCTCAAGGTCTTTTGCTATTTGTAAAGCAAGCTCGCGTGTCGGACTAAGTATTAAAGCCTGTGGGGCTTTTACCGAACAATCGAACTGCTGAACAATGGGTAAGCCAAATGCCGCTGTTTTTCCCGTTCCTGTTTGTGCCAAGGCAACCATATCCTGGTCGTTTTCCAGTAGAAACGGAATTGTTTGTTCCTGGATTGGCGTGGGATTCTCAAAACCAAGTTCCTGGATCGCCCCCAGGATTTCGGCTTTTAACCCCATTGTTTCGAATAAACTCATAATCAATTTTTTAAAGTGGCCGCAAAGGTATTCTTTTTATTTGTAATTCAGAGGTTTATAGCTTGTTGTTTCTTAAATTTAACTTTGGGTGTTCGCTTTGTATTCTATCGAATTGATTTGCTATTGTTTGGCAATTACCATTTTTAACACCGAAATGGCTTTAAATTCTTTCCAAACGTGTACTTTTGTTAGTGTTCATATGTAAAACACGTGTTAGATATGAAGCACAGAAAGCCCATGAAAAGAATACTTCAAACTCAGATACTTGTATTGCTGTTCCTCTGTTTTTCCGGATTGGAAATAAAAGCACAGGAAAACGACAGCATTGTTCCGATAGAAAACCCACAGCGTTTTTTACGTAAAATCGATCTTTCAGAAGTAACCCACAACGGATTGAAATTGTGGCAAGACGACTTCTCGGGTCACTGGGTTGGTATTGATTTTGGTTTTAATATGCTGCTTAACGAAGATTACACCGGTTACCAGTCGGAGTTTATGGATAACGATATTTTCAGGTCGAATTCGGCGTATTTCAACTTCCTGCAACAAAGTATCGGCTTGCAGAAAAACAGGAATACCATCGGCCTGGTTACCGGGCTGGGGCTGCAGTTGCAGAGCTATCGCTTGGATGATAATACCACAATTGTAAAAGGTAACGATGGGGTGATATCGCCCGAGTACCTGTATTTTAACGATAACCAAAAATCGAAGCTGGCAGTTGAGATGATCACGCTACCCTTGCTTCTTGAGTTTCAGATTCCCATCAATCATTACGATAACCGCCTGTTTTTTTCGGCTGGTGTGGTGGGAAGTGTGCGGCTGAGTAGTCACACTAAAATAAAGTATAAAGAAGAAAAGAAAGAGAAATTAAAGGTGGTGGATGATTTTTCGATGCACCGTTTTCGGTACTCGGTAATGGTGCGCACGGGCTACCGCTGGTTTAATGTATTTGCCAGCTACGATTTGGTGCCGCTGTTTAAAACAGACAAAGGGCCGGAACTTACGCCATTTACTTTTGGAATCACTTTATTTCAATTATAAACGACAACAAACTAAACCTAACAGAATGAACGCTAAACCTTATGTGTTGGAACAAACCAACTGGAAACAAGTAAAAAATCAAAAATACGACGTGGCTATTTTGCCCTGGGGAGCCACCGAGCCACACAACTACCATTTGCCCTACGGAACCGATTCGCTGGAGACCGCCAAAATTGCGGAGCAGGCAGCGGGTAAAGCCTGGGAAAAAGGTGCAAAAGTGATGGTGCTTCCGGTAATTCCGCTGGGTGCACAAAACATGGGGCAGATTGACATGCCGTTTTGTTTGCACACCAAACCTTCTACCCAGCTGATAATTCTGAAAGATCTGTTAACGGCTTTAAGTAGGCAAGGCATAAAAAAGCTGGTGTTAATGAACGGCCATGGCGGAAATGATTTTAAGCTGCTGGTACGTGAGTTGCAACCTCAGTTTCCCGATGTGTTTATATCGTTGGTAGAGTGGTTTCGAATGATCGATCAGGAGGATTATTTTGAGGAAGCCGGCGACCATGCCAACGAAATGGAAACAAGCATAATCATGCATTTTTTCCCCGGTTTGGTAAGGCCGCTTGATGAAGCCGGTAATGGTGATGCAAAAGCGTTTAAACTGGAAGGCCTCAAAAATAAAACAGCCTGGGCGCCGCGCCAATGGGACAAGGTTTCAGCCGATACCGGTGTTGGGAATCCGAAAAAAGCGACGGCCGAAAAAGGTAAAAAGTTCGTGGATGATGTAACTACACAAATAGCTGATTATTTTGTGGAATTGGCGGCTTGCGATTTAGGGGATATGTACGAATAAAAATTCCTGAAAAACCAATAATTATCATTGGAAAAATACATAAGATTTCAGTTCTTTCGGCAACAAATTAATTGGTCAAGAGAAATGAAACGAGCATCATCAAAAGCTTCTTTTGTACTCAGAGGCATGACTATGCGAGTTACATGAGTCTCCATTAAAATAAACAATTGTAGACGAATGAAATTATTACTGCTAAGCAACTCAACAATGCCGGGCGAACCTTACCTGGATTACCCGAAAAATGAGATAAAAAAATTCCTGGGCGAAAAGTCGGTAACTGCGGTTTTTATTCCGTATGCAGCCGTTACTTTTTCGTTTGATACCTACTGCGAAAAAGTGGAAGAACGATTTGCCGAAGTAGGGCATCACATTAAAGGTATTCATACCTTTAAAAATCCGGTGAAAGCAATTGAAGAAGCCGAAGCCATTGTTGTTGGTGGCGGAAACACCTGGCAACTGGTGCGTATGATGCACGATCAGAAGTTGATGAACCCGATCCGCGAACGTGTGTACAACGGAGCTCCGTATATCGGCTGGAGTGCAGGATCAAACGTGGCCTGCCCAACATTGCGCACTACGAACGATATGCCGATTATCGATCCGTTGGGGTTTGACTGTATTAATATGGTGCCGTTTCAGATCAATCCGCACTACCTCGATGCCAATCCTGAAGGACACGGAGGCGAAACCCGTGAGCAGCGTATTTCGGAGTTCCTTGAAATTAATCCGAAGTGTTACGTGGCAGGCTTGCGCGAGGGAACCATGTTTAAAGTGGAAGACGGAAATATTGAACTGATTGGTGAGAGAAGTTGCCGCATCTTTAAAAAAGGACAGGAGCCTTACGAGTTAAAGGCTGGCGACGATTTTAGCTTTTTACTACCATAAAGTAGGACACAATATAAAGCAACCGGATAAATTTTATCCGGTTTTTTTGTTCCTGTAGTTAACATTAAATCCTTCGTTATCTGGGGTTGTATGGTTGTTAGTCCCAAAAACTATTCCTTACCTTTGGGCCAAACTTCGCACAAATGGAACTACTAGGAAATAGTTACTTTGCCCTCTTTGTTATTATTGCATTGGGCTTTATCGTTGGCCGTATCAAGGTTTTTGGACTGTCGCTTGATGTGTCGGCAGTAATTTTTGTAGCCCTTGTTTTTGGTCACTACGGCATAGTTATTCCGAAGGATTTCCAGTACCTTGGTTTGGTACTGTTTATTTTTACCATTGGAATTCAGGCTGGTCCCGGTTTCTTCGAATCGTTTAAAAAAGAGGGGCGGCAACTGGCTGGATTCGCATCTTTGCTAATCGTGCTGGCATCGGTAATTACCGTTTTTATTATCACCGTTTTTAAAATTGACCCGAATATCGCGGTTGGTCTCTTAACCGGTTCGTTAACCAGTACGCCGGGTTTAGCTGCGGCTATCGATTATACCGGCTCGCCACTGGCATCCATCGGTTATGGTGTGGGCTATCCGTTTGGAGTTATTGGTGTAATCCTGTTCATTCGCTTCCTTCCTAAAATATTGGGTACTTCCATTGCTAAAGCTGAAGAAGAACATCTTGCGGTTTTAAAAGATGAATTTCCGGAGGTAGTAAAACGCAATTTTGTTGTTGAAAACGAAAATGTTGTTGGCAAAACCATCGGAGAGTTACGTATCCGGTTTATGACCAAGGCCGTTGTTTCGCGCGTGGTGCACGATGGCGTTGCTGTTACTCCAACTCCACAAACTTTATTACTGAAAGGTGATTTAATAAAAGCTGTGGGAACCGAAGAAGCGCTAAAAAATGTGGAGTTACTGATCGGACCTCAAACTGATCAGGAAATTTCAATCGACGCAAAATACGATGTGCGGTCGGTGCTGGTAACCAATAAAGAGGTGGTGAATAAAACCGTAGGGCAGATCAATCTGCTGCATACCTACGGTGCAACGATTACCCGTATTCGCCGTGCAGGTATTAATATTGTGCCAAGTCCCAGTTCGAAACTGCAGTTTGGAGATAAACTTGTGATTGCCAGTAGCCGTGCCAATATGGATATGGTTTCACGAATATTTGGTAACGACCAAAAACGTTTGTCCGACACTGATATTTTGCCGGTAGCTCTCGGTATTATTCTTGGAGTATTGGTTGGGAAAATCAGTATTGCCATGGGAACCTTTGCCTTTAGTTTGGGACTTACCGGAGGTGTGCTTGTTGTAGCTTTGGTATTGAGCCGTATAGGTAAAACCGGCCCGATTTTATGGACCATGACAGGCGCAGCCAACCAGTTGGTTCGTCAGTTTGGTTTATTGTTGTTTTTGGCGGCTGTTGGAACAGGTGCCGGGCAAAAAATTGTGGAAACCTTTAATCAATACGGAATTGAACTGTTCCTGTACGGAGGTGCCATCACGATTCTGCCAATGATTGTGGCAGGAATTCTCGGTAAGTATTTCTTTAAAATGAACATCCTAACACTGCTGGGAGCTATCAGCGGAAGTATGACAAGTACGCCGGGTTTGGCAGCCGCCGACTCGATGACCGACACCAACGCGCACTCCATAGCCTATGCCACAGTTTACCCGGTAGCAATGGTGTTGCTGATCATTTGTGTTCAGCTGATTACAATGTTTTTTTAATTATTTTTCATACGACGCCGGGTCTAAAGCTGCTGGCGACCAGTTTTTCAGAAAACGTAAGATCTTGTCTTTGTCGTAACCTTTATCCTTTTCTAAAAAGGCCGAATTTTGCGTGTGGATACGTTTGCCTGTTTCATCCAGAATAACAAAAACGGGGAAGCCGAATCGTTGCGGAAATTCGAGTTCTGCCAACAGTTGTTCCTGGCGGTTGTTTTGATCGTAATTTACTTTTACCACTTCAAAGTTGTCTTCCACAAAAGAACTTAGTTCTTCATCATCGTGTACAAAATTGTGGAATTTGATACACCACGGGCACCAGTTGCCGCCAATTTGAAGGAATACATGTTTGTTAGCTTTTTGAGCGGCATCAACAGCCTCGGCAATGTCCTTTTTGGCATCAGCAGTAGTGTCGTAAATCTTCTGTTCCTGTGCACATATTAGCAGTGGCAAAATCATTACAAGGCTAAGAGCTATTGTTTTAATGTGTTTCATCGTTTTATTCTTTTTCCCAGATTGAATTCATTTCGTAAACATCAATTTTATCAATTCCCAGTTCGCCACCATTGGTGAAAAGTACAACGTCGGTTGCATTTTCGTCAGGCGTAAAACAGTTACTGATCACCTTTTTTCCATCGTTGGCAAAGATTTCAATGGAGGAGCGGTCGAGTAATATTTCGAGTTTGATTTTATTGCCTACAGGCGGAAGTGGAACGGTGCAACCAAGTACGGATAGCGTTTCACGTTTTACATTATAAAGGATTTCTGTTCCGGCCAACTTATTACTATTGCGAAGCATAAATCCAAAATTGTCGCTTGTTTTCAGGTCGAATTCGCCAATAATGTGCAGGCAATCGCCCGATACCTTTTTTAGTTTGTTGTCGTTAAGTCCGGGAAAAACGTTTTTGTCTTCCCACGAATAATGTTTGCCATGCAATTTTTCGATCTCTGCAAGCGGTTTTCGTACCAGTTGATAACCATAATCGAATTTTGTAACCGACAGTTCGCACGGAAACGACATCTGTCCGTTAAAGGGCATATCGGGAAACTCTCCACCTCGCATCCAGGCAATCTGTATTACGCGGCCATCCGACTCCGGAATATTGCTCCAGGTTTGTGTGGCGTAATAATTTTTTCCCCAATCGCTCTTCATTTTAGCTGTTTCCGGGGTAAACGATTGCCCATCGAAACTGCCAATAATATAGCTGCCGTCGCCATCAAAAAGTACCCATTTGGTTTCATCGGGGCGGTTGGTTACCTGGAATTTTACAAGGTCGGGGCACTCGTAAAAGCCTGGAATGTGACTTTGCCACTCCCAGTCAACCAGGTTGGTTGAGGTATAGAACGAAACGCCTTTAGAGCCTTCTTCCTCACTCGTCTTGCGGTAAAGTGCCATTATCCATTTTCCGCTTTCTTCGTGCCAGAAAACCTTCGGGTCGCGGGCATCGTCATTTTCATCAAACGCTATTATCGGATTTCCCTCATATTTTTCCCAAGTTCTTCCTTTGTCCGTACTGTAAGCAATACGCTGGCCACATTGCTGGCTGGTGTAAAAAGCAACCAGTGTTTTGGTGTTTCCGTTTTGTTTGCCAAGCAGGTTGTTTTCATCAACTATTGCCGAGCCCGAATAGGCAGTGCATTTTTCTTTATCAGTTGAACCTTCATCGGGGTAAAGTGCAATCGGAAGTGCTTGCCAGTTTAACAAATCCGTGCTTACCGTGTGCCCCCAATGCATGTATCCCCATTCGTTTCCTTTGGGGTTATATTGGTAAAACATGTGATATTCATTTTCGTAAAAAACCAGCCCGTTTGGATCGTTATGCCAGTTTTTTTCCGGCGTAAAATGGAATTGTGGCCGGTAAAGTTCGTCGTAAAGTTTTTGCTCCTTTTTTTGCGCCGGAAGACTAATAAGCAGAGCAATAGAGAGTAAGGCTGTTGATAAAAAGTTCATAAAGAATCGGATCTTAAATTTTGTTACCGAGCTAAACTTATGAAAAAAAATTTGGTTTAATTAAATTAATTCCTACATTTACATCCACAAACCCATAAATATAGAACCGTTCTTTGACTGGCGCTTTTGATTTTCATCACAACATCAATCATCAAATTAAAATCAAAAGTTGAATTTTTTGCGTTAAGAAACCTTTGTTACAGGGTGGATATTTTGTGGAAGTGAATTACAAACCCACCGCTTTGCAGTATTATAATATTTGTAAAACGGATTTTTGCTTACTCAATATTTTTTCGCTCTTACGAAAGTTTTGTAAAAGATTTTTCCGGATTCAAACGAATGTTTCATTATTTATAATTAAGAAGTTAGAACCTAATTTGAGTTGTAATGAAACAAAACCATTTAATTATTGAGGACGCTGTAATAAACAGAAAAAAATTTATTTACTGATCGCAGTTAAGCGAAACTTATTGGTGTAGAATTGAGGTTTCAACAAACCCAATGATTTACATTACAAACCCGGTAAATCATATCAGGAACCAAAAATTCAGGCAGAACAATAAGGAGCGGGAAAAGATTTCGATCGTAAATTGCTGAGTACAAAAGTATGAGAACTTTGTGGGCAAACCATAGACAAACGGTCTAAGAAAAGTAAACCCATCTTCTCAGCAAAACATCCCGATTTCGGATCCCGATCTAAGGATTTAATAAAATCATCAGCTTTTCACCGGTAAGATTTTGGTCAATCTGTGGTCAATCAATCAGCAACAATAATTAGGGTACTCTATTAAAAGTCAGGTTCTTTGGAGTGAATATTTGACAGGACAATATAGAAGTCGTTTTCCAAGAAGATTAAGTTCTTTGTTTACTGAAAAAAGTCTTAGGGAATAAGCAACGCGGGATTACAAACCCACTGTTTCAATAACAAACAAACCCGGTTTAAACAGGTACACCGCAACGTAAGTTTCCTAAAACATGCCGAAAACCTTTGCGCAAATTGAGATTTAGGCATGACAATTTTTACAAACCCTAATTTAAAATTGTAATGAGACATTTAATTATTACCGCCCTGGTATTAGTTGGCGCTTTTTGTGCCAGGGCCGAGCAATCCGATCAGGAAAGGATCACAAAGATCAATGCCCCGATCAATATTGCTTCTGAAGACAGTAAAAAATCATTTATCGCACCCCATGAAACAAACTTAAAATCCGGATCGGTATTAAATTCCGATTTCCAGGTGGAGTTTGTGAACTTTCCTGAAAATGCAAAACCTGCATTTTTATATGCTGTATCTATTTACGAAAACCTTATTTCGTCGCCCATACCGATTAAAGTGCGTGCAACGTGGAAAGGGGTCGGAACCAATGTATTGGCAAGTAGTGCCCCAAGTAGTATGTACCGCAACTTTAAAGGTGCACGACTGAGTAATGTGTATTACCCGGTGGCACTGGCTGAAAAACTTGCCGAAAAGGAATTGAACGGAACGGAAGCTGATATCGAGTGTGCGTTTAACAGTTCAATTAACTGGTACTTTGGTATCAATGGCGATTGCCCGTCAAACGAGTACGATTTTGTAACCGTTGTGTTGCACGAGTTGGTACATGGTTTGGGATTTGTTGGTTTCTTCGATGTAGAAAACAACCAGGGAATTATTGATAACAGCGCGGATGCTCCAAGTATTTACGATGTTTATGTTTATAATCAGCTAAACCAGCAAATTGCCGATGCGAATCTTTTTTCACGTCCGTCGGCTACTCTTGCAGAGCAATTACTTTCGAATAATCTTGTATTGAAAAATCAGAGTAATACTGAATCTGTAAAAGTATATGCTCCGCAAAGCTGGAACATTGGAACAAGTATTTACCATTACCCCGAAAATGAATTTAGCCAGGGAGATGCCAACGCGCTGATGACTCCTTTTATTTACAGGGGAGAAGCCATTCATTATCCGGGTGATAAAACAATGGATATTCTGGCCCAAATGGGATGGAAGTCGGTTAGTTTTGATGGTTACGAGATTAAAGATTTTGAAGAGCCATGTGAAAAACTTCCGGTTTTTGTTGAGGTTGGAGGCGAAATGGATGTTGATCAATCATCTGTAAAAATCAATTTCTCAACCGATAACTTCGCAACATCGCAAACGGTAAGTCTTACTTACAATAGTAATACAAATCAGTTTGAAGGTGACTTGCCGCTTAATAATGCACAAGGTAAAATATATTATTACTACGAAGCAAAAACTACAGGCAATGTAGCGTACAGTTACCCGGAACGTGCACCGGAGCAAAAGCTTAGTTTCCGCATAGGGGATGATTATTATCCTCCGGTTTTGCAACATAACCCTGAGAAACTGGTAAACGCCGATAGTCCGGTAATGAACTTTGCAGCCGTTGCAAGCGATAATGTTGGAGTAAACCGAGTTGAGGTTCAATACCGTATTAACGGACAAGATCAGGAGCCTTTCATCTTGTCAAAAGCCGGGGCAGATAATTACGCCGGTAAACTTGAATTTCCAACACAATTATTTAGCGACGATGTGGTTGAGTACCGTATTGTAGCTATCGACAATACCTCGCGCGAGAACCAGCGCCGTATGCCAGCCAGTGGTTATTATAACGTTTCAGTATTTGAAACTAAAGAAGCTTTAGCCGGTTACTTTAATAATTTTGATTCGCCAAATACCGATTTCGAAATTTCTGATTTTGAAGTAACCTTACCGGCCGGTTTCTCAAGCGGAAACCTGCACACCATAAATCCATATCCTGAATCGCAGGCTGATAACCAAAAATATAACCTGCTCGCCCAGTTAAAATATCCGATTGTTCTTGAAGAAAATGGTCTAATGAGTTTTGATGAGGTAGTATTAGTAGAACCGGGCGTAGAAGGAACAGTTTATACTGAAGATCAGTTTTGGGATTTTGTAATTGTTGAGGCCAGTAAAAATAATGGAAAAAGCTGGTTGCCAATTACCGATGGTTACGACTCAAGTGTTGATGATCTTTGGAGTTCGCAATTTACAGGTTCGTTAAAAAGTGCGGTGTCGCAGGCAGCCGGAGCAGAGAACATGTTCCTGAAGCAAACGATTAACCTAACCGACAACACCGGTTTTGAAGCAGGCGACACCGTAATTTTTCGCTTTCGTTTAGCATCAGATAAGGCCACTACCGGATGGGGATGGGCAATCGATAATTTGTCAATACAGCAAGTTACTACCGATGTTAACGAAGAGCTGGCTGCCAACGAGGTAAGCATTTATCCAAATCCGTTTAAAAGCAGCATCTATATCGATGGATTCCGTTCAGAGACGGCAGACGATGTTGAAGTAACTATTACCGACTTATACGGAAAAACAGTGCATCGCGAAACACTTTACAATGCAGCGTATTCCGGCAAGATAAAAATCGATCTTCCTAATGTGGCTCCCGGAGTATACATGGCAAGTATATCAGATAATTATTTAAATACAATTACTCAAAAAATCATAAAAAATTAGAACTATGGAAACTTTATTAATGATTGCTTTTATAGCAGCATTCGCAGGCTTAGTAACATCTTTAGTGGTGTTGTACAAATTACTAACTGAGAAAAAAGCGCAAAGGTTAGAATATTAGATGATTGGTATTACGACCTTAAATTAGGTAATGCCGGAATGAAAATTCCGGCATTTTTTTTGCATCACATCCAACTTATATGAACTTTTTGTTGTCCATGTTCTTTTAAATGTGAAAATTTACTGCCCTAAAAATGTTATTAAAAGAGTAAAATGAGCAAGTATTATACATTGTTAAGTTTGTTGATTCTTGTAGCGCTATCCTCAGGTGCACAAATGAAGAGTTACAATCAAAGCATAAAAGTTCCACCTCCGGTTTGTTACGGTTCCGGCGAAGTTGAAAGGGCTCGGATTGGGCCGGCAGCGGAATTTCTTCTGAAATCGGCCGGAGCCGCAAAAGCAGAAATAATTGTCGACTATAATGGTTTTACACCCGAAGCACAGGTGGCGTTCGCATATGCTGTTAGCATTTGGGAAACGATTATTGAATCGGATATGCCAATTCGGATGCAAGCCAACTGGGAGGATAATTTGGAAACAAATGTTCTAGGCAATTGTGGACCCGAAACTTATTATAAAGATTTCAAAGATGCTCCTTTTAAAGGTCGATATTACCCGGTTGCCATAGCCGAAAAAATAGCCAAAAGAGAGATGAACGGAGAGAGCCGTTACGATATGATCGCCAATTTTAACAGCAATGTTGATTGGTACTACGGTACTGATATGAATTGCCCGGATACCCTTTACGATCTGGTCACTGTTGTAATGCACGAAATTGGTCATGGGCTTGGTTTTACTGGCTTCTTTTTTGTCGATGATGAGGAATCAGTAGGCGCTTATGGTTATTACGAATTTGGTGATGCCACTTCGTTTGATTTGTTGGTTGGTAGAGGAGCCGTGAGCACTCAACAACTGGTAGATACAACTCAGTTTGAGAATTTGAGTTCAGAACTGCTAAGGGCTTTGCAGTCTTTTAATCTCTACGCAAACAGTCCGATAGCCATAAAACAGGGTGACGGAACTAAACCACGATTATATTCGCCAATTGTATTTGATGATGGATCTAGCGTATATCACCTGAATGACAATACTTATCCTCACGGAAATGACAATTCTCTCATGACTCATGCCATTGGAATGAGCGAGGCAATTCATGATCCGGGACCACTTACAAAAGGCATTATGGATGATATTGGCTGGAGGAATATCTTTATTCGTTTTGATCAGGTTAAAGATATCGAGGAGCTAAAACCGTTGGTTTTCAGCGGATGGTTTGAAAGTGATTATGGTGTAAAATCCGGTACTCCGAAAGTCATTTATTCTTTAGACGAATTTGTAAGCCACTCTGATACACTTGAATTAATCGATACGGAAAGCAATGGAATCTACTCAGTCATATATGAGCCCGAAACCGGTACAGAAAAAGTTTCTTATTATATAGAAGTGCAGGACACTTTAGATCGTATGCGAACGGATCCAGCACTGGCACCAAGCGAATTTTATACTGTTCATGTTGGTGTCGATTCCGAAAAACCTCTAATCGTTCACGAAGAAATTAATTATTTTCTGTTGATACATGATGAATTGCAACTGGCAGCCGATATAAGCGACAATCTTGGTGTCGATACCGCATATGTGCAATATTTTATTAACGGAGTAGCACAGGACCCTTTTGAATTGCAAAGAGATTTTGCTGATCGGTATATTGGTAATTTCCCTTTCGATCTGAACACCCTAAGCGATGGAGATGAGATTACCTATGCCATTTATGCCATCGACGGAGCAAACACTCCAAATAGCACAAGACTACCAGCCGATACGGAAGGCTATTTCTCTTTTAAAATTGAGGACATTTTTGAACCGGTTAGTTACTATTCAAACGATTTTAACTCGGAAACACCCGATTTTCTTCTTTCTGATTTTGATATCTACACGGCACCTAATTTTAACAATGGAGCACTGCATAGCTTGCATCCGTACCTGGCACCTAAAATTGATAACGGTGAACTGGAGTTTACAACTTTATTGAAGAAACCAATAATTATTAAAGAGAACGGAACCATGAACTTTGCAGAAGTGGTTTTGGTTGAGCCGGGTGGATTATTTTCGGAGTATGGCGACAGCGATTTTTACGACTATGTTATTATTGAAGGAAGCAAAAATGATGGAGCGAACTGGTATCCGCTAGCCGATGGTTACGATTCATCAGATCAAATTGTGTGGAAGACAAACTACAATAGTGGAATACCGAATGGTGAGCAGGATTCACAAACCTTGGGTACGGCTGAATGGTACGTAAATCGTTCCATTACCTTAACCGATAACGATTATTTTGTTGCCGGCGATACTATTCTTATTCGTTTCCGGTTGTATTCCGATCCATACGCAGCAGGCTGGGGATGGGCAATCGACGACCTGGAGATTCAAAGGCCGGTGTCAGCGGATATTACCTTATTGTCGCCCGGAGAGATTAACATTTACCCCAACCCGTTTACCGATAATGTTACGGTAAAAATTTCAGCAGTTCAAAAGGAATCGCAAATACAAGTTGATGTGTTTAACGCTGTGGGGCAAAAAATATATGTTACACAAGAGAAGGGAATAATTGGCGCGTATTTGCATGAAATAAATCTTTCGGGATACGGAAATGGAATTTTCCTGGTAAAAGTGAGCCAAAACGGGCAAACTGTGCTTACTAAAAAGTTAATTAAAAACTAAATTTCGAATATTAGCTTTAAAATTCGGAGTAAAAACATGATAAAAATTTCATTTCAAAAATATATCTCTATATTTGTTGACAGAAATTAAAGAAATGACAACGAAATTTAACAATAACTATTTCTACTTTTATTTTTATTATGGTTCTGAAAACGGGGTCAGGAAGTAGGGTATTGTCTAAATTAAAGATATTTTACAGAAAGGTCTCGAAAAAATTCGGGACCTTTTTTTTTGGATAAAAATGAAATAAACAAAACTGAATATACAAATGAAAACAACAGTAATAGGACTTGGATTAATTGGTGGATCAATTGCCCGCGATTTGCGAAAATCGGGTTTTGCCACCGAATTAATCGGGGTTGATGCCAGTGAAGAAAATGCTGCCAAAGCTCTGGAGATTGGGCTGGTTGACCGGATTGAAACACTGGAAGACGGGGTGAGAGATACCGACCTGGTTATTATTGCCATTCCGGTAAACAAGGAACTTGAGGTTCTGCCACAGGTGTTGGATACCATTAGCAGCGGAACAACAGTAGCCGATATGGGATCGACAAAAAAAGTGATTGTTGATTTGGTGGCCAATCACAAACGACGTAAAAACTTTGTTCCGGGGCACCCCATGTCGGGAACGGAGGACTCAGGACCAACAGCAGCTTTGGAAGGCCTGTTTAAAGGCAAAATTGCCATTCTGTGCGACCAGGAGGATTCAGGCCCGCAGCATGTGGCTTTAATTGAAAAAATGTTTCAGGTGCTGGGAATGGATATTGCTTATATGACATCGGATGAACAGGACCACAGCACTGCTTTTGTATCGCATTTGCCCCACGCAGCCGCCTATGCGCTGGCCAATGCGGTTCAGGCAAAAGAGGATCGTAAAATCATTTTCGATTTGGCAAGTGGAGGATTTCGTTCAACGGTTCGTTTGGCAAAGAGTTCGGCTACGATGTGGCACCCGATTTTTCAACAAAATCGCGAATACGTTGTTGAATCGCTGAACGTGTACATCAAACATCTTATTGAATTCCGCGATTGTATGAAAAACGAGGAGGATGATAAAATGCTCGATCTGATTAACAATGCAAATAAAATCCGTGGAATTCTTGAAGGTAAGAATCCGCATTTTCTGAAGAATGAAGAGAAATTGACAAAACTTTATACGAAATAATCATGACTTTAAAATTAGACATTAATCCGATTAAAGCGTGGATGCCAAATATCGACAATCCACTGCTTATTTCAGGGCCATGTAGCCTTGAAACGGAAGAACAAACCATGGAAACCGCCCGTTTGCTGGCTAAAGACAAACGCGTATTTGTTTTTCGTGGTGGGGTTTGGAAACCCAGAACACGCCCGGGATCTTTTGAGGGTGTTGGATCGATCGGTTTAAAATGGCTGCAGCAGGTAAAAGAAGAAACCGGTTTGCCGGTGGGAACTGAGGTGGCCAACGCACAACACACCGAAGAGGCTTTAAAAGCCGGACTTGATGTATTGTGGATTGGAGCACGTTCTACTGCCAGCCCATTTGTGGTGCAGGAAATTGCCGATGTGGTGAAAGGAACGGATACCGTGGTAATGATTAAAAACCCGGTGAATCCTGATGTGCAACTATGGATGGGAGCAGTTGAGCGAATCCACCAGGCAGGTATTAAAAACATCGTGGGAATCCACCGTGGTTTTACGCCATTCCGAGAAACAAAATACCGTAACTACCCCAACTGGAAAACCTTTATTGAGTTAAAGCGATTGCTGCCGAATTTACCTGTAATCTGCGATCCGAGCCACATTGCCGGAACACGCGAATACCTTTTCGAAATATCGCAGAAAGCTTTTGATATGGGAATGGAAGGCTTGATGATCGAATCACACCGCGATCCGTCGTGTGCTTTGAGTGATGCCGGTCAGCAACTTACTCCTGCCGATCTTGGAAAAATGCTTGATAAATTGGTGATTCGTTACGAAAATGCAAGCAATCCTGAATTCGACAATCAACTGGATGTGTTGCGTAACCGAATTGATGCAATTGATGCCGAGTTGTTGGAAACACTGGCTTCGCGGGTGCAGATTGTTAAACAAATTGGTGAGTATAAACGCGACAATAACGTTACCGCGCTGCAAATAAACCGCTGGACTCAGTTGATGGAAAACCGCGTAAAGCTTGGACAAAGTATGGACATAAATGAGACTTTTGTGAAAATACTTTTTCAGCTGATTCACGAAGATTCGGTACGTATGCAAACCGAAATTATGGACCAGGAATAAAATTCTATTGGAAAAACGATAGAAAGCCTCGGGAGATTTTCCGGGGCTTTTTTATGCTTTTTTGTTTTCTGCTTCAGCACACGAACTGGCCAGCTTGTAAAGAGCCTTCTTCATGGCTTTTTCAACCTGCACAAACTTTGGCAGTTCCTTACCAATAAAAATGAAAAAAACGGCCATTTGCTGTTTATCTGCATACGCGAGGAGCATTTGTTTGTTCAAACGGTAAGCTTCGCGCATCAGGCGTTTAATGCGGTTTCGCTTAACAGCTCGTTTGAATATTTTTTTACTAACCGTAAATCCTGCCTGTACAGGAATGGGTTGAGGAAGTTCAGTTACCTTGTAAACGACTTTTATTGGAAACGCTAAAAACGACTCGCCCTCAGCAAAAAGTTTATCGATAACCTTTTTGCTGCACAAACGCTCCACTTTTTTAAGTGTGTAGGATGTTGGCGATTCTATTTTTTCTTTTGCTTCCATAAAAAAGTAAAGGCCATACGTCATATGACGGACGGCCTTTCAAAAGTATATATTTTTCTATTTAATTCTTGTTGCTCTTCTTGATGTATTGTTCAAGAGCCATAGTCATCGAAGGAGCCTGTGCTGTTGGAGCCTGAATATCCAGTCTTAATCCGGCCTCTTCTACTGCTTTTGCTGTTGACGGACCAAAACATGCTATGCGTGTTGAATTTTGCTCAAAGTCGGGGAAGTTCTGGAACAGCGACTTGATTCCCGATGGGCTGAAAAATACAAGCACATCATATTTTATATCTGCCAAATCCGATAAATCGGCACTAACGGTGCGGTACAAAATTGCTTTCGTATACGTGTAGCCGCCTTTGTCTAACAGGGTTGGGATTTCCTGTTTGTGAATATCCGAAAGTGGCACAAGGAATTTTTCATCTTTGTGTTTTTTCATCACATTCACCAAATCGGCGAATCTACCATCGGCATAAAATATTTTACGCTTACGGTACACGATGTACTTTTGGAGATAGAAAGCAGTTGCTTCAGAAATACAGAAATATTTCATCGAATCAGGCACTGTGATGCGCAATTCCTGTGCAATTCTGAAAAAATGGTCGATAGCAGTACGGCTGGTAAAAATTACCGCAGTATGCTCAAGTATCTGCGTTCGTGTTTGGCGGAATTCCTTGGCAGGAACTCCCTCAACTTGAATGAAGGGTCTGAAGTCGATTTTCAGGCCATTCTTTTCAGCCAACTCAAAATACGGTGATTTTGCTGTACTTGGCTCCGGTTGTGAAACTAAAATGCTCTTGACTTTCAAATTTTTATGCTTTTAATGAGACTTTCCCCCTTCTTATTCAAACAACAACTTTATAAATTAAAAGCAAGGGTAAAATTTCAAGGGTACAAAGGTACAAAAACAGATAAAATAAAGAAAATTGTTTTTTCAATAATATTATTGCACCCCTTCTTAGTAATATTAGATTAAAAAGAAGGAGAATAGTTAGTCCTAAAATAGCTATAAATACAGGGGTTTTAAGCGGCGCAAATTGAATTAAAATTACCACCGGTAAAAAAACTAAACTGAGCGAACGGTTAAAATTATCGTAGCTAAACAGATATTCCCGGGTTTCATTTTGCGTTTCAAACATCAATCCTAATGTTAAATAGATAACTTTTTTGCCAAAAAAGTAGAGTAAAGAACCCCCGAAAATTAAGGCTAACAACGCGGGTGTTAATGCTGTGTTTTGGTATTTAAACAAATTTAAACACTGAAAAAGAAAAATCGGGAAGATGATATAAAAAATGGCCTCAAGACGAAACGCTGCATGAAAAACAGGATAATTCTTATCGTTGAGCATACGCGTTGAAGTGGCATTGTTGAATAGCGATAAAAAAAGTTGCTTAATATATTTGGCATACGAATAGCGGATACTGGCAAATAGGGCAATGGCAACAAAAATAATAATGGTTAACCAGTCGTGCCCCGGATATTCGCGCTCACGGTTAGGTAAAACCAGCGATTTCTGTTCAGGTTGGGTGCTTTGCATTTCTGCTTGTTGTCGTGGAGCCATGTAGTCAGAGCTCTGCACTTCTTGTTTTTTTCGTTTGGGAGTGTTGTTGCCTGATGCCGTTGTGCTTGTTTTTTCAACGTTTTGGGGTACTTCAGCACTTGCGTTATATGCTGCAGTAGTATCCTGGTAATATGTATAATTTGCCCCCATAGTTCTGAATGGCGCAAAGATACCAAAATATTAGGATGAGAACTTAATCAAGCAAAAGAACAAGTGGGCTTTTTTATAAAAAACAGCGGAGTAATTTTTGTTAATTTGTAAGGCATAAAACAAAAAATGGAAGCAAAGATTTACGTGGCCCCTTTACAGGGATTTACCGATTATGTGTACCGCGAATCATACGCGAAGGTATTTGGTACTGTTGATCGCTATTTTATCCCCTACATTTCGGTGAAGAATGATACGATACCGAATAAATATATGCGCGAAATACTTCCGGAGAATAATACGCAAAGCAGTGTCGTTCCTCAAATTCTGGCAAAAGATGCTGCTGAGTTCGATTTTCTGAAAAATATTTTAACTGACCATGGCTACAATGAATTTAACCTGAATCTTGGATGTCCGTACCCGATGGTCACCAACCGGGGAAAAGGTTCCGGACTCTTGCCTTTCCCGGAAGAAATTTATAAAATACTTGATCATTTTTTCAGCCAGGAAGAAGGAGAACTCTCTGTAAAATTAAGAGCCGGGTATAAATCAGCCGATGAGATAAAAGACGTTATAAAAGTATTGAATCAGTTTCCGTTAAAAGAAGTAATTCTCCATGCGCGGTTGGCCGGACAGTTGTATTCGGGTGAAATAGATGAAAACGCCTTTTCTTATGCAACACAGAATCTAAAACACAAGCTGGTTTATAACGGCGATATCTTTTCGAAACAGGATTTTATTGACAAACAAAACAAATTTCCGGGTATAAATACCTGGATGTTGGGACGCGGAATTTTAATGAATCCCTTGTTGCCACACGAAATAAAAGGTATTGATATTTCGGAGAAAGAACGTACCGATTTGTTGTACACATTTCATCAAACCATGCTGGAACATTATCTTGAAATTATGGATAACGAAGGCAATGCGCTGAATAAAATGAAACAGTTCTGGAGTTATTTTGCCCATTGTTTTCCAAACCAAAAAAAGGTGATGAAACACATTAAAAAGGTAAAAGCCCTGAATAGATACAATCCAACTGTAAAATCAATATTTAACGAAATTAATAGCTGAGACTTCGACTTCGCTCAGTCTGACAGTTTTGGTCATGTTGAGCGTAGTCGAAACAATCGTTGCAGAAACTGAATGCTAATGCGCATCCAGCCAGTTATCTGCGGCGTTGCTTTCAACCGTTAACTGTACGCCGATATCCACAGCATTCTCCATTTCGGTTTTCACTAACGAACGTACTGTTTCCAGTTCCGGTTTGTACACATCAAAGTTCAATTCATCGTGTACCTGCAAAATCATTTTCGATTTCAGGTTCTGTTCCTCCATTTTATTGTGGATATTGATCATCGCAATTTTAATGATATCGGCCGCCGAACCTTGAATCGGCGCATTTACAGCATTTCGTTCGGCCATGCCGCGAACAACAGCATTGGCTGAATTAATATCGTTCAAATAGCGGCGGCGTCCTTTTATAGTTTCAACAAAACCCTGCTCGCGGGCCAGGTGAATTTGTTTGTCCATAAAAGCTTTAATCTTCGGAAAATTCTCGAAATAGCCATCAATCAAATCTTTTGCTTCAGTTCTTGGAATATTTAAACGCTGCGACAATCCAAAAGCAGAAATACCATAAATAATTCCAAAGTTGGCCGTTTTGGCTTTGCGGCGCATGTCTGAATCAACTTCACTTTCCGGAATCTGGTAGATCTTTGCTGCGGTAATGGAGTGAATATCTTTTCCTTCGTTAAAAGCCCTTTGCATTTCTTCGTCGCCACTCAATGCTGCCATAATCCGCAGCTCAATTTGCGAGTAGTCGGCAGAAAAGAATGTATGCTCATCATCCGACGGAATAAAAGCTTTACGAATTTCGCGGCCCGCTGCATCGCGAATCGGAATATTCTGCAGGTTCGGATTAACTGAGCTTAAACGTCCGGTGGCGGCAATGGCCTGGTTGTATGATGTGTGGATTTTCCCGGTTTTCGGATTTACCAATTGTGGTAAAGCCTCAACATAAGTAGATAACAGTTTCTTCAGACCCCTGAAATCCAATACTTTCTGAACGATCGGGTGTTTGTCGACCAAACGAATCAAAACCTCCTCGGAAGTGGAGTATTGTTTAGTTTTGGTCTTTTTGGCGTTGGTATCAATTTTTAGCTTCTCAAAAAGAATGGGGCCCAATTGTTTGGGCGACGAAACGTTAAATTCTTCTCCGGCCAGTTCTATAATTTCCTTTTCCAGTTCAATGATCTGCTCGCGTAAAATGATGGCAGATTTATTTAACTCGTCTGAATTTAATTTTACACCCGCACTTTCCATTTTTGCAAGCACCGGTACCAGTGGCATTTCAAGTGTTTCGAAAAGTTCTCGCACTCCGGCTTTGTCCAGCTCCGGGTCCAAAGCATTTTTTAATTGCAGTGTCAGGTCGGCATCTTCGCAGGCATAATCGCGTAACTTATCCGTAGTTACCGAGCGCATGGTCACCTGGTTTTTCCCTTTTTTGCCGATCAGGTTTTCAGTCGGAACTTTTTCGTAATTCAGGTACTGCAAACACAACTGGTCGAGGTTGTGTTTCATGTCGGGCTGAATGAGGTAATGTGCCAACATGGTATCGTAAAGTGGCCCTTTTACTTCCAGGTTATAATTCTTCAGAATAAGAATATCGTACTTAATATTTTGCCCGATTTTGGTAATATTCGTATCCGCAAAAATTTCGCGGAACTCGTCCATCACTTTTTGCGCTTCCTCCCGGTTGTTGGGAATAGTAACACAATAAGCTTCGTGCTCCCTAAACGCAAACGACATACAAACGATCTCAGCAATTTGAGTATCCAATCCGGTGGTTTCGGTATCAAAACAAAATTCCTTTTGCACCGAAAGTTCGGCCCGTAGACTGGCGCGTTGCAGTTCGTTTTCAACCAAATAGTATTGATGAGGAACTGAGTCGATATTTTCTTTTGTGGAAGGAACTTCAGTGACAACTTCCTCAGGAGCACCAAAAAGTGTTCCCTGCATGGCCGGTTGGGCTGGGGCACTGCTAAGGTTTAAGCGTGTAATGAGTGTTTTAAATTCAAGCTCGTTAAACAGTTTTACCAGTTCCTCTTTGTTGAGCTCGTCTTTCTGCAGCTGCTTAAGATCAAATTCTACCGGCGCATCTGTAATAATGGTTGCCAGTACTTTTGAAAGGCGCACCTGCTCTTCGTTTTCAACGATACGTTCTTTTTGTTTGCCTTTTAGTTTATCGGTGTTTTTGTACAGTTCTTCAATGCTTCCGTAATCGGCAATCAATTTTTGCGCAGTTTTTGGTCCAATGCCAGGGCAGCCGGGGATATTATCAGCCGAGTCGCCCATCAAACCAAGAATATCAATCACCTGGTCGGCAGTTTCAATACCAAAGTTTTCCTGTACTTCCGGCAATCCCCAGATCTCGACATCGCCACCACCTTTTCCGGGTTTATACATAAAAACCTTATCGGAAACCAACTGTGCATAATCTTTATCGGGCGTCATCATGTAGGTGGTGAAACCTTCTTTTTCGGCCTTTTTGGCCAGGGTTCCGATCACATCGTCGGCCTCGTAACCTGCTTTTTCAATAATCGGGATGTTAAACGCCTCGATAATTTTACGAATGTATGGAATCGATTTACGCAGGTCTTCCGGCATTTCATCGCGGTTGGCCTTGTATTCCTTAAACATTTCGTGCCTGAAAGTTGGTGCCGACACATCGAAAACCACAGCCAGATATTCCGGATCTTCTTTTTCCATTAACTGCACAATGGTGTTGGTAACACCCAGCATTGCCGAGGTATTTACACCTTTTGAGTTAAACCTTGGATTGCGGATAAATGCAAAATAACTGCGATAAATCAGTGCGAAAGCGTCTAAAAGAAAAAGTTTTTGCTGTTTGTTTTCAGCCATAATATTAATTTTCAGGGTACGAAACTATTTATTGTCTTCTGCAAACCATTCGGCATACGATGTTGCCGTTTCGTAAAGACGAATACTATACAAAGAAACATCTTCGGGCAGTTCTTGTTGAAGAACGCCGGCAAAATATACACACATATTTTCCGATGTGGGCTGGAAATCGTGAACGATCAGTCGCTCGGTAGCTTTTAACAGGTGCTCCTGGTTTTTATCGGCGTAAATCCGGCTTACCACCAAACTGTGGTCATACACATTTACGATTTTATCTTTTACCAGTTTTTTGAGCCTGCCAAAGTCAATCACCATCCCGTCTTTCGGGTGTCCTTTTTCCTCCCTAATTTCACCAAGTAAAGTCACTTCCATGTTGTAAGTGTGCCCGTGAATATTACGGCACAAACCATCGTAATTGTGCAGCGCGTGGCCCATTTCAAAATGGAATTTCTTGGTAACTCTAATCTTCGCCATTTGTGTATAAATTTAAAGTCGTGAAATTACGGTTTTTATCCGACGAAATGGATGAACATTTAAAATTACGCAACTTTTTTATCCTTGAAATCATCTATATGAAAAGAATCAGAATGGATATGATGAAAAAGATTTTCATACTATTTGTGGTGCTGTTTGCGGTTTTTTCGTGCACAGATGATGAGGAATCAAACGTCTTCGATTTTGGAGAAGAGAAACAATTCCGGGTTCATGAATTTTATTCAGATTTCAGTGAATCGCTTGTTTTTGAAATCTCTGCTATTTCTGATTCGCGCTGCCCAACAGGAGTTGTTTGTATTTGGGCAGGAGAAGCTCGTGTTGAGATTGCCATTTCAAGTCCTGAAATTGATACGCTGGAGTTGAGTACGCATGATCAACGCACGGCAACATCGGGTGATTATACTTTCGAATTAATTGATGTAACTCCTTACCCGGATATTAATGCGGAAACGAAAGTTGAAGATTATCGGGTTAAAATGAAAATTGTCAGGTAGCCTGCATAAAAAGGTGTTCTGCCAATATTTTCATGCCAATGGCAATTAAAATTATTCCGCCAATAATAAGCGATTGATGGCTTCTTTTTGCCGAAATGTTTTTCCCGAACAGCATCCCTAGCATAGCTGCAATAAAAGTTACCGAGCCAATAACCAAAACCGGAAAAAGAATAGGGATTTCAAGAAACCCAAAACTTAGCCCAACAACCAGTGCATCAATACTGGTTGCAATGGAAAGACCAATTAATACGCTGATTTTAAAAGGATCGAAGTTTTTGAGTGTGCCATCTTCTTTTATACCTTCCACAATCATTTTTCCACCAAGTAATGCCAGCAATCCAAAAGCGATCCAATGATCTACCGAGGCGATCAGGTTTTTAAGCGCTTCGCCTATCAGCCATCCAATTACCGGAAATCCAGCTTGAAAAAATGCCAGCGACGCAGCAACCAATGTGGCTTGTTTAAACTTGATCTCTCGTTTCATCAGTCCACACGACACAGAAACTGCAAAGGAATCGAAACTTAAGCCAATACCGAGAAGTAAAAAGGTTATGAATTTTGCTGTTGTCATTGGTGCCGCAAAAATAACAAAATTAGTTTTTCTGCATACTTTGAATTTGAGCATGAAAATAATTCGACTATTTTTTTGAAAATGTTTGTTATAAAACTGAAACCAACTCGTCCAATATAACAGATGACCACTGAAGAGTTTAAAAATACGGTAATTCCATATTCCGTAAAGCTGTACCCGATGTTGTTTCGGATTCTCAGAAATGAGGAAGAAACACGCGATGCCTTGCAGGAATTGATGCTCAGGTTATGGAACCGGAAGGATGAGCTGGTAAAATGTACCAACCAGTCGGCCTACATAATAACGATGGCACGAAATTACAGTTTTGATCTGCTGAAAAAGAAAAAGCCGCAGGCGATAGATGAGAAGCATGAATACATGATTTTGAATATGGAAGCCGATGGAACAGATTCTGACACAATTGAACGATACGAGAAGGTAAAACAGGTAATAAAAGATTTGCCGGAGAAATACAGAACGGTTATTGAGTTGCGCGACATTGATGGCTTTACGTTTGACGAGATCAAAGAAATAACCGGTTATGAAGTGGCCAACCTGCGGGTGATTCTCTCGCGGGCCAGGCAAAAAGTAAAAGAAGAGGTTGAAAAAATTTACGATTATGACACATCAGGAAAATATACTCGACAAATATTATAGAGGCGAAACTTCACTGGAGGAGGAAAAAGAGCTGAAAGCCGCCGTTTCAGAAAGTAAAACAAAAAGTGCGGAGAAGGATATATTTTCTTTTTACCAACATGAAGTGAAGGTGCCTGAAGGATTGGAGGACGATCTTTTTACCGGAATTGAAAAGCAGCTTGTTAAGAAGAAAAGCATTCGAATGCAGCTCTACTCGGTCATTTCAGCTGCTGCGGTTGTACTGATTGTGCTAAGCGTTTTTCTTGATGTAAGAAATAAAAAGCAGACAAAATTGGAAGACCAGTTTTTTGTGATGGAGCAAGCCTTATTCCAGGTGTCGGAAAGTTTACAGCCGGAACCGGAACCCGACGATATGCTTGTTCTCTGGGTAGATGATGATGTGGAAATTATTATAAACTGACAATGTTTTTTTAGTAGTTGTTTTAATGCGAATCCCAAAACCGACGAGAGAGATTAAAAGAAAAAGAATCAATTAAAAGAAAAAGTAATATGAAAAAGTTAGTAGTATTTGTGTTGATGATGGGAATTATTTTTCCGGTATTGGCACAGCAGTCTCAGAGCCTGTTTGAGCAGTTAACAGAAAAATATGCCAACCAGGATGGTTTTAGCGCCAGCATGTTAAGCAGCGATATGTTCGATCTGTACCTGAAAAAGAAAAATATAGATGAAAACTCGGAACTGGCAGAAGCGCTGGAAAGTCTGGATAATATTTTAGTGATCAGCCAAAATAGATTTGGATCGGCAGAAGCTGCTTTTTTTGATGGCGATAAGCCTGCAAAAAAAGAAAAATCGGGTGAGCCGGAATTATTCGAAGATATACTAAAACATTACAAACAAAATGGTTATACGCTGCTGAAAACAGAAAAGCGCATGGGTGAAGAAGTAAAAGTTTATCTTCAACGAAATGATGGATTAATAACTGCACTTGCTTTAATTACCAACTCAACCATGTCAACCAGTTTGGTAGAGCTGGATGGCGATATTGACCTGACAACGGTTGCCGACCTGAATAAAGCGTTAAACCTACGCGGATTAGAGAATCTGTATAAAATTGATAATTCACCGTCAAATTATTTTGCCGGAGCCGGGAACTTCCCTGGTTTTGAATTTGATGAAGCGCGGCTGGCAGAAATTGAAGCCCGGGCACGCGAAATGGCCGAAACGGCAAAACTTTCGGAAGAGCAAATAGCCAAAATTGAGCAACAGGCGCAAATGCAATTTGAGAAACAACGTGAAATGGCCGAGAAGCAACGCGAACTGGCCGAAAAATATGGGCGACAGCCGATCTTTCTTTCCACACCGGGTGACACCTCTACGGTTTATTACATCGATGGTAAAAAAGTAAAAAGCGATAAGGTGAAGGATTTATTGAAAAATAATGAGGTTGAGCGAATCGAGAAAACCGATGAAAATGGTAAAACAGTAATTAAGATAGAAACAAAAAAGGCGCTCGATTAAGCGCCTTTTTCTTTGTTGTATAATTTCTATTATTTCTGTACGTGTACATCCATTTGCGGGAAAGGAATATTGAGACCTTCCTTATCAAATGTTTTGTAAACATTCTCGGTAAGATCGAAATAAACCCCCCAGTAATTGGCGGCTTCGGCCCAAACACGAACCACTAAATTTACCGAGCTGTCGGCCAGTTCGCTAACTGCAATAAAAGGTTCGGCCGGGTCATTAATAATTCTTTCGTCAGCCTTTATCAGTTTCATCAATACTTCTTTGGCCTTGTCAACATCGTCGCCGTAGGCAATGCCAAATGTAAAGTCAACACGGCGTTTTGGCTCGGCTGAAAAGTTGATCATCGATCCGGTTGCCAATCCACCATTTGGAATGATAATCGTTTTATTATCAGGTGTCTTCAGTATCGTGTTAAAGATCTGAATTTCGTTTACCGTGCCCGAATGGCCTTGCGCACTTATGTAGTTCCCTACTTTAAATGGTTTGAAAATGAGGATCATTACCCCTCCTGCGAAATTTGATAAAGTGCCAGAGAACGCCATACCTACAGCCAAACCGGCAGCACCAAGAATGGCAATAAAAGAGGTCATCTGAACGCCCATCATTCCAATAACAGCAATCCACAACATGGCTTTTAAGCCAATCCCGATCAGGCTGTTTAGAAAGCCCCGTAGAGAGGGTTCTACATTTTGTTTTTCAAAACGGCTACGAATCGCTTTTCTAAGAATAGAGATAATCCATAAACCAACTATAAGTGTGACGATTGCCCCTATTAATTTGGGGCCATAGAACATTACTAGGTCGTAAATTTGTTCTGATAATTTGTTTACTTCTTCCATTTTGTTCGGTCATTTAAATTTTGTATAAGATACAAACTTTCATCTGAAAAGTTCAAATAAAAAAGGGACTCAAATCTGTTGAATCCCTTTTTCGTTCATTTCTGTTTCTACTGTTTAATTACTCGAATAAACCAATTCTCCACGTAAGTACAGGAGCGTATCGTTCACATTCGAAAAACTATTTAGCTCTTCATCCTTAACCCGAATGTTAAAGATGCGCTCTAAATAGTGAATAAAAATTGTCCAATCAATGTTGTCGAAATTCAGATCCTCATAAAACGAGGCGGTTAAACAAATGTTATCTCTGGTAACACCCGTTTTACGCAACACCCGGTAGAGGTTTCTTCGTAGCGACTTTTCTGTAACTGTTTCTGTCTCCATTGTTATTGTTTAAAATTCGAACAAATGAATTTACGGGTCAAATATATAAATTATCAACGAGTTCGTCGTACTTTATGGCTAACAATCTGCATCATAACCATTGTTTTACATTAATACCGACATGAAAATCGGGTGAAAGTTGCAACTAATCTGCAATTTCGTGTTTGAGTTTGCTGTAAATTTTAAGATTTACATAGCCGGTGTTGTGGTGTTCGCCCTGGCGTTCAGTGCCTTCGTATACGAATCCAAGTTTTTGTGGAATTTTCTCACTCTGTAAATTTTCTTCCGCCACTTTAATCTGTATACGATTCATTTTTTGTTTCTGAAAGGCAAAACGGACTAGTTTTTCAACACAGGCCGCAATAATTCCTTTACCCTGCATTTTTTCGGCCAGCCAATAGCCGAGTTCGGTTTTACGGTTCACCCAATCGGTGTCTTTAAAACCAATCAGTCCGGCAAATTCTTCATTGTACCAAATAGTGAAAATCAGGTCGCTTTTATTGCTGCTTCGGGTGATGCTGTCTATAAATGCCTTCGTGTCTTCAACTTTGATGGTGTGCTGCACAAACGGGAGCCATTTTTTCAGGTATTCGCGATCGCGGTCAATGGCTTGAAAAACAATTTCTGCCATCGACGAATTAATAAGTTCGAGCCTGATTTTATGGTTTACCCTAATGTGTTCCATTGTTGAGTTTATTTAAATCGAACAGAAAAACCTGCTGATTGTGGCTTCTTGTTTTTTCGCACGATACCAAAATGCTGTCGTTGCTTAAAAAGCATATACCTTCGGTTTGGGCACCGTCAATTCCTTCCAGTTTTATATGCCTGCTTTTTCCTTCAAAAAAGCGATCGGCCGGAAAGTCGGAAAACAACCAGATAAACGAGCGGTAATTTTCGTAACCCACCAGCGCCAATGTTTTATTATCGGGGCTAATATCGGCTCCGGTTACCAGGCATTTTACATTAAACGTATCGGTAGGCGTTATTTCGTATTCGCCCTTTTTTGTGGGCAGATCGTACTGCCAGGTAGTTCCGTCGCGCCAGTTTTTGCTAAAAAGGTAGAGTTTGTTTTTAAAAGCCACCATCGCCTCGCAATCGTATGGAGTAGTTTTATCTAAAAACGAGAAACGATCCTGTTGGGCATATTTAAATTTAATTTCTTTTACATTAACTTTTTGCTCTTCCTTGTCCGAAATGTCCTTTTTGTCAATTTTGTAAATGAGCAGATTGTTGCGGTTGCCCAGGTTGTTCCCAAAATCACCAATAAAAATCTTTTCATCGGTTTGTGTTATCGATTCCCAGTCTCTGTTTTTGGCGTTGTCGAGCTCAATTTCGTACTTTATTTTCCCCGATTTATTAAAACCATACAGCTCGTTTTTGCCCCCGCTGTCGTTAAATCCCCAAAAATGATCGTTGAAAATCATCAATCCCGATATTTCGTTTAATTTATCTGCAACATCAGGAATATATTTTTCGGCCTGCAATAGTACAATTGGGTTGTCTGTCCTCTTCCGGGGGCTTGAACAGGAAAAAAACACGAACATTAAAAGAAGGCAGGAGTGAATGTTTATCATCTTTTTATCTTTACGGGAATTTTGTAATGTTAAAATAAGAAAATTATATAGGAATGAAGAAACGAGCATGTAAGAATTTTACACAATGGAAGAGGATTATAAGCGAGTTCCCTGAGTTACCATTGAGAATTGACAATAGTAAACGAATGAAATTAATTGTTTTAATATTAATTGCTTTTGTAGGCGTAGGAATTTCGTGCAGCAATGCCAAACAGAGCAACGAACAAGACCTTGTTGTTATTTCAACAGATTTTGGCGAAATAAAATTGAAATTATACGACGATACACCGGAGCACAAGCAGAATTTTCTAAAACTGATTGACGAAGGTTATTACGATGGATTGCTTTTTCATCGCGTAATGGAAAATTTTATGATACAGGGAGGCGATCCCGACTCGAAAGATGCAGCGCCCGGCAAACGTTTGGGAGGCGGAAATCCGGGATATACCATTCCGGCAGAGATCCTACCGCAGCATTTTCATAAAAAAGGAGTTTTGGCAGCAGCACGCCGTGGGGGCCCATCGAATCCTGAAAAACGATCGAGCGGCTCACAGTTCTACATTGTGCATGGCGAAATTTTTACTCCCGGTAAACTCGACACCATGGAAATGATGCTGAACAGCCGAGCCAAAAATGAATTTATGCAGGAAAAATTTGCCGAAGAAAAACCGAAGTTAGACGAATACCGAAAAAATAACGATCAGGATGGTTTTAATATTTTTGTTGCAGAACTGCGCGCAGCTGCCGATAGTGCGTGGGCTGAGCAACCAAAATTTTCGTTTACCGACGAGCAGCGCGAGGCATACACTACCATTGGCGGCTACCCGTCGTTAGATGGAGATTACACTGTTTTTGGCGAGGTTGTTGAAGGACTGGCTGTTTTAGATAAGATAGCGACCGTTGAAACGGATCAGTACGACCGTCCGAAAACGGATATAAAAATGGAAATAAAACGCGCAAAATAGCTTATGTTGAGAACCGGATTGTTAATTGTATTTATTTGTTTATTAAGTGTTTCAGTAACTGCACAATCGCGTGTTATCGAGATTTCGACGAATTACGGCGATATGCGTTTCCGGCTGTACGACGACACACCAAAACACCAAAAGGCTTTTATCGAGCTGGCCAACGAAGGTTATTACGATGGCACGTTGTTTTACCGTGTGATCGAGAATTTTCTGATTCAGGGTGGTTCAAAAAGCTCGCGAAACGCGCCTCCGGGAAAACGTATTGGTTATGGCGATCCGGATAAAACCGTTGACGACGAAATTCTGAAGCACTATTTTCATAAAAAGGGATCGCTTTGTGCGCCCCGCCAGCCCGATGAGGTAAACCCGTTTAAACAGTCGGATATTTCGCAGTTTTTTATTGTAAAAGGGAGCGTGCATACCAGCGGCGCTTTGGATACCATGGAAATGGCGGTGAATGTTCCTATCCGAAAAAAAATTGTGGAGAAGTATATGACGCCTGAAGTTCGGGAGCAGCTGAAGCAGTTGAAAGAAGAAAAAAAGGTGAAAGAGTTTCGGGAACTGGCCGGCGAAATAAAAGACGACATTGAAACGGATTATAATCTAAATCCCAATACGCTTGAATTTTCTGATGCCCAGCGCGAAGCGTATACTACCGTTGGAGGTTATCCTGAGCTGGATGGGAAATACACCATCTTTGGCGAATGCATTTCTGGATTCGATGTGATTGATAAAATTGCAGCGCTAAAAACCGATAGCAATAACCGGCCGTATAACGATGTGAAAATCAAAGTGAATGTGATTAAGTAGTGTTATGGTAAAACAAATTCTTTTCATATTACTGGCAGTTGTTTTTTTGAGTTCCTGTGGAAAGAAAGAAAAAAAGCAAACAATGCAGCAGGAGGAACCCAAAGCCAAACCGGACGCTGCTGCGGATGAAAAACAGGATATCTGGAATGAATTGATGCGGTCGATTGCCAAAATCGATTCGTATGACGGGGACCGGATACTGGAATCGGGGCAGGGATTTTTCGTTGGCGAAGATCTGTTGGTAACCAAATATTCCTTGATCAATCAGGCTACCAATGTTATGGTTCAGCCGTTTGATGAGAATAAGAAATACACCGCACGCAGTTTTGTGGCTTTCGATCGGATAAATGACCTCATTATTTTAAAGGTGGACAGCATTAGCCGCGAACCCATTGAGTTGCACACAGACACCTTGCCCAATTTTGCCAAATCGTTTTATGTGGCACCAAAAACAGGGAAAACCCTGCAACTTTTTACCGGTAAAGTGCTAAACCTTGCCAATATTAGAGGTACGCGGCTGTACCGCTTAAGCAACCGGATTCGGACATCGCAGTTTGGCGCACCAATTTTTGTGTCAACCGGAAAAGCGATTGGCGTGGCGTATTCCGGAACGGTTAATTTCGAATTGCAGAGTTTTGCCATCCCATCTGAATTTATCGCAGCCATGCTCAGAAAGAAAAACGATACACCCGAGCCGTTGGAGATGCTAAAAAATACTTCGAACGAAAAGGTTGCTGCCGAAAACCGCAAAATTAAGGGCCTTGTTCTGGAAACCGATTACGGCGACATTACCATAAAACTCTTTAACGAAACACCTGAGTACCGCGATAATTTTATCCGTCTGGCCAAAGAACATTATTTTGATAGTTTGTTGATTCACCGTGTAATTGCAGACTTCGGAATACAGAGTGGTGCTGCCGATACCCGCTATGCAGTGCCCGGTGCAAATGTGGGGTGGAAAGGTCCCGGTTACACTATCCCGGCGCATATTGTTCCCGGTTTGTATCACAAACGCGGAATGATAGGGTCACCCCGAAAACCGGATACTGAAAATGAACGACAACGTTCCGATGGATCGCAGTTTTACATCGTTTCAGGGCGAAAATATTTTGATAAGGGTTTGGACGAGCTGGAAGAAATCAATAATTACAAGTTCTCGGCCGAGCAGCGACAGGTTTATAAAACCATTGGCGGTGCACCTCACCTCGATGGAAGTTACACCATTTTTGGGCAGGTAACTTCGGGAATGGATGTGGTGGATAAAATAGTTCAGGTGGAAACCGACAGGCGTTGGCGGCCGATTGAAGATATCCGTATAAAACGGGTTCGCATCTTAAAATAGCTCCGTCATTTCCATGCCATTTTGTAACCAGAAAGTTTTTAATCCAGCTTTTTGCGCGGCATCGATATTATCTTTCAAATCGTCGATAAACAGCGTTTCTTCAGGATTAACACCCGACAGTTTAATTACCTTTTCATACGCACTTACTTCCGGTTTTCGGTCGTGAATTTCGTGCGAATAAAAAACCGTTTTAAACAGCGATGGGAAATCAATGCCATGTTGCGCCTTAAATTCGCTTAGCAACCTATCGATATGAATTTGATTGGTATTGCTAAACAAATAAAGGTTGTAGCTTTTGCTGAGTTCCTGCACTTTTTTTACGCGGTGTGGCGGAATGTCGAGGATCATCGCATACCAGGCTTCGTCAATTTGGCGGTCAGTAAGTTGTTCGTTTTTGAGTAGTTTTCTTACGCCGCTTCTAAATTCGGCAGGCGTAATTTTTCCAGCTTCAAGGTTGTAGAAAATCGGGTCGGCGTATACATTTTTGTGATCGAGAACTTCGCCGTCGCTGCCCAATTGTTGAAAAGCTTTAATCGACGCATCAAAATCAAGGTTTAACAACACGCGGCCCAAATCGAAAATGATATTTTTTATGTTCGTAAGGTCTGCCTTCATTTGTCTAAATTTATTTCACGAAAGTAAGCATTTAGGGAAAATCTTTTTTAACTTCATATTAAACTTTAGAAACTACAGGAAGTTTATCTACAATGAAAATTCAGGGAAAACATTATCATACTATTTGGGTTGACGCCGATGACCCAAGAATTATCCTGGTGATCGATCAGCGGAAATTGCCTTTTGTCTTCGAAACTTTTGCCATGCGTTCGGCCGACGACGCTTTTTTTGCCATTAAAGAAATGGTGGTTCGTGGTGCGCCATTAATCGGTGTAACTGCTGCTTATGGCATGTATCTGGCGCTTCGTCAGCTACAAAATGAAAGCTGGGAAGAAGACTTGATACGGGTAGCTGATTATTTGAAATCATCGCGGCCAACAGCGGTAAATCTGGCTTTTGCTGTGGATGAAATGCTGGCATTTGTTCTGGCGAATAAGGATGACGCAGAACTGATAGAAAAAGTACTGGCAAAAGCTGGCGAGTTAAAACAGCAGGAAATAGAGTTTGGCGATAGAATAGGGGAATACGGGCTGGAACTGATTGAGGAAATCTATGAGAAGAAGGGCAGCTCGGTGAATATTTTAACCCACTGCAACGCCGGTTGGTTGGCCTGTATCGATTGGGGAACGGCAACTGCGCCCATTTATAAAGCGCATTTAAAAGGAATTCCGGTGCATGTTTGGGTAGACGAAACACGCCCGCGAAACCAGGGAGCACGATTAACAGCTTACGAACTGGGCGAACAAGGCGTACCGCACAAAGTGATTCCCGACAATGCAGGTGGCCATTTAATGCAACACGGCATGGTAGATATGGTAATTGTTGGCAGCGACCGAACAACTGTTACCGGCGATGTGGCCAATAAAATTGGGACGTATTTGAAAGCGCTGGCAGCTCACGATAATAACGTGCCTTTTTATGTGGCCTTGCCTTCAAGTACATTCGATTGGGATATGAATGACGGAGTGAAGGAAATTCCCATCGAGCAACGAGCGGGCGATGAGGTGGCGGAGATTGAAGGTTGGCATGATGAGCAGATAAAAACGGTGCGTTTAATTCCTGAAAAAAGTTCGGTTGCCAATTATGGTTTCGATGTAACTCCGGCGCGGCTGGTGAGTGGATTAATATCGGAACGTGGTATTTGTAAAGCCGATAAACAGAGTATTTTAAAATTGTATCCCGAGAAAATTAACAGATAAAGCTATGAAGAAAATTGCAATAATAGGAGGCTCCGGCCTGGAAGATCCTGATATTCTGAAAGATGTAACAGAGGTAAGTGTTGAAACACCTTATGGTGCGCCTTCATCGTCGTTTAAATGCGGCAAAATTGGTGGCGTTGAAGTGGCTATTTTATCGAGACATGGCCGAGATCATTCTATTCCGCCCTCGGCAGTGAATAACCGGGCTAATATTTGGGCTATAAAAGAGTTGGGGTGTACCCACATTTTGGCGACCACCGCATGCGGAAGTCTGCGTTTGGAGATTGGCCGCGGCGACATTGTGATGCTCGATCAGTTTATTGATTTTACCCGCTTCCGGAAAAACAGCTTTGTGGAAGAATTTGAAGATGGAAAACTTAACCACCCGGCAATGGCGGATCCGTTTAACTGGCACCTGCGTCGTGCTTTAATTGAAAATGCCAAAGATTTGGACCTTGCATTTCATAAATGCGGAACGGTAATAACTATTGAAGGACCGCGCTTTTCAACACGTGCCGAATCGAATATGTTTCGTATGTGGGGCGCCGATGTTATAAATATGTCGACAGCACCCGAGTGTGCATTGGCTAATGAGCTGGAAATACCGTATGCGGCAGTGGCTCTTAGTACCGACTACGATTGTTGGAATGTGGATGAAGCGCCTGTTACGTGGGAAGAGGTGTTGAAAGTATTTAATGAGAATGTTAGGCACGTAATTGCGCTGTTGCAAAACACAATCGCATCGCTGCAAAAATAGTATGGATTGAATGATTTTCCTGCATTTTTGGCACAGCATTTGTAAAACCTGATACAACTGCCTCAATGCCATGAAACGCAGTTTTTATAACCGTTCAGTTAATACTAAATATTTCAGCCAACTTTGATTGTTTGGCTATTCAGTTTCCGGCGGCACTCAACAGAATGCCGCTTTTTTTATGCGAGCATATTGAATAAAATAACAAAGCCGGTACAACTAAATGCACCGGCTTTGCTGTTTCTGAAATTGTATTGAATTAGTTTTTTTCCTCAATATTCTCTTCCACTTCCACATCAACTTTCATCTCACCATCTTTTTTTGTTTTTTTGATGATGATCTTTTTGCCGTCTTTTTCAATTACCTGTGTGTCTTCGTCGCTTTCCTCAACAGTCCAGGTTTTGCCGTTTTCCAAAATCTCAACGTGGCCTTCATCGTCGGCAATTACCTTAATTCTTTTGGTCATATTCGGCATTCCTTCGTGAATGATCATTGGCGCTGCGCCACTGTTGTGCATAATAATTTCTTCGTGCACCTCAACATCCTCTTCACTTGGTTTTTCGCGCACGATCACGATCTTTTCTTTTCCGTTTTTCAGTTCTTTTTTCTCGAACGAAATAATGCCCGGATCACTAAGGTCGATCACATTTCCACTTTTTTGTTTGTTGATGCGAATAACTTTAGGACTGGCTGAGCCCGGCTTGCCAAATAGCATTTCGTTACCATTTTTGCTGTGCCACTTCATAATGTCAGAAGATACGTTGTCCGAAATTACTTTCATCATGATGTGTTTTGCCGAGTCGCCGTCGTTGGTTCTAAACTCGTATGTCATTGGCTTTGAGGCTCCGTCTCCCTTTAGTATAAATACATTCCCGTTTTCGTCGCTTTCCACATCAATGTCAAAGTCCATGTCAAAATCGAAATCCTCTTCCGATATCCAACTCAACGCTTTGCCGCCTCCAATTGTGTCGCCATTCCACACAAAAACCTGGTTGGCTTCAATTACCGTGTCGATTTGCATTTTTTTGCCATCATCATCAACCTTTACTATTTTAATGTGCTTCTTCTCCTTTTTAGTTTTTGGAGGATCCTGGGGCGCTTCGTTAATTGAAATGGCAGATGAGAAAATTAAGGCAAGGGCTAAAATTCCTGTAAGTGATAGTACTTGTTTCATGTCGTTAAATTATTTTGTTTTACGTTTGATTCGGTTCGCTAAAATCAATTTCTGAATCACGAAACAAATATAGGGTGAGGTCTGTCAATCAATCCGTTAAAGGCCGGTTAAAATCTGTTAAGGAAAAGTTAAAATCTGCAATCGGCATGGGTAAATGCCTATATTTGAAGCATGAACAGAAAGCTTTTTACCGGATTAATCGTTTTGATGGGCATCTCCATTTTGGGGATTATTGCCGTTCAACTGGTGTGGATGAACAACGCCATCAGGGTAAAAAACGAGATGTTTGAACGAGGTGTTAACCAGGCGCTACAGCAAACCGTAAGCCGTTTGGAAGATCTGCATAATCTTGGTGTGGTAAACGAAATGGTGTTTGCCGGTGACTCAATCGATTTGCTTCAGGATTTTGATTTCGATGTTAAATTTGATTCCGATTCGGACAATACGATGAGATGGAATGTTTTGCCGGGTAAAACACGAGTTTTTCGGCAGCGAACCGACTCCACCCGGCGGCCGGTAAAGATCATTCGCGAATTTGCACCCGACAATGATGAGGCCCGCATTGAAATTCATATTGATAATGATTCCGACAGTCGGAAAGTGCAGTCGTACACGTATAATCTAAGCAGTTCTACTTCAGGGAAAAGCCATGTGGTAATTGCCGGCGATAATCCAGAGCCGGGAAGTGTTGTATTTGTGAAGAGCGACACAATTATAAGAAGTGCCGACTCGCTTTACACCATTAGTACGGTAAAGATCGACTCGCTGCTTACTGATCTGGATACTTTCCAGATTCTGGCTCCCGATATCTCAAAACGTGTGAAACTAAAAGCCACCAGCCTGAAACGAATGGCCAACAAAGTGGTTACAGAAGTTGCCACCTGGGACGTGCGTCAGTTGGATGAAAACCTGATATACGATGTGCTTAAAAAGGAGCTTGACGAGAATAATATTCCACTGGATTTTGAATACGGAATTTTTCGTGGTGATGAGTTAAGTTTCCCAAAACCGGTAACTGATTCGCTGGAGTTGGCGAACACCGTTTTTCAGACCCAGCTTTATCCCAACGATATATTTCAGAAAGACATAAAATTGGCCGTTGTATTTCCTGAACGCGACAGTTTTATTTATCGCTCGCTAAACTGGTTGCTGATTGCCTCTTTTTTGTTCTCGGTGATCATTTTAATGACCTTTGCGCTCAGTATCTTTTACATTATTCGGCAAAAGAAAATTTCGGAGATGAAATCGGATTTCATCAATAACATGACCCACGAGTTTAAAACGCCTATTGCAACAATTTCGGTGGCAACAGATTCGATTACCAATCAGAAAGTGCTGGGCGATCCGGAGCGTATAAAATATTTTGCGGGCATGATTAAAAAGGAAAATACCCGTATGAACCGTCAGGTGGAGGATATTCTTACCATTGCGCGATTGGATAAAAAGGATTTTGAATTTCATTGGGAAACCATTGATGTGCACGATCTGATCAGCGATGCCGTTCAAGGGATAAAATTACAGGTTGAAAAACGTGGCGGAAAGATTGAGCTGGATTTAAAAGCAATTAATTCAATGGTGACCACCGACCGGATTCATTGTACAAATGTAATTTATAACCTCATCGACAATGCCAATAAATATTCCGGCGATGCACCTGAGATTAACGTGTCAACTGTCAACCAGCAAAAGGGAGTGGTGGTTTCGGTAAGCGATAAAGGAATTGGAATGAACAAGGCGGTTCAGGCAAAAATATTTGAGCGTTTTTACCGCCAAACCAGTGGAAATATTCACAATGTAAAAGGTTTTGGGCTGGGATTGAGTTATGTAAAAGCCGTGCTGGAAGCGAATCGCGGAACCATTTCGGTGAGCAGCGAACCCGGCAAGGGAAGCAAATTTGATGTATTTTTACCTTTTGTGAGGGAGTAAATGAGCAAAGCACAACACATATTTCTGGTGGAAGACGACCTGAGTTTTGGGGCGGTTTTAAAATCGTACCTCGAGTTGAACGACTACGAAGTAACCTGGGTTGACGACGGAAAATATGCGGTCGATAAATTCAAATCCGGGTCTTTTCAAATCTGCATATTGGATGTGATGTTGCCAAATATCGATGGATTTACCATTGGCGCGGAAATAAGAAAACTTGACGCAAATATCCCAATGGTTTTTCTTACCGCAAAAACGCTGAAGGAAGATATTCTGAAAGGCTACAATGTGGGAGCCGATGATTATATTACCAAACCTTTTGATACCGAAGTATTGCTGTGTAAAATTCAGGCGATTATAAAACGGCAATCAACTCAGCCGATTAGTGATGAATTCCTTTTTTCCATCGGTTCTTATGAATTTGATTCAAAGTTACGCGTTATTGCCCGCGATGGAGATAAACAAAAGTTGTCGCCAAAAGAAGCCGATTTGCTGAAATTACTCTGTCAAAACAAAAACGAACTGCTTTCGCGCGAAACGGCACTTCGCAAGATTTGGGGCGAAGACGGTTATTTTACCGCCCGCAGCATGGACGTTTTTATTACCAAACTGCGCAAATATTTGAAGGACGATCCGAACATCGAGATCAAGAATATTCATGGCAGCGGATTTTTGTTGGAGGTAAACTCCTGATCGGAAAATCAACAAAAATCTGCGTTATCTGCATTCCTCTTCCTATCTTTAAGATTCAAATTGTATTTTATGAATGAAAGTAAGACTGCCATTATAACAGGAGCAGGAAAAGGAATTGGTAAAGCAATTGCCACAGGACTTGCGCAGCTGGGCTATCACACCTTTCTCGTGGGGCGAAACCGGCAAAATCTTGAACAGGTGTCGAAAGAGATTGGGAGTAATGCAAAAGTATTGCAGCTTGATATTACCGATAAGCCAGCCGTAAAAGAAGCCATTGCAAAAATTGTTTCGGAAAATGGAAGCATCGATATTCTAGTAAACAATGCAGGAATTTATTTTGATGGAACAGTGGATATTTCAGATGAGGAATTTGAGAAAATGCTGGAGACCAATCTGACAGCCCAGTTCTCAATATTAAAAGAAGTTGTTCCGGTAATGAAAGCACAAAAATCCGGTTACATTTTTAATGTGGCATCGCGGTCGGGGAAAGTTGGTTTTGCCGGAAGTGGAGCTTACAGTGCCTCGAAATTCGGACTGGTTGGTTTAAGCGAATCGCTTTACCGCGAGTTGAATCCGTTTGGAATTCGGGTAACGGCACTTTGCCCGGGGTGGGTAAACACCGAAATGGCTTTTGATGCCGGAACACCTTTGGAAAGCGAGGAGATGATTCAACCCAACGACCTGTTTAAAACCATTGAATGGTTGCTGCAGCTTTCTCCCGGAGCCTGTGTACAAGAAGTAATTTTAGAATCGCCAAACAGTATAAGTTAAAAATTATGCCCATTTTAAAGGATCAACCACAATTAGCCGATTTTCAAAAATATGTTACTGCATTGGAGCAGGAGCGGGGTTTTGCCACACAAACTACCATCGATAAGTGCCTGCTTTTGGGCGAAGAGGTAGGCGAACTGTTTAAAGCCGTTCGAAAATCAGAAGGATTGCTCGTAGATTCAAATTCCAATTTCCCCGAGATTGCTGATGAGCTGGCAGACATTTTTATTTATTTGTGCGCCATTGCCAACCGGAAGGGAATCGATTTGGAAAAGGCTTTTCGAAGCAAAGAGGAAAAGAACAAAAAGCGTATTTGGGAAATAATATAAATGAAGACAATAAGGATTCCATATGCTGAGATGCGAGCGGAGTTTACCCGCATCCTTCTTAAAAACAATTTCTCTGAAGAAAGGGCTGAGAAGTGTGCCGAAATTTTTGCTACAAACAGTCTGGAAGGAATTTATTCGCATGGCGTTTATCGTTTTTCCCGTTTTGTCGATTATATCCGAAAAGGATTTGTAATGCCCGATGCTGAACCCGAAAAACATAGTGGCGCAGGAGCCATTGAACAATGGAACGGCAATCTCGGCCCCGGCCCTCTCAATGCAGAGTTTTGCACAGGGCAGGCAATGAAACTGGCTTCGGATAATGGGATTGGATGCGTAGCAATTGCCAACACCAACCATTGGATGCGAGGCGGTACCTATGGATGGCAGGCTGCCCGAAAAGGTTATGTCTTTATCGGATGGACGAATACCGAGAGAAATATGCCGGCATGGGGAGCAAAAGAAAGCCGACTGGGGAATAACCCATTGGTTTTTGCCGTTCCTTTTGGAACCGAAGCCATTGTTTTGGACTTTGCCATGACACAGTTTTCATACGGAAAAATTGAAACACTAAAAACAGAAGGAAAAGAACTTCCTTTTGCCGGAGGTTTCAATAAAAATAATGAGCTAACCAACAGGCCGGAGGAAATTCTTGAAACGATGCGAGGATTGCCAATTGGTTATTGGAAAGGAGCAGGATTATCATTGTTACTCGACATATTGGCAACAATTTTATCGGCGGGATTATCAACCAGTGAATTAAGCAAAAGAGAAAAAGAACATGGTGTTTCGCAGGTTTTTATAGCTATTGACTTGAAGAAACTAAAAAACTATCCCTCCATTGGAAGTACGGTCTCTGCGATAATTGATGATTTTAAAGCCTCATCAACGATAACTGACGGTGCACAAATTCGCTATCCGGGAGAACGGGTTATCACTATCCGAAACGAGAATTTAAAACACGGAATTCCGGTGGAGAGATCAACCTGGGAAATGATTCAGCAGATGTAAGCTTGCTTTTACTAAACACCTTTCAAAACACCCAGCACCATTTCTCTTCTTTGGCGCGAGATACTCACCGACGAGCCGTCGTTCATTTTTATGTAACCGCCGTCGGTTTTGATGTAGGACTTTACTTCATTCAGGTTAATAAGGTGGGATTGGTGAACACGAAGAAAGTTATAATCACTCAGCAATTCATCAAATTCTTTGAGTGTTTTTGACGCAATAATTTTGTCTCCGTTTTTTAGGAAAAGGTTAGTGTAATTACCATCGCCTTCGCAGCGAACAATCGAGGAAACCTCTACAAATTCAATTTTATCAGATAGCGGAATGGCTATTTTGGGCGAGCTCAACTTGTTTTTCTGATTATTGAGCATTGTTTTCATTCGAAGGTTATCGCTTTTCTCAACCAGGCGTTTCTCCACTTTGTCAACCGCCTGTGTAAGTTCCAGCAAATCTATGGGTTTAAGCAGATAATCGAGGGCGCAGAATTTTACCGCTTTAATTCCGTAATGGTCGAATGCTGTTACAAAAATCACTTCAAAATTAATTTGTTCCAAACTTTCCAGCATCGAGAAGCCGTTGCCTCCGGGCATTTCAATATCCAAAAAAACCAGATCGGGTTGAAGTTCGCTTATTGCTTTTCTTCCTTCTATGGCAGAACTACATAGCGCAACCAGTTCTACATTCTTACAGTATTCATCTAGAATTTTTGCAAGGTTTTCACGGTTGCTTTTCTCGTCTTCTACTATAATGGCTCGTATCTTCATTATTCAACAGGAATTATAAGGGTGACTTTTGTTCCACTTTTGCCTTCCGAAACACTACGGTTTTCAACTTTCAGTTTCATCCGGGTTTTTAATTGTTCGCTCAGCAAATTAATCCTCTTTTCTGCAAACTTCATGGCCAAACCATTTCCGTTTCCTGTTTTGGCCGGGTCGATTCCCACGCCATCGTCGGAAATCGAGCAAACCAGATCTGTTTCTGACTTTGAAATATCTACCTCAATTATACCCTCTCCTTTGGGAGTGATGCCGTGTATCACGGCATTCTCAACAAAGGGCTGTAGCAGCATTCCGGGTATCTCTTCGGTTTCAGGATCTACATCTTCTTTTACATCAAATTTAAATTTAAAATCAACACGTAGTTGTTCGAGTTCGAGGTAAAGTCGTATCAGTTCCAGCTCATCAGAGAGGCTGACAAGCTTTTTGTTGGAACTGCTCAATACCATTCGCATCAGCCTGGCAAAGCTCGATAGGTAAAGATTTGCCTTTTCAGTTTTGCCATGGTTCATCAGGTTTTGGATCGATCCCATTGCATTAAAAATAAAATGCGGATTCATTTGCGACCGGATAGCTTTTAGTTCCAGCTCTGATAGTTTTCGGCGCGCCGACTCACGCTTTTTAATCCGCCGGTTGTTTATTTTTATAATTAACCAGGCTAATAAGCCGGTTCCCAGCAACGAAATAAACGCCCCCAAAATCATCGCTTTTCTGTTTTCGTGCGATTTCGGCTGGTTTTGGGCTTCAATATATTCTGAAATTATTTCAATAATATTCCAACCGTTATTGTTTCTGCTTATTATTATATTATCAGGAGAGATAATCAGCAAGGACTGAAAATACATTTTGAGTGTATTCCGATCTTCCCATACTTTGCTCATGGATTGATAGTCGACATGTAAGGTTTCAAAATTGTCGGAGGCCGGAAAATCTTCATCGGAACTGGAAGGATTCGATTCATTATCAGATAGAACTATCATTTCCAATTTGTCTTCCAGATTTAGCTTTTCAACAACAGCAGAAATGTTTTCTACAAGCTTCTTTTTCTCAAGGCTACTACGTTGTCCCGGGAATGCAACAATTTTGTATTTCCCGCTATTTCGTTTATAATTTTTATGGTTTGTAAAATTGAGTGGCAGATCAAAAATAGATGCACCGGGCTCTATTTCTTTTATTTCTTCGTAATAACTTTTTATTTCCGACAGGAAAGGTGGGTATTTACAATTTGCTAAAAACTTATCGTAATTCTCCTTTGTGCTTTTTATTCCATTGTGCTCAAGTTGAGCACGGATATTCTCTTTAAGAATAAAGTATTTAGGGTAGCCCCAATAAAGGATGTCATACATGTCGTAATCCTCAACTGTATCAAAGTTTCGGGTAAAACCTTGATTGGTGGAAACGGATTCGTATCCCGGATTAAATTTATTGTATGTAACATTCCTTGTGTAATAATCATAATATGCAGGTTTGACAATATAATCATATATTGGATGAATATTTTGGAATGCTACTGAGTGGCTAAGATCTGAATATTTAGGTTGTTCCTTTCGATGGTCATACCAATAAAGCGTTTGTGTTGCATTTATGTAATAAAGGCTCATTAATACCTGCCTATAAAAAGTTGCTGTTAATTGGCTTTTAAATGAGTTAACTAATTTCAAATTTTGATTCAACTGCTCATTCATAAACTGTATCGCAGAATCAGCTGAATAGATGTGGTACAAATCATTGGGGAATGCACCTGGCGATTTAAATTCTTTAGACACAACTGATAAAACATGCTGATCTCCCTGGTATTTTGAACTAATGATATTCTTGGATTCCTGGCTGTTCAGATTGATATTCAGGTGTAAGGAGTCATTAGGCGTTGCAACGAATTCTATTCTTTCTGAATTATAGATAAAACTTAATATTTTTTGTTCCGGCAAATAAAAACTTAAATTATTGTTTTCTCCGGTTATTTCTGAGTCAAGTATTCTGGTCACTTCAAAAGGACCGTATCCTGCCAGTTTGGTCTCATAAATGCTAAATTTCTCTCCGAGCAGCCCTTTCTCTATATTTACATATAAATGGAAGTTGGGCATAATCTGAAGGTTCGACTCCAATATTCGGTAGGTGCTGAAATCAGCTACCTTAATGTCGCCCGAAGATTTTAATGGAGTCTGGTAGTCGTTCCTTTGCCAATTTTTCAAATAAGTATCCAGTAAACTTTTCATTATTATTAGTGGGATGCTCCTTGAAGATTCTGTTGTGGATACCCGGTTTCCCTGGATATCAACTTCCCGGGAAAAGGTGGCGTAAGTGTATCTGTCAAAGTCCTTATCTGCTGAAATAAAATTAATGGAGTCGTTAGTAAGGTTAATTGCTGCTTCTATTTGAAAATCATCCGATTTATAAGTTGCATCCTGACTAAAATACGAATCGAAATATTCGCCATATTCATTTACTACAAATAATCTTTCGAATTTGAAGTTGAGTTTTATAAGCTTATCGTTTATAGCTGAAACTTCGCATTTAAAGGCTAGTTTTTTTAATCCCAACAGAGAATGGTAATCAACGGAATCCTGTGGCGTTGAATAATCTTCCGGATGACTGTCAAATTCAATAGTAAACCAATCCCCTTTTTTCAATTGAGTGGGTTCACCATTTTCAATGTTGTTGGAAAAAAGCATTTGGGTACAAATGCAAATAAAAGATAGGGTCAGGTAAATTTTTTTCATACGATTAAAATTGTTTTTTTTCAGTGGTATCGTATGTAACTCGCTTTTTTTTATTATTCCCTTGAGTGTAGAAATTTTAGATGCTCGTTTCATCGCAATAAAATTAATGTTTAACATGATTTTTTTGCGACAAATGTGAGACGAATCATACTACAGAAAGGCAGGGAATGATTAATTGGCAGGTTTCAATGAGTATTTCGCTCTTTTTTGCGTTGTAAGGGCAAAATCTTATTGAAAATCGATCTCTGAATAACCGGGTAGTGTGAATTCGGGAAAAAGAACAGGCGAACTATTGTCCGCCTGCTATATCTTATTTATTCGTATTCCTGCACTATTACGCCTGTTAAGCGTAACAGGGATGTTTGTGCGTTGATAAAATTATAAATCGCTTCCAGTTTCCCTTGCGAAGCACGCAGGTAAATTTCCTGTACATCGCGGAAGTTGAACGAGTTAATGGCACCCGCTTCAAACTTGTCGCGCGAAATTTGCAGGTTGAGTTGTGCTGCTGCCAGATTTTCGTCGGCAACCATCAGCAACTCTTTACGTACCTGGTAAAACTCGAACAGATTGGCCAAACTGTTATCCAAATCATGTTGCATGTCGCTTAGCCGAATTTCGGCTATATCACTATCGATCTCGGCAATTTGTAATGCCCGTTTGCGGTTTCCTCCGCTAAATAAATTCCAGCTAAGTGTGAAATTTCCGTAAAAGTTTGCCGAGTTCGCCCAATCCATATCTGCATCTCCAATTTTGATTCCGGAGCGTGATCCGGTAACTCCACCTGTAAATCCTAAGGATGGTGAAAAAGAACTTTTTGCCGAAGCAATGGCATTGCTAAGCAGGCGCTGATTAATGTACTGGTTTTGCAAACTTTTGTTGTTCTCAATCATTTGCGCTCTTAAATCAGCCAGTGCGTAATCCTCGGTTATTGCTTCAAATTTATCGGTGTACTCGTAGTCAACAGCTTCTTTTTCTGCCATTAAATAAGCCAGATTTCTTTTCGAGTTTTTATAGGCCACTTCCTGCAGCAGATATCCTGCCCGGTCGGCCAGGTAGGCATTTTGCGCCTGTAAAACATCGTAAGTAACTGCCGATCCGTATTCTCTTTGCTGCTCAGCTTTCTGATACCGGTCTTGTGAAAGTGCCATTACTTCGTTGTAAGTTGCCAGAATTTCTTTCTGCAACAAAACATCGTAATAGGCAAGAATCACCGATTGAATAGTACCTTCAACCATAACTGCCGTATTGTTTTTCGACAGGTTTTCCAACTCCTCCAAACGGGTTTTGGTAATATTCACTGAAAAACCATCAAAAATTGTCCAGTTTACCGAAGCTCCGCCCGATAAGCCAATGGTGGTGGTGTTGTCGCCATCAACCGCCCGCAGCGAATTATTGTCGCCCAGCGAAAGATTGATGTAGGGATAGCGGCCTGCCGTTCCCCAGTTGTTTTCAATCCCGGCAATCCGTTGGTTTTCTTTGGCAATAACAATGTCGTAGTTATTCTCCAAAGCCTTGGTGATGGCGTCGGTAAGTGTAAGTGGCTGCTGGGCCTGTGCAAACAAACCCGTAGCCATTATCAGTAATAGAGTTACTATCTTATTCATTGGTATCCTCCTCTTCTTCTTCGTGATAAATGCTGTTATCGATTTTGCGTTGTGCATTTTGCCATGCAACTTCCACGTGCTCGCGTTCAAATGTTCTGCCGTACCACTGTTCGCGAACAAATTTTCGGATATCGTTCAGCACCAAAATAAGTGCCGGGAAAAACAACAGGATAAACATAGTACCGAAAGCAACTCCATACACCAGCGAAATGGCCATTGGAATAAGGAACTGCGCCTGGAAACTGGTCTCGAGAATAAGCGGATAAAGCCCGAAAGCAGTGGTTAGCGTTGTTAAAATAATAGGACGAAGCCGTGATTTTCCGGCCTCAACAATGGCATCTTTTACTTTTAATCCTTCCTCGATAAGAAGATTGTATTTAGCAAGTAGTACCACCGCATCGTTAACAATTACACCGGTAAGTGCCACAATTCCCCACAGGCTTAAAATTGAAAGCGGTTTGCCGTGAATACCATGTCCCCAAACAGCTCCCAGTATCGAGATCGGAATCATAATAATAATGATCATCGGTTGCTCGAACGAACGGAAACTGATCATCAGGATAAAGATAATGGCCAGGAAAGCCATTGGGAAAAGGAAAGCCAGGTCGCTCATGTTTCGTTCACTTTCGCGTTGCTGACCCTGGAAAATTACCGTAATTCCCGGGTAAAGCACTTCCAGTTCGGGTATTACTTCTGCTTTAATCAGATCCAGTGTTTCGGTAACCGAAGCATCCGGGTCGACCATGTCGGCATTTACCCTGATTTCGCGTTTTCCGTTAAAGCGGTTGATGTTTACCGGACCACGTTTCATATCGTAATCAACCAGCTCCATTAACGGGTATTCGCCTTGTGGTGTTTTAACTTTCATTTTTTCCAGCTGACCAATTCGCTCGCGTCCTTCGGCCGGGTAACGCACCCAAATACGAAGTTCGTCGCGGCCAACCTGCAGGCGTTGTGCCTGTCCGCCGTAAAATGCCTGACGTACCTGGCCGGCAATGTAAGTTTCGTTCAGGCCAAGCATGTACGCTTTTGGTTTTAGCTCCAAAAGAATTTCCTGTTTACCCAAGGCATTTGAATTAACCACATCTTTTAACTGTGGGTATAACATTAGCCTGTCCATTAGGTAATCGCGTGCAGCTTCCAGCTCTTCAGTATTTCTCGACATTAAACCGATAGAAACAGGGTTTCCGAAACGGTTGCTGGCGCCAATGGTAAATTTTTCTGCCTCGGGAACTTTACCAATTTTCTGATTTAACCGGCGGATAATTTCATAAGAACTGATTCCTGTTTCTTCCGAGTTTCGTGGCGATACATCAATATTTCCGCAGTGTGCACCACTTTCGTCGCGGCTAAATGCCGATCCCAGATTGATAATGCTGTTTTCGATAATCGGCAGCGTGTCGTTGTATTCGGCCATCAACTCTTCGTTTACCACCCAAACAATGCTGTCGAAACGCTCCAGGTATTCCATGGTTTGGCGTTCGCCGGAACCCGGGGTAAAAGCAATGTTAATGTTAAACGAATCGAATTCCATTCGCGGGAAAAACGTTGTTTTAATCAGCTGGCCGCCAATTAAACCCAATGTAATTACAATCATTGCCACCGGAATACCTAAAACAATGTAACGCCATTCCAGAACCAGTTTTATAACCCGGTCGTAGGCATAATCGCGCAACCAGGTAAAAAAGCCTTCGGTATATTTTCGTAAGCCTTTTGCTTTTCGGTGTAATGTTTTTCGGTTTAATACCTTTTCGTTTCCGAGGTGAGCCGGAAGAACGAGGAACGCTTCAATCAAAGAAATGAGCAAACTGGCAATTACAATTACTGCCATTTCATACATCATTTCCATACGGCCGGTAATAAAAATTAGCGGCGAGAAAGCCATAACCGTAGTTAATACCGATGAGGTTACAGCAGGAATAACTTCCACTGTTCCGTCAACGGCGGCCCGCATCGGGCTTTTGCCCCGTTCGAAATGCTGGAAGATGTTTTCCCCGATTACAATTCCATCATCAACCAGGATACCAATAACCAGAATCATTCCAAAAAGTGACATCATGTTAATGGTAACTCCCATTAAATTGGCCACGATAAACATTCCAAGAAACGATGCCGGAATTCCCCAGGCAACCCACAACGACAGGCGGGTGCTAAGCATGATTCCGAGAATAAGCACCACCAGAATTAATCCCATTCCACCATTGCTGTACAGCAGGTCGAGACGCGATTTTAATAATTCGAGATACGAACGCGAGTAGATCAATTTTACACCATGTGTTTCAGCATTAAATTCTTCTACATATTCCCGGATATATTGATCAATCTCGTCAAGGTCTTCCGTAATCAGTTTCATTACGTTGATGTTTATCAGCGGATTTCCTTTCTCCAGTGCTTTGTTGGGCACATCCGAGAATTTCATTTTTACCGTGGCAATATCGTTAATACGTAGCACGCTTCCGTCGGGATTGGCACGTAAAATAATGTTGCCAATTTTATTCGGATCGGCACTCCGCGAACGCAAACGAATTAACAGCTCTTCGTCTTTCGATCTAAGCTGTCCGCCCGAAACGTCGCGGTTGTTATTGGTAATTGCATTTTGTAAATCGTTGAAAGTTAGCCCGTAGCGCAGTAAGTCTTCCTCCTCTGCTTCAACCGAAATTTCGAGGCTTGGGAAACCTGAGATGGTAACCTGGCTCATAATTCCCGATCCCAGGAAATCTTCTTCCACCTGTTGGGCATACGATTTTAGGGTCATTAAATCAACGTCGCCGGTAACCAGCAAACGTGCTCCCGGCGATGTAGTTCGCGTTTTGGCTACAATAGGGCGTTCGGCAGCTGTTGGCAGTGCCGAAATTCCATCAACGGCATTTTTTACTTCAATAAGTGCTTCGTCAATATCGTATCCGGGCTGAATTTCAATTCGTATGCTGGCGCTGTTTTCTGCCGATACCGAATTAATTTCGTATATGCCGGGAATAGCTCTCACAGCTTCTTCTACGCGGGAGGTAACCCCTTCTTCCATTTCAACCGGCGATGCACCCGGATAGGCTACACGAACGGTGATCATGTGTGATTCGCGCTCGGGGAAGAAAGATTTCTTCATCGAAAGAAAACTTATGCTACCCACCACGATAAGGAAAAGCAGGATCAGGTTGGCGTAAAACGGAAATTTTACAAATAGTTCAACTATCTTCTTCATTGATCTGTCTCCTTTCTCTATTGAGGTTTAGCCTGGTTTCCGCGTGTTGGCTTGTTGTTGCCTTCTTCGCCCAGAATATTAACCGGAGTATTTTCTTTTACATTGATAAGTGGTTCCGAAACCACTTTGCTTCCTGTCGGCAAACCATCAAAAATCAGTGTTGTTTCGTTGCGTTTTATCACGTTTATTTCGCGTTTTTTCAGTTCGCCATCGATGACAACATAAACAGTACTTGAGTTGAAAACTGCACCACGTGGAATTTCCATGGCATCGGCAATTTTTTGTCCGGGGAAAGTTACTTCGTAAATCTGTCCCGGAAGAACCTTGTCGGAGTCGGCCTGACCCACCTGAACAAAAACGCTAAGCGATTGTGTTTCGGCTTCAACAAAATTTGATTTTCGCACCACCTTGCCGGTAATTTGTGAATCGTCGAGATTGGAATGAATGAGTACTTTATCGCCAATTTTTATCCACTCGCTGTCTTCGTTCGGAACAGGCACTTCAATTTCCACATGGTCGGTACGAATCATTCGTGCAATTTGTCCGCCGGTATTTACGTACGATCCGATTTCGTAATTTACCTGGGTAAATGTTCCTTCGAAAGGCGCATAAAGCGTATGGCGTTTTAATTTTTTCTCATCCTGTTTTATACCGTAATATTCGGTTAATACGCCCTGGCTGGCTAAAAATACTTTAAGTTTTTCATCTTTTACCACCGGCATTTCAGGTAGTTCGCCATCCAGATCAATGGCTCTGAAAAATGTTTCATAGGCATTTAGCTGATCCGGAAAATCTACTTTCATGTCGGGCAACAACGATGTCATTGTTGTTAAAAATTTTGCTTTGCGGGCTTTTAAAGCCAACTCTACCTCATCTTTGTAAATTTCGGCAAGCAACTGCCCTTTTTTAAAGGATGTGCCTTTACGAAGAACAACGGCACCCGGTTCGATTTTTCCTGATGCTTCGGCAACCAGTAACACTTCGCTGCCCGATACGGCACGGCCTCCCGGAAGCGAAAGTGGTGAAGTAATTTCTGAATAGTTAACTGTTTCCACTTTTACCGATCGTTTCATCTCAACATCGGGCCTTTTGGGTTGCTCCGGTTTCATTGAAACGAACAGTTTTGATAATGCTGCTGCTCCTCCCAACAAAACAATAAGGGCAACAACAATGAACGTAGTCTTTCTCCAACTCATGGCTATTTTATTTTATTTGAATTTATACTCAACATAGGTTTAATGGCGAGCACAAAAATCATTAATTTTTTAATGTAACAAATTTTATTTTGTAAAAACGACACATTAATCGCCTATATTTAACCTCTACCGTCTCAATACAAGTACCTAAAAGACCTTTTTATTAATGCTTGGTTTAATTCAATAATAACTATTTTAGATTAGCAAAAACACAAAAGTATATAAGATGTTTACCAAGAGCAATTTCCGATCGTATAAAAGCTTATTGCCCGGTGTAAAAATGAGGCCACTGGCTTTTGAAGAGCAATCGATTATGTGTGAATTTGAATTACAAAAGGGGAGTGAATTGCCGCCGCACAGCCATCCGTACGAACAAATCGGTTATCTTATTTCCGGGAGGTTGAATTTTCGTATCGACAAAGAGTGGGTAATTGCCGAGCCCGGCGACAGTTGGTGTATCCCCTCAACTATTGAGCACCAGGTTCAAGTGTTGGAAGATGCCAAGGTTTTGGAGGTTTTTACCCCAATTCGTCCGGATTATTTGCCGGATGAAAATGAAAGGTGAGGAAATTCTAAGATTTATTGGAAATCAAGTATCATTTTTTGGGGCGAGGGATTGCCTTCTCCATAATGAAAAACCTAAGTGATAAAATATAGGTATTTGCTTAAAAGAAATGCTAACTTTGCAGGCTTGTTTGCTGGAAGCATAGAAAACAGATGCAAATACTTGAATTTGATACGGTTGTAATAGGAAGTGGGCTGGCAGGTTTGTCGGCTGCTTATCACTCTTCAAAATACGGACGCGTTGCGATAGTTACCAAGTCGCAGCTTGATGTCAGTAATTCGTATTATGCGCAGGGAGGAATTGCAGCAGCCATTGCTGAAGAAGATTCGCCTGAACAACATGCACACGACACATTGGTTGCCGGACGTGGTATTTGCGACCACGATGCGGTAGAGGTTTTGGTGAACGAAGGTCGCGAACGTGTTCAGGAACTCATCGATTTGGGTATGCAGTTCGATAAGAAAAACGGCGAATTTGTACTGGGGCTTGAAGGCGGACATACCAAACGACGCATCTTACATGCAGGCGGCGATGCCACCGGAAAAGAATTGACGTTGTTTAAACTGCGTCTTATTCAGCAGAAAAAAAATGTTGAGGCTTTTGAGTATGTGGTGGCCGTAAAACTGCTGAAACTCAACGAAGCGATTGTCGGGCTTCAGGCTTACGATTTTAAAACCAACGAAAATATCATATTCAAAACCAAAGCCGTAATTGTTGCAACGGGAGGTATGTCGCGGGTTTTTGCCCGGTCAACAAATCCGCACACAGCAACCGGCGATGGAATTGCACTGGCTTACGATGCCGGAGCTCGGCTGGCCGATCTCGAATTTGTTCAGTTTCACCCGTCGGCTTTATACCTGCCGGGAAAAGAAGCTTATCTGATTAGCGAAGCAGTTCGTGGAGAAGGAGCGTGGTTGCTGAATTCGAAGGGCGAGCGTTTTATGAAAGATATTCATCCGCTGGCCGAACTGGCACCACGCGATGTGGTTGCCTACAGTATTTTCCGGCAGATTCAAAAATCGGATGAGGAGCATATCTTTTTGTCGCTAAAACATTTGGATAAGGAAAAGATCAGGAACCGCTTTAAAAATATCGACAGGCATTTACGGGACTTTGGTTTCGATTTAACCGAAGATAATTTACCAATTGCTCCGGCGGCGCATTATATGGTTGGCGGAATCCGTACCAATCTTGATGCTGAAACAAATATCTCGGGACTTTTTGTTTGCGGCGAGGCGGCATCAACCGGAGTGATGGGAGCCAATCGCTTGGCCAGTAATTCCCTGCTCGAATGTTTGGTTTTCGGGAAACGTGCCAGCGAAAAAGCAGCAAAACTGGTGGCCCCGGAGTATTTGCTCGAAAAGCCCGAGCCGGTAACGCTGGATGCCAGTAATGAGCAGCTATTTCTGAAGTACCAGAATGAATTGGCGCAAATTATGTCGAAAAAGCTGGGGATTGTCAGAAACCGGGAAGACCTGGAAGCTGCACTCAACCGTCTTTCTGAAATTGTTTCAGAATTCGACATCGATCAACACGAATATAATTTAATTAAAATCAGGAACATGTCGCTCATCAGTAAACTCATTGCACAATCAGCATTGATTCGCGAAGAGAGCCGCGGCGGGCATATCCGGGAAGATTTTCAGAAGGAGAATCCTGATTTTAAAACACATATTATTCAACAAAAAAACAAAAACATTGAGTTTGAACCCATAAGAAAGTAAAGCTATGATGGATGAGAAAACATTAAAATCGGCCGAAGTTCTGTTCGACATGGCGTATGCCGAAGATATTGGCGACGGAGACATAACTACAAATAACCTGATTGATAACAATGTTATAAAAACGGCACAATTTGTTGCTAAGGAAGAGGGTGTTGTTGCCGGTTTAGAGGTGGCAGAAATGGTTTTCAGAAAATTCGACAAAGATCTGGTATGGAATGTATTTATTCCCGACGGATCCCACGTGGTACCGGGCGATGTAATTGCCGAGTTTAAAGGAAACTACCGTGCTTTGTTAAGCGGCGAAAGAAAAGCCCTGAACTTTTTACAGCGGTTATCAGGTATTGCCAGTTATGCCAACCTTTGTATGAAAGAAATTGAAGGTACGAAAGTTGAGATTCTGGATACCCGAAAAACCTTACCCGGATACCGTTATCTCGATAAGTATGCGGTTAGGATGGGAGGCGCTTCGAACCACCGTTTTGGATTGTACGATATGGTAATGATTAAAGACAACCACATTCAGGTGGCCGGAAGCATTACCAAAGCTGTTGAAGCCATTCGTAAGAAAATTCCAAAAAGTATCAAGATCGAGGTGGAAACCACAACCATCGACCAGGTAAAAGAAGCATTGGCTGCCGATGTTGATATTATCATGCTCGACAATATGCGCTCGTCGATGATGAAAGAGTGTGTTGATATTATCGATCGTCGTGCAAAAATTGAAGCGTCGGGAAATATGACCATCAAACGTATTCGCAAAGTGGCACATACCGGAGTTGATTATATTTCGATTGGTGCATTAACACATTCGGTAAAAGCACTCGACATCAGTCAGCGTATAATTGACTAATGAATCTTGTAATAGATATAGGCAATACGCGAACAAAGTATTCGGTTTGTACGAAAAGCGAAGTGGTAAAAACGGTGTCGGTTGATGCCTTTTCGCCTGCGTTAATCGCTACATTAAAACAAGAATACGAGGGGTTGGATAGTGCAATTCTTTCGTCGGTAAAAGATTATTCCGATGAATTAAAAATTGCCCTTACCAAACAGTTCAAGGTATTTATTGAGCTGGATGCCACCACGCCTTTGCCTGTAGAAAACTGTTACGAGTCGAAAGAGACTTTGGGAAAAGACCGCATTGCGGCAATTGTAGGAGCTTTCGAGCTATATCCTGAAGCAAATGTTTTGGTTATTGATGCCGGAACAGCAATTACCTACGATTTGTTAACCGCCGATGGTAAATACCTGGGCGGAAATATTTCACCTGGTTTGGAGATGCGCTTTAAGGCATTAAACCAGTTTACTGGAAAACTTCCTAAAGTAGAAAAGGGAGTTATTAAACAACTAATTGGAAAAACAACCGAGCAGGCAATTAGAGCCGGTGTACAACACGGTATGGTATTCGAAGTAGACCATGCAATTACCTCATTTAAGGAAAATTATAATAATTTAAAAGTTATTATGACCGGGGGCGATGCCGAATTTTTTGATAACAAATTAAAAAATTCTTTCTTTGTACACTTTAATTTAACCAGCATTGGTTTAAACCGCATTTTACAACATAATGGGGAGACTAAATAGAGTAAGTTTTTTGATCGCCGGGTTATTATTTGTCCCGGCTGTATTGTTTGCACAGTTTAATAATAACACCACATCGCCGTATTCGCGTTATGGTCTTGGTGATTTGCAACCCTATTCGCTCGGACGTTCGTCGGCAATGGGAGGAGCAAGCCTTGCAAGCAGATACAAAATGCAGATAAATGCGGCCAACCCCGCCAGTTACACATCGCTTGATTCGCTCAACTTTATTTTTGAGTTTGGTTTGGAAGGCAAATTTGCCAATAACCAAACCGAAAGCACAAGTATGAAGACGAATGATATAAACTTCAAGTATTTTGCCATGAGCTTCCGGATAACCGACTGGGCGGCAACAAGCTTAAGTTTAACACCCTATTCTGACGTAGGTTATTACGTAACATCTACCGCCGACATTGAAAATGTTGGGAACGTTTACAACACATACTACGGAGCGGGGACCATTTCGAATGCCCGCTGGGGAATTGCTATCGAACCCATTAAAAACGTGTCGGTTGGTGCAAACCTGAATTACCGTTTCGGGCAGTTAAACCGAAATACGGAAGTAACTTTTGCCGATCCAACATTTTATAATGTACAACGGTATTCAACAGTTCGTATACGCGATTTTGGTTTGGATTTAGGAGCACAGGCAACCCTGCCATTGAAAAATGATAAAAGTTTAACATTTGGATTGGTGTTCGCCAATTCACCTGAATATACCGACTTTGTATCCGATATTATTCAGAAAAACCTGTCGTACGGAGGTGCACTGGATCAGGATACCTTGAACTACCGCGAAGAAGAGGAGGGAAAGTTGACTTTCCCAATGATGATAGGCGGTGGACTATCGTTGGCCAAAGAAAATGTGTATGAAATAAATGTGGATTATTACCACGAAGGATGGGCCAACGCCGAATTTTTAGGAGGTAAAAGCAATTTCTTAACAGATTTAAATAAATTTGCGATTGGGGCTGAGTGGATTCCGGATAAGTTTTCGATCAGAAGTTTTATTAACCGTGTTGCATATCGCGCCGGTTTGAAATACGAACAAACTTACCATACCTTCGCCGGACAGCACATAAATGACTTTGGCATAAGTTTTGGTGTTGGATTACCACTGTATCGCTCTAACTCAACACTTAATCTAAGTGCCGAGTTCGGGCAAAGAGGAACAAAAGAATATAATTTGGTACTCGAAAAATATGCAAAAGTGAATGTGAGTGTAAGCTTACACGACTTATGGTTTATGCAGCGAAAAATTGACTAGAATTCAAAAAAAAGAAAAAACAAATAAAACTCATTATGAAAGCTATTTTACGCATATCTCTTTTAATCGCAGCAGTTGTAATGGTCGGTATTACAGGTGCACAGGCGCAAAGAGTTGTTAAAGGAACTGTTTACATCGACGGAGAACCGGCTGCTGGTATTACTGTTGAAGCCCATAAGGGTGGAGAAATGATGACCAGTTTTGATGGTAAATATGAAGTTGAAGCTGATGAAAAATCAAAATACATCAGGTTTACATTTATCGATGAATCAAAAAAATTAGACATCGAAGGCAAATCAGGCGATGTGTTTGATTTTGCATTTAGCGGAAGTCTTCCTTCTGGCGATGGCGAAAAAGAAGAAACCGGAGAAGTAAACCTAAGCACTTTGGAAGAACTGATGAAAGCTCAGGATAGAGATTTCTTAAACGAGCTTAGTTTGTATGGTGAATTCTTCAAACAAAAAGACTATAAGTCAGCTATTCCACACTGGCAAAAGCTGTATAACATGTATCCTAAATCTACCATGAACCTGTATATTCACGGTTCTAAGATTTACGAACACCAGATTGAAACTGCCAAAACTGATGCTGAACGCGATAAGTACATTGATTTGTACATGAAATTGTACGACAAACGAATGAAGTACTTTGGCGAGCGTGGTTATGTGCTAGGTCGTAAAGGTACATCATGGTTAAAATACAAATTAGACCAGAACAGAGATAAAGCACCTGAAGGTGACGCTTTAAAAGCAATTCATAAGTCGGGTTACGAGTGGTTGTCAGAATCGGTTGAGCTGCAAGGCGACCAAACTGAACCACCTGTACTTCTGTTGTACATGCAAACAACTGTTGCATTGTTCAAGTTGGGTGAACTTCCAAAAGAGCAGGTAGTTAAAAATTACGAAGTTTCGACTGCAATTGCTAATAAAATTGTTGAAGCTAACGAAGATGCAGATAAAGTAAAACTCACTCAGGAAACAGTTATTCCTTATATCGAAAATATTTTCGGAAAATCAGGTGCTGCAGATTGCGAAGCTTTAATAAGCATTTACGAACCTCAGTACCACGATAATTCAAGCGATGCTGATTTTATCAAATCAATGTTGCGTCGTTTGGGTAGAGCCGGATGTACTGAAACTGAACTTTTTGGTTTAGCTACCGAGCGTTTGTACGAACTTGATCCTTCGGCCGAAGCAGCATTTAACATGGCTCGTCGTTTCCTGAAAAAGGACGATGTTGAAAAAGCACGTGAATACTACCAAATGGCTATTGACCAGGAAACTGATGATAAATTGAAAGCTACTTACCATTACGAGCGCGGTTTGGTTCGTTTTACAAAAGACGGTAACTATGTTGGAGCACGTAACGATGCCAGAAGAGCTCTTGAGTTGGATCCTGATTTATGTGATGCAAACTTGCTGATTGCAAACATCTATGTTGCTGCTTCACAAAAATTTGACGGATCGGCCATGGAAAAATCAGCAGTATTCTGGGTAGCATGCGACTACTTCGCAAAAGCACGTCGCGGCGAAGACTGTGCAATCGATGCAGCAGAAAACCTTAGAAAATACAAAGCTTATTTCCCTAACAAAGAAGAAGCATTTATGGAAGGACTACAGGAAGGTTCTACATATCACGTAGGAGGTTGGATTAATGAAAACACAAAAGTTCGCTTCTAACATATTGCAACTAATAAAATTGTCTCGTATTGCAGTTCCCGTGTTGGGAACTGCAATACTTTTCTTTGCTTGTAAGAAAAACGACATTGATAAGATAAAAGCTTTTAGCTCCCCCGAAAATTTGCCGGTTTTAGAGGCTACAAATTTCGAAACACTCAACACCGATTCTGGTACAGTTCGCTTTTCGCTTAAAGCCCCAAAATTACTTCGCTTCGAAAACGATGGCCAGATGTTTCACGAATTCCCCGAAGGTTTATTGCTTATTGAATACGACGAGAACTATAAAATAACGTCCAGTATTAAGGCAGATTATGCCAAGGAATTTATTAAAGAAGAAAAGTGGGAAGCCAAAAATAATGTGGTAGTTACCAATGAAAAAGGAGACTCGCTAAAAACCGAACACCTGATTTGGGACGAAAAACACGAAACGATCTTTACCGAAGAATATGTAAAGATTATTAGTGCCGACAAAATTATTACAGGAACAGGATTAACATCGGACCAGAATATGCAAAACTGGAAAATTACAAATCCGAAAGGTGTTATTTATGTTGCGGTAGATAATAAAAACCAGCCCGACCAAACAGAAAACAAAATTGAAAAGCCTAAAGCGGAAATAAACGATCCGGTAATTTCGAAAACACCACCCAAAAAAGCTGTAAACTTTAACTAGCTATTTATGAACCCGTATTTGCTGATTCTGATAACGATCATTCTCTCAGCCTTTTTTTCAGGAATGGAGATTGCTTTTGTGTCAGCGAATAAACTGCGCCTCGAGCTCGATAAGCAATCCGATCCGTTTAGCTCAAAATTACTAAGGTTTTTAACCCATAATGGTGGTCAGTATATTGCTACCATGTTGGTTGGCAACAACATTGCGCTTGTGGTTTACGGTATTGCTTTTGCTACTGTTTTAGAGCCGTTTTTGCTCAACTCAATTCAATCCGAATCAGTGGTTTTATTGCTGCAAACCATCATCTCAACATTTGTAATTTTATTGTTTGCCGAATTTTTACCCAAAACCTTATTTCGCATTTTTCCTAATTCGTTGTTAAACGTTTTTGCTTTGCCGCTTGCCTTTTTTTATGTGATCTTTTTCCCGGTAACACGTTTCTCGATGGGCATTACCAACTTTTTACTGCGAAATGTTTTTAAAACCGAACCCGGCAACGAAGATAAAAACAAGGTGTTTCGCAGGATTGATCTTGATGAGTTTATAAATGAGAACGACCGGACAAGTGCAGAACATAAGGAACTTGTTGAAACCGAGATCAAACTGTTTAAGAATGCACTCGACTTCTCGAAAATAAAGCTGCGTGAGGTAATGATTCCGCGAACCGAAATAGCAATGATGGAAACAGGTGCAGCAATAAGCGATTTACGACAAAAATTTGTTGAAACGGGTTATTCCAGGATTCTGATTTACAGCGAAAGTATCGATAATATAATTGGCTATGTGCACTCTTCAATGATGTTTAAGAACCCGCAAACCATCGATCCATTTATCAAAAATGTATTGATTGTGCCCGAAACCATGCCTGCAAATAAATTGCTGAGCACCTTTATTCAGGAGCATCGCAGTATAGCCATTGTTGTTGACGAATTTGGCGGAACAGCCGGAATGGTAACCAGCGAAGATATTCTGGAAGAAATATTTGGCGAAATTGAAGACGAACACGACGTTAAAGGTATTATTGAAAAGAAAATAGGTGATAACGAATTCATCTTCTCAGCACGGGCCGAAATCGATATGCTGAATGAAAAGTATTTCCTCGAACTTCCCGAAAACGAAGAGTTTGAAACACTTGCCGGTTTTATACTTTACAACTACGAAAGTATACCAAAAGTGAACTCGGTTATAAAAATCGAAAAATTTCAGTTTAAAATCCTAAAGGCAACCAATACTAAAATCGAATTGGTGAAACTCAAACTTCTCAACGATTAATCTTGTAAAAACATAGGGTGGTAAAACGTTGGTAGTCTGCTAATTCCAAGCTTGTTTCGGGCATTGGTAAAAAATATTCGATATTGGAGGTAAAACAGTTAAAATTATTATCTTCGTAGCTCGAAAAATTCAAACGATTTTAGACAAAAAATAACTGTAAATCAATGGCAACGTTACAAAACATTAGAACGAAAGCAGGATTGTTAGTAGCAATTGTAATCGGTTTATCATTGGCAGCGTTCATCCTTGGCGATTTATTGCAAGGAGGTTCGTCGATGTTTCAGAGAAACCGATTAGAAGTTGGAGTAATTGATGGTGAATCAATTCAATATCCTGAATTTCAGCAAGAGGTAGAAGAACTTGGGGAGATATTCAAACAAAACTATGGGCAAAATCAGTTAGATGATAATACCTGGACACAAGTGCGTGAACAGGCCTGGCAACGTAAAATTGCCGAGATTGTTATGGGTGAAGCCTACGAAGATCTTGGTATTGAAGTTAGCTCAGAAGAGTTATTCGATATGCTTCAGGGAGCAAATCCACACCAAATTGTTCGTCAAATATTCAGCAAACCGCAAACCGGTCAGTTCGATCGTAATTCGGTAGTTCGTTTCCTTAAAAACATGGAAACAGGCTTAATATCGCCTGAAGACCGTGCATCATGGTTAAACATCGAGCAACAAATTGTTGAAGAACGTACACAAAGCAAATACACTTATATGGTGGCAAAAGGTATGTACGTTACAGGCGAGCAGGCTGAGGCCAGTGCAACTGCCGGAAACAAATTGGTTAATTTCGATTATATCGCTTTACCACACAGTAGTGTTGCCGACGAAGATGTTACCGTTACGGAAACAGATCTGAAAGATTATTACAACGCACATAAAGAAGATTACGAAACAGAAGCCAGCAGAAGAGTTGAATACATTGCTTATCCGGTTGAACCATCGGAAAAAGATTTTGCTGACGCTGAAGAGTGGATCACAGATATTAAAGCTGATTTTGAAGAAACTGAGAATACAATTCAGTTTGTTGACACCAACTCGGACATTAGCTTTAACGATGCCTGGGACAAAAAAGACGACCTTCCGGAAGCCGTTGGTAACTGGATTTTCGACGAAGGTGCTGAAGTTGGCTCAGTTTACGGTCCGTACAAAGAAGGTGAATCATTCACTTTGGTAAAATTGTACAAATCGGAAATGATGCCCGATTCGGTTGAGGCACGTCATATTTTGTTGCAGGTAACCAATCAGGCCGAAGCTATTCTTGCACAGCAATTGGCCGACAGCCTGAAAACAATGATTGAAAATGGTGCTGATTTTGCCGAACTGGCACGTACCAATTCAGATGATCAGGGTTCTGCAATCAACGGTGGCGATTTAGGTTGGTTCCAGCGTGGTCAAATGGTGAAGCCTTTCGAAAATGCCGCTTTTAACAATACAACTGATAGTGTTACAATGGTTGCAACACAATTCGGAATTCACCTGGTACAAACAACCAAACGTGGAAAACTTGCACGTCAGGTGCAGGTGGCATACCTTACCCGCAATGTTGAGCCAAGTACAAGAACTTACCAGAATGTATATTCTAAAGCAAGCCAGTTTGTAGGTGAAAACCCAACTGCCGAAGCATTTAACACTGCAGTAACTGAGCAAGGCCTTACAAAAAGGGTAGCAAATGTTAGCGAAAATCAGCGTACAATTGTTGGTTTGGAAGATGCCCGTCCGTTAATTAGAGCTGCCTACGAAGCTGAGGTTAATGATATTTTGACTAACAACCAGGATTCACGCATCTTCGAACTGGGCGACAATTTTGTAATTGCCATTTTAGCAAGCAAAACTGAAAAAGGAATTGCTCCTTTCGAAGACGTAAAAGCACGTGTTGAGTTAGCAGTAACAAAGGAGAAAAAAGCTGAATTGTTGGTTGAGAAAGCAGAAGCTGCTTTAAACGGCAATGCAGATTTAGCCGCTGCTGCTACAGCTCTTGATACTGAAGTTCAGACTGCAAACGCAATTAACTTTAACTCGTTCTCGGTTCCCGGAATTGGTCTGGAGCCTGCAGTAATTGGAACAGTTGCAGCACTTGATGTTGACGAAGTATCGGAACCAATTGCAGGAAACAACGGTGTTTATGTTGTAATGCCTACTTCGGTTAGCGAAGGTGCCGGTGTTGATGTAGCAGCCGAGAAAATGCGTTTGGCGCAAACAAACACTTACCGTGTTGGTTCGGAAGTATTTAATGTATTCCGTAACTCGGTAGAAATAGAAGACAAAAGAGCGAAGTTCTATTAGTAGAATAACGCACAACGATAGTTAAAGCCGTTCCTTTATTAGGAGCGGCTTTTTTCTTAGTCGCAAGTCTACACCAGAATTTATAGACTAAGCCTGATTGTACCTCTCAACAAGTACCTGGATTTGTGCAGATATGTTTTCATGAAATAAAAGAAGAAAGCACATTCTATACTATTTTTTAGGAAAAAACGTTAAGTTTGACGATAAACCTTTATAATTCAATGCTATGAGAAATACACTATTGGTCGTTTTGGGCTTGTTGATTCTGTTAATCACTGCCTGTAAAGAAGTTGATAAGAGAACCATCACATCCGATGAAGCCACTGTTTTGGTAATGGAAGCTGCAACTGCTTACAGTATTTATACTTCCACGCAGGAAGAAGGAACCAGTGCCGGTTTTCAATCGGAGGGCATGCTGAAAAGCGCAACAACTACAAACGAAAATTATCCGCAAATTTCTATTGAGCCACTCGATCTTACCACCTGGCCAAAAACCATAACCGTGGATTATGGCCCTGAAAATATAACGGGATTAGATAACCATGAGCGGAAAGGGAAATTGATTATTACTGCCGATAATTTCCCGGGAGTTAGCGGAGCTGAATGGGAAATCACCTTCGACGATTTTTATCACGACGACTATAAAGTAGAAGGCGTGCAAACCATTGCTTACAGCGGCCCAAATGCCAGCGAACACCCGGTATATACCTGTACCGTAAGCGATGGAGTAATTACTGCACCTAATGGTGAAAGGTTTTATTTCGAGCAACAAACACAGCGCGAATGGATAAGTGGCTACGATACACATATGGTAACAAGTGGTGAAACTTCCGATTTTTGCGATGATAATTTCCAAATAACAGGAACCCACAGTGGAACGAGCTCCGACGGATATGCCTACACCATGTCTACAACAACACCACTGCTGATTAGTAATTGTTGCCGTTGGATTAAAGAAGGAGTGCTGTATATTGGTCTCGAGGATTACGACCTGAGTTGTGAAATTGACTACCGGTCTGCAACGGATACGGGTGACGACTGCAATAATCTGGTCAGTGTTACCGTATTCGGAGAAAGTGTAACGGTTAATCTGCCTTAATAGAATAGTATCTGAAGATTTTCCCCAAACCAGGCTGAAAGCAAGAGACCGGGGCTGTATAAATGTTATAAATACAGCCCCGGTTTTTTGCATGATACACCGATAATGATTGGGGAAGTAAATGGCGAATCGAATTTTTCCCTGTTTAAATTGTGGTGGGCTGTTCGGGATGCAGAATTAATTCTCCACGGCTGTAGAGCTGTGTTTTGAAAATATTTTTTCGTTTCCACAGCGATGGAGAAGGATTTTGAAAGTTTATTTTTAACTCGACCGCTGTCGAGTTAAAAATTGAAAGTTTTTTTTGTTGCCGACGGCTGTCGAGTTGAAAATCAGAAATATTTTTGCTTGTCGACAGCAGAAATCATCGATTTTGAAAATTTATTTTGTTGCCGACGACTGTCGGATTAAAAACTGACAACTGATTTTGTTGTCGACAGCTGTCGGGCTTCATTGCAACGATAAATTTTATCAATACTGTGCATGTTTCATACTTACAGGCCGGTATAAACGTTAAAGCTGGCACTTTGTACGTAAACATCCACTTTGGGTTGAATACAAAAAAGGAAACCCAATCAACGCTCACACCTTCCTTTTGCCAATAACAAATTGTAGCCAGAGTGCAATTCAACAGAATTGATGTTTGAAAGCTATTGCATTCCTGATTTGTATTTTTATATTTATCGCAACAGCTACACTTCATAATTTAATCAATTTTGAAGAAGAGGCTCAAACAACATATAAAAAACCGGAAAAGACATGACCGAATTTACAAGATCGATACTGTTATTACTTGTTTTATTAAATCCGTTTTTGGTAATTGTTTATCTAATCGACATAGTTCAGAAGCTCGATAATAAGCAGTTTCGGCGGGTATTAATTCGTGCCGGTTTTATTTCGTGTATTGCATTTTGCAGTTTTGCTGTGCTGGGCGATCGTATTTTTTCCGATGTATTTCAGGTTCGTTTTGCTTCGTTTCAGTTGTTTGGTGGTATTGTTTTCCTGCTTATCGGGCTGCAGTTTGTTTTTCGCGGGCCAACAGCCATTGAGATATTGCGTGGCGAATCGAAACACATTGCCGGAGCCATTGCTATGCCGGTTTTAATTGGCCCCGGTACCATTAGTGCCAGCGTGGTTATTGGTAAACGTAATGATATTCTTATATCGTGCGCATCAATCGTAGTGGCGGTTATGCTGTGTATTCTGGTGCTGGTGGTTTTAAAATTTCTGCACGATGTAATTCGTCAAAAACGGGAAGAATTAATTGAGCGCTATTTCGATTTGGCCGGACGTATTACTGCTTTGTTTGTTGGTTCGGTAGCCATTGAAATGATTATGGCAGGCGTAAAATCGTGGCTGAATTTACACTGGAGTTAGTTTAACAAATCTCCACCAAACGAATATCAAAACTCAACACGGCATTTGGTGGAATTTTATTTCCGGTACCTTTTCGTCCCCAGGCCAGTTCCGAAGGCACCCAGAATTTATAACGGCTGCCAACGCTCATCATAGGTAAACCTTCCTGAAGTCCTTCGATAAGTTCTTCAATTTTAACTTCATCGGGTTGGTTTTGGCGGTAAGTGTCTTCCAGAATTTTACCGTCGAGGAGCAAAGCGCGCTGATGAATTTTAACCGTATCGAAGAGTCCGGGTTTTGGCCCCTGTTTTTCTTCCACAATTAAATACTGCAAACCACTGTCGGTTTCTAAAACACCGGTTTTCTGCCTGTTGTTAAGTAAAAAATCATCACCCGATTTTCGGTTGTTTCCGGCCGAACCTTTGCTACGTGCTTTTTTCTCTCTGCGTGCCATGTTTCTCTTTCAATATTAAGAAGTTCTACAAAGTAAATGAAAATCAGAAAGTAAGTTTTAATTATTAAAGTTGAAGTTCTATATTTGGCTTGCTTTTAATACTTATTTGCATTTAAACCAATTTAAACCTGATAAGGAGGACTAAAATGATTTTGCGCTTTCTCACCATTTTTACAGTTTTAATTTGTTTTGTATTTGGTAGTGTTTCGGGAGCCGAACACCCCGAAAAAGATGTGCGTATAAAAAGCCGCGGATCGTTATCGTACAACAAGCGTGATGCAAAAATTAAGGTTTATATTGAAGGCGCCCGGCTCGATATGGATTATATGCGCCGCAATATGCGTTTTGCCGATTTTGTAAACGATCCGGCCGTTGCCGATGTGCATATCATTATAAATAGCCGGGTGAGCGGTTCGGGCGGAATGGTTTATTCGTTGATGTACAACAACCTTACGTTCGAGAATTTCAGCGATTTTACCATTACCTGTACTACCCTTGCCGACGATACCAACGAAGAGGAACGCCGGAAAATTAAAGATGCACTTTCGCTGGGGTTGATGCCTTTTGTAAACCAGACAAAAGCTTCCGATCAGATAAGTTTTCGCTACCGGGGCGAAGTAGAGCAGGCTCAGGTTGCTGAAGTTGACGACCCATGGAACAACTGGACGTTTAGAGGTGACATTAGTGGTAGTGTAAATCTGGAAGAAAGTAAAAAGAACTATAACTATTCGTTTTATGGGCGTGCCGATAAGGTTACCGACGAAATCAGGATACGAAACAATGCGCGTCGTTCAGTAAATACCAAGAAATACACTACCGACGGAGAAGAGTACCGTTCGGATAATACGTCAACATATGGCTCGTCGAGCGTGGTAAAAAGCTTGTCATCGCGTTGGTCAACAGGTTTGTTCGGAAGTTTCTATAACAGTAATTACCGTAATACCAAATACTCAATGTCGGTTAAACCTGCTGTGGAGTATAATATTTTCCCATGGGATGTGTCGGACAGAAAAGTGTTTACCATTGCCTATTATATTGGGCCCGAGTGGATGAAATATTACGAGGAATCGATATATGACAAACTGGAAGAAAGTCTTTGGGAGCAGTCGTTACGCCTTGATTTGCAGATTGTGCAAACCTGGGGCGAGGTAAAGGCCGGGCTTAATGCAACAAATTATATGCACGACTGGACCAAAAACCGGATAACTTTTGATACCGATCTGTCGGTTCGTATAATGCGCGGGCTTTCGGTTCGTATGGGTTTTACCGTAGAGAATGTTCACGACCAGATTTATCTGCCTAAAGGAGACATTTCGTTGGAAGATGTATTGCTGAATAAAGTGCAGTTACCTTCGTCATTCGAAGTTGGAGCCAATGTTGGAATTCGCGTACAGTTTGGTTCGATTTATAACAATATTGTGAATAACAGGCTATAGAATTAGTTACAAGTCTCGAGTTGCGAGTAGCAAGTTTTAACGACAATCTACATCAATCTTTATTCAATCTGCATCAATCCTTCTTAACTTTCGCAATAACAACCACCCGTGTGGCCATCTGAAATCCATGCTGTTGTAGCGCCTTTTCTATTTCCGGGATTTGCTTTTTCAACTCGTGGTATTCCGGCCTGTCTTTAATCTGACTAAGTATTTCTGTTAGCTTGTCTTTACGCTCAGTAATTTCTTCAGGAGTTGATTCTACACGATCTTTTTCCTGGTTAAAGGCCGTGCAAATTTCCAATCCGGCTTTTTCAACCTCTTCCAGAATTTCGGCGCGCGTAAACGTTTCGTTATGGCAAACTCCATTCAGGCGATCAACCGTACTTCTGAAATGATGCATGCTTTTATGTACTTCTTGCGCAGGATTAAGGTTGTCGCTAAACAGTTCGTTCACAATAATCCAACCGCCGGGTTTTACCACGCGTTTCATTTCATTGAAAGTTTGCTGAACATCAGGCAAATGGTGCATCGCCATTGAAATGCTTGCAGCGTCGAAAGAGGAATCCGGGAAATCCAGTTGTTCGCCGCTCATAATACTGAACTGCACATCAGGATGAATTTTTGCAGCTTCTTCAAGCGATGCCTTATCCGGATCGATTCCGGTAAATTTGGTATTGTTTAAGGCTTCCTTTAAAACCGAAATAAAATTCCCGCTTCCGGTTCCAACATCCAAAAGGGTGCTTACTGTTTTGTCTTGAAAAAATTGTTGTAGTTGTTCCATCAGATCAAGAGTAAAAATGCCGACAGGGCAGTTACAATTATAACAGCGGTTCGGTACAGTTTATCCGATATTTTCTGTACCATTTTTATTCCGGCAAAAGCACCAATAGCGATGGCCGGTAAAAGCATCAGGTCGAGTGTGAGCGTATCCAGGTTGATGGTTTTCCAAACGAAAATGTGCAAAGGGAATTTCGAAAAATTAACGATAAGGAAGAACCAGGCTCCGGTACCGATAAAGCTGTTTTTTGGCAAATGCATGGCCAGCAGGTAAATGGCAAAAATGGGACCTGCTACGTTGCCAATCATCGTAGCGAAACCTCCTAAAACACCCATAGTTGCTGAGAACCACCAGGTGTCGGGGAAAAGATTTTGTCCTTTTTTGCGGTCGCGCCAAAGCATGAGGCCAATACACAGAAAAACCAAAATGGCGATTATATTTTTAAACCAGCTATCGTTTACCACTTCGCCAACCCAAAGCGCAATACCAATTCCTACAAAAGCCCAGGGCAGCAGTTTCCACAGGTATTTCCACTCGGCATGACGGTGGTAGTACCCAACTCCAAATAAATCGGCCATCATTAACATCGGTAGTAAAATTCCGGTTGAGGCTTTGCCACCAAAAATTAGCGCCAGTGTGGGAACCACCAACATTGAAACACCGGGAACACCTACTTTCGACATGCCAACCAGCATGCCACATACTGCTAATAAAATCCATTGAAGTGTGGAGAAGTCAAGTTCGAGCATAGCAAAAATGTTATGTCGCTAATGTAGTAATAAATATGGAACAGGGTAGAAAAGAAAAGGTCCCGCAGAAGCGGGACCAGTCTAGCTAACAATTCGAAGGTAGATCTTACCTCCTCAAAAAACAAAAAACAAAAACCATGTTCAAGGCCTCAGCCTTACTTTCAATCACTCAACTTAAAAACATGTTAGTTACGATATATCTAACTAAATAGATGTATGCAAAGCTCATGCCATAACTTTCATAAAAGCAGTAGTTTAACCTCTGTTAACGTGCTTGTAAAAAAGTCTTAAAAAGTTTTTTTGTCAATATCCTGAAGTTCTTTAGGGTCGATTTCGCCAAACCACTCATTAAGTTTTTCGCGTGCTTTGGCCTTAATTTCGGGGGTAATGCTGCCCGCCACTGCCGAGAGGGTAAAAAGCAGTACGCCAAGGTCGTCGCTGAACCCAATTATGGGTGTCAGGTCAACAATGGCATCGGTGGGTAGGATAAAATAACCGAGTGCGGCGGCAATGCTGAGTTTGGTTTTTAATCCAACGCCTTTGTCTTCGAAAGTGTAGTACAACAACAAAACAGCATAAACAACTTTTGCTCCGGCCGCTTTGCCAAATTTCTTAAGCTTGTCCCACAACGATTGTTCAGAGAAATATTTCGAATACTTGTCGTACATAGTTGTTCTATTTTAAGCTGGCCGTTGAAAAATCGAGCTGAAATGCACCGTATTGTTCGGTAATTTGTTCAAGAATGGCGTGTACCTCGTCGTTCGTTTCGGCGCGCAGCAGTTGAATTTTTAGGTCTCTGAAATTTGGCAACCCCGGGAAATACTTGGCGAAATGACGGCGCATCATTAAAATCCCCGATCGTTCATTGTCGCGCCACTCGAGGTTTAGCCGGAGTTGTTCTTTTAAAACTTCCACCACTTCGTTAACCGTTGGCTGTGCTAATTCTTCTCCGGTTTGAAGGTAATGTTTTACCTCGCGAAATAACCAGGGGCGGCCAATTGCTCCGCGCCCGATCATCAAAGCATCTACACCCGTTGCATCAAGCAATTGTTTGGCTTTTTTACCGCTGTTGATGTCGCCGTTACCGATAATGGGAATTTGAATTTTCGGATTGTTTTTTACTTCTCCGATCAATGTCCAGTCGGCTTCACCGGTGTACAACTGTTCTCGCGTACGACCGTGAATGGCCAGCGCCTGAATTCCGGCATCCTGCAATCGTTCGGCCACTTCAACAATAGGTTGATTGCCTGCCGACCAGCCCAATCGTGTTTTTGCGGTAACCGGAATTTTAACGGCTTTCACAATTTCTGCAGTCATTTTCTGCATTTTGTCCACGTCTTTTAACATGGCCGATCCGGCGCCGTGGCGCACGATCTTTTTCATGGGGCAACCGTAATTGATGTCGATAAAATCGGGTTCAAATTCTTCGGCTACCTGCGCCGCGCGCACCATTGAGTCGATGTTGTGTCCATAGATCTGAATGGCCACCGGACGGTCGAACTCAAACAAGTGCATTTTTTGTTTGGTCTTCTCAATATCGCGCACCAATGCCTCCGACGATACAAACTCGGTGTACATTACATCGGCGCCAAATTTTTTACACATCATCCTAAACGATTTGTAGGTGACATCTTCCATCGGTGCCAGAAAAAGTGGAGTGCCCTCCAGTTCTATGTTGCCAATCTTAATCATTCGTTAGAAAATTGCTGCAAAAATAGCTAAAAATATTTGGGTGGGAATTTGGACTAAATCAATCGTTTAACTTTTGCTTTTGGAGTGAGTTTCATCGTTTTGAAATCGATGCCGGTAATCAGGTTTACACCGGGCTTTTTACCTTTTTCAAACGATCCTAAAGTAGTTGGAAGGTTTAAGGCTTTTGCCCCGTTTATGCAGGCCCACGACAACAACTCTTCCAGCGAAATAGTTGGAAAGTTTTCCTGAATGGTGAGCATCTCCTGAAGTATCGAAAGTTCGGTATTCGATGCTAAACTATCAGTTCCCAAACAAATCTGCAGCTTTTCTTCAAGCAAAAGTTCCACAGAAGGCAGCTCATTTTCGATATAAAGATTGGAGTTGGGACACAAAACAAAATAGGTATTAGCGAGGCTGCGGTAACGTTTTAATGCTTCAATATCTTCTCTCCGGGTTTGGGTGTTGTGTACCAAAAGCAATTGATTTTCTTTTGGCAGATAGTTGAGAATGGATTGCAACGACGATTTCCCGCTAGGTATAAAATGTTGGGTTTCCAGCTTTAAATTATCGCTGAAATGCCTGGAAATATACCCTTGCCCAGATAAAAAGAACTCTGTTTCCGCTTTGCTTTCCTGGTTATGAATGGAGAACAGGCCTCCTTTTTCCTTTGCATGATTCTGAACTCTCCCAAACAATTCATGCGAAACGGAATAAGCCGAATGCGGAACGATGGAAGCCGAAAGATTAGCTTTTTCAAACGATTCAAACACTTCAACCGCTTTGTTAAAAGCCCGCTCAGCCCGAGTTGGATGAAAGCCAAAAACTTCAACAAAAGTGTGGTAAGTGATTTTGCTTTTTTGTTTTACCGAAAGCGAAAGATCGGAGTTGGAAACATCGCCAACAGCTGCAATTCCAGCTGCCCACATTTTTCGGTCGGCAATCTGCATGGCCTTTTCTTTGTCGGCCGGTTCGTCTCTTAACTGGTTAATCTTTTCGAGAAAACCACTAAAGCCGATGTGCTTTTCAATTTTGTTGTGGAGGTGCGAAAATTCTAAATGGCAATGGGCGTTTACAAATCCGGGAGTTAAAATGCCGCTGTAAAACTCCACACCGGCTTCTTCGCGGAATGAATCGCCCCGGTCGAGGATTTCGATGATTGTTCCATCATCGTCGCAAACTAAAATTCCGTTTTTTATTGGCGAAGTTGTTCCGGGGAAGACGTATGTGGCGGCGATTTTTCTCACCTTACATTTAATTATTCTTCTTCAAATGGCTCCAATTCCTCTTTTCGCCCTGAACGTTCCTGCTCCATTTCACTCAGTCGGCTCATTACTTTGCGGTACATTTTCTCAAAGTTTTTCGGGTGACTTTCGTAGAAAACCAGTGATTGCTCAAATAACGAATCGGTAACTTCATATTTCTCCAAAACCGAATAGTAAAAATCTTCTGTTTGGCTGTTTAACATGGCCGAGTCGTATCGAAAATGGTTATAAGCCGCTTCGGCCAGGTGCACGTCAACCAGCATATTGATCATTTTCTTTTCCTTAATCAAATGCTCGGGTTTGGGCATAATCTCGTTTTCGCACGCTGTGAATGCGAATACAGCAATAATTAGTATCAGAAAGGCATTTTTCATTTGGCTGCCAAATTATAAATAGTTAGTTCGTTTTTCAAAAAAAGGTCGTTAAAAAAGCTTATTTGTGCTGTTTTATAAAATGTTTCTCGCAGATTTCGCAAATACCGCTGATTTTATAGCAAGCTGAAATATTTTTCTGCGTAATTCTGCGCCATCTGCGAGAAATTATTTTTATGCGAAAATGGTTTTAAATACTTCTTCTACCCGGCTTACTTTTACAATATCGATTTTAAATTTCGATGCATCAAAACCTTTGTTCAGCGTTGGTACATAAATGCGCGAAAATCCCAGTTTGGCAGCTTCGGCAATACGTTGCTCGATGCGGCTTACGGCGCGTATTTCTCCGGTTAAGCCAACCTCGCCGGCAAAACATATTTTGTGGTTTATGGCAATGTCGATATTCGACGAAAGAATGGAGCAAATAACCGCCAAATCGGTTGCCGGATCATTGATTTTTAGTCCGCCTGCAATATTCAGGAACACATCTTTTGCAATGAGCTTAAAACCGGCGCGTTTTTCCAAAACGGCCAAAAGCATGTTCAGCCGGCGCAAATCAAAACCTGTAGATGAGCGCTGAGGTGTTCCGTAAGCTGCTGAACTTACCAATGCCTGAATTTCGATCAGGAATGGCCGTACACCTTCAACGGTTGCTGCAATGGCGGTGCCACTTACATCGACGTTTACTTTTGATATCAACTGCTCCGATGGATTAGTGATCTCACGTAAGCCATCGCTGCGCATTTCAAAAATGCCAAGCTCGTTGGTGGAGCCAAAGCGGTTTTTGTTCGAGCGTAAAATGCGATACATATAATTGGTATCGCCTTCAAACTGCAAAACAGTGTCGACCATGTGTTCCAGTACTTTTGGCCCGGCAAGGCTTCCTTCTTTGGTAATGTGACCGATTAACACCACGGCAACATGATTCTTTTTGGCGTATTTTAAAATAGCCGAAGTACATTCACGAACCTGCCCAACCGAACCCGGCGATGATTCGATTAATTCTGTTGAAATGGTTTGGATGGAATCAATGATCAGTAACTCCGGTTTTGCCTGTTCGCTTTGTGCGATAATATGTTCCAGCGATGTTTCGCTTAAAAACAGGCAGTTACTTTTTGCATTGCTCAAACGTTCGGCACGTAGTTTTATCTGTTGCAGGCTTTCTTCGCCCGAAATGTAAAGTATTTTTTTCCCGTTTAAGCCCAACGCCAGCTGAAGTGCCAGTGTTGATTTTCCAATTCCGGGATCGCCACCCAAAAGTATCAGTGAGCCGGGAACGATTCCGCCACCCAAAACACGGTTAAATTCTTCAATCCCCACCGAAATACGCTGTGTTCTGGCCATCTCGATATTTTCGAGTGTGATGGGCTGGTTGCCCGAAATCTGCACTGAAAGTTTTCCGGTAGATTGTTTCTTCTCCACAATCTCTTCCACGTAGGTGTTCCACTCGTTGCAGGCGGAGCATTTCCCGAGCCATTTGGGCGATTGGGCACCGCAGCTCTGGCAGGTGTATATGGTTTTTGTTTGTGCCATTCTTTTCAGTGTTACTCTGTGCGGTTCTCTGTTATCTCAGTGGTAAAAAATGGTTCCAAAGAGAACGCTGAGGTTTACACGGAGTTGTTAAAGGTTTTTAATTCGTTCAATAATTTCGCTGGTTGAAATTCCATCAATCAATTCCAGCGTTTCCACTTTTCCGCCGTTATTTAATACGGTATCGTGACCGGCAATTTCATGAATTTCGTATTGGGCACCTTTTATCAAAACGTCGGGGATGATCTTAGCAATTATTTCGGCCGGCGTTTCTTCATTGAAAAGAATTACCGCATCAACACATCCAAAGGCCGCCAGCACTTCTGCACGCGCCTGCTCATTTATAATGGGGCGCTTATCGCCTTTTAATAATTTTACCGAAATATCGGAGTTAAGCCCAACAATCAATTTGGTGCCATATGCTGCCGATTTGTGCAGTGAATCAACGTGCCCGTTATGAATAAGGTCGAAACAACCGTTGGTGAAAACGATGGTGTTGTTACTTCCTTTCCATATTTCAAGCAGGGGACGGAGCGATTCAAAATCCTTAAAAATCTTTGATTTAAACATGAGATTCATAATTGTCAAAAATAGTGATAAATTCCGTTTAATATTTTAATTGAAGTAAAACCTTGATTTTAAATCAAGTTAACTTTGAATAATTCTATGTTCAATTTTGGCAGCAAATTTGTGTGCACCGGAATAGTTTTTTTAGATTTGAGCACCTTAATCGGGTAGTCCCTTTCGGTTGTTTTACATATTTCAATATTGAAAGCATTACCCCGAACAGTTAAAATTAAACTTTACCAATAATGTTAAAACTATCTGCGAAACACATCCGGATGCATAATTGCCTGATTTCTTTTTGCCTATTTGTTATAACAATTAAAACTTGTAATGCACAAGACGAAAAATTCCCGTCCCATTTAAATTTTGATATGGGAACGAACGCATTTGTGCTTGATAATGAAGATTATGGGTATTATTTTGGAGTAGGTTATGAGTATTATTTATCCAGAAAATTTGCCTTTGAGCTGAAAGGATATGCGGGAAAGAATTCTCATAAAAAAATAAAGCCCATAGGTGGCGAAATCGTTCCGTATGGTAACGATTATATATTATATACCGAAGCCAGTTATTACACACTCAGCCTGTGTCCGCGGTTTTACCAGGAATTATCAGATATTATTTTCTTTTTTGCTGATGTGAATTTGGGATTTGAGAGTTCAAATAGTAACGCCACTTTTGGAAACGAAGAAACCGAGGAAGAAAATTATCTTGGAAGCTCAAAGTCTTCTTTTAAATGGTATCCGGGATTTCATACAGGGTTTAAAGTTATTGCAGAAGATCTTTCCGTGTGGTTTTATGTGGGTTGGGAGAAGGTTGATTTAGGAAGAAGTTTAAATGATTTGCCCATCGCTGGAACCGGAGTTTTTGAAGATTATTCAGGTGACACAGAGTTTTTGCAACTTGGTATTCGGCTTGGTGTTCCCTTAGGAAAGGATAGATAGGCTTTATAAGAAACGTTTCATTGATTGACTGAGATACCTTCAAATAAAAAACCTCGCAGTTAAAACTACGAGGTTTACAATTATATCGTTAAGGTATTTTATACTACAGTATTTGTCTCGATATCAGGGAATATCAGACTTGGCTTAAATGTTTTGGCTTCCTCAAAATCCATTAAGGCGTACGAAATGATAATTACCACGTCGCCAACCGCCACTTTACGTGCGGCCGGTCCGTTCAAACAAATTGTTCCCGATCCGCGCTCACCCCTAATAACATAAGTCTCTAAACGCTCGCCGTTGTTAATATTAACAACCTGTACTTTTTCGTTCTCAATAAGGTTTGCCGCGTCCATCAAATCTTCGTCGATGGTAATACTTCCAACATATTGCAGGTTCGCTTCGGTAACGGTAACCTTGTGTATTTTCGATTTACAAACTTCAATTTGCATAACTATGCTTATTTCGGTCTTAAAAAACTATATTGTCAATTAACCTGATCTTTCCACAAAAAACAGCAACACATCCAACTTTTGTCGATTTTTCGTCACAGTTTTTTACCGGTTGCAGCTGTTCGTCGTCTACTATCTCAAAATATTCAACATCCAGGAATGGGTTCTTGTTTATCGTTTCTGTTACCCAATCCGTGATTTCTTGTACGGATTTCTGCCCCTTAAGTTCTTTGGCTTTAAACAAAGTCTCCGAAATTACGGCTGCATTTTTCCGCTGTTCCTCCGTCAATAATTCATTTCGCGAGCTCATGGCCAAACCACTTTCTTCGCGAATAATGGCGCAAGGTACAATTTCCACAGGAAGTTGCAGTTGTTTCACCATATTTTTAACAATGGCCAGTTGCTGAAAATCCTTCAATCCGAAGTACGATTTGGTAGGTTTTACCATGTCGAAAAGCCTACTAACCACCTGAGCTACACCGTTAAAGTGTCCCGGGCGATGTTTGCCTTCCATTACCTCTTCTAATTTTCCAAAGTTAAATTTACGTTTATCCGGTTCGGGGTAAACCTCCTTTGCATTGGGTGCAAAAACGATTGAACAACCTGTTGGTTCCAATAATTTCATATCGTTTTCGAGCGTGCGCGGATAACGTTCCAAATCGGCCGGATCGTTAAATTGTGTTGGATTTACAAAAATACTTACCACCACAACCGGATTTTCCGAAACGGCCTGTTTTACCAACGAAATATGGCCTTGATGTAGTGCCCCCATAGTGGGTACAAAACCCACTGTTCTACCTTGGGCAAGGTGCTGTATTTCAGACTGTAACTCTTGTACGGTGCTAACCAGTTTCATAGCTTAAAAATTGCGGCTGCAAAGTAAGTAATTTTAATTGGTAAAACAGCATAAAAAAGAAGTATAGTGACTGAAACTAACGAACTTAACTTGACTATTCGCATATTTTTATTACTTTTGCAAACTGTTTTTTAACTGCACTTATAGGTTCATGGAAAAGAAAAGAATCCTTTATATTTCACAGGAGATTACCCCTTATTTACCAGAAAGCGAAATGTCGGAGATTGGACGTTACCTGCCACAGGGCGTTCAGGAGAAAGGGAGAGAGATTAGAACTTTTATGCCGCGTTATGGCTGTGTAAACGAACGTAGAAATCAGTTGCACGAGGTAATCCGTTTATCGGGTATGAACCTTGTGATTAATGATGCGGATCATCCACTTATCATAAAAGTGGCATCGATACAAGCTGCCCGTATGCAGGTATATTTTATCGATAATGAAGATTATTTTCAACGCAAGGCCGTATTACACGATGACGACGGGAAAGAGTTTGAAGATAACGACGAACGTGCAGTATTTTTTGCCCGTGGTGTGCTCGAAACTGTAATTAAGTTACGCTGGGCACCCGATATCATTCATTGCCACGGCTGGTTAACTTCGTTGGTACCTTTATACATTAAAAAGTATTATTACAACGATCCGTTATTCAAAAATTCAAAACTGGTTTATTCGGTTTATAACGACGATTTTAAGCAAACTCTCGACAGCAGGTTTAACGAGAAACTGTTGCTTGAAGGTATTACAACCGACGATGTAAAAATGATAGAAGAGCCAACTTTTGCCAATGTTAGCAAAATGGCTATCGATTATTCGGATGCCGTTATACAGGGAACCGAAACGATTAACGCCGACGTTAAAAATTATATTAAGGATAGCGAAAAGTTATTCCTGGATTTCCAACCAAAAGAAACATACATTGATGCCTACAACGAGTTTTACGATAAAGTGTAAGGCTTCGGTGTTAAAGAATCAAAATTATATTTAAAAAGTTCAATTTTACTTCGATTTCAGAAACGCTCTCGTGGTTATTTTTTATGTTTGTGTAATTTTTCGGAAATCAGAAAATTGAAGAGGCAATCCAAGCTGTTTAAATAGGCCAATTTGCATTGGCCGCAGTGGGTAAGCTTCCTAAAATAAATTGGAATTATTGACATGAAATACAATACAGTGCAGTTGTTAAAAATAGTTGGAGGATTATTCGTTCTTGTAAACATATTGGTTGCCTGCAACAGCGAACAAAACGATTTGGGGCTGGGCATCCTTCCTGATGAAGACCTGATTAATGTTCGGAATATTTCTGTTTCGGATAAAATTGCATCCTATACATTTACTGAAGATGGAATTATTACCAATAAAGGTGCAACAAATCTGTTGGGAACCCTGAACGATCCGGTTTTTGGAAAAACAACAGCCAATTATGCAACGCAGTTCCGCTTAACTTCATTTCCTGATTTTGGAACCAATCCGGTAGTTGATTCTGTTCGTTTGTACTTGTTTTATAGAAATATATACGGCGATACGATTACTACGCAGCATGTTAAAGTGTACGAAATGGAAACGTACCTCGACCCGGATGCTGAATACACCCAGGATATTGATTTGAAATCGATGGCTTCGGATGTTCCACTTGCCGAATTTGACTATACACCAAAAGTGGTGCTGGATTCTGCAACTCAGGATACTAACTACCAGTTGCTGACCATTCCGCTGGATAATACATTAGGAGAAAAGCTGATCGGAGCCGATTCGCTGGATATGATAAGTAACGATGTTTTCCTTCAATATTTTAAAGGCCTTTTGCTCGAAAGTGCTGATGTTTCAGGAGAAGGTTCATTGGTAACCTTGCACACTGCATCTACCAGTACTTTTCAGGGATCGGCGTTATTGGTATATTATAACAACGACGAAAACACTGTGTTGTTGGAAGATGATGAAGATCCCGATACCTTATCGCAGGCCTACCTGATAACTAAATATAGTTTACGTGTTAATGAATTTAAGCACGATTACACGGGAGCGCCATTTTTAGGCAGCCTTGATCAGGAAGACGAAGAAAGCGACCTGATTTATGTGCAGCCCACCGGAGGATTAAAATCGCGGATCACCGTTACAGGTCTTGAAAGCTGGAAAGACTCGGTTAATATGGGTATTAATAAAGCTGAAATCATTTTTCATGTTGATAAGGATGCAAGCAATATCGATAATTATCCACCGCCAAGCCAGCTGATGTTTACCTTTGTGGCACCCGACGGAGAAGAATACCGCCCGATTGATTACTTCTTTAATCCTACGTTTTACGGTGGAGTTTTAGATACCAGTGATTACACCTATACCTTTAATATTACGCAGCATGTTCAGCGTATTATCGATATAACCGATCCTGAGCATGATGATTTTGTTGGAAACCAGGGATTTTACCTGACAACCGGTCGACGTGCTGATATTGCCAACCGGGTAATATTAAAAGGAGCAAAACAAGGTGGTATAGATATGCGAATCACCTATTCGAAATTTTTGGACTAAGCAGCTCTTAATTACTTATCAATCCCCATTTGTAAGCACTTTTATAGTGGTTTGTGATGCTGTGCTTATTTTCAAAGGATTGTAGTATTTAATCCCGGTTAAATATGATTCGCTTTAATAAAACAGGGCACAAATTGAATAATGGCATGTTTATCTCCCCTAAAACTTTTATTTTAGCGGCCTTTACCAACAACTAAAATTATTTAAACCACTTAACCGGTGATGAATGCCGAAAATGGAACGGGTTTTTGTTTTTGGCAAACCACAAAAATTAAATTCATGAAACCACTATTTTATTGCGCCGTATTCTTGGTGCTGTCTATTTCCTGTACAAATCAAAGTGATGAGAATCCGGCTTCAAACATTGCTGTTGAAGATTATAACCAGTATGTAAATCCGATGGTTGGAACCAGTACCATGGGACATACCTTTCCGGGAGCTACCGCTCCCTTTGGAATGGTGCAACTGGGGCCGCAAACCGATATGCAGCCTTATTTTAATCCCGATGGCAGCTACAACAAAAAGACCTACGAATATTGTGCGGGTTACCAATATCGCGATACTACGATAATTGGTTTTGCACACACTAATTTTAGTGGAACCGGCCACTCCGATTTGGGCGATTTTCTGGTTATGCCAACCACCGGCGATTTGGTGCTCGATCCTATAAAAGCCAACGACGGAAGCAAAGGATTCTATTCGGTTTTCTCGCATGAAAATGAAAAAGCTGCTCCAGGATATTACAGCGTAAAACTTGATGATTATAATATCGATGTGGAACTGACGGCATCAGAACGAGTGGGTTTTCACCAATATGTTTTCCCCGAAAGCGATGAAGCGCACATTATTCTCGACCTGGTTTATAACATTTATCATTACGACGAGAAAAACGTGTGGACATTTTTGCGCGTTGAGAACGATTCGTTGATTACCGGTTACCGCCAAACAAAAGGGTGGGGCCGCACGCGAAAAGTGTTTTTTGCCATGCAGTTTTCAAAACCTTTTAAGAGTTACGGACACAAAAAATACGACGAGAATAATTACGACGGGCACTACCGGTATTTCGATCAGGAGAAAAACTTCCCTGAAATGTCCGGACGAAATATAAGGGCTTATTTTAATTTCGATACTACCGAAAACGAAAAGCTAAAAGTAAAATTTGCCTTGTCGCCGGTAAGTATGGCGGGGGCATTAAAAAATATGGAGACCGAAATTCCTCATTGGGATTTCGAAAAAGTTAAAGCCGAAACGCAACAAAAATGGAACAACGAACTGGCAAAAATAGAGGTAGAAAGTATCTCGGAAGAGGATAAACGCACATTTTACACCGCGCTGTATCATACTTTACTTAGCCCGATTGTGTATGAAGATGTGGATGGAAATTATCGTGGCCTCGATCAGAACATCCACCAGTCGGAAGGGTTTACCAACTACACCATTTTTTCGTTGTGGGATACTTACCGTGCTTTGCATCCTTTCTTTAACCTTGTTCAGCCGTCGCGTAACAACGACATGATTAAATCGATGTTGGCTCATTACGACCAGAGTGTGCACCATATGCTACCGGTTTGGAGCCATTATGCCAACGAAAACTGGTGTATGATTGGTTATCACTCCACCACCGTTTTGGCCGATGCTGTGGTGAAAGGAGTTGGCGATTTCGACAGGAAACGGGCACTGAATGCAGCAGTTACAACCGCTAAAGTTCCCTATTTTCACGGAATTGGCGATTATATGAAATATGGTTTTGTGCCCGAGGACAAAAGTTTGTATTCGGTATCGAAAACGCTGGAGTATGCGTTCGACGACTGGTGTATTGCACAGATTGCCAAAAACACCGGAGATGCAGCTATCGAAAACGAGTTCCTGGAACGTTCAAATGCTTACAAAAAAGTGTACGATCCTTCTATTGGTTTTATGCGCCCGAAACAATCAAACGGCGAGTTTCGCAAGGAATTCGATCCGCTGGATACACACGGCCAGGGCTTTATTGAGGGTAATGCCTGGAATTACGGATTGTACGTTCCGCACCAGGTGGAAGATATGGTGCAGCTAATGGGCGGAAAATCACGTTTGTCTGGAATGTTGGATTCGCTGTTTACCATGGAGTTAGATGATAAATACATTGAAAAGAACGAAGATATTACCCGCGACGGAATGATCGGAAATTATGTGCACGGCAACGAACCCGGGCATCATATTCCGTTTTTGTACAACTACACCGACGAGCCGTACAAAACTCAAAGCCGCGTGCGCATGATCATGAAAACCATGTACGGTGCAGAAGTGAACAGTTTGTGTGGTAACGACGATGCCGGACAAATGAGTGCCTGGTACATCTTTAACAGTTTGGGTTTTTATCCTCTGGCACCCGGATCGGAATATTATGAGTTGGGAAGTCCTGCCGTGAAAGAGGCGGTTGTTTCTTTTGAAAATGGAAACCAGCTGACCATCACAGCCAAAAATCAAAGTGAGGAGAATGTGTACGTAAGTAAAGTTACCTTAAACGGGACTGAAATTGAAGGCACAAAAATCTCGCACTTCGATTTAATAAAAGGAGGAGAACTGGTATTTGAAATGAGCAATCAGGCAACGAATAATTAATTCGTTGCTTTAAAGTTGTGCCCGTGTGCTTCATGAGGATTAGTAGCGAGCGAAAGTCAGCACGGAATTTATGGAATGCTTAATTTGAAATATATTCGTATTAAAATTAAAACTCATGAAGAAAGTATTACTGTTGCTGGCCAACGGATTCGAATTTTTCGAGGCAAGTGTATTTATCGATGTAATTGGCTGGAACCTTGAAGAAGGCGACAACTCAACAAAACTATACACCTGCGGGGTAACCAAAGAGGTTAAAAGTTCGTTCGATCAGACTTTGGTGGTCGATTACCGGATTGATGAGATTGATGTAAATGATTTTGACGCGCTGGCGCTTCCCGGAGGTTTTGAGGTTTATGGTTTTTACAACGATGCCTACAGCGATAAATTCCTTGATCTGATTCGGGCATTCCGGACAGGTAATAAAGTAATTGCATCCATTTGTGTGGGCGCATTGCCTTTGGCAAAAAGTGGTGTATTAAAAGGAAAAAACGGAACGACTTACCGAAGTGCAGTCAGGCGGGAAGCGCTGAAAAGTTTTGGCGTAAATGTGTTAGACCAGCCCATTGTGCTCGATGATCAGCTGATTACATCGTGGAACCCTTCAACAGCCGTTGATGTGGCATTACTGCTGCTTGAGTTGTTAACCTCGAAAGAAAATGCTGAAAAGGTTAGGCAGCTGATGGGCTTTTAAAATGCTTGAGATCAAAAATCATGATTGAAATTTCAACCGATAAGGAAAAGCTCGATATCCGGGCTATTCACAGTTATTTGGCGAACGAATCGTATTGGGCAAAAGGGCGCACCCTGGAAACTGTACAACGCTCGATAGAAAATTCACTTTGTTTTGGTGTGTACCTTGAAAACAGGCAGGTTGGTTTTGCACGCGTAATCACCGACTATGCTGTTTTTGCCTGGCTGCTCGATGTTTTTATTCTTCCTGAATACCAGGGAAATGGATACGGCAAAAAGCTCTTAAGAGCCATTATGACACATGATAATCTGCAGGGCTTGCGCCGCTGGGGTCTGGGAACCGATGATGCTCACGGATTGTACAAACAGTTTGGGTTTGCGCCTTTGAATATGCCCGGTAATATGATGGAGATACTGAATAAAACCGGCGGACAATAAACCGGCGTAATTCAAACCGATAATGCCAGATTTAATATCTTTGCTTTTATTTTTGTGGTTGTTATGCAAAATGTTAGCGAGATACTCGACGTAGCAATAAGTACCTTACTTTTTCTCTACTTGTTATCATTAATTGGCAAGAGCACCAGCTACGTCAAAACATGGTGGTTTTGGGGTGTTGGTTTTATTTTATTCTCCAAAGTCAACAGTGTTTTGGAAACACTTATTTTTTCTGCACAAATTAATGTAATCGAGCACACATTTTTTTTAATTGCCTGTATTCTGCTGTTTGTTAGTATCGTAAAAAAGGAGCTGTAATGGGAAGTTATATTATTGGAGTAAATATAATATCGGCACTTTTTATTTCCATATCGGCAATAATTGTTTTTGTGCGACTCTATCGCAACCGGGTTCAATACAAAATATTATTTGGTGTTGCATTAATTATTCTGCTGTCCGGATCGGTTATCAATATCTATCAGCATACAACAATATGGGACAATGCCGAAGAATTTGAACAGATTTTAAGCATCCTGTTTTTGCCCATTATAATTTTTGCTATTTACGAAAGTATTATTGGCGAACAGCTGCGCCGGCGTATAAAAAGCGAGCAAATGTTTAAAGGTATTTTCAACCAAACGTTTTCGTTTGTTGGTTTGCTCGATGGTGAGGGCCGACTGCTAGAAGCCAATTCAACTGCATGCGATTTTATCGGATATAAAAACGATGAATACAGAAAAGTATTCTTCCCGGAAACCAGATGGTGGGAACATTCTTCCGAGGAGCGGAAAAAATTAACCGGGGCGATTGACCAGGCCCGGCAAGGAAAAACCGTTCGATACGAAACCACAAATATCGATAAGGATGGACGAATTCATTATATCGACCTTTCCTTAAAACCGATTTTCGATTCGGGCAACAATATCATTAATTTAATTGCCGAGGGGCGCGATTTTACTGAAATAAAATTGACGAGACTGGAGCTGGAGAAACACAAAAAAAATCTGGAAGACATTGTAGATAAGCGTACATTGGAATTAAAGACGGCCATTGAAGAGCTGCATACAAAAAATGAAGCTTTAAACGAAAAAAATACCATAATTAACGAGCAGAACGCGAAGCTGATAAGTACCCTTATCGACTTAAAAGAAACGCAGGCGCAACTTTTTCAGTCGGAGAAAATGGCTTCGTTGGGAGTACTAACCGCCGGAGTTGCCCACGAAATTAATAATCCGCTAAACTATATTATTGGGGCCTACGAAGGATTAAAACAAAAGGAAATACACCGTAGCGACGAGGAGGCCAAAATTCTTCTTGATGCCATTAAAACGGGTGTAGAGCGTGTATCGGGCATTGTAAAAAGTCTCAACCAGTTTAGCCGAAATACCCCGGCAGACAACGAAGAATGTAACATTCATGAAATAATCGACGACAGCCTGGTAATGCTCCAAAGCCAGTTGAATAACCGAATTCAGATTTACAAGAACTATTCCGACGAATCATTTGTTACTTTTGGCAATGTTGGAAATATTCATCAGGTTTTTTTAAATATTCTTTCCAATGCCGAACAGGCCATTAACGAAAAAGGAAAAATTTGGATTAAAACAACAAAAAACGACAACCATTTAATCATTAAAATAACCGACTCGGGGAAGGGCATAGAAAAGGACGCTATAACCAAAATCACCGATCCGTTCTACACCACCAAAGATCCGGGTAAAGGAACCGGTTTAGGACTCTCAATTGTCTTTGGTATTATTAAAGAACACGGAGGTAGCCTTGAATTTGAGTCGGAAGTAAACAAAGGAACAACCGTAACAGTTATGTTACCAAAAAAGGAGTGAAACATGAACATCAAACCCAAAATTCTTTATGTTGACGATGAAGAATTAAATACCACTGTTTTTCAATTAACCTTCTCGAAAGTTTTTGAGGTGTTAACTGCCGATAGCGGCGTGAAAGGCATGGAGATATTTAACAACGATCCGGACATAAAATTTGTAATTTCCGATATGAGAATGCCGGTTATGAACGGGCTGGAGTTTATCCGGAAAATTAAAAATAGATGTGCGCATATTCCCTGTAGCATCCTTTCAGGCTACCAGGAAAGCCCGGAGATTTTAAATGCTCTCAATAACGGCGAGATAGTCGACTATTTAATGAAACCTTTTGACAAAAAGGCCATCGAACAATTGGTACTAAAACACATTAACAGCACAACCGGGAATTAATTATTCCACTGGTTGTATCCCCCCTGTTCCGGTCTTCAGGCCCGTACGCGCTGCCCGTCTATGCGAATCCCGCTTCCGCATATGTGTTTACGCGCAGTAAAAACTAATATCGAAAGCCACGCAATAAAATGGTTCGCCAAATGGCTGCAAAAGCCGGTAAAATTCCTCTGCACTTCGCTTCGCTCAAATAAAAACAACCCCCAATCATATACAATAAATGAATTAAATCGTTAATTTTCAGCAACGTTTAAAACGTTAAATGCCATGTAAGAGTACCTGGGTATGCTGAATTGACAGGTTGATGCCCTTTATGTTGAAGTTGCTTGTTTGCAAGTTGTTTGCTGAAACCAATAAAATAGAACCTTGAGAGTATGATAAAAAGTAAAATACTACAATTAATCGATTTTGAGAAGGTTAATACCCTGCTCGAAGGTTTTAATAAATCAACTGGTTTTGTAACGGCAATATTAGACCTCGAGGGCAATGTGCTGTCAAAATCAGGATGGAGGCAAATATGCACTCACTTTCATCGTGTACATCCCGAAACTGCTCAAAACTGCACCATCAGCGATACGGTGTTGGCAGGTCAAATGAACAAAGGCGAAAAGTACCATTGTTACCGGTGTTTAAATGGCTTGATTGATGTTGCCGTTCCCATAGTTATTAAAGGCGAACACATTGCCAATTTGTTTTCCGGCCAGTTCTTTTTTAAATCTCCCGACCCGGTTTATTTTAAGAAGCAAGCCAAAAAATATGGGTTTAATGAAGAAAAGTACCTGGAAGCACTTAAAAAAGTACCGGTTATAAATGAAGAGAAAGTAAAAACAATAATGGAATTTCTGCTCGATATGACTAACCTGATTAGCGATATCACTTTTCAGAAGCAGGAATTAATGGATTTGAACGATGCCTTGCGAACCAGCGAAGAACGTTACCGGCTTATTCTGGAAAACAGTATGGATGCAATAATCCTTAAAACAGCCGATGGAGCAATTCTTTCGGCGAATAAGGCAGCATGCGAAATGTTTCAACGCTCGGAAGAAGAAATTTGCAAAGTAGGTATAAATGGATTAGTTGTGCCGAATGATCCGGGATTTGCAGCGATTCTTGATGAACAGAAGCAAAAAGGCCGGGCCAAAGGTGAACTTTTTATGCGGAGAAAGGATAACGAAGTTTTCCCTGTTGAGATTTCATCGTCGGTTTTTACCGATCATGCAGGGTTTAACCGGATAAGCATGATTATCCGCGATAATACCGAAAGAAAGTTGACGGAAGAGAAAGTGCGGCAAAAAGATATTGAGTTTAGAAAACTTTCGGCAAATGTTCCCGACCTGCTGTTTCAATTTACCAGGAAACCCGACGGCAGCTATTGTGTTCCCATAGCATCCGAAGGCATACAGCACATATTTGGTTGCTCTCCGGCAGATGTTGTCGATAATTTTGAACCGATAGCCAGGGTGATTTACCCGGAAGATGTTGCCAGGGTAAATAGCGCTATTGAATATTCGGCAGAACATCTGACCTATTTTACCTGTGAGTTTAGGGTGCAAATACCGGGAAGAAATATTCAATGGATTTATTCCCGATCAACACCCGAAAGATTACCCGACGGAAGCATTACCTGGTATGGCTTTAATATGGACATTACCAAAATTAAAGAAACCGAACAGGCGCTGCAAAACGCAAAAGAAATTGCTGAGCAAAACGAATTGCTTATAGAAAAACAATATGCCGAATTAAAAAAGTCTGAACTTCAACTGAAACAATCTGAAGAAGAAATCCGGCTCAAAAACAAAATATCCAATTCCATTATTCTGGGTTACGAAGACAAATTCTTTAAATCAATCCTCGATATTATTCTAAACACCTTAAAATGCTCATTTGGATTTTTTGGATATATCTCCGACAAAAACGGACAAACATTGGTTTGCCCAACGATGACCCAAGGTGTTTGGGGTAAATTCCAGGTGCCCCATAAAACAATCGAATTCCCCGAAGAAGTATGGTCAGGAATTTGGGGCACAAGTCTGATTAAAAAGAAAAGTATCTTTCGAAATGAAAACCTGAAATTCCCGATGGGGCATATACAGTTAAAAAATGCCCTGGCAGTTCCAATTCTGATTCACGAAAAATTAATCGGGCAAATTGTTGTAGCAAATAAAGAGGGTGGTTTTAACGAAAACCACAAACATATGCTTGAAGATATTTGCAATTACATCGCACCTTTGTTGCGCGCAAAACTCGGTGAAGAGAAATATAAAGCAGAACTTGTTTTTGCCAAGGAGAAAGCCGAAGAGGCCAATCAGTTAAAAACCGAATTCCTTAACAACATGTCTCATGAAATTCGTACGCCAATGAATGGGATTATCGGTTTTTCCGAGATGCTTAATAACCCGGATCTTTCGTACGAAAAAAGAAAGTATTATTCTCAAATTGTGCAAAACAGCAGCCGTCAATTGCTCCGGATTATTGATGATATACTGGAAATTTCAACATTGGAAACCAGGCAGAAAAAAATTAATGAAACTACATTCTCTCTGAATGATTTTTTAATGGAACTATTTTCAATTTTCAGTCTGAAATCAAAAGAACGAAATGTTCCACTCTATCTAAAAAAGGCCTTGCACGACAATGAATGCGAAATAAGTACCGATAAATCAAAACTGAATAAAATACTGAGTAACCTGCTCGAAAACGCCATTAAGTTTACGCACTCCGGATTTATCGAATTTGGGTATAAAATTGAACAGAACAACATCATTTTCTATGTGAAGGATACCGGAATTGGCATTTCCAGCAATAGTTTCGAACTTATTTTCGAACGGTTTTCGCAGGAAGATAAAGAAATTTCGAAAAAACACGGCGGACTGGGATTAGGCCTGTCCATATCAAAAGAAAATGCCATACTACTGGGAGGCGACATTATACTGGAATCGGTAAAAGGGGAGGGATCTACTTTTTATGTAACCATACCATTTAAACCGGCCAATAACACCAAACACCTGTTGCTAACCGGGGCAGCTGACGGGGCATCCGGTAACCCGGCAAAAAACTTTACTATTCTTGTTGCCGAAGATGAAGAAGTAAACTTTCTGTTTATAGAGGCGCTGTTTGAAGCAAAAAATGGGAAAGGATTCGATATTCTTCATGCAAAAAATGGCCAGGAGGCAGTGGATTTATGCAGGCAAAACAAAAAAATCGACCTCGTGTTAATGGACATTAAAATGCCTGTTATGAACGGCCACGAAGCAACGGCAAAAATAAAATCAGAATTCCCCGACTTGCCGATTATTGCCCAAACAGCCTATTCCCGGTATTCCGACAAACAACTGGCTATAAAACACGGATGTAACGACTTTATTTCAAAACCGCTGAATAAGGAGAAGTTATTTAGCCTCATCGATAAGCATTTGAAAATAGGATAGGATCGAGCTACAAGCTACTACTATCCAGTTGAGCGAAGCGAAAATCCCGACCGTAGCGTCGGGGCATCCAGTTTCCAGCATCAAGGATCTTCACTTCGTTAGAAATTCTAGATTAGGAAGAGCCTCGAGCCTCTAGCTTCTAGTCACAGTATCCAGTATCCAGAATCCAGAATCCAGAATCCAGAATCCAGCAACCTTCAACTAAAAGATTGGAGAAACTTTTGCCCAAAAGACGAAGCTGTGTAATTTCGTTTTATTTTTGAGGCCGAAAGATTACAGAAAGAAGCATGAATAATTCAGTAGTTCAGAGTCTGCGTTTGCCCGCCGAGTGGGAGCCGCAGTCGTTTTTACAACTTACGTTTCCGCATCCCGAAAGCGATTGGGCTTATCTATTAGAGGAAGCCAGTGTTTGTTTTGTGGATATAATTGAAGCAGCTGCGCACTTTCAGAAAGTACTGGTGGTTTGCGACAACGTGAAACGTGTTCGTGCGTATTTCCGAAATACTTCGAATGTTTATTTTGTTGAAGCTCTGTCGAACGATACCTGGGCGCGCGATCATGGTGGAATTACTGTTCTTGAGGATGGAAAAGCCGTTGTTCAGGATTATATATTTAACGGCTGGGGGAAAAAGTTCGAAGCCGGACTGGACAATCAAATCACCAAAACTTTGTTTGATCAGGGTTTTCTTCAGGATTGCGAATTAAAAAGCTTCGACTTTGTATTGGAAGGCGGCTCCATTGAAAGCGATGGCTTAGGTACGATTCTTACCACCACCGATTGTTTGCTGGAGGAGAACCGCAACCCGCAGTATACTCAACAAGAAATTGAGGATATTCTGAAACAGAATTTTGGTGCAAAACGTGTTTTGTGGCTCAACAGCGGGTACCTGGCCGGCGACGACACCGATTCGCATATCGATACAATTGCCCGCCTGTGTAACGAAAATACCATTGCCTACGTGGGGTGTAACAACCCGGAAGACGAGCATTTCGGGGCGCTGCAAAAAATGAAAGCCGAACTGGAGCAGTTTACTACCGAAGATGGAACACCTTACAAGCTGGTTGAACTTCCGTTTGCAGATCCTTGTTTTGATGACGAAGGGAACCGTTTACCGGCAACTTATGCAAATTTCACCATTATCAACGGTGCGGTGTTGCTTCCGGTTTACGGATTAAAACAAGACGCCGAAGCTGTCGATATTTTGCAGAGGATTTTTCCTAAAAAAGAAATAATTCCAATAAATTGCAGGGTATTGATCGAGCAACACGGGTCGCTGCACTGCGTAACCATGCAGTATCCGGAAGCGGTAAAATTGAAGAGTTAAGTAAACTTATAAAATTGAATGCCTTTATACATTGCGAAAACCCCTCCTAATCTTCCGCCAGCTGGCGGGGAGGAACCGTCCCCCTTTGGGGGATTCAGGGGGTCAGTGAAACGGCAAAAAAAATTGAATAAAGATCATGAGCAAATTAAAAGTCGGTATCATACAGCAGAAACGTTCGGGCAACAAAGACGAAAACACACAAAACAGTTTAAAGGCCATTAAAAAATGTGCCGAAATGGGAGCTGAACTGGTTGTGTTGCAGGAGCTGCATGCCAGTCTTTATTTTTGTCAGGTAGAGGATGTCGACCTTTTTGATCTGGCAGAACCGATACCGGGAAAAGATACCGAAATATATGCCGCAGCAGCTAAAGAAAATGGCGTTGTGTTGGTGACTTCGCTTTTCGAGAAACGTGCTGCCGGACTGTACCACAACACCGCTGTGGTTTTTGAGAAAGACGGATCAACGGCAGGGAAGTACCGCAAAATGCACATCCCTGATGATCCCGGATTTTACGAAAAATTCTACTTCACCCCCGGCGATATGGGTTTTGAACCCATCGACACTTCTGTGGGGCGATTGGGATTGTTAGTTTGCTGGGATCAGTGGTATCCTGAAGGAGCGCGCTTAATGGCATTGGCCGGAGCAGAAATGCTCATTTATCCTACCGCTATTGGTTGGGACCCTGCCGATACCGACGATGAAAAAGCCCGCCAGCTGGATGCGTGGATCATTTCGCAACGCGGACATGCAGTTGCCAATGGCCTGCCCGTAATCAGCGTTAACCGTACCGGTTTTGAACCCGATGTTACCGGAATGGGTAACGGTATCGAGTTTTGGGGGAATTCATTTGTTGCAGGTCCTCAGGGCGAATTTATCAAACAACTGTCGGCACACGACGAGCAAATCGAAGTGGTGGAGATCGACCGCAAACGCACCGAAGATGTGCGCCGTATCTGGCCTTTCCTCCGCGATCGACGCATCGATGCCTACACCGATCTTTTGAAACGTTACCGCGATTAAAGGGTGTATTGAACTATTTATCAGCTAAATCGTCTTATTTTCGTAAATTGTTAAATCCTAATTCTACGATAATGAGAAAAATACTCCTTTTGTGCCTGGTAACGGTATCTCTTTTTTCCTGCAGCCCAAAACAACAGCTAACAGCAAAATCCGATCTGGAAATATTTGCTGATTCCCTTTTCAAAGCCGATATCGACAGCTCGTTTATTGCCGGAGCTTCTGTACTGATCGCTCAGCACGGGAACAAATTACTGGACAAATCATACGGTCTGGCCAGCCTCGAATTGAATGCTTCAGTTCCGGTTAATGCTTCTTTCGAAATTGGTTCGGTAACCAAACAGTTTACCGCCGCTGCCATTCTCAAATTAAGGCAGGAAGGCAAACTGTCGCTGAATGGTGAGCTAACCGAATACGTTGATTTCGATACAAAAGGAAAAGAAGTAAACATCAGTAATTTGCTTTATCACACCTCAGGAATTCCCGGTTACACAGAGATACCCGAATTTTGGGACTTGAGTATCGAGCAGCACGAAAAAGACACCTTGCTCAGAATGGTAGAACAGCACGATTTTCTTTTTGAACCCGGAGAGGCAATGATCTACAGCAACAGTGGTTATTTTCTGCTGGGATTGATTATTGAAAAGGTAAGCGAAATGTCGTACGAAGATTACCTCGACGAAGCGTTTTTTAAGCCGCTCGGAATGGATCATACTTACTATTGCAGTACTTCGGAACCCGTAAAAGGAAAAGTTTACGGCTACGAATACACTCCGGAAGGTTTGATGCAAAAATCGTATATCGATCACACCTGGCCGTATGCAGCGGGCTCCTTGTGTAGCACAAAGGAAGACCTTTTAACGTGGCTGGAAGCACTTCACGGAGGCAGTGTGCTCAACGAGGAAGGATACAGTTTAATGACCACCCCCGGAACATTAAACGACGGCAGTTTATTGCGCTATGCTATGGGACTCGATCACTTCAGCCTGTTGGGAAATGAAATGATAGCTCACGGTGGCGGGATCAATGGTTTTCTATCCGAAACCCGTTATTTCCCCAATGCCGACCTTTTTGTAATTTGCCTGGTAAATACCGCCGGACCAAAAGGGGCGAGCTATTTTGCCGACAAGTTGACCTGGAACATTCTTGACAAAGTACAACCGGAAGCAACAGACACGGCAAGCGATCTTCAGCGTTATAACGGAAAATATACCGGCCCGGTGAGGGGCAGAAATGTAACACTTGATGTTACCGCTTTGGATAACGGTTTTACGCTTATAGCCGAAGGTTCGGAAGACATGGATACCGTTAACACTTACCTCGGAAACGATGCCTGGGCCGATGGTACCGATATCTACAAGTTCACCGACGACAAACTAACAATCGACATGGTTTACGGTTATTATATTCTGGATAAACAATAAAAACCGGCTCCAACATAACGAAACCTCCTTAACCCGCTCCCGCACCCCCGAAGTTTCGGGGCTACTAGCATCAAGTATCCAGAATCGAACATCCAGTATCCAGAGACTTTAAGAGCCGTTTTGTAACAGTAAAGAACCGTTCTTTTTTCGGCAGAACGGTTCTTTATCTGTAGCAGTTTTTACCCGTTTTTTGTTCTTTTAATTCAACACCTCAAGCGATTTTTTGAAGGCTTCTGTTTCCTTCTCAAAATCCGACCCGTGCCGGATGAGAAGTTCATGAAATTCATTTTTCTGATAGGCAGCAATAAAATCTGCCAGTCCGTATTTTTTGATAATATAATCAACGAACACACCTGAAATGGAGTAATTGTGCCAGGCATTAAAAAAGCTGGTTTTACTGGTTATCAATTCCGGCGAAAGCGAATCAATATGCTCTTTTGTACTTTGTCGGTCGTTGTTAAAAGCATCTTTATTTTTATAGTAATCAGTAAATTGCCTGAATCCTTCGTGCCAAAACGGATTTGGATTTTTTCCGATAGTGGCATCAATCACCGTATGACCTAATTCGTGCCATAGTGTTTGCGTTTCCAGTCCCGTGATATGGTTGTTACCTCGCAACGATTTTCCGTAAATGGTTTGAAACAAAGCCTGCGCTAAAAAAGCCTGTAAATCTTCCCGCGTTTTGTAAAAATAAACTTTGGTAACCGGTACTTTCCGGGCATCCTGATGAAGGTAACAACACAACGAATCAATAAAATCATCCGTTGCTTTTGTTATTTCTTCCATCCGCTTTTCGTCGCTGAAAGTCCCGGCAAAATAGGCTTCCATAAACCTTGTAATTGTTGGCTTGCTAAAATACCGGGCTCGAAGTGTGTTTAAATCATTTAGTTGTTCCGCATCTTTTGCGTAACCATTGATTACAAATTCACTGCCGTGCAAAATATTTAAGGGGTAAAATCCCAGTGGCATTTCTCTGAGCGGAAAGGTTGCCTCAAGCGAATTTCGGCAGGTATACAGATTTGTGGCACTGTCATTCATATAAAAAAAGGCATCTTCAGCACTTTCATATAAACGATTCATAAACGAGAAGCCATTTTTAGTTTGTTTTACCGGCATTTGTAGAACCCTGCTGTTTTTATACCCCGAAAAAGGGCCGTAAAACTGCAGGTGCTTATCAAAATCTTTCGCCGACAAATGCAACTCACTTTTGTAAGCATAAACAGGTTTTGCCTGCACCTGGTCCCAAAAGAAATAACCTTCAACAAAGGCCGAATCGGCATGTGTAAATTCATAATCTTCAGGATAAATAACCCACACGGTATCAACAGCGTGGAATTTAAGAACCCGGGTAAAATTTTCGTCCATCTGCACAAAATCAAGCGACTGTCCACACAAACGAATAGCCGCAAATAAGATGAAAAGAGTGTATATTGTTTTCATGATGTACCTTTTGTTGGAGCCTGTTTTTACAAGCTGAAAATTGAAGCATCAACTTCCTGATTGGCATGGATTTCAGAAAAAGTAATTTTTCGTGTTTGTCCGGGCATTTTAATCGTTTGCTGAAACGATAGTTTTATCCCGTCTACATCGCGGTAATCCGAATAAACCGTAGTGGCTGTTGATTTTCCGTAGGGCATATCTAGTTGCTCTTCAATTTGAACAAGCAAATTGGTTTTTACATCAAAATACCAGCTTTCTTTCTGCCCATAAACCGTCACAACATCCAGTTTGTGCATTTTAACACCGTCAACTTTTTGCACACCTATGTATTCATATTCCGCCAGGGTCTTTTCCCATTCGGCATACCGTAAATAGGCAGAGGTATTCAAAAAACTTTGTTTCTCTTCGCCTTCAATATCACGTATAACTCCCAGCCGTTCTTCTTTACAATCCGATCCGTCAAAAACACGAACAACACCGCCTGTTTCCTGCGATGTTACCTTAATGTAGTACCGATTGGGTGTTTCAATAATTTTACGATCAAGCAAAAAGCCCGATTCTACAAACTGTAGTTTCGAAACGCTAACCATATTCTTTATTTTGGCCAGCGAATTTTCTCCACCAATGGCGGCAACATAATTTTTTAACACCTTTTCGGCTTCTGAATCTTTTAACCCTGTGGCAGATACAAGGTTTGATACGAAAAATAATAGCAGCAAAATAATTGCCGTAGTTGTAGTAGTTACTGTTTTCATGGTTTTTAATTAATTATTTTTTTTGAATGGTTTTTATTCGCCGGATTTGACTATTGTAATGTTTTTTAGGTTACAATTTTGAGCTGTAAAAACGCATTAAAAACGGAATAAACGACAAACCGAATTGCCGGGCTGGCAAACAGCAGTTTTCTATCTGTAAACGTTGAGTTAGTCTTATCAGTAATCCACCGCTCCCGCGCGAATCCTGTAGCGTGGTAAAAGCTTCAAGTTAAGCGAAGCGCAATCCCGACCGCAGCGTTGGGACATCCAGAATCCAGGATCCAGTATCCAGGTAGGCTATATCAACCCAGAACTACCCAATTCCCAACACATGTTTGCAATAATCCCCACCAACCATTTTCATAACAAAATAATTTAGTTAAATTAGTTCCCCATAATCCGGTGACACCCAGAACGATTAGCAGCGAGAGACAGCTTCCCCGGAAATTTAAATTGGTTTTACTATCGATCTCTTAAAGTGAGAAGATTAGAGTAACGTTTGTCTATATTTCATACTAAACTATACGCCACAAAAATCTACCTGACTATGAAAAAACTAATGCTAACATTTTCTGCTGCGCTTCTGCTTACGTTTTTGGGCTATACCCAAACCAGTCATTTTAGCCTTATTTACGATTTTGAAGGAACTGATTTCGACTATGGTGTAAAAGCTATGGTGGCTGCTAACGACTCGCTTTACATCATTAGTAACACCCCCGACAGTAGAGGCAAATTGTTTCGTATTGACGGCAACGGAAATGGCGACACCCTGATTTGGCTATTTGACGAAGTACACAAGTTCCCGAGTAGTTTGGTAAAATACGGCAACAATTTATTTGGAACCACCCGGTTTAGTGTTAATCATGGAGGCTCAATATTCCGGTACTCGTTAGAGGATCATTCTTTTGAGTATATAAAAGATTTCTTCACTAACGAAGCACAGGAAGTACTGATAAAATACATTAAAAATGATACAATTTGGTTGACTTCGCAGTGGTCGACCGTTGATAAAGGCAGTATTTGTACGATAAATACTGATGGTACCGATTTTAAGAAGATTTATAGTGATACTGATTTGGAGAAAGGGCAGAATCCAATAGATTTTGTGGTGCACGAGGATAAAATATACATCGCATGTTATAATGGCGGAGGTATACCACATGCTGTTGGCGACGGAACTTATGAATCAAGCGGCTGTTTTATTCGAATTAATTCCGATGGAACGGGATACGAGAAATTAGTAATAGGAGGTGACGAACATCAGGGAACGCAACCTTACTCGCTGGTCATCAATCAAAACAAAATTACAGGGCTTTTTGCTCATACACGGGGCGAAACGAAAATGATGGGAGGTCAATTCTTCCAGTGCAATTTAGATGGATCTTCTTTTAGATCCTTAGGAGTACTCGGAGGTCGGTGTATTACAAGTATGTTATCAACCGATAGTTTGATTTATGGAACAAGCGCTTACGAGGTTTTTGCTGTGAATCCGTTTGATGGTGAGATCCGTGTCTTCGACAATCTTTTGGAAGAACCTGACTTTGGATTCGATATAACAGCAAATCCTGTTGAGTTAAACGGGTGTGTTTACATGAGTACGCTTCAGGGAGGGCCTGATTTGGGAGGTACAATTTTAAAGTGGACAAACGAAGATCCTGAGCTTGATTCGACCTATGTTAAAAGCGGATCAGTGGCATCAACAATCGATTTAAACGAATTGTTCTTCGATCCTGAAGGCGATAGTTTAAGTTTTGATATTGAATACAACAGCGATTCAGTTGAAATAAACCTCCAAAACGGAGTGCTTACTGTTTTGCCAAAAGTTGGCGGAGTGACCGAAGTAAAAATTACGGCAAACGATGGCTGGCAGGGATACAAAACATACGCTTATTCAGTATCCACACCCACTGCTGTTGAGGGCATTGCGAATAATGAAGCCGATATTCGCATTTATCCCAACCCGGTGAGCGATAAACTTTATGTGGAAGCAGAAAGTATGAAAGATCTTTCGATAACAATTGTCGATATAAACGGACGGGTAGTAATCAAAAAACAATTGAACGAAACAATTGCCGAAATTGAAATGAATATAACTCCCGGAATCTACAATGTGCTGATAACTGACAGAGCTGGAGAAATGATAACAAAGCAAAAAATTATAAAACAATAACGAATACAATTCAAAAACAATAAAAGCCAAAACAATGACACCACTTATTTTTCTTCCAATTCTTATTTATGTAGCTCAACTCTAACTCCCCCTCGTTTGTAACGAGGGGTAAACAGTCAGTCGTTTGCAACGACAAAATTCCTGACGCGAGGTAAAAGATTCAGCGATAATCAGTAAAATCAAAGTCATCAGCGTTCAATTTCAACTCCACTAAGTTTGCAACAACAAAACACAACGAATAAAACCTAAAATATGAACTTTAGAGCATCATTCTGCGACCCATTTAAGCCTGATATAATTGAAATAGGCAAAATAGAACAAGAGAAAATCTTAGAGACTTTTCATAAAATTCCATGGTCAGATTATCTGGCAAAGATGGAAACCGCAAAACAGAGCGAAATTTATTATTCGCCATCATTGGAGATTGAAAATAAAGACAATAAAAATGGACTTTCTGTTTCAGCTATCGATGGAACCGAATGATATATCTTTTTCAAAAGACCAAAACTTGTAAAAAAATTCTTTGGATTAACAGAGAAGATGGACAACGACTATTTAACCGACATACAAGGGCAAACAGAAAATGATGTAATAGAATGCCTGAATGCATTAATAAAAAATGACTTACAATTTTTAGAGAATAAAATTAAATAGATCTTAACTTCATCCGCTGGCGTGTCCCGAAACTTCGGGACACGCCAGCAAAGGAAACAACAAAAGTTGACTAATAATTACCTAATAATAAGCTTATGTATCTATTTTTTGACACAGAAACAACGGGATTACCACGAAACTGGAAAGCTCCTGTAACAGACTTAAATAACTGGCCAAGAATGGTGCAGATTGCATGGATTTTATGCGATAATACCGGAAAACGTTTGGACACAAAAACATATATTATAAAACCGGAAAACTATACGATTCCACGTGATGCATCCAATGTTCATGGTATTACGACAGAACGAGCTATTGCCGAGGGGCAGGATTTGAGTGCAGTACTTCAGGAATTTGATGGTTTTGTTGATCAATCAAACTTCATTGTTGCTCACAATATTAGTTTTGATGAAAAAATTATTGGAGCGGAGTTTCTGAGAAAAAACGTTCGCACTGATTTCGGCAGAAGAAGAAAATTATGTACCATGCAAGCTTCTACTAACTATTGTAGAATCCCGGGTTACTATGGATATAAATGGCCGACATTATCTGAGTTACATATCAAACTTTTCGGAACTGATTTTACCGGAGCCCATGATGCTTTTGCAGATATAGATGCTACAGAGAAATGCTTTTGGGAAATGAAAAAAATAGGAATAATATAGTTCAACTCCCTCCGCTGGCGCGGATTTATAATCCGTGCCCTGGTCGAAAGACCAGATATATTTGATGAAATCAACTCAACTCCCCCAAGTTTGTAACGAGGGGTAAACAGCCAGTCGTTTGTAACGGGAAAACACAACAAATACAATTCAAAAACAATAAAAACCAAAACAATGACACCACTTATTTTTCTTCCAATTCTTATTTATGTAGCCCTGGTAGTTGCTATTCTGTATTTCATTTTTAAATGGGTAAATACATTTATTCAGCTAAAACAGGAACATAACGAGTTGCTAAAAGAGATCATCAAAAAAATGGATTAGAAATAAATTCACCGCTCTTCCGCAGCTTCGGGGGTGAGGTAAGGATAGAACCCGGAGGGTTCAAATAGATATAGAAACACAGATGGAAAATAGATTCGACTCCGGCCGGAGTCGAATATTTATATACAAACCAAGGCTATAAACATATGATGCCTCCGGCATCCCATAACTCCCCCTCGTTTGTAACGAGGGGTAAACAGTCAGTCGTTTGCAACGACAAGATCTTGACACGAGGTAAAAGAATCAGCGAAAATCAGTAAGATCAAAGTCATCAGCGTTCCAATATCAATTCTTCGCTTGCGCCTCCCGGAACTTCGGGATGCACTAACAATAGGAAAAATATCATAACATCATTAAAACCGAAAGAATATGAGCTTACTAAAATATTCGAACACAACAGAAAGGACAATTCATGAAAATTCGGATCTGTATATTGATTCTTTCAGGAATAAAATTCAGGAAAGATTAAGAAACTTTGAAGCCCAATCAGAAATTCAAAACGATACGATAAAATTCAAACGAATGGTGAGAAATACAACACATTCCGGACAGAATAAAATCGAAGCGATGAAATTAGTAAGAGAAGGATTAATTCGGATTGAAAGAGTTGATACAACGAAAATCAGAATAGTTTGGGAAGTTAAGTTGGATGCATTATTGTTTTTATCCATCTCAGTCGGACTGGTAATCGGTTTGCTTGCCTTATTTGCCAGTTCGATGATACTAATCTCAATGATTATCGGATTACTATTTTCCTCGATTATGTATTTCATAGGGTGTTCAATAGTAAAATCTCAAATTGATAAAATTGTAAACACTGGCCACTAGCCACTAGTTTCAAGCTACAAGCATCTAGTATCTAGTATCCAGCATCAAGTATCCAGTATCCAGCAAAATCACCGTCATCAGCGTTCCAAAACTTCAATTGTCAGGCAACAAAAACTGCTAACTATACCACTCCTTCCAGCCAGCTCTTAAAACTTTTTACTTTCTCGCGGGCCACCAGGAAGTCATCATCATTGCCCTGTTGTACCTTTAGTTTTAAACGCGAGTTACTGTAGGCAATAACATCGCTGATACTTTTTAAAGCCACCAGGTATTTGCGGTTAATTCGGAAAAACAGGTTCGGATCAACCATCGTTTCCACCAGTTCCAGGCTTTGGTCGAGCAGGTAATCTTTACCATCCGAAAGTTTGGCGTAAGTACCTTTTTCAAAACTATAGAAATACAGCACTTCGGCAGTTTCAATTACCCGAAGATGCGTACCCACTTTCACCAAAAAACGCTCTTTGTAATTTTTCTTTTTCAGCGAGGTCATAACCTCATGTAGGATATCGGGAGTAAAAGAAGATGTTACGGGTTTGGCCAGCTGCTCAAACTTATCGAGTGCCTTTTTTAGCTCGGTGCGTTCAATGGGTTTTAACAAATAATCCACGCTGTTCACTTTAAAAGCGCGAATGGCATAATCGTCATAGGCCGTTGTAAAAATTACGGGCTGGTTAAACGATGTTTGTTCAAATATTTCAAAACTCAGTCCGTCGCCCAGCTGAATATCAAAAAACGCCAACTCAGGCGCTTCGTTGTTTTGCAACCATTCAACCGTAGCTTTTACGGTATCGCACACCGCCAGTATCTGCGCCTCGGGTTGCAAGGCAGAAATATGCGCAGCCAGCTGTGCCGCTGCCAATGGTTCGTCTTCTACTATCAGTATTTTCATGTCTTTTAGCTACTAGCCGTTAGCTTCAAGCTACAAGCTCGTTTTTAGCATTATTCTTTTCAAGATTGAAGCATTTGCTTTTTAGTTACAAGTTGCAAGTTACAAGCTTCAAGTTATTCCCGTATTTTAGTTTCTAGTCACGAGCTTCGAGCTGCGAGTTTATCCCTCATCACCCATTAACGCACCACACCTCAATCACCCAATCACTTATTCCCTCAACTCCTCAATTACTCAATAACTCAGTTCCTCAATCACTCATTCACTAATTTCCTTCCATCCTTCGACTCCCGATGCTTCGATCGGGACAGGTCCGCTCAGGATGACGTTTGTAAACTGAGACTGCGACTGCAAACTTTCAAAATCTACAATCGTTAATCATCATTCCCTAACAGTGACGAGTCACGAGCTACGAGCCGCGAGCTTATCCTTCATCACCCATTAACGCACCACCTCAATCACTCAATCCCTCAATGACTCAATCACTCATTCCCTAATTTCCCTCCATCCTTCGACTCCCGATGCTTCGATCGGGACAGGTCCGCTCAGGATGACGTTTGTAAACTGCGACTGCGACTTTAAACTTCGAAAATCTACAATCGTTAATCATCATTCTTCAATCGAAATTCCATTTCCCCACTTCCTCATTCACTCAATTACTCATTCACTAACAGTTACGAGCCACGAGCTACGAGCCGCGAGTTTATCCCTCAATCACCGCTTAACTCACTACCTCAATCACCCAATCACCCAATCACTAACTTCCTTCTTCAACCCTTATCAACGGAACGCTCACCCTGAAATAACCTCCGTTCTTTGATACGATCATTTGTTTCCCGGTAAGGTATTCATAACGTCCGGCCATGTTTCTTAGGCCTGTTTTGCTGCTATCTTCCACCTGCGTTTTTGGCTGCAGGTTGTTTTCTACCACCAGCTCGTAATCGTCGGAGATAGCCACCACAATCTTTAGCGGATTGGCTTTTGATATTTCGTTGTGCTTAATGGCATTCTCCACCAGTGCCTGCACCGATAGCGGAATAACTTTCCCCTCCACCTTTTCGTTGGCAATAATATCCACCTGAAGCGCCTCGCCAAAACGAATTTGTTGCAGGTAAATGTATTTCGTCACAAAATCGATCTCTTCTTTTAGCGAAATAATATCGAGGTCTTTAAACTGCAGCACATCGCGGTAAAATTTCGAGAGTTCGCGTGTAAACTGTTTGGCTTTTTCCACATCAATGTCGATGAGGCTCCCAAGCACATTCAGACTGTTAAAAAGAAAATGCGGATTGATCTGATCCTGCAGCACTTTGTATTTCAGGGCCAGCGATTCGCGTTTTACCTCCTCCTTTTGTTGAACCTCGTGACGCCAGGCTTTAAAAAACGAAATGGCATAAATAATCGATGCTACGATAATAAAAATGATGTACTCCGCAATAATGGTTCCGCGGTTGTATTCCCAAAATGAGGCCCACTCGCGATCCATTACATGAATAAACCAAAACCAGTTTACGGTCCAGATGACAAAACTGGAATATAAAAGATGCATAATCAGGGCACGAACTACGCTTGTTCCCGGACGATTTACCCAATCGATGTAACGTTTTTCGAACCATCCGAAAAGGTACCCGTTGGCAAAAAGCGGGAGGCCCAGACTTAACGAATAACCGGCACTCCACAGAAACTGCCTGAAGGGGACTTTTAACGATCCGCCCATAAGAACAGAAGTTACCATGCCAATAAGAATGGAAAAAACAATGGCTACCAGCCAGTTGATGATTACGCGTTTGCGCATGTGTTTTGTTTTATTTGATTTTTGAGTTTTCAAGATAGTAAAATTACCAGTGATAGAAATCAAAAGAGAAAGATGGAACAGAATTTTACTTGCAGTTCCTCCAATCTCGTTCTATTTATACTTAAAAACTAAGGAATTTACTGTTCACACTGGCTAAGCAACTGCTCGTTATGCACATTTCCCCAGGTTGGCATCAGAGGATTGGTTGGTTGGTTTGATTCAAACATTTCGGCAGCTTTTTCCAGGTCGGGTTTTGCTTTTTCGGCACCGCCACCAAAAAACTTCGGCGTATGGAAAGTATTGCTTCCGCGCAGGTAATATACCCGTGGATTCTCCGGATTTAAACGTTCCGCCTGTTTGATGGCATCGGCAGCTTTCATCGAATATTTGGCGCCTTTGCTCATGTCGGTTATGCGTATCTGATACAACAAAGCCTGTAAGGCATAAACTTCTGATTCGTCGTCGTTTGTTTTCATCAGCTGATCCACTAAAGCCTGCGCTTTGTCCAATTGGGCATGTTTGGCATCATCATCCATTTCATCAAAAAAGGTTGAGCGGATAAAACAATACGCTGCGTAATAGTTGGGCAACCATTTGTCTTGTTCGGCGTTACCAATTCGCTCAAACTGGTTGGCCAGAGCCTGCAGTTCGGCAGAAGTGTGCAGCTGGTATAATTTGTCGATGTTTGTTTTCATGGTTTCTTCGTACTTCGAAGAAAAAGCAGTAGTTGAAAGGACTACGAGTAGGATGGTGATAATTGTTTTCATGACTTTGAGTATTAATGATTATTACTGTTTGATTTATTTGCTGATTCAAAGTTCCGCTGAAACGGGCATTTTTGAAATTCTTCCTTACCGAACTGTTGATTTTGTGAGATGAATTGTAAGTGTTGCCAGATTCTTTGTTATTGCAGAAGATTAAATGTTGGGTTTCGAACTATTATGTTGCTGAATAATAAAACTTACCACCCCATCCGTCAGCCGACGGATACCCCTCCTGGGACCTTAGATTTGAGGTATTAATTCCCAATGAAATAGAATGGATTAATTTTGAGTATAAACCATAAACATTAAAAAA
>ENA-ORCU01000050-ORCU01000050.1-marine-metagenome-genome-assembly--contig:-NODE-50-length-178913-cov-6.451430_pt1 | contig 178913 bp, 168 predicted proteins | sample MGYA00248631_ERZ508512 | MGnify/ENA primary metagenome ERZ508512 (study PRJEB26183, sample SAMN06268844) | marine metagenome | isolation source: Tt an P1 anaerobic enrichment on pine from sediment taken...
TTTAAAGCCAAAGCAACCAAGTTAAGTCCAGGCACAAGCTATTATGTTCGTGCGTATGCGGTGAAAGCAGAAGGCGTTGTTTACGGGGAAGCGGTTCAAGTGAAAACCCAGGCAGCTCCTGCAAAACCGGTTTCAACGCAAAACTTTGGAGATACCAGTGTACACACAGTGAATCCAGATCGCCTATCAGGCCAGATCAAGACTGATGATCAGGGCGTGACAGCACTTTCTGTAGAAAGTCAAACAGATGCGACTATACAACAAGTACAAGTTCCTTTGTCAGCAGTTGATCAAATCAATGCCATGGCTGCAAGAGATGGTGGCAAACCAGAGCTTCAAATTGGCACGCCAATTGGCTCTATGAATCTTCCGACGGAAGACTTGGGCTCATCTTCTTTGATTCCTGAGGATTTCACTGGGGATCTGACAAGTGCTAGACTTCATGTAACCATTGAACAAGTGGATGAAGATACAGCGAAAATCATGGAGGAAGCTACGGGTGTTACTGGTTTGGTTGCTCCAATTCGATTCGATCTGACTTTGAAAACCGATCAAAAGATTGATGAGCGAACAACCCGAGTGGAAACCACTCCAATCGATGCGTTTGAAAATCTGGTGGTGCGTTCCATTACAGCGCCAAAGACAGAAGGTCCTTTGATGGCTGTGGTATTCGATGAAGACGCACAGGAATGGGTGCCGGTATTGTCCAGAACGGTTGTGGATGAGAACGGAAACGTAAGTGTAGAAATCCTACATCGAGAGATGGGGGTTTACACCTTGGTAGAGCGAGAGCCGGTGGAAGTGTTGGGTCTTGAAGGATCTGATGCGAAAGAAGCGATTGAGACCTTGGCGAGCATGGGTGTCTTGCCTTATGAAAAGGGAAGCAAGTATCAACCAAACATGGGCATTACACGTGCGGAAATGGCATATACCATGGTTCGTTTGATGGGCATTACTCAAGCCCAAGGCCAGGCGGTTGACTATCCGGATGTTGCTGAACATCGCTATACAAGAGAGATTCAACTGGCTACCCAAGCAGGAATCTTTACAGGATACGGGGACGGCTTGTTCCGAGGCGACCAGGTAATTACCCGGGAAGAGCTGGCAGCAGTTGTTGAACGTGCTGTCAAGTATGTAGAGATGACAGAAGGATTGGATCCTGAAGCGGCGAAGCTTTACCGTGATGAGGCATCAATCGACTTCTGGTCAGTGGATTCTGTGGGTCGCTTGACGGATGCGGGCGTGATCAAAGCGGAAGAAAATGATCGATACAGACCGCAAGAGCAAGCAAGTAAAGCTGAAGCAGCTACTATGTTGGCTAACTTCCTGCAAATGATTAATCAGTAACAGCAAAAACGGGCGGAGTTTACTCCGCCTGTTTACTGTGTATGTTGAAAAGCCGCTTCAGTTGAAGCGGCTTTTACATATTACAAATTCTTTTGCTTGTTTGTTCGGTTAAGAAGATAGACGGCAAAGACGGCCAGACCTGCAAGCAAGAATAGGAATGGTGCGAAGTTTGTTGTTCCTGTATAAGGAATTACAGTATCTTCTTCCACCTCTTGCAGCATGAAATTGCTTGGGACTAAGATCTGATCGATTACATGAATCACACCATTGACGGCTTGAATATCGGCACTGACAACGGAACTTTCGTTGATCATGACACCTTCTGATAAATCAACATTTACATATTCGCCATTCAAGGTAGGAAGTCGCATGCCATCAACCAAATCAGTTGACATGGCTTTTCCGCTTACAACATGGTATAGCAAGACTTTGGCTAGATCCGGCTGTTGCATCAGATCGGAAGCTGTAATGTTTAAAGCGCTTAGAAGATCTTCAAATGCAGCATTGGTTGGAGCAAACACGGTGAAAGGTCCTTCGCCCTGCAGGGCACCAACCAGTTCAGCCTTTTGCAATAAGGAAACCAACATGCTGAAGTTTGGATCGCTCAAGGCGATGTCTACAATATCATTTCCTGAAAGTACAAAGTCTTTTGGAACTAAGACCTTGTCGATGACATGGATGACACCATTGGTCGCTTCAATATCTGCGGTTACAACATTGGAATCATTGATCATAACGCCATCGGACAAATCAATCATCAATTCGTCGCCCTTCAAAGTTTCTGCCATCATTCCATCGCTCAAATCGGTGCTCATAACCTTGCCAGAAACAACATGATAAAGCAATACTTGAGTCAATTGTGGATGGCCCAATAGATCTTGAGCTGTGATGTTCAACTCGGTCAATAAAGCAGTAAAGGCGGCATCTGTAGGGGCGAAGACGGTAAAAGGACCTTCTCCCTGTAATGCGCCGACTAATTCAGCCTCTTGGAGGGCTGCTACCAATACAGTAAAATCTGTGCTGCTGGAGGCAATGTCTACAATGTCATTTTCTGCTGAGAAGCTTGGAGACATTGAGAAAACCAAAACAACAATCATTAATAAAGCTAATACACGTTTCATTTTTAATCCTTTCTCTAATTTGAAATTCTATCCAATCTATATATCTGACCCTAGCTACATTTTCTCCCTGTAAAAAAATATACCCACATATCAATATTTAAACCGGGCGGGGGTATATTTTTTACAAGGAGTTGAAGAAATGTTTAGTAAATTATTGGTATTAGTTGGAGTGGTTGGAATAGCTGGAATTCTTTTGTTAAGTGGCTGCGAACTCGACTCAAGGGACCAAAGCGTTCAAACAGCTGCAGTTGAGATATCTGAGGAAGTAGTGAAAGAAAATAATGATAAAAAACAGAATTCTGTTGAAATGATTCAGTTCAATAACCAAGACAAGGACCAGATGGAATATTTTACTGAGCAAAAATCCTTTGCTGACCGATATAAGGAATGGTTTGATCGGAATTCTGATTTTGTTGGCTGGATCACGATCGGGGAGCTTTCGATTTCAGAAGCGGTGGTTCGAGGCGAAGACAACCAGGAGTATTTGCGTGCTGATATCGATGGAAATTATCGGAAAGCGGGAACTGTTTTTATGGATTATCGCAATATCGGAAATGAATTTGACGCTCATATGATTCTGTATGGTCATAATCTGAAAAACGACCAGATGTTTGGTCCTTTAAGACAATACTTGGATGGAATTATGGAAGAACTGCCGATTATAGAATATGAATCATTATATGGGAAAGAGCAATACCAGGTTTTTTCTGTGTATCGGATTCAAGCGGATGATTATCAATATCAATTGGTCAATGACAAGGAGTATCTTCAGAATTTATTAGACTTGTCTCAGATTCAAGTTGACTATCAACCTCAAGCGGGGGTGAAAATTCTTACTCTGTCCACCTGCAGCTATGAGGAAAAAAACGAACGGTTTGTGGTGCATGCATCTCGAATTGAAGAAAGAAATGAATAAAGATTGAAATTCCGGGGAAAAATGTAATAAGACGTGATCAGGAACGAAAAGGGGGTTTCTGGGCACGTCTTATTTTTCTTTTCAATAATTAGCCATTTATAGGGAATCATGGATGGTGTTGTTTTTTTTGGAGGTGGGGAAATGAAAAAAGGGATCATTTGTCTTGTGTTACTGTTATTTTTTACACTCTTTGCGCAGTCTGGATTTGCCTCACTGGTAACAGCGATTGAGATATCTGGGCGGCCGGATCAAGCTCCTGTTGGAATTTTATCGATGGAAGATGATATCTATGTCTTATTTCAGGAACCGGCACAACTGGTTCGATACAATCTTGAATGGACTGAAACGGCTGTTTTGGAATTGCCGGAGGATTTTATCCCAACTGAATTGATGGAAGCCAATGGTTGGATATGGATTTTATCCGAACGGACAGGGCAGGTTTTGAAGGTAGCCCCAAAAACCATGGGGATTGCTGAGATCTTCGGTGATGAGTATCCACATAGCTTTGTCGCTTTGTTTGAAGCCAATGGGAATGCCTTGCTGCTGGATGAGGAAGGCTATATCCATTTAGTTGGTGAGGACTTTGAAACACTTGGGTGGATGACGGGTCTGAAGCTTTATCAATCGGCTTTTTATGATGGCTTTCATATCTATTTGGGTGGTCGTATAAGGCCAGCGGAATCCGGGGTGCTCGTTAAAGATGAGGATGATGAGGAAATCGATGAATGGTTAATGACTGACGATTCAAGAGCGCCAGTAGAAAAGGATGTGGTAGAACGGATTCGGCTGCTTTCTGACGGCTATTTTTATATCATGTACCGAGATACGGGAATTGTAAAATACGATGAGTTTGGTAACTACCGAAATCGTATCTACAATCGATCCACGCAAAGTCGTACCTTCTATGACATCACCTACATCAAAGCATTGGATAAGTACTATATGGTTGACCGAGATTCGGGTATTTTTGAAGCGCGCTGGAGCTGGGACCGACGCATTGTCATTAAGAAGAATCAACCGGATACTAGTGGTCATCGTTTAACCACGAGGACGGTTCTTGGAATGACAACGGCGCAGATTGGACAAGGCCGGTTAATGGGATTCTATCGGGAAGAGGAAGACAATATTCAAATTATTGTACCCACCCGTGATGTTGATACCTTAAAGCTAAGAATTCCAACCAGTGATTTGTTGATAGCTGAAGAGCAAGATCTCAATCAACTACAGATTCATTGGAAAGAGCAGGTTTATGAATTTGCAATTGACTCTTGGAGATTGGGTTTGTACGACCGTGAGAATATTGAAGAACAGTTTGTTGAGATCCGCATAGAGAATGAAAAAGTTGTGGTGGATCATTGTATTGTGGAGCGATTGGATGAAAAAACCAAATCGGTTCGCAGAGAAAATCTGGAATGAATGGATAATAATTGTCATTGTAATGTAATGGAATTTCATTTCCTCCTCCGATACAATTAAATAGAATATGGTGTTTTGGAGGAGGAGTATGACAAAATCGGGGAAGGCTTGGATTGGTTTTTTGTGCATCGTGGTATGGTTGTCTATGATCATGCCTGGTTTTGCTGCTGAAAATCCAGATCGAATTGAATTGGAGAAACGGATCGAAATTGTTGCAAAGGAGTATGGGATTCCCGCGGTGATTGTAAAAAGTATTGCGCGTGTGGAATCGAATTATCAGCATTATCGGGAGGACGGGTCTCCCAATATCAACTACAATAAAAACGGGACACATGATATTGGTCTGATGCAGATTAACAGCAGCAGTGGTTATGACAATGAACGTCTGAAGATTGATATTGATTACAATATTCATGCGGGTGTCGAAATGATTATTCGCAAATGGAATACAGACTATACCCCTCAGATTGGTGATGGGGATATGACGGTTCTTGAAAACTGGTATTTTGCGATTTGGGCCTATAACGGCTGGTCTTGGCAAAACAATCCGAACTCGGGCATCAAATGGAAAGCCTATCAGGATTTGGTTTATTATTACGCCGCCAAGGAATTCGGACAAACTATTACGCCGATTTCCCCTGAACTGCTGCCTCAAGAGAAAGTGAAGGTGGGACCTTTCTATGGCGTGCCGGAAAAAGATCAGTATTTTGCAACACCAACCCCATCCCATAAGGATGATCAGATTGCATTTGAGCTGGTTCAGAAGGACGTATATGGATTGGGAGAACTGGTGATGGTGGTTGCCGGAAAACCTCTGAATATCCGTTCTACGCCAAATGGAACTGTAGTTTCTCAAGCAAATTACGGAGAACGGATGATTATCGACAGCGCACCAGTGAAAAGGTCCGGCTATACTTGGTATAAGGTACGGGATATTTCAGGTCTGCGACAAGGTTGGCTGGCTGGTGAATATGTTCGTTTCTTGGTGAAAAACGGCAATATTGGTCAAGTGATCGATACCAACGAGGCTTATCAGGAAGCAATTCTGGCCTTGGTAAAAGCGGGGGCTATCGAATCCTTGGACGATTACGATCCTGACGAGAAAATCACGCGGGAAGAATTTGCCGTGATGATTGCCAAGTGGCTGCAATTGGATCCTGTCTCTGAATTGCCGGAACCCTATGTGGATCGGTCTATGATTAATCCAGCCTATTATCCGTATGTGAATGCGGTAGTGCAGGTAGGAATGATTAATGGGTATCCAGATCACACCTTTATGCCGAATCGTACGATTACGCGGCAGGAGGCGGCCTCTGTGGCCATGAAGTACTATACAGAGTATCGTGGCATGTCCATGGCAGTTAAGAACCGAGATTTGGTACTAGCCGGCTTCTCAGATCGGGAACGTGTCGATGAGTGGGCCAAGGATTGCGTTGTTGCTGCTTATCAGTTGAAAATGCTTCAAGAGAGTGCCATTGGAATTCGTCCTTTGGCAAGCTTAACAAAAGCGGAAGCCGCATATTTAATCTTTAAAATGCCCGTGTTGGTGAAGTAAGGGGAAGGTGCAGGAATGCACCTTCCTTTTTCGTGAAGCCTTTAAAGCATAGTAGCTATCTATGGTAGAATATAATTGATTGTACATCAAATCTTGGAAGGAGCGAACGATGAAACGACAAACAATGATTATGAGCATCCTAGGTTTAGCGGCAATAGCCGTGATTTTTTCACGTTGTTCCCGAGAGGAACCGATTGATCCTCAAAGTGAAGTCCCTGTTGTAGTCACCGAAGAGATGGTTGCAGATGATGCGGAGATGCAGGAATCGGTTGCAGCGGAGGTAGTAGAGCCGGAAAAGGCACCGGAAGAGACGGCTGATAAGACAGAGATCGAGGAAACGGTGTTAGAATCTAGTATAGTTGAAACGGAAGAGCGGGAGACGCCAGAGAAAGAAGAGACAGAAGTTCAAGAATCGGCCGTTCCAACGCGGCCTGAAACAATTGAGGAACCGCCCTCTATCCAAGACCTAGTGACAGAATCGAGTGTTGAGATACAAGAGCCTGTACTAAAGGAGCTGGAAGAAGTAGCCGTTGAAGAGGAGATTCAGACGACAGAAGAAATTGAAGCGATTTCTGCGGAAGCCGTAGATGAAATCGAGGGATCTTTGTCAGTGGGGGATTATGCGAAAGGCTTGGCATTATTGGCCAAGTTGCCTGCTGAAACCGTGGACCGCTTTGTTGAATTGAGAAAGGATGGTTTTACACCGGAAGAGCAGGCGGAAGTGAAGGCAATCTTGCTGGAATCCTACGAAGGGGAAGATCTGGAGTGGATTGTTGAGATCTATCACAAACTAAAGCCGTAAGAAAATGTAAGCTACATTGAGTTGAGAAATTTTCAATATTTGGAAATTAATAGGGTACTATTATGTTGATGTTAAATAATTGACAGGATAGATGCCTATGAAACATTCATTTCTTTATCAAAAATATAGAAAGATTTCCTTTGCCTTGGTGACTTTCATTATTGGGCTGGTTGTATTTTTTAGTATTTCCATTACGGTATCGAGTCGAAGGTATTTGGATCGTTTTATGGAACACAATGAGCAAATGACAAAGTCCTATTTTGAAGTTTTTCAGCAAGACGCCGCGATTCGTGTATCACGGTGGTCCCTTTGTTCCAATACCTTAAATGCATATGAAACGGGTGATACCGATACCCTTGACCGAATTTTCTCTCAGCGTGTTAAAACTATCGGCTTTCCCGATGTTAGGATTCTGATACGTGAAGCGGAATACGCAGATTACTGGTATGGCGGCAATGGGATTCCGGAATCAATTCTGCATACAAAACAAGAAGATTTGATCCATGAGACTTGTTTTCATTGGGAAGATGATGACTTATGGTTTATAGTGAGCGAAGAGCTTGATGGATACTTGATATTTATGGCCGTACCCATTCATCATGATAATATGGAGGAGTTGTCATTTTATCTGGAAGGCAACTTGTTGGAGAACATTGAAATCACCAAAGAGAAGGTCTATTTGGATCGGGATTATCTTCATTGGAAACGGTTGGTTTTTTCCGTGCCTATTGATGAAGATGCTGGTGCCTTTTTAACATACACCTTTGATATGAAATCCTTGTCTGAGTACTTCTATTGGTCCTACGGAATTACAACTGTCGCAATTCTTCTCTTTTTTGGGGGGATTATGCGCTTTGGATTGAGACGGATGATTTTAGAGGCCCATCATCAAGTTACACGGTTTGAAAAAGAGATGGAGGCAATTGCAGAAGGCGATTATAGCAGAAAGATCAGCGAATCGGGTTTTCATGAATTCGACAGGCTGGGAGATGCCGTCAATGATTTGACGGATGCGATTGAAGAGAGAAACCGCCAATTGTCGGATCATGTTCAAGAGCTTTATGGTCTGTTAGTGCAAGTGTTGGAGCAAAAAGATCCTTATACAAGAGGCCATTCCGAGCGGGTGGCCATGTACGCGCGTGGAATTGCAAAGGTACTTGGACTCGAAAATGCGGAAGAGATCCATGCAGCTGGCCTTTTGCATGATGTAGGAAAGATTGCCATTCCCGAATCAGTCTTGAATAAACCGGAACGATTTACAGAAGGCGAGTACGATTATGTGAAAGAGCATGCACAGCGTGGTTATGATTTGCTCTTGGAATCAAAAGAGTTTCACCGGATTCGGACTTGGGTGCTCTATCATCATGAACGGTTAGATGGGTCTGGATATCCAAAGGGATTAAAGGGCAAAGAGATCCCCTTTGAGGCGCGGATTATTGCTGTTGCAGATGTCTTTGATGCCATGACTTCAGACCGATCCTATCGGCGGGCACTTTCTGCAGAAGAAGCGCTGGCATATTTGCATGATCAAGAAGGAAGAGCCTTTGAAAAGAGCATCGTTGATGCTTTAACAGAATACTTGAAAGCGTCATCCTAGGGATGACGCTTTTTTCTTGCCAAGACGAGAACATTCCCAATGGTCGTAGAGGGTAATAAGACCACCGAACATTAAATTGAAATAGTAGGTAATCAAGCGCCAGAGGAGCATGGCGGGCATTAAGGTGGCACCGGTAAAGAGCAGGTGAAAAATAACAAGAAATCCACCTTCCGAAGCGCCGGCATTGCCTGGAGTTGGAATAAAAGAAATCGCCATATAGAGCAATGACTGCAAGGCAAGAATCCGTATAACGCCGATCTGAGAGAGTCCAAACGACCGGTAAATGGCCCAAGACACTGCAAAGTAGGCGGTTAATTGCAAAATGGTCAATAGGAATACCTTGCCGGCAATTCTGGGAGCGGATTGGACTTCCTTTGCGCTTGTTTCATAATCGGAAAGTGTTTGAATGATCTTTTCTTTCCATGTTTCACTTGCAAAGTTTTTTTTGCGGGAGTTGATAAAATCAATCAATTTCATCAATTTGCTTTCCATCCAGTCGCGCTTTAAAAGCGCAAGAACAATGAGAAGAATCAGCAAGCCGTTGAGGACAAGTCCCAGCAAGATCCAAGTGAAACTGCCTGAAAGGGTCTTCTGTATATAGTGGTATTGCCATAGGAAGAAAGCCAAGGCGTAAAGCACCACCGTGACCTGATAAATTAAGAATTTTACCATCAAAAGAGAGGTTGCTCGACCTACAGGAATCTCTTTTGCTGACATGGAAAGGATTTGAGCTGGTTGTCCCCCAGAGGCGAAGGGGGTGATTGCACTGTAATATTGGCCAACCATGGTTAATTGAATGGCATTTTTCCATGTCAGCGGCTTGGTGTTTCCTTGAAATAAGATCCTTAGAATACCGGCATTCAAGAACCAGGATCCGCCCATTAAGAGGCAGGCAATTGCCAAATATGAAAGCTTGACTCCTTGTACAGCCAGAAGAATTTGCGGGAGCTCCTGATTACGGCCAATAATCCATGCGGTTATACAAAGGAGTAAGAAGGGCAATAGTAATAATACTTTTTGTTTGTTCATGATGGTAGCTCCTTTGTAGATTGAGTCGGTAAGAACAAGACCGATGGAGAATGCCATTTGAGTTTGCTGCCATGGATCCATCGAATTCCGTTTTCCCAAAGTGCGATCCCAAAGCCTTGAATCGGTTTGGGGTATGGTTGGATTTCAAATCCCAAGCGCTTGAGTAAAGGTCCAAAAACGCTAACGCCGTAGCAGCCTTTTGCGATTGGAAAGCGAGCGGGAACTTCTTTTTGAATTTCTTTTATTTCACCTCTGACTTTTCGATACAACTGAGGAGGGGTGAGCCCCTCCTCAAGTAACTTATTGTTGTCCAGATGAAGTTCGACAATCCAGTCTCCTGGATTCAATACAGTAGATTCGAAGGCAACGGATTTGCCGGTGTATTGGCGGTAAACACCGTAAAAGGAAGGAGCTGACTCAAGATGACGCCAACCATTCTTTTTAATGATTCCCTGGTCAACTTGATGGAACTTTTTTTGTATCCAGTTCATGGCGTTTGCTTCCTTTCTCTATGGTAACAAATGTAAATTCTTTTTTTAGCTGAGGCAAAGCCTGGCGGAGCGCTTGGATAGTATGGCCTGGCGCACCATTGTCGCCACCGGCATCGTGCAAGACGATAATTTCACCATTAGCCAATTGATCTGAAATCCGCTCAACAATGTCATTGGCTGAGCTTTCAATTTTCCAGTCCTTAGCATTACGGGTCCATAAGTAGATGGGCAGGTCCGCTTGATTTGCATAATGGCTCGTTAATAAGTTGAATGTGCCCCAAGGCGGGCGAAAACCAATCAAGTCAACATCAAGAGACTGAAATATTTCAATGGATTCTTCGAAATCCAAACGTGTTTGTCTTGGTGTTTCCAGCCAAAAGCCACGATGAGACAAGGAATGAAGACCAATGGCATGCCCTTCATTGATCATTCTTTTAACGATTTCAGGATGGGTCTGGGCTCGTTCTGCAACCAGAAAAAAGGTTGCGTGGATGTTCTCTGCCTTTAAAAGGTCCAACAATTGAGGTGTATAGGTTTGATCCGGTCCATCGTCAAAGGTAAGGGCGATTTCATGTCCACTGGCTTCTATGCTGTGATGAACGCGATCGTCAAAGTGACGGGCATAGATATTGGGAATGAGTTGATAGACGCTAATCACAGTGATAAAGGCAAGCAAGCAGATTCGCATCATGGGTCTCCTTCTTTCTTTATGCATCAGGGTGACTCGTCAAAAGATTTTGCCAAACCTGAGTATTGTTTTCCTTGAGCTCTGAATGGATAGTTTCCATATGGGCCTGTACTTGATTAAAGGTCTGATTCCATTTGTAATGATCAATGGCCTTTAGTATTTGGCCTGCTGTATACACCCGCTGCCCGATGCCCATTTCTTCAATAAAATCAGCATTCTTCTGTTCTTGTCCCAGACTTGGTCGATATGCAAGGATTGGGATCTCGGTATGAATTGCTTCAAAGAGGGTGATTCCCCCGGGCTTTGAAAGTAAAAGATCCGCTTGATTCATCTCTGAGGCAATATCCTGAACAAAACCTTTGACTTTTAAACTGGGGTACATGCTTTTCAATTTTTGATAGGTCTTATGGTTGTGACCGGTAACAACGGTCGCGTCGATGCTGGGATCATCGCAAATCCAACGATAGAGGGTATGGTCCTCGGGCAACATGCCGAATCCTCCGCCCATAATTAATAGACGTATAGGATCGTGTACAGTGCGGATTCGTTTTTTTCGCGGCATCTGGAAGGCCTTGCGAACTGGGATGCCGGTCACCGAGATTTGGTCAGGGCGAACGCCTTTTTCGATCAATTCCTGTTCAACGCTTTCACTGGCGACCATATAATGGGTGACCTCTGGGTGCAACCATTCCGAGGCGGAAGTGACGTCTGTAATGACCGTGATCAATGGCAGCTTGCTCTTATTTTTTTCTTTCCACTCGCCCAAGATTTGCGTACAGATCGGGAAAGTGGAAATTAAGACGCTCGGCATTTCTTTGGCGATATATTTATTGGTTTTTCTTAGTGATAACTTGGCAAACAAAAGACTCGCATTGTCATCATTGGAATTTTGCTCATAATAACGGTTATAGAGGGATTCGTAGTTTTTCACTAAGAAGCGGTAACCCGAATAAATTGGTTGTGACAGTTGAGGCATCAACCATTTCAGCAAATCCACTTCCTTGATTTCTGCATGAGCGTATTGGGATAAAAAATCTTCTCGGATTGCATCCGTAACCATTTTGTGGCCTGCGCCGAAACCAGCGCTGAAGATGGCCACTTTTTCTGAACTGCGTTCAATCAAATTAGCAGACAAGTCGAAAATTGCAGCGGTAGAATACCCTTTTGCAACATTTAACATGCGTGCACGCATCAAGGATAACCGATAAGGTTGATTTTCCAGCAATGCAACTTTGTCTGCAAGATCAAAGGCTGAATTGACTTGAAGTGCCATGCCTTCCTCAACGAGGAATTCTGTATTCTCAGCTTCCTGTCCCGGAATCATAAAGGGAATTAACATAGGAACCTGGCGTAAGATGGCTTCGGTTGTTGTTAGGCCGCCGGGTTTTGACATCATGCAATCATGGCTGTCCATCAAGTCGCAGATATTTTTGGTGAAGCCAAAGAGCCTTAATCGCTCTGTTTTGATTTCCTTTTGAAATTGTTCTGCAAGGCTGTCATACAGTTTCTGATTATTGCCGCAAACCGCAGTGACAGTAACAGATGTGTCCGTCATTAAGGTTTCCAGGCAGTCTGCCATTTCTTCCAGTCCGAGCGAACCCGCCATGGCCAGGATTTTTAATGGCTGACTAGAGTGACGCATGGGCAGGGGTTGGTAGAATTCTTTTCGGGTTGGAATACCGTAGGCATAAATACGCTTTGCCTCGATGCCTTTGTCCATCAGATCTTGCTTGGTCCATTCACTGCCGACAATATATCCATCCACGGCTGGACTCAAATAGGTCTGATGGGCGATAAAATCGGTGACCACCGCTAAATAAGGACACTTTAGTCGGGTGTGCTTCTTTATCTTTGCAACGATTTCTACGGCAAAGGGGTGGGTGGATACAATTAAGTCGGGATCAATTGCTTGAATTTCCATGTTCAATGATCGCCAAACTTTTCGTGCAATGGCATCGCAGAAAGGCTTATTGATGATTTTTTTATTGGAAAGCCAATATAAATCCCCATAGGTTTTTGGCATTTTGGTTGCAAGAAAGGCGTAGCCTTCCACCATGAGGTTATCAAGTCTTTCATTGCTGTCTTTGAAGATATCTAAAATTTTAACGGAATATCCTTGTGATTGATAAAGGTCTGCCAAGGCATTGGCAGCTTGATTGTGACCGCCACCGGTAGAGGCGGTTAATACCAAAATTGTTTTCATATGGATTCCTCTCACTATTTTTTCCAAATTTTTCTTTCAAATTCATTCTATGCCTTAGGCTTTAAGGTCAGTTTAACGAAAGATTAAATTTACATTAAAAATCCCTCCGTGTGGAGGGATTTTCTTAAGTGCGTGATGAATTTATTGATAGAGTGGCGTGAATCCAAGCCCGAAGGCATCACCCAATTGAATTTCTAGAATTTGATAGTTGGCCGCTTCGACCGTGCTTAATCGATCCGGCTGTTGAATGGTGATGGCGTAAATGCCAGATTCTTTGGTGATTTCAGCTTCTTTGCCCGGCATGATGATCATCTTACGCTCAAATTGAGTCGCTTGATTGATTGCATTCAAGAAGACTTCCCGCTCTTTTTCATCAGTGAAGGCGGCCAGGGAATCGGACAAGAGAATAATCAAGTTTCTTTCCGTTGACTCATTCAGTTTCTTTAAGAGCAGTGGCCAGCCATTAACATCACTGGTACGCAAGCCTCCATCGGAGATGTCCAGTTGAATCATTTGAACATTGCCGTATTGGAAGGCGTAGGCGGAATCCTTTGGATCCAAAAATCCGATGCGAGGCGTATGAACATCTGCATTCATTGGTGTCAAGTAAATGCCCAGTTTTCCTTCTTCCATGGCGGTTTCTAATTTTGGTGCCATTAATTGGTTTAAGAAAGTGTCGGTTTCTTCTATGCCGCAGGCCACTAGGAAACGGTCTGCGCGGGTCAAGTCCGCTTTCAATGGTGGTATGCTCAAAGGCAGTTTGGTTGACTCGGGAAGAGACGGCAAGCTTGCATTTAAAGCTTGGAAACTCATCAGTTGGTCAAAGCGAATGATACCGGTATAGCGGCTTTCAGGCCGATCTTCATACAAATAAAGTCGCTTGACTGTAACAGGACCCTGTATGGTGTCTGGCAGGGTAACACTGACTTTTTGCCAACCGGTGAAGGTGACGCGGGTAATAGGCAAATAATAGTTTTTGCCGTATCCGTCGCTCACTTTAATTTTCAATAGTGCGCCTTGGCCGTCTCCGTAGCACCAGAAACTGATGCCGTCAGGGCGATAGCCCAATTTGATGCCCTTGTCACCCATAAGAAGGTCTGCGCTGCGGTTTTCTGAAGTATGGGCGAAGTCGTAACGCAAGGCCAGACTGGTGGTGCCTGCTTTGACGCCTTCTGCCATTTCTCCTGAAACATCAACATAATTGTCCGGATCGGTTATTGAGGTCCGGGTAGGCAATTGCTTGATGTAGAAAGGCAGATCTGCTGAAAAGGCAGCCAAATCATCCAGTGGGTGGACTTGTATTTCTTGTACGCCAACCAGAACGGGGATGGTCAGTCTTGCATTCTCATAGGAAATGACCAAGCCACCGGCTCCTGGTAGAGCAGATGCAGTGAATTGAGTACCATTCAAACTTCCAACTCCACCAATTATGGAAAGATTCCAGTCGGCTGGATCCAAAGTGCGTGTGATTCCATCGATGTTTTTGCCGATGAGCGGAGAAAGGTAATCCGCTAGGTTAAGGGTTTGATTCGGTGCTAGAATCATCTTGGTTTGCTGACTGTTTAAGGTTTGAATAGGACCGTCGACCCAAATGGTTTTGGTGGCTTCGATATCGCCGCTGGTGACTTGCAGTGTCAAAAGACCCGAAGATTCCGGAATGACTGCACCGTTTTTCCATCGGACAGCTAGGCCGGACGTATTGTATTTATAGGATGTAACAGGCATTGGATGGCCATAGCTGTCCAAGCCTGTTAAATTCAATTCAATGGGAACACCGGGTAAATAAGGACCAGCGTCTGGTTCAATGGAAATGGACGACAAGCTTCCGGCGCGATTTTTATCGGTAATGCCAAAGCCGTTGGCAACAGGACGTTCTGAACCGTCAGAAGGCCGGTTAACCAGAGTGGGAGCATTCATGGAAGGGGTTTGGTAGGCGAGCGTTGTTGATCCGCCACCGTCTAGATTAACGGCGGTATAAGCGCCTAATTCCTTCATAAGCTCAGCCAATTGAGTTTGTGTCATACCCCGGTAATTGCCGTATCTTCCTTCCACTGTGACCAAATACAAAGTATCTTGATCCTTGGAAAGGCCAAGGGCAGTACGGGGGTGATGACCATTGATGGGAACGGAGAATCGGTTGACAGTTTGTCCATTTTCAACTAAAAGCCCGCCGGTTCCTAAAGCCATTTCGATATTGTTTAAATAAGGGCTGGTTGTCACGCTGACACGGTCACCCACAGAGGCTGACTGCAGGAGTTCGGCCATTTTATCTGCACGCTGCGCCAGAATAAAGCCGTTTGTTGGAATGGTTGTTGCAGGCTGATTTTTTCTGATTTCTGTAATGCGATTGTTCACAACAACAATTTCCACCAGATTGCTGGCTTTGGTGCCGATGGATGTTTGTCCCCATTTGTTGTCATAGGCGAACAGTCCCAGGTATTGACTGGATGCCTTGTTCCATCCGTCCAGTTGCCATTTTGTGCCGCTGATGGTGACGGAGACACTGGGTACCAGTGACTGAAGGGTTAATCCTTCATAGCGATCCATTAGAATCAGAGGTTCAGTATTGGTGCTGGCTGTACGGTAATCAAATGGAATGCTGCTGCTAACTAGCCTTCCATTGTCGATCATGGCACCAATGGAGGAATAATTGATGTTCTTATAGAAGAAGTCACCATTGATTCCGACCAAGGCATCAGAATTGTTGATCATTGCAGAGACGCGTGATTTTGCTCCAATACCTGATTCTGGGGTCAGGAGGCTTGGAGAAAGATTTGGCGCGGTTAAGTCGACAGTTACGACATGGATGCGTTGCCAGCCTTCTTGGGTAAATCGTTCGATGGTGGTCAGGTCAATACCATTTGCTAGAGATCCGGTTGTCTGGGTTTCTGCGTAGGGTGGTGCAGACAAAGAAAATGCGGCAGTCGAAGCTGCCGCGAGAATCATGCTACACAATAAACATCCCACGGTGAAAAGCTTTTTCATGGCTTGTCTCCTTTCGGCGGCCAATGCCGTCGTCTATTTGTGTCGTTTTACAGTATGGAAAAACAATTCCATTTGATCGCCTTTTTTTATGGCGTTAAGAATATTATGCTTTGCAGTTGGTATCTCTTTGTAAAGAGCAGCCATCCGCCTGTCCATTTCTTCCCTGACCGTATTTTTATCAGCTGGACATGGACTTTTTACTACTGGGACATTGTGGGTTCTTACAACATGGACTACATCCCGCTCCTCCGCATAGATCATGGGACGAATCATCCAAAGATCTTTTCGAGAAAGATAGGAAAGGGGAGAGAAGGTATGCATGCGCCCTTCGTAATAAAGACTCATAAACAGTGTGTTAATGGCATCATCCAGATGGTGACCCAAGGCTAGAACATTTAAGTTGCGCTTTTTCATCTCGTCATGGAGAGAGCCTCTTCGCATTTTGGCACATAGGGAACAAGGATTTTTTTCTTTGCGTTCTTCAAATACGATTTTGGCGATTTCCGTTTCAACAATGGTAAGCGGGATGTCCAGTTCTTGGCACCAGTCTTTGACGACCTGGGTATTGAAGTCTTCAAAGCCCATGGAGATCATAATCGCTTCCAGATGGAATTTGTTGGGCGAAAAGTATTGGTAGAGTTTCATGGCTTTTAAAAGCGCCATGGAATCTTTTCCGCCTGATAGACCGACAGCGACTCGGTCGCCTTCGCGGATCATGCCGAAATCCTTGTCGGCACGGCGAATGCAGCCAAGTAATTTTTTCATAATACACCTCTTTATATTGAATTCTTGTTTATTTTATCATATCTCTGATGGGGGATTTGTTAAGAAATTAAGACATGAAAAAACCCTCCATTTCCATGAAGGGTTTCGAGTCTTATAAGAACTTGGCAATTTCAGCAGCCTTTAGCACTTTACCTTTTGATACGACTTTTCCGTCAACCTCCAAGGCTGGTGTCGCCATAATGCCGGCGGCTAAAATTTCCTGCAGTTCGGTAATGTAATCAATGCTTGCATCCAGGTTCTTTTCAGCAACAACCTGCTTTACATTTTCCAAAACGGTTTCACAATTCTTGCATCCCATGCCATACACTTTAATATTCATTTCTGTTCTCCTTTGCATTTGGATTGATTATCAATTTACATTTCATTGAGTTGACGGATTAGCGTATCGTCTACCTGCAGATCCTTGCAGGTATAATCGCCTTCCAGATAAGTCAGGGTTCGTTGCCTGTCCTCCGGATAATCGGAGGAAGCATTCAGCATGTTTTGAATGGCTTTGGTCCACTCTGATTCATCTTTCAAGAAATCCTGATCCCACTGATAATAGGTATAGCCGTCTTTGCGCTGGGTTTCAATGATACCAACCCGCTTTAATTTTCCCAGTTGCTTGGATGTGTTGGTTTGCGTCAAGTCGAGCAAACTCATGATTTCCGTTACACAGAAGGGTTGAATCATCAGGAGCCTTAAAATTCGTAGTCGGGTGTCGTCGCCGATTGCCTTTAACAAATTGGTTTGCATACAGACCTCCATTATTCATACATTCCAATTATGGAATATTCTATTTCAGTATATGCGTGCCATTTTCTCTTGTCAATTCGTAATTTAAAGCAGGATATGCGAAGTCGCATTAAAGAGATATCCAACCAGAATAATGGCCACGCCAACAATAGCAACGAAAACGGTGATCAGTCTTGGCTTGATTACTTTTCGAAGCAAAAGCATTTCAGGCAAAGAAAGCGCCGTAGTGGCCATCATGAAGGCAATTGCTGTTCCAACACCAACGCCTTTGATGATCAATGCTTCAGCGATGGGAATGGTACCCAAGGCGTTGGAGTAAAGGGGAATGGCAACAGCTGTCGCAAAGATTACTGCCAAAGGATTGTCAGGTCCTGCATTAGCCGTTAACCAGGCTTCCGGCGCCCAGCCATGGATGGCTGCACCCAAACCGATACCAATCAATAAAAAGACCCAAATACGACCAACGATTTCTTTCACTTGATCAACGGCAAAAGATACTCGATCTTTGGTTTGCATTTCAGGGATTTCCGCATGCCCCATTTGCATTTGATAGACATATTCTTCCACTTGAGATTCCATCTTCAAAACACCGATCAATACGCCGCCGATTACACCGACTGCAACACCACAAACGACGTAGAGCAAAGCCAGTTTCCAGCCGAAGGACGCCAAAAGGATGGCAAAAGCTGCCTCGTTAACGATGGGGGAAGTGATCAAAAATGAGAATGTAACCCCCAAAGGTACTCCGGCCTCAACAAATCCAATAAAGATTGGAACAGAGGAACAGGAACAGAAAGGGGTAACAATTCCTAACAAAGAACCCAATACATGTCCCTTTAATCCGCCAACTTTCTCCAGCATTTGCTTGGTTCGCTCTGGTGGGAAGTAAGAGCGAATATAGGAAATGGTAAAGATCATGAAACTTAATAAAATAATAATTTTGATTACATCAAAGAAGAAAAAATGAACGCTTTCACCAAGTGCTGTCGCTCGTGAAAGGCCCAATGCACCTTCTATAAATAGGGTAACGAGTTTATCTAGCCAATTGAACATAATATCGCCTTCCTTTTTTTGAATTCCCATATTGGTCATAAAACAACAAATGACTCAATTGTCATATGCCAATTATGGAATATGACAATTGCAGTATACCCTCTCTAGGCATGCTTGTCAATAGATTCACAGAAAAAAAACAAGGCCTTGGGAATTTTCCAAGACCTTGCTTGATTTGAGGCTTATAGAAACTTTTTAATCTCTTTGACAGAAAGGACTTTGCCTGAGGATTTGACTACCTCATCGATGACAAGCGCAGGTGTGCTCATAACACCGTAAGACATAATTCCTTGCACGTCTTGAACTTTTTCAATCACAGCTTCAATGCCAAGTGACTGGACCGCTTCTTGCGCGTTGGCTTCCAACTTTTTGCATTTTGCACAGCCAGAACCTAAAATTTTAATATTCATTTCGACTCTCCTTCAAAGTTAATGCCAAAAACGTCATATGACTAATATGGAATATGGTTATTATAAAAACTTTTTTGTCTTCTGTCAAGGGGCAAAGAAAAAACGCCGATTGACTCGGCGTTTGCATGGCTTATTCGAGGGGACGTATGGTTGCAATGACAACGGGTTCGTTCAGTCCATCGTCTGCACGTTTCAAATTGACATCAACCCGGATATGGTGTCCATCCTTGTGAATATAATGTTTTCTGGTCATAACATGCTGCGCGGTTCCTTCAAATAAATCTTGATAAAGTTTTTGGAAGACTTCCCGTTCGGACTCTACAGTAAGTTCTTCAAAGGCTTTGCCAATCAGTTCCGCTTTGGTATAACCCAGAAGATCAGTGAAGGCTTCATTGATCACCAAGGCTTCGCTATTGAAATTAAAGATTCCCAAAGCAACTGGGGTCTCTTGAAAAAGGAAAAGATACTTTTGTTCCAATTGCAAGAGGCTTTGCTGGTTCTTGATTTTTTCTGTAATGTCTTCCATCAAAATCAGAAGTTCAGGATTTTGCTCTTGATGATCGATGTGAGAGATGGTTAGGTCCATCCATAATCGATCCCCCATTTTGGTCACAAAGAGGATTCGTTCTTTATGGCCTGTTGGTTTGATCTTATGCATTTTATCCAGGAGATGGAAAAGCTTTGGCAGCAGTTCCGGATGAACAAACTCGGTTAGATGATGGTGAAGCATGCCGGAACGGTGATATCCCATTCGCTTGGAAGCGTCTTGGTTAATGTATTGGATAAAGCCAGCCTCATTGATTAGGACAATGCCGATGGGACTATGCTGGGTAATGCGTTCAAAAAGTTTTTGATTTTCACGAATGGCACGTTCCTGGCTGCGCTTTTCGGTTTGATCAATTAAGAAGCCCTCCAAATAGGGTTCGCCCTGGGCAGACCTTCGCGAGATACATTCCATTTGTATCCACTTGTTGCCTGTTTCAAGCATGAATTCAAATTGGTGGCTAAAGAGGGTATCGGTTGTCATCCGTGTGCGCTGCATCAGATTTTCATAGACCAGGCCACCACGTGGAGAACGGATTTTTCGGATTAGATTTTCAGGCGCTGGATGGTTGCTTGTCAATTCAAGCAGTTGCATAGCGGAACGATCCAGATAGATCGGATCTTTATGGTCCGGGTAGATTTCGAAGTAACCGACATTGCCAATCTTCAATAAGGTTCTCAAATATTCTCTGGTTTTCTCTTCTGATATATCTTGAAGAATTCCATTCATTCGTGATGGCTTGTCTTCCTTGTATAGGATGACCTTGCCGATCAGGCGAACCCAGATCCAATCCTGTTCTTTGCCGCGGATTCGAAATTCCAGTTTAAAATTGCCGGTTGGCTTATTGAAAAATTTCTGGGTTGCATCTATGATATGTTCCAGATCCAGGGGATATACCCATTCACGAACCATACCCATATCAAAGGGTTTCTTGGGTGCGCGAAGACCCAGATCATCGAATAAAGAGCCATAGAGAAAGACACGGTTGCCGTCTGCAAACCACTCCCAGGCACCCATTCGAGCTGAATCAATGGCCGTATTCAAGCGCTTTTGCACGCTTTGGTAGGCAAAACCATGGTATTTCAATTGGGAGACATCTTCTAGAAGCCCTAGGATTTCTCCGTTTTTCAGTCCTTGGAAATGGGCGCGAAGCCAGATGATTTCTTCCGAACCATGCGGTAGAAGTCGAAACAACATGGTAGACACGGTTGGATTGTTTTGTGCATTGTGCAAACGGGAATCGAACCGGGCACGGTCATCGGGATGAATTTGATAGAGCAGGTCATCATAGCTAGCCGATTGAATGGCATGAAAGTCTTCTTGAGAGCGTTCCCGCACGGAAAGCCGGAAGGTGTTGGGGAACTGAACAACAAAGAAGCCGAGCATACTTGATTCCAACAAATCTTCGAGACCATATTGGCGGTCGTAAAGAGCCAAACTAGCGTTTAGAGAAAACGGCGGTTGTATCATAGAATCCCCTCCTAAAACCTTTTCTCTATCATATCAAAAGGAAAGTGCTGGGGAAAGAGCTTGGTTGGTAAACTAAAAAAATAATGTAGTTGACAAATAGCGGGTGCTTTGATTTAATGTAAACACAATGTTATTTGGAGGTTTACAATGAAAACGAGAGATTTGATCATAATTGCTTTGTTCACTGCATTGACCGCAGTGGGAGCGTTTATTAAAATTCCCATTCCGCCAGTTCCTATTACCTTGCAGCTTGCCTTTGTGGTTTATGCGGGAATCTTTCTGGGCGGAAGAAGGGCCATGATGTCGCAATTGCTTTATTTGATGATTGGTTTGATCGGGATTCCCATCTTTGCTAATGGGGGCGGAATCACCTATGTATTTCAGCCGACATTTGGCTACCTGATCGGATTTTTGCTTTGTGCAACCATCGTTGGATATGGTGTGGAAAGATTAAATCGAGTTACCTTTACTGGGGTGCTGGCATGGAGCCTGCTGGGCCTTGCCTTGGTTTATCTTGTGGGTGTTTTCTATTTGTATGGAATCGTCAATCTGTACTTTGGATCCCCAATGACCTTGTTGGGCGCTTTGAAAGCCGGCTTTATTCCTTTTGTCATTAAGGACTTGGCGGTCTTGGTGATTGTCGCTTGGACAGCTGTTCGCGTAGTGCCCAGAGTAAGAACCTTTATCGAGAACTAATATTTTAAACGAAAAAAAGATGCGCAAGCATCTTTTTTGTTTCCTTTATTTTCTTTTATGATTGAGAATCAGTTGTTTTCTAAATTGCAAAGGTGTCATGCCAATTTCATTGCGAAAAACTTGCGTAAAATGGCTTTGGCCGCCATATCCGAGGTATAAAGAGATTTCCAATATGCTGTTGATGGGATCCTGAAGCATTTGCTTGGCGGTGTCCATGCGGACATGAGTCAAGTAACGCTTAAAGGACATGCCGGTTTCTTCTTTCAGCAATCGTGACAGATAACTCGGATGCAGATTGAGAGACTGCGCCAACTCATTCAGTCGATAGTTTCGCGTTTTGTTTTCTTCAATCATTTGAATAGCCCGGGTAATCAAGCTGGAGTAAGAACCAGCCTGTTCTAGCTTGACTTGTTCAGCATAGTCCAAAACCATGGCCAGATGAAGACGACGGACTTGATCGAATTGGGTTTCTCGTTCCGCTTGACGGATATAGGTGGCTTTCAGCTTTAATGCCTTTTCCTCATTGACACCGCCTTGAATGGCGGCATGTGCGGCTAAAGTTGCAGTTGCAATGAGTCGATTCTTTTCAGCACGCATCAGCTCAAGGTTGGGGTGTGCTTGGTTGAGATCAATCTGCTGATAATGGAAAAGCGCCTTTTTAATGATTTCAGGCTGGCCGTGACGAATAGCCTTCATGATTTTCTCTTCCAGTTCATAAGTTTCCGTTTCTGAACTGGATTGAAAGTTCTCATGGGCGGGTTCCGGTCGTTCAATGGTGTAGGAATCAATAGTTGATTCAAAACTCAAGAGTTCCTTGCGGAACATATTCCAAGCTAGATAGCCGTAGTAATACCGTTGAACGTCACCCGATACGGCTAGTTCATAATCATATTGGCGCAAGACAGGCAGTTGGCCATATGGCAACATGGCTGTCTTCAATCGATAACGAATCTTTTCTTCCGTTGGACGGTATAATAGCATGGGTCCGAATACCAAAAGGCCTTGGTTGGCAGGCAAAGCGAAATAGGCTTCATTCAGTTCGGTTGTTAAGTGTTTTGGTTTATCATACTCAGAGAGCTTGCTAGGAAAGCTCAGTATGATACGCCGATGAGTCTCGTGCAGGGGATCCCGTGACTTGGGTTCCTCGGACAAGAGTATTTTCTTTTTATAGACCCAGCAAACGGGAATCCGTGTTGCGGATCGGAATAGGCGGATCATCGCTTCTAAAGTTTCCATGGTCTCTCCTTTGTCAGTATTTGACACTTCCTCTCTATCATATCAAAATGTTGGGTTTCAGAAAAGTCTGATGTGGAAATAAAAGGGAATTAAAAGGAAAATAGTATAAGATTAGAGCGAAAAGCTTTCTTTTCCTTGGCCTTTGTCCTTGCTACACTTAAAGAAAGGAGGGATACTTATGGAAAAGCAACGTGTCATTCAAGAATATGTACCGGGAAAACAGGTGACCCTCGCCCATGTGATTGCAAAACCGCAACGAGATCTTTGTGATAAATTGGGCTTTCCAGAAGCATTTGGCGAATCATTGGGGATTTTAACCATTACGCCGGGGGAAGGGGCTATCCTTGCTGGTGACCTGGCAACAAAATCTGGACGCATTTCCTTGTGCTATGTTGACCGATTCAGTGGATCCGTGGTTGTGCGTGGCGAGGTTGCGGCGGTGGAGTCATCCCTAAAGGCGGTTGTTTCGGTTCTGGCTGATCGATTGGGCTTTACCGGCTGTCAGGTGAGTCGAACATGAAGGTGCTATTTTTAGGGGCGGTGGATGCGGGGAAAACCAGTTTGATTCAGCGTTTGACCAAGGATAAAATTTGGGAAGAAAAAACAGGTTGCGTGATTTACGGTGAATGGATGGATACGCCTGGTGAACTTTTTGAAAATCAGGCATTCTTTCGCAGATTGGTTCAGTTGAGCAATCAGGCGGACTTGGTATTATGGGTGGAAGACGCCACCAAATTGCAGGCAGGAAAGCAACTGGAGTATCGTCGACTGATTCAAACCCCTGTGATTGGCATTGCAACCAAGATCGACCAGGTGGAAGCGGATTTATTGGAAGTCTCAAAGCGGATGCGCGAGTTGGATATTTGGCGCTGGTTCCCTGTAAGCAATGAAACAGGAGAAGGTATTGAAGCCTTAAGACAAGCGCTTTGCGAGTGGGAAAATGTTATTCATCAGGAAATCAAGGCATAGAAAACGGGCCCCGTATAAAAGGGGGACCCGTTTTTTGCTTGTTGCCATTAGGTTCGTGCCATGACTTCTATTGCTAAAGCTTGATAGTCCTGAGCGCCTTTTGCCCGAGGGGCGTATTCAAAAATAGGTCGTCCCAGAAATGGGGCTTCGACCAATTGGATATTTTTTCGAATGGTTGTATCGAAGACCAAATCACCAAGAGAAGACTGCAATTCTTTTCGCATGCCGCGCATGACACGAGTGCGTGATTCGTATTGGGTCAGAAGGATGCCAAGAACATGCAAGGGTGTGTGTGCTTTTTGTTCAAAATGTTTTAAATGCCGTCTTAACTCCCGGTAGCCATCCAGTGCGAATTTATCAATCCGCAAGGGAATCAGGATGGAATCCGCTGCCATTAGGGCGTTTTCGGTGAGAAGGTCCAGGGTGGGATCATTGTCAATGATAATGTAATCGTAAGCCGCTTTGAGATGGGTCAAATGACGAGCAAGACTTTTGCGATCCTTAGGTAGATTCATAGGATCAATCGTATAATCGCTTGGAATAAGATCAAGGTTTTGGCATACATTTTGGATTAGAACCTTCTCAGCCGTTTCGGCGCCTGACAACCAAGCGGCGATTCCTGATTGGGCAGACGGATTGACACCCACACCGGCAGAGGCATTGCCTTGCGGCGCGTTGTCGATTAAGAGCACACGTTTTTGATTGTTCGCCAATGCTGCAGCCAAATTGATGGCTGTCGTCGTTTTGGCGACACCTCCTTTTCGATTGTAGATCGCAATTGTCGTCATGAGATTACCCCCTTATTTTTATGATAGCAAAGAAAAGGGTGAGGGACGGAAAGCTTTTTGCCTAAAACGGTCAATATCTTGTCATATTAAGCAAATGTAAATGGTTTCCTGTAGGAAATCAAACAATTATCTGATAAGATTTTATTACATACGAAAAGAAAATGGGGATCTAGCAGATAGAGGAAGGAGAAACAATGAATAGGGGATTTCGTCTTGAAGATGTTGTGGATATCCAAAAACTGCAGGAAATACAAGACCGCTTTTCGGAAGTGACAGGGTTGGCTGCCATCACGGTAGATTACACAGGTGCTCCCATAGTCAATTACAGCAATTTCTCGCCTTTTTGCCAAGCGATGCGGGAAAGGGAAGAATGTTTCCGATGTTTCCACTCTGACGCCCATGGGGGGCTTGAAGCAGCGCGTACCGGAAAACCTTACATATATTATTGTCATACGGGATTGGTGGATTTTGCCGCTCCGATTATGTTCGAAGGACAGTTTATCGGAGCTCTTTTGGCTGGACAGGTTCGTGTCAAGGGAGACCCGCCCAAATGGTTGAAAGATCAGGGAGTACGTTCTGAAGAGTGGAAGGAAGAGCCTGAGCTTGTTGAATTGCAATCGCAATGCAAAGCCATGTCTGTTCGCAAGATCAAGGCAGCGGCAGAGCTTATGTTTGTGATTACCAATTATATCGTTGAGCAAAGTGTGATTACAGCCAATCAGGAAATGCTCAACGAGAAGAATATGAAGTTGATTGAAGAGATGGAAGCGCGAATGGAGCTGGAACAAGCTTTAAAGGAAGCGGAATTGAAAGCGCTGGAGAATCAGGTGAATCCGCATTTTCTATTCAATGTGCTCAGTTCAATCAATTCACTGGCCTTAATCGAAGACGCGCCAAAAACTTCTGAAATGGTCTATGCCCTATCAGAAATGCTGCGTTATACCCTGAAAAGAAATATGGATCAAATGGTTATGCTCAAAGACGAATTGGATTACGCTGAGAAGTACTTGAAGATTCAGAACATCCGACTCAGTGAAGGGATTCGTGTCAAATGGGAAGTGGATGATGCATTGATGGATACCCGAGTCCCCTTTATGAGCATTCAGCCCTTGGTTGGCAATGCCGTGAATCATGGGATTTATCCCAAGGAAGAAGGCGGCGTGATTCATATTCGGGCCAAAGACTTTCACAACCGTGTTGAAGTTTCAGTCACGGATGACGGCATAGGAATGACCAAACAACGCTTGAAAGAAATTCAGAAAATGAAGAAGGCAAAGGGGCAAACCTCGGAGTCGATAGGAATCTGGAACACCTATAAGCGTTTGCAGCATCTCTTTGGCGAGGATGCGGATTTGATGGTTCGCAGTGCTGAAAACAAAGGAACGACCATTGTGATGAAAATACCGAAAAACAAGGAGCTGGCTGATGTGGAAAATACTTCTCGTTGATGATGAAATGCTGGTACGCCAATCCATGAAAATGATCATACAGAGAAAGTTTCCCAATCTGGTTGAGATCTTGGAAGCCAAAAACGGGAAAGAGGCGGTTGAGATCTACGAGTCCGAATTTCCAGATCTAATCATGCTGGATATTAAAATGCCAATTATGGATGGACTGGAAGCTGCTGCACGCATTTTGGATGGGACCAGAGAACCTGTAGTTGTTTTTTTAACAGCCTATGCAGATTTTGAGTTTGCACAGCGAGCTGTAAAGCTTGGTGTAAAAGACTATATTTTAAAACCGCCCAAACCGGATGAAGTGGTTGAAGTGATTCATCGTTATTTGCAAGAGAATCACTTGAGCTTTGAAGCCAATCTGAAAAAGGTTTTGCATACGGTTCACCAGCAAATTCTGGTAGGGGATTTCAAGCAAGCCAAAGACGCCTTTAACCAATATCTGCGACTGGCTCATGAAGACCGGGAAACAGAAAGAGTGAATTTGCGGAATCTCTTTATGATGCTGATTGAACTGGGTCATGAAGTGGGACTGGCTATGGAGAATATTGATCTGGAAGGATTTGAATCAACCTTCTTTATGCGGGATAAACGGGCGACTGCGAATTATATGGAGAATGCCCTCAATCATATTTTTGATTGGATTATTGATAAAAAAATCTCCTGTTTTGATACGGAGATTGAGTTTGCCGTCAATTATATCAACCGTCATTATAAGGAGAATCCTTCTTTGCAGGAAGTGGCGGATTATATGAACCTGAGTGCCCATTATATGAGCAAGCTTTTTAAACGGGAGACAGGTGAGAATTTCTCTACATATTTAACCCGATGTAGAATGGAAGAAGCCAAAGAGCGGATCCAATACACCGATGAGAATCTGATCGCCATTGCCTATGAACTTGGTTTTAACGAACCCAATTATTTTTCCCGGGTTTTTAAAAAAATCGAAGGGGTGACCCCTTCCCAATATCGCAATCGAGTACGACGAAAAGCCGATCCAAACTAGGATCGGCTTTTCTTATGTTTGTTTTTTCCATAGGGCAAAATAGTGCTAGAGAATGGCAAATTTCTGCGGGAGCTTGTCAAAAAGTGCAGGAAGAGAACCTCTCCTTATTAAAGGATGGAAAGCGTTTTTTGGTAGCATATAGAAGAATGGCAAAGAGTATAATGCCAAAATTCATGAAGGAGGAATTGCAATGGTTAAGGAAGCACTAGGCATGGTAGAAACGAAAGGTCTAGTTGGCGCGATCGAAGCAGCCGACGCCATGGTGAAGGCAGCCAATGTTACCCTGGTCGGATATGAAAAGATCGGTTCCGGTTTGGTAACGGTTATGGTTCGCGGCGATGTTGGCGCGGTAAAAGCAGCAACAGACGCGGGGGCCGCAGCGGCTGACCGTGTAGGTGAGGTTGTTTCTGTACATGTAATTCCACGTCCTCATACAGATGTGGAAATGATCCTGCCAAAGGCAGAGTAGGTTCGGATTAGGAGGAAGAAGAATGTCAGATCAATTGATGGAAAAAATGGTTGAAGAAGTAATGAAGAAGCTGGGTGGAGCGGCTGAAGCAGCACCTGCGGCGCCAAAAGCGGCGACAAAGGGATGCAACTTGACTGAATTTGTTGGTACAGCGGACATCGGACACACAATCGGCTTGGTTATTGCCAATGTGGATGATCAGTTGTTGGAAGCAATGAATGTAGAGAAGAAATATCGATCCATCGGCATTATCGGCGCGAGAACCGGAGCAGGCCCTCATATTATGGCGGCTGATGAAGCAGTTAAGGCAACCAATACTGAAATCATTGCCATTGAACTCCCTCGTGATACGGAAGGCGGAGCAGGTCATGGTAACTTGATTATTTTTGGCGCTGACGATGTATCCGATGTTCGACGTGCAGTAGAAGTAACTTTGAAAGAAGTTGAAAGTAGAACATTTGGCGATGTTTGGGCCAATGATGTTGGTTACATGGAACTGCAATACACCGCACGGGCAAGTTTTGCATGCAACAAAGCTTTTGGCGCGCCAATCGGAAAAGCATTTGGCTTGATCGTAGGCGCACCGGCAGCAATCGGTGTTGTAACAGCTGACGCGGCGGTTAAAGCGGCCAATGTAGAAGTATTAAGTTATGCATCTCCTGCATCTACAAGCTACACCAATGAGGTTATCCTATTTATCACCGGTGATTCAGGCGCGGTTCGACAAGCGGTCTTGACTGCCAAAGAAGTTGGAACCAAACTTCTCGCTACTATGGATAAGGAATGTCAACCTCTTGGCAATCCATATATTTAAGCCGTAAAGGAGGAAGACTATGAGATCAAAACGGTTTCAAGTACTAGCGGAACGCGACGTCAATAAAGACGGTTTTATCAAGGAATGGCCGGAAGTTGGTCTAATCGCCATGGATGGCCCCAATGACCCGACTCCAAGCATTAAAATTGTAAACGGCAAGATTGTTGAACTCGACGGCAAAAAGCGGGAAGATTTCGATTTGATCGATACCTTTATCGCAGACCACAGTATTGAACTGGAAAAAGCTGAAGAAGTTATGGCGATCCCATCTGTTAAGTTGGCAAATATGCTTTGCGACGTCAATGTGCCTCGTGAAGAATTGGTACAATTGACGATTTCCATGACGCCGGCAAAAGCGGCAGAAGTGTTAAGCAAAATGAATGTGTTGGAAATGATGATGGCGCTGACAAAAATGCGTCCACGTAAAACGCCTTCCAACCAATGTCACGTTACAAACTTGAAAGACCATCCAGTTCAGCTGGCTGCCGATTCTGCAGAAGCTGCACTTCGTGGCTTTGACGAGCATGAGACAACCGTTGGCGTTGTTCGATATGCACCTTTTAACGCATTGTCATTGCTGGTTGGTTCTCAGGTTGGTCGTCCCGGTATTTTGACCCAGTGTGCGGTTGAGGAAGCAACAGAGCTTCGCTTGGGTATGCGTGGTTTGACTGCATACGCGGAAACTGTATCCGTATATGGTACTGAGCAAGTGTTTGTTGACGGTGATGATACACCTTGGTCAAAAGCATTCTTGGCATCTTCTTACGCGTCACGCGGACTGAAAATGCGATTTACATCAGGTACGGGTTCCGAAGTTCAGATGGGTTATGCCGAAGGCAAATCCATGCTGTATTTGGAAGCTCGCTGTGTTTACATTACTAAGGGCGCGGGCGTTCAAGGCCTGCAAAATGGTTCCATTAGCTGTATTGGTGTTCCGGGTGCTGTTCCTTCTGGTATTCGCGCGGTCTTGGCTGAAAACGTCATTACCACCATGCTGGATTTGGAAGTGGCTTCAGGCAACGACCAAACATTCTCACATGCGCCGATTCGACGTACGGCAAGAACCTTGATGCAGATGATTCCGGGCACAGACTTTATCTTCTCCGGTTACTCTGCAGTGCCAAACTACGACAATATGTTCGCGGGCGCAAACTTTGACGCGGAAGACTTTGATGATTACAACGTACTTCAGCGTGACTTGAAAGTTGACGGCGGCTTGCGACCAGTTCGTGAAGACGAAGTTGTTAAGATCCGTAACCGTGCGGCCAAAGCCCTTCAAGCAGTATTCAAGAATTTGGGTCTGCCTGAGATTACCGACGCGGAAGTGGAAGCAGCGACGTATGCGCATGGTTCCAAAGACATGCCGGACCGTAATGTTGTAGAAGACTTGAAAGCGGCTCAGGAAATGATGGAAAGAAACATCACCGGCATCGATGTTGTTAAAGCCCTTTACAAAGGCGGATTCGAAGATGTTGCAGAAAACCTCTTGGGCATGATGAAGATGCGCGTTTCCGGCGATCATCTTCATACCTCGGCGATTATCGACGAGAACTTCCATGTTATCAGTGCGGTTAACGACTGCAACGACTATAACGGTCCAGGCACTGGCTATCAGATCAGCGAAGATCGTTGGAATCAGATTAAAGATATTCCGACCGCGATTGACGCGACGGACTTTGAGTAAGGGGGGATCGAGATGACAATTAATGAGAACCTAGTTCGCAGCGTAATTGAAGAAGTATTGAAAAACTATCAATTTGAAAATAATGGAAGCGCAGTTGTCACTAAGCCCGCAAGTGTTCCAGATAATGGCGGACTGACATTGACAGAAGGCGCAACAGCTGAAACAGGCAGAATGAGCGATGAAGTAGTTGTTGCCATAGCGCCTGCATTCGGTAAGTTTCAGAATCAGACCATCATTAAAATGCCGCACCGCGAAGTGCTTCGTCAAGTGATCGCAGGGATTGAAGAGGAAGGCTTGAAGGCCCGCATCGTGCGTGTGCTTCACACTTCCGATGTAGCCATGATCTCACATACGGCAGCAAAATTAAGCGGTTCCGGCATCGGCATCGGCATCCAGTCAAAGGGGACTACCGTTATTCACCAAAAAGACTTGATGCAGTTGAGTAATCTAGAACTCTTCCCGCAAGCGCCACTATTGGACGCAAAGGTCTATCGTGCAATTGGTAAAAACGCCGCAAAATACGCCAAAGGCGAATCACCGGCACCAGTTCCAACCATGAATGACCAGATGGCTCGTCCAAAATATCAGGCGATTGCAGCCTTGTTGCATATCAAGGAGACTGAGCATGTTGTACCGCATGCGAAGCCTATTGCCCTTGATGTGAAGTTTTCCTAGGGGGTGAAATGATGAATCAAAAAGAAATGCTAGAGAGCATCGTTCAAGAAGTGATGAAGCAAATGAGTGGCGGCGCGCCTACACCTGCATCCAATGGCAATGGCGCATGTGCCAATGCGGAAGCGGATTATCCGTTGAGTGAAAAGCGCGCGGATCAGATCAAATCCCCAACTGGGAAAACTTTGAGCGAGATCACCTTGGATAAGGTTATCAGCGGCGAGATCACAGCGGAAGATTGTAAGATTCGTCCAGAGACCCTGGAGCTTCAAGCGCAAATCGCTGAGTCTGTCGGTCGAAATGCTTTTGCAAAGAACTTGCGTCGGGCAGCCGAACTGATTGCGATTCCAGATGAACGTCTATTGGAGATTTATAACGCACTTCGTCCGTACCGTTCAACCAAAGCGGAATTGATTGCGATCGCTGATGAGCTGGAAGGCCAGTATAAGGCGAAGATCAATGGCGCGTTTGTTCGTGAAGCGGCGGACAATTATGAGAAGCGAGGACGACTGAAAGTTTAGAGCAAAGGAGGCAATCTCATGTTTTGGATTGCTGGTATTGATATTGGAAATGCAACAACTGAAACAGCCTTGGCTCAGCTTAACAGCGGAGCCCCGCACTTCCAAGCGACGGGAATTGTGAAGACGACAGGGATCAAGGGAACCAAGGATAATCTACAGGGGGTTTACGCTTCCCTTAAAATGGCGGCTGACCGTGCAGGGATTCCAGTTTCCTCCATCCAAGAGGTAAGAATCAACGAAGCGGCGCCGGTAATTGGGGATGTTGCCATGGAGACGATTACGGAAACGATTATTACAGAATCGACCATGATCGGCCATAATCCAGCAACCCCCGGTGGCCTCGGTGTTGGCGTTGGCGTTTCCATTCCTTTGCATGAAATTGGCCCGGCTGACAAAAGCGGACCGATTATCGCGCTGGTGAATCGCTCGGTCGATTTTGAAGAGGCGGCCAGAGACATTAATCGCCTAACCATGCAAGGCTATCAGATTCAAGGGGTAATCGCCCAATATGACGATGCGGTCTTGATTCATAACCGATTGGATCAGAAGATGCCGATTATCGATGAGGTAACCTTGTTTGAGAAAATCCCTCAGCGGATGTTAACAGCGGTTGAAGTAGCCGGACCTGGCAATGTGATTGAAGTCTTGTCCAATCCTTATGGAATAGCGACAGTTTTTGGATTGGATGCGGAAGAAACCAAGTCCATCGTTCCCATTGCCAGAGCCCTGATTGGAAACCGGTCTGCAGTTGTCATTAAGACGCCGGCCGGAGATGTCAAAGCCAAGCGGATACCTGCCGGCAAGATTCGCATTATCGGTGAGAAAAAGCGATCCGAAGTGGATGTTGAAGCGGGTGCTGAAGAGATGATGTCTTGCGTTAGCAATTGCATGCCGATTGCCGATATTAAGGGAGAACCTGGCACCAATGCAGGCGGCATGCTGGAACGGGTTCGCCAGGTCATGGCCAATCTAACAAGCCAAGTGGCTTCACAGATCCAGATTCAGGATTTGTTGGCAGTGGATACCTTTGTCCCACAAACGGTCAAAGGTGGATTGGCGGGCGAGCTGTCCATGGAGAACGCGGTAGGCGTGGCTGCCATGGTCAAGGCGGACAAGCTGCAGATGCAGACCATCGCGGATGCTTTGAGTCATGAACTGAAAGTTCCTGTGGCGGTTGGCGGTGTGGAAGCTGATATGGCTATTCGCGGCGCATTAACAACACCGGGTACCAAGGCGCCTTTGGCCATACTTGATATGGGTGCGGGTTCGACGGATGCATCCATTATCAACCGAAACAATGAAATCCAATCGATTCATTTGGCGGGAGCCGGAAATATGGTTACCCTGCTGATTCAGACGGAATTGGGATTAGAAAACCCGGAACTGGCTGAGGATCTTAAAAAGTATCCGGTCTGCAAGGGTGAAAGTCTTTTCCATATTCGTCATGAGGACGGCAGTGTACAATTTTTTGACACCCCCATTGATCCCGGTGTTTATGCCAGGGTTGCGATCTTAAAAGAGGGAATGATGCTGCCCCTGCCAGGCAACCTCTCTATGGAGAAGATCCGAGAGGTGCGCAGGGACGCCAAGCGGAAAGTCTTTGTGGTCAATGCCCTTCGTGCATTGAAATCTGTCAGCTTGACAGGAAATATTCGTGATATCGAATATGTTGTGCTGGTCGGTGGTTCCGCGCTGGATTTTGAAGTGCCTCAACTGGTGACAGATGCCTTGTCCAAATTTGGCGTTGTTGCGGGTCGTGGCAATATTCGTGGAACGGAAGGACCAAGAAATGCCGTTGCAACAGGGCTGATTCTTGCGAAAGGAGAAGAGCGCAATGGCTGATCGACCGAGGATTGAGGTGATGGTTGCGCGGGGCAAGGTCAACCATCCAAATCTGAGACAGGTTCTATTTGGGATTGAAGAGGAGCAGGTTCCTGTGCAAGTGACAGAAGTCGGAGACGGCAACGCGGTGGAGATGGCATATCTTGCGGCGGAAGCCTCTCAATTGGAAGTGGGAATAGGAATGGATGCGGCGGGAAATTTCTGCTTGCATCATAAGAAACTGGATAAAGATCAGCCCTATATCAAACTGAAAAATCGAAGCAGTTTGGAAGCGGCTCGAATCTTTGGCAACAATAGTGCAAGGCTTGTGAAACGCATGCCTTTGCGCAAGACATAAGAAAGGAGGGATCCTTCTGAAACAATCTTTAGGATTGATTGAAACCATAGGAATGGCGGCAGCCATAGAAGCGGCGGATGCTGCGGCAAAGTCTGCCAATGTTCAAATTATCGGTATCGAATTGAGTAAAGGATTCGGCATGGTAACGGTCAAAATTGAAGGGGATGTTGGCGCGGTGAAGGCGGCGATTCAAGCGGCTACTGCGGCAGCGGAAAGGGTGAATCGCGTGGTAAGCGCCAAAGTGATTGCACGACCTGCAAAGTCCCTCGATATGCTGGTCTTTTCGGCTGAAACCCGAGGTAAAGGATTGGATCCTGTGCCAGAACCATTACCGACACCGGAACCAGAGCCAGAACCAGAAGCGGTTGAAGAAAAACCGGAAAAGGAAGCAAAACCGAAAAAGCAAAAGCTGGATTTGGCGGCAGCCATGAAAGCGGAAGCGGAAGAGTTGGTTGAACCAACCTGCAATCTATGTCAAGATGTTGCTTGCCCAAGAAAGAAAGGCGAGCCGCATAAAAAATGCATACATTATGGAGAGGAAGTGTAACGATGGGTGACGCATTAGGAATGGTGGAAACAAAAGGTTTGGTTGGATCAATTGAAGCAGCAGATGCCATGACCAAAGCGGCGAACGTTGAATTGATCGGATACGAAAAAATTGGCTCCGGTTTGGTAACGGTGATGGTACGAGGCGATGTTGGTGCTGTTAAGGCTGCAGTGGATGCAGGCAGAGCGGCAGCAGAACGTGTTGGAGAGGTTGTTTCTGTGCATGTGATCCCAAGACCGCATGCGGATACAGAAATGATTCTTCCAAAAAGAAAGTAGGGCAGGACAATGACGAGAGAAGAAGCTTTCGTCAAGGAATGCGTGGATCGAGTTATGAATGAGTTGGGATATGTGGAGATTGGGGTCTCCAATCACCACATCCATCTCAGCCAAGCTGACTTTTTCCAACTTTTTGGACAAGAAGCAGAATTGACGAAACTAAAAGACTTGAAGCAGCCAGGCCAATACGCGGCTAAGGAATGTGTTCGAGTGGAAGGTCCAAAAGGCTCATTGGATAAGGTGAGGATTCTTGGGCCGCTTAGAAAAGCGACACAGCTGGAATTGTCTGTTACAGACGGTTACAAATTAGGTGTAAGGCCACCAGTACGCGAATCTGGCGTATTGGAAAAGTCACCGGGAATCAGACTTGTTGGTCCGGTTGGCTGTGTGGAAATTCCACAAGGAGCCATTGCGGCTTTGCGGCATATTCATATGCCAAAGGCTTTTGCGGATCGACATGGTTTTACAGACCGTGAAATCGTATCGGTTGAAGTTCCAGGCGATCGGGGCGGGCTCTTGGATCATGTGCTTTTGCGCGTTTCTGAGGCCTTTACCATGGAAATGCATGTGGACGTGGATGAAGCCAATGGCTTTGGATTGAAAAATGGCTCTTATGTGAAAATCATCAAAAGGGACTGATGCAAATGGAAATATTGCATGTGAATGAATATTTGGATCAATTTAACCAACTCATCGAGTCAGGTCAAGCGAAGCCTGTTCCTGCTGCCTTCAAAGTGGGGGTTGATTTGGGAACGGCGAATATCGTCATTACGGTGGTGGATGAAAAGAATGATCCCATTGCCGGCGCATCGGAGTGCGCGTCGGTCGTTAAGGATGGCATTGTTGTCGACTATATTGGCGCGGTACGCATCGTCCAGCGATTGAAGGCGAAGATTGAGAATCAGCTGGGATGCCAGCTGACCAAGGCAGCAACGGCGATTCCTCCTGGGATTGCCAGTGGAAACACAAAGGTCATCACCAATGTAGTGGAAGCTGCAGGATTTGATGTGACCCATGTCTTGGATGAGCCTACAGCAGCTGCTCTTGTGCTTGGCATTGATGAAGGTGCTGTTGTGGATGTTGGTGGTGGAACCACGGGGATCAGCATCTTGAAAGATGGGAAAGTGATTGCTGTGGAAGACGAACCGACAGGCGGCACGCATATGAGTTTGGTTATTGCGGGCAATTATGGAATTTCTTTTGACGAAGCGGAAATCAGAAAACGTTCTGGCCAACAGGAAAGGGAGCTTTATCCCCTTGTTCGTCCTGTAGTTGAGAAGATGGCCACCATTGTGAAGAATGCCATTGCAGGTCATGAGGTTTCCTGCATCTATGTGGTAGGAGGCGCAGCATCTTTTCAGGATTTTGAAAAGGATTTCGAAAAAGTCTTAGGGATTCCAGTGATCAAACCCCTGCATCCTCTTTTGGTAACCCCCATTGGTATTGCCTGGGGATCCGGGGAGGTGGTCGATTGATGGAGTCCTTGATAGACCGCATTGTAGAGGAAGTCTTGGTTCGCATTGACCAAAAGAATGAATCTGAAAAGTCAGCGCTTCTGGTCTATACGGGAGGCAGCTATGGTCGCCCGCAAGGGATAAAAGTAGCAGAAAATATGAAACGTGGCGGATGGAAGACAGAGATTGTCGTAACCGAAGCCGCGCGTCAAATTGGTACCCTTGATCTTCTGCCGGAAGGCGCGAGGGCATTGGGAAATAATTTTGCATCTGCCAAGCTTCTATCCACGGATTATGAGCAGATCCTGGTTCCTGTGATGACAATTTCTACGGCGACAAAGATTGCCCAGATGATATGGGATACACCGGCTGCTTATTTGATTGGTTCAGCCCTTTCCAAGGGCAAACAAGTGTGGATTGCCAGAGATGCCTGTGACTTTTCGATGAGAGACAATGCGCCGGTCGCGATGCAGAAGGCCAGCCTTAGTACAATTGAGACCCTGGAATCTTTTGGGGTTCATTGGTGTAAGAGCGGAGACCTTTACCGCAATCTGATCTTTGCCAAAGCGGCATCAACAAGGGATACTGAGGTTAAATCGCCGACCATGCAGGCAAGAGGCGAAGCCATAGTGATGATTGACAAACGTATTGTCACGCGTGGTGATGTCATGCCATACCTGTCCTCTTGTGACAGGATTGAATTGAAACGTGGTGCCAAGCTAACGGCTCTGGCGGAAGATGAATTGAACAAAAACCGAATCCAATGGATTTGGGTGGATGGAGGGATGAAATGATCCTGGCAAAAGTGATTGGAAATGTTGTAGCAACAACGAAGAATGAACGCTTGGTGGGAGAAAAATTTCTTATTCTGACACCGCTCACACCCGAAGGGGATCCAAAAGGAGAAACTGTTGTCGCGATTGACAATGTCGGCGCGGGCAACGGAGAGATTGTTTTGGCTTGTCGCGGTGGAGCGGCTCGATTGGTCAGCAACCGAGTAGACGCGCCGGTTGACTATGCCATAGTTGCAATCGTAGATGAAGTCAAAGTATATGGTAGGTGATGGGATGGCGAAGGTTTATACAAAAACTGGAGATTCCGGATCGACAGGCCTTTTCGGCGGCAGCCGCATATCGAAGTCCGACTTGCGGGTGGAAGCTTATGGCACCATTGATGAAGGCAGTGCTGTAATCGGCATTGCCAAAGCGTCCTTAAAGCAAAAGGAAATGAAGGCGCAGTTGGATGCCATTCAAGAAGATCTTTTGCTGGCAGGCGCAGAAGTTGCAAGCGACGAAAAGGGAAGAGCTAAGTTGATTCAAAAAATCGAAAAAGGGGATGTGGAACGGCTGGAAGCCTGGATTGACGAGTATGATCGTTATCTGGCTCCCTTGCGTGCTTTCATTCATCCTGGAGAAAACTTGAGTTCGTCTTATCTGCATCAGGCAAGAACCATTTTGAGAAGGGCAGAACGGAGGTTGATTACACTTTCTGATTCTCAAACGGTACGTCCTGAACTCCTTCAATACTTTAATCGCGTTTCAGATTATTGCTTTACCCTGGCACGTATGGTGGATCAATGGGATCAGATTGAGAAGATTGCATCGAAAGCCCTGAAAAAAGGGATCTGGATGCCAGATCATATGAATCTGGAATTTGCCCAAGAGATCATTCAGGCGGGTATTCAGGAAGCAGGCGAGGGACAAGTGGACTTTGTTTTTGCCGTCTGTGACGATGGCGGAAATATGATTGCAGAAGCACGGATGGACCAGGCTTTGCTTGGCAGCATAGAAATTGCGCGGGGCAAAGCGTTTACATCAGCAGCATTGAAGTTGCCCACTGAGACGGTGGGGCAACTGGCTCAACCGGGTCAAATGCTCTATGGAATTGAAAATACTCACCCAGGGAAATTGGTTCTCTTCGGAGGCGGTATCCCGATCTTTTGCAAAGATCGCGTGATCGGCGCCTTGGGTGTCAGCGGTGGAACCGTTGAAGAGGACATTGCAATCGCGAAAGCGGCACTTTCGCGAATCTTGGGAGAGAGGAGTATGTGTTAATGGATACGACATTAAAAGAAATAGAACAAATTACACGAATGGTGATACAACAACTGGAAAAGGCACCCGTTCAAACCGGTATCCACTCGGTTCGTCCTGGAATTTTTTCCTCCATGGATGAGGCGGTGGAAGCGGCCTATAAGGCGCAAAAGGAATACTTTGAGTATACCTTGGCGGATCGACAAAAGTTTGTGGAAGCCATCCGAAGCCACTTGAGAACCAAGGTGGAGGAAATGGCCAAGCGCGGTGCTGAAGAGACTGGCATGGGGAATGTTCCCCATAAAATCATTAAAAACCACTTGGTGCTGGATAAGACTCCTGGTGTAGAAGATTTGCAGTCGGGTGTTTTTACCGGTGACCGTGGACTGACCTTGCTGGAATTTGCACCTTTTGGCGTAATTGGTGCCATTACTCCATCTACGAATCCTACCGAGACCATTATGTGCAACTCGATTGGCATGTTGGCCGCGGGAAATTCTGTTATATTCAGCCCGCATCCGGGGGCGAAGAATATTTCGATTGATACAGTAGTCTGGATCAATGAGGCTTTAAAGGAAGCGGGAGCACCGGACAATCTGGTGGTTACGGTTGACAAACCAAGCATGGAAGCAGTCAATCGCATGATGACGCATCCATTGGTTACCATGCTTTGCGCAACGGGTGGTCCCGGTGTGGTAAAGGCAGTTTTATCCTCTGGCAAGAAAGCCATTGGCGCCGGAGCTGGAAATCCGCCGGTTGTTGTTGATGAGACCGCGGATATTGAAAAGGCTGCCAAAGACATCGTCGACGGCGCAAGCTTTGACAACAATCTGCCTTGCATTGCTGAAAAAGAATGCATTGTTGTGGATCAAGTGGCGGATTATCTGATCTTCCAAATGCAAAAACATGGCGCTTATTTGATTGAAGACCGAGAAACCATCACACGCTTGCGAGACTTGGTGGTTACGGAAACTGGAGCGCCAAACAAGGCCTATATCGGCAAAGACGCTCATGTGATTTTGAAGGGAATCGGCATTGATGCAGGCGAGGATGTTCGCCTGATCATCTGCGAAACCCCTGGAAACCATGTGTTTGCGGAAGAGGAACTCATGATGCCGGTATTACCGATCATTCGAGTCAAAGACGTGTATGAGGCCATGGATCTAGGTGAAAAATTGGAACATGGATTGCGTCATACGGCCATGATCCATTCCAAAAACATTGATATTTTAACAGAATTTGCACGAAGAATTCAAACAACGATCTTTGTGAAAAACGGACCGTCCTACGCGGGGATCGGCGTTGGCGGCGAGGGCTATACGACCTTTACAATCGCAGGACCTACGGGCGAAGGGCTGACAAGCGCAAGTTCTTTTACCCGCAAGCGACGCTGTGTTTTGGTTGACGGCTTTGCAATCCGATAGGAGGCTGCCATGAAGAAGGAATGGATTCAACAAGTACAAGATGCTGGGATCGTCGGCGCAGGTGGCGCCGGCTTTCCCACGCATGTCAAATTGAATGCGGAAGCGGACTATCTGTTGGTCAATGGAGCCGAGTGTGAACCCTTGTTGCGAGTTGACCAGCAATTGATGGAACGAGATGCCGAACTTCTAGTCAGAACCTTGAACAAGTGGGTAGAGGCAGTCGGTGCAAAACAAGGCATTTTTGGCTTGAAGGAGAAATATCATGGGGCCATTGACGCTTTGGAGCGTGCTGTTCAAGACTATCCGCGTATTGCGGTTCATGCTATGCCCAATGTCTATCCGGCTGGCGATGAACAGTTTCTGGTCTATGAAACTGTCGGCAAGGTTGTGCCAGAGGGGGGGATCCCTCTTCAGGTCGGTGTGATTGTTGTCAATGTCGAGACGCTTTTGAATCTGGCCAAAGCAGAGGATGGAATCCCTGTTACTGACACTTTTGTGACCATTACCGGCGAGGTGAGAAATCCAGGGACCTATGAGGTGCCTGTGGGCATGGCGCTGCCAACCTTGATTGAATGGGCTGGAGGAACATCGCTTAACGAGTATTCTGTCATCGACGGCGGCCCCATGATGGGCAAGCTGATTGAAGATCCCCAGGGTGTTTACGTGAAGAAGGCATCTAAAGGGTATATTGTCTTGCCGAAGGATCATCCGAGAATCATTGCCAAGAAAAAATCCCTGCCGCAGATGTTGAAGGATGCGAAAATTGCCTGCTGTCATTGCAATCTATGTACGGATATTTGCCCACGCTATCAGCTGGGGCATGAGCTGCATCCGGCTAAACTGATGCGCATGGCCTCTTATCAGTCTTTGGGTGATGCCAAGGCCAGTCTTGATGAGGCATATTTGTGCTGCGAATGCGGTTTGTGTGAGATCGCCTGCATTATGAATCTTCAACCGTGGAAGCTGAACATTTCACTCAAGGATCAGTTGCGGGAAATGGGCATTAAAAATTCCCACAACAAAGCGCCTGACAAGGCCCGAAACTTCAAAGAGTATCGCAATTATCCGACTCATCGACTGATTGGAAATTTGGGGCTGCGCGCTTATGATGTTCCTGCACCGATTCGCGCAAATCCTCAAGCGGTTTCAGAAGTTCGGATTGCCTTTTCCCAAGGAATCGGCGCACCGGCTGTTCCTCTTGTTGCTGCAGGAGATCGTGTGACTAAGGGGGATTTAATTGCAAAGATTCCTGAAGGTAAGTTGGGTTCCAATGTTCACGCCAGCATTTCTGGTAAAGTGGTCGCAATTGGACCTGAGTCGGTATGGATACGAAAAGAATTGCAAGGGGGGATGAATCAATGAAGCAAGCCATTGGACTTTTGGAATTTAAAAGCATTGCCAAGGGCATGGAAACAGTAGACGAGGTTCTTCAATCTGCGCATGTGGAGTTGATATTGGCTACCGCCCTTTGTCCAGGAAAATATATTGCCATGTTTACGGGAGAATTATCCGCGGTTAAAACAGGTATTGCTGTTGGCGAACGGGTTGGGGATTTCTTCTTGATTGATGCATATGTACTGTCAAATGCTCATAAGTCTGTTATGAGTGCTTTGACAGCGACAAGTGAATTTGGTGATGTTCCCGCGCTGGGCGTTGTAGAAACCATGTCTGCGGTGACTTCGATCATGGTGGGTGACACAGCGGCCAAAGCAGCCAAGGTAGATTTAATTGAGATTCGGATTGCTCGTGGTTTGGGCGGCAAAGGTTATGTGCTTTTCTCCGGTGAAATCGCATCGGTACAAGCGGCGGTGAAAGCTTGCTTGGATCAATATCAGATGACAGGCGAAATCCTTTATGCAACAGCGATTTCCTCACCAAGAAAAGAATTGATCGATTCTTTGCTGTAGGAGGCTGTGAGATGAAAGCGATTGGTATTTTAGAAACAAAAGAGATGGGCCTGGGATACTTGGTGGCGGATGCGGCTGTCAAAGCAGCCCCGGTTACCCTTGTGGAGGCAAAGCCGATTTGTCCCGGCTGGTTTTTCATTTTAATGACCGGTGAGCCTTCTGCAGTGAAAAGTGCAGTTCAGGCGGGCGCGCAGCTTGCTGGGAAAGGTTTGATCGCCAAGGATGCAATTTATAAATTGTCTGATGCGGTTATTGAAGCCTTGGATAAGACCATGATTGATGTAGCTGTAAAAAGCTTGGGATTTATCGAAACAAAAAATTTGGTTGCTGGCATTCATTTAGCTGATTTGGCTGTGAAAAGCGGGTCAATTGATTTGATTCGATTGCGCCGGGTGGTTGGAAGTGCCGGCAAGTCTCTACTGATTTTTACAGGTGAGACAGCTGCGGTGAATCAGGTTATATCCAGTGTCAGGCAGGATGAATGCTTCCGTCAGTTTGGCGTGTCCGCAACGATGATTGCAGCACCCAATAAGGCGATTTTGGAACAATTGTAGGAGAGCAGGAATTCGGATCACGGATTCCTGTTTTTTTGTTCTAATAATTCAGTTTTCGAAATTTTAATATTTCATAACTTGAAATATTAAAATTCCTGTGGTAGGATGGTCTTGGAAACGTTTCTTTTTTTGTATTATTATTTCATGAATTGAAATAAAGGAAGGAGGATTGAACATGGAAAAACCAAAGAAAGTTGAAACGGGGATTTTACCAACACCCTTGCAGCCTTTGTGTAATTTGTCTAAGCGTTTGTCGGGAGCTCAACTCTATATCAAGCGTGATGACCTTACCGGATTCGGATTTGGCGGTAACAAGCTGAGAAAACTGGATTACATTGTACAGGCTGCAATGGATGAGGGAGCAAAGGTCTTGCTGACCTATGGCGGACCACAGACCAACCATGGCCGATTGACAGCGGCTGCAGCGGCGAAATTTGGCATGGAGTCTGTGATTATGTGTTATGGTCAACCACCGGAACGGGCAACGGGAAACTTGCTATTAGATCGTATGCTAGGCGCTGAAGTTGTCTTTATGGATACGACCAAAGTGAGAGAACTGCCTCGGGAAGAAATGGCGGCAGGTTATTATAAACTGCGGGATGATTCGACACAAAAAGTCATTGATCGCTATGAGGCCCAGGGAAAGAAAGTATACCGTGTACCGATTGGCGGTCATTCTATTGAAGGAACATATGGTTATGTTCAAGCGATTGCTGAGATTATGGGTCAGATGGAAGACCAGCAAATTCAGGCGGATTATTTGGTTGCAGGGTGTGGTTCTGGTGGTACCTATGCCGGTCTTTGGCTGGGTGCCAAAGTCTATGGCGCGCCTTTTGAAGTGGTTGGAGTAACCGTATCGCCTGCTGAGGATACACTGAAGGCAGATTTGGCAGACCATATTAATGAGGTGAGCCAAGCCTTTGGATTTGGCGTGACTTGCAGCCCGGAAGACCTTTGGGTAGAAACCGATTACTATGGTCAAGGCTACAATGTTCCAGACCCTGTGACGCGTGAGCACGTCTATATGATGGCCCGGGAAGAGGCGATTTTTCTTGACCCTTGTTATACCGGCAAGATCTTTACAGGATTTGTAGACTTGATTGAAAGCGGAAAAATTCCAAAAGATAAAAACGCAATATTCTTGCATACGGGTGGAAAACCCGGTATTTGGACAGAAGAGCATGAAGACGCAATGCAAAGTGAATTATGGATTGATCATGTAGTCAAATACGAGTATGAAGGGGAATAAAATGAGCGAAAATACCAATAAGACCAATGGATTGAAACGTGATTTGTCATTTGGCATGTGTGTGGCCTTGGCTATGGGTGCCATTATCGGCGCAGGTGTATTTTCTTACACCGGATATGGAATCATGTATGCCGGATCAGGTGTTGTTTTGGCTTTTGTTGTTGCCGGTTTGTTGACTGTATTTATGACATTGCCGAGCATGCAATTGGGATCAGCCCTTCCTGCCACCGGCGGTACCTATATGTATGTGTCCCGATTTGTTCATCCGATTTTTGGTTATGTGCAAATTCTGAACACCTTGATTGGATCCTTGAATATCGCGATCATGAGTATTTCTTTTGCCCAGTATTTCACTTCCCTGGTACCGGGAGTCGATCCCAGATTGGCAGGCGCAGCCATTTGTATCTTGTTGGCAGTTGTCGCAACCTTTGGTGCCAAGATGTCCGGCAATGTACAGAAAGTGATTGTAGGCATTCTCTTGATTGCGCTGGGCGTATATTTCTTTAAGGGAATCGGTCATGTAAATCCTGACTACATGACAGTTGGCAAGGCATTCCAGCCACTAGGTGGATTTGCGGGGATCTGGGCAGCCATTGCGATTCTTCGCTATACAACCCAGGGGGGTACCATTGTAATGGCACTGGGAGATGAAGTTAAAGATCCCGGTAGAACCATTCCAAAGGCGTTTTTTGTTGGAACATTTCTGGTAACCATTATTTATGCCATGGTAGCGTTTGTGGCAGCTGGCGTATTGCCGATTGATCAGGTTTCTGGCCAGCCTTTGTCTGTGTCAGCGGAAAGCTTTTTAGGCGGAGGGTGGTTTACCTTCTTTATTATTGGTGGTGGACTATTGGCCACATTAACAACACTGAATGGATCATTCTTGATTTACTCCAGATTGCATTTTGCAGCTGCACGGGATGGTATCTGGCCGGAAGTCTTTAAAAAGACCAATAAATACGGCGTTCCTTATGTAACCTTGTGGACGGTTACAGCAATGGCTATGGTCCCAATCTTGACAGGCATGAGTTTGGGAGATGTTTTTAAGTTTGTAGCGGTTCCAGGCATGCTATTGTCGATTATTTACTACATACCGCCAATGCTCTTGCCAAGAAAATTTCCAAATTGCCATAAGAAGGCATGGTTCCATATGCCTCAGCAGGCAACGATTGTGATCTGTGTGATCTCAGTGATCCTGTCTACATCCTTTGGCATGTCCTTGTTTTCAAGAATGAAGCCAGAGCATTATATGGGCATGTTTGCATTCTTTGGAATTGGATTGGTGTATTGGTTCTTGCGCATTCGATATTTAAAAGCCAAGGGGATTGACTTGGTTGCGACCATGAAAGGTGCGCATCCATATTGGATTGAGAAAGAGGAGGAAGCAGCCTAGTGATTAAAAAGAGTTTGATGATCATTTTGGTGGTTATTGTAACAACATTGGCTGGTTGTGCTCAGCCAGCAACAGAAGTGCCGGCACCATCGATTGATTCGATCTCGCAAGCATCGGTCAGCAACTATTATGGTGACAGCTCATTGACAGGAGAAGACTTGGTTAATACCGTTAATGCGCGGGAGGCTGCCATCACAGTAGCAACAACTAATGCGGACGGTACACCAAATCTGGCCACGGTGATTCCTATGTTTGTGGAAGAGGATGTTCTGGTATTCGGCTTGGCCGAGAATCAAACCAAGTTGAATTTGATGGAAAGAAATCTTGGTGTTGTCAGCGCTTATGTATATAATCCACAGGCGGAAGAAAAGTTGGAGCGAAACATTGGTGCAAGAATGGTGATTGAAAGAATCACGGATGAAGCGGAAATCAAAGAACTGATGGAGGCACATGAGCTTTCAGAAGGATCGATTCTGGTTCGTGTCGTAGAAGTATTGCCGCTGGGATAAAAACAAAGAGGCTGAAAGCAATTGCTTTCAGCCTCTTATATTTTATTCAGTTTATTGGTAATGGGCATTCACTTGCGCTTGAAGTTCTTCATTCTCGAAGAAATCATCAAAGCTTCCCACTCGGTCAACAATACCTTTTGGTGTGATGGCAATCACTCGGTTGGCAATGGTCTGATTAAACTTATGGTCATGGGAAGTGAAAAGCATGGTTCCCTTAAAGGATACAAGGCCATTGTTCAAAGCCTGGATGGACTCCAGATCCAAATGGTTTGTCGGCTCATCCAGCAAAAGTACATTGGTACTGGAGAGCATGAGTTTAGACAGCATGCAGCGCACTTTCTCGCCACCCGATAGAACAGCTGGATTTTTCTGGGTTTCTTCACCGGCAAAGAGCATCTTGCCTAAAAATCCACGAATAAAGGTTTCATCCTGTTCGGTAGAGTACTGGCGCAACCAGTCTACCAGATTGGTATGGCTTGTATCGAAATATTCCGCATTGTCGCTTGGCATGTAGCCTTGAGAGGTGGTTACACCCCAGCGGAAGGAGCCTTCGTCCGGTTCCACTTCACCCATAAGAATTTGGAACAGTACGGTTTTAGCAACCGGATTTCTTGAAGTGAAGCAGATCTTGTCATTTTTGTTGACGACAAAAGACACGTTATCCAATAGTTTTTCTCCGCCAACTGTCTTGCTGATGCCTTCTACAAACAGAATGTCTTTGCCGGCTTCCCGTTCCGGGGTAAAGCCCACAAAGGGATAACGGCGTGAGGATGGCTGAATGTCTTCGACGCGTAGAGAGTCCAGCATTTTCTTTCTTGCTGTTGCCTGCTTGGACTTGGAAGCATTGGCGCTAAAACGGGCAATAAATGTCTGCAGACGCTTGATCTTCTCTTCATTTTTCTTGTTTTGGTCTTTCATTAACTGCAAAGCCAGCTGGCTGGATTCATACCAGAAATCGTAATTGCCGGCGAACATTTTGGCTTTGCCAAAATCGATATCCACCATATGGGTACAGACCTTATTGAGGAAATGACGGTCATGCGAAACGACAATGACCATGTTTTCATAGTTGATCAAGAAGTTTTCCAGCCAGGCGATAGCACGAAGATCCAAGTGGTTGGTAGGCTCATCGAGAATCAAAATCTGTGGATTTCCGAAAAGAGCCTGGGCCAAAAGTACTTTGACCTTGTCGTCACCTGACAATTCTTTCATGGATTTGCCATGAAGGTCTTTGGGAATTTCCAGTCCCATCAACAACTTCTCGGCATTGGTTTCTGCATCCCAGCCATCCAGTTCTGCAAACTCACCTTCCAGTTCTGATGCTCGGATTCCGTCTTCGGCGCTAAAATCTTCTTTCATATATAAAGCATCTTTTTCCGCCATAATGTCGTAAAGGCGTTGGTGGCCCATAATCACAGTGTTGAGGACCGTAAAATCATCATAGGCGAAATGGTCCTGTTTTAAGACTGCCATGCGTTGGCCCTTGCCGATAAAGATCTCGCCGGATGTTGGCTCCAAATCACCGGAAAGAATCCGTAAAAAGGTAGATTTTCCAGCACCGTTAGCGCCAATCACCCCATAGCAATTGCCGGGCGTGAATTTCATATTAACATCATCAAATAATTTTTTGTCGGTAAATCTCAAACTGAGATTGGATATTGTAATCATAATCGTTGGGGAAGGTCCCCAAATCCTCCTTTAGGCATTCAATTTTTCGTTTTTCACAACGCCCTTCATTATATGTCGAGAAAAGAGGTGTGGCAAGCTCTTTCTTGCCAAAAAGCGTCATGAAATTAACAATTTAGAAATTTCGTAAAAGTGAAACAAATCCCGTTGACAGCCCTGGGGGGACCTGATTATAATAGCGTGAATTTAAGTTCTGATATAGAACGTATGTAAAAATGACGAGAAATTCAGGAGGGAAAACATGCTAGGAATGAATCGGAAACTGGCTAAATTGGAAGAGAATGGAACCCCGATCTTAACGGGCATTATCGGCGCCGGACAGATGGGCAAGGGTATGGTGAGCCAAATGTTGGCAATGAAAGGCATGCGGCCTTCCTTCGTTGCCGATATCAATATTGACTCGGCAAAGGATGCATTGATCCATGCAGGCATTGCAGAAGACCAGATCGCAGTGATTGAAACAGCGGAAGAAGGCAACAAGGCATTGGCGGAAGGCAAGTACTTGATTTCAACAAACGGCTTGCTGGCACCGCAAATTGAAAAATTGGATGCGGTTGTTGATGCAACAGGTGTGCCGCAGGTGGGCGCGCGGGTTGCGATTGATACCATCTTTGCTAAAAAGCATATCATTATGTTGAATGTTGAAACCGATGTTGTTATTGGACCATTGCTGAAAAAATGGGCGGACAATGCAGGCGTTGTTTACACTGGATCCCATGGTGACGAACCGGGCGCGGTAATGGAGCTTTATGACTTTGCAACAGCGCTGGGCTATGACGTACGGGTAATCGGAAAGGGTAAAAACAACAAATTGGATTTCGACGCAAATCCAGACAGTGTATTGGAAGAAGCAACTCGACGCGGCGTATCGCCTAAGATGCTGACTGCATTTAAAGACGGCACAAAGACCATGGTTGAGATGACTGCCATGTCCAACGCGACAGGCTATTTGCCGGATGTACGCGGCGCTCACGGCCCTTCAGGCGGTGTAGAAGATCTTCCAGGAATGTTTATGACCAAGGAAGAAGGCGGCATTCTATCGGATTATAAGAAGGTTGATTTCGTAAACGGCGTAGCGCCTGGGGTCTTTATTATTGTATCCAGCCCGCTGCCGGAAGTTCATACGGAAATGAAATACTTGTCTATGGGAGACGGACCAAACTATGTATTGTACCGTCCTTACCACTTGTGCAGCCTGGAGACACCATTGACAGTTGCGCATGCTGTATTGAATGAAGAACCTACCATTGTACCAATGGCTGGCCCGATTTCTGAGTGTATTGCCGTTGCCAAGACGGATCTGAAAGCCGGTCAAATGTTGGATGGAATTGGTGGATATACTGTATATGGCACCATCGAGGTTGCGGCTAAAGCCAAAGAAGAAGGGGCTTTACCATTGGGTCTGATTAATAAGAAGACCAAATTGATCGTTGACAAGAAAAAAGGCGACATTATCACTTACGCGGATGTTGAGTTGGATCAGACCAACTTAATTGTTCAATTACGTCAGCTACAGGATCAAATGTTCTAAAAAGCATCCTGTGAAATTCCATAATCCTCATGTGTTTGCAGAAGAGTCCGAATGAAAATTCGGACTTTTGCAAACTTTGGGAATTGATACAAAATTATCAAACTCGATACAAGTGTTGAATCCAGTTGGATACAAGAACTTTTACATACTTTCACAACTTGATATAAATGTAACAATCCTTGACAAGGTTTTCCTACCCCTACTATACTTGTTATGAAAATAAGTATCGACTAAGAACAAATGTAAAAATAAAAGGGGGATCGGCCATGAAAAAGATAGTGGATGATGAACGATTAATCGTAAAATGCTGTTCGCTTTACTACGATGAAAACCTTGGCCAGAAGGAAATTGCGGATATATTAAAAATTTCACGTCCAACAGTTTCAAGGCTGCTAAAGGCAGGCCGTGAAAGTGGGATTGTAGAAGTCAAGATCCATAACTATTCCGATAAGGAGTTCCGGGATTTGGAAAAAGCCTTGGAGCAGCGCTTCGATCTTCGGGAAGCGATTGTGGTTCAGGATAAAGCAGACGAATTTAACCAAAAAAATGAGATCGGTTATGCGGTTGCCAATTATTTAATGAGAATTGTGAAAAAAGGAGACCGCGTTGGTGTTTCCATGGGAACGACCATCAAGCCAACTGCTCGATATGTGGATGTAACACGACCGGTCAAGGCGGTTTTTGTTCCTTTGATTGGCGGAGTTGGTCAAGTGGCATCGGATATTCATCCCAATCAAATCGCTATGGATTTGGCCAATGCATTTTCAGGCAGTGTGAAATTGCTCCACGCGCCGGCCATGATTCAGAATCCGGTTTTACATGAGTCTTTAAAAACAGATGAGGGACTGCATGAAGTGCTGGATGAGATTGATCGTGTAAATATCGCATTGGTCGGGATCGGAAGCCCGACAGATTCCAAGTCATCGATGATGGCGACGGGATACTTTGATGAAGACAAGCTGAAAAGCTTATCAAAGTTCAATGCGGTTGGAGATATCTGTTTGCAATTCTTTGATGATGAGGGCAATACAGAACCATTTATCTGCAACCAAAATGTCTTTGGCATGTCCATCAAGCAATTAAAAAGAATACCAATTGTTGTTGGTGCGGTAGCCAATGAAGCCAAATGGGAAGCCGTACTTGGAGCGATTCGAGGTGGTTTTGTCAACGTTGTTGTTATGAATACTGCCTGTGCAAACCGGATACTCGAGGAAACGGAGGAACAAGATGCTTAAGATTTTTTTAGTCGCATTTTTCTTTATGGTGATTCAGGCTGGATTAACCTATTATCAATCAAAAAAAATACAGCGTAAAATGGTGGAAGTTCGCAAACTCGGGGACTTTGGCATTGGACAAACCCGCGGTCGGATTCGACCCGGCAATATACTGGTTTTGGCCGTTGATGACGCTGACCGTATTATAGAAATTCAGTTGATGAGAGGGATGACTTTTTTCGCTAAATTTAAAACTTTTTCTTTACTGAAAGGGAAAACGATTGGCGAGATCGATCAAACCTTGAATCAATCAAAAGTTCATGAAGATATTAAAAAATCTGTTGAGATGGCTCTCCAACAAGTAGAGCGCCAAAGACGAAAGCGAGGTGAAAAAGAGCTGGAACCCTTGACAGGTTTTTAATAAAGAATAAGGAGGAGAATAGATGCAAGCATTAGCAAATTTTGCAGATGGATTTATTAACTTATTTAGAGCCGGTGGAAACACCTTTATGGGACTCGTAACAGGCATTATCCCTATGCTCGTTGTTTTGATCACTGCAGTCAACGCGATTATCAAGATTGTAGGTGAAGAACGAGTTGAGGGCTTTGCCAAGGTTATGGGAAGAAACTTCGTTACACGCTATACTATTTTACCGCTATTGGCCGTATTCTTCCTGACGAATCCAATGTGTTACACATTTGGCAAGTTCTTGCCAGAGAAGTATAAGCCGGCATATTATGATGCAGCGGTTTCCTTCGTTCATCCAATTACAGGTTTGTTCCCACATGCCAACGCAGGCGAGCTTTTCGTATACATGGGTATTGCGACAGGCGTTCAGCAATTGGGATACTCTTTGGGTGAATTGGCGATTCGTTACTTCCTGTGCGGTTTGGTTGTCATCTTCATCCGTGGGGTTGTTACAGAGCGAATCACGGCGTCTATGATGAAAAACAACGCATAAGGAGGGGAAGCGATGTATCGTTCAGTTAAAGTAGTACGAGGAAATGGCGGTTGGGGCGGCCCATTGGTCATCCAGCCTACAGAAGAAAGAAATGTAATTCTATCAGTTACCGGCGGTGGCATCCATCCCGTAGCGCAAAAGATTGCGGAACTGACAGGCGGGGAAGCGATTGATGGATTCTCAACAGGCGTACCTGATGAAAAAGTAGCGGTAGCGATTGTAGATTGCGGCGGCACTGCACGATGTGGCGTTTATCCGAAAAAACAATTACTTACCATCAACCTGAACCCAGTTGGACAAGCGGGTCCTTTGGCTCAATTTATTACAGCAGATCTTTATGTGTCTGATGTAGGACTGGACCAAATCTCACTGACTGATGAAGCGGCGGCAGCGCCAGCTCCAGCAGCAGCGGCAAAGAAAACGGAAGAGGTGAAACCACAAGTGGCGGCAGCAGCGAACAATAAGCAAGAAGGATTCTTGGTACGATTGGGCAAAGGCATCGGCGGCATCGTCGGCAAGTTCTATCAGGCTGGTCGTGATACCATTGATTCTGTAATCCGAAATGTACTACCTTTCATGGCATTTATTTCCATGATGATTGGTATTATCTCGGCATCAGGTGTAGGCGACTGGATCGCGAATACGATTACACCATTTGCAGGTACACTTCCAGGATTGTTCCTGATTTCGATTGTATGTTCAATTCCATTCCTGTCACCAGTTTTGGGACCAGGCGCGGTTATTGCACAGATTGTCGGTGTATTGGTTGGGGTAGAAATTGGTAAAGGAAACATTCCAGTTCAGTTGGCATTGCCAGCATTGTTTGCGATTGACCCGCAAGTAGGTTGTGACTTCATTCCAGTTGGTTTGTCTTTGGGAGAAGCTGAGCCTGAGACCGTAAATGTAGGGGTTCCTGCAGTATTGTTTTCACGTTTGATCACAGGACCATTGTCAGTCGTTATCGCATACGCGTTTAGCATTGGAATGTACTAAAACTAAGAAAGAGTAAAGGTGGGGGAAATATGAAATATCAGGCGAAAGTAACGGGAATCGGAGAAATGGCAATGGAGATGTTGGATTTGGATATGCTGATTATCTTTAATGATAACGCGCCACAGGAGTTGGCAGAAATAAGTGTGCTCCATTCCATAGAAGAAATGGAGCACGAGGTTGAAGTTGGCGATACAGTGCAATTTGGCGAGAGCACATATACCGTCACTGCCGTTGGCGGAGAAGCTAACCATACCCTGAAACTTTTAGGCCATTGTTCCTTTAAATTTTCTGGGAACGCTGAAGCCCAGCTTCCAGGTCAGATTGAACTGAGCGGGAATGGGCACCCCACCATTAAGATCGGCGATGAGATAATTATATCGAAAGCCTAGCAAAATGTATAGGGAATGAGAGAAAACCGCAAAATTTGCGGTTTTCTTTTTTATGGAAAAGCTTCAGAATCGGGTATCAAAATCATAAGCCGAAGGAGGTGGGAAGATGATGCTGCCATGGGAAGTTTTAATCGAAAATATGCCGGTGGGATTTGCTTATCGCAAAGTCTTGCGAGATGAATCCGGCAAGGTGGTGGATTATGTCTTCCTGCTTGTCAACAGTGCTTATGAGGAGATTACAGGGCTGAAAGGCGAAGACTTGTTGAATAAACGGGCTACAGAAGCCATTCCTCATATTGAGGAAGATACCATTCCATGGATCCAGATTTATACCAAAGTCGTGGAGACACAAGAGCCACAAACCTTTGAACGCTACTCTCAGGTCCTTCATCGCACCTTTCATGTTACAGCCTTTCCCGTTTCTGGAGATGAGTTTGCCACAGTTTTTCTTGATATCTCGGAAATGACTGCATTGCGGGAGCGCATGCAGGAAAAACAAAGAGAACTGGAAGCATTGAATTTGGCATTGTATAAAGAAAGCATTACGGATCCGGGAACAAAATTGTTCAACCGACGATATATCTTGGAGCTTTTGCGCAAAGAGCTGGCAAGGGCGGAACGCTACCGGGAGCCATTAAGTATCGCATTGCTGGATATTGATTACTTTAAACGCGTCAATGACACCTATGGCCATCAGGCGGGAGATCAAATTTTGGAGCAATTTTCAAAGCGCTTGCGCCATTGGTTGCGGGATATGGACTTTGTTGGCCGATACGGAGGCGAGGAATTTCTTTTGATTTTCCCTGAGACGACGGGGGCTAAAGCGTCACGTGTATTGGAGCGGATTCGCTGGCAGATGGAGTCGATTCCATTTCAGATAAATGATTCTAGTCTGCAGATCACTTTTAGCGCAGGTGTAGCGGAATATCATGGGGAAGCTATCCATGAGTTTTTGCTGCGGTGTGATGGTTCTCTGTATCATGCAAAGGATACGGGAAGGAATCGGGTCTTGTGTGCAGAAGAAATCAAGGAAGGAGTGCAAAATGGGAAAATCAAATGAGGTTTGGGTCGATCGCATGCCGATTGGATATGCGAAATTGAAAATTGAAGCCGATCAAAAGGATGTCAAGCAATTTCGATTTTCTCAGGTGAATGATTCCTTTGAACTGATCGTAGGGATGGATCGGTCCATGATTGAAGGAAAAACCTTTCAGGAAATTCTTCTGGACACCTTAGAGACGGAATGCCATTTGTATGAGTTTTGCAAAGAGGTTTGCAAGGCAGGCAAACCTGATACCTTTGAACAAGTCGTCCATTGCAATGGTCGTGATTTTCAGGTTTCAGCCATTGCGGAGAATCAACACGACCTGGTGATTCTTTTGGATGAGATTAGTGAATTGGTTCGGTTGAGAAAGGAAATGAAAGACTATCAGGAAGAGCTGGAGCGATTAAATGATCGATTATACAGGGAGTCCATTACGGACGAGATGACAGGCCTTTTCAATCGTAAACATATTATTGAACTTCTGGAGAAGGAAGTTGCGAGAGCCGAACGGGGACTGGAGTCGTTGACCATTGCCATGTTGGATATTGATGCCTTCAAATCAGTCAATGATATTTACGGGCATCAGTTTGGAGACTTTGTGCTAAAAGAGTTTTCGGACGCTTTGGTGGCGCAGGTTCGAAATATGGATTATGTGGGACGCTATGGCGGAGAGGAATTTTTACTGATATTCCCAGGAACCAGAATCGGCGATGCTGTTGAAATTTTGGACCGAATCGAATCCATGTTGCAGGTGAATGAATTTAGGCAGGGGGAAGCCGCTGTCACTTTGCAGTTCAGTGCAGGTGTAGTTCAGTATAATGGAGAATCAATCGATTATCTGATTCGACGTGCGGATGAGCTCTTGTATCGCGCTAAAGATCGGGGTAAAAGTCAGGTTGCCATGAACTAAGGATAGCAGATGCTATCCTTTTTGCTTGAGACAAGGTGTAATTTAAGAATCAGTTAAAGCGCTTGTGGGTTATAATGGTAATAGGTGCTAACAAATTCTAGTTCAGGGGGAAGCAATGGAGAAAGGCCGAAGAGGAATTACGATTCTGATTATGCTATTTGTGATCCTGATACTGACAGGATTTACACCCAAAGAAGAGTTGATTCCATCTGTTGAAGGAGTAATTTACAAGAACCTCAATCATGACAAACTGAAGATTGATTTGTATATGCCCGAAGAGGAAGGCTGGAACGAGTATCCCGTTGTACTTTTTATTCATGGAGGAGAATGGGAAATTGGTTCGCGGGATGACTTGGCAAAAGGCGATTTGCAAGAGGTGACGGAGAGTTTTCTTAATGAGGGATTTGTAGTTGCCAGTATTGATTATCGGGGGATCGGCATGCGGTCTGGTTTTTCTTCCGGCGTGATCGACACGAAAGATGCCGTTCGCTGGTTAAAGCAGAATGCGGAAACCTATCACTTGGATGGAGAAAATATTGGCTTGTGGGGGATTGATCGAGGCGGTCAGATTGCCCTTTTGGCTGCTTATACCGGCGATCGTGCCTATCAGGGCCTGGATAGTTTGGCAGCCTATTCATCGGGGGTCAAATATGTCTTGGCTTATAACCCCATTACAGATTTGGTAAAACGCTATCAACTGGATCAGTTGCATGAACTGGACAACCAGACCTATATTACAAGAGCGAAACAGGTCTATACCTTAATGAAACTGAGCATTCGAAATATGGATCAGCGAAAAGAGGCCATTCGCGCAGCCATATACCATAGCCCTATTACTTATGTAGCGCCGGATGCGCCGCAAACCTTTTTGGTTTGCTCTACAGGCGGCGATGCTTTGCCCGAGGAACAAGGCAAGCTGCTGAAAGATGCTTTTGAGGACAATGGGCTCACCCTTCAAATGAGTGTATTGAAAACCGGAACAGGCCGTTTTTGGAACTTGAGTGTCGATCAACGGGGTTTTTTAACAGATATCAGCACCAATTATGTAAAGACGGGCGCTTTTCACTCAGAAAACTATACCTATGATTTGATTATTTATCCGGATCCAAACCGGATGGAGCAGATTCGCTCTTCTTTGGAAACCGAGGAAACTCCGGAAGAAGTTCCGGAGGAGACCAACGAAAATACAGGCCTATGGACGCAGATTCTGGAAGGCGTGCGAAAATGGTTCCGATAAGTTAAAACCCGCTGCTGTTTACAAGAACAGCAGCGGGTACTTTTATGAGGTGTGTTGAATATAGAATACTTTTAGATAGTTTCCCTCAGGGAAGGAACCGTGAATCGGGAAATCGACAGGCAGTTGAAAACTTTCCAAGACCTGATAACGCCGATTGAATTTGCGGAAGGCCTTTTTCACCATCTCCTGAAATTCTTTCATGTCAAAGAGAGAGCAATTGGTAGAGGCTAAGATGATGCCGTTTTTGGAAAGGACCGGCAGTGCTTGTTCCACAAGGGCTGTATAGTCTTTTTGTGCGCTAAAGGTAAAATCTTTGGACCGTGAATAACTGGGTGGATCCAAGATAATCAGATCAAAACGAAGATTTTCTTCTTTGGCTCGCGCAAGGTAATGAAAGATATCTTCCACAACGATTTCGTTTTGCTCCAAAGGAATTTCGTTCAAGCGGAAGTTCTCTTTGGTTGCTTCCAGACTTCGTTTTGCCAAATCGACGCTTACCGTTGATTGCGCGCCGCCTTTTGCAGCAAAAACCGAAAAGGCGCCTGTATAGGAGAAGGTATTTAATACGCGACGGCCTGCGGCATAGCGATTCATCAGCTGTTTTCGAACTTGGCGCTGATCGAAAAAGAAACCCGTCATGGCGCCGTCATTTAAATGGGCATTTAAGGAAAGACCGGATTCCAAGACAGAGAATGCATGGTCGCACCGCTCTCCGGACACATAAGAATCTTCCTTGATCACTTGACCGCCTGATTGAAAACGCCGCTTTTGATAGATCCCTTTGGAAACCGTGATTTGTGAAAAAGCGCGAAGAATTTCATCGTGGAAAGCATAAATGCCCTTGCTATACCATTGAAAGAGGTAGTAGCCATTATAATGATCGATGGTCAAGCCGCCAATTCCATCACCCTCGCCATTGAAAACCCGAAAAGCGTTGGTTTCTTCTGAGAAATAAAATTTTTGTCTGCGGGCCAAGGCTGCGGACAGTTTTCTAAGAAAGAAGGCAAAGTCAATGGCTTCTTCTTCCTTTTGGCTTAAAATCCAGCCGATTCCTTTGTTCTGCTTGCCATAATAGCCCCGCGCGACAAACTCACCTTTCTGTGTAGTCAGTCGAAACAAGTCGCCTTCCTTTTGTAGGGGGCGTGTGGATTTGACAGCCTCGGGAAAAAGTAACGGGTACCCTTCCTGAAACTTTTTTTCATGATTTTTTTTAACTTGTATGATTCTTTCCATTATTGCTTTCTCCTTTGTTTTTGCTTCATGGAATTCCATCCCTCGGAGACCAATGCGAGACCGGGTAGAACAGGATGCAACCCGAAAACCGCGCCAAAAAGTCCATATACTTCCAATCGGAAGAAATAGGATCCTGCGAAGGAGAGGAAAATTTGATGAATTTCACGAGGTGATAAAGCATCAACCTCGGTAATAATGTGTTCTTGGAATGACAAGGTGGACAGCAGGGCAGGCAATTGCCCGTGCGCCGCCTGATAAAGCGGGTCAAAACTGTTTTCAGCCAACCATAGGACGATGGATTCCGCTTCCATAATCCGATCGATAACAGCAGGCAGGGCAGATTCAGTCATGCCTGCAATCAGAGTCTGCATGCCGGACTTGCTTCCAATGCGGTTCAATAAGGGTTCGATTTGCTGAACCAGCAAAGAAACAGGAATCCAGTCTCCAAGTACAGAGTTTCGAGCCAGGGTTCCAGTGATGGATTTCCAGCCTTCATCGAGTACTGCGTGATATTCAGAGGCAGATTGGATTGAATTTTTCATAGAGGCCAAGCTGTTTTTTGGTAATTGATTGATCAAATTCCCCATGGTCTCCTTTTTTAGTACCGGTGCAAACAGCGTGCTAAGGGCAGCGCTCACTTGATGATCAATCCATGGATGAGCTTGATGAACCCCTTCAAGCCATTGGTCTGCATGCTTTTGATTTTGTGAGAACTGTTGAAGCGTTAGATCGCCATGGGACAGGAAAACTTCAATGCCGGATTTCAAGTCCTTGCTTAGCGTCTTTTGAATCGCTTTTTTAAGTTGCCAGCCTTTGTCTTGCTTAAAGGTCAATAGTGTTTCAAGGCTCGGAGTTAAAGTTTTCAAAATACTTTCCGATTCTTGATTCAGAAAAGCTGGAAGTTCTTCAGCTAGAACGCGATGCAGAATTCGATCGACCAAGGCTGGGCCTCCCATAAGAACGAATCCACCTCTTTGAAGAAAGTTCAAACCTTCCTGAATGCGATTATTGACAGCGTGTGAGATCTCTTCTTCGCGCTTCATTATCTCTTTTTCTGTCGTGCTGGTCAAGCGTGCCAGAAGCTCATCGCTATTGGACCGGGTCCAGGTTGCCAAAGCGCCCCCAAAGATGTTTTCCAGTGATTGATCTTTTTGAGGCAGGCTCTGATTGATGAGCAAGGAAGAAGCGAATTCTCTTCCTAAGGACTTGACCAAAGATTCAGGCAGCTGCCATTGCAGACGGTTGGATGCCGGTTCAAGGAGTCTGGAAAGATTTTGTGGTGTGATCCAATGGTCTACTGATTGATCTTGATTCTTTTCAATCCAATCATGGATATTTTGCTGGATCAATGCCCCGCCTTTTGTTTTCATCCATTCCTGCAATCGATGATCGTCCAAGGGAAGCGGTGCAGCAGCAAGGGATGCAGACAGGTCATGGCTCCAAGCGCCTGCATTTTCAACAAAAGCTTTTTGTACTTGCTGACTAATTCCTTGTGCCAATTCATGCTGCTTTTTCTTTAAGGCCAGTTTGCTCCATCCAGGCAGGTTGTTAGGGATCCATTTTAACCAGCGTTGTTTAAGTGACTTTTTTTGATCGGAGAACAATTGCTGGATCATATTTCGATTCAGCAAAGATTCATCAACAAATTTCGCCAGATTTTCTGCAAAGGCCCCTTGGTTTTTTAATAGGTAACCTTGAGAGAAATGACGGAAAAATGGGATTCGTCGTAACCATCGCACCTCTTTGTAGGGCCGGAAAATCATTTGAAGGGCAATCCAATTGGTCAGCACCCCAACCATGGCAAAAATTCCGATAGGAAAGAGGTCAATGGGTCCGATCATGATGGTTCTCGGCAAAGGGAATAGGGCGAGCAAGATCCCGGCGATCAGCCCCAGTAAAAAGCCGAACTTGGTAATGGGCTGCAATTCCCGGCCGATGAAATCATGTGCCAAGTCTACAATTTCTTCTTCATCCCGCTGTTCCAGGTTGGTTTTTACCAGCCCGGCAACTTGACCGTCAAGAAATTCTTCACCATGCTTTTCAATCAGTTCGATCAGATTTTCTCCAAAAGCGTTTCTTGATTCGGTTTGATTGAATCTGGACAAAAGATGATGAATAGACTGATTCATTCCTTTATCTGCAATCCCACTGATTTGGTTTTTGATTCCTTCCTGAACATCATCCCGTGACAAAATGGAAGACAGCCAATCCGTTGAGAGTGATTGGTTTTTGAGTGTGTCGTAAACCTTGTCGATTTGATCAAGCAAAGCGTTTTGCAAAGGTTGAATATCGATTGTTTTCAACGTATGCAGGACCTGTTTGCTGATGTCCTTGGACCATGTAAACTCGAGAAGGAAAGACCAGTCTCTTTTTTTGTCGTCTCTTCTTTCAATCCAATCAGATAGCAAATCAAGTGCTTGTTCGGCTTCGATTTTTTGGCTGCTGTCCTGGAGTTTTTGAAACCAGTTTGAACCAAACAAGTCAACAGGCGATTGTTCTAGAAGTCTTTCGACTATGGATTGCCATTGGCTACTGGCCAAGGCGATGATTGTCTGCGTAATGCGATCAACCGTTTCATCTGTTATAGAAAGCCCCAGGTCCTTACATGACTTGGAGGCCAATAGGCGGAGCAGGCTTTCTTCCCCTTGGTCTCGATAATTGGATAAAATCTGAACCAGATCCAATGAATCGATCGCGTTGATCATAGGGCCTTGCATCATATTGGCAAGCATACCGGATTGTTCAGACAGCTCTGCCTGCGCGGCTTGCTTGACCCGGTATTTCAATAAGGATTCTCTTTCTTCCAAAAAGACCAGCAGGCGTTCAAATCCGTCCTGATAGACGGTCTTCAACCAGGCATGGATAGCTGAGTTTGTCTCCTCGGTAAAAAGGGACAATAGTGGCCGATTCAACAATTCAGATTCTGCCAGAAGTGGTTTTAAGCTTTTGGCGCAGGCTGACTGGACTTGAGGCTGAGAGAGCTGAGTGAAAAATTGGGATATGCTTTCATAAATTTCATTGCTTTGCTCTTCAGTCAACAATCGGGTTATGGGTTCTTGTCCCCAAGTGCTTTCCCATTCAACCACTAAGCTTTCAAGTTCTTTTGCAGTCAGAATCGATTGCAATAGTGTTATCAGCATTTGAGGTTCCTGCTTCCAATGGGAGATACCTTTGGCCAGGAAAGACTGAATATTTTCATCCATCTGATCAAGTTCAGCATGACTCATGAAATCCGAGAGAGTTTTCCCTTCCAGTGGGATCAGAAGTTTTGTTATCAAGTCATCAATCATCGAGCCCTGTTGCATTTCTGCGACTGACTGCATAACAACTCGCTTTGCGAAAAAAGCAAAAGCTTCCTCTGAAAGAAGATCTGCCACAGTCAGTTCCGGCAAGGATAGCTGACCGTTGCAAACGGGTTCCAAACTGGATTCAACCAGGGAATCAATCCAGTTGGGCAAGGCTTTTTGAATACCAGGAATCTCCTTGAGTGGGACTTGTTGAAATTCCGCTTGAAAGAATTCATCCCAAAGTGTGGCAAAGAGAATATTCCATTCCTCTAAGGCCTCTTCCTTCAGAAATTCATCCTTTAAATGGGAAGGACTCAAGAGGTCGCGTTCAACCAGCTCGCTGATGGCTGAGATAAATTCATTTTTTGTTTTTTTAATGACACCGCCCAGCTTCAAGGGTGTATACTCGCGGAAGAGCATATTTAGCGCATAATTATTGGTCACATATCCAGTAATGCCGCCTGCAAAACCTTGAAGCAAGAGGTTTGTCCATTCTGTTTGCATGAAAATCACTCCATAAAAATACTTGATGATAACACCTATTATAACAAACGGATGACGAGAATTCAGGGAATCGGAAAAATTTATAGGGACGATACTTGACAAGAAAGTACCGTCCCTGTTATACTGTGCATACAGGAGGCGAATATGGCAAGAAAAGCGAGAGAAAAAATCCTATATGGAACCTATTTAATAACGCAGACCAGCGGCGCTGATCAGCCTATGTTTCGCGATGATGAAGACCGAAAGGCTTTCTTGGATATTGTAAAAAAGGTCAAAGACAAACTGGACTTTCATTTATATGGGTATTGCCTTCGTGAAGATGAATCATACCGACTCTTAATTTATGACAACGGTTCGGATTTATCGAAAATTATGAAGGCGATTAATATTCGATACGCTATGTATGCCAAGTGTCAAGGCAAGCTTTATCGGGACCGATATAAAAGTCAATTGCTGAAAGATTACCGGGGACTATTGGAAACGGCACAATCGGTATATGGAAAAGACAAGCATTGTGCATGGAACCAGTTTTCTGTACTTTTGGAGGGAATCAAACAATCTGAATTGCTGGATCCCATACCCAATCAAGAAACCTATCGACCCTATCTGTTGAATGGACGCGCAAGCGATGCTGTATGCGATCGAAGTTTGCCCCTTTGCGAAAAGGAGGGAACTTGTCACAAAAGTCCACAAGAGGTTCAAGCCGCATTGCGAAAGGAAGCGGAAAGGCGAGGGCTTGCCTATCATGACTTGATTAGGGATAAGGAATGGCGCGATCCCATGATCTGCAAAATTCGCAAGGAATCAACCCTGTCGCTGAAAGCGATTGGGGAAATTTTTGGACTTAGTGAATCGGCGGTATGTAAGATTATCAACCGCTAGATTCTTTTTGCTATCACATTCAAGTAACGTCCCCAAGGAGGAGAGGAAATGGAACTACATTTGCAAACAAAACCCAAGGCACCTTCGGTGTCAGACCAGGAAGTATACGATTTATTGATTGTTGGAGGTGGTCCGGCTGGATTGAATGCAGCCTTATATGCAAAAAGAAAAGGCCTCAAGGTCGCGATTTTGGCCGAAAAGGTCGGCGGCCAGGTATTGGATACTTCCAGTGTTGAAAACTATTTGGGACTTCCGTCAGAAACCGGCGAGGGTTTGATGAAGAAGTTCCAAGCCCATGTAGCTGAATTAAAGGTACCCATTAAGGGACATGTCTTGGTCAATCAAATTGAAGATGGAACTCTTAAGCGCGTGCACACCAATACAGGCCAGATTTTTCAATCGAAGACGGTGATTTTGGCAACGGGAAGCAAGCCACGCAAACTGGATGTTCCAGGAGAGAAGGAGTTTGCCGGCAAGGGGGTTGCCTATTGTGCCATTTGTGATGGGCCATTGTTTGCAGGGATGGATGTAATGGTTGCTGGAGGCGGCAATAGCGCTGTCGAAGCGGCGATTGACCTTTCAAAGATTGCAAATCATGTATCCTTGGTGCATCGCAGCCAATTCCGTGCCGACCAAATTTTGGTGGATCAGTTGATCGCAAAAGAAAATGTATCGATTCATCTCAATACGCAGATTCAATCGGTGGAAGGCCAGGGGCTTGTCAGCCATGTGAATGCATTGGACAAGGAGACAGGCGAGAAGGTGAAGATTGAAGGTAACGGCTTGTTTGTAGAAATTGGATATCTCCCCAATTCTGATGCTTTTGCTAATTTGGTCAAGCGGAACGAGCGTGGTGAGATTGAAGTGACAGCCAAGTGCCAAACCAATATAGCCGGCATTTTCGCGGCAGGCGATGTAACCGATATGCCATATAAACAAATTGTGATTTCAGCGGGCGAAGGGGCAAAAGCTGCTTTAGCCGCCAATGACTATATCAATACATTATAAGGAGGAAATAGAATGGCTTTTTTGAATGATGAGATTAAAAAACAATTGGAAGAAATTTTTGAACCGATGAAGAACGAGGTAACTGTGGCCTTGTTTGCGACCAAAGAATTGTGTGAGACCTGTGAAGATACTAAGACTTTTATGACTGAGATGGCAGAAGTGAGCGAAAAGATCAGTCTGGACGTTTATGACATGAATGAAGATGCCACATTGGCTGAGGAGTTTGGGGTTAAGCGTGTGCCGACAATCGTTCTTTTGGGAGAAAACAGGAAAGATTTTGGGATTCAGTTTAATGGGATTCCAGGAGGCCATGAAATCAATTCCTTTATCTCCAGTGTTTTGGAAGTGTCCGGTGCTGGAGAAGAATTGCCAGAGGTATTTGCTGAGCGCATAGCCAAGGTGGATAAGCCTGTAGACATTAAGGTCTTTGTTACCTTGGGTTGCCCGCATTGCCCGGGTGCTGTAGCCAAAGCCCACAAGCTGGCTTTGGAGAATCCAAACATCCGCGCTCAGATGATTGAGGCGCAAACCTTCTCTGAGCTTTCAGACCAGTATCAGGTTTCCGGTGTACCTAAGATCGTAATTAATGATTCAGAAGAATTGGTAGGCAACCAGCCTCTAGAAATGTTCCTGGATGCCATTGAACGCCTGTAGAAAGTGAAATAGAACCCAAACGGGTTCTATTTTTTTACGATTCTCATTATGTTTTTGATGGTTTCGATGGTAATGATCAGGATCAGTGCGGCGATACCGACCTTTGCCATGTTTCCAAACATGGTGTCTAAAACAGCTCCGTTCTCAAGACCCATCCATTCGAACATACCGCCTTCGAAGGCGAAGAGATCCGGATTGGAGATGATCCATAAGAAGAGGCCAAGGCCTACCCAGTCATAGCCGATCTTGATAATTCGAAGCAAGCTTGTCCAATGCCCTTGAATCAGCAAGTAAATCTGGAAGATCAAGTTGGTGCCCCAAACCAGATTCAACCAAGGCAGGTATTGGGCCAGTACATCCTGATTTAGAAGCGGGATGACAACAGTTTCAGTTGCGGTATTATATCTCATGGCAATAAAATCTGAAAAGAAGTTGAATCCAATGATTAAAAGGGTCAAGAATACAATCGCCACAATGGGTTCCGAGCGTTTTAATTCATGTTTCTTCGCCGGAACTTCTGGTAGGTCTTTGGGATCCCATTTCTCGGTTTCCTGCTGCAACTCATCGGGATCCATAAAGCGTTGAATCAAGGCAAAGATGATAGTAACAATCCCTACTGCGCTGATTCCAGCTTGGAAGATGCCGCTTGCAAGGTCAGCCAGGGCAGCAAGGGGAGCTTGGTTGCCAAAGATGATGGAGACTGTCATGGCAATGGTGATGCCCAGCAAGCTCGCAAACAAGGCGATTTTAAGGACCAGCCAATATACGGGATACAGGCTGCCGGAAATCAAGGCTTGTTCGCTTCCACGATAGCTGGCTGCAACAGCTTCCGGCTTTCCTTTTTCTTTAAGAAATGCTAGGATTTCGTCCTGGCTGGCTTCTTCCTGGCCATAGTTTGCTTCCAATTCATCATAAAGATTTGCGCGGATTTCTTCAATGAGATCGGCTCGTGTTTTACGGGGTAAGCGTTTTTCTATTTGATAAAGATATCGGTCAATCCAGTCTTTCATGATTTTCCTCCAATCCCAGATCCTGTTTGATTAAAATCTGATGGATCTTGGTCCACTCTTGCAGAAGATGCGTGCGCATTGTTCTGCCGTTTTCATTGATTTTATAATAGCGTCGCGGTCTTGATTCTCCAACCATCCATTCGCTGTCAACCAGTCCCTGCTTTTCCAATCGCCTTAATAGGGGATACAGGGTGTTTTGTTCAATTTTTATGCCCAAGGCATCCAAATGCTGGATGAGTGAGTAGCCGTATTGTGCTTGGTCCAAAGCGCCAAGCACGATTAAGAGCAAGGTGCCTCGCCGCAAATCAGAGCTTAAGTTTTGTTTGATTGCATCCAGGTTATCCATACCATCACTTCCTTTTCAATTTCATTATACTGTGTGACACACAATAATGTTAATTATACAATAATTAAATATTCGCAATATTTAAAAAAGGAAGGGCGTGAATTGGAAAATTTTTGGGTATATTATTACTAATCTGGGAAAGGAGGATCGAGAATGGCATATCGGATTCATGCGGATGATTGTATTGGCTGTGGCGCTTGCGAAACGGTTTGTCCTGTAACGTGTATTTCAGAGATTGATGGAGGGATTCGTGTTATTGATGAAGACGAATGTATCTCTTGTGGGGCCTGTGCGGGTGAGTGTCCGGTAGAATGCATTTCTGAAGTATAAGTACATAAAAAAGGTTTCTGCGATAAAGCAGAAACCTTTTTTGTTGCTTACTATTAAAAACGAATTTGGTTGGTCATAATATGAAGAATTTCCTGATCGGTGCTTTTCATGCCAATTCTTCCAACATATCCGATGCTTTTAATGGTTGATTCAATATCCTCTTGCACAATGCCATCGCCATGATGAAAGGAAAGCCCATCCATGCTCATGGTATGGCCGAGAATGGCAGCATCAACAGATGAGGCGATTTTTGCCGCGCAAGAAGGTTTTGCGCCATCACAGACAATACCGCCTATATTGGCAATGGTGTTGGTGATGGTGTTGGAGATCTGCTCATAGCTTCCTCCATGCAAATAGGTAATACCGGCGCCGGCTCCACTTGCAGCGGAGACAGCGCCACAGAAAGCGGAAAGTTTGCCAATATTCTTCTTTAAGTGGATGGCAACCAGATTGCTGACGCATAGGGCGCGGTAGAGCTGGTCTCTGTTTGCTTTTAAGGCGTGTGCGTATTCAATCACGGGCAGGGAGGCGGTAAGACCTTGGTTGCCGCTGCCGGAATTGATAACAACAGGAAGGGAACATCCGCTCATGCGGGCGTCTGAACCCGATGCAGCACGCGCTTTTGCACGGGTTGCGGTATCATTGCCGTAATATTTCAGCAAAGTCTTGCCGATCTGCGCACCGAAAGCCTGATCCAATCCAGCATTGGAAATATCAGAGTTTAATTGGATTTGACGGTCCAAGATCTGACGAATCGAATCCAGTGGAACTGTATTGGCAAAGTCTAGAATGGATTCTACACTTAAGTCTATATTTTTCTTGTTATCGCTAGCAGCCGTATAGGAAGGAAGCTCAAAAAGAATCGCGTCGTTTTTCACGATCCGAGAAACCAAAGTATGACGATTGACAATGGTGATTTCGGCGTATTCATTTTGGGTGCGGGCAGTAGCAACAATATAGAGATTGTCTACGCCTTCTTGTAAGCTGCAGGAGGTAAAACCGGCATCGAGCAAGTCGCGGGTTTTTTGACGGTGCAGATCCGTAACACCGGAAAGTACTTCCAATTCGCCATATGGATTTCCGCCGACAAGCCCCAAGGTTGCGGCGGCTTCTATCCCTTTCAAGCCGTTTGAATTTGGCACGGCAACGCTTTTTCCGTTCTTAATAATATTTCCACTGCATTTAATTTCCAGAGATTCAGGAAATTTGCCCAATACCATTTTGGCTTTTGCAGCAGCCAATGCAATGGCGATGGGTTCCGTACATCCCAAAGCAGGGATCAGTTCTTGCTTCAATATTTGGATATAGGTTTCAATCGTTTTCTTTTCCATGAGATCTCCTTCGATTCTTCGTTATAATATTATTAAACACATTACTGATCACACCAGTAGTATATATAGGATTTTTAAGCCTGTCAATCGTTTTCAGAAAATTTCCGCAGAAAGTACTTGCCTTTACACCTCAAAGTGGAATCGATATAATAAAAAGGACAAATCTGGGATTGTAGAGGTGAGACGATGGCCGAGAAAATGAGCCTAAAAGAAAAGATTTATAATGCGGTTTTTGAAGATATTTTAAACTATGAGTTTAAACCCAATCAGATCATCAATGAGAAAGAGCTGATGGAAAAACATCAATGCAGCAAGTCGCCGGTTCGTGAAGCACTTCAATCCTTATGTAATGATGGTGTTTTGCGAAATATCCCACGATATGGCTATGAAGTCATTCGACTGACGCGGGAAGATATTGAAGATATGCTTCAATTGCGATTCCTTTTTGAAGGTGGCTTGATTAAGGCCAATATCGATAAGTTTTATCAGGCGCAGATCGAGAAGTTGGAAGATCATGAGAATCATAAAGCCCAGGCTGACCATGACGTTTGGTCGCATTGGGAACATAACGCCTCTTTTCATTTGCAATTGATGGCTTTTACACGCAATGAATGCGCCTATAAGGAATTGGAACGGATTATGAACCGTTTAAAACGCGCTTATGCGCAATTGTACTGGAACCGATGGGAGCAAATCGTTCATGACGATACCCGCTATCATCAGAAAATTATCGCCTGCATCAAGGCCAAGGATACGGAAAAGCTTTTGACTGCTTTGAAGAAAGATATTCAAGACTTTGGTGATTTTACCTGTGAGATTCCGGATTATTTTGCATAATAAAGAGCCCAACGAATTTGATTCGTTGGGCTCTATTCTTTATGTGAATTTCTTATTCAACTGTATTCTCTGGATCGTCACTTTCGACTGCCTGCTCATCAATGGGTGAGTCTGCATGGCTTGCTTCCTTGTCTATGGATTCCTCAGAGTTATCAAGTTCTTGGAAATTGTGAAGTTCAGGTTCGAAAATGGCCTTGAAGTCGTCCATAGTCACAGAAGGAGTAATGGAAAAACGAGGGATTAAAAGCGGATCACTGTCTTTGCTTGCATAACCCTCTTTTGTTGTAAAAGCGAGCTGTACATTTTGCTCTTTTAAAACATGAATGGCTGCTTCACTCCAAACACCGTATGGATAGGCGAAGGCTCGTAGTCCCGGTTCGATATGCCGATCGATTTCTTGCCAGGCAAAATCCAGATCCGCTTTGATCTCTTCTTGGGATCGGATGCTTAGCAAGGGCTGGCCATCCTCCATCTGATGGAAACTATGGCTGTGAGACTGGATGCTGAATATTTTAGAGATTGCCTGTGCATCCTTCCACGATAGCTTTTTCCCATCCCACTTTCGGGTATCTTCTTCCAGATTCGCGGTAATGATGAATTCGGCAGCTGGAAACCCATAGCGATTTAAGGTCGGAAAGGCAAAAAAGAGGTTGCTTGCATAGCCATCATCGAAGGTGAGGACAAAGCTCTTTTCAGGAAGGGGATCTTGGCTGGTCATCGCTTGATGAAAATCTTCCAGCGATAATGCAGTCCATCCACTTTCATGCAACCATTTCATTTGCTCTTTAAAGGATTCAAAGGAGATAATGGCCGCATTGAAGGCTTCATCGACCAACATGCTTTCAGGCAAGAGATGATGATACATCAATACGGGAATCCTTTGGGATGGAATATTTTCTTCAATAATGGGCTCTATTGCTTCTTCGGTCACTTCATCCATTGCAAATCCTACTGACAGGTTGAACAGCAAGAGCAGGCATAATAGGATCAGTTTTTTCTGCATGGTCGGCCTCCTGATTATCTTCGTCTGCGTTTTTGTGGGCGTGTATGTTTTTGTCTTTCTTGTGTCGCCCGTTTTCGTTCCGGAGCAACCAAAGCCTTCGCTCCTGTTCCAATCAGATCTTCTCGATGAGCCAGGTGAAGCGCTTTTCGGACCAAGCGGGCATTTTTCGGATTTCTATATTGCATGAGAGCTCTTTGCATGGCCTTTTCTTCTGGCGTCTTTGGAACATAGACTGGATTGCCGGTTTGCGGGTCAAGGCCGGTATAGTAGATGGCGGTAGACCGGGTTCCAGGTGTTGGATAAAAATCTTGTACCTGTTCCGGTTGATGATGAATGTCCCGTAAAAATTCTGCCAAAGCGATGGCATCTTTCAGGGTGCTGCCTGGATGGGAACTCATCAAGTAAGGAACCAGATATTGCTCTTTGCCCAATTCCTTGTTGATTCGTTCAAAATCTTTCATAAAACGCAGATAGACATCTTTTCCAGGTTTGCCCATTTGCTTGAGTACGCGGTCGGAAATATGCTCAGGCGCAATGCGCAGCTGACCGCTGATATGATGTTCCGATAATTCCCGGGTAAAACGATTTGTTTTATCGGCCAGAACATAGTCGTAGCGGATTCCAGAACGTACAAATACCTTTTTAACACCGCGCAAACGGCGAAGTTTTCTTAACAGGGTCAAGTAGTCCGTATGGTCTGCAACCAATTCCTTGCATGGACCAGGGAACAAACACTGCTTCTTCTTGCAGGTTCCTGTTGCTAATTGACGATCGCAGGAAGGCCTTCGAAAGTTTGCGGTTGGTCCACCTACGTCGTGGATATAGCCTTTGAAATTCGGATCCTCAATCATCATATTGGCTTCTTCCAGAATGGACTCATGACTCCTGGACTGTACAATCCGTCCTTGATGAAAAGCCAGCGCACAGAATGAGCAGCTGCCGAAGCATCCGCGATTGCTGGTTAAGGAAAATCGGATTTCATCGAAGGCAGGAATGCCTTGCTTTTGATATTTGGGATGGATTTCTCGTACAAAGGGCAGGGCATAAATCCAATCCAGCTCGGTTTCATTGGCCGGCATCATTGGAGGATTTTGCACCACATAACGAGATCCATGCTTCTGCATCAAACTTTTGCCGCGGATGGGATCTTGCTCCTCCGAGGCCAATAAGAAAGCGCGGTTGTATGCTTTTTTATCGGTTTTAATCTCATCGTAGCCAGGAATGGAAACTGCATCATAGACTTCCGATGCGTCATTGACCCAGTAACAGGTTCCGGGAATATGGCGAATATAAGCGATATCCAGTCCATTATCCAGGTTTTCAGCAATCTCCATAATGGCTTTTTCGCCCATGCCGTATACCAGGATGTCGGCCTTGGCATCCAAGAGAATGGACCGGCGTACATCATCTGACCAGTAATCGTAATGAGCAAAACGCCGCAGGCTGGCTTCAATGCCGCCTAATATGATGGGAACATCCGTGTAGGCTTCTCGAGACCGTTGTGCATAGACGATGGTAGCACGATCTGGACGGCAATTGGCTTTTCCGCCAGGGGAATAGAGATCTTTTGATCGTTTCTTTTTAGAAACAGTATAGTGATTGACCATGGAGTCAATATTTCCGCTGGTGATTAGGTATGCCAGGCGTGGTTTTCCGAACCGCTTGAAATCATCACAATTTTTCCAGTTGGGTTGATCCAGAATCGCGACGCGGTAGCCCATTTTTTCCAGCACACGGCCGATGACAGCTGGACCGAAACTGGGATGGTCTACATAAGCGTCCCCAGAGACCAGGACAAAGTCTGCCTGATCCCACTGGCGGTTTTTCATTTCCTTTTGAGTTGTGGGTAGAAAGCTATTCATTTTTTTCTCCTAACAAAAAATGAGATGAACCAAAGGTCCATCTCAAGCATGGTCGGGGTGGCAGGATTTGAACCCGCGGCCCTCTGGTCCCAAACCAGATGCGCTACCAAACTGCGCTACACCCCGATGACTGTTTTATTATAGCGAGTCTGAAGGAAAAAAGCAAGCGAAAAAATGAAAAATCCGGTATAATTAGAAGCGAAGTTTTGAACCATTGAAAGGAGAACGCAATGCTGGAAATTCTACAGGCCCTTCCCGCGCGGGTTTATGTCATGGTATTGGGGGCTGTGCCAATCATCGAAGTGAAAGGCGCGATTCCTGCCGGAGTCGGTTTGGGTTTTACTCCATGGGAAAGTTTTGGATTCAGTTTGGTTGGCAATCTTTTGATTATTCCCATCCTATTGCTGTTTTTGCGTCCCGTTTGCCAGTTTTTACGGGTGCATCATATTCCTTTGGTTAGTCCGCTGGCACGAGGTTTTGAGGAACGAACCATTAAGAAGAGTCAGAAAATGAAAACAGGTGCCTATTTGGGCTTGTTCTTCCTAGTGGCACTGCCATTGCCCGGAACCGGTGTATGGACCGGAAGTTTGGCTGCGTCTTTAATGAATATTAAGTTTCGACATGCCCTGCCAATTGTAATCGCAGGCGGCATAGTGGGAGCTTTTGCCATTTTTTTGATGACGAGCCTATTGGTTTAGGGTATGAATATCCCGAAAGGAGGGGTCTTATGAAAAGACAAATCCCCCTGATCGGGATTTTTTTATTGCTTGTTTTATTGGTTACCGGCTGCAGTCAGAATCCTTCAGCGGAATTGGAAGAGGCGCTATCTGAGGCGGAAAACCAATTGGCTGTGTTAACAGAAAAAGCAAAAACGTTGGAAGAGGAATTGCAGCTTTCTGAACAACTAAAAGAAGAATTCATTAAGGATCGCCAAATTCTGCAAGAGAAAATTGATGAATTGGCGGATGGACTGACCATGACCATGGCGGATTCTGACAATGAGCAGGTCATGTGCTTGGCCCTGCAGGCGGTTGAGCTGATTGCAGATCAGGACTTCACTGCTTTGGAAGGATTGACAGATCCTACAACAGGGATTCGTTTTACACCTTATCCTTATGTTTCGGCAACGGATTTGATATTTGTAGGGAGTGATATCACGAACTTCTTTACAGATCCAACGGTTTATACTTTTGGCAGCTTTGACGGAACCGGTGATCCCATTGAGCTGACCAAAAGTGATTATTACAGCAGCTTCATTTATGATGAGGATTTTGAAAATGCCCCTCATATTTCTTTAAACTGGATGATGGGCACAGGGAATATGATTAGCAATCACGAAACCTTCTATCCTTCATCAAAGACAGTGGAGTTTCATTTCACCGGTTTTAATCCCTCTTATGCCGGTATGGACTGGCGGTCTTTGCGGCTTGTCTTTCAGAAATTTGGAACAGATTGGAAATTGGTCGGTGTCGTTCATGGGCAATGGACCATATAAGGAAGCAGCAAACAGGGTTTGCGGAAACGCAAACCCTGACAAATTCGTAAGATTTGTTGACAGGGAAATTGTGAAGTGATATATTTAATGTTGCAAATTTTAAAAACTGAACCTTATCCAGAGAGATGGAGGGATCCGGCCCGATGAAGTCCAGCAACCTATTTAATTAGGTGCTAATTCCGCGACGCGTTGTCGCAAGATGAGGGAGGCGCTAACCTCTGTGGTCAGAGGATTTCAACCTCTTTCGAATGGGGTTTTTTTTGTGTCTGAAAAGGGTTCAGACTATAGGAGGAAAAAGGTATGAGAAAATGGCTCTTTACATCAGAGTCTGTAACAGAAGGACATCCTGATAAGATCTGTGACCAGATTTCAGATGCAATTTTGGATGAAATTATGAAGCATGATCCCATGGGACGTGTAGCGTGTGAGACATCGGTAACCACTGGTTTGGTTCTGGTAAGCGGTGAAATTACAACGACACATTATGTGGATGTGCAAAAGGTAGTGCGGGAAACGGTTCGAGAAATTGGATATGACCGTGCAAAATATGGATTTGACTGTGACACTTGCGGCGTACTGGTTGCAATTGATGAGCAATCTCCAGACATCGCCATGGGTGTTAACAACTCCCTGGAGAAAAAGGAGTCAGGATCATCTGAAGTTGATTTTGGTGCCGGAGACCAGGGCTTGATGTTCGGCTATGCCTGCAACGAAACAGAAGAATTGATGCCTTTGCCAATTTCTTTGGCACATAAATTGGCATTGCGACTGGCAGAAGTGCGAAAAAGCGGTTCTTTGGCATACTTGCGTCCGGATGGCAAAACACAGGTAACCATAGAATACCATGATAATACGCCAGTACGTGTTGATACCATTGTTATCTCGTCTCAGCATTCACCAGTTGCAGAGCATGATCAAATTGAAAAAGATTTGATTGAAAAGGTTGTTTTGCCGGTTGTTCCCGCAGAATTGATTGATGATGAAACTCGATTCCTGATCAATCCAACGGGACGTTTTGTTGTAGGCGGACCGCAAGGAGATGCAGGATTAACAGGTAGAAAGATTATTGTTGATACCTATGGCGGATACGCTCGTCATGGTGGCGGTGCCTTTTCTGGTAAAGACTGCACCAAAGTTGACCGTTCAGCGGCATACGCGGCACGCTATGTAGCGAAAAACGTGGTTGCGGCAGGGCTGGCGGACAAGTGTGAGGTTCAATTGGCTTATGCCATTGGAGTTGCTCAGCCAGTATCCATTTTTGTGGATACTTTCGGTACGGCAAAAATTGAAGAGGAACGCATTGAAGAATTGGTGAAAAAGCATTTCGATTTGCGACCTGCCAAGATCATCGAGAACTTGCAATTGCGTCGACCGATTTACAAGCAAACCGCGGCATATGGTCATTTTGGACGTCCAGATTTGGATCTTCCATGGGAGCAGACTGATCAAGCGGAAGTATTGAGAAAAGAAGCAGGATTGGAATAGAAAACAGGAGCATTTTGCTCCTGTTTTTTTGACGTCAATATCCTGCTATGGTATCCTATAATTTAAGAGAAAGGAGGCGATGAATTGCATAGAGAAGTCACCGATTATATCATCGGTTATATCAGTAGAACACGGAAAAATAGTCAGCGTGTAATTCAAATGCTTTTGGCAGAGGAAGGCGTAGAGGGGATTGATCCTTCTCATGGCACCATTCTTTCTGTATTGCTTGAAAATGATGGACGATTGCAGATGAAAGAAATCGCCCGAATGACGCGAAGGGACAAATCAACCATCACCTCTTTAGTAAACCGTTTGGAGCGGGAAGGATATGTTCAAAAAGTGAAGTCGGAAGAAGACCGTCGGGTTACATATTTGGAGTTGACGGAAAAAGGGGAAGCTTTAAAAGAGCCATTCTTTCGAATTTCCACCCGATTGATCGATATCGCTTACGGAGAATTTGAACAGGAAGAGCGGCAAGAATTGCTTCGATTACTTAAAAAGATGAATAAAAGTTTTTACAAGGCTTTATCGGATGACCGATAAGGTCTTTTCTTTTGTTTAAAAGTTTGCCCTAAAACTTTTTTGCTAAAAAAATAACAAAACCCTTGCAATTGGTTTGTGACCAAACTATAATGAGACATGTAGTTTGACGTCGAACAATAATTTAGTGGGGGAAAGTCATGAAAAAACTGTTGGCATGGATTTTGATTGGCATGATGCTTGTTACTTTTACCGCTTGCTCGTCTGAAACAGAGGAAGCAGGCGCGGTAGAGCCACAAGTGAATGAAAGTACTGAGGTTGAAGTTGAAGCAGAAGCGGAAGCGGATGCTGATGCAGGCGCATCTTTGGTCGTTGATGAGTCAGGATTGATGGTTATTCCTGAGTATGAAGTACATGAAGAAACTGAACTGGAACAAACATATGATGTAGTCGTTGTTGGAGCGGGCGGTGCTGGTCTTACAGCAGCCATTGCAGCAGCGCAAAACGGTGCTAAAGTTGTTGTTTTGGAGCAGGAAAGCATCGTAGGTGGAAACACAAGCTGGTCAGGTGCCGGTATGGATATTCCAAACAACTGGGTACAAGCCAAACAAGGCATTGAAGATTCCATAGAATTGTATACGGAAGATACCCTGGCAGGTGGCGACCGTACCAATATCGTAGAATTGACCAATGTATTGGCGGAGAATGCACTGCCTATGGCTGAATGGTTACGCGATGACGTTGGTGTGAAGTTTATGGACGACTTCCAAAAGCATTTCGGTGGTCATACGGTAGCACGTGCCATCGTTGTTGAAGGCGGAATCGGAAGCCAATTGGTTATGGCCGAGTTCTTGAAAGCCCAAGAGTTGGGCGTATTATTCAAGCTGAACACCAAAGCGACTGCCTTGACAACAGATGAAGCAGGTCGAGTAACGGGTGTTGAAGCGGAAAATACATTGGGCCAAGAATTGACTTTCTATGGCGATTATGGTGTGATCTTGGCTTCAGGCGGTTTTGCGGGAAATCCTGAGATTCGCGTGAAATACCGACCAGAATTGGATGCAAGCATCAATACAACCAATGCGCCAGGCCATAATGGCGACGGCATTGTTATGGCGGAAGCCTTGGGTGCGGGAACAACGCATATGGAATGGATTCAAACCTATCCGTTCTGTTTCCCAACAACAGGAAAGATTTCCTTTGTTGCAGATACAAGAATGTATGGCGCGCCTATGGTAAATGTTGAAGGGAAACGCTTTATCAACGAGAATGACCGTCGAGACTTCGTATCGGCAGCCATCCTTTCCCAATCAGACCGATACGGTTATATGGTTTGGGACCAAGAGATCTTGGAAGAAGCACGTACCCTTGAAATTTACGGAAAAGAGTACGAGCAATTGGTTGCAGACGGTGTATTGGTGAAAGCAGATACATTGGAAGAAGCAGCAGCCTTCTTCGGAATTGATGAGGCGACATTGATGCAAACCATCGCTGACTACAATGGATTTGCAGCAGCCTACGAAGGCGGCATGGATTCAAAAGAAGCTGACACTGAGTGGAATCGAAATGCCAAGCTTGCAGCGATCGACAAAGGTCCATTCTACATTGAGAAAGTGGTTCCGGCCGCACACCATACGATGGGCGGATTGTTGATTGATACAGAGACTCGTGTCATAACAGCCGAAGGCGAGTTTATTTCCGGATTGTATGCGGCAGGCGAGATTACTGGCGGCATCCATGGCAACAACCGATTGGGTGGAAATGCCCTGACAGATATTTCTGTATTTGGTAAGATTGCCGGTGAAACGGTTGTAAAAGATCAAAACTAGTCAAAAGACCCGATTTTTCGGGTCTTTTTTATTGACGCCTTAACTTTTCCCTGATAAAGTGAAGTATCAGTTTTTTGGGAGGAATCATGGCTTTAACAAATGTGTTTTATCAGGTAATTGTGTTGTTTATTGAAATTATATTGGGATTCTTCCTGGTGCAGATCCGAATCTTTGACGACGGAATGGTGCGTAAGTTAACGCGGTTTATTGGAAATGTTACTTTGCCGGCATTGATTATCAGTGCCATGAATTTTGCCTACGATCCGGTCATGATGCGAAATGGGATGATGATCTTAATCAATGGCTTCGGCTATTATGTAGCCGCAGTGATCATGGCTTTTGCCTATATGAAATTGATCTCAGTGAATCCTCGTCAGGAAGGTGTTCACGGATTTTCTCTGATCTTTGCCAATGTGGGCTTTATGGGTTATCCTGTCATCCAGGCCATTTACGGCATGGAGGGCATATTTTATGCCGCTATCTATAACATCTGGTTTAATGTTTTTCTCTATACCATCGGTATTTTGATGCTTAGCAAACACCAAGGAGACGGGGATCATTTTCAGCCAAAGAAGTTGCTTTCCAATCCTAACCTGGTTGCTTTGGCCTTTGGATTGATCTTTTTTATATTTTCCATCGACAAACCAGAACCGATTGATATCGTTTTTGAACAGGTTGGCGGACTGACAACTCCACTGGCCATGCTTTCTGTGGGTGCCATGTTGCATGGATCTTCCGTACGAGAGATTATAAAAAACAAGACTTTGTGGCTAACCAGTTTGCTGCGCATGATTTGGATGCCGCTATTGACTTATTTTGTCTTGAAGCAATTTGACATGGAAGGATTGGCCCTGGGGATTCCGGTGGTAATGGCGGGTATGCCAGCCGCTGCCAATGGTGCCATCTTTGCTCAGATTTATGATGCGGATTACCAACTGTCCAGTCAGATTGTGTTTACGACCACCTTGATGTCTGTTGTGGGCATTCCCCTGCTGGTTCTTCTGCTGCAGTAGATTGGCTTTTGGATTTTTGTGGTATAATAATCATGAAATTGGAAAGTTCGGAGGGTAAATGATGGCACGTCAATTTTTCGACCGTTTGGGTCAAAATATCAAGGAAATGGTAGATACGGCGGGAGACGCCTTGAGTGATGTTGGTAAAATTGCGGAAGAGAAAATCAGCGATTCGCGAGTGAAGTATCAAATTCGTCAATTGGAGTCTGAAATCAGAAGAGTTGAGCGGGAAATCGGAAGAAAATTCTACCGCCAATCCAAGAAAGACGGCATTGATCTGGAGTCGTACGAAGCTGATATTCGACAGATTGATGAAATTAAGGAAGAAATCCAGCGTCTTAAGGCTTCCATTGGAGAGAATGTTGTGGAAGGGGAAGGATATTGCTTTGCATGTGGGGCAAGAAATCCGGAAGAAGCAAAATTCTGTCAGCATTGCGGAGCAAAGCTGGAAACCGTACGACAGACCTATTCCCAAACATTTACGCAAGAGGACAAGCCAAAAGAGGAAAAGGAACCTACTTACGTGAATTTGGGCAAAGTAGACAAAGAGGATGAGTAAGAACGGAAGATTTGATTCCGTTCTTTTTTTTGTCTTTCCCTTTGGTATAATAGAGAAAGACGAAGGGAGAAATGGGCATGATTGAGCGTACAGGAGAAATTATTGAAATCATTTATCGAAACGAAGAAACGGGTTATACCGTTGCCGTTTTAGAGACGGAAAACACCTATCATACCATTGTAGGAACCTTTCCCTTTTTAAGAGAAGAAATGCCCATTCGTGTGAGTGGAGAAATGGTCAAGCATCCCAAGTTTGGCGAGCAATTGCGGGTGGACCATTACGAAGAGGTTCCGCCTACCGATACCGATGGCATCTTGCGGTATTTGGGTTCCGGGCTGATCCCGGGCATTGGCACCAAGACCGCCAAGCGGATTGTCGATGCTTTTGGGGAAGAAACCCTGGATATCCTTCAATACAATCCGGAACGGCTGAAATCGGTGGATGGAATTGGTGATAAAAAGGCAGAAACCATCGCAACCTCTTTTCAGGAGCAGCGCGGTATACGTGAAATCATGCTTTTCTTGCAAAATTATGGAATTGGGGTCGCCAACTGCCTGAAGATTTATAAGGCCTATGGAAACGATGCTGTTAAAAAAGTGAAGAATAATCCATATATGCTGGCCAAAGATATTCAAGGAATTGGTTTTTTAAAAGCGGATCGAATCGCACAGAGTTTGGGGATTGACACCAATTCATCCTTTCGCATCCATGCGGGCATACTCTATTCCTTGAGCCAGATGACCAATCAAGGACATACCTATGCACCCAAGTCTCTTTTGGTGCATCATGCAAGAAGACTGTTGGGGGCCGAGATTTTGCCCATTGAAAACATGGTCTTGGAGATGGCGGCCAATCGGGAACTGAAGGTTGTAGCAGGCAATGAAGAGGATCAAGTCTATTTGCCGGCTTATTTCGCGGCGGAAGCATTTTCTGCTCAAACCCTGATTAATTTGGCAGCCAAATCGATTGAAGTCAATGAAGAAATGCTTTCAGCACGGCTTCAATCCATTCAGGATCAAAAGAGAATTGATTTGGCCTTGTCGCAACAAGATGCCATTCATACAGCCCTAACCTCAGCAGTAACCGTCATTACCGGTGGTCCTGGAACGGGCAAGACGACCACCATCAATACCCTCTTGGATTTGGCCGAAGATCATGACTTGGAAGTCCTGCTGGCTGCGCCGACAGGGCGAGCAGCAAAACGGATGGCTGAAGCGACAGGACGTGAGTCCAAGACGATTCATAGACTGCTGGAATATGGACGTTCTGAGGGAACTGACGGCTTTCTATTTGGCCGCGACGAAGAGAATCCCCTGGAAGGTGATTTAATTATTATCGATGAAGCCAGCATGATTGATATTCTGCTATTCTACTATTTGCTTCGGGCGGTACCGCCGGAGGCGCAAGTGATATTAGTGGGCGATGTGGACCAATTGCCGTCTGTAGGAGCGGGCAATGTATTGCGGGATGTTATTGAAAGCGGTGTTGTACCGGTGGTGCGGCTGACCGAGGTATTTCGCCAAGCCCAGGAAAGCATGATCGTTGTCAATGCCCATAAGATCAATCAAGGGCTTGAACCGGAGATGAATTTAAAGGATAAGGACTTTTACTTTATTCGTGAAAGCCAAGATCGGGTCATGGAAACCGTGGTGGATCTGGTAGCCAGCCGTTTGCCTAAGTGGAAGGGATTTGATCCCCATAAAGAGATTCAGGTGCTGGCGCCAACCCGAAAACGCGGTGTTGGAGTTGTACCCTTGAATGAAGCCTTGCAGGCGGTTTTAAATCCTAATGAGCCCAATAAAGCGGAACTGGAACTGTCCAGCATGATTCTAAGGATGGGGGACCGGGTTATGCAAACCCGCAATAATTATCAGATTGAATGGAAACGCCTGGTAGACGGCGTCTATTCCGGTCAGGGCGAAGGGGTCTTTAATGGCGATTTTGGACGGATTACATGGATAAACGAAAAAGAGAAACAAGTGACGGTACTCTTTGATGAAGAGAAGGAAGTCGTGTATGAGTACAGTCAGTTGGAAGAGATTACATTGGCCTATGCCATTACGATCCATAAGAGCCAAGGCAGTGAGTTTCCTGTTGTGGTCATTCCATTATCAAGCTTGCCCCCTATGCTGGAGACTCGTAATCTGATTTACACGGCCATTACCCGGGCCAAAAGATTGGTGGTTCTGGTGGGGCAGGATAATGTGCTTCAGCGAATGATAAGAAACAATCAAACAGAAAAGCGATATTCCGGTTTGAAAACCAAGCTGCAAAAGGCAGCAGAGTTCTTAATGGAATAAATCAAATATAAAAGAAAGCTCGCATGATGATATGCGAGCTTTTTTAGCGTTCAATTTCCAGTTGGCTTCGGCACAGGGAATAGTGCTTGGGAATTTCGATTTCAAATCGACTGCCCTTGTCATCGGATTGAAGAACAATGGTCCCGCCATGTTTTTCAATGATCTTTTTGGTGATGGCCAGCCCCAGTCCACTGCCGCCGGTTTGTCGGTTTCGGTCTTGATCAGCCCGAACAAAGGGTTCAAAAATTTCAGCTCGGTTTTCTTTTGGAATTCCGACGCCATTATCCTCTATGATCAGTGTAATAATCTCATCCGCCTCGGCTACTTGAATGTGAATGCAAGTGCCTGGTGGATTGTACTTAATGGCATTGTCGATGAGATTCTGCAAAGCACGTTGAAATTTGAAGCTGTCAATCTCACAATTGAAGGGCTTTTCAGGAATATCAAATTCATAGAGAAAGCCCGCTTCTTCGATTTCTGGAATGCAGTCAATCAAGAAGGTCCGAATCGACTCGGGAAAATCGACTTGATGACAATTCAAGCAAAGGTCCGGAACCTGCAGCTGACTCAGTTCAGACAGATCTTGCAACAAACGATTGGCTTGTTTGCCATTTTTTGAAATGATCTCCAGATAGCGTTCGATATCAGTGTGCTGCTTGTCACGGTGTGGTGATTGCTCCATACTCCGCAGAATTACTTCACTGTAACCGATCACATTGGTGAGCGGGGTTTTTAAATCGTGTGAAATATCAACGATTAATTGGTTTCGTGAATTCTCAATGGCTTGTCTCTTCTTAATTTCCAAATCTAAATCTGTGGACAAGGCATTGATGGCGTCGCGAACCTGATCAAATTCTGAATTGCTGACATAGGTGATTTTTGAATGATATTCGCCCTTTTTAAGTTTCTTAACGCCCAACATGATTTCGTTTAAGGGTACCAGAAACTTCTTTCCCAGTCGTTGGGTTAAAACGTTAATGGTTAGAAAGACCAGGATTAAAAAGAAGGCGACGCTGGCGATAAAAACATCAACGGAGAGTTCTCCGTCAGCGCTTGGCACAAAGAAGAGTACGAACAGTTCACTGTCATCCTCGGGATAGTAGGCATAAACATCTACATAGAGATTGTTTAGAAACATGTTGATCTCTTTTTGTGTGTACTGATAGCCAGAGACACGCGCTGTATTATAGCCGTCGATAATCTGATTGTTGTCGTTAAGGATTTCTATGCTAACCCCTTCAGGCAATTCGTTGACACGGAAAGCTTCTTCTGCGCCCAATCGAATGACATCCTGATAGATCTCATTGAAATCCAAAAGCTCTTCGGCATGAAAAACAGCTGTATAAAAAATGCTGAATAAGATGGTTAGAAAAATCTCGACCAGAATTAAGGTGATAAAGATGGAAAATTCTTTTCTAAACTGTCGGCGGATATTCTTAGTCACGGCAGCGTTCCATTCGATATCCGATGCCATGAATGGTACGGATCAAGGCTGGATTCTTTCGATCATCTTCAATTTTATTTCGTAGAAAGTTAATGTGAACCATGACGGTATTGTTATCGCCGAAAAATGGTTCGCCCCATACGTTTTCAAACAATTGCTTCTTGGTAAAGGTGATGCCGATGTTCTCCATAAAGAAGGTCAACAATTTCATTTCCATCGGGTTCAATTTGAGTTTTTCGCCGTTCTTTGTGCATTCAAAACGGTCTTGATCCAGTTCTAAAGTCCCGTTCTTTAACATGGGTCGTTGTGATGGAGCAGGATTGGTATAACGGATATAGCGTCTTAATTGCGCTTTGACCCGAGACAGCAACTCCACCATGCTGAATGGCTTAACCAAATAATCATCAGCGCCCAGCCCAAAGCCTAGCACCTTGTCTTCATCTTTGCCTTTAGCGGTCAGTAAAATGACAGGCACTTCACTGATCGTACGAATTTCTTTTAAGGTATCGATTCCATTTTTGACAGGCATCATTAAATCCAGAAGTACCAAATGCATTTGCTGTGCCTGAAATTGATTGATTGCATCTTGCCCATTTTCCGCTTCAAAAACCGTATATCCCTCGGTTTCCAAATGCATGCGGACGAGTTGACGAATTTCACGATCGTCTTCCGCGATTAGGATTCTAGTTTCCATAAGATTCCCCCCTATTATTACTATTATACAGATTTTGCATAAAGGGTGAAAATGCAAAAAATTTTTTAAGAAGTTTTAAGAACTTTCAAAGAAATCATATGAGTCGTTTCTTTAATGATTCAGGGTATGTATAGGGTAGAAAGGAGGGATGTCATGTATCGGAAATTGCAAGGTATGCTGTGGGGGAGTTTGGTTGCGGATTCCCATGCCCTGGGCGCCCATTGGATTTATGATCAGGAACGCATTCGTTCAGAGTATGGTTTGGTTGAAGACTTGTTGCCACCTGGAACCAATTATCATCTAGGGAAGGTGGCGGGTGACTTCACGCATTATGGTGATCAAACCATGTGGCTCTTGGACTCACTGGACAAAAACCGGGGATGGAACCGGGATCGCTTTTACTTGGAGTGGAAGGTGAAGATGGGGAAATATGATGGTTATCACGATCATGCGTCCCACGAAACATACGATCATATGATGGCCAGCGAGTATCCGGCCGGTTCCTTGAGTACGGAATTGGCGGGAGCTGTTCGCATTGCTCCACTGATCTACTTCTACTACAATGACCCTAATTTGCTGGATTATGTTGTAGAGGAGACTGAAATGACCCACCGAACGGGCAAAGTGAAAGAAGCGGCTACTTTCCTGGCTAAAGTGGTGTGTCTGGTTTTGAGAGGTGTTATGCCTGTAGAGGCCATGGAAAAGGAATTATCGGCATTGCCGGAGGACTCTTTAATCGCGTCATTAATCACCAAAGGATTGCATGAAGACTCCTTGAATGCCAATGATGTGATTCGCACCTTTGGCCAAACCGCTGATATTGCCCATGCATTGCCGGCTTGCGTGTATTTAATTCGTTGCTTTGAAGAAAATTACGCCTTGGCGCTGGAAGCCAATGTGATGGCAGGCGGTGACTCGGCGGCAAGAGGCATGTTTGTAGGCATGGTTTTGGGAGCGCATCATGGACTGGAAGGGATTCCTGAAAAATGGAGACAAACCTTGCGGGCAAAAGAGGATATTGAAACTTATATAGGAACAAAAAAATAGTGAGAGCGGATGCTCTCACTATTTTTTATGTCTCTTTTTTAATTCCAACATGATTTCTTCCCAAGAGATGTCTCGCTCAGCAAGCAATACAGTCAGATGGTAGAGAAGATCGGCAGTTTCATAAACGATCTCGCCGCGATCCTCGTTTTTGGATGCGATAATGACCTCGGCATTTTCTTCGCCGACCTTTTTCAAGATTTTATCGATGCCCTTGTCAAAGAGATAGTTGGTGTAGGAACCTTCCACCGGATTGGTTTTTCGCTCTTTTACCAGAGATTCCAATACATTCAGCATGGTGGCTTTTGGCAAGGGAGAACCGTCAAAAGTCCGGTAGAAGCAGCTTTCTGCTCCTGTGTGGCAAGCAGGTCCAGCTGGATTGACCAGCAAGAGCAGGGTGTCGCCGTCACAGTCGTAGAGAACGGAAGTCACAGCCTGAATATTGCCACTGGTGGCGCCTTTGTGCCAAAGTTCCTTACGGCTTCTGGAATAGAACCAGGCTTCTTCTGTTTCTACGGTTTTTTCTAAGGCTTCCTCATTCATCCATGCCATCATCAGCACGGTGCCTGTTGTTTCGTCTTGCACAATAGCGGGAATCAGGCCCGCTTCGTTAAATTGTAAATCGTCGATTGCTACTTTCATCTGTCTCCTCCTTAACGGATGATGAGTCCGCTGTCTCGTAAGTACTGCTTTAAATCCTGGATGGGAATGGTATTATAGTGAAATACACTGGCAGCCAAAGCAGCATCTGCACCAGCCTTTAATACATCTTCAAAGTGCTTCATTTGACCGGCGCCGCCGGACGCAATAATGGGAATGCGAACGGCCTCGCTTACTTCTTTGGTAATGTTGATGGCATATCCATTCTTTACCCCATCAGCATCAATGGCGTTCAAGCAAATCTCACCTGCTCCTAAAGCTTCGCCCCTTTTGGCCCATTCCACCACATCAATTCCCGTGGGGGTTCTGCCGCCATGGACAAAGACTTCCCAGTGATCGCCTTGATTTTTCGCATCAATGGAAAGGACCACGCACTGGGAACCGTAAATACCTGCTGCCTCCGAAATCAATTCAGGATTGAGGACAGCGGCGGTATTGACTGAAACCTTGTCTGCACCGGCAAGAAGGACTTTGCGAAAATCATCCGGTGTTCGAATGCCTCCGCCAATGGTGAAGGGAATGCGAACTTGCTCGGCTACGCGTTCTACGGTTTCAATAAAAATTTCCCGATCCTCTGATGAGGCGGTTATATCATAAAAGACCAGTTCGTCGGCGCCTTCCAGAGAGTAGCGTCTTGCCAGTTCCACTGGATCGGCGACGTCCTGAATGGATTTGAATTTTTTGCCCTTCACAACACGACCGTGGTCGACATCCAGGCAGGGGATAATGCGTTTGGCTAACATGGTTGTTCCTCCGCGAAAGCACTCAAGTCGATGGCACCCTCATAGAGGGCTTTGCCTGTAATGGCACCATAGAAGTTCAGATTCTTTGCTTCATTCAAGTCATCATTGGAGCGAACACCGCCGCTGACGATCAATTGTGCAGGAATCTTTTCTTGGATTTCCTTCATAATGTCAAAGTTAGGACCGGTCATGGCGCCATCTCTTCGAATATCGGTAACGACAAAAGTGTCGATGCCCATTCCATAAAGTTCTTCGGCAAAGATGACCGCGTTGATGGCAGAGCCCTTGACCCAGCCTTCTACGTAAACCAAACCGTCTTTAGCGTCAATGGAGACGGCGATTCGGCCAGGAAATTCTGCAGCCAGACGTTTCAAAAGTCCGGGATCGTTGACAGCGGAAGTGCCAAAAATGACACGCTGCACGCCGGCTTCCAGATAGGTGCGTGCCTGGTCTTCGGTTCGAATGCCTCCGCCTACTTCAATGGGAATGGAAATACCTTGGGCGATTTTGATGATGGCCTCCTGGTTTTGTGGAGCACCGTTGAAGGCGCCGTCCAGGTCTACAACGTGAAGCCATTTGGCTCCCTGGGATTCCCATTGTTTGGCCATGGATACCGGGTCTTCGCCATATACGGTAACCTCTTCCTTTTTTCCTTGGAAGAGGCGAACACATTGTCCGTCTTTAATATCGATTGCTGGAAAAACGATCATTTTATCATCTCCTTAAAGTTCTTCAGTAATTGCTCGCCGATTTCGGCGGATTTTTCCGGGTGAAATTGCATGCCAATCACATTGCCTCGTTGGACGACGGCAGGGAATTCATCACCATATTCGCTGGTGAAAATCACATCCTCTGGATTTTTGCAGGTCGCATGGTAGGAGTGTACAAAATAAACATAGGAATCCGGTTGAATATCCTTTGCGATTGGACTGTCGTTTTTCTGAATCAAGGTGTTCCATCCCATATGGGGTACCTTGGGCACATTTTGGAATCGAACGATTTCGCCCTTAATCAAGCCCAAACCGTCCCATTCTCCGTCTTCGTAACTCTTTTCAAATAAAACTTGCATACCCAGGCAAATGCCCAAAAAGGGTTTGCCGGTCTTGGCTTCCTCTTTTAAGAGATCCACCAGGTCGTATTTTTTTAGATTTGCAATGGCATCCCGAAAGGCACCTACACCTGGCAATACAATGGCATCTGCAGCCCGGATGACCTCGGGATCACGGGTGACTTGGGTGGGAATCTGAAGAAAGGAAAAAGCATGGCGGACATTCTTCAAATTGCCCACGCCGTAATCAATGATCGCGATCATTCGATCACCCCCTTGGTAGAGAGATACCCGTCCAGTGTAGGATCTATGGTGCACGCTTCCCGTAACGCGCGCCCGAGTCCTTTGAAAATGGCTTCGTATATGTGGTGCTGGTTTCGTCCGTACAGGGACGCAACATGCAGATTGATTTTTGCATTTTGAGCAAAACTTAAGAAAAATTCTTCCATGGTTTCCGATTCAAAATCCCCAACCCGTTCTCTTAGGATGGGTACGTCAAAAACCAAAGCATATCTTCCTCCTATGTCGATGCAGACACGGGAAAGGGATTCATCCATGGGGGTAAAGGCAGTACCATAGCGGACTAAGCCTTTTCTGTCTCCCAGCGCTTGGCGAAGGGCCTGACCCAGTACAATGCCCACATCTTCAACCAGATGATGGGTGTCCACCTCAAGATCGCCTTTTGCTTGAAGATTCAAGGTCAATCTGCCGTGTTTGGCCAGAAGGGTCAGCATATGGTCAAAGAATCCAATTCCGGTGGAAATGGAAGAATCCCCTTCCTCCAAACTCATGGAACAAGTAATTTGGGTTTCCAGCGTGTTGCGGGTGATTTGCGCGCTTCTCATGCTTGCACCTCCCGAATGATTTCTAATAGTTTGTCATTTTCTTCAGGTTTTCCGATGCTGATTCGAATGCAATTTTTCAACAATCCTTCAGACTTGTATCCGCGGATTTGAATGGATGAATCTACGCAAGCAGATTCAATGTTAGCTGCTTTCTCCGATCGGATAAGAATAAAATTCGCTTTCGTCGGAAAGAGGGTAACACCGGATAAACCGCTTAAGGTTTCTTCCATGCGATCCCTTTCAGACAGGAGAAGCGAGATTTGCTTTTCAAAGAGTTGCTTGTTTTTTAAGGCAACCATGGCGATGGTTTGGCTGGCTGCATTCAGATTGTAAGGCGCCCGGACCAAATCCAGCGCTGCGATCAGGGAAGGATCCGCCACTGCGTATCCAACACGGATGCCTGCCAGGCCGTAAGCCTTGGAGAAAGTGCGGGTTACAATCATTCGCGGACATTCCTTGACTTGAGCCAGTACAGATTCGCCATAGAATTCCATATAAGCTTCATCCACAAGAACCAGAGCATCGGTTGCATTGATCAAGCCCATAATTTCTTCCTTTGAAAATCCTTGTCCAGTCGGATTGTTGGGGTTGCAGAGGATGATCAGCTTTGCCTTGCTTTCATTGGCTTTATCAGCCAGGTCTTTTAGGGACACCTGCAAGGTGTTTGGATCTGCATCCACTGAGATAAAGTTTGCGCCTTGGACTTCAGCGAAAAACTGATACATGGAGAAGGTAGGCGCGAAACTGATAATCGTGTCCTTAGGATCAATAAATGCCTGGACGATCATTTGCAGGATTTCATCAGAACCATTTCCACATAGAATTTGATTCTGGCTAAAGCCGGTTGATTCCGCCAAAGCTGCTCTAAGAGGCGCCGCATCGATGCTGGGGTATCGGTTGCCGTTGCATTCGAAGAGGGCTTGCATGATTTCTTGTTTCAGATCCCGAAAGGGATTGAATGGATTTTCATTGGCGTGGAGCATAACCTCGTATTCACTGCTATCTACCGTATAGGGTTTGATGGCTTGCACATTTTTGCGCAGATAAGGATTCATGATTCCGCTCTCCTTTCTATGGCATTGGCGTGGGCATCCAGCCCTTCTTCTCGGGCAAAGGCGGCCACGCGCTTGCTTACAGCGGATAAGGCAGTCTGATCATAGAAGAGCAGGCTGCTTCTCTTGCAATAGTCATAAGTGCCAAGAGGGGAGGCGAATCGTGCCGTACCCGATGTTGGCAGTGTATGGTTGGGTCCTGCGAAGTAATCGCCGATGGGTTCCGGCGTGTAAGGCCCGATAAAGATGGCGCCGGCATGGCGAATCAAAGGGACCCATTTCATGGGATCAGCCATTTGCAGCTCCAGATGTTCTGGTGCCAGAAGATTTGAGATGCGTACGGCTTCTTCCAAAGTGTCTGTGATAAAGATCGTTCCATAGGTTTTCAAGGATTCTTCCATAATGGATACGCGGTCCAGTTCTTTTAATTGCGTCTCAATTTCATCTTGAACTTTTTCAGCTAATTTCTCACTGGTAGTTATCAGAACAGAAGCCGCACGTTCGTCGTGCTCGGCCTGGCTTAAGAGGTCTGCGGCTACAAAGCTTGGATTTGCCGTGTCATCAGCAATGATGGCAATTTCACTTGGGCCCGCGATCATATCAATATCCACCCGGCCAAAGACTTCTTTTTTGGCCAGTGCTACATAGAGATTGCCCGGGCCGACAATCTTATCGACGCTTTCAATGGTTTCTGTTCCATAGGCCAAGGCTGCAACGGCTTGTGCACCGCCGACGCGATAGACTTCCTTGATACCCAGAATGGCAGCCGTTGCCAGAATAACCGGATGGATTTCTCCGTCTTTACCCGGAGGCGAGACGATGGCGATCTCTTGAACCCCAGCGACCTGGGCAGGAATGGCTGTCATCAGAACCGTGGAAGGATAGGCGGCCTTGCCGCCTGGGATATAAAGGCCTACCCGATCCAGTGGTGTGATCTTTTGGCCGAGTTTAACGCCTGGACGCGGTTCCGTCCACCAAGTCTCTTCCCTCTGCTCTTTGTGGAAGCTGCGAATGTTGTCTGCTGCTTCTTGGATTGTGGCAACCAGGTCTGGGGCACAAGCTTGAAGCGCTGCTTGCAGATCTTCTGGTGCTACCCGTAAAGCTTTTGGCGTCGGGCAGTCAAATTTCTTTGTATAGGCCATCAATGCACTGTCGCCATTGGTTTGGATGTCCACCAGGATCTTTTTTACGGTTGTTTCCGCACTGGCAAGATCTTGATCAGACCGGCTCAGTAAATTGTCCAGATCCTTCCGTTTGAGAGAATTGGTATTCTTAACAATCTTCATAGCGGTTCAAGGTCTCCTTTCGAAGGGTCTCAATCAAGGACTCAACAATGGTGCCCTTGGTTTTCAATGAGACTTTGTTTACGATCAGTCGTGCGGAAATGGGATGCATCTCCTCCAAAACAACCAATCCATTTTCCTTCAAAGTCTTTCCACTTTCGACGATATCGACGATGACATCGGACAAGCCCATGATGGGCGCTAATTCTACCGAACCGTTCAAGTGAAGAATCTCGGTTTTGATTCCTTGCTTTTGAAAATATTTTTTTGCAACATTGGGATACTTGGAACCGATGACCAGTTGTTGGCGTCGAATTTTTGTTTCTGGGAAACCAGCCACACAGATGCGGCATGCCCCCATTTTTAAGTCCAACATTTCATAAACATCGGGTTCGATTTCCATTAAGATATCTTTTCCTACAATGCCAACATCGGCAGCGCCCTTTTCCACATAAATGGGAACATCCATGGATTTTACAAAGGTCAAGCCAATTGTTTTGCTTTCATCTTCAAAGACCAGCTTGCGGCTTTTCTTTGAATAATCGGGGAATACATATCCGCTGGCTTGTAAAATGTCGATTGCAGTTTCTGCGAGTCTTCCTTTTGCCAGAGCGATTTTTACCATTTTTGTGCCTCCTCCAGGTTCCTTAAATCGAGAACTTCCTGATCTGTCGGTGAAGTGGCGCTTTCCGACAGGGTGATGACGATGGAACCGTTTTGTCGTTTCTCTTTTGCTTTCTTGCAAACAAGCTTTCTGGTTTCATTGGAATACCGTACCACCACTGGGGTTTGTGCAACAGCCTTTGGCAGTAAGGTGCTTAAGTAGCTTAGGTTCAATCCGAATCCGCAGGCTGGCCTTGAAAGACCGAATTGCGAGCTTAAGTCATTGTAGCGGCCGCCAGATACCAGGGCTGAACCGGCATTTTGCATATAACCTTTGAAAATCAAACCAGTATAGTAGTGCATGCGGTTGGTAAAGCCCAAATCCAGCTGAAGGGGAACGTCAATCAAATCCTTCAGGTTCTCAACCACTTGAGTCAGATTTTGAATGGCATCGTTCATTTGGGCATTCAAGCATAGGCTTTTTGCCTCTTCAATTACATCTTCCGGAGTGCCGTACAATTGCGGCAACCGTAACAATGCACGGGCACCATTGTCCGGCAAATCCCAAGTGCGGATGGTGCGTTGGAGTTCCGGCAGGTTTTTGCTTTCGATATAACCCAGCAATTCTTTTTCCTGGGCTTCCGTTAGGGACAGTTCTTCAAAAAGCCCTGCCAGATATCCGGCATGGCCCAGATCAAAGTGCAGGTTATCCAGTTCTAGAGCCAAAAGTGCTTCAACGCCAATGGATACGACTTCTGCATCAACTTCCGGGCTCTCGTCGCCAAAGGCTTCAATGCCTGCCTGGTTCCATTCGCTTAAATCGCCCAAGCCTGCTTCCGCTTGACGGAAGATGGTGGTTTGATAAGAGAATCGCAAGGATTCGTTCTGTGGGTAATTCATGGCGACCATACGGGCTAAAGGCACTGTTGCGTCCGGCCTTAACACAAGGACACGTCCGGAGGTGTCAATGCATTTCAGCATGGCATTCCGATCTGGCGCGCCAGGGAAGTGGTAAAGGTCGTATGCTTCAAAGCTCGGTGTTTGTACCGAACGATATCCATAAGATTGAAAAAGATGACGGATGGTAGTCGCGGTTTCTTCGACTTGTTGATAATCTTCACTAGTTAGATCGCGAACGCCATCGGGGAAATTTTTAACCATAATACTCTCCTTTAGTTATGCTTTATTACGCTAAAGTGATAAAGTGTTTATCATGAGTATATGGGTCTTTTTTCAGTCTGTCAAGGAAAGAATGAAGGAAAAGGATTTCTTTTGCATTATAATGGTAGAGGAGGTGATTTTTTTATGATCAGCGACTGGATTTATCCAGAAACAGACATATGCTTTGCTTGCGGAGATTACGTGGAAGGATTGGGCCGGGCACGTTTCTGTACGACTTGTCGCAGAAAGCTTCATAAAGTGGAAGAACCCCTTTGCCAGAGGTGCGGAAAGCCGATTGCAGATGGTGAACTGTGTCAATGGTGCGGCGCGTATTCGCGGAGTTTTGACCGGGCATTTTCTCCCTATCGATATGAGGGACTGGCACGTGACTTGATTCTTGCTTGCAAATATAAAAATCATCCGGAATTGGCTAGAGCCATGGGGCAGGAAATGGCAGGGTACTTTTGCATGCATTATAAAGGAAAGGCGATTGACTGTATTGTTCCAGTTCCCATTCACCGGTCCAGATATCGGGATCGCGGCTATAACCAAGCCGGTTTGATTGCATCTGAGATTGGACATTGTTTGGATCTTCCTATTCGAAAGGATTGGCTGGTGAGAAGGGAAGCGACTAAAGCCTTGAAGGAAATGACGGCAGCGGATCGAAAGGCGAGTTTGAAGGGTGCCTTTGCTCTGCGTGGCAATGAAAAAGGACAGGGGCAGGCAAAGCGTATTCTTTTGGTGGATGATGTGCTGACAACCGGTGCAACAGCAGAAGCGTGTGCAAAAACCTTGCAGGAAGACGGGTTGCGGGAAATAATTGTCTTAACCTTTGCCACCCGCGGCTAGAGTTAACAATTTATTAACATGCCAAATCCAGTGTTTATCCCATATAAAAGGGGTTATCCACATGATTCACACAGGGGAAAATAGACATTCCACACAAGCTAGAAAGTTATCCAGAAACCTGTGGGGATAATAGGGGATAAACATTCTGAAAATTGGTAACCATGCGGGTTTAGCCCTGTGGATAACAAATGATTAGAATGATCTGAAAATAGTGGCAAAATAGACGAAATCCCTTGTTTATGCGGTTTTTCCCAAGTTTCACATATCCACAAATTTATCCACATTATACACAGATTCCACATCCTGAAAAACATGTTAGTTCCGTGTTAGATTTCAGGGAAAAACGGTATAATATAAATAACCTAGTAGCCGGAAGGCGAACGGATCGACCTGGAAGGAGATGTGAATATGAGGATCAAAATTGTAGGCAAAAACATGAACGTTAGGGAATCACTTCAAAGGAGGGTCGAGTCAAAGCTTGGAAAGTTAGACCGAATGTTTAATCAGGAGGTGGAAGCAACTGCTACCTTCAAACGGGAAAAAGATCAAAGCATTATTGAAGTAATGATTCCATTTGCAGGTGCAAACATGCGGGCGGAGGCATCGAGTTTTGATATGTATGACTCCTTGGACCAAGTGGTAGAAATGCTGGAGAAGCAAATTCGAAAGCATAAGACCAAGTTGGAGAAAAGGAAACATATGGGTGAATCCATTCGATTCGGTGATATTCCGGATTATGAAGAATCGGAAGAAGAAGAAATTCGCATTATGAAACATAAGCGATTCGATATGAAATGGATGAATCCGGAGGAAGCGGTTCTTCAAATGGATTTATTGGGACATGACTTCTTCGTTTTCTTTAATAGTGAGACGGAAGAAATGGCTGTTGTCTACCGAAGAAAAAAAGGTGGATACGGATTAATCGAATCCAATGCAGTACAATAGAAGGACATTTAGCTAGGGGTGATAAACCCCTAGTTTTTTTGTATCAAGAAGAGAAACTTTTTTCTTGACTTTCTTCTCTGATTTGGATATTATATAGAAGTCGTCAAAAACAGTAAGGGCCTATAGCTCAGCAGGTTAGAGCGCACGCCTGATAAGCGTGAGGTCGGTGGTTCGAGTCCACCTAGGCCCACCATTTTTAGAACTTATTTTCTAAGTAAAAAGACAGATCACGATGAAGAATCCGTGGTTTGTCTTTTTTTATGCAAAAAATGCGTTTGCAATCCATTGCCACAAGGTGCGGAAAAGCTTTGGACTATCCAGAGAAAATGGCAGTGGGTATAATGAATTTACAAGCAAACGTTTTCGATATTTCCGCATGCAGAAAGGATGAAACGATGTTTAGCTTAAGCAAAAGACAAGTTGAAATCTTACTTTTCCTCTTAAAGGAAAGGACAACGGTTTCGACACAAAAAATTGCAGATGCTTTCGGGGTAAGCCGACGAACCATTCGCTACGATCTGGATTTGGTTGAGGACTGGTGTGCCAAGAACCATGCAACATTGGTTCGAAGCCCGGGCAAGGGTGTCCGTGTTGAAACCAATGTGAAGCGAAGTGTTTTGGAGAGGCGATTACGATCTTTGTCGCCCAGAGATCGGATCTTAACGGAAGAAGAACGGGTGCGTTTGATTCTTCAAGAATTGATTGCTTCTGGAAAACCCATGACACTGGACGCCTTGAGCCAAAGGATTCAATGCAGCCGCAATACGGTGATCAAAATGATGAAAATCGTACGCGCACGTTTGGAAACGAGAAATTTGGAGCTGCGGATTGTAACTGGCAAGGGCTATCAGATTCAGGGGAATGAAAGTGTCATACGAAGATTGCTCTTCGATTTATATGCAGAACGGGTGGACTGGCGCAAGTTGGCTGAGTTCATGACCAAGAAGAATCAAAAAATGCCTTCATACCTAGCCCAATGGTTTGAGGATGATGAGATCGATCAGGTCTTTTCGATCCTGATGGAAGCCGAAGAGATCTTCTCTCATCCCATGGCGGATGTTGCTTTTATCAATCTGACCATTCATATTCTGGTAGCGATGGAGCGGATCCGCATAGGTAAACAGGTGGAAGCACCGGCCGCTAATGTAGCGCATACACCAGAGATGGAGATGGCGGACTGGATTGTTGGAAAGATCCGTTCAACTTTCGGCATGACCATGTCTGGGTCTGAAATAGAGACCATAGCCATGCATTTGCTGGGAGCCAAGCTCTTTCGAAGAATTGATGAACTGGGTGAGGCTGCAGTGGAGAGTCAAGAGGAAACCCGACAATGGGTGGAGTCCATTATTCGATATTTCGAAAAGGAGACTGGCTTGACCCTGATGGATGATCGTCAGCTGAATCAAAGCTTGATGCTTCATATGAAAACGGCCATGAATCGCTTTAAGCGAGGTCGAGTTGCAGTTAATCCTTATCTTCAAGAGATTAAGAACAAATATCCATTTATGTTTCAGATGGCCAAGCAAAGCATAGCGCCATTGGAAACGGAATTGGGCAAGCAGATCGCAGAAGATGAAATTGGCTATATTGCCTTGCATTTGCGGGCTGCCTATGAAAGAAATGCCGGAAGAGGAACCAGAATAACCGCCTTGGTAATATGTGCTTCAGGGATTGCAACTTCACAGTTTTTGAAGATGCGTTTGGAAAGCCTATTGCCGGAACTAACGGTTATTGATACCTGTTCTGTGCAGGATTATGAGATTTACAAAGATCGAATTCACTTTGTGATATCGACTTTGGATTATGATTTGCCGGGTGTGGATGTGATTCATGTCAGTCCATTCCTGGAGAATGAAGAATTAATGAAGATTCGAGAGCATATGATCCAAGTGGCGAAGTTTCGCCAAATTTCGGACATGACCGCTCCTTCGAAATCAGAAAACGGAGGGAAAGAAATCATGCTTAAAGATGTACTCCATGCGGACGTGGTTCGATTGAAGGTAGAAGCGCGCGATTGGGAGGACGCCATTCAAAAGGCCGGTGAGCTTTTGGTTGATCAAAAGTCGATCGAGCCTGCGTATATTGAAAATATGATCCAGGCAATTCATGACTTGGGGCCTTATATTGTCATCATGCCTCATGTGGCTTTTGCCCATGCAAGACCAGATGAGACGGTCAATGAGAGCTGTATGAGTTTGATTACACTGAAGGAACCCGTGAATTTTGGCAGTGAAGCCAATGACCCTGTATCGGTGGTCTTTGCCTTTGCAGCTGAAACTGGCGCTTCGCATATGAAAGCGCTTCAGGATTTGGCGAAATTCTTGTCGAATCCAGAGAACTTAACATTTTTGATGGAATGCGAGGACAAAGACCTTGCATTGGATAAATTGCTTGAATACTAACCAGGGGGGTAGGGAAGCATGAAAAAATTAAAGGTATTGGCAGTATGTGGATTTGGTGTAGGGAGCAGTATGTTGTTGAAAATGAACGTCGACGACGTCTTGCAAGCCCAAGGAATTAAGGCGGAGGTCAGCACAGCGGACATTATGACCGCCGCGTCAGTGGATGCAGATTTGATTTTTACTTCAAAGGAATTATATGGTCAATTAAAGGAACAAGTTTCCATTCCACTGATTGAAATCCTGAATTTCATGGACCACAAGGAAATTGAGGAGAAGGGGATGCCCATCATCAAGGAAATACTCGGTCAATAAAAAAGGGAGGAACTTGGAGAAATGGCAGTATTGAATTATTTGGTTAACACAGTATTCCGTCAGCCACCATTGTTTTTGGGACTAATTGCACTTTTGGGTCTGCTTCTTCAAAAGAAGGGACTTAGCGATACGGTAAAAGGAACCTTGAAAACCGTTATCGGTGTTATTGTTCTGATGAAAGGTGTTGACATCATTGTCGCTTCTATCAATCCGTTGGCGACGGCTTTCACAAATATTTATGCAATTCCGGCAGAAGAAGCCATCAATCCTATGGGAATGGGTGGATTTTTAACAGAGTATGGCTCAGTTGTTGGACTTGTTATGGTTTTGGCATTTGTTGTGAACTTGATTGTTGCACGATTTACGCCGATTAAGAACATTTTCTTAACTGGACACATCTTCTTCTGGATGTCCTTTATCTTCGTTGCTGTAGGGGTAGAAGGTGGACTTTCTGGAACTGCTTTGACAATTTTCGCTACGATCTTCCTGTCAATTTACATTATTGTGACGCCAGCATTGCTACGTCCATATGTAAAGGAAGTAACAGGAACGGATTCATTTACCATTGGACATACTTGTTCCCTTTTCTGCTTGATCGGATCATGGGTTGGCAAGTTGTTTGGAAACAAAGAGCAATCGACAGAAGAATTGAAGTTGCCAGAGTCATTGGACTTTATGCGTGATACTACGATTGCAACCGGTTTGGTTATGTTTATTGTTTACTTTGTAGTAGGCTTGATGATTGGTGCCGAGGCACGCCAAGCAGCCTTTGGCGGTGCAGATGTTTTCACATTCAGCCTGATGCAAGGTTTGACATTCGGCGCTGGCCTGACAGTTCTATTGACAGGTGTACGTTTGATGTTGGGTGAAATTATCCCTGCATTCCGTGGTATTGCCATGAAGCTGATCCCTGGTGCGATTCCTGCACTGGACTGCCCGATGGTATTCCCATATGCACCGAACGCCGTATTGATTGGCTTTGTTGTCAGCATGCTGGCTTCAATCGCAACTATTGCTATTTTGGCAGCAACGGGTTCAATTTCTTACGCAGTCATCCCATTGACCGTTGCATGTTTCTTTGACGTAGCCCCTGGAGCAGTCTTCGCGAACGCAACAGGTGGGCGACGGGGTGTGATTTTGACGAGTATTATCGGCGGGGTTCTTTTGATCCTCTTTGAAGCTTGGTCAATCCCATTCCTACAGCACACCGTCTCCGACTTTGTACAAGCGTTTGGAGGCAATGATTTCTCACTATGGGCGATCATTCCATCCTTTTTCACGGGACTGTTTTAAGTTTATAAGTTGAGGGAGATGACACACAATTTTGTGTGTCATCTTCATTTCAAGGAGGAAGTTATGAAGTTTGGCATTCATCTATCGACGATGGTTCACGCCTGGAGCGATGATCATTTTGCGCCTATGGAGCGCTTGAAAGCAATGGGCTATGACGGGGTGGAATTTCCCTTGATGGATCCTGAAAATTTTGATCTTATGCGTGCGAAAAGTGAATTGAAGCGTCTGAATCTGTTGGCCACTTGTGGTACAGGGCTTTTGCCTCACGCGGATATTACATCAAAAGATCCGGTAGTTCACAAAGCCGGAGTAGATCGTTTGCTGCGATGTTTGCAAATCGCCCATGAATTGGAGAGCGATTTGTTGGGGGGCGTCTTATATGCGCCGTGGGGAGTAACCCGCCCAAGAATGGAAATTATCGAAGGAAAAAAACGGAGCCAGGAGACTTTGCGTCAGCTGGCGGAGAAAGCGAAAGCATATGGGGTGAAAATGGGGTTGGAGATGATCAACCGCTATGAGACATCCTATTTGAATCATACAGAAGATGCGGCGGAGTGGATGGCTGCCATCAATGATCCAATGATTGGCATTCACTACGATACATTCCATGCCAATATTGAGGAGACCAATCAAAAAGAAGCGATTCTTTCTTTGGGCCAGCACTTGTTTCATGTCCACTTTTGCGAGAATAACCGAGGAATTCCCGGAACAGGACAAGTGGATTTCTCGAGTGTAGCGGAGGGCCTAAAGGAGATTGGATATGACCGGTGGCTGACTTTGGAGAATTTTGCTTTGGCAGACTGCCAAATCGGCAATGACTGTGCCATTTGGAATTCAAAAACACAGGATCCTTATCAAGCGGCTGAACAAGGCTTGCAATACGCGAAAAAAATCTGGGAGGAAACAAAATGAACGCAGAAATGACGAAGAACTGTCTTTTGGCAGTAGCGGAAATGTTTGAAGAAAAGAAAGAGGAGTTGTCTTCCTATGATGCAGTGATTGGGGATGGCGATCATGGCATTACCATGGCCAGAGGAGCCAAAGCCGCAAAAGCAAAACTGATGGAAATGGAATCAGCTACTTGCCGAGACTATTTTAAAACATACGGAAGAACCTTGGTATCGACTTTGGGCGGTGCCATGGGACCACTTTTTGGAAGCGTCTTTTTGGAACTGTCCAAGGCTGTAAAGGGAAAGGAAACTGTAGAGGGCACAGACTTTGCGCTAGGATTTGAAAATGGCATGAACAAAGTGATGGATTTGGGGGGAGCCAAGCCAGGGGATAAGACCATGGTAGATGCTATGGCACCGGCTGTGGAAGCGATGAAGGCTTCAGCAGCTTCTGGTGCTGGACTGGCCCAAGTCTTGGCAAGCGGTGCTGAAGGAGCAAAGCAAGGCGTTGAAGCGACCATTCCTTTGATTGCCAGCCGTGGCCGTTCTCGCTATGCCCAAGAAAAGGCGATTGGCCATCAAGATGCAGGCGCTACATCGATTTGTTACATGCTTCAAACGATTGCGGCATTCCTGAAGGAGGATTAAGAATATGAAAAAATTCATCAATAATTCGGAGACCATTGTAGAGGAAATGATGGAAGGGTACGCTCATGCCTACCAGGACCGACTGGTCAAGTTGGATGGGTCTCATGTCATCCTTCGTAAGGAGCCCAAAGACCAGGGCAAAGTATCAGTTATTATTGGAAACGGATCGGGTCATGAACCGGCATGTATTGGCTTTGTCGGTGAGAATATGCTGGATGCCAACGCCTATGGCGGTTTGTTTGCCGCGCCAAGTCCGGATGTTTTGTACGATGCCATTGAAGCGACCGACAAGGGCGCTGGGGTATGCGTTTTGATTTCCAATCATGCCGGTGATGTGATCAATTCCAAGATGGCCATTGATATGGCGGAAGATGATGATCTGGTTTGCAAGGGTGTGATTCTGTATGACGATATCGCATCTGCACCTAAGGATCAGCCGGAAGAACGCCGGGGTACGGCGGGCACCCTGTTTAATTATAAGATTACAGGCAGCTACGCCGAGGAAGGTCATGACTTGGAAGCGGTATGCAAAATGGCGGAAAAGGTTCGAGACAACACTCGTACATTGACAGTGGCAACCTTGCCAGGCACCTCGCCAATCACGGGAATTCCCATGTTTGAAATTGCCGATGATGAAGTTGAAATCGGCATGGGGGTTCACGGAGAAGCGGCTGCCCATAACATGAAGATGGATTCATCGAAAGCTGTAGCCAAAGTGATGGCCGAAAAGCTTTTGGAGGACCGTCCTTTTGTGGAAGGTGAAAAAGTGGCTGTATTAGTCAATGGATGTGGCCAAACAACGCAAATGGAACTGTTGATTTTCTATAATGATGTTCGCGAGATTTTGCAAGCTGCTGGAATTGAAGTGATCAAGCCGGCAATCGGCAACTTTATTACAACCCAGGAAATGGGAGGCATCGCCCTAGCCTTCTGCGCCATGGATGATGAAATGCAAGAAATGTGGGAGAAGCCGACCAATGCGCCGGGCTTTGCTTGGTAAGATGGGACGAATTACGATGAAGGCTTTGATGGCGGATGCCAAGGCCAAGGGCTACGGCCTGCCTGCCGTCAATGTCAGCAATATGGAAACCATGCAAACTCTGCTGGAAGCGGCAGAGGAGATGCGATCACCCATTATTGTTCAGGTATCACCCATGCAAATCGAATACCACGAAATTTCTTATTCGCTCTTTGTCGATCTTATCAATCGAATTGGAAGAGATGTGACGATTCCATGGGCCCTGCATCTGGATCATGCGACGACTAAAGAACAATGTTTGCAAGCTGTGCGTGCTGGATTTGATTCCGTGATGTTTGATGGATCGCATGGAAAAGTGGAAGACAATATACAAGCCCTTCAGGAACTGCGACAAGCGGTTGGGGCTGCCATTACGCTGGAAGGTGAATTGGGGGCTGTTGGCGGTGCGGAGGCGACAGAGACCGCCCTTGAAGCCGTTATGACGGACCCTGAAGAAGCGGCAGAATTTGTGAAGCGTACCGGCGTTGACTTTTTGGCAGTATCCATTGGCAATGCCCATGGCTTCTATCGCGGCCAGCCAAAGTTGGATTTTGAACGTTTGGAAAAGATTGCGGGTGCGACAGAGATCCCCCTTGTGCTGCATGGAGGTACGGGGATCCCTGAGTGCGACCTGAAAAAAGCCATTGCGTTTGGCATGTGCAAATGTAACTTCTTTAGCGAAATTGACCGTGCTTTCCTGGAAGGCTTGTTCGCCTCTCCAGAAACAACCGGCATGTATATGCAGAAGCAAAAAAATGCACGGGTGCGCATGAAGGCGCAGGTAATCAAGAAGATCAAGGAATGTGGATCGGAGGGACAGGCATGAAAATTGGAATGCTGGGAGTTGGATTTCCCAACTTTCGTCATGATATAGGCAATGAATACTATCAAGCCATCAGAAAAGAATGGCAACAAAAGGATGGGGTGACGGTTGCTGGACCCACTTCCATCGGGATTGAAGAAAAGGCAATTCTAGGGGAGATTCAGGCGCTGGCCAAGGAAGAGATTGACGCCTTGATTCTGGTTTGTGCCACCTACTCTTTTGGCTCAATTTTATCGGAAGTGGTTCGCCGCTTCCCCAAAACACCCCTCCTTCTTTGGGGATTTGAGGAACCTATGCTGGAAGGCAGTGTGGAACTTCCTTTGAACTCGCTTTGCGGATTAAATATGTATGCGAGCTTTCTGAATCGCTGGGATCATCCTTTCTCTTATGTATATGGCGGAGTGGAGTCGGAAGCCGTGTGGAAGCAGGCAGAAACATTCCTTCAAGCCATGCGGGCAAAAGCTGCATTGGCGAGTGCGAAATTCTGCGTGGTTGGCGGCCGTGTGCCGGGCTTTTATCTGTCGGAAGTGAATGAACTAAAGTTCCGCCAGGCCATTGGTCCGGAGATTGACCGAAAAGACCTTAGTGAAGTTATGGCACGCATGGCGGCTTTCACCGCTGACGAGGTCAAGGCGGCAGGCCAAGACCTACTGAAGTCGGTTGCAGAAATCACGGCAGGGGATCGTAATGTCGAACAAACCATTCGTTTGACCTTGGCTTTGAAAGCGATGGCGGAAGAAGAGGGAATCACAGCTTATGCAATCAAATGCTGGCCAGAGTTTCAATCCATTTTGGGAATCTCTGCTTGTGGCGCCGTAGCACTATTGAATGATGCTGGAATCATGACCGCGTGTGAAGGTGATGTGACAGCTTTGGCCACTATGCTGACCCAGAAGGTTTGGTCGGACAGTCCATGTTTCTTGGCGGACTGGGTGAATATCAATGCAGCAGGCGATGCCAAAATGTGGCATTGCGGGCCAGCAGCACCATCACTGGCAGCTCAAGGTCAACCCGTTAAGTTAACGGATCATCCAACCATTCGGCAAGGCATGGGAACAGCCATGGAATTTACCTTGAAAACCGGAGACGTTACCCTTATGAAATTGAGCGAAGGAAAAGACGGATACCGAATGCTATTGGAATCAGGCTCTGCCATTGAACCGGACCGAACGCTCTTTGCCAATCAAATGGATGTCCGATTTACGCAGGATGCCAATGAAGTCCTAAAGCGGGTCATGGATCATGGATTCGAACACCACTATGTGCTGGCCTATGGCAGATTCGAGCAAGAAACGCGTGAGCTATGTAAATGGCTAGACGTAGATGTGATAGGAGGTCAGGTATGAAAGAGCAATTTCATTATGCCGCGGGTTATTATCCTTTAATGCAGGATCGCGGCGATTGGCGCCGAGACCTGGAACTGATGAAGGAAACGGGAATTCAATGGATTCGGACTGCCGAGCTGTTTAATACCTGGGATCAAATCGAGCCTGAAGAAGGAAAACTGGAATTCGAATTTTTGGATGAATTTTTCGATCTATGTGATGAATATGGTCTGAAAATTCTTCTGGGTACCGGTACGGTTTCACCACCTCTTTGGATTCATGAAAAATATCCAGATGTGAATATCATGAACAATCATGGGGAACGCTATCCCAATAATGTGTCTTATTCATGGGCTTGCATGGACCACCCGGGATTTTTGAGTGAGAGTGAGCGATACATCCGCACTTTGGTTGGCCGATACAAAGACCACCCGGCCTTGGGCGCTTATCAAATTCACAACGAGATTGGTTTTCCCTTTATGCCATTGCAGGCTGGCGGTGTCGATCTTTACTGTTATTGCGACCATTCAAAAGAGGCATTTCGAGCTTACTTGAAGGAAAAGTACAAAACTATCCAAGCATTGAATCATGCTTATCGCTGGGGGGCGACCAACACAGTCGTGCAGTCTTTTGAACAAGTAGATCCGCCAATGACCAAGCCGACTAGCTGGTCCAGCATCACCCGATGGCTGGATTGGCGTTTGTTCTGGATGGACAATACGGTTAATTTTGTTGACTGGCAAGCCAAGATCATCAAAGAGCTGGATACGGTTCATCCAACCAGCACCAATATTTTCTTCCTGAAATCTCAGGATCCCATGGGTGTGTTGACAGGTTTGGATCAGCATCAAATGGCCAAAGTTGTCGATTATATTGGATACGATCTATACCCGGGAAGCGGTAATAAACTTGAGAAAATGCCGGAGTTCTCTTCCATGTTTTTGGATTTGGCAAGAAGTACGGCTCTTGATAAAGACGGTCGATTCTGGATGATGGAAACAGACAGCGGACCGATTAATGGCTGGGTCTTGGGGCCAAGCAGAAATGTTAAGGGGTTTGACCTTAAGCGCAATGTCTTTGATGCCATTGGCCATGGCGCAACCATGAGCCTTTATCAGGGATGGCGCGAGTGGGATTTTCAACCCATTCACTGGGGGGCCATTGTTGATTTGGACGGCCAGCCGACAGAACGAACGGAAGCAGCCGGTTGGATTGGAAAAAACCTTCAAAACATTTCAGAAATCGGCAATGCAAAAGTGCATCCACGAAAGGTTGCCATCGTGATTTCCAGGGAAAATGCCATTGTCCTAAATGGCATGGGCCAGGAAAAGTTCTTGATTGAAGCCTTGCGTGGAACCTACCGAGGATTGTGGGAACAGTCTTTTGGTGTGGATTTCATAACCACCGATCAGGTGGAAGAAGGTTTGGCTGAGAATTATCAGATGATCGTAACGCCATTTTTGGCTGTTCTACCGGAGGAAACCGGTCGAGCTTTATCTAAATATGTGGAGAATGGCGGTCTATTGGTGGGTTCTTCCCGCTTGGGTATGCTGACAAAGCAAGGCTGGTATCAGCATGTGATTCCGGGTTCTGGCCTGCATGAGGCATTTGGTGTCAAAGCGTTTGATTCTTATTCTGGAAACAATCCGTTGCTTACCTACGAAGGCAAGAATTACCAAGGTGCATGGCACCAGGACGAGATTCAAATCCTGAAGGACGACGTAGAAGTAATAGCACGCTTTGCCGATGAATCGCCTGCCATCACCAAGCGCGAATTTGGAAAAGGCGCGGCTGTGTTCGTAGGTACCCATCCTGGCAATGCGGTCCTACAAGGTTCGGATTTATTCTGGGATTTGATTCGCGATCTATGCAGAGAGCACAAAATCGAACCGGAAGTAGGTGTTTCCTACACCAATCGTCAGAATCGGGAAATTGATGTGCATCGATTGGAAGAGGGTGAGACAACGCTTTTGGTGGCAACCGCCTATGCGTCTGAAAACAAGTCATCCCGGTCGGGAAAACGGGTGGAAATGATTTTGCCAGACTTTGCCGATGTGGAAAACTGCCAAGATGCGGTTACAGGTCAAGCAATTGAGACAAAGGCGACCAAACGAGGAGTGAAGATAGTGATTCGCGTGAGCAGTCATGAACCGCGGATCATTCGATTGAAGGGAGTAAGCAAGTGAAACCATTGCAACAAATCGAATGTTTTTTATTGGACATGGACGGCACGATCTATCTTGGGGGAGAATTGATTGATGGCGCCAAAGAGTTTTTGGAATTGTTGAAAGAACAAAATCGACGCACGATCTTTTTGACAAACAACTCGTCAAAGAATGCGGCTGATTATGAAGCCAAGCTAAAAAAACTGGGCATTGAAGCCAGCACCGATGAAATTTTTACCTCTGGTGAAGCAACAGCCAAGACACTACAATTGCGTCATCCGGGCGCCAAGGTCTTTTTGATGGGGACTCCTGCCTTGGAATCCGTCTTTTTGGACCATGGATTCACCCTGGTCAAAGATCGGGACCAAGAGGCAGACCTAGTTGTCTTGGGCTTTGATACAACCTTAACTTACGATAAGATCTGGCAAGCCTGCGATCGTATCCGTGAAGGTGCGGTTTACTACGCTACCCATCCAGACTTTAACTGCCCATTGGCCGGCGGCAAGTGGATGCCGGATACTGGTGCCATGATCAAGATGATCGAGGGATCAACAGGAATGTTGCCGGAAGTGATTGGAAAACCTGAAAAGACGATGATTGAAGCAGTTTCTGCGAAATTCGATGTTGATTTAACGAAAATCGCTATGGTCGGGGACCGTTTATATACGGATATTCGAATGGGCGAGGTAGCAGGGATTACATCCATTCTGGTGTACTCCGGAGAAACCACCCCGGAAGACTATGAGGCTTCAGAGATTGAAGCGAGTTTTGTGTTCGATTCCGTTAAGGAATTGGCGGAAGCTTTGAAGGAGGCATAAGATGCAAAACTTTATGTTCGGCGTACCGACAAGCATTCAGTTTGGTCGAGGTTGCGTTTCCAGCATCGCGGAAGCGATGAAGGGGTTTGATGTTGAGAAGTGGTTGATCGTTACCGATGAAACTTTGCTATCACTGGGCTTGGTAGATCAGGTTCTTAAAGGTGTTGACGCCTCTGCCTACACGCTTTATGCAAAAGTTCGGCCCAATCCCGAGACCGGAAATATCCGAGACGGGGTAGCGGCATGCAAGGCAGCGGGCTGTACAGGCCTATTAGCCATTGGCGGCGGGTCTGCCATGGATACGGCCAAGGGCATCGCCTATATGGTTAACCAGTCTGGTCAAGTGGAAGAATATCTGGATGGGCGAGGGGCTGAAAAACGGCCATTGGATGGAGAAATCCTGCCTGTTTTAGCAGTGCCAACAACAGCAGGCACGGGATCGGAAGTTTCCTTGTATGCGGTAATCACCGATGAGAAGACCCGTATCAAGGATTCCTTGAGCGAAGGAAGGATCTATCCCAAGATCGCTTGGATTGATCCGGATTTGATGGATGGTCTGCCAGCAAGGGTAACAGCCTTCACGGGTATGGATGCTCTGGGACATGCCTTGGAAGCCATTCTTTCCACCATCGAAAATCCGATGGCTGATTTTTATGCCATTGAGGCGATGAAACGAATCTTTGCCAATCTGCCAAAAGCCGTTAAAGGCGACAAGGACGCGCGGGATGAGATGGCTTTCTCAGCTATGCTGGCCGGTGCTGCCATGAGCCATTGTGGAGCGGCCTTGCCTCATGGCCTGGGTTGTCCCTTAAGCGGTCATTTGGATCTGCCGCACGGCTTGACTGTCGGCATTTTACAGATTCCAATGCTTCGAATCAGCAAGCCAGCCATATCGGAAAAGGCAGCCTGGATCAATCGGGAACTGAAGATTGAAGGGGAAGATGCGGTTGAAGCTTTGATTGAAAAGATCAAAGACTTGGAAAGTTCAATTGGATTCCCGACTCAGTTGGAAACCGATTTTGATGAAGCAACCTTACTTGCCATGGTGGAAGATGCCATGATTCATGGTTGTACGGGATTGAATCCAAAAGCTTTGACAAAAGAAGAAGTGGAAGCGATTTATCGCGCTCTATAGACACAAGAAGACCCGTCCGTCGACGGGTCTTCTTGTATGGAACAGGTATACTTAAAGGAAAGGTACAAAGCGATCCACTTTGCCATTATCCATTTACCCTTTGATTCTGGAATCTAAACAATCTTTCCAAAAGAAAAAACATCTTGCATTCGATTCGTTCACTTTTCATTCATATTCCCTTTCAATTCAAGAAGCTGCGCAGAATTTGGATTGCTAGGCCAGACTGCCTGGGATATAATAAAGAAAGCGAAAACAAGGAGCGTGCAGGATGAATAAAAAGATCATGACTGGCATTTTTGCCGGATTATTAATAACAAGTCTATCAACGGGGTTTGCTGCGACATCGGATCCTTTTGCCGATGATGCGTATTTGCCGGTTGACCGCAATTGGAAGGCCTTTGAGAATCAGACCAAGGTCAAGGGCATTTATGTAACGGGCAATGCCATTGGTTACAACAAGAAATTTGATCAATTGCTGGATCTGGCAGTAACTACAGAAATTAATGCCATGATTATTGATGTGAATAATGACAGCGGACATTTTACCTATCCAACCCAAGTGCCTATGGCGGTAGCGGAAGGACTCAACAATGCACCGCTTTCTCCTAAGTTCTCGGTGAACTGGGACCGCTTGAAAGCGGAGAATGTCTATACGGTGGCTCGTGTGGTTACCTTTAAGAATTCCCGTGTGGCAGAAGCCTATCCAGATCTGGCCATTCAGTATGCCGACGGAAGCGTGTGGCGGGACAAAGACGGCAACGCTTGGCTGAACGCCTACAATCCAGACGCGTGGGAGTATCCACTGGATATTGCGCTTGAAGCCGTTAAAATGGGATTTGATGAGATTCAATTCGATTATGTGCGTTTTCCTGATAAAGGAAAATTGGATTTGATCGATTACAAGGAATATGAAGGGGCTGATCGCAATCAGGCGATTGCTGATTTCCTTCAATATGCAACTGACGTATTGTCGCCGTATGGCGTACGCGTATCGGCGGATATCTTTGGACAGGTCACGATCTCAAGAACAGGCGAAGGCGTGGGACACCAGCTTGAAACCTTGGCGGATGCCTGTGATGTGCTTTCACCCATGGTGTATCCATCGCACTTCTATATGAATACCTTGGGTGTTAAATATCCAGATAGTGATCCCTATCCTATTATCTATGGAACTATGACCAAAGCCCATGATCGCATTGAAGTAGCGGAGACAAGCCGTAAAAAAGCATTGATGCGACCTTGGCTGCAGGATTTTTCAGCTCCATGGATCAAGCGTGATTATGGCATTAACTATGTGAGCTATGGACCAAAACAGGTTCGTGCGCAGATTGAAGCAACCTATGATGCGGGATATGAGGAATGGATTTTATGGAGCGCATCCAACAACTATACCCGAGAAGCTTTGTTGCCGGAAGGGGTAACGGATTCGGAGGGGTATTTCTCATTTGATCCGCGAGCGCCGTACATTATCAAAAAACAACCGGCACCAAAACCAGCGCCTGAACCGACGCCGGAACCGGAAACTGCTCCTGAAACAGAGAGTGTACCGCAAACAGAAACACCAGAAATACCGGAAAATCCGGAAACAGAAAATCCAGAAACAGGAAATGAATAGGCCGAAAATCCGTGAAGAATTCCTTCACGGATTTCTTTATTTTCAGACAAAATCCAAAAACGGCGAAATTCTGGGCTTTCAGCAAACATCCTATATTTTCCTGCACTTTCCCGGGAAATATCCCTTGTGGCTAAAAACCGAAAGGTGTACAATATGAAGAGTAAGTAATTATTAATGACACTATATTTAGTAGATAATAAACTAAGGAGGCGATGGAATGAAAGTTTCAAAACGCGACGGCAGACTCGTAGAATTTAATCTGGATAAGATCGTTCGCGCCATTGAAAATGCGATGAAAGCCACGAAAGAAGGCGTTGACAGCACGCTCAGCACTAAGATTGCCGAGCTGATCGGACAAGCTGCCGCTGATTCTCGCATTCCAATGCAAGTAGAAGAGATTCAGGATTTGGTTGAGAATTATTTGATGGATTCTCCACGCAAGGATGTTGCGAAGGCCTATATCCTATATCGATATGAAAGAGATAAGACAAGAGACGCTAGAAAACGAACGGATGACCGAATCCTAACAGATGAGTTTATCAGCCGTTACAAGCATCTTCCATCGCCTATGAAGCAACTGGGAAATTTTGTTTATTACCGTACATATTCGCGCTGGCTGCCGGAACAGAACCGCCGGGAATATTGGTGGGAAACGGTACGTCGCGCGGTAGAATACAACGCAAGCTTGGTACCAACAACCAAAGCGGAAGCAGAGCGTTTGTTTGACAATATCTTTAATCTGCGACAATTCTTGTCTGGTCGTACCTTCTGGGTTGGCGGCACACCCGTTGCGCAGAACTATCCGATTTCCAACTACAACTGCGCCTTTGAAGTGATTGACACCTTTGATTCCTTTAAGGATCTTTTCTATCTTTTGATGGTTGGATCGGGCGTTGGTGTTCGAATCTTGAAGGAAGATGTTAAGCAATTGCCAAAGATTCGTACGGATTACGAATTGATTCATCAGGATTATTCTCCAATTCCAATGGAGGAAAGAGAAGATTCAACAAGTCTTCATTTCTCACGCAACTCATCGGTAAAAATTACTGTCGGCGACAGCAAGGAAGGCTGGACACAAGCTCTGGATTATTATATCAAGGTCTTGTACTCCAACGAATACCGTGAAATCAAGACGATTATCATCAACTATGACAATGTTCGTCCTAAGGGAGAAAAGTTGAAGACCTTTGGTGGAACTGCTTCTGGTCATGAGTCTTTGAAGAACATGTTCTTTAAGATTGACCGGGTTGTGAAGAAGCTAGGTGTTATTCATAGCGCAAAGCGTGTTAAATTGAAGCCGATTGACTGTCTGGATATTGCCAACATTATCGGTGAAAATGTTGTGGTTGGCGGCGTTCGCCGTACAGCTGAAATTGTTTTGGTTGATTCCGATGATAAAGAATGCATCGATGCGAAAACCAATCTTTACAAACAAATCGACGGACAATGGATTGTGGACAAAGAAATTATTCATCGTCAGATGTCCAATAACTCCATCTACTATCGCGAGAAGCCAAGCCGTGAGATGTGGCATTGGCAGATCGAGAAAATGCGTTACTCCGGTGAGCCGGGCTTTGTTAACGCGATTGCGGCTGAGAAGCGTCGACCAAACTTCAACGGCGTCAACCCATGCGGTGAGATTCTTTTGGATACGCGAGGCCTATGCAACTTAACAACCATTAACACATTCTCTTTTGTGAATGAAGACAATACCTTGAACAAGGAAGGCTTGCTAGAGGCGCAAAGATTGTCTGCGAAGGCGGGTTACCGCATGACTTGTGTGGAGTTGGAGCTTCCAATGTGGGATTCCACGCAAAATCGCGACAAGCTGGTAGGCTGTTCTTTGACAGGCTGGCAAGACATGGTAAATGCGGTTGGTCTTACTCAAGAAGAGCAAGCAGAGTTGCTGGGTGACTTGCGTCAGGCAGCCAACGAAGCGGCAGAACATTACGCGGAAGAGTTGGGTGAAAATGCACCACTATTGGTAACCACAGTAAAACCGGAAGGGACCTTGTCTCAATTGCCAACCGTATCCAGTGGTGTTCACTATTCTCATTCGCCATATTACATTCGCCGGGTTCGTATCAACGCGACTGATCCTTTGGCGAAAGTGGCGGAAGAGCTGGATTGGCCAGTGTATCCGGAAGTTGGACAGGAATGGAAAACATGTTCAACCAAGGTTGTGGAATTCCCGGTACAAGCACCGGAAGGCCGTACCAAGTACGATGTTAGCGCCATTGAGCAATTGGAAAACTACAAGATGTTTATGGACCACTATGTAGAGCATAACTGTTCAATCACGGTTCATGTACGCGAGCATGAGTGGGACCAAGTTGAAGCTTGGGTTTATGATCATTGGGATGAAGTTGTTGCGCTTTCCTTCTTGGCTTTGGATGACAGCTTCTATGATTTGTTGCCGTATGAAGCAATTGAGAAGGAAGAGTATGAGCGCCGCGTTTCTGAAATGCGTCCATTCATTCCGAATTTGATCAGCAAGTATGAAAAGCAAGAGCAGCAATTGGATATTGGCACAGAAGGATGCGAATCAGGCGTTTGTCCGATTCGATAGGGGGAAACATGAAGATACGAGGATTTGAAGTCGTTAAGGATGATGCGAGAAAATTTGTGGATTTGGCAATTCAATTGCCAACAAGAGGATCTAAGATTGCAGCAGGCTATGATTTTTATGCGCCTGAAGCTTTCACAATTCCAGCCGGTAAAACTTATGTGGTTTGGACCGATGTGAAATCGTATATGCAGGAAGGCGAAGTCTTGAAGCTGTATGTGCGTTCTTCCATTGGCATCAAGCGTGGCTTGGTTTTGGCCAACGGCACAGGAATTATTGATGCGGATTACTATGGCAATTCATCCAATGACGGCAATATCGGCATTGCTTTGTTCAATTGTCGAGATGAAGAAGTAAGCATTGACGCGGGCGAACGCATCGCCCAAGGATTGTTCCAAGCCTTTTTGGTTGCGGACAATGGCAATACGGATTCCGAACGCGAAGGCGGCATTGGATCAACAGGCACAAAATAAGACAGACGGCGCATTCGCGCCGTCTTTTAATAAGGAGGATTACTATGGTACGCCATTTGGTGATGTGGAAGGTGGACGCGACGGAAGAGCGCACCAAAGAAGAAAATATGCAAGAAATGAAAGTGCGTTTGATGGGACTTAAAGGAGAAATCGACGAGCTCAAGGAAATTGCGGTAGGCATTAACTTTAATTCGTCCGATGCGGCTTACGATGTGGTCTTGGAATCGACATTTGATTCTCAAGCGGATCTGGATGCCTATCAAGTTCATCCAAAGCACGTAGCAGTACGTGATTTTGTTCGCACAGTCGCAACTGCTCGTGTGGTTGTAGATTATAAAGCATAAAGAAAAGTGGTAATGCCCGGGGAAGTTTCCTCGGGCATTTTTTTTGTTTTTTATAGGAGATGGTATTGTCGAGCATCGACGGGGTAAGCGTAATATATGAGGGTGAAAAGGAGGTTTTTATGCTTAGGAGAAATCAAGATTTTTTGGTGCAAGTCGTAAAAGGAGAAGCGGTTTTGTTAAATGCTAAAACCGGAGATTACTTTGGCTTGAATGAAGTGGGAAACGATTTTTATCAATTGGTTGACGGGCAGCGAACTTTTAATGAAATTGTAGAATTGCTGGATAAGGAATATATTGTTGAGAAAGCGGTCCTCGAATCCGACCTAGGTGAATTAGCGAAACAATTGCTGGAGAGGGAAATTCTTTTTGAGGAGCAGTGAGTGAAGGTAAAAGGATTTTCAATCCCTACAGACATTCCACTAATGATTTGGATTCTTACCCGCACTGTATTTTATAGACGGCAATTGGCTTCGATGTCTCTTGAAGAGATTATGAGGGTTTCTCAATTACAGAAAGTGAAAAGTAACAAATTACCGGCAGTAGTTAAAAGGACAAGGTTGGAAAAAACCTATCGTTTGATTTCGTGGTATTACAGGCGGATTCTAAAGGTGTCGAATCCTTGTTTTGTTCGCAGTCTTGTCATATACGAGCAAGCGAAGAGAATGGGACTAGATGTGCAGTTGATCATTGGATTTCAGAAAAATGATCAGATCAATGGGCATGGCTGGATTCTTTTGGATGATGAGGTTTTTATCGATTCGAAAACCCATTTGGAGGAGTATACAGAGATTATTTCGTGGTAGATCAGATTTTAGAAAAGGATAAACTCATGGATAACATATACCAAAAAATCATATGGGAAATATTGAAATACAAATATGGGAATGCACGAATTGAGGATGTGAAAGGCGTATATGATTCCAAGTACGATCAAGGCATTATTGATCTGGCGGATCGGTTGCGGATCAATGGCGTGTTGTTTCATATTTTTCAACGAGAAGAAGTGAGCAAAATCATATCTAAAGAATTGGCTGCTTATGTTGAAAAAGATACAAAACGAATTGCTATGGAAAATCAATATCTTGAGATGCAGGGAATCGAGTTGCTTAAGGTTTTTCAAGCCAATCATATCCCCGTTCTTTGGTTAAAAGGAAATCCGAACATGCAATGGATTTATGGAGATTACACGACCCGTAGCACTTCTGATTTAGATTTTCTAATTCGAAAAGAGGATCGAATGCGGGCAGCTGAATTGATGAAGGGGCAAGGTTTTTCTTATCCGCAGGAAATCATGGATCAAAAGGGGGTGATCTTCACAGAAGAGGAGTATGCAAATTGGGCTCATGAAATGCATTATAGAAAACATACGCCAGTTATGGTGTTAAATCTGGATCTTCATTTGGAAGTGACCGGATTTCCCCAAGGGACTATTCCTAAAACTCTTTATCATTTGGATAACCGAGACTGGTTCAATCAAGTGGAGACTATGGAGTTGCGGGGAGAGCGGGTTCCTGTTTTAAAGAAAGAAGACGCGCTGATGCTGATGATTGATCATTATTCGGTCCACCATACCTTTTGTGGATTGAAATGGCTGCTTGACTTATGTGAAGTGATGGTCAACCAACAAGATCATGTAGATTGGAAGTACCTAAAAGAAACCTATGACCATCCCAACGAGCGCAAGTTGATGGGGATCTGCTTCCGAATGGTGGAAGAGCTAACCGGGGTCGATCGTTTTGGAGACGAACCGTGGGCGTTCTATTGGCCAGACCGCAATACAGATTACGAATACAGGATTTATCAGTCTTTTACCTTTGAAAACACAAAGGGCTGGAAGAAAAAAGTTCAGGGCAGACTGGCAAAAATTTTAATCCCGGCCAGTGCGAAGGATAGACGGAAAATGGCCTATTATTATTTTGGCAGCGGTGAGGCTTTAGCCCAACGTACCGGTCGGAAACCTGGAGGGAATCCATTTGGGCATATCTTTGCCGTGATTCACCTATATTGGAAGGAGCGTAAAAAAAGAAGATAATAAAAAACAAACCCGAAGGTTTGTTTTAGAGACTAAAGTTATCCAGATGGCACGCCAGCTGTGTTCTCTTTCAGATTTTCATATTCTGTCAGCTTTGGCTTTACATAAGTTTTCATATGTACCTCCTTTCTATGATTTTAAGAAATGCACTTTTCTTTGATATGGTAGTGATTGATTAAGTGTTCAAATGATAATCTTGGCATTTCATTGCAGAATGCAACTGACATTAATATGATACCTCGCGCTTGCTTAAAGCAATCAGATACGCTGAATTTAGTGAAAAATTGAAGTTATTTATGCAGATTAGGGAGGGAATGAAATTGAAGTTCCGATATGGTTGGCACAATTTCATCATTGAATTGGAAACTGAATCCGTGAGGTTTGTTGAGCTGATTGAAAAGTATACAAATTTTCATTCTCTAGAGGGTGGATTAGCAGCGGACATTCGATTGGAGGCTTATGATTTGGATCAGGGACCGCTTGCTATGGAGCCACCTGCAGATGCCGAATTTATGGGAATAAGGAAGGTGCAACTTGAATCGGTTGTCGACTATTTTTCATATCGAAGGGGAGAAGAAGACTGGCGGATTTATCAAAATTACGGTAGCTATTATCTAGACCGCAAGCATAATCGAATGGTTGTGGAACGGTTGCTTGCACCTATAGAATTTGAATACTATTCCATTCTGCTGCTGGTTCTGATGCCGATGATGGAGCTCTTAAAAAAATTTGGTTATCACCGTTTTCATACGGCGTGCGTGAATGTTAAGGGTCATGCGATTCTCTTATCCGGTGAAAGTGGTAGCGGAAAGTCAACCTCGACCTTCGCCTTGATGGAAAGTGGCTATCCCGTTTTGTCAGATGAAATGCCATTGATACGTTTTATGAATGGCCAGTATGAAGCGACTGTACTTAGCGATACGGTGAAGATCTGTGAGGATTCCCGCCAGCGTTTCTTTCAGGCGTTTACTGATGGCATGTTGTGTGAGTGTTGGAAGGATGAATGGTATTATCAATTGCGAAATATCCAGACTTGGGAATGTGAAAAGATGGAAAGCATTCAACATCTCTTTGTATTGAAGCAGTCGGGGAAGAAAAAAACTCGAATTGTTCCTCTGCATCCCGCGCAGGCGGTTTCTTCCTTGTTTCCCGTTACAATTAAACCCGGTGGAGAAGAAGAGATGGAAAAAGTCTTTCGATTTGTGATGACATTTTTGGACTGTATCAACTGTTATCAGGTGGAATTTGGTACAGATATGGATGACTTTGTTGAAAGTTTGGAAGGTGTACTGAATAATTAGAAGCATCAAAAAACAAACCCGAAGGTTTGTTTTTTGTAGATTGTCCGGATGAGCTTACGCCGAAGGATCTGGTGCGCTCGCTGTGTTTTTTTTGAGATTTTCATAATGGGTCAGTTTTGGTTTTACATATTCTTTCATGGTCAACCTCCAAAATATGTAGACGAATCAAACCTGCCCTATGCTATTATTATACCTCATCAAAGTGAATGAAATCATGATAGTGCTAAAGAATGTAGCCGTATTTTCATAGGTTAAAACGAGAAATGGTTTATAGGGTTTGGGATGGAAGGGTGATAAGATGCTTAGAAAAATCAAAAGAAGGATTCGACGTGCGATGCGACCCAAGGTTTTGCGGAAAATGGTAGTTTCGGGTGAAAGGAATCCGAGGTTGACGACTGTACCCAATCGGGAAGTGATACAGATTGTAGGTGAAAGTGACGAGGCGATATTTTCTGAAATGGAATCTATGAAGGAAAGGATTTTTCAAGATTTTTCACCTAGCGATCAGGTTTTAATTAAGTTTAATCTGAACACCGCCTTGCCCTTTCCAGCTTCCACGGATTTAGAAATGCTGGAACAAATCGTGTCTCAGCTGCACGATCTGGGCATTCATCGGATTTTCATTGGAGAATGTGCCTCAAATCCAAAAATTCCAACGCGCAAAACCATGAAAGAAAAGGGCTTGTTTGAGAGGATTGAAAAACAGGCAAAGATTATTTGTTTTGATGAGCAGGATTGGATTCGTGTCAAAGCGGATTTTCATTATTGGGAAGAGCTGATCGTTCCAAAAACGATTTTTGAAGTAGATAAAATCATTTACTTGGCCAATGTCAAAACCCATTGCCGTGCAGATTTTTCTTTGGGGATTAAATTGGCTGTCGGTCTTTTGCATCCTTTGAAACGATTTGAGCTTCATCGTGATCATCTGCAGGAGAAGGTCGCTGAGCTCTCTCTTGCGGTACAACCCGATCTGATTATTTTAGATGGCAGGAAGCCTTTTATTACCGGTGGCCCGGATGAAGGGATGACAGTAGAAGGCGATACGATAATCATTGGCACGAATTTGCTAGATGTAGATTTGGCAGGCTATGAACTGCTTCTGTCACTAAAAAAAGCGAATCAGGTGGTTGAACATTTTACAGAGGATCCTTATGAGATGAGGCAGTTCAAAGTTGCCAAGGAGATTTTTGAGCGCCGATAGATTTTTTATTGGGAGGATTTTATGAAAATATTATTGATAACATCCAAATTCAATAAATTGAATGTACGTTGGATGCCTCTGGGTGCCTGCTATCTGGCCGCTTCCTTGAGGGCCCGCGGACACGAGGTGCAGATCTTTGACCGATTTGCAATGTGTCATAATGATCAAGCGAATGAGATGGATTCAGTCTTGCTGTCTACGGTTCAGTCCATGCAACCGGATTGGATAGGCATGAATGTTGTTTCTCCCTATATTTTTGATGGGATGAAGGTTGTTCGATCGATCCGTACTGTGTATTCCGGAAAAATCGTCCTCGGTGGACATCATCCGACGGCCATGCCTAAATTGACCTTGGAGCGTATGCCAGAAATTGACGCAGTGATCTGCGGTGAAGGAGAGCTGAGTCTTTGTCAATTGGTAGAAGGGAAATCATATGCCATCATACCTGGTTTGGCATGGATGGAGAATGGTGAGTTTCATCAGAACCCATCGGAGCGGATTAGAAATTTGGATGAGCTTCCGCTGCCGGCGATTGACTTGCTGGATTTGAACTTTTACAGCCAGCGAAATTCCAGAACCATTCGCGAATTTAATTTGTCTGTGGGAACGATGATGGCTTCGCGAGGATGCAGGAATCGCTGCAGTTTCTGTACCGAAAATCTAACATATTACCCAGGTGTGTATTATCATGGATGCAAGTATGTTCTGGATTGGATGGGCAGCTTTTTGGATGCAGTAGCTATTGATGGGATCACTTTTCTAGATAGTGATTTTTTGGCAGACCGGGAGTGGGCGGTTGAGTTTTGCAGGGGCATTATTAAGCGGGGATACCAAAAGCGGATGGTCTTTTGTATACAGTCCAGAGCCAATCATTTGGATGTTGAGATTCTGGATTTATTGTATCGGGCAGGTTGTCGAAAGATCGAGCTGGGTATTGAGACAATCCGGAAGGATACCATAAACAGCATTGCCAAGAATGTTACATTGGAAGAAGTGGTAAAGGCAATACAGTTGTGTGAACAGGCGGGAATACGCGTACAGGGTAATCTGATCCGCGGCATGGAAGGAGAAACAATTGAGGATCTTTTAGAGACCGTTCAGTGGTGTCAAACCTTGGCGATTGATAATCTAACGTGGGGTTTATTGATGTTGCTGCCAGGTTCGCGCATGTATTGGGAAAAAGGTGGCCGGTTTTTTGAAGAGCATGAATGGACGGAGGCGAATATCAAGGAATACTATGCAACTGATCATCTTTCAAAAACCACTCAAGAGGAAATTGACGCCCTTTTTCAACCGGCTCTACGAAAATATCGCAAATTTAGCCACCACCGCAATTTCATTCGAAACAATCGTCTGCCGCATATTTGGGAGTATTATCATAGAAAGGTGAAAGAGCGCTGGTTTCAACGTTCTGCGCTTTGAAAAAATCCTGCAAAATTACTTATAAAGAAGAGATTCAGAGGAAACTGAATCTCTTTTTTTGTGGGAAATTGGGTATATATCGTATGAAATTGCACGATAAAAAAAGAAAAAGATTAATATTTTGCAGGATTAAAAATGCGGTTAGAATGCAGTTAGGAGGTAGCCATGGATCTAAAGGATCGTCAAATTAGAATCTTAGAAATTTTGCTTCGGGAAGAAAGCCCTTGTGTGGTTCAGGAGCTGGCAGAGCTTTTGCAAGTATCCGTTCGCACGGTTCGCTATGATATCAAGGAGATGAACTATTGGCTTGAAAAGATAGGGGCGGAGATTCAATCCAAGCCCAAAGTTGGGATTTGGATTGAAAACAAGGAAGCGGCAAGAAACTTGATTCAAGGTCAAGTCGACCAGGAATATCGCAATTACTCGGCTAAAGCAAGAAAGCTTTTAACAGTGATTGCATTGTTTGACGAAACCGGATTTGTCACCACGGAAAACCTGGCAGAGACCTTGGGTATTAGCCGGTCTACGATATTAGCGACTTTGAAAGAGCTAAAGGTGGAAGCCGAAAGCCTGAAATTAAAATTAACAAGCCGAGCCCGTTATGGTTATCAGCTGGAAGGTCCTGAAAAGGCCCAGCGGGAGTTTGCGGCGGACTATTTGGCAGACAGTCTGAAAGATCAAACCTTTGGAGAAGTTAGAAGCAATCTTCCTTTTGATGATGTGGAATCCCTGTTTCGTGAAATTCGCAAACGAATATCCTTATCCAAAAAGGAAAACGGGATCTGGATTCCCCAGGAACAGTTTCAAAAGGTTGCATCCTACATTTTCTTGTCCATACAAGGCATGAAGAAAAATCGTTATTTATCGGCAAGAAAAGACAAGCCTTTGGAAACGGATCAACCTCTCTATCAAATGGCTAAAGACATTTATGCTGGCTTGTCTTCTTGGCTGGATATTGAGATTCCTCTTGCAGAAATTGAAACTCTGAATCGGATTTTGCTGAAAAATCACTGCAAGGTCTTTGAACTAAAGGGAAAGCGAGTCTTTGATCCCAAGCTAATCGATACGGTGTATGAGATGCTTAGAATTGCAAGTTTTGAACTGACGATTGAAGATGACGCCCTCTTGCATCTGAAAGACGAGTTGCTTTTGCATTTGGAATTGAGTTTAGAGAAATCTCAATTGCAAATCGAAAGCAAGAATTACTTGCTGGAAGAGGTGCAAGCGCAATACCCTGACCTATTCCAGGTCGCCAAAAAGATGGCCGGTGTTTTTGAATCTTATTTTCAAATTCCCCTCAATGACGATGAAGTTGGTTTTCTGACCATGTATTTGGGTGAGAATACGGAACGGAAACGTGCGGGAGAGCGGCGAAGGATTTTAATCGTTTGCAGCAGTGGAAAGGGCGCGGCCAAGTTATTGGAGAAACGAATTCGAAACAACTTGCAGCATGTGGAGATTGTGGGACCGACTTCTGCATTTGAAGCGGAAGAAAATTTGGATCAATTTGGGCATTTGGATTTTGTTGTTTCCACCGTTCACTTGGAAATTCCCATCGCCTATATGGTCGTCAGTCCGGTCATTTCCAATGCGGAACTTGGAATGATTCACTCTCAGCTATACGGATTCCAATCCTTGAAGGAAACACGACGGATGGTAGCTGGTGAAAAGGTACGCGGGCAATTGGCCCAACCGGAAGGTCAGGCAAGCACCCAGCGAGATGTGTTAGAGGATTTTGCACATTTGACAGGCATGTCGGTGGTAGAATTCGGCGAAATGATAATGAAGTTAAGCGATGAGGAAGGTATCAAACTGGAGAATCAAAATCTTTGGGGGCTGATTCTGCATATTATCCTGTCGATTCCGAGATGGATCTATGGTGATTACGTGTCGGAAGGCGATTTGGATCGGATCCAGTCCCAACACCCTTCTTTATATAAAAAAGTAGAAGACACACTCTTTAGAATCGGACAAACCTATGACCTAGTGATTCCAACCGATGAGGTTGTGGCGGTCATGCGGTATATTGTGTAAGGAGAATGAAGTATGAAAGCATTGCGAATTCGTCCGGAGCGAATTTATCATCCGGATAAAAAAACCTATGAGCAAGCGGAAATTCGCGTTGTGGATGGGGCAATTCAAGCAATCGGAAAGGATCTTCCGCCTCAGGATGGAGAAGAGATTCTGGATTTGCCTGGATTGACGCTGACACCGGGATGGATTGATATCCATGTCCATGCCAATCCGATGGATACGGTCATTGGCATGCAGCCGGACCAAGTCGGTATACATCGAGGCAGTCCTATTGTTTTGGATGCGGGAACCGTCGGCACTGACAGTTTAGAACAATACCTAGCTGAAGTTGAAGCCCAATCCAAAACCGATGTAAAAATCCTTTTAAATGTTTCGCGCATTGGATTGAAACGCTTGGATGAAGGATCCAATCCTGACTGGATTGATGAAGAAGCGATTCGACAAGCGGTGAAAAAGCATCCTGACAAGATCGTCGGCATCAAAGCAAGAGCCAGTGCCAGCGTTGTAGGAGATCAAGGCATTCAACCCATTCAACGGGCCAAAGCCATCGCCAAGGAATTGCATCTGCCTTTGGTGGTTCACATCGGCAATATGCCACCCAAAGTGGAAGCGGTATTGGAGCTGATGCAAAAGGGGGATGTGATTACCCATTGCTATCACAACAAGCCCAATGGTCTCTTTGACAAAGCGGGGAAAATGATCCCGGCTGCCTATGCTGCTAAGCAAAGAGGTGTCCTCTTTGATGTGGGTCATGGCTCAGCAAGCTTTTCTTTTGAAACAGCAGAGCGGGCTATGAAGCAAGGATTTGAAGCAGATTTGATCAGCACGGATCTTTACGAAAAGAATTTGAATGGACCGGTCATTTCTTTGTCTCATGTTATGGACAAAATGATTGAACTTGGGATCAGTGTGGAAGACGCTGTCTCCAAGGTTACATTCAAGTCAGCAGAGGTCTTTGGATTAAGCGGATATGGAAGGCTGAAAGCAGGAGCCAAAGCTGTTTTTACCGCCTACAAGCGAAAAGAGGAGTCTGTTGAATTGACGGATAGTGTAGGCCAAAAGCGGATTGGTCAATCAAGGTTTGAAACCATCGTATCAATTGTCGATGGAGAAAGTTTTACATGGGAGGGGTCACGGTGCCAGAAATTATCAGAGAAATAGAGCAGCGCTTAAAGCTGACACCAGAAGAAAAAAAGGAAGTAAGAGAGGTGCTGACCTTTTCTACCAAACAGGGAGTGAAATGGGAGGATCAGTTCAGATTGGGATTTTTGTCCCACATGATTTCACTGATTCGCCGGGCGAAAGATGGCGAATGGGTGGCTGAAATGGATGAGAGTCTGTTTGCAGAAGTATCTAAAGAGGCCATTGAGCTGGCGGAAGAAATTGTTCAAGCGTTTACAGAGGAGGGTGCCCAGCACCGGTCCGAAGTCTTATTGGTATCAACCCATTATGAAATGGCGTTGAGAAAGGAGTCGTAATGGAAAAGGAAGTATTGATTGTCATTGGACATCGCTTGGGAAAAGGGCAAAAGGTTGCCAAGGGTGTTGAAAATGCAGGGGGCAAAGCCATCGTAATCGAAGGCATGGCAGCTGATATGAAGTTAGGTGATGTGATGAACGAGCATCAGGCTGATCTTGGAATTTCTTTCTGCGGATCAGGCGGAGCTGGCGCCTTGATGGCGGCAAACAAATACGGTTATAAGGCCAAGCATCATTTGCGTAGCGTTGAAGCCGGTGTAACGGCTGTGAAGGAAGGCTGCGAGGTTGTAGGCTTTGGTTTTATGGATATCGAGGAGTTGGGTGAAGCGTTGGTAAAAGCGCTTTTGGCCCGATAATCTCAAGAAGGAGGAGAGAGAATGAATTGTTTGCAAGAAAAGACTGCGGAAATCTTACTTGCTGCCAGTGGCGCAAACCGAAAGGAAGCGCTTGGCAACGCCTTTGGAAAATTTAAAAAGGAAGCGTACAAACAACTCGACGAAGCTTTAATCCTTCATATGGAACCCATTGAAGTGGATATTTTGGAAGAGAAAGTGACGGAGACAACAGAAAAGTTTCTATTTATTTTTATGCCAAAGGTGAAAACCCAGGTCCAACTGAAGGTAAGAATACTTACCCGGTTGAAGTTTATTAATCCATAGAGGAGGAAGTATTGTGACTGGACTAATTATCAAATCTATCATCATTGGTCTGCTCGGTGGCGGAGCCATCGCTGCGGGCGCGGCTAGAATGTTTCATTCGCCTGAATCTCAGGCCATGGGTGCCTTCCGCACCCTGGGCGAATTGAATGCCTGCAAAGGCGATCCAATTGCCCATTTCTCATTCGGTTTGGGATTCTTCTTTAACGCGGCAGCAGCTGCTGTGGCAACAGGTGCCTTGACACAGGACGTTCTACACCGGATTGTGCCGAACTTTGCGGCAGGCGCACTTCTTTTGAAAAACAAATCGGTTGAAGAAACCCTGTATGATCCTTCAAAAATGATTGTAACCGGTGCAGCAGCGGGGGCGGTTGTCGTTACATTTTTGAATACATTGGCTTCTGTCATTCCTGAGCAGCTTTCCATTATCGCAAAAGAGATTCTATCTCCTGCGGCAAGCTTGATGATCAACCCAGTGATGCCAATTATCTTCTGGCTGGCAGCTTTGGATGCAGGCAAGAAGACCGGTGTATGGGCGACCATTCTAGGCGGTACGGGACAAATGATCATGGGCAACGCGGTTCCAGGCTTGGTACTGGGCATTTTGATCGGACAATCCATTGAAGAAAAAGGATTCAATAAATCAGTCAAAGTGATGCTGGGCATTATCATTGCATTGTTTGTGATTATTGCATACTTCCGTGGTTTCTTCGCGAAACTGGGCTTGTAGAAGGAGGAGACGAGAATGGAAACGACAAACAACAACATGAAATCGGCTTTATTGGCCAACAAGACATTCCCTCTTTTGATGGCGCTGGCTTGTGCGGCGATCTTTGCGGGAACGCATCTTTATATCACATATGGAACAGGCGCATTCAACGAAATCTTTGTTGTACAAATGTTGGATGAAGGTTTGACAGGCGGCGACTATGCGGCGGCAGCCGGCTTTGCAACAGGATTCTTGCTGGCACGTATTCTGGAAGGTCCTTTGGTTGGTATCTTGGATATCGGCGGATCATTGATGACAGGCGTTGGCATCGGCATTCCTGCCATGATGTTGGCAGCTGGCATTACAGCGCCATTGGATAACTTTGCTTTTTCACTGGTAACAGGCGCGGGAATTGGTATTGCCTTGGGTCTTTTGATCATCGGTGTACGTAAAGCTATGCCGGAAGGGCTGTCTGCCAGTGGAACAGACGTTATGATGGGAGCCGGAAACAAAACCGGTCGATTCTTGGGACCATTGATTATTATTTCAGCCATTCAGTATAGCATTCCAGCAGGCATTGGCGCATTTATCGGTGCGGCGCTTGCATACCGCAAGGACCGACCAATCGCCGGTGGCGCGATTTTGGGTGCGATGCTGTTGGCAGGTGTATTCGCTTTTATGTAAGCGATCAAAAGACGAAAGAGGGATGCATGTGAATCTTTATAAGAATAAGGGATTAACAGAGATTATCAATGCAAGTGGCAGAATGACAGCGCTGGGAGTTTCAACTCCCCGCGCTGCAACCCTCGAAGCTATGGCTTCGGCGGGGAATCACTTTGTCGTATTGGAAGAATTAATGGCCTATGCCGATCGCGAGATCAGTAAATATACAGGAGCGGAAGCTTCTTGTCCAACTGCCTGCGCATCTGCTGGTATTGCCATTTCGATTGCAGCGACGATAGCAGGGGACAATCTTTTGCAGATTGAAACATTGCCTGCTAGCTGGCCGGGAGCGAAAAATGAAATCGTCTTGCAAAAAGGCCATGCGGTTAATTTTGGCGCGCCGATCGAGACCATGATTCGAGTGGGAGGCGGTCTTCCTGTATTGGCAGGACAAGCCAACAAGGTTAAACGCGAGCATGTTGCTGGAGCCATTACAGAAAATACAGCAGCGCTTTTTTATGTCAAATCTCATCATTGTGTGCAAAAAGGCATGCTTTCTGTAGAAGAGATGGCGGAAATTGCTCATGCCCACAATTTACCATTGATTGTGGATGCGGCAGCCGAAGAAAACTTGACTCAATATATTCAAGCGGGAGCGGATCTTGTAATTTATTCGGGATCGAAAGCCATTGAGGGACCCACATCAGGCTTTATTACCGGAAAAAAAGATTGGATTCATGCCTGTCACCTACAGTACTTGGGTCTTGGACGGGCCATGAAGATTGGAAAAGAAAATATCATGGGGCTCTTGCAAGCCCTGTCGGATTATAGAGAAGAGCGCACAGAAGAAGAAGTTGCAACCATGAAGGAATGGGCATCTCGATTGAGCGAAAAGTTTAATGGAATCGATGGGATGAACGCCGGTGTGGTACAGGATGAGGCTGGACGCGCCATCTTCAGAACCAAGGTTAAGGTTGATTCCAGTGTGGTTGGAATGTCTGCCGCGGAACTTGTGAAAGCTATGAAGGCATCTGATCCTGCTGTTTATATTCGTGAGCATTATGTGAATACGGGTGTATTGACCTTCGATTTGCGGTCAGTGCAGGAATCAGATTTGGAAAAGATTGAAGCGGTTGTACGCGGCTGTTTGGAAAGGAAGTAAGACATGAATCGATTGCAGAAAATTAGTTTTATGAAAAATCGGGTGGCGGTCAACTTTTTGGCAGGAGATCTGGAAAATGCCATAGAAGTAGTGAAAGCCATGGATGGACACGCCTTGGTTGGGATTTTGTCCAAGCAGTTTGACAATCCGGAAGAAGGCATCAAGGAAGTCAATGCCTGGCTGCAAGAGTTGCCGGCCCTTTCTGTTGGCATGGGCGGAGGAGATCCTGCTCAAGCGGTTAAAGCGGCCATGATTGCCTGTGAAACCAATCCAGGACATGTGAATCAGCCTTTTACGGGTGCGGGCTTTGCATCGGGCGCGTTACGGGCCAAAGGCGCAAATGAAACGGCTATTAACGTCATGATGGCGCCAACAGGAATCCCAGGCAAGGTCAAGATCAATACCGGCAAGTTCGGTGTGCAGGAAGCCGACGCCCTGGTGGATGTGGATACCGCCATGGCCATGATCAAGGATATGGAAGCTGACTCGGTGAAGTTCTTTCCCATGGGCGGATTGAAGTCCATTGAGGAATTGAAAGTTGTGGCGGAGGCTTGTGTACGGCAAGGCATTCAATTGATTGAGCCTACAGGCGGAATTACACCGGAAAATTTTGAAGAAATTGTACAGGTTTGTCTGGATGCTGGGGTTCCTTATGTCATGCCTCACGTCTATGGATCCGTGAGAAACAAGGAAACGGGAATGACAAACATTGATCAAGTCCGCAAGATCTATGAGGTTTTGGAACGAATCCTCTAGATCCTTTTCTTGCAGAAGGGAGATTTCTCCCTTCTCTTTTTTTGTTCAAACCTGAATTCATTTATAAAAGTATCAAAAACGTAAGAAAACCTCGAGGAAAGTGAAATACTCTCTTCATTCATTTGTTATATGTTTCGTTTAAAATGGAGGAAACGGTTCAAGAGGGGAGTGTTTTCATGCAAGAATTGATACTTATGTTGGGCGTTTTTCTGGCATTGATCGGTTTTGTCTTGTTACAGTCAAATATGATACATATTCATACATCCGATTCCAAGGCAAGCGCGGAAAACCAGGCCCGCCGCATGCGGCGACTAGGATCGGATGGAATGATTCTCGGAGGAGCAATGATTCTCTTTACTTGGCTGGATTTGTTCACCAAGCAATGGAGTATGAAAGATACAGCAATTGGGATATTAGTTTGCGGCGGTTTAATTGTCGTGATGGAATGGAGACGAAGGAATGCGTAAGCATTCCTTTTTTTGTGGGTAAATTCCCAGTAAGGGGGATTTTTGAATTAATTTTTAACTTTATCAAAATTATGGAAGTTAAGAAATCTTTAAAGAGTGCTTGTGATACACTGGATTTATAGAATGGAAAGGGGCGGAAAGATGGATAAGTTTAAATCTATGTTTGTGATGCTTTTGATCATATTGATTATTTTTACGGGGTGCACGCCTCAGGAAGCACCGGTGGTGGAGACACCGGAAGTGGTTAATGAAGAACCGACAAAAGAGTTGGAAGAAGTGGTAGAAGAGATCGTAGAAGCAACCAAATGGCGAGGTGCCTTTCTTGTGAGTCCATTGGATTTGCAAGCGACGGAGGAGGACGATCTGGGGGTAGCCGTGGATTCGACCTTTACCCTCAAGGGTTTGGAGTCTGGCACGGATCTTTCAGACAAGTTGACCTTTGAACCGGCGATTGCTTTTGATGCCAGTTGGCCTGGGAATGTCGAAGCGGTCATTCAGCCGCAGGTTCCTCTTGAGTCGGGCAAGATATACAAGATTACTTATGCGTCGGAGGAAGGTTCTCAAAGCTGGGCATTCCAGACCCAGGAAAGCTTTGGTTTGAAGCGGAGCATTCCAAGGCATCAGGCGATGGATGTCCCTGTAGATGCAGCCATTGAGTGGGTTTTTACTCAAATGGATTTAGAAAACATTCAAGACTATGTAACCATTGAGCCGGAACTAAAGGGTGAATGGCGGTTTTACCGTGGAACATGGACATTCTTGCCGGAAAAATTGGAAGCGGGAACTATGTATACCTTTACGCTATCTGGCGATTATGCCACCCTTGACGGGGATACGCTGGGTGAGCCGGTGACCATGTCCTTTTCAACAACGACACAAAGCGAACGTCCTGATACCTGGATGGTATTTGATGCCTATTACCATCAAGAACCAGACCAAGGCTGGCTCTTGTCTTTGAGTGGACGTGGGTTTGATCCCGGAGAAACCTTCCCGGTTCGCATTGAACGCTATCTTGAATTGGATGGTTTTTTGAAAGACATCGAGACGCAACATGCCTTCTTGCCGTGGGGATCCAATCCGGTACGGAAATGGATCGAGGAAGATAAGCTGCAAACGGTTGAGGAAACCTTGGGAACCATTGTTGGATCAGCGGCCAGAGGCTCTCAATTTTATCTTTCCATTCCGGATGCTTTGCCGGAGGGGAATTATCGTCTGACGACAGAGGTGGAAGGCATAGTGGCCCGTACTTTGGTACAGGTACATCCTTTGAATGCCATGGTTCAGACGACGGACCAAGAGATTGTTTTTTGGGCTGTGGATCCTGAGACGGGAGCGGGCAAAGAAAACATATTGGTTCAGACTGGTGATGAAATTCGAAAAACTGATGCAGAAGGAACCGCGATATTCCGCATGGATGTAGAGAGTGATCCGTTTGTGGTACTGGCCAAGGAGGAAGGGCAAGCGCCATTGGTACTGGCCTTGCCTCAAGCATGGGAAAGCTATGACGGTTGGTATTGGAGCGGATATTACGGCAATCCAGAGTATTATACGACTCTCTTTACCGATCGGGGCTTGTACCAACCGACGGACAGAATCGAAGGCTGGGGTGTATTGCGGGCCAAGGATGAAAGAAGTCTGGATCGATTGACTGTATCCCTGGAGACTTGGAGCCAAGAAGCCAGTGTATTAGCGACCCAGGATGTGGATGTTGATGAAGCCGGTACCTTTGTCTTTGACTTTGAACTCAAAGACTTGTTGCCGCAGACTTATCGCATTCGTGTTTATGAAGGCGATACGATTGTAATGGCCAGAACCATTGATGTCGGACGGTATGTGAAGCCTGAGCTGATCGTAAATGTAGATACGGACAAGCGATACTATGAGTCCGGACAAGCGGTTGAGCTGGCGCTTTCCTGCAATTTCTTTGATGGAAGCCCTGCTGTAGGAACAGAATTGGAAGTGACCTATCACGATACGGCCTATCACCGCGAATCGGTGAAAGTCGATAAAAATGGCAATGCCAAGTTGAGCATTGTTCCACAGGTAGATATGCCGACAATCATGGGACAGTCCATTGATTTTTATGTGCGTACCAAGGATGAACAGAATAAAGAAGTAACGGATTATGCCAATATTCAGGTCTTTCCGCGAGATGTGTGGATCCAGGTAGATGCAGAAATCGAAAACGGCAAGGCCAATGTTGAGATTGCCAACTACAAGTTGGATCTGAACAAAGCCAATGGACCCAACCGAACGGGCCAAGATTCTGATTTTTGGGGCGATCCCATCGCTTTGGACTTGCATATCGCTGTAGTTGAAGTCTACTGGGAACAAACCAGTGTGATCAAGCACTATGATCCCATTGAACGGCGGATTATTGACATGCCGCAATATACAAAACGAGAACGGCCTGTTACCCGGTTTGATTTTAATGGCATTGAGGGGGGCAATTTTGAGTTCCAAGCGGATGCCGACAAAACCTACAAGGTGCAGGTGCTGACAGAAGATCAGCAAGGGCGAAGTGTGGAAGTGACAAAATCAGTCCATGATTATTATTGGGGCCGACCGGATCCGAATTCACCATATATCGAGCTTAGAAAACCGGATTGGAGTAAAGAATACAGCATTGGTGAAACGGTGCGATTAATCTTGAATCGAGGCGATGCACCAGTGGAAAGCATGGCGGACAATGCGCGTTTGATGATGGTTGTTTATCAAAATGGCATTCGAGAAATCCGTTCTTATGCGACACCAACTGCAGAATTCACCTTCAAGGAATCCGATTTACCAAACCTGTATGTGCAGGCATTGTATTTTGACGGCCGTCAATTCCTTCGTTCCATGCCGACGATTGTTTCCTTTAAGGAAAGCGACCGGGAGTTGACAATTCAAACTGAGACCAATCAGGAGCGTTACGCGCCTGGAGATACGGCAACAATTGATTTTCTTGTAACCGATCCCGATGGGAATCCGGTCAAAGCCAACCTTTATCTTGCTGTGGTTGATGAGGCATTCTTTGCCGTACGAGATCAGTTTGCCGATCCTTTGCGAGATTTGTATCGGAATATGGGATATCCGAATTTGACTCGGTCAACAGCATCAACTGATGGCGGAGACTATAATCTCTTTGGCGGAGCAGAAGGCGGTGGAGAGGGTGATTCCATTGCCATTCGTTCTGATTTTCGAGATACGGCTGTTGTACGGGATTTGATCACCGATGCCAATGGACGCGCGCAATTCTCCTTCGTACTGCCGGACAATTTGACCACATGGCGATTGACGAGTTTGGGCATTACGGATGAGCTGATGGCAGGCGCGGAAACAGCGCCAATCGAGGTTGGTTTGCCATTCTTCCTGCAAGCCATTGGGGCAGAGGAATTCCTGTCAGGAGATATTCCAATGGTGGGATATCGTGTATACGGGGCGAAATCAGGGCAAGCAGTGACCCATCGATTGCGCTTGGCGCAAAACGGGGAAGTCATTTATGAGACGGAAAAGGAGACACAGGCTGGTCAAATATCCTATTTGGCCATGCCAGAACTGAAGACAGGATCCTATACTTTGACCATGACCAGCGAAACGGCAGATGCTTCTGATGGCATTGAGAAAACCATTGAAGTTCTGGATGCAAGAAACGCCGCATGGGTTGATTTTTCCTATAAGCCAGGGGATTTGTTCCTCTATCCGTATGGAGAGCTGACCATTCTTCCAGCTGAACAGGGCTGGTTGTATCGAGAGTGGCGTCGCTTGCTTTACACAGGCTCTAGACGAGTAGATGCAGCCCAGGCGAGACGACTGGCCCAGATCCAGATGAATCAGTGGATGGAAGAGCAAATCGATCTAGTGGAACCGCCATTTGAGTTCCAGCAATACAACGGCGGATTTGGCTTGGTTGCCTACGGCGAGTCGGATCCAACTTTGACGGCAAAAATGCTAGCTTCCGGTCTGCCGGAGACGATGAAGGACAAGGCTTTGAACTACTTGAACCGTCTGCTGGACGACACGGGGGATGAACTGGAAACAGCTGCGGCCCTTTGGGGTTTGGCCAGCCAAGGCGAGCCTGTGCTGAAAAAGCTTCAGGCCGCGGAAGAGCAGATGATCAACCATGAAGCTCGCTTGTATCTGGCCTTGGGTTTTGCCTATCTGGGAGCGGAAGAAGAAGCCATGTCGATCTATGAACCACTGATGAGAGAAAGGGCCTATACCTTTGGTGATCGGACCTATGTCTATTCAGGTGATTTTAATCAACAACGAATTGATACCATGCTTGCTGCCTTGGTGGCAATCCGACTGGATCGCCCTGAAGCCATGGAATTGTATGCATATGCCAGGGATTTGCCGCCGATGAAGGAATTGAATCGTCTGGAGAGAGCCTTGTTCCTGCAGAATTTTGAAGTGGATCCAAGTGTGGAAGGCCGCATTGAAGCAATAACACCGGAGAAAACCATTGAAAGAACCATTGGTGTTGATGAGATGGCTACGTTTATGATGAGTGCTGAAGAATTGGCCAATACCGATTGGCGAACGGTTGAGCATGTGGAGATGAGCCTGGCTGCACATATTCCAGTAAGAGAATTGTATAATCCGCAGGACGGCATATTGGGCTTGCAGCGGAACTACTTGCTTTTAGGCAAATCATTGGAGGAAGCAGCCGTTGGTGATGTGGTGCAGGTGCGTCTGCGCTTGCAGTTGGACAAAAATGCGCCGGAAGGCGGTTATGTGATCTCGGATGTGCTGCCGTCAAACTTACGATTTATGGATGCGACAAAGCGTTATGATGATCAATACTGGCTGGACAACAACGGCCAGCAAGTGACCATTTACACATGGCCGGTTGGCAAAAGCTTGGAAGTCACGGTATTGGCACGGATCGTCGCACCAGGAACCTATCAGGCTGAACCTGCCTTTGTTCAGGCAAGACAGCATTATGGGCGTCTGAACACGGATTTGTTTGGTTTCTCTGAGGCACAAGAATTTGAGGTAAGAGCCAATGAAACGGATTCTTCTGCTAACTAGTATCTTGTTTGTATCTTTGATGGGGGGCGCTTGCGCCCCCTCTCTTGAGTTGGAAGAGACGCCTTTTGCTCTTGAAATGAATTTGGAGACTGAACCTGCGGATCAGACGGAAATGCTAGTGGACCCAAAAACCGATGAAAAAAGCGGAATCATAATGCCCCATCATGAGCTTGCGGGAGAAATCATCGAATTGGCTTGGGAAAGGGCGCTTAAGGCGGAACCGGACCTGATTGTTTTGATTGGGCCGGATCATCCGGGCAGGGCTGCTTATCCTTTGATTTGGACCGAGGGGACCGAGAGACAAGCAGACTTGATCGTGTCAGAGCTTGCGGGAGATTGGATTCAGTCTGGTTTGGGGGGCATGGCAATCGCCGCTGATCACAGCATCGAGACGCCGCTGATGTTTCTGCCGGAGGAAGCGCGGGAGATTCCCGTCTTGGCAATGACCGTACCGCGGGGCATGGATGATGAGATACTTGATCGAATCCTTGCTGCAATTCAGAGTTTGCAAGGGAATTGCCTCTTGGTTGGATCGGTTGATTTTTCCCATAACCTTGTCAGCGAAGAAGCGGAAGGGAAGGACGAGGCTTCCTGGACATGGATTCAAAACCGCGAACTGGAATCCATAAAATACGCCGGCAACGAGTATTTTGATTCACCGGAAACCCTTTTGATCCTCCTAGGCTGCCTAGAAGGAGAGGCAGACCGAATTCTCCGGAGTGACAGTTCGGATTTTGGTTGGAGTGTTAGCCTGCTGGGGACTTCCTATCAGGTGATTCAGTTCAATTAAAATAGGAGTATCCATATGCAATTGGAGGTCTAGTATGAAAACCCAACGTATAGCTGGATTGCTTATAATCGGACTATTGGCGGCTTTGCTTGTCTGGCAGATTCGAACACTGAATCGCTTGAATGCCTTGATGGAGAACGAAACTTCATTCCCAGTTTCGATGTCGGAGGCTTCTTTAGAGCCGGCAAGTCCGGAAGAAGCGGCGAATGCCGGAAGCAATGAAGAAACCCAATGGACGGAAGCGATTGAAATGGAACATGATCAGCGTTTGATTGACCTGGAAAGAAAGATTGAACGGCTGAATGACATTCTTCTCGAAGTGGAAGGTGTGGAGGTGGTCCATGGAAAAATCACCAGCATCAGTCATTTAGACGGATGGGTGTTGGAAATTGAATATCTGGAGAATGTCGGACCTTATATCATTTCATCCGAAGTCAAGGCATATCTTATTGATTTGATCGGTCTGACAGAGGTGACGATGGAGGATCTGGAGAAGAAGGTCGAAGTGGATTTGAAGACTTATGAAATGTCGCGACGTAAAATGGACACTTATACCTTTATTGTTGTAAATGGTGAAATTCTTCATATTTATCAAGGCTGGGGAGACTGGGATTTTCCTACAAACTCTTAATCCTGTATTAAATTTAACGGGGACCGCTTTCAGCGGTCCTTTTTGAATGGTAAGATAGAAGGGAGAGAGAAAAGGAGGCGGGACGATGAATAAAACAATTCGAATTCTAGCCGTTGATGATGAAAACGAGATTTTGCAATTAATCAAACGATATTTGGAGTTGGAAGGTTATCAGGTGGATACGGCATCCGATGGATTAGAGGGGTTGTCGCTTTTTGAAAAAGGAAAATATGATTTGGTTCTGGCAGATGTCATGATGCCAGGCATGGATGGTCTTTCCATGGTGGAAAAAATTCGCGAGCAGGACAGGCAGGTCTTGGTCTTGTTTTTGACTGCTAAAGACGGTGACACTGATCGCGTCCTGGGCTTTAAGTTGGGCGCGGATGATTACGTTACCAAGCCTTTTTATATGAACGAGCTGACTGCACGGATTGCAGCGCATCTTCGACGCTATCAGCCTGCCCAGCAGGAAGAAAGCGAGAAGTTTGTCTTTGGAAAATTGAGCATTGATATCCCTCGGGTTGAAGTCAGAAAAGAGGGAGATCTGATTGAGCTTCGGGCCAAGGAGTTTGAAATTCTTGCCTTTCTTGCATCCCATGAGGGCCAGGTCTTCAGCAAGGGGCAGATCTTCGAGAATGTATGGAAAGATGATTATATGATGGATGACAATACCGTCATGGTTCATATACGACGTCTGAGAAAGAAAATTGAAGACAATCCGGATGAACCGAAATATATCAAAACCGTTTGGGGCTTGGGATACAAGTTCCAGGGAGGTGAATCGTAAGCATGGATACCGGCATTCTTTTGCTGATTATTGTAGCACTTTTTGTCGTTATTCTTGTCTTGCTTCGAAAGCGCAACAATCAGCTGGCCAATCGATTGGGCGTGATCCAGCAGGTATTGTCTGGTAAAACTTCCATGCGGATCCTGCGGGACGAAAAAGACAAGGACGCTGTATTGGATTTTGCCATTAATGACTTGATGGAAGCCTTGCAGCAGACAAAATTGGCTGCTGAGCAGTCTGAACTAAAGAGGAGGCAGTTGCTTTCCAATATTTCTCATGACATTCGAACGCCCATTACTTCGATTATTGGCTATATCGACGCCTTGGTGGAAGGAAAGATCACAGACCCGGAAGAACGGGAGGAGTATTTGCGCATAGCGGCGGAAAAGTCCCGTGAATTGAAACGATTGACCGATGAAGTCTTTGAACTGGCTAAAATCGACGCTGATGAAATGGAACTGCATCCCGAGCGACTGGAGATCAATGAACTTTTGCGTTCTACGGTAATTGGATTTTTGCCTTGCTTGCAGGAAGTGGGCATGGAAGTCGTTAATGAGATACCGGATGATCGATACTTCATTTATGCAGACCGTATGTCCATTGTGCGGATCTTGCAAAATCTGATTCAAAACGCCATTCAGCATGGCAAGAGCGGAAAAGTATTGGGTCTGCGGGTTGAAAAACACCGCAATCAGGTGGTATTGTCCATTTGGAATTTGGGCCAACCGATCCCGGAAGATAAAATTAATCGCGTATTTGAACGGTTGTTTAAAACCGATGATTCTAGAAAGACCAAGAACGGAAACCATGGTTTGGGACTGTCCATTGCCAAGCGGCTGACAGAAAAGAATGGTGGGACAATCCGTGTTGAGAGCGGACAGAATCGAGAGACGACATTCTCGGTTCGGTTCCCGATTTTTGTTGGATAAGGAGGGAAAGAGATGATTGCGATCGAAACAAAAAATTTAACCAAAAGCTTTGGTTCTCATCGCGCAGTGGATCGCGTCAATCTTTCGATTGAGCAGGGCGAAATATATGGATTTCTCGGCAATAATGGTGCCGGGAAAACCACAACAATCAAGATGATGACGGGGCTTTTAACGCCCACGGAGGGCAGTGTCCGATTCTTTGGAAAAGATATTCGGAAGTCACGCCAGGAAATACTGAAGCGGATAGGCTGCATCATCGAAATTCCGGGGTTCTATGGAAATCTTAACGGTCAGGAAAACCTGGAAATTTATTTGCGACTTCGGGGAGTAACGAAACGAAAAGCCATTGAGGATACCATGGAGTTGGTCGGATTGGATCCTAAAGACATGGGGCTTGTTCGCGGCTATTCTTTGGGGATGAAACAACGATTGGGAATTGCGAGGGCCTTGTTGAACCAACCTGAAATTTTAATTTTGGATGAGCCGACCAATGGGTTGGACCCATCAGGAATTCGCAATATGCGAAAACTCTTGCGAAAATTAGCCAAAGAACAGCATATGACCTTGTTCCTTTCAAGTCATATTTTGACAGAGGTGGAACAATTGGCTGACCGTGTTGGCATTATTCATAACGGAAAATTGATCGACGAGATTGCTTTGGAAGGGCTGCGCGACCAAGGGGCGGAGTATTTCGAAATTGAAGTAGACCGTCCGGCGGAAGCCTTGCGCCTTTTGGAAACAGAATTGGGTATTTTTGATTTTTCTGTGAAGGCGGACAATCGAATCGAGGTCTTTGATGCTCAGGATCAAATTGCAAACGTCAACAAGATGCTGGTTGCAAACAAAATTGAGGTGCGCCAACTGATTCGAAAATCCATGAGTTTGGAGCGCCATTTTGTGGAGTTGACAGGGGGCGAAAGACGGATATGAAGCAATTGAAATTGGAATTTATGAAATTGAAACGTTCGCCGCTGATCCTGTTAAGCATTCTGGGGATTTCCATCGTTCCCCTTTTAATGGGCGCTGTTATGCCCAAAACGACGGATGGCTTGGAAGGCGTCACTTTTGCTGGTTTTATCGAAGATGTACAGATGGTCAATCTTATGATTATGGGCATTTTGATGTTTGGTCTGATCACGTCTTATACCTATAGCAAGGAGTTTGAAGAGGATACCTTGAAATCAACTTTGGCGATTCCAGTAAGGCGGTCCCGTCTCTTGTTGGATAAGTTCATTGTGGTCTTTGCCTGGGTGCTGGGCTTGTTGCTTTTAAACGTCTTGGAGGTTGTGGTCATTGCCATGATTTTTGGACTTTCAGGCTTGAACTTGTCAGCTTTTTTAACAGCAGTGGGCATTTCAATCCGTGATACCTTGATTTTCATGCCTTTATTGACACCGATTATGTTTGTCACATTGCTGGTAAGAAAATATGTTGCGGGCATCGTATTTTCCATCACAGTTGTGGTTGTCAATATTGTGGCCCTAAGTTCAGAAGTATATTATGCTTATTATCCCTATACGATCCCCTTGTTTCTTGCCGGACCGGTTCCTGAGGATATGGTTTTATCGATTCCCTTGTCTGTGGTAATTTTAGGGACCACTGGAATTCTGGGGGCTGTTGGCAGTTTGGTTTATTTCCAGAAAATGTCCGTATAGGCTTGACCAGTGGGACCATATCCAGTAGGCTAGAGGCGAAAAGGAGGTCAAGTCTATGGAGAAACCACTTGTTGCGGTTGATCTGGACGGCACCGTAGGGGATCCCTACGCTTGGTTGCACCGGGTCAACGAAATTTTTAACCTGTCTTTGACACCAGAGAATTTTCATCACCTAAGCATTCGAAAAAATGAAGGATGCGAACATGTGCCGGCGAATTTTTATGTCGAAAACAAACCGATTTTTCATGAAAATATCGGCATGAGAGAAGGAGCCATTGAAGTTATTGAACGACTTCGAAAGCAGTTTGAATTGATCTTTGTAACGGGCCGAACGTCGGACATGAAGGACCTTACCGAGAAATGGTTTGCTGAGCATGGCATGCCGGAGGATTTGCCGGTTGTCTATTTGGGTCTAGGCCTGAAAACCACTTGGACAGACAAGCATAAGCCGGTTGCTTTTTTGGAAGATAACGTCAATCAATCAGAGGCCATTGCCGCATCTGGGATTCCTGTTATTTTGATGGATGCATCCTATAACCGATCTTTGAAGGGAAGTAACATTATTCGTGCCGGCTCATGGAAAGAAGCTGGAAAGATTTTGGAAAAGGGTCTTTACAAAGAGAAATCTGCATGCTAAGGTTAATGTGAAAAATAAAATAGAACAGCTAGGGGAGTCGGAATATGGCCGACTGAGAGGAAGCCCAAAAAGCTTTGACCCTTACACCTGATCTGGATGATGCCAGCGTAGGGAAGCTTCGTACTTGAAATGTACACGCGTGCTTACGGTAGCACGCGTGTTTTTTTGATTGCGATGAATACATCTTCAATGAGTATGTCTTCAAAGTCAGAAACCTTCACGTTCTAGCTGTTCAAAAGGAGAGGAAGAATGGCAACACAGATGCAAGCGGCGAGAGCCGGCAAGATCACACAAGCAATGGAACGTGTAGCACAAAAAGAGGGCGTAACGACTGAGTGGATACGCGAGCGGGTAGCCAAAGGGACGATTGTGATTCCGGCCAATATCAACCATACGGCTTTGGATCCTGAAGGCGTAGGTGAAGGTCTTCGCACCAAGATCAATGTCAACCTGGGTATTTCTAAGGATGAAAATGATGTGGCCAGAGAAATCCAAAAGGCCAAACGAGCCATCGCCATGAAGGCGGAAGCGATTATGGACTTGTCCAATTACGGCAAGACGGCTGACTTTCGAAAAGAACTGATCGGTTTTTCATCGGCCATGATTGGAACGGTTCCTGTTTATGACGCTTTGGGATTTTATGAGAAGGAATTAAAGAGCATTCGACCTCAGGAGTTTTTGGATGTGGTGGAACAGCATGGAAAAGACGGTGTGGATTTTGTGACCATCCACGCAGGCATGAATCAGACCAGCGCACAAACGTTTATGCGAAACCCGCGTTTGATGAATATCGTATCGCGAGGCGGATCTTTGATGTTTGCCTGGATGCGTTTAAATGACCGTGAGAATCCCTTCTATGAGTATTATGAAGACCTTCTGGACATCTGCCGCCATTATGATATTACATTGAGTTTGGGTGATGCCTGCCGGCCTGGTGCTATTGCAGATTCGACTGATGCTAGCCAAATTGAAGAGCTGATCCGTTTGGGTGAATTGACCAAGCAGGCATGGCGCAAGGATGTGCAGGTGATGATTGAAGGACCTGGTCATATGGCTCTAAATGAAATTGAAACCAATGTGGTTTTGGAAAAGAAACTTTGCCATGGCGCTCCATTCTATGTACTGGGACCGATTGTTACAGATATTGCACCGGGATATGACCATATAACCTCAGCGATTGGTGGTGCTTTGGCTGCCAGCAAAGGCGCTGATTTTCTTTGTTATGTCACACCGGCTGAGCATCTTCGTTTGCCAACTGAAGAAGACATGGCAGAAGGCATTGTGGCAACCAAGATAGCCGCCCATGCAGCAGATATTGCAAAAGGAATCCCTGGGGCACGTGCTTGGGATCATCAGATGAGCCATGCCCGTCAGCGCCTGGATTGGGACACGATGCTGGATTTGGCCATTGATCCTAATAAGGCTAAGGAAATGCGGGCATCTTCAACTCCGGAAGATGCCAGCGTTTGCACCATGTGCGGGAAAATGTGCGCGGTACGTACTTTGAACAAGGTGTTGGACGGGGAAGATGTCAACATTTACAAGGAGGAAAAAAACGCATGAAGACGAGAAAACTAACGACCATGGCTGCCTTGATGGCATTGGGTGTTCTTGTTGGACAATGGTTTTACATCCCTCTTGGTGTTGCAAAGATCTTTCCCATGCAGCATTTGATCAATGTTGTTGCTGCGGTTCTTTTAGGACCGGCAGGGGCGGTAGCCAATGCCTTTGGCATTTCGGTATTGCGGAATCTATTGGGAACAGGCTCACTTTTGGCTTTTCCCGGCTCTATGATCGGTGCTTTTTTAGCTGGATTTTTGTATCAGCGATTCAATAGAATCGGATGGGCGGTTGCGGGAGAAGCCTTTGGCACGGGGATCCTTGGTGCCTTGGTGGCAGTTCCTTTTGCACAGTTGTTAATGGGCAAGTCTTTTGGAACCTTTGCTCTTGTTATCCCCTTTTTATCCAGTGCTGCGGTCGGTGCAGTCCTGGGCGGGGTGATTTTGTCCGTAGGAGCCTTTAAATCGCTGATCTTGAATTGGAAAGAATAGGGAGATCCCGTTTTCGAATTCCCGCCAATGGGTTATAATGGGAAGAGAAAGAGGGGGAACATCGATGTTAACAAGACGCAGAGCAAGAGGAGCAATATCATTTGGTAAAAAGCGGTCTGCAACCAGGCAAATTGGTCTGGGGGTTTTCATTGGACTTGCCTTATGTCTGTTGATTTACTTGTTGATGGCATATGGCCCATGGATCGACCAGTGGACCGTAGACTCCTATATAGAACTTTTAGAGGAAGACTATTTATACCAGCGTGCTTTTTCAAAAACAGAGTATGAAGCGCTTAAGGCAAAAGTGGATGAACCATTTTTGGTAACCAAGGCGGACTTTCAATCCTTTGTTTATGATGTACGGGAAATGGTTGATGATCCTTTCTTGTATTTCTTTTATGATGATTTGAAAACCCGGGATTATTCACGCATTAGCAGCCGAAAGACGGGCTTTGTCGGAGAAGATTCGGAAGACTCGCCAATAATTCCTGACGATACCGGGGTGATTCGTTTTGGAACTTTCAAAGAAGGTTTGGCGGAAGATACGGAAAAGCAGCTGCAAGATTTTTTGGAAGAAGGAAAGACCAAGTTGGTTTTGGATCTTCGAGACAATGGAGGCGGCGACTTGGATGAAGCAGAAGCTGTTGCTGATTTGCTTTTGCGGGTCAACAAGGAAATCTATTCCGTTCGGTACCCACGGGAAGAAGTGACGAAATTCGCTTCTAAAACCGTTTATAGCTTTGATCATATATCCATTTTCCTTAATGAAAGAAGTGCTTCAGCTTCAGAATTGCTGGCTTTGAGTCTGAAGATGAATTTGGGCAATCGTGTTGAGCTGATCGGTCCGTCTACTTATGGAAAAGGCGTTGGGCAGTTGGTTTACACGAATCCGGTCAATCACACAAAGTTTTATGTGGTTAATTTTCGATGGACGGTGAAGAACAAAGATGTGGATGATTTGCAAGGTTTGTTGGAGCATTCAGTCACCTTAGAAACAGAAGAAGATTACTGGCGTTTGCAGGGAGCATTGGTTGAATAACCAATGCTCTTTCATTTTGTTTGAAACTGCAAACTTTTTTTAAATTCTCTAGGCGGGCTTCTATCGAAAACCAGCAATTTCTGGTATAATGAGAAAAGAATTAATTTTCAGTCAACTCGGCGTTTTCGTTACGATTTGAAAATATTTCCAAAAAGATGAAGGGTTGAGGGAAATTGATGGTATACTTTAAGTAAGAACTTCGGGGAAACGGCGTCTGATCGAGGCAAACGTTTACTTGATGGTTTTACCATAAAGACATAAGGAGGCTAAGTATTTATGAAGAATTATTCACCCAGCAAAATCCGTAACGTAGCATTATTAGGACACCAAGGATGTGGGAAAACATCATTGTCAGAAGCATTGTTGTTTACGACGGGCGCGATTAAGCGAGTAGGGCGTGTAGAAGACGGATCAACCGTATCAGATTACACAAAAGAAGAAAAGGATCGACAAGTATCGATTAGCACAGCACTTCTACCTATCGAATGGAATGATCATAAATACAATTTCCTTGATGCACCGGGATATTTTGATTTTGTAGGTGAAGTAAACAGCGCCTTGCGGGTCGCCCGGGGAGCCATTATCGTCATGGACGCTTCAAGCGGAATTGAGGTAGGCACAGAAAAAGCATGGGACTATGTACAGAGAAGAAATCTTCCTTCCATCATCTTTATCAATAAGATGGATAAGGAAAACATCAACTTTGACAAACTCTTGGAAGAGATTCGAGGCAAGTTTGGCAAGCGTGCGGTTCCATTCTGTATTCCAATTGGAAAAGAGCAGGACTTTGAAGGTTTTGTCAACGTAGTTGACATGAAGGCGCGGATTTATGACGGCACCAAGTGCAATGACGCGGAAATCTGGCCAGAGAAAATGGATCGGGTCAATCAATTGCATGATATGATTGTTGAATCCGTTGCTGAAACCAGTGAAGAACTGATGGAAAAGTATTTTGAAGGGGAAGAGTTTACCATCGAAGAGATTCATGGCGGTTTGCGCCAGGGCATCCTGGATGGAGAACTGGTTCCGGTATTGGTTGGTTCAGCAACCAAGAATGTAGGAACCCATACCCTCTTGGATATGATTTGGGATTATATGCCTGCACCGGTGGATATGAAAAAGCCTTTTGGCGTAAAACCAGGCACAGAAGAGCAAATCGAGCGGGAAATCAGTGAAGACGCGCCGTTCTCGGCGATCGTATTCAAGACGATTTCTGACCCCTTTATTGGCAAGATCAATCTCTTCAAGGTTCGTTCCGGATCTGTTAAGAGGGATCAGGAAGTATTGATTGCCAATAAGGAAGAAAAAGAAAAGATGGGTGCCATCTTTATGCTGCGGGGCAAAGAGCAGATTGAAATGAAGGAAATTACGGCCGGTGATATCGGAGCGGTTGCCAAGATGCAATATCCTGAAACGGGCGATACCTTGTGTGATCCCAAATCCCCGATTCAATATCGCGGCATTCCGAATCCACAACCAACACTTTACAAAAGTGTTGAAACGGTCCGCAAGTCGGATGAGGACAAAATTTCTGACGCCCTTCACAAGATCATGCTGGAAGACTTGACTTTCGTTGTTGACAGAAACCGTGAAACCAAGCAGCAATTGATTGGCGGCCAAGGGGTTACCCAGTTGGAAGTAATCAAGAGCAAGCTTCACAACACCTATGGTGTTGAAGTCGTATTCTCAGATCCAAGAGTTATCTATCGTGAGACAATTCGAGGAAATTCTGATGTACAGGGCAAGCATAAGAAACAAACCGGCGGCGCAGGCCAATATGGTGATGTTAGGATTAGGTTCGAGCCAACGGAAGAGCCATTTGAGTTTGTAGAGAAGATCTTTGGTGGTTCCGTACCGAAAAACTATATCCCTGCTGTAGAAAAAGGTTTGAAAGACTGCATGACCAAGGGTGTTCTGGCTGGATATCCAGTAATCGGTGTCAAAGCGACATTGTATGACGGATCCTACCATAATGTTGACTCCTCTGAGATGGCCTTTAAATTGGCAGCAGCTTTGGCCTTTAAAAAGGGTGTTAAGGAAGCCAAGCCTGTATTGCTGGAGCCGGTGATGAAGATTGAAATCACCATTCCGGAAGACTACATGGGTGATATCATGGGCGATATCAATAAGCGACGCGGTCGCGTATTGGGTATGGATTCCGCAACTGGCGGCAAGCAGATTGTAACGGCTGAAGTTCCGCAGGCAGAATTGTTGACCTACACCATTGATTTAAAATCCATGACACAGGCACGAGGTAGCTTCACCATGGAATTCATTCGCTACGAAGATGTTCCAAGCAACTTGGCTGAGAAGATTATCGAAGCAGCGAAAGAAGAAGACGAATAGAATTGTGGGCTCCGCGGAAGCGGGGCTCATTTTTTGGAGGTTATGATTATGACGGATGAAAAATTAACGAAACTGGAAAGTAAAATGCGAGAATGGATTGCCGAAGGAGCATTTCCGGGTTGTGCTTTCGGGATTTATGACGGGTCGCCTCACCTCTGCTGGATGGGGGATGCCATGATTGAACCGGAAAAAAAGAAGGTTACTTCAGAAACCCTTTATGATTTGGCTTCATTGACCAAGGTGGTGGGGACAGTGCCTGCCATTTTGCATTTGATTGAAGAGGGAGATCTGACCCTGGAAACCAAAATTGCATCGGTATTGCCAGAAGCAGGGGAGAGCCAGGTTACAGTTCGGCAGTGCTTGACCCATACGACAGGTGCGCCGGCAGATTTTCCATATCAGGATTTGAAGAGCAAACAAGCCGTGGTAGAAAAGGCTGCTTCTCTATTGCCAGTAGAAGGAAATGAAAGGATTTGCTATTCTGACATCAATTATATTTTACTGGGAGAGGTGATTGAAAGAATCAGCGGCATGGGTTTGGACCAAGCCTTTCAAGAGTGGATTTTTGATCCCTTGTGCATGGAGGATACCGGATTTTTCCCTGCCAAGGAAGATACAGCGCCAACAGAGATCCGGGCAGACCGGGGTCTGGTTTGGGGGCAGGCCCATGACGGCAAAGCCCATGCCATGGGTGGGATCAGTGGGCATGCAGGCTTGTTTTCCAGTGCTTTTGATATCATGCGCTTTATGATGGCTGTTCTTGGAAAGAGTGCGAATCCGGACATAGACTTTTTGTCGAGGGCTTCCATTGAACTGATGGCTAAGGAACAAGCAGCCAGTGACCATGACCGTAGGGGTTTGGGCTGGATGTTGTCATTTCCAGGAGGTCCCATGGGTGATTTGTGTTCCGATCGCACGCTCTTTCATACGGGATTTGCTGGGGGATCAATTTTAATCGATATGGATCAAGCGGTCGGTTTCTTTGTATTGACCAATCGGATTCATCCCAGCCGGGAAAATAAGGCGATTTTAGAGCTTCGTCCAAAATTCAATAATATGGCAATTGCAGCTGCTACGGATTTGTAAACAATCCATAAAAACTTTCTAAACTCTGTTGTTTTCAGGGATTTTCGACGTATAATAACCCTATCGAGGAACTTGTGAAATTCAAATGTTTATAAGCATCGATCCGCTGCTGCTTTATGATTCAGTTATGGGCAAAGGCGGACAAGCACAAGTTCGATTTGCTGAAAGGAGTGTGCAAATTGGGTTTATTCTATTTGTTTGGACCTGGTGGATATTTAATTTTGATTGGAATTGCCATTAGCATGTGGGCACAAGCGAGGGTGACAGGCACCTTTAATAAATATCTGCGGGTAAGAAACCGCAGAGGACTGACAGGGTATGAAGTAGCAACAGAGATCTTAAGAAGAAACGGTGTTACCGATGTGCAGGTTGTGCAGATCAATCGCAAACTGGGGGATCACTTTGATCCGAGAAGAAAAGTGGTTCGTCTGTCTCCAGATGTTTACCAAGGTCGTTCGATTGCCTCTTTGGCGGTAGCGGCCCATGAAATTGGTCATGTTTTGCAGCATGAAGAAGGCTATGCTCCGATTCGTGTAAGGGATGCCATTGTACCTGTTGCTCAGATTGGATCCAACCTTTCCTGGATTCTGGTATTGGCAGGACTGTTTCTTGGATTGACTGGATTGGCGCAAATTGGGGTTTGGTTGTTTGCGGCTGTGGTCCTTTTTCAAATTGTAACTTTGCCAGTTGAATTTAATGCCTCCAGTCGAGCATTGGCAACTTTGGAAGGCTCTTATTATCTTTCTGAAGATGAAATGCCAGCGGCTAAAAAGGTTTTGAATGCGGCGGCGATGACTTATGTTGCAGCGACCCTGGTTGCCATCTTGAACCTTTTGCGGTTGATGATGTTGACCAACCGAAGAAACTAGTTGAGATTGGGAGGATACCATGATCGTAGTTTGTTTTGCTGATGGCACAGAAGAGGTAGAAGCCCTTACGGTAGTTGATTTATTGCGCAGGGCGCAATTGGAAGTGGTGATTGCCGGACTGACGGATCAGCCCATACGCGGATCCAAAGGGATCCGGATTCTACCGGATTGCCGAGTTGATCAAGTCGATGCCGATCAAGTGGACATGCTGGTTTTGCCGGGTGGCATGCCGGGCACCAGAAATCTCTTAGAGAATGATTCTGTTGATCGCTTGCTTTCAAGTGTATATTTGGCCGGCCGACCGGTAGCTGCAATCTGCGCGGCACCCATGATTCTTGGACAGAAAGGCTTGCTAAAGGGGAAACAGGCAGTTTGTTATCCGGGCTTTGAAGGGCAACTCATGGAAGCGGAGGTTCAGCCTGGCGCGAAGGTTGTGGTGGACGGCAATGTGATTACATCGAAAGGTTTGGGTACAGCCATTGATTTCTCCTTGGCTTTAATCGAGAAAATTAAAGGCGCTGAAGCTGCCGAAACAGTAAAGAAGCAAATTTGTTATGAGACCTGATTCAGGTCTCATTTTTTTGCCACAAAGACCAAAAAGACCAAAATAAAAGCAAAGTGAGAAGCTTATGTACAAAACATTGTTAAAAGTTTGTTAATCTTGTATCCTGTCAATGAATAAATCATTTGGGAGGAACCATCATGAAAAGAAGTCTTTTAGCAGTATTGTTGATGATCATGATGGTGGTTTCGTTGGCAGGATGTTCTTCTACGGAAGCACCAGCAACGGAAGCACCTGAGGTTGAAGCATTGTACAACCCTGGAACATACGAAGGCGAAGGCCAAGGCCACGGCGGAGCGTTCAAGGTTGCAGTAACAGTAGATGAATTGGCGATTACAGAAATCGAAATCATCGAAAACCCAGAATCTGAATTTGCACAAGACGCGGTTAACACATTGGTTGACGCGGCAATCGCGCAAAACACAGGCGCGATCGACGCGGTATCCGGCGCATCTGAAACTTCTGCAGGGGTAATCGGAGCGATTTCATCGGCATTGGCGCAAGCATATGTAGATGGCGCGCCAGCAGCGGAAGAAACTGAAGCAACTGAAACAGAAACTGCGGCATTGGAAGATGTAACAACTGACGTTGTTGTAATCGGTGCTGGTGGTGCAGGTCTTTCCGCAGCGGTATCAGCAGCGGATGCAGGCATGAACGTTGTGGTCCTTGAGAAAATGCCAATGGTTGGCGGAAACACAAACTATGCGACAGGCGGTTTGAATGCAGCGGGAACAGAGCAACAAGCTGCAAAAGAAATCGAAGATTCAGTTGAATTGTACATCCAAGACACAATGAAGGGTGGCAAGGAACTAAACAATCCTGAGCTGGTACAAGTATTGGCAGGAAACAGCGCAGACACAGTAGCATGGTTGACTGAAATGGGTGCTGACTTGACAGACATCGGCCGATTGGGTGGCGCAAGCACAAACCGTGCTCACCGTCCAACAGGTGGAGCTCCAGTAGGAAACCATTTGGTACAAACATTGAAGTCTGCTGCGGAAGCACGTGAGAACATCACAATTGTAACAAACAGCAAAGTTGTTGAGATCCTTGCTGAAAACGGAGCGGCAACAGGCGTTGTTGTTGAAACAGCTGAAGGAAACTACACAGTAAATGCAAAAGCAGTAATCGTTGCTGCCGGCGGTTTCGGCAACAACCAAGATATTATTGTTCAATACCAACCAAGCCTGGAAGGCTTTGGCACTACCAACCATCCTGGCGCAACTGGTGATGCGATTGGTTTGGTAACACCTTTGAACGTATCTTTGATTGACATGGAATACATTCAAACACATCCGACAGTTGTTCCTGAGAAGAACAAAATGATCACAGAAGCGGTTCGTGGAAACGGCGCGATCTTGGTTAACCGAAACGGCGAGCGATTCATTAATGAAATCTCTACTCGTGACGTTGTATCAGCTGCAGAGTTGGAGCAAGAGGGCAAAACTGCATTCTTGGTATTTGACCAAGGCGTACGTGAGTCTTTGTCAGCGATTGAAAAATACATCAAAGCTGGCTTGGTAACAGAAGCAGCGACTGTAGAAGAATTGGCAGCTGCAATTGATGTTGATGCAGCAACATTGACAGCGACAATCGACGGATACAACGGATACGTTGCTGATGGCGTAGATCCAGACTTCGAGCGTCCTGACATGCCTCGTGCATTGGAAACTGCACCATACTACTTCGTAGAAGTTGGTCCTGCCGTTCACCATACAATGGGTGGAATCGAGATCAATACAAACGCGGAAGTAATCGGACAAGACGGCGCGGTTTTTGCTGGATTGTTTGCAGCCGGCGAAGTAACTGGCGGCGTACACGGTGCAAATCGTTTGGGCGGAAACGCACTATCTGACATTACAACATTCGGACGAATTGCAGGCGAGTCTGCTGCAGCCTTTGTTAACGCAAAGTAATCGTCATTCAAACTCTTTTGAAAAACGCCCTTCGGGGCGTTTTTCTGCTATTCTGAGGAAAAAGACTTTCCATTTGTACGAAAACTCGGTACGATGAAAGAAAGTGAGGTGAGACATGGCGATGAAATTGAATCAAAGGATTATGATAACGGTCAGCGTTTTGATCCTGATTGTTGTACTCTTGTTCGGCGGACTGATCATGAATGAGTGGTTGACAACCTTGCGGGCACAAATGGCAAATGAGGCTTTGGATATCGCCATTACAGTTGCGGCTCACCCGGATATTCAAGATCAATTGACCGTCGAAAATGGATATATTCCCATTCAGAATACGGTGGAGCGCATTCGCTTGAAGACGCGGGTCCAATATATGTATATCATTAACAGGGAGCATCGATATTTTGCCCATCCGGATGCTGTTTTTTTGAACCAACTGGTAGAGGAGGGACCTATGCTTGCAAGGATTCAAGACGGTGGATCGCAAACGGTGCAGGCATCTTGGCCGTCCGTTGCCATCGAAGCTTATACGCCGATTTATCAGGATGGGGAACCGGTTGGGACTGTAGTGGTCGGTTTGCTAAATGGACGATTGTATCAAGAAATTAGAAGAAGTATTTATCGTTTTGTCTTTTATCTCTTGGTGGCTGTATTCCTGGGTATGCTCTTTGCCCGCCATATGGGAGAAGAGATCAAGGAAACCATTTTTGGACTGGAACCTTCCGAGATCGCTTTTTTACTGGGTCAACAGAACTTGGTACTGGAAAACCAGCGGGAGGGGATTGTTGCCATTGATCAGCATGGCCGCATTAACTTAGCCAATGCCTCTGCCAGAAAACTCTTGGATTTGGGTCCGGAAGACGTGGGGCAAAGCATATATCGTTATCGTATTCGTGATGGCTTCACATCGGTTTTGCAATCCAAAAAACCGGTGGAAGCAGTTGAGATCAAGGTGGGGTTTGGTCGCGTGGTTTTGGCCAACTTTTATCCAATTTATGACAAAAAGGATGCCTTTCTTGGGGTTTTAGCTGGTTTTGAAGACTGGAGTGCTGTCCGCCAGCGTGCTGAGGAGATGACAGGCATTCGGGAGTTGAATTATGATTTGCGTGCTCAAAATCATGAGTTTATGAATAAGCTCCATACCGTTATGGGCTTGTTGCAATTGGGCGAAACTGAAGAAGCCATTCGTTTCATCTCCGAAGTTGCGCAGACTCGTCAACGGATGTTGGGGAGAATATCCCAGCAAATTAAGGAGCCTTCGGTGGCAGGTCTTTTATTGGCCAAGTATAACAAAGCCATAGAAAAGAAGATTGAGTTTTCTTTGGATGAAGCGTCGTATTTGTCCACATTGCCCATAGACATGCGGGTGGATGAATTCAACTCCATTTTAGGCAATTTAATCGAGAATGCCTTGGATGAACTGGCTGGCAAGGAAGACGGGGAAATCTATGTTGGCATTTTTGGGTCTGATCAAGGGGTTGTGATTGCAGTGGAAGATAACGGCCGCGGCATTCCAGAAGCCATGAAAGAAGATCTATTTGCTCGGGGATTCAGTTCCAAAGGCTCCGATCGTGGATATGGCTTATGGACGGTGCAGCGTATTGTACATGAATACGGCGGCACGATTGAATATGAAGGAAGAAATGGCGCTAGTTTTTCTGTATGGATTCCGCTTCATAAAGGGGGAGAAGAATGAGAATACTAATCGTTGAAGATGATCCGATGGTTCGGGAGATTAACAGAAAATTTGCGGAACGCATCGATGAGATTTCAGAGATATTAACAGCTCCAAGCTTGGATGAAGCCAGGCAAACTTTGCTCAAGCAAAAGGTGGAACTGGTTTTGCTTGATGTCTATTTTCCGGAAGGAAAGGGCACGGATCTTTTAAAATGGATTCGAGACCAGGAGATGAAATGCGAGATTGTTTTTATTACGGCAGATAAAAGTGTTGAAACTGTCGAGCAAGCTTTTCAGTTTGGCTCAGTCGATTATTTGATCAAGCCCTTCACTTATGAACGATTTGAAGAGGCTATTCGTGCTGCCTTAAGAAGAATTCAGGGCATCCAGGAAAAAGGAACTTTGGAACAAGCACAGGTTGATCAATTGTTCCGCCGGGAACGAATGCAGGAAAAACCGCTTTCACCTATGGAAAAGGGATTGAGCCGTAAGACTTATGAGTTGATCTGGCGGGAAATTGATAAAATGGATCACCCTTTTACACCTGAAGAAATTGGAGAAAGCAGCGGTTTGGCGCGTGTAACGGTACGCCGATACTTGGAATATATGGTCCGGGAAGGCTTATTGAAAATGGATCTGTCTTATGGGAAAGTGGGACGTCCTCAGCACTATTATCAGAAGGTGAATCGATGAAACGGATAATTTTGGGCATGGCAATTGTTTTTGCCATTTTCGCAGGGGTTGTATTCTATCTGGAGCGGCCGGAACGAACCCAAGTGGTTGTGATTGGTGCAGGCGCCAGTGGGATTAGTGCAGCAATTGAAGCCAAACAGGCGGGACTATCGGTTGTCTTGCTGGAGAAAATGCCTCGAGTCGGCGGCAACAGTCAATGGGCTACTGGAGGGATTAATGGGGTTCACAGTCAAGTACAAGTCGAATCAAAAACCATTGACAGTGAGGAGTTATATCTGGCAGATACCCTGGCGGCGGGACACTATCAGAATAAGCGTCATTTGGCGCAGATCTTGGTTGAGGAAAGTGGAGAAGCCATTGACTGGCTGTCATCGCTGGGAGCGGATTTAACGGATATTGGACGTTTGGCTGGGTCGAGAGTGGATCGGGCTCATCGACCTTCGGGTGGAGCGCCAGTGGGTTCTGAAGTTATGCGGGTACTTGGCCAACAGGTTACTGCTTTGGGAATTGATTTGCGCCTGGAGAACAAAGTGATTGAGTTGCTTCATAACGATGCGGGAACCAAGGTTGAGGGTGTTTTAGTGCGCAATCAAGAAGGGCGGGAGTATGAGATTATGGCAGATGTTGTTGTGATTGCTACCGGCGGTTTTGGCGGCAGTCCGGAACGATTTGTTGCCTATAATCCCAATTTGAAAGGCTATAAAACCACCAATCATGCGGGAGCGACGGGAGATTATATCGACCTGGTTGCCGATTTGCCTATTGAATTGGTGGATATGGCTATGATTCAAGCCCATCCTACCGTAGAACCCAATTTTGGGGTCTTGATTACAGAAGCCATTCGTGGTAATGGTGGAATTTTGGTCAATCTGGAAGGCAATCGCTTTATTGATGAAATGGCTTTTCGGGATGTCTTAAGTGCAGAAATGCGCAAACAAACAGAAGGGGAAAGCTTCTTGATCTTTGATGAATCCATTCGTATGGGACTGTCAGCTGCGGATACCTATATCCGTCAGGATTTGGTCATGGAAGCGGATTCCATTCAGTCTTTGGCAACTGTTTTAGGGGTTGAGGAAAGCCGTTTGCGGAGAACCATCCAAAAATACAATGGTTTTGTTGCCGGTGGCGGCGATCCTGATTTTGGACGTCGCGATTTGCCGGTTCAATTGGCCCAACCCTTTTACGCGATTTTGGTTCAACCGGGCGTGCATTATTGTATGGGTGGCCTGCCGATCAATGAGCATGCTCAAGTGATGGGCTTAGCAGGAGATCCCATTGAAGGATTGTATGCCTGTGGAGAAGCCACTGGCGGCATCCACGGCAACAATCGATTGGGCGGCAATTCCTTAACCGATGCCATCGTTTTTGGTCGTATTGCCGGTCAAAGTGCGGTTGGGGTGAATCGCTAAAAATCGGGTACAAACAAGGTAGACGGAGGTGAACGTATGAAACGACGAAATACAAGTCTGCTGATTGTTTTGTATCTGGGTGTTCTGGCCGTAAATGGACTGGCCAATTACTTGCCGATAAATGGGATTACCACTGGCGAGGTATCGGATTCGATTCCTTCTCTATTCACTCCTGTGGCTTTTACTTTTGCGATTTGGGGTGTGATTTATCTTTTGTTGGCTTATTGGCTCTTGATTCCTGTGCGAAGAGAAGAGCGCTTAAGTCCGGTTGGCGGTGTCTTTTTTGCCATTAGCTGTTTGGCCAATATGGCTTGGATCTTTTTATGGCATTATCAAATCTGGTGGGCAACGGAAGTTGCCATGCTTGTGATCCTGGTCAGTTTGATTGCCTTGTCCATTGCAATGAGTCGATCCCGATTCAGCAAGGGGCCATCGATGAGAATTCCAATCAGTGTATACCTAGGTTGGATTTCTGTAGCAACGGTAGCGAACACGTCGATTCTTTTAATTACAAGAGGCTTTGACGGTGGAGAGAACGCGGTCTTTTGGACCATGGGCATTATCCTGGTTGTTTTATTGCTGGGCGTTATCGCCTTAAGAGTTAAGCGGGATTGGGCTTTTACCTTGGTGCTGGTTTGGGCAAATTTTGGTATTTTCTGGCGATGGAGAGGCGTTGATGTCTTGCTGTCAGGAGCGGCATTTGTTACCATGATTCTATTGGGACTGGGGATTTTATTGGTCCTTTCGCGAAGGCAAGCTTTATTCTAGGAGGGGAAGATGGTAGAATCTAAGATTTCGCAATACTTGCATCTCTATGAAACAATGAAAAACTCGTATAAATGGAAAGTAGGAGATCCCGCATTGCGCATGATTCCCTTATTCTACCTGATGAAGGATCATCCTTTTGATCCCAAGCGTTACGAAGGTTTTTTACAAGGGATTCAAAATCAGACGGGTATGTTTTCCAATTTTCGCGGCACCAATCAGTATCTGATTGCCGCCATGATGGATACCGAAGGCTATACAGCCGCGTCTGTATCACAGTTGATGGAGTTGGAAAAACACTTAAAGCATGCCAGGATAAAGGGGCCTTATATGCCTATGGTTGCGGTTTCCTTGCTTTCGGAAGCTTCCTTGACGACTCGATTGATCAAGGCGCAGGAGATTTATCAGTTGATGAAGCGGGAACATAAATTTTTAACGGGAAGTGACGATCTGCCCATGGCGGTATTGTTGGCCAAGGATCAGCGGGAAGCCAAGGCGCTGATCGAACAAATGGAGGGCTACTATGACCGTCTGGCCAAGAAGCGGTATCACAAAGGGAATATGCTGCAAATGATGACCCATATTCTGACGGTCTTGCAAGCGGAGGAGATGAAGATCTCGCTTTTGGAGCGTTGTGAAGTTTTCCTGGATGAAATGAAACGGCAAAAGGTCAAATGGAATGATTACTTTTATCCGCAGATTCCCCTCTTGCTTATCAATGAACAACCGGTTGAAGAGGTCGTTCGCTATTTAGGCGAATATACCAAGCAATTGTCTGTAACCAAGGGATTCAAGTGGCAGGGAAGCATGAATACCATTTTGGCAGCCATGCTTGTTGTCAGCGAATTTGTGAAAGACGAAGAATACAATGCTATGCTGAAGATGGGTGTGACTACGGTTGTGCAACAAATTATGCAGGCTCAACAGGCCGCAATGATAGCAGCCATAGGTGCGTCAACAGCCGCTGCAGCCAGTGCATCATCGAATTAGGAGGACACATGAAAAAACCGTTGGTACTGATTTACCCAAAATGCAGCACATGCAAAAAGGCAATGAAATGGCTGGAAGACGCGGGTGTTGAAGTGGAAGTCCGCCATATTGTAGAAGAGAATCCAACCGCAGAGGAGCTGAAAATCTGGTGGGTCAAAAGCGGATTGCCGTTAAAACGCTTCTTCAATACAAGCGGGATGAAATATCGAGAATTGCATTTGAAAGACAAACTGACTACGATGACCGAAGAAGAGCAGCTGGCACTTCTGGCAACTGACGGAATGCTGGTAAAGCGGCCTTTGCTTGTCAGTGATAAGATTCTAGTCGGTTTTAAAGTGAAAGAATGGGAAGAAACATTTCAATAAAGAAACGGAAGGCTGAGCCTTCCGTTTTTTGTATCTCTATGTGTTTATTCTGCAAATTCGATTTGTTCAATTTGCCACTCAGAATCACCAAACAAGTAAAGAATGGCAAAAGTGTGATCATAGATGGCTTCGTCGTTATCATCAGTGAACACGACATGAATTTTATATTCCCGTTCCTCCGGAGAATGAATGGTTTCTTCTAGAATTTCAAAGGTTGTTAGCTGATCGGCTTTGGAAACGGAAAGATTTTCTGTTTGCAAGAATGGAAGCAGTTCGTTAATCAATGCTGATTTCATTCTCATTTCTGTCAATTCCATGGTGTCAAGATAGAAGATAGTTTCAACCGGCAAGATTGATTGGCGGTTTACATCGGTTCCCAAGTTGAGAAAGTCTGAAAAATAGCTAATTTCATCCATGTTGTCATACTCGCGAATGGCTTGGCTGCCATCTTCCAAATAAATCGTACGGTCTTCCTGGGTTGGGATGGCATAGACCATATGAAGTTGAATGGCTGTGCATGGATCCAGAATGGACTGACTGGTTTTTAAGGTTATCGTTACCGGTTCTCTTGGAACGTAGCGGCCTTCATCGATTTGGCCATCAATGCTTTCGATTTCAGCAGGGATCACTTCGCCCGCATCCGTCACCACTTGGAAGCGATAGTGTTCCTTGGCCAAAGAGAGCAGGGGCACAAAGGCATCCGGCGTAATGGTTAAGGTGATGGTTCCGTCAGATTCAGCCCAGGCGATTTCACTGATTTTAGCATCCTCAAGATGTTTGAAAGGGATCAAGTCCCAGGATTGGTTTTCGATTTGTTGAATTTTGCTGTAGAACTCTGAATAGTCAAGACTGGTTTCCCGTTTTGCATCCGCAGTAAAAGTAGTTGCAGGCAGGATTTCGCTTTCATCAAGCTCAACATGGAATTCATCGTTCATTGCACGCACTGTAAAGGCAATGGCCGGAGTGCGAATGTCTTCAAAGCGGTGTGTGAAGTACAGGTAGGAATGGGGGGGCAGAACGGTCTGCGGATACCCGTAATCCAAGGACAAGGCTTGTTGGCCTTCTTCGGTTTCAAGGATGCTGCTTAAATGCATAGAGGCATCCCGATAGGAGTACAACCACAATTCAGACGGATTGGCAATTCGATATTCGATTTCCAATGTCTGTGCGTCTTCATCATAAGAGTATCCGTGCATAGAAAGCTGTAGATTGGTACGTTCCACATTCGGCTGATAAACGCTGCGGTCGAAAAGAATTTTTCGAATTTCAAATTGGCCGCCGCCGATTGCCGTTAAGAACTGATTGACGATTTGAAGGTCTTTGTTTCGTCCAAAAGTGACAGTGGTGATTTCAGGTGCTTCTTGGCTTGTCTCTTCTTCAACCGGTTGAGTTGGCTCAGTCGGTTCTTCAACAGTCGGTTCGGGATTTGTGGCTTCAGGTTGAATGGGTGCAGGTTGCGTACAAGCCGTCAGTCCGACTAGTAAAATGATCAACAGGATCATGCTTGTTCTTTTTATTCTTTTCATGGTAGGCTCCTTCTTTCTCTAATGTCCTTACTAGTATATTTTATCAAATCATGAGTGACAAGCAAAAGAGAACCTTGACTTAGGTTCTCTGGATTTTATTGCGTTGTTCTTTTTTCAAAAAGCCGTTGCTTTCCCAGGCGAGTACAGCTAGAGCAAGACTGACAGGCAGAACCAGCCAAACCGCGTGGAAGTATAGGATCAGAACGCTGTGAGCGGCGCCGATCAAGAGCAGAAAGCCTAGATTCATAAAGAGCATACCGGTCATACGTGCGCGGTTTTCTTGAATGGCGGCCACATCTTCCGAGAAAGGATAGTCTGTGCCAAAACTTCGGTGGTTGAGTCGTGCAAAGAAGCATAATAGAAAGAAAATGGAAAAGATCTCTGGCATGGACCTCCAACCGTAAACACCGGAAAGGATGAGGGTTGGAACCAGCAGCACCGGCAATTGGTAACGGATAAAGAAGCTTTTCAGCATTCCACGTTTTAGTTTGCATGGATCTTGAACGGGCAAAGTATCGAATATCCAGGCGGCCTGATAGTATTCGCTTTTCATGCCGTACAAACCCATAGGGACAACCATAAAGCCAGACATCAACAAGGAGTAATAAAAGGGCATGGAACGGATTTCTTCCAAGCTAGTACCTCGGATTAAAGCCGGGATCAAAAAGATCAAAGGAAAGATCACGCCAAGGGCAAGCTGAGGAATGACGATCAATTGAACTTTTCTTTCGCGTTTCAATAAGCGGAAACCAAAAAGAAATCCAGACCGCTCTTCTGTGGAACGGGTGAAAAGAGATGCTAAAAATATCTGCAATTTCATGGACCTTTCCTGTTTTTTCAGATCCATAGACTCCTTGTTTTCATCAAAGCGATAGAGCATGGAATCAAAGCGTGGAGCCAATAGCTTGAGATAGGCGACCAGCAAGATAAGAGGCAAAACAAGCCCGGCAGTTCGCAAGGCGATTAAAACCGGTGTGCTTCCTGCTGCCATCCAGCTGGCATACCATTGGGAAGGCAGAATCAAATGCCACCAAGCTGGGGATAGACGGGCGGTTGCACCGACCAGCTCAATGCCCTGATTAAAAACCTGATAGCTGAGAACCATGATAATCATGACACCAACCTGCAGAGTTTGAATCATATCACGTAATTTTTCACCGCTGAACATGCGCAAGAGAAGGGCGTATAAAAAAGCAGTGAAGCTGACGGTGATTAGATCCATGCCCAGATAGGCCAATAAGCAAATCAGTGCGCCCTGTAGACCATCTCGCCAGATAACCAACGCCATCAAGGGAAGGCCCAGAATTAGGGTCATAAAAGACATATAGACAAAGATATGCAGGAGCTTTGCGACATGAAGACTCTTTTGGTCAATGGGTTTGGTCTGCAAAATCAACTGTCCTTGGTGGTCTAAAATAATGGCCGAAAAGTCTGTGATCATTATCAATGCGGACATAAGGAAGACGAAAAAGAATCCCAATGAGACACGTACATAACTGTCGGGGACAGAAAGCACAATTAAGGCGGTGAATAGGCCTGAGATCCCGTACATCATGGCCATGGTCTGAAAGATGCCTCGCTCTTTAGCGTTCTTTTTTCGAGATGTTGTTTTTCTTCTTGCATCCAGAGTCAATTGCAGGTCCAGAACCGCCTTGACCTTGTTCCAGTCGCAACCCAGTTTTTCGACGGGTCCGGAAAGAAAGTCAAGCCTGTCAATCAAAGGGTTGTTCATGGCCTTTCCTCCAATACGCTGATGAATTCTGCAGCCAGCTCCTCGTGATCAGTAAAACCGGTTAGGTCGGTAAACAAGCCTTCCAGCGTCGCTTCGTGATTTTGCTCCCGCAAGGATTCCAGACTGCCATCTGCGATGACCTTGCCTTCAGCCAACAGGATGATGCGATCTGAGATTTTTTCAACAACTTCCATGATGTGGGAAGAATAGAAGATGGTTTTACCGCTTTTTGCAAGGGTGGCCAAGACTTCCTTGAAGACCATGACGCTATTGGCATCTAAGCCATTCAGAGGCTCATCCAGGATTAGAATATCTGGATTGTGAATCAGACTGCTGACGATGAGCACCTTTTGCTTCATGCCTTTAGAGAAGGATGCAATCCGGTTATGGTAATGGCCGTCGATCCCTAAAATGCGCAGCATGGTTTTGGCTCTTTTTTCGACAAGCTGAGGCGAAAGCCCGTATAAGGTACCTAAGAATTCAAAGTATTCAGCGGGACTCAGGTTTTCATAGAGTTCGCCTCCTTCTGGTACATAACCGATTCTTTTCTTGAAATCTCCTTGTTCGGATGCAACTGTATTTCCGAAAATGCGAATTTCACCTTCATCAATGGGAAGGAGTCCGAGGATGAGTTTTATGGTGGTGCTTTTTCCTGCGCCGTTGGCGCCAATATATCCAATAATCTCACCGGGATAGACCGAGAAGTCAATGCCGCGCAAGACTGGGTTGCCGGGGATATAGGATTTTCTAAGGTCCTTAATTTCCAGGACTGGTGATTGGTTCATAATAAGCCCTCCTTTTCCAGTCGAGTATACCACGAGAAAGGGTGAAAAATGGGGATTTAAGGAAAAAATAAGAACCCTTCGCCGATATGGCGAAGGGTAACTTTTATGCCCAGTTTCCGTTTGTGAAAAGCGTGACTTCTTCGCCGCTTTGTGTGGTTCCAATAACCGATAGATCGGCTGATCCGATCATAAAATCTGAATGAGACAAGGAACGGTTAAGACCGGCTGCAGCCAGTTCTTCTTCGTTCATTTTATCTCCGTCTTTTAGACACATGCCGTATGCATTGCCGATAGCCAGATGGCAGGAGGCATTTTCATCATACAGAGTGTTGTAGAAAACAAGATTGGAGTTGGAGATTGGCGAGTCGTATGGGACCAAGGCAACTTCACCGATATAGCGGGATCCTTCATCCGTTTCGATTAAGGATTTCAAGGCTTCTTGGCCAGCTCCGGCTTCGTAGCGGACGATTTTGCCTTCTTCGAACCAGATGGTGAAATCAGTAATCAAATTACCGTGATAGCTTAATGGTTTGGTGGATTTCACCCAACCATTGACACCATTTTTCAGGTTACTGGTGAAAACTTCTTCTGTTGGAATATTGGGTACAAAATCTCGCCCTTTGGCATTGGAGATGGAACCGCCCACCCAAATGTGATCTTTCGGCAAAGCGATGGTGAAATCACAGCTTTCAGACTGAAAATGCAATTCCTTGAAGTCTTTCTCATTCAAGAAGGTTAATCGGTCCTTCAAAAAGGCGATATGGTTATTCCACGCTTGAACCGGATCGTCTTGATCGGCGCGAACGACCGAAAAGACTTGTGCCCAAAGCTTGTCCATAGCGGTTTCTGGAGCATCGTTGGGGAAGACCTTGGCTGCCCAGGCTTCCGAAGGGATGGTCAAGAGATTCCAGCTGCAAAGACCGTTCATGGTGTAATGCCGATAGCCCTTTAAGGCGGTCATGGCAGTTCGGTTCCAGGTTTGCATCCTGCCAGGATCCACATCTTTCATCAAGTCTGGATTGGGTGTCAAGATGGAAAGAAAAGCACCGCCGTTTTTGGCAATGGTCTCCAGTCCTTCCGCTCGCCATGCTGGATAAGATTCAAAGGCTTCATCAGGCGCCATCTGATAGCGGGTCTTACTTGTCTCTTCATCGTACCAGAAAAGATGCACGTCTTTGGCACCTGCCGCATAGGCTTCTTCTACAACCAATCGAGTAAAACCAACGGCGTTGACCGGGGCGTTGATGACTAACTCTTGTCCTTTCTCGACGTTAATGCCAACTTGGACTGCCAATTTAGCGTAGTTTCTTAGTTTGTTTTCCATAGGAACCCCCTTTTCTTTTATGTTTAGTTTACCATAGTTTGTTAATTCTCAGGCCAATAAGAAAATAATTCAAAAAATTCTTGACAGGCCGAGGACACCTGTCGTATAATCAAACACAATAAAACGCATGGACGGGAAGAGTAGCATCATGGATCATCCAAGCGAGTCGGGGATAGTGGAAGCCCGATGGTGAAAAGTGAAAGTGAAGAACATCCCTGAGCGGCCAACCGAAATGTAAAGAGTAGGCTTGGACGGAACCAATCCGTTATCAAATTGGACGGTATCGAAAATGAAAATTTTCCGTACTGAGGTGAGTGGTCGATTTTTTTTCGGCAACTAGGGTGGTATCGCGAAGTTTACTCTTCGTCCCTTATTTGGGGACGGAGAGTTTTTTTTATCCCCACACTTCCTCGGATGGAACCAAGGAGGAGAACATGAAAAAAGTATTTATTGAAGACTTGAAAGGCAAGACGGGTAAAGCAACAGTTTTTGGATGGGTGCACAAGGTGACAAGGTTGAAAACAGCAGGATTCTTCCAGCTGAGAGACGCAACAGGGATTGTGCAAGTGGTTTGTGATCCGGAGCAATTGGAGGGTTTGAAACTGGAAACCCCTTTACGGGTTTCAGGTGAGATTGTTGAAACAGACCGCCAAGCAGCTGGGGTTGAGATTCATTTAAGCGAGATGGAAGCATTAGCGGATGTTGCCTATGATCTGCTTCCTTTTTCCATTAACCAACGAACCATGGATGCAGGCTTGGAGAAACAATTGGATGAACGAACCATGAGTCTGAGACGTCCAAGAACTCGAGATGTCTTTCGCATTCAGCAGGAGATTGTGACTGCTTTCCGTTCGATTTTGATCGGTCAGCGCTTTTCGGAAATTCATACACCAAAAATTATTGACGCGGCAACAGAGGGCGGCTCGGAAGTATTTACGGTTGATTATTTTGGCCGCAGAGCCTTTTTGGCCCAAAGTCCACAGTTCTACAAGCAGATGATGGTTGGCGCGGGATTTGAACGAGTATTTGAAGTTGGTCATGCCTACCGGGCAGAGTTGCATGCTACCCATCGACATTTGAACGAATATGTCAGTCTTGATGTAGAAATGGGATTCCTGCAAGATGAAACAGATCTGATGGATTTGGAAGAAGCATTGATTTTCTCCATTTTTGATGAGCTGGAAGCGGAATGTCAGCCGCAATTAAAACGGCTTGGCATCGAATTGCCGGCACGGATTCCATTCCCACGTATTCCTATGTCGGAAGCAAAGCGCAAACTAGAAGCGGTTGGGGTTCGAACAGGGACAACCCTCAACGCCGCCCAGGAAAAACAATTGGGTGAAATTCTGGAGGAGGAAACGGGATCACCTTTCTATTTCTTAACAGAGTATCCTTTGGCAAAGCGACCGGTCTACACCTATCCCGGCGAGAAAGAAGGCACATCCCGGTCATTCGATTTGATCTTTAGAGGGATGGAAATCACCACGGGCGGTCAGCGTATTCATCTCTATCAAGACCTGCGGGATCGCATGGTGGCTCAACAGATGGATCCGGATGCTTTTGGTTTCTATCTGGAAAGCTTCCGATATGGCATGCCGCCACATGGAGGATTTGCCATTGGCCTGGAACGCTTTACCATGCAGCTGCTGAAGCTGGATAACGTACGGGAAGCAACGCTTCTACCGCGTGATTTGAACAGATTAACACCGTGATCGGAGGGAGTAAGTCATGAGAAAACATTTGGAGAAGGCCGCAAAACTGGCACGGATCGCATTAAATGAAGAGGAAGTACCAGCTATTGAGCAGGCGTTTGTTGGCTTGATGGCGCATTTTGAACATTTGGGAACCATTGAAGACTTGCCGGAAATGAAACGTAAAGCCGTTCGACTTCGTACAGATGAAACGGCAGTGACTGATTACCAGCCGGATTGGGAAGAACGAGAAACCAAGGATCAGGCTCTCGTAATACCTCGTGTTATGGATTAGGGGGTGAAAGGGATGACGAAAAAACAAATCATCGAAGAAATTCAAAGCAAAGATCAGACCATTGGCGCATTTCTTTCTCTGGACCAGGATGTAAGAGAAGCGGATCCAGGGCAGAGTGCTGGAAGGCTTGCCGATCTTGCCATGGCAATTAAGGATAATATTGCGGTTAAGGATCATCCGCTGACATGCGCATCGAAAATGTTGAAAGACCACCGGGCCGGCTATGATGCAACGGTTATTGAACGTTTGCGTCAGGCTGGGGCATGGTTTGTTGGAAAAACCAATATGGATGAATTTGCCATGGGCGGTTCAACCGAGAACTCGGCATTTCAAAAGACCAAGAATCCCAAAGATCTGTCCTGTGTACCGGGGGGATCTTCCGGAGGCAGTGCAGCAGCGGTCGCCGGAGGAATGGTTTCAGCCAGCTTGGGATCGGATACAGGCGGATCCATTCGCCAACCGGCTGCTTATTGCGGCATTGTAGGATTGAAGCCCACCTATGGAAGGGTTTCCCGATATGGCTTGGTTGCCTTCGCATCTTCTTTCGATCAAATCGGACCCATGACAACCACGCTTGAAGAATGTGAAAGCATTTTTTCAGTGATTGCCGGGGAAGATCAAAGGGATCCCACATGCATGGGAAAAGCCTACTCGGTACAAACGCCGTTAAAGGATTTTTCACAGTTAAAAGTTGGGTTCCTTTCGGACCTGAGCGGGGTCGCGCCGGATGTGGCCAAAGCCTATCAAGCTTTTTGTCAGGAACTTTCTGATGCGGGAGCCAAGCTTGAGGAAATCGAGTTTGTTTTGCCCCAGGAAGCGGTATCGGTTTATTATGTTTTGTCCTCTGCAGAAGCCAGCTCCAATCTTGGACGCTTTGATGGCATCCGTTATGGAATGAGAGGGCAAGGCGAGACAGTGGAAGCTGTCATGCGAGACAGCCGGGGAAGAGGATTCGGACTGGAAGTCAAGCGTCGGGTTCTTTTTGGAACCCATGTTCTTTCGGCTGGTTACCAAGATCAAGTTTATAAAAAAGCACAACGTTATCGGGCCATGCTGCGAGCCAAAATGAAGGATTTATTTGCGATCTACGACTTGCTGCTTATGCCGACAACGCCTACACCGGCCTTTGAATTCGGCGCTCATAATGATGATCCTATGGCCATGTATTTAGAGGATGCCTTTACCGTACCAGCCAGCTTAACAGGCATTCCGGCCATTTCCATTCCTTATGGAAAGAGCCAACAGGGTTTGCCAATCGGCATGCAGGTCATGGCATCTCATGGGAAAGAGGAGACCATATTTTCAGTATTAAAAGGATTGGAAGAAAAATTCGGTGTTTTTGGAAGGAGGGATTCGGATGTATGAAGTTGTAATTGGATTGGAAATCCATGTTGAACTAAAAACCAAGTCAAAATTATTCTGCACGTGCTCAACTGATTTTGGCGCTGAACCCAACAGCCAAGTTTGTCCGATTTGTCTGGGAATGCCGGGCACCTTGCCCCAGGTCAACCAAGAAGCGGTCCAGTTGGCCATCCGCGCCGGTGGCGTCTTTGGCTGCACCATTCAGCCCCTGAGCCAGTTTTCTAGGAAAAACTACATGTATCCGGATCTTCCCAAGGCATATCAGATCACCCAGTATCAGGAACCCATCTGCACGGATGGCGGGATTGAAGTGCTTCGTGAGGGAAAGAAGACCATGATCCGATTGGAACGGATTCATATGGAAGAGGATCCGGGCAAGTTGATGCATCCGGACTATGAGCATTTCTCCTTGGCTGATTATAACCGGTCAGGCATCCCTTTGATTGAGATTGTAACCAAGCCAGACCTTCGTTCACCGGAGGAAGCGGTATCGTTTTTGAAGGCTTTGCGAACACAATTGGAGTTTGCTGACATTTCAGACTGTCGTATGGAACAAGGGTCTATGCGATGCGATGCCAATATTTCTTTGAGAGAACCTGGCAATCAAGTGCTGGGGACAAAAGTGGAGATTAAAAACATCAACTCTTTTAAGGAAGTTCAAAAGGCATTGGAAAAGGAAATTAAGCGCCAGTCGGATTTGTTGCGATTTGGGGAAGGGGACAAGATCGTTCAGGAAACCCGAAAATGGGATGCTGGCAAAGGCCGTACTGTTCCTATGCGATCCAAAGAAGATGCTGAGGACTATCGATATTTCGATGATCCGGATTTGCCGGCTTTGATTCTTACACAAGGGCAAATTCAAGCGGCACAAGAAGGCATTCCATCAGAGACAGCTCTTGAGCGTCGCCAACGCTTTATGGAGGAATATGATTTAAGTGAATCTGAAGCCGTTACCCTAACAGAAGATGCTGTCTTGGCGCGTCTTATGGACCAAGCTGCCGGCAAAGCGTCATCCCCTCGAAAGGTTGCAAACTGGATTTTGACAGAAGGCTTGCGATTATATCGTTCGGGTCAAGGGTTCCGCGTGAACGCCCGGGCGCTTCTGGCATTGCTGAAGGAAATCGAAAGCGGTGCATTGTCTCATTCGGCAGCCAAGCAGGTATTTGAGTATATTTGGGAGCAACAAGGTACGGTTGCAGATGCTATTGAGACATTGGGATTGAAGCAAATGAGTGATTCAAGCCAATTGGAAACATTGGTTGCAAAGATTGTTGCAGACAATCCACAGGCGGTAGCCGAGATTAAGAGTGGAAATGGCAAGGCATTTGGTTTTCTGATGGGCGCGGTTATGAAAGAAACCAAAGGCAAGGCGAATCCGAAAGTAGCGAAGGAACTGATTGAAGCTGAATTGAAAAAATAATTGTGAGACGGGGGTCCCTTGTGGAACCCCCATTTCTGTGATATTCTTAAGCACAGACAGTTCGAAAGCCTCCTGTCTTTAAACAAAACTACGGCACGCAAGAAAAGGCGCTAACAGCGCCGGTATTGTGCTGCTCAAAAGGCGGCGCATTTTTTTTGATTAAAAACCCGAAAGCATGAAAGGAGTGTGGTAAAGATGAATGAATTATTGTGGCTGATTATGCTGCTTGTGAATTTTGGTTTCATTTTATTTGCCTACCGAAAGTTTGGAAAGTTAGGATTGTATGCTTGGGTGCCGATCTCGATCATCATTGCCAATGTGCAAGTGGTGAAGAGTGTTGATTTGTTTGGAGTAGCAGCGACGCTTGGCAATATTGTCTACGCAACAGGATTTTTGGTAACGGATATCCTGTCGGAGAATTATGGCAAACGTGATGCAAAACGTGCAGTTTATCTTGGATTTTTCTCCTTGATTGCATTGACTGTTTTGATGCAGTTGGCCTTGGTTTTCCAGCCAAATGCTTTTGACTTCGCTCAGGAGTCATTGCAGACGATCTTTGGCATTATGCCTCGGATTCTTTTGGGAAGCTTGGCAGCCTACGCGGCTTCTCAGTTGCATGACGTTTGGGCTTATAACAAGTTGAAACAAAAATATCCGTCAAAGCATCAGCTATGGTTGAGAAACAATGGATCGACCATGGTTAGCCAGTTGATTGACTCGGTGATTTTCACCGGCATTGCCTTTTTGGGTGTATTCCCGATGGGCGTTTTGTGGGAAATTTTAATTTCTACCTATGTGCTGAAATTTGTTGTAGCCGCAGCTGATACGCCATTTTTATATCTGGCAAGAAAATGGCATGTGGAAGGCAAAATTACAGAAGAGTAAGAACGGAAAGAATAGCCTATGGCTATTCTTTTTTTTGGATGAATACATCTTCGCTCAACATTTATGTGGTTAAATCGAAGATGATCTGCATGACATGGTTCAGGCAGAATTCATCCCCTATAAGTAAAATGTACACATAGGGTTGGACACATCTTCTAGAATCTAAGATAATAAGACTATGAAGAAGACAAGAAGAAAATGGAGCCCCGAAGAGAAAGCAGCGATTGTGCTGGAACTACTTCGGGAAGAAAGCACTTTGGCTGAAATCGCCAAGAAATATGAGGTGTCACAACAATTGATCAGTCGCTGGAAGACGGAGTTTTAGCCAACATGCCTGCTGTGTTTGACAAGAAAAATGAAAATGTTGAAAAACTCAAGCAAGAACACGAGGAAGAAAAGGAGATCCTCGTAAAGAAAATCGGCGAACTGACAATGGATGTGGACTGGCTCAAAAAAAAGAAAAACAGATCTCTCAGCTAAAGAAAAAAGGTCGTTGATTGACTGGAACGATAGCAAGCTGACGGTTAAACGGCAATGTGAACTCATCGGATTGCCGCGATCAACCGCATATCATAAAGCCGTTGAAATCAAGCCATCAAAAGATGAGATTGCAATCAAGAATGCTATCGATCAAATACATTTTAAAGAGCCCTCTTATGGTGTGAGGCGAATGCGAAATGAATTGCATAAACTGGGCTTCAAGAAGATTGGTCGCCGTCTGGTAAAGCGATACATGCAGGAGATGGATATCACTGTATTCTATCCAGGTCCCAATTTGAGCAAGCGCGCTAAGCGATCAACGACGTATCCGTATTTATTGCGACATCTTGATATCAACCGGCCAAATCAAGTTTGGTCCATTGATATCACTTACATAGGAACACCAACAGGCTTTGTGTATTTAACAGCAATCATTGACTGGTATTCTCGATTTATTGTTGGTTATACGATCAGCAACACTTTGCAGACAGACATGGTCACACGTACCGTAAAAGCCGCTGTAGCGGCCCACGGCAAGCCTGAAATCATCAACAGTGACCAAGGTTCTCAATTCACTTCAAAGGCATATATCAACTGCATCAAAGAACTAAAAACCACCAAAATCAGCATGGACGGCAAAGGCCGAGCAACAGATAACATCGCAATCGAAAGATTTTTCAGGTCGTACAAATGGGAACGATTGTATTTGTTGTGCCCTGAAACCATTGGAGAAGTCAAATCGCTGACAAAAGAATATATGCAAACCTATAATTTCTCCAGAGGACATCAGCGTTTCGGATACCAAACACCGGCACAAATGTACCACAATTTCAATGCGCTTGCAGCGTAAAAATATACGAAAGGAGATTTATCTTAAGATCTCGAAATTCGTGTCTTGACAAGCGTGCACATTATAAAGTGGGTCACAACAAGAAAACCCACGTACACATTCAAATTGTCATTATGTCATCATTTGCCAATTTTCAGTATGTATGACAGACTGCAAACTAGAACAAGATATTATAACTCTAATATATCAGGATAATCAGTCATAGTATGTTGAAATAATTTTTCATTTGTTATACATAATGCGATAATTATAAAATGCATTTACCATTATGGATTAATTATGTACAATTAAAATGGAGGTCCTATGAATACCCTAAAACAGATAAATAAAATATTTACCATCTTTTATGATGCTTTTACCATCAACGCTTCATGGATTGGTAAACAGACAGAAAAAATATATCATTATATTGTTCCTACTGATTATGAACTCAAACATTTTAACGATTACTTAAATAACGTATTAAACAAGGACATACCAATTAAATATATAACCATAGAAGTTCTGGAAAATGACTTGCATGGCACTATTGTATTAGGTCCATTTTGCAATGAACATCTAAGTTCAGATAAAATAAAAAAACTTATTATCCTCGAAGGATATTCTCAACATAAATTTGATGAGATTTATAATTATTACCAAGCAATTTCAATCATCCATCCCTCTAAAGAGAATAGTATTAAAACTTTGATACAAGCTTTAGTCAAATTACCTCAATCATTAGATTTACACTATCAACCAATTCATGACGAAAAAGAAATTATCGATTATAGATTTCATCATAATCAGTGGAAACAACATGTCAATCCCTATCATCTTGGAAAGGTAGAAACTTTCTATAAGGCTTTATTTGATGCTAAGGATGATGAAGTGTATCAAGTGCTCAATAATTATTATTATATCACTCAGCCATTTGAAATCATCAGTACTGACAATAAAAACAATGTGAAGCAATTAGGTTTCATCATGCTAGGAGTGACTGTTTCATTTGCCTTGTTGCGACAATTGTCTCCTTTGGATATCTTAGAAAAGGCTCGTTTTTTCTATAATAAGTTATCTCTAGCAGCTACAGAGCAAGAAGTCATAGATTTACGAAATCAAATGTTTGTAGCCTTTAATAAACTTAGTCAACGTTCGCCAAACAAAAAGTATAGCCCACCAGTAAATCGGATTATCAAATACATTGATGACCATATATTCGAATCTATTTCATTAATAGATATTGCTGAAATTGATGGTTATGAAAAGAACTATGTCTCTACATTATTTAAAAAAGAAACTAGATCAACAATCCATCAATACGTAAAAGAAAAAAAGATTGACATAGCAAAGTCAATCTTAAAGAATTCAAATACATCTATTCACGATTTAAGCGATTATTTATCTTTTACCTCTTATCAACAATTTAATCGTACCTTTAAACGTATCGTTGGATCTTCTCCCAGCAAATTCAGGTCATCTTTTAGAGAATAATACTTTGTAGGTATGCGGTAACATAAAAGATAATACTAATGATAATAGTATACTCAAAGCTGCTAATATGAATGATGATAAATCTATTCTAGTCAAGAAAATAACAACTCCCGCTATGACAGCTGAGTGAACTAAATATGCACCATAAGCATTCTGACTTAATAAGTTTGAGTGCTTTTTCTTTTCATTAAAATAATATTTACTCAAAGCTAATAAAAGATAAGAAGTACTAAAAAACATCAGTTGCTCCCATATACTATAGAAATATGACACTAAATTAAAACCACCAAATGCTGGCCCTATATCCCCCATCAATACTACTACAATGCCAAGACCAATGACCAATAATAGTATTAAGAGTACTACCCATCTTAATGCTTTCTTTATATCTTCTGAATCTATATTAAGTTCATGCTGATTTCTAGCTAGATTTACACCAATCAGATATGCTGTTATATACTGTGGAAAATGAGCCATTTGCATACCCCATAAAAAGAATCCTACAGGTGAAATTACCCGAACTAAAAAAGTGATATGACCAATAAAGAGTGCTAATAATATAATCTTTGATTTACTCAAAGGTCTGTCAGATTTCACAAACTTTCCTCGTAGATTTGCAAAAATTATGTCAAACAATGATAAGGCAAATATAAACCAAATAGCTCCAAACTGAGGATAATAGAGCAGCTCATCATAGGATTTGCCTTTATAAAAAATATCTACACAAATATTTATGGTTGGACCAATAAAAAAGAAATAGACCATTGCTGGTAGTAATAAACGTTTTAGTTTACCTATAACAAAACTTTTTTTAGCTTTTTTATTTAAAGATTTCTCAGAGAAATAACCTGATATTCCGAAAAACAACCCCATAAAGTAACTTTGATTTATTGCTAAAAAAAATGTTAATAGTAAACTAATGACTAGATTATTACTAGGTATAGTAATCACAAAGCCACCTTCTCCTCCAAAGACAATAGCCAAATGATGTAATATAACCAAAATAGTCAATCCTACTTTCAAATGATCTAAGTAATATTCACGTGATGTTTTAGTATTCATAGTTTAACTCCTTGAAAAATACAACGATCGGAACAAAGAAGACCAACCAAGTAGGGTGCCAATTGTGACAATACATATTAAAAATTACGTACCCATATGAGACTGTATATAATGACAATACTGATAATCTTAATGAATGTTTCCATCTTATAATAAATGGTAATAAAACCAAGGGCGGTAGTAAAAATAATACCCAAAGGGTTGACCATAATCGATATTGAAAACCTAGAATCAAAAACATCATTGTCGTTAAGCTAAATAAATTCAGCATTAATATAAACTTTTTCTTCATAAAATACCTCCTAAAAGCTATTTTACGTGTTTCATCAATATATATATATCATTTTTCATGAAAATATATCATTTCCATTGATAACTTTCAAATCTTCTCTACTTGATATTAAACTTGGTATGTATATGCATATATTAGATAATAACGATTTTTACTTAGATATTAGATATTAGAATATATTTGAATCATTAAGTATTCCATCTATAGACAAAAATCGAGTAGCTAGAACTTCGGATAATTAGTCCGAATAAAATGTACATTATAAAGCGACTGTAATAAAGTTGGGATAAATTCAATTTTATTGAATTTATGATAAAATTATGATATAAATGAACCATTCGAAAGAGTTCTGAATAATCGGAAAACAATGCGCGGAAAGGAAGATATATGCGACTGAGCTATGGCAAGTACGTCAATAAAAAGCTGGGACTTTTCTTTGTTGCAGGCATACTGCTTCTAGAAGCACTTCTCTTTTCAGTGTTTGGCATCTATGGAAAAGTCATGACGGAATATCGGCAGAAAATGCTGGTTGAATCCAGTATGGAAAGCATGATTGCCAATGTGTCTTCCAGCAAACGAAATATCGAAGGAAAGTTTAAGCAGGTGGAAGGGCTTGCTTTTGCCTTGCAAGATAGTTTTGGTCCTTTGTTCGACAAGTCCGTTCCGCAGCCTTGGAATGCTGAATCCTATCGAATTGTTAATAAAGCTGTTTTGAACAAAAAAACTGTCACCGATAGCAGTGGAGTTTTTTATCCGGGAGTAGAATCCTTTACTGATCCAAAGTTTGAAAAAGTCTTGCAGACAGAAGGTATGGATCCATATTTGAAATTAGTAGTAGAGACCAATGAGAATGTCTTTCAAGCCTATTTTAATTCCTTTGATACCTTGAACCGGGTTTATCCCTATAGCGGTCATGTGGAACAGTATGTTGGTACAGATATTGATGTAACCAAGTATCAGTTCTATTACTTGGCAAACTCTCTATACAATTCGGAAAGGGGTCCGGTCTGGACGGATGTTTATCTTGATCCATTAGGCAATGGTTGGGTGATGTCCTGTATTTCGCCGGTTTATACAGGGGAGAGACTGCAAGGTGTGCTGGGCTTGGACATGTATCTGGAGGAAATGCTTGAAGACTCCATGATGATGTCGCTAAAAATGCCCTATGTTGCGGTTTTGCTGGATCAAAATGGTGAGATTATGGCTTTTGCTGATCCGGAAAATCGAGTGTTTCAAGAGGGAATGCAGCGGAATGAGTATGGTCGTGTTATGAGAGACCAGCGGATTGATGCATATTTTGACGAAGCCCATTATGATGAAATACTATCCATGGATGGCTTGCAGGAAGCAATTTATGACGCAGATCAAGACCTGCTGATTGCCGATGAATTCGATGTACAAGACAATCAGGAGATTCTTGTGTCTACCCGAATCAATCAAGGCAAATGGACTATGATTCTTGCCATTAATGAGCAGGATATTTTTGCTTCTTTGAATGATTTTAACCGAGAAGCGGCGGATTATAGAAAGAGAATTTATGGACTCGCATTTTTGGGCACGGTTGTAATTCTCATTGCCTATTGGCTGGTTAGCCAGAGAATGGCGAAAAAGATTGCCGAGCCGCTTCAACATTTGGCGGGGGAGGTTTCTCAATTTGGTCTGGATTCCAATCGTAGAAGTGCTTTGGAACGAACCGAGATTGACGAGATTGATAGCTTAATCGAAAGCTTTGAGCATCGAGCCAAAGCATTCCAAGAGAATGTTCAAGAATTGATTTTGACAGAGACGGAAAAGAATAAACAGCAACTGCGATTAAAAATGCTGGAGGAGATTTCATTTATTGATCCTTTAACGGGGCTTTATAATCGGAGAAAAATTGATGAGTTGCTGCAGTTTGAAATCAAGAGGACAACGAGATACGGAAATACTTTTACGGTGATGATCTTGGATTTGGATAATTTCAAGGAAATGAATGATGCTTTTGGAAAAGCTGTTGGCGATGAACTTCTCAAGATATTTACCGAACGGGCCCTTGATGCCATGCGGGAGACGGATATACTGGGTCGTTGGGGTGGAGATGAGTTTGTTTTCTTGTGTCCCAATACAGGGGCGGAAGATGCGCGAATTCTCGCAACCAAGATCAGGAATATGGTTGGGGAAATTGTACATGACGAGATTGTTCTTTCGTGCAGCATTGGAATCGCTCAATATGAAGAACATTTGGACAAGCAGCTACTGATCAACCGTGCGGATCAAGCCCTATATCAGGCCAAGTGCAAAGGGAAAAACAAGGTAGTTATTTATCAGGACTAAGGGGAAATGATGATTATTCATCATTTCCTTTTTTTGATTTTTGACCAATCCTATGAGGACAATCATTGTAAAGCTTTGGCTTCCATAGTAAACTGAGGCATATATGCATTAGGATTCAGACTAGGTATGAATGGGGGAGGTCTCTTTGGAAAAGATAAAAATTGGTTGTTTAACCTATAAAAAGTTAGATGTCTTAACCCGACAGGTGATTTCTGAGTATGATGATCCAAATGTCGAGATTGTTGTTATTGAAGGACTAATGGAAGACTTAATTGTAAAAGTCAAAAATGCGATGAGAAACGGTATTGACGTTTTGGTAGGAGGCGGTGCCAATGCGGAAATAATTCGGGAGAATATTGGTCTGCCTGTTGTTAAGATTAAGCAGACAGCCATTGACTATTTGGAAGCCATTATAAAAGCAAAGGAACAGGGGAAAAGAATTGCGGTTGTAAATTATCAAGAATTACCAAAATTTGATTTCAATAAATTCAAAAGTCTAGTTGATGCAGAGATTACAAATCTCGTTTTTACGGAGCAGGATGAGTTGGAATTGAAACTGAAGAATTTGAAACCGGACGTTGTTGTTGGAGCGAGCTTTTCCAATGAGATTGCCAATAAACTAAATATTCCTGGGATTTTAATTTATCCAGGTAAAGATACTATTCATAAGTCTATTCAAGAAGCAAAAGTTTTGGCACAGGCATTGCGTACAGAAAAAGAAAAATCCAAGATCACCAATGCTATGCTAAATTTTTCACCCAGCGGTATTATTGCAACGGATGAAATGGGGAAGATTATCATTATTAATCCAGCTGCTGAGAAGATTTTGGGGGTTCGCTCCAATCACGTTATTGGAATACCAGTTGAAAGAGTAATGGTCGATATAGACTTGTACGAGTTGCTGGATTTACGCAAACAGCAAAGAAAATTGGTTAATGATTTGAATGGGCAAGAAATTATTGTTAATAGTATTCCGATTGAAGATCAGGATACCTTGGTAGGAACTTTGATTACCTTGGAGAGGGTTGCTGAAATTCAAAAGACGGAACAACGAATTCGAACCATGAATAAGCAGAAAGGATTTATGGCACGAAGCGAGTTTTCAGATATTATTGGAGATTCACAAACCTTGATGAGTGAGGTGCAAAGAGCCAAACGTTATGCACGGGTAGATTCTAATATATTGATTTATGGTGAAACAGGTGTAGGAAAGGAAGTTTTCGCACAAAGCATTCATAATTATAGCAATCGCAAATCGAATCCATTTATTGCAATCAACTGTGCCGCTTTGCCAGAGAGTTTACTGGAAAGTGAATTGTTTGGATATGAAGAAGGTTCATTTACGGGCAGTAAAAAAGGCGGGAAAGTTGGCATTTTTGAGTTGGCGCATAAAGGCAGTATATTTCTCGATGAAATTGGGGAAGTATCGCCTACCTTGCAAGCACGCTTGCTTAGGGTTCTACAAGAAAAAGAAGTGATGAGGATTGGTGGAGATCGGATTATTCCTGTAGATGTACGTGTGATCGCGGCCACAAATAAGAATTTAGAAGAAAAGATACCTGATGAATTTCGGGAGGATCTCTTTTATCGTTTGAATGTACTTCAAATCAATATTCCACCACTTAGGAAACGGGGAGAGGATGTAGCAACTCTATTCCGATACTTTTTAGAAGATCAGTTCAAAATTCAAAATAGAAAAATCGAGTTGCCGGAAATGGGTTTGGAAGCCTTGAAGCACTATTCTTGGCCGGGTAATATTCGGCAGTTACAGAATATCGTTGAAAGGTTCTTTATCGAGATTCAAGACAATTATAGTGTTGATGAAACGGTAATACGGGAGGCTTTAATCGATGCTATCGGTGAAGATCGGTTATTTAATGATATTTTGGCTGAATTTGGTATACAGACCCCATCAAAGATTGATTCTAAATCGGTCTCAAAAGAACTCCTTGATGTTCTTTTATGCATGTTTCCACGGCAGCGTAGGTTGATTGCCGAAAAACTGGGCTTAAGCCGTACGACCCTTTGGCGAATGATGAATAACGAATAAAACGTTTCAATTTTTACGAGAAACAGGCGTTTGAAACATAACGTCTGTTTCTTTTCTCTATTTTCTGGGCTTTTCAACTTGGCACGCGACTTGCAATATAGTTAGGTGTGCATAAGAAAACGATTTTCTGAATATGGAAGAAGTGGAAAGGAATGGGTTTATGGGGGAAACATTAGCGCAGAAGATTTTAAAACGTGCCGGTGGAAATGAGGCAGTCGAAATCAATGAAATTGTTTGGGCAAAGGTTGATGTTGCATTAATGGACGATATACTTGGTCCTCGGGTTGAGATTGCAGAGGGTCTGAAAACTTTGGGGGATCGCGTATGGGATCCGGAAAAAGTTGTTATTGTTTCGGACCATTACACACCGACTTGCACAGAGAATCAAGCAAAAATTGTTCAGTTCACAAAAAATTGGGCGAAGGAATATGGTGTAGAAAATTATTTTGAGTATGCTGGCCCCTGCCATCAGGTGATGGCTGAGAATGGATTTGACAAACCTTCGACCGTCGTTGTTGGAACGGATTCGCATACTTGTATGGCTGGTGCTTTTGGGGCATTCGGAACTGGCATAGGTTCAACGGAAATGCTGGGAGTGCTTGCCACTGGGGAGATCTGGCTAAAAGTGCCGGAAAGTATTCGGGTTGAATGGCAGGGTCAACTGCCAAAAGGTGTTTTTGCCAAAGATATGGTTCTGAACGACTGTGGTGAAATTGGTCATGCCGGAGCAACGTACAAAGTCTTGGAATATGGCGGCGACGCAATACAAAGCTTGAATATGGATGAGCGAATGGCAATTTCCAATATGGCAGTGGAAATGGGTGCAAAGGCGGGTTTAATTCCAGCAGATGAAAAGACGGCGGCCTATCTGAATCAGGCAGGCATTTATGAGTTTGAAATATTACAAGCGGATTCGGATGCTGACTATATCCATACATACAAAAAGGATGCGAGCAAACTAATCCCTCAAGTTGCCTGCCCGCACAATGTAGACAACGTAAAACCCATTGATGAAGTGCAAGGAACGCGTATTGATCAGGCTTATATTGGATCATGCACGGGAGGAAGATTATACGATTTAAAGTGTGCTGCAGAGGTGTTGAAAGGCAGAAAAATTGCTGAAGGCATGAAGTTTTTAGTTTCTCCTGCATCTCAGACTATCTATAAGCAAGCCTTGAGAGAGGGGATTCTAGAGACATTGGTTGATGCGGGAGCTACGATTGTCGCACCATCGTGCGGATTGTGTTTGGGTGCTCATACGGGTATTCTTGCTCCTGGTGAACGATGCATTTCTTCAACCAATCGAAACTTCATTGGAAGAATGGGCAGCAAGGAATCGGAAGTTTACTTAAGTTCAGCAGCAACTGTAGCGGCTTCGGCGATTGAGGGCAAGATAGCAGATCCAAGGAAGTATTTATAGGAGGCAGTGGGATGACAAAAGAAATTAAGGGATTCGCTTGGACATATGGCGACAATATGAACACAGATATTATTTCTCCTGCCCGATATATGGAAGAGGATTATGAGACGATTGGTCAACATGCGATGGAAGGTGTCGATTCAAAATTCTCTTCCAAGATTGCTAAAGGAGATATCCTGGTTGCTGGGCATAATTTTGGCTCGGGTTCCAGTCGGGAAACGGCTCAAATCGCATTGAAATATGCGGGGGTAGGTGCCGTGATTGCCAAATCGTTTGCGCGAATCTTCTATAGAAACGCAATTAATGTTGGTTTGCCCGTGATAGAGATAGATGGAGTTGATCGGATTCAAGAAGGTGATGAAATTCAAATTGACTTGGAGAAGGGATTTGTAGAGAACCTCACCAAAAATGAAACCTATAAAGCGGCAAAACTACCAAAGAATATTGTTGAACTTATCCAATTGGGTGGATTAAAACGATATCTTGATAGAAAAATCAACGGATAGAACAAGCAGAGCAGGAAGGAGTTGGAGTATGGAGAGTTTAAAATGTTCCATTATGCGTGCAGGTACAAGCAAAGGGATCTTTATTCTTGAGAATGAATTGCCCAAAGATCAGCCTGAACGGGATAAGGTGATCCAAGCCGTATTTGGAAGTCCGGATAAACGTCAGATAGATGGATTGGGCGGTGCGGATACACTAACCAGCAAATTAGCGATTATTGGAGAAGCTACGCGAGAAGATGCTGATGTAGATTACACCTTTGCTCAAGTGAGCATAGATCAGGATCTTGTGGATTACAAAGGGAATTGCGGCAATATTTCATCGGGTGTTGGGGTTTTTGCGATTGACGAAGGTCTTGTAGAAGCGGTAGAACCGATAACAACGGTACGTATACATCAGACCAACACCAATAAACTTCTAGTCGCGGAAATTCCAATTGTTAATGGCAAGCCAGCGATAAAAGGCGACTTTGCAATTGATGGGGTTCCTGGAACGGGTGCAAAGATTACGATGGATTTTTCGGACACCCAGGGCTCTCAAACAGGCAAGTTACTGCCAACAGGGAATGCGAAAGATCAAGTAGAAATCGATGGGAAAGCTTATGAAATCTCCATTGTTGATGCAGCGAATCCTTTGGTTTTTATTCGTGCGGAGGATTTGGGCATGTCTGGTATTGAGACACCGGATGAGATTGATCAAAATGCATCTTTGATGAATGAAATTGAAAAAATTCGCGGCAAGGCTGCAGAGATGATTGGCTTGGTGGATGAGGCGGCAGACGCTGCAGAGAAAAGTCCATATATTCCTTTCTTTGCAATTGTCAGTCCTTCCGCTGATTATCATACATACAACCATAAAGACGTAAAAGCTGACGAGGTGGATTTGGTATCCCGTCTGTTATTTATGTTAAAAATGCACAAAACCTATCCAGGCACTGGAACGGTTTGTACTGGTGCAGCAGCACGAATTCCAGGAAGCATAGTCTGGGATTTGCTCAAGGAAGAGGCGAAAGAGCGCAAGGTACTTCAGATTGGACACCCTGCAGGCATCATTCCTGTCGAAGTGGAAGCAGAGACGGAAAATGGTGAGATCCAACTGAAGCGAGCTGCGTTTTATCGCACAGCAAGAAAAATTCTTGATGGAACAGTCTTTATCAACCAATAAAAACTATTGGTAAGCATAATACTTTGTTTAATTCACGCGTGAGTAATGAATAGTTGAGGAGATGAGAGTTTTGAAATTATTGGGGGATTATTTTGCCGAACTGGCAGAGGAAACATCCTATGACAAACTGCCAAAAGAGGCGGTTGATCATGCAAAACTGATCCTATTGGATTATCTCGGATCATTAATTGGAGCAAAAGATTTTGAATCCAGCAAAATTGCAATTGAACTCGCTGAGGAATTTGGTGGAGAAGAAACGGCAACCATTGTCGGTTCTTCCAAAAAGGTTAGTCCGATGAATGCGGTTTTTGCCAATGCCATTCAAGGATATTCTTTTGACTTTATTGATGACCATAACGAGTCGAAGGCACATCCGTCTGCTGCAACATTGCCGGTTGCCTTAAACCTGTGCGAAGCCAAAAAAGCCAGCGGCAGGGAATTGATTGAGGCGATTGCAGTTGGCAATGAAACTGTATCAAGATTAGGGGCAGCTTATGTTGGGAAAATGGCGGACCAGGGATTTCATCCGACTGCTGTACTGGCAACCTTTGGCGCGACGATGGTAGCCGTCAAATGCAAGGGGTTGAGTCATGAGCAAGCCCTCCATGCGCAAGGTTTGGCTGGTGGATGCATGGCAGGCGGCTTGTATGCTTGGAATGCAGGGGACAACTATGCTAAACGTTTGAATGCGGGTCATCCGGCACGCAATGGGATTCTTGCGGCCAAGCTGGCGGAAAAGGATTTCAAGGGGCCTTTGGATGTGTATGAGAGTGAAGGTGGTGCCTTGAATGCCTTCTCCTATCATCGGGAATACGACATGAATGAAGCAACCAAAGGCATAGGCCAGGAATGGAGTTTTGCAACGTCAAGCATCAAGCCATATCCATGTTGCCGGTACGGAGGACCGCATATTGATGCATGCACCAAAATTGTTCGTGAGCACAATCCAGACCTGAATGAAATCAAACGGATTCTGGTGCGAACACAATCAGCACAGATTGCCTTGCTGATCGAGCCGAAAAAAGTTAAGTATAATCCGCAGTGTACCGTTGATGGACAATTTAGCATGCCATTTCAGGCAGCCGTTGCCATGGTAAAGGGGCAAGCGACGGTTGACGAATTCACTGAGGAATGCATTCAAGATCCCATGGTGCAAAAGCTGATGCCGTTGGTTGAAGCGGAAGTGGATCCAGTCTTTGAGGCACGGTATCCCGATCAATACTCTTCATCAGTTACCGTTGAAATGAATGACGGGACAACATTTTTAGAAGTAACGGATAATCCTTTGGGGGATTGGAGAAATCCTGTTACATATGAATTTGTAGAAAGTAAATTCCGTAATTTAGCAGGTAAATCTATGTTCGATGAAGTGCGTGTGCAGAAAGTTATTGATTTTATTAACTGTCTTGAAGAAAAAGAGGATGTTTCTGAGTTAATGGAATTAATAAACCATGCAATCTAACTAGATGAATGAAATGATATGAAGCAGAAAAAGATACCCCTAATTAAAAATTTTGAAAAGGAGTTTTATTATGCAATTAACTTTAGGCACATTTGATTTAATTGTGATTATCGCCATGCTAGCCGGCTCTGTTTTCGTTGGCATGTATGCTTCAAAGAAAATTAACAACTCAGGAGACTTTGCAGTTGCAAGCAGGAGCCTAGGACTAATTGTTAGTTTTGCTACAATATCTGCAACCATGACTGGTGGTTTTACGGTTATGGGTCAGCAAGGAATGGCTTATACGGCTGGAGTTTCCTCGCTATGGATGACGATTTCATGGGCCATCGGATGGTCTGTACTAGCACTTATGAGTAAACGGGTTCATGATACCGGTGCTTCAAGTCTGCCAAATATTTTTGAGCGACGATTCGGCCAAGATACGGCCAAGGTATCGGGATTTGTTTCAATGATCTATGTTATTGGGACAACTTCAGCGCAACTAGCAGCTACGGGTAGTTTGATTAAGTTGATTTTTCCGGCTTTGACCTTTACAAATGCAACCATCATTGGCGCGATTATTATTATTCTCTATACAGTAATGGGCGGACTTTATGCTGTTGCATACAATGATACTTTTCATTTCTTGATTTTAGCACTTGCACTAGGAATTTTAGTACCTATTCTATCAGTTGGCCATCTGGAAGGCGGAATTGGTGTTATTAAGGAAGTAGTCCAACCCGAATTCTTTGATATGATGAATGGTTATACGGCGACTTCTGTCATAGCACTTTGTATCGCATATGCATTCTCTGCAACCTCCAATGCTTCATTGCTTCAAAGGACACTGGCTGCGAAGGATTCTACAACAGCTGCAAAATCGCATTGGTATGCCATGATTTGGTACTTTATTGTTACAGGGACATTGTTGATATCTGTATTTGCCGGGAAAGTGCTGCTCCCAAATCTTGAAGCATCTGAAACGATTGTACCAGCTCTTGTTGTAGCGTACTTCCCAGCCGGTCTGAAAGGCTTGACCATTGCAGCCTTGTTAGCCGTAGTTATGTCAACTGCAGATTCTTATTTATTGATTGCCGGAACAACAACAGCGAATGATATTATTAAACTATTTAAGCCAAGTCTCACTGATGATCAATTGCTGAAAATCTCGCGCATTGCCACCGTCGCTTGGGGCATTGTTGCTGTTTTGTTAGCGGTTAAATTCAAGTTTATTCTGTATCTTTTCTCAAAAACCGCAGCATTGTATGCGGCAGGGATGTTTTTCCCATTGATCTGTACAATCTACTGGAAAAGGGCTTCAAAGCAAGGTATTATTTGGGGCATGCTGTCCGGTGTAATTGTTTCAGCCGTTTGGATGATTGCTGGATCTCCGTTTGGGCTTAATTCTATTCTAATTGGCGGACCTGCAAGCGGGCTTGCGACTTTACTGGTAAGCAAGCTGACTTATAAAGAATCTGAAGAGTCAATTGATGCTGAAGAAGAAACGGAAAAGGTTGGATAATCACTGCACAATCCATAAGATAGCATTTCAGACTGTAGTATAAAACAAAGTATCATCGGCATAGATTCTTTGCTGATGATACTTTTGATAGGAGATGGGAGCATTGAATTTTATTGAGCAAATAGCTGATTTTGCAATGGCTACAAAGTATGAAGATATTCCCTCAGAACTGATTGAAAAAGGTAAAATTGCTGTTATTGATTTTGTTGGTGTCTCGATAGCTGGTTGCCAAGATGATGCCAGCCGGTATGCGCAAGAATATGTAGCGGAATTCAAGTCCGCTGAAATGGCAAGTATATTTGGGACTGATCAGAAAGCACATAGCGCACTTGCGGCGTATTGCAATGGGGTGGCATCGCATGTGAAGGATTTTGATGATTGCGGGGAAACTGCGATTAACCATCCATCAGCAACTGTTCTTCCTGCTGTTTTTTCAGTTGGTGAGCAGCTGTCTGCGAACGGTCAAGAATTATTGAGAGCCTTTTTAATTGGTGTTGAAATTCAAAATAAATTGGGTGCATTAGCATTGCCAAATGCTTCAGCAAAAGGCTGGCATACAACAAGTGTATTTGGCCATTTTGGATCGACGATCGCAGCTTCAATTCTTTTGGGATCGAGTCGCGAAGAGATTATGAGAAGTATAGGTATTGCGGCATCGAATGCATCAGGAATGAGGGGAAATTTCGGTTCTATGACTAAACCGCATCATGTGGGGCATGCATCCTATAGTGGAATTAATGCAGCATTTCTTGGGAAAAAAGGGATGACTTCTTCCTTGAATATCATCGAATCAGAACAAGGGTTCATCAAGCTTTTTTCAGATCAAACCACTGAATATCGAGATATGAGACTTGGAAAGCCATGGGATATTGTGAATCCAGGATTCCAAATCAAGATGTTTCCAAGCTGTAGTGCATCTCACCCTGCGCTTGAAGCGCTTTTTAACATCAGAAAACGCGTATCGTTCTCTGTTGCTGATTTAGAATCGATCCATACAGGAATAGGATTACTTGGAATAAAAGAGTTGCCATGTCATAATCCAACAACGCCGGACGAAGCTCGATTTTCGATGGAATATGCTATGGCTGCGGGAATCGTGTATGGAAAAGTTACCGTGGATGAATTCGAGAAAGAAGCGATCAATGATCCGGAAATTAAAAAAGTGATGAGTAGAGTTACTATGGATGTAGATGATGAATTAGCTCTTCTGGGATTGACTGCTGATGAACCCTGCAAACTGACGGTGACGTTGAAAAATGGAGAAGTTTTCAAAGAACGGTGCATGTTGGCTAAGGGGCAGCCAGGAAAGCCTTTGACAACGGATGAATTAAAGGACAAATTCTTGAAATGTGCAGAAAAAATTTATACTAAAGATAAGGGTGCGGAGATTTTTGAAAGACTGCTTAGCTTGGACGAAATGGAGAATATGTCCGATCTGATGGAAATAATGAAATAAGGATGCTGAGAGTTTCGCGAAGGTTTTGGAAGCCCATCTCATCGGATGGGCTTTCATTGCCATCTTGAAATTTGAGAAAATATGAGGCTGGTTTTTTAAAGTTAGTAAGGTCATGCCAGCCCATTTTTCTGTTTGCTTGATCTTGGGCTCAACCTACTTGACGACGAGGGTGTGTTTTGCAATCTATTTGGTAGAAGTGGAGCTAGGGAAAGTCAAAGAAAAACCGTATGGGAACAATGTTTCAAACAAAAAGAAAAACGGCGGTTTTGAAACGTTATTGAAAATAGAAATGAGAAAATGGCTTGATTTCAAGTTGGCACGATATTTGCAGTAGAGTGTTTTGACGTTTCAAGAAAAGTAGCGCAGGAAACCAAAACAATGACGTGAGATGAAAAAGGGAAACTTGAAAGGAGAGGAAGGATAATGATGGAAAGCGGAGCATTGAAAGGCGTAAGGGTGCTTGATTTAACTCGAGTTCTTGCTGGTCCATATAGCACCATGATGATGGCTGACATGGGGGCGGAAGTTATAAAGATTGAAATTCCAGGCAAAGGGGATGACAGCCGGCAATTCGGTCCATTTGTCAATGACGAGAGTTCATACTTTATGAATTTGAATCGAAACAAGAAGGGCGTTACCCTAAACTTAAAAAGCCAAGAGGGCAAGACGATCTTCAAGGAAATGGTGAAAGAGGCGGATGTTGTTGTTGAAAACTTCCGGCCCGGCACCATGGAAAAACTGGGTGTAGGCTATGAGACCCTAAAAGAGATCAATCCGGGTATTGTTTACGGTTGCGTGTCGGGCTTCGGCCATTACGGCCCCTACAAAGACCGTGCAGGATATGATATTATCGGTCAGGCCATGGGCGGACTTATGAGCACAACAGGATGGCCCGGTGGAGAACCAACAAGGACTGGAACGGCCATGGGGGATGTTCTGGCTGGTCTTTCGCTGACCATTGGGGTCTTAGCGGCTTTGCGAAGCAAAACGGAGACTGGGATTGGGCAGAAGGTAGACGTTTCATTGGTTGACTCGGTTGTTTCCAGCTTGGAAATCATCAATCAGATCTATCTGATCGAAGGGCGCAATCCGGAGCGAATTGGCAACCGATATGAGTCTGTGTATCCGTATGATTCCTTCAAGGCGAGCGACGGAAGCTTGGTTATCGGCTGCGGCAATGACAAGCTTTGGGGCAATTTGTGCAAGGTGATGGGCACGCCGGAGTTGGCGCAGGATGAACGATTTGATCGAAATCCAAAACGGGTTGCCAAGCACAAGGAAGTCAAGCCTTTGGTCGAGAAATGGACATTGGAGCGAACCATTGACGAGAATGTGGACATGCTCTTAAAGGCTGGTGTGCCCGCGGCACCGATTAATACCATTGACCGGGTGATCAAGGACCCTCATATTGCAGGGGCCCGCGAAATGTTTGTTGATATTGAGCATCCAAAGGCCGGAAAACTGAAGGTGACGGGTTCTCACATTAAACTGAGTGAAACGAAGCCGGTTGTGAAAACGCCCGCGCCCCTTTTGGGTCAGCATAATGGGGAAGTTTACAAGGAGCTTCTTGGCATTGATGAGAACCAATTGCAGGAACTGCTTGACAATAAAATCATCTAGGAGGCGAACTTATGGAACTGCCAAAATCGATTGAAATTGTCGAAGTAGGTCCTCGGGATGGTTTCCAAAACATCAAAGAGTGGATTGAGACAGATACAAAACTGAAGGTGATTGAGGGATTGGTCAATGCCAAGTTCAAAAAAATGGAGGTTACTTCCTTCGTTCATCCCAAGGCAATTCCGCAGATGAAGGATGCAAAGACCTTGGCAAAAACCGTTGTGGAGAAGTATCAGGATCAAGTCGCATTCAATGCGCTGGTTCCCAATCTTTATGGAGCGAAAGCAGCATGGGAAAGCGGAATTCGGCAAATTACCTATGTGATTTCAGCCAGTGAAGCCCATAATAAGGCGAATGTGAACCGGACCCATGAAGAGTCTTTGATTGATTTGAAACAATTAAAGAAAGAATTGCCTGATATGCATGTCAAATTGGACTTGGCGACAGTGTTTGGATGTCCCTTTGAGGGTGAGGTAGCTGTAGAGCAAGTATGCGGTTTGATTCAAGCCAGCATTGATTATGGTATCGAAGAGGTTTGCTTGTGTGATACCATCGGGGTTGCTAATCCAAAACAAATCGAAGAAGTGTTGACCGCGATTACAAGTCAGTTCCCAGAAAAGGAATTTAGTTTGCACCTGCACGATACGCGAGGCATGGGCTTAGCCAATGTATTGGTTGGAATCAAATGCGGAATTCAAACTTTTGAGACAGCGGTTGCTGGTTTGGGCGGTTGCCCGTTTGCTCCCGGTGCAGCTGGGAATATTGCATCAGAGGATCTGGTGAATATGCTGGAAAGTATGGGGATTGAAACGGGACTTGATTTAGGGATCTTGCAAGATACAGTCGATATCGTGCGAAACAAGATCAAAGATCAGTTAACAAGTCATATGGCATATGTGGATCGGGTTTGCAAAGCATAGCCAGCTCTTAGCAACAAAATGAGCAAGTTGAGAAAGAGGAATGAATAATCATTCCTCTTTTTTGTATTCCAGATAGATCGATTCTTGTCCATCTTCTATAAATGATTCAAGCTCAATGAATCCTGACTTTTGAAGGGATCTTCTTGATGCCAGATTGGAGGCAAAAGTGAAAGCTCCGATTGCATCGATCTTGTAACGGGAAAAGATATCCTCAATAAATAATGGAATCACAGAACTCGCCACACCTCTCTTCCAATAGGTTTTGTCAAAAATGACGATACTAAGCATGGCATGATGCTCGTCTTCTTCATCGATGCTGTAACACCAAATATCACCGATATAGATGTTGTCAGCAAGGATAATCTGACCAAAGCTTTTTGCCTTGTCTTGTTGGGATTCTTCAAAAAGCTTGATTGCCTGTGAAAGGGAGTTTACGCTTGATGGAAACATTTTTTGGATTTGTGGATCTTGTGTTTGTTCCCAAAAGATCTGAACATGTTTGCGTGTTCTTGTTGCCAAAGATAGTTTCATGGGAAATTCCTCCTAATGATATAATACAGTATAAGGTGCGAGCTGTGAAACACACGCGAGCGATGCGTGAGGTTTCCTCTTGGGAATGGAAGTAATTCTGTTCTCATTTG